>Ga0074195_1000019_pt1 | contig 463200 bp, 417 predicted proteins | sample EPASupsiteHSE623_FD_64525 | JGI IMG/M metagenome (GOLD analysis project Ga0074195, IMG submission 64525) | Bioremediated contaminated groundwater from EPA Superfund site, New Mexico - Sample HSE6-23 | ecosystem: Environmental > Aquatic > Deep subsurface > Groundwater > Contaminated ... | reverse complement strand
CCCAAAAGAAACGAACCAAAGAAAGGGCACCCGTGTCACTTGCCCCGCCGTTGGCGGGATGCCCTGCGCTCCTCGATGCTGCCGGGGCTTTGCAAACTCGGCTTTCGCCTCAAACAGTGCAAATCCCTTTTCGGCAGCCTCTCCGGTGCTCGGCTGCGTGCCAATGGGGAGATATTGGAACGGCGCTCAAAATAAAAAATGGTCAGCGGCTTCAGAGGAAACCGGCTGACCATGGAATTTACATTAGAGAAATATCAGCTGTTCTTCTTCTCAAACTCTTTCATGAATGCAACCAGCGCCTCAACCCCTGCCTTGGGGAAGGCGTTGTAGATCGACGCCCTGCAGCCGCCCACGGAACGGTGGCCTTTGAGGCCGTCCAACCCAAGAGCCGTTGCTTCCTTGATGAACTGGGCCTCCAGCTCCGGGGTAGGCAGGTTGAAGGTGATGTTCATGTTGGAGCGGGAGCCTGCCTGGGCATGGCCCCGGTAGAAATCGGTGGAATCGATGGCATTGTAGAGGATGGCCGCCTTTTCCTGGTTGAGCTTCTCCATGGCCGCGACGCCGCCGAGTTTCTTGAGCCATTTGAGGACCAGACCCACCACGTAGATGGAGAAGCAGGGCGGGGTGTTGAACATGGAAGCGTTGTCGGCGTGGGTCTTGTACTTGAGCATGGTGGGCAGGTTTTCCGGGGCCCGATCCAGAAGATCCTCGCGGATGATGACAACCGTAACCCCGGCTGGGCCCATGTTCTTCTGGGCTCCGGCATAGACGATGCCGAAGGGGGTGATGTCGAACTCGCGGGAGAGGATGTCCGAGGACATGTCGGCGATGAGCATCTTCTCGCTCTTGGGCATGGCGGGGAACTGGGTGCCGTAGATGGTGTTGTTGGTGACGAAATAGAGGTATTCCGATGCCGGGTCAACGGTATAGTCGCTGTCCTTGGGCACATGGTTGAAGGTGGACTCTTCGCTGGTGTATGCGACCTGAATCTTGCCGAAAAGCTTGGCCTCCTTGATCGCCTTCTTGGCCCATACCCCGGTGTTGAGGTAGGTGGCGGTTTTGCCTTCGCCCAGCAGGTTCATGGGGATCATGGCGAACTGGGTGGAAGCGCCGCCCTGAAGAAAGAGGACCTTGTAGTTGGCCGGGATCTTCATCAACTCGCGGAGGTTCGCTTCGCATTCGTCAACCACGGCGATGAAGTCCTTGGAGCGGTGGCTCATCTCGATGAGACCCATGCCCTTGTTGTTGAAGTTTACAATGTCCTTGGCGGCCTGGGCGAGAACCTCCTCGGGGAGGGTGGACGGTCCGGCGCTGAAGTTGTAAATTCTCTCGGGCATGATCTTCTCCTTTCTGAAATATATTGTTATAAAGGTTTTTTATTTCGTTGATGGGTACGTTGCAATTCGAAATTTGTTGCAAAATCAGTGCTTCGACAGGCTCAGCACGAACGGAAAATTGATGCATTATTACGTTACAGTCCGTTCGCCCTGAGCCTGTCGAAGGGCTGATGTTACTGGTACGTTATGTGCTGATAATGCTGGTTTTTCCGGCCCGATCCCGTTGGAGTTTCAGCCGGATTGCAAACTTGTATTTGTACCGGAAACCGGCCTGAAGAACAATTCTTTTCTTTGGCTTATATAAGGATACACAGCAATACATGGCAGGTTCTGCTTTAGAAACGCCCATCTCCGAACCCGTGCTTGTCCTCATCGGCCCCACGGCTGTGGGTAAGACCGCGCTCTCCCTCGCACTGGCCGAGCGATTTTCCTGCGAGATCGTGGGGCTTGACTCCATGCAGATCTACCGGCACATGGACATCGGCACCGCCAAGGCCAATCTTGAGGAGCGTGCCCGGGTTCCCCATCATCTGATCGATGTGGCTGATCCTGACGAGGAATACCATGTGGCTCGCTATGTCGCTGATGCCGCCGAGGCGTGCCGGCAGATCATCGCCCGGGGCAATCGCCCCTTGCTGGCAGGCGGCACCGGACTCTATCTGAAAGGATTGCTGGAAGGGCTGTTCGAGATACCGGCTGTGCCGGAAGCGGTGCGGGTTGGCCTTGGTCAGCGGCTGGCGGAAGAGGGCAGGGTGGCGCTTTTTGCTGAACTGAGCCGGTGCGACCCGGAATCCGCCGCGCGCATACATGCAAACGATACCCACAGGCTGCTGCGGGCTCTGGAGATATTTCAGGCGACCGGCCGCCCCTGGAGCGAGCACCTCCATAAACAACAGGCCCAGCCCGCCTTGGCAAACGTTTTGCTGCTTGGCCTGCTCTGTGAGCGTGAAGCCCTCTACGAGCGGATCAATTTGCGGGTGGACCGCATGGTGGAAGAGGGGTTGCTTGGTGAGGTGGAAAAATTATTGGCCATGGGGTATGATCCGGGACTGAAGTCCATGCAGTCCATCGGCTACCGGCATATGCTGCAGTATATTCAAGGGCAGTGGGGCTGGGACGAGGCCCTCAACCTGCTGGCCAGGGACACCCGTCGCTATGCCAAGCGGCAGATGACCTGGTTTGGCAATGATCCGCAGATCCGTTGGTTTGCACCCACAGATACGGCACCGATTTTTGAATGTGTCGAGGAATTCTTTGCATGAATATTCCCAATTTTCTCACCATAGGCAGGATTCTGCTGGTGCCGTTGCTGGTCATATTTCTTCTTGAGGGCAGGCAGCTTGCCGCTTTCTGGGTTTTTGTCCTGGCCGGGGTCACCGATGGCCTGGACGGATTTCTGGCAAGGGTGCTGAAGCAGAAAACCGATTTCGGCGCGTTTCTCGACCCCATAGCCGACAAATTGCTGCTGATCACTTCTTATATTACCCTGGCTGTTCTTGGTTTTCTGCCGAAATGGCTGGCCGTGGTCGTGGTGAGCAGGGATGTGATCATCTGGGGCGGCATCGGCATCCTCATGCTCTATGATCGGGATTTCAAGATAAAACCCTCCCTGGTCAGCAAGGTGACAACCTTTCTCCAGCTTCTTACCGTGGTCTTTTATCTCGGCCATGAGTATGTCCAGCCCATTTTTGCCATGGGCATCTACCTGATATATTCCACCGCCGCTTTCACCATTCTCTCCGGGATCCATTACATCGTCAGGGGCCTTGGCATTCTGGGCGATCCTGACTCCGCGACCCATCCGTCGGGCAAATGAAATACAGGAACAGTCTCGTTTTTTATGCGCTATGGGTCTTGAAAAAAGGTCCTTCGACAGGCTCAGGACGAACGGAGACTTTCTTGGCAGAATAAGATTTTCCAGCAGATGAGAATTCCGGCACAGTGAGAACCTCAGGTTTTGATTTAGGTCCTTTGACAGACTCAGAATGAACGGTGACTCTCGCATCGGAATGAGATTCTCGAGCAGATGAAATTTTCGCTGCAGATTAATGAAAACCACCGTTCATGCTGAGCCTGTCGAAGCATTGTCGTAAATCATCTATTTGTAACGCATTCACAAGTCAATACGAGTAAAACATAAAGCAAAACATGAGGTAAATTGTTGTCCAGAACTGATACAATCTGGGAGATAGCTCCTGTTGATCATGCCCGCGTGAGCCTTCTGGCTGCGGAACTGAACGTGCCCAAACCGCTTGCGGCAATTCTGCTGAGCAGGGGTGTGGAAAACCGGGCACAGGCCGAACGGTTTTTTTCTCCTTCCCTTGCGGATCTGCCTTCGCCCTTTCTCATGAAAGGAATGACCGAGGCGGTGGGGGTTGTTGCGGAGGCCCTTACGAAGCAGGCGCCGGTGATTGTGTATGGTGATTACGATGTGGACGGCACCACCGGAGCTGCTCTCCTGTATTTATTTTTGAAAAAGATCGGTTTTTCAGAAGCATACGTTTGTCAGCCCCATCGTTTGCAGGATGGATACGGGTTGCATGTCGAGGCTGTCAGGCGAAATATGCCAAACGGTCTGCTGGAGCGAAAACCTCTGGTGATTACCGTGGATTGCGGAATTTCAAGTCTCCATCAGGTGCGGGAACTGCGCGATCTCGGATGCCGGGTGATTGTAACGGACCATCATCAGCCGCCCGACGAATTGCCCGAAGCCGATGCGGTGCTTGACCCGCAGCAAAAAGACTGCCTTTTTCCTGAGAAACATCTGGCCGGAGTCGGGGTTGCTTTTTATCTGGCCATGGGCATCAGGAAATCGTTCCATGAGCAGGGGCGATTTGAGCAGGGGGCAGGGTTGGAAATTCCCAATCTGAAATCATATCTCGACCTTGTCGCTGTCGGAACTGTGGCAGATATGGTCCCGATAACAGGCGTTAACAGGATAATAGTTAAAGCAGGACTTGAAGTCTTTGGCGCATCGGTTCGACCAGGGTTTGCTGCGCTCTGCAAGCTGTCAGGTATTACCGGCCCCGGCCTAAGCTGTGAGGACATCGGTTATCGTGTCGGCCCCCGTCTCAATGCTGCGGGAAGAATGGGGGATGCCGGACGGGCGCTGGAACTGCTGGTGACCGAAGACAGCGGTCGCGCCAGTGAACTGGCTCAGGAATTGAACAGCGAGAATGAATTGAGAAAATCAGTGCTTGAAGAGATGTGCCGGGAGGCGTTTGTTCAGGCGGAAGTCGCTGTGAAAAACGGAAAAAATGGACTGATAATTTCTGGTGAGGGCTGGCATCCCGGGGTGATCGGAATCGGCGCGGCAAAGATGGTGGAAAAATTTTGCCGGCCTACCTTGCTTTTTACAGTCCGCGACGGCATGGCAAAAGGGTCCGGGCGTTCTGTCCGCGGAGTAAACCTCTACGAAATACTTAAAGAGAAGGATGAGCTTTTTACAGCCTTCGGTGGCCATGAAGCAGCCGTCGGATTGACGCTGCCGCAAGAAAAACTGCCTGCTTTGGAGGAGCATTTTCAAAGAAGGCTGGGCGAAATCGCAACGGACACCATGTTTGTGCCCAGGGTCGGCATTGCCTGGCATGAAGAAGGCGGTGGCATCTTTGCAAGGGAATTCCTGCAGATGTATGAAAAGATGGGGCCGTTCGGCATGGGAAATCCCGAACCGATTTTCAGCGCACAGGGCACGGCGGAGAAACCTCGTGAGGTTGGCGTGAATCATTTGAAATTCACCGCGCGATTCAACGGAGCGATTCTCGATGGCATCGGTTTTGGTTTGGGCGGTTTTCAGAGCCTGATTTCAAGTGGGCAGCCTGTGAAAGTCGCCTTCAGACTTCGCCGTAATACGTATCGCGATAAAACCACCTGGCAGGTGGAGGCGGTGGATTTCAAGCAGGTATCTGCCTAATTTTATTTAATTTTACTTAACTATACATAATATACATTATGCGACATTGCGTATTAAGGTCGAACTTGAGGCTGGCCGAGCGCCCCTTTCGCGAGCATTTTTTCTTTTTTTTTGGTAAAGATTTCCCAGTAGTTTAAGCCGATAATTTCGGATGGATTTGCATCAATCCGAATCACTTTATTCTTAGATGGAGAGTGTCATGAATCGTGATATTTATCAGGAGCCTCTGGTTAGCCGCTACACCAGCCGCGAGATGCAGGAGCTTTTTTCCGAACGCACCAAGTTTGAAACCTGGCGGCGCTGCTGGATCGCCCTGGCCGAGGCCCAGCATGAATTGGGCCTTACCGATCTCGTTACCAGCGCCATGCTTGATGAATTGCGGGCCCATGTTACGGATATTGATTTTGAGGTTGCCGCGGCAAAAGAGAAGGAAATCCGCCATGATGTCATGGCCCATGTGTATGCTTACGGCCTGAAGTGCCCTGCTGCCGAGCCCATTATCCATCTCGGCGCAACTTCCCAGTTTGTCGGCTGCAACACCGACCTGCTGCTTCAGAAAAAAGGTCTGCAGCTCATCAAGAAAAGCCTGGTGAATGTTATTTTCAATCTGGCGGCTTTTTGTCGCCAGCATAAAGGGCTCGCAACCTTGGGCTACACCCATTATCAGGCAGCGCAGCCTACCACGGTTGGCAAGCGCAACACCCTGTATCTACAGGATCTTCTTATGGATCTTGACTATATCGAGCATCTCGAATCCCAGATCAAGGCGCGTGGCGCAAAGGGAACGGTCGGCACTCAGGCAACGTTTATCGAACTGTTTAAGGGCGATCACGAAAAAGTTCGCAAAATGGATGAGCTTATCGCCAAAAAACTTGGTTTTACCGATCTTTTTGCTGTGACAGGGCAAACATATACCCGCAAGCTCGACATGAAGACAGTGGAGACGCTGGCCGGTATCGGCTCTACTGCTCATAAGTTCGCCGTGGACCTTCGTTTGCTCAGTAACCTTAAGGTTCAGGAAGAGCCTTTCGAAAAGAATCAAGTTGGCAGCTCTGCCATGGCCTATAAACGCAACCCCATGCGTTCCGAGCGGATGACCGGCCTGGCGAGAAAGCTCATGGGTTTGGTGGGAAATTTCGGTGCAACCTATGCAAATCAATGGTTTGAGCGCACCCTGGACGATTCCGCCATCAGGCGCATGGATATTCCCCAGGCCTTTTTGCTCACCGATGCAATATTAAAGTTGTTTCTTAATGTTTCACAGGGAATGGTTGTTTATCCGAGTCAAATTGGCCGTCATCTTGCTCAGGAGCTTCCTTTTATGGCCACGGAGAAAATTCTCATGGCCTGTGTGGAGAAAGGAAAGAGCCGTCAGGAGATGCATGAGGTGGTCAAGGTGCACTCCGTTGCTGCCGGCAAAGTGGTGAAGGAAGAAGGCAAGGAAAACGATCTGCTCACCCGGCTTGCCAATGATCCGGCTGTTCCCTTTACCGTTGAGGAGCTCAAGGAGCTTGTCGGAGACGGCAGCGATTTTGTCGGACGGGCCCCACAGCAGACCGATGAGTTTCTTGATGAGGTTGTTATGCCCCGTCTTGCCCAATATAAGGATATCCTGGGCAACGTTGATTCCGCCCTTTCCGTGTGATGGCTTTTATGGCAATTTCTTTGGCCGGCAGACGGATTCGAATTGACCCGGAACAGATCTATTTCCTGAAATTTATCCTTGAGGGGTATGATAATCTGACCATCATGTCCACCGTGGATCGGATAGAAGGAGTGATGGAGTTGAAATATCCCCAAGAACTTGAGCAGGATGTGATGGGGGTGCTGCGGAGCATGGCCCAGAGGCTAAAATTGGAATATTTGGATTAGGCTACGCTCGGATTCCTAACAAGCCCATAACACTTAAGGTAATACATCAAGCATGACTCAGCTTCTTTACATAGAAACCTTTGGCTGCCAGATGAATGAGCGTGATTCCGAGATCATGGCCCAGCTTCTTGGCGAGCATTCCTATATCCAGACCAGCTTGCCCGATCAGGCCGATGTGGTGGTGGTCAACACCTGCAGCATCCGCGGAAAAGCCGCGCACAAGGCATACAGTTGTTTTGGCCGGTACAAGAAGCTTAAGGAAAAGAGGCCCGATCTCATCCTGGCCGTGACCGGCTGCGTTGCCCAGCAGGACGGCGAGGCGCTGCTGGATCGGATGCCCTACATCGATATCGTCATGGGGCCGCAGTCCATCTACACCCTCCCCTCTCTGATTGCCGCGGCCCGGCGCGATAAGAAGCCTCTGGTGGCCACGGATCTTTCCGCCGACTTTGTCATCCCCCCTTTTCTGCCCAATCTTGCGGACGGCGCTCCGCATAAGCGGTTCATCACCATCATGCAGGGGTGCGATAATTTCTGTACTTACTGCGTGGTGCCTTATACCCGTGGCCGCGAGATCAGCCGGAGTTTTGAGGATATCCTCACCGAGGCGAGCCATCTCCTCGGCCAGGGAGTGAAAGAGATCACCCTCATCGGCCAGAATGTCAATTCCTACGGCAAAAAAGGCGACACGGCCCGGAACAGAGATTTTCCCGAACTCCTGCGTGCGGTGGCAGGTATTGACGGCCTGAAACGGCTGCGCTTCACCACCTCCCATCCCAAGGATCTTTCCGAGGAGCTGATGCGCTGCTTTGCCGAGATTCCCTCCTTATGCCCGCATTTTCATCTGCCGTTTCAGTCCGGATCAAACTCCATCCTCAGCCGGATGAACCGCAAGTACACAATCGAAGCGTATCTCGACAAGGTTGCCGGACTGCGGGAACACAGGCCGGATATCGCCCTGACCACCGATATCATCGTTGGTTTCCCCGGCGAAACGGACGATGATTTTGAGGCCACCATGCTGGTGGTTGAGACCGTGCGATACCACGGCGCCTATTCCTTCAAGTATTCCGACCGGCCCAATGCCAAGGCTGCTGATTTTCCCGACAAGGTCGCGGAAGAGGTTAAGACCGAGCGTCTCGCCCGGTTGCAGGCGCGCCAGGAGGAGATTGCCCTGGAGCTTAAGCAGGCGGAAGTCGGCAAAAACGTGGAAGTCATGGTGGAGGGAGCAAGCAAGGCTCCGGCCAATCAATGGAGCGGGAGAACCGGAACCAATCAGATTGTGAATTTCTCCTGCGAATCCAAGCTGGCACCTGGGGATTTGCTCATGGTGGAGATTGAGAGCGCCTGCCAGAACTCCTTGCGCGGGAAAATGATTATTAGCCACGAAAACCACGAAAGACACCAAATATTTGGGCAATGATTGTGTTACTATGTAAAAGGAAAATCAGCGCATTTCCTTTGTAAGCTGTTTTTTCGCGCCTTTCGTGGCTAAAAATGTGATTAATACTATGGAGACTTTCCCATGATCGATCTGCACACCCATTCCCTGTTCAGCGACGGTGAGCTTGTTCCGGCCGAGCATCTGCGTCGGGTGGAAATCCTCGGGTATTCCGCCATTGCCCTTACCGATCATGCCGATTCCTCCAATCTGGATTTCATTATCCCCCGCATCGTGCAGGCGGCTGCTGATCTGAACAAATACTCCAAGACCCAGCTCCTGCCCGGCATCGAACTGACCCATGTGCCGCCGGAGCAGTTTGCGGAACTCACCCGCAGGGCCAGGCAACTTGGCGCCAAGATCGTGGTCGGTCACGGGGAAACCCCGGTTGAGCCGGTACGGCCCGGAACCAACCGGGCAGCGCTTGAGGCAGGCGTGGATGTTCTGGCCCACCCCGGCTTCATCACTCTTGAAGAGGCGCGGCTTGCCGCGGAAAAGGGCATTCTTGTCGAGCTTTCCGGCCGCAAGGGACACTCGCTCACCAATGGTCATGTGGCCAAGATGGCCCTGGCTGCCGGCGCAGGCATGGCGGTAAATGCCGATGCCCATGGTCCCGGAGATTTTCTCACCGCAAAAATGGCTGAAATGGTGGCCCTTGGGGCCGGGCTCTCCGCTGAGGAGTATGCTCGGATTCGCGCGGGCATGGCGGCGCTGGTTGCAAAGGTTGCTGCCTGATATTTCCGGCGTCCCTGACCGAGGAGTCCTATGGAAGCCTTCCTTGACGTCACCATCCTGCCGCAGCCGGACGACACCACCTGCGGCCCCACCTGTCTCCATGCCGTGTACCAATACTACGGCGACGATATTCCGCTGGCTCAAGTGATCGACGAGGTGAAAAGCCTGGAAACCGGCGGCACCCTGGATGTCTTTCTCGCCTGCCATGCCCTGCGGCGCGGCTATAAGGCCCGGATCTACACGTACAATCTGCAGGTCTTCGACCCCACCTGGTTTGCGCATGATGCGGATTATATCGAGGAGCGCCTGCTGGCCCAGATGGAGGCCAAGGATGACGCGAAACTGCATCTGGCCACCCGGGGCTATCTCAATTTCCTCAACCTTGGCGGAGAACTGCGCTTTGCCGATCTCACCCCTTCCCTGCTCCGCAAATACCTGAAGCGCTCCATCCCGGTGCTCACCGGCTTGAGTTCCACCTATCTCTACCGGAGCATGCGGGAATACGGCGAGCTTTGCGAGGATGACGATGTGCGCGGCAATCCTTCCGGGCATTTTGTTCTCCTCTGCGGCTACAACAAGCCGGACCGCCTGGTTGCAGTCGCCGATCCTCACATGGATAACCCCATGGCCGACGGCCAGAAATACGAGGTGTCCATTGACCGGGTCATCTGTTCCATCCTGCTCGGCATCGTCACCTATGACGCCAATCTTCTGATCATCCAGCCCGGCAGGAAAAAAGGGCACGAATCCGCAGCGCATACGGTGGCTGCATGAAGGTCTTGATTGTTGTCAATGACCCCAAGGATTGGCCTCTTGCCATCAGCGATGTGCAAATCGTCCCGGCCCGCGCGTATCTCACCGACGCCGCCTATGCGGAGATGACCTCGGCTCGGGTCTTCAACCTCTGCAAATCCTACCGCTACCAGAGCACGGGCTATTATGTCTCGCTGCTTGCCGCGGCCAGGGGGCACAAACCCCTGCCGGACGTGGCCACTATCCAGGATTTCAAAACCCAGGCCATTATCCGCATTGCCTCGGACGACCTGGATCAGGTTATCCAGCAGAGTCTGGGCCAGATAAAATCACCGGAGTTTGTGGTGAGCATCTATTTCGGTCATAATGTGGCAAAAAGGCACGAGAAGCTCGCCCAGCAGCTGTTCAAGATCTTTCAGGCGCCTTTTTTGCGCGCCAGCTTCAGTCATAATGACAAGGAAGGCAAGTGGCAGCTGGCCGCCATCACTCCCATCGCGGCCAGCGATATTCCTGGAGAACACCGGGATTTTGCCGTGGAGATGGCCCGCGAATACTTCAAAGGCCGTCACCGTATCTTTCAGCGGCGGCGAACAGCCCGGTACGATCTGGCCATTCTCCACGACCCGGCAGAGGCGGAAGCGCCCTCAAATCCCAAGGCGTTGCAGCGGATGGTCAAGGCGGGCGAGTCGGTCGGTTTCGGAGTCGAGTTCATTGAAAAGGATGACTACGGCAGGCTGGCCGAGTTCGATGCCCTGTTTATCCGGGAAACCACCAGCGTTCTCCACCACACCTATCGCTTTGCCAGAAGGGCTGTGGCCGAAGGGCTGGTGGTGATTGACGATCCGGAATCCATCCTGCGCTGCACCAACAAGGTGTTTCTGGCCGAGATCCTGACCCGCCACCGGATTCCCATCCCCAAAACCCGCATCGTTCATCAGGGTAACTGGCAGCAGTTCATTGCGGAGCTTGGCTTTCCCTGCGTGCTCAAAAGGCCGGACAGCTCCTTTTCCCAGGGCGTGGTCAAGGTTGAAAACGAGGAAGAGCTGGCCAGAGAGGTTCCGGCGCTTCTCCAGAAGTCCGAACTGATCATCGCCCAGGAGTTCATGCCCACCACCTTTGACTGGCGGGTTGGGGTTTTTGACCGGCAGCCCCTTTTTGCCTGCAAATATTTCATGGCCCGGAAGCATTGGCAGATCATCAAACGTGATCAGGACGGACGCAAGCTTACCGATGGCGAGGCGGAAACCCTGCCTGTGGAGCATTGCCCTCCCGCCCTGATCAAGCTGGCGCTCAAGGCCTCGGCTCTTATCGGCGACGGTCTTTACGGGGTGGACATCAAGCAGGTCGGCAATCGTTTCTATCTCATCGAGATCAACGACAACCCCAATATCGACGCGGGCGTGGAAGACAAGGTGCTGAAAGACGATCTCTATCTGCGGCTGATGCGGGTCTTTGCCCGCAGGGTTGACGAACGCAAGGGCGGTGGGTTGTGGGCGTGAGCCGGGCCGGGTTGTTCAAGAAATTCGGGGTCGAGCTGGAATACATGCTGGTCCGCGAGGACACCCTGGATGTGGCTCCCATTGCCGACCGCATCCTGCAACGGAAAGCAGGCACGATCACCAATGAAGTGGAGCGCGGCATCATGGCCTGGTCCAATGAGCTGGCCCTGCATGTGATCGAAATCAAAAACAGCGGTCCGGTTTCCGGGCTGCCGGCGCTGGTGGGAAAATTCCAGAAAGAGGTCGAGGAAATCTCTCGGCTTGCAGCCGAACAGGGGACGGTGCTCCTGCCCACGGCCATGCACCCCTGGATGGACCCGCATACCGAAACCCAGCTCTGGCCCCACGGCAACAAGGCTATTTACAACACCTACAACCGGATATTCAACTGCCAGGGCCATGGCTGGTCCAATGTGCAGTCCACCCATCTCAATCTGGGTTTTGCCACGGACGAAGAGTTCGGCCGTCTGCATGCGGCGATCCGGGTATTGCTCCCCATTCTTCCGGCCATCGCCGCAAGCTCGCCCGCAACGGACGGCGCGCTTACCGGGCGGCTTGATTCCCGGTTGGAATATTACCGAAACAATCAAAAGCGCATTCCCTTCATCACCGGCCGGGTGATACCGGAACCGGTTTTCAGCGAGGCCGAATATGAGCGGGTGATATATGAGCCCCTGCTCCGCGACATCGCGCCCCACGATCCGGACGGGGTGCTGGAAGCGGAATGGCTCAATTCCCGGGGAGCTATCGCCCGCTTTGACCGCAACGCAATCGAGATCAGGGTGCTTGATATCCAGGAATGCCCGTTGGCCGACCTCTCTTTAAGCGTATTGATCAGTGCGGTGCTCAAGAGACTGACTGAAGAGCATTGGTCCGGGCTGGAGGAACAGAAGGCGGCTGATACCGGACCTCTGGCCGATATTTTTGTCAAAGCGATCAGCAACGGCGAAGAGGCGGTGATCAATGACCATCGCTACCTTTCCCTGTTTGGCAGAGGGGGGAAATCAGCCATGAGTGCGGGGAAACTGTGGCAGGAACTGGCTTCGGATTGCGCCCCGGAACTGGCCGAAGCCGGGCACGGCATTCAGGAGAGTCTGGAGATTATACTTACACAGGGACCCTTATCCCGGCGGATTATTCGGGCGCTGGGCGAGAATCCCGAGAGGCAGCGGTTTCGGGAGGTGTACCGGGAGTTGGGGAAATGTTTGGTTCAGGGGCGGCTTTTTCTTGTTTAGTACAGTCCAGCAGCCTGTTCTTACGTTAAAAAGATATTTTCGTAGGAGCGGCTTCAGCCGCGATAATCACAGGATCGCGGCTGAAGCCGCTCCTACGAGCAGTCTAATCAGCAATCAAGTGGGCCTTGAGTATCTTCAGTTTGGCCGGTCCGACCCCTTTGACCGCGTCCAGTTCCTCAATGTCGTTGATCCTGCCCTGCTGCTCGCGAAACTCGATGATTCTTTTTGCAAAGGCCGGACCGATGCCGGGAATGGTGGTCAGCAGCTCTTCATCGGCCTGATTGATAGGGATGGGCTTGAAAAACAGGGGGGCCAGTCTGGCCGGGGGATTTCCCGGAGATTGGCTCTTGGGGGTGGGAGTTGTTTCCGGATCTGCCTGTTCTTCGCCCGCCGGATACACGGAATCAGCCGGCGCCCGGTAGAGGCCTGCTGCAACAGAACCATCCCACCAGACAAGTTTTGCCGGGGCAGCGGGTTGTTTTTCGGGGAAAACGGAAAACCAGTCCGAACGTATTGCGGCAGCGATCAGGATGCACAGGGCGAAAAGGACGAGCACCAAAGGGCGCAGATCCTTTTTGCCGCTATCATTGCTTGTTCCGCTCATCCTTCATGAGTTTGTAGGTGATGCTGTCCACCAGGGCCTGCCAGCTTGCCTCGATGATATCCGGGGAAACCCCCACCGTGCCCCACATGGAGTCCTGATCGCGGGATTCGATCAGCACCCTGACCCGCGCCTCGGTGCCGTGTTCGCTGGCCAGCACCCGCACCTTATAGTCCTGCAGTTCCATTTCCTTGAGATTCGGATAGAACTGGGTAAGCGCTTTGCGGAGCGATTTGTCCAGGGCGTTGACCGGACCGTTGCCAAGGGCTGCGGTATGCACCTCTTCGCCGCCCACTGCCAAACGGATGGTGGCTTCCTCCTGGAGCACGCCGTCCGGAGATTTCTGGCTGATCACCCGAAAGCCGTGCATATCGAAATACTTTTTCGGGGTGCCCATGGCGCGGCGCATGAGCAGTTCGAAAGATGCCTCGGCTCCTTCGTACTGAAAGCCCTGATTCTCGAGATCCTTCAATTCCTTGACGATGGCGCTGACCACCGGGTCCTTGCTGTCCAGATCGAGGCCGATCTTCTTCGCCTTGACCAGCACGTTGCTTTTTCCGGAAAGATCCGAGATCAGCACCCGCCGCACATTGCCCACCTTTTCCGGCACCATGTGCTCGTAGGTCAGGGGATTGCGCTGCACGGCGCTGACATGGATGCCGCCCTTGTGGGCAAAAGCCGACTGGCCCACGTAGGGCTGGTATTTGTTGGGAGAGAGGTTGGCCAGCTCTGAAACAAAGCGGGAAACCTCGGTGAGCCGGTGCAGATTTGCCGAGGCCGTGAACTCGTATCCCATCTTCAATGCCAGGGCGGGCATGATCGAGGTGAGGTTGGCGTTGCCGCAGCGCTCGCCAAAGCCGTTGGCCGTGCCCTGCACCTGGGTGGCGCCCAGGGAGATGGCGATCAGTGAGTTGGCCACCGCGCATTCTGAATCGTTGTGGGCGTGAATGCCGAAATGCACCTTGGATTTTTTCGCCTTCAGATGCGCCTTCACCGCCTGGATGATCTCGGCAAGTTCGGTGGGTAAGGTCCCGCCGTTGGTCTCGCACAGGCACAGACAGTCGGCTCCCCCGGCAATGGCCCGGTCCAAGGTGGCCAGGGCATATTCCGGGTTGGCCTTGAAGCCGTCGAAAAAATGCTCGGCATCGTAAAACAGATGCTGGACATGGGGCCGCAGGTATTTCAGCGACTCCTCGATGATCAGCAGGTTGTCATTCAGTTCGATGCGCAGGGCGTCATGCACATGGATATCCCAGGTTTTGCCGAAAATGGTGATCCCGGGGGTCTTGGCGGCGAGCAAGGCGTTCAGGTTACCGTCCTTCTCCGCCGGATTGGCAAAGAGCCGGGTGGAGCCGAAGGCTGTAACCTTGGTGTGCTTGAGATCGTAATTGCGGATCTCTTTGAAGTATTCCACATCCTTGGGGTTGGAGCCCGGCCAGCCGCCTTCGACGAAATCGATCCCGAATTCGTCGAACTTCAGGGTGATGCGCAGTTTGTCCTCCACCGAGAGGTTGAAATTCTCGGCCTGGGTTCCGTCACGCAGGGTGGTGTCGTAGATAGCGACTGGATGTGCCATGTTTTTAGTTGCCTTTTCCAAGCCCGAAGGCGTCATGCAGGGCGCGAACCGCAAGTTCGGTGTATTTTTCCTCGATGACACAGGAGACCTTGATCTCCGAGGTGCTGATCATCAGGATGTTGATCCCTTCCTGGGCCAGCACCTTGAACATGGTGGAGGCAATACCAGCATGGTTGCGCATGCCGACTCCGACAATGGAAACCTTGGCGATGTTTTCGGAGCCGGTCACACCCTCGGCGCCGATCTCGGCAACGATCCGATCCATGATCTGCATGGTTTTCTTGTAATCGGTGCGGGGCACGGTGAAGGTCATGTCCGTGAGGGCGCCGTCGCGGGTATTCTGGATGATCATATCCACCACGATGCCTTCGCTGGTGATCGGATTGAAGATCTTGGAGGCGGTGCCCGGTACGTCGGGTACTTTGGCGATGGTGATGCGCGCTTCGTTTTTGGTGCAGGTAACTCCGGATACCGGATTCGATTCCATTTCTTTATCCTCCTCTACTACCCAGGTTCCTTCGGTTTCCGTGAAAGTGGAACGAACATGGACAGGCACTTTGTATCGTTTAGCGAAACTGACCGAGCGGATGTCCAATACCTTGGCGCCGAGACTGGCCAGTTCGAGCATTTCATCGTAGGAAATACGGTTTATTTTTCTGGCGGTGGAGCAGATGTTGGGATCGGTGGTGAACACCCCTTCCACATCGGTGTAGATCTCGCACTCATCGGCTTTCAGAGCGGCAGCCAGGGCAACGGCCGTGGTGTCGGAGCCGCCTCTTCCCAGGGTGGTAAGATCGCCATCCTCGGTGACACCCTGAAAACCGGCCACTACGACGATTTTGCCGGCATCGAGGTGTCGGTTGATCAGGTCCGAGTCGATTGTCTGAATCCTGGCCTTGGTATGCATCCGGTCGGTGGTGATTTTTACCTGATCGCCCAGAAGCGAGATGGCGTCAAGCCCGGCTTCCTTGACCGCCATGGCGAACAGGGCGATGGTCGCCTGTTCGCCGGTGGCCAGGAGCATATCCATTTCACGGGGGTCGGGTATGGCCTGCATCTGGTTGGCCAGATCGACGAAACGGTTGGTCTCTCCGGCCATGGCCGAGAGGACGACAACCATTCTGTGTCCCTTGCGGCTGTAGCCCATGACCCGTTCGGCCACCGCCTTGATTTTTTGCGGGTTAGCCACTGAGGTCCCGCCGAATTTCTGCACGATTAACGCCATTGCTGCCTGCTGCTCCTGAGATGAAATGTTAAAAAAATACCGTAAGGCGAGTGTCTAAAAAAAATATCCGGCGCCGCATTCGTTGGGGCCGGAAAAATCCCGAAATTGTAGTGTGCATCAATTTTATTTTTTTTTCAACCGAACAAATTGATCGGACGGCATTTTCATCCCATTTTCATCCTTGATTGCGATGAATCATTAAATACGGAAAAAATGCAAAAGAAACTTGTAATACCTGCCTGATTTTGCTACATAATAGATGTTTATCCAGTGTATTGCCCAGATGGATGCGTGAGTGTCCGCATAAATCTTTACGGAATAGAGTTGTAATGGCAAAAGAAATCAATATCTCCACCGTGTTTCGCAAGACGTGCAAGGCTGTCCTTTCCCGATTCTGCCCCCCGTGCCTCACCGCCATCTCCCGTGGGGCTACCCGCTTCCGCAACATCACGAAAAGGCATCTGGTTTTTTTCCTGAACACCTCGCATTTTCTCACCATAGGCGTTTCTCTCGCTCTGGTTGTCGCCTTTTTTCTGTATGCGGTTGATGGAGTGCCCATCCCGGAAACGCCTGGTGGTAGTAATTCGTACGCTGCCGGAGAATCCGAAGAATTTCTGCCCAATGTGCGAGAGATTGTCGGGGAGATACGTCCGGGAGACTCGCTGACTTCTTCCTTCCGCTCCAACGGGGTTGAAGAAGAGGTGCGGCAGTCGGTGATCTCCGCTTTCGAGGGCGTGGTGAATTTTCGGGATATGAAGCCGAACGACCGCTACACCCTCACTCTTGATGACGATGGCGGTCTGGTCAAATGCCTTTACGAATCAGGCCCTCTGGATATTCATGCGATCGAACGCACTGCCGAGGGTTCATACCGGGCAAAAAAACTTGATGTTTCCCTTGATTGCCGCACCGTGAAGGTGCAGGGCAAGGTTGAGTCGTCGCTTTTCGCGGCGCTTTCCGCTTTTCGCGAAGATCCCAAGCTGATCTATAGTTTTGCCGACATCTTTGCCTCAAAGATCGATTTCAACACCGAGACCCGGTTTGGCGACACTTTCGAAATTGTTTTTGAAAAATACTACAAGGATAACCAGTTTGTCGGTTACGGAAAGATTCTGGTCGCACGTTACGACAGCAAGGAAGTCGGGCCGCTTGAGGCCTTTTATTTTGACCGGGGCAACGGAGTCACCGCGTATTTCGATCAGAAAGGCTATGAACTCGGCGAATCGTTCATCCGCTCCCCAATTCCCATGGCGCGGGTCTCTTCAGGTTTTTCTTATAACCGCTACCATCCTGTCCTGAATATTGTGCGCCCCCATCTGGGGGTTGATCTTGCCGCGCCCACAGGCACTCCGATCATGGCCACCTCGGACGGCAGGGTGAATTTCGCCGGCTGGAAAGGCGGATACGGCAAGCAGATTATACTTGATCATGGCGGCGGCTATAAGACCTACTACGGGCATCTTTCCCGATTTGCCGGCAATATTAAGGCCGGGGCCAAGGTCTATCAAAAGCAGATCATCGGTTATGTCGGCTCCACCGGTATCTCCACCGGACCGCATCTTGATTACCGAATGGCGCAGAACGGCGTGTTCGCAAACCCCTTCAATGTCAAGTTTCGTCCGCGCTCCCAGTTGTCCGGAACCCAGTTGGTGCAGTTTCGTCAGGAGTTTCAGTCGCTTACCCAGTTGGCCAGAAGTCTTGATGATCCCAAGATCATTCTGGTGAAAAACGTGGTGGTGACCCGGAACAACCCGATCTCCATGCTCTAGTCCTTGCCCTCATCCGCTCCTTTCCATATCGTCCTGGTCGAGCCGGAGATCCCCCCGAATACCGGGAGTATCGCCCGCTTGTGCGGCGCCACGGACACGGTCCTGCATCTGGTTCGGCCTTTGGGTTTTTCCACGGATGACAAACATCTGAAACGGGCCGGTCTCGACTACTGGAAGTTTGTCGATATCCGTTACTGGGACAGCTTCGAGGAATTTCTCGCAGCCCAGGACGAACTGCGGCTGCACTTTTTCACCACCAAGGTGGAGCGGCCGTACACCGAGGTGTCATACCGGCCCGGCGATTATCTGATCTTCGGCCGCGAGACCAAAGGGTTGCCCGAGGAGATCATCGGTCTGTACCGGGAACGGTGCGCCACCATCCCAATGTCAAACCCCAACATCCGCAGCATCAATCTGGGCATGGCCGCAGGCATTGTGCTCTACGAGGCGCTCAGGCAGGTTGCCCAGGGATAGGCCAGCGCTGTACCTCATTTCCCGCTATTCATTTTTTCTGATCGTTGCAAGAGCCAGCTTCGCCGCCTTTGCCGAGGCCCCTGCCCCACCCAGCTTTTCACGAACTTCAGCCAGTCCGGCAAGATGCCGGGTACGTTCCGTCCGGTTCGCAATAAGGCGGATGGTGGCGTCGGCGATTTTTTCCGGAACAGCCTCGTTTTGCAGCAACTCCGGCACCACTTCCCGTCCGGCCACCAGATTGACGAGAGAGGCGTATTGAACCTTGATAAGACGGCGGCCCAGAAAATAGGTGAGCGGCGAAACCCGGTAGGAAATAACCATGGGAACATTCAAAATTGCCAGCTCGAGGGAAACCGTGCCCGAGGCTGCCATTACAGCCCCGCAGGCAGCCATGAGGTCATAGCGGTCCTCCCGGATCACCTGTACCTCGACCCCGGCTTCAGCAAGGCCGTTGTTCAGGAGGTCATCCTCGCACAAAGTCGGAGCCAGCGGCAGGAGAAACACCGGTTTGGCAAGCTGTTTCTGCATGCGCTTTGCCGCTTCCAGAAAAATCGGGAGCATGCCTGCGATTTCGCGTTTCCTGCTGCCGGGCAGGATACCGATGACCGTGCTTTCCGGGTCGATGCCAAGGCTTTGTAAAAAATCCTCCCGTGTCCGGGTTGTGCGCACCGAATCCATCAAGGGGTGGCAGACAAAATCAACGGTCATTCCGCGTTCGCGGTAAAATTCCTGCTCAAAGGGAAGGATCACTGCCATGCGATCCACCAGTTTCTTGATGGTCTTAACCCGGCCGCTCCGCCAGGCCCATACCTGGGGGCTGATGTAATAAAAAACGGGGATGCCGAGCCTTTTGGCTTTTTTGGCCATGATCAGATTGAAGTCGGGATAGTCGATGAGGATCAACAGATCGGGCTGCTGTTCTTTGAGGCGGTTTTCGAGGGTGCGCAAGGCTGCACGGATAAAACTGAGATGGCTGATGACTTCGACGATGCCGACCACTGCCAGTTGGGAGGAATCGTAGAGAATCTCCACACCCTGGCGCGTCAGTTCAGGCCCGCCGATGCCGCAGACCTGCGCACCGGGAGCCTGCTCCTTGAGAGCGGCGATGAGCCGGGCGCCGTGCATGTCGCCTGAGGCTTCTCCGGCCACAATCATAATCCGGGGGCAGTTTGTATCCGGCATGATTTTCCGTGCTCAGCCGGCAAAAAGTTGACGATGGGTGTCGGCGTGTTCCTTGATCCGAGCCATGATCTCCTGAGCCACGGCCAGGGCCAGCCGTCCTTCCCTGCCGGAAACCATCGGCTGGGTGCGGTTGCGGACGTTTTTGACAAAATCGGCGAGTTCCATCTCCAGGGCATCCTGATGCAGGTAGCAGGAAGTGACAACCTCTTCCTGGGGCATGCTGTTTGCGTCCAGTTCCTTTTTGGGTTTGATCACGGTGATCTCCTTCTTGCCGTAATCAACGGCCAGGAAGGACTTGGGCTGGAAGACGCGGAGCCGCCGGATGTTTTCCTTGGAAACCCGGCTCACAGTCAGGTTGGCGGTGCAGCCGTTTTCAAAAATCAACCGGACATTGGCGATATCCGTGGTCTGTGTGAAAACGGGCATTCCCACCGGATGCATGGAGGCTATGGGCGACTTGACAAGGCTTAAAACAATGTCGATGTCGTGGATCATGAGATCAAGGACCACGTCGACATCAAGACCGCGGGGCTTGAAGACATGGATCCGGTGGGACTCGATAAAGAGGGGCTGGGTGAGGTGTTCGGCCATGGCCAGCACCGCAGGATTGTACCGCTCGATATGGCCGACCTGCAGAATCCTCTGTTTTTCATCTGCAAGTGCGATAAGCGCATCTGCCTCTTCCAGTGTGGTGGTCATGGGTTTTTCCAGCATGACATCCACGCCGGCAAGCAGACAGGCGGAAGCAACTTCATGGTGCAGGCTGGTGGGCACCACCACGCTCACCGCATCGACCTGCTTGAGCAGATCGCGGTAATCGGCAAAAGCCTTGGTGTTGCAGGTTCCGGCGACAGCCGCGGCATAGGCCGGGTTTACGTCCGCCACCCCGACCAGATCCACCTCCGGCATGGCCATGTATTTCTGGGCGTGAAACTTGCCGAGATACCCTACCCCGATAACTCCGATGCGTAACTGTGTCATATATCGTGTCTGCCTGTGCTTGAATTTTCAAAGAAATTACGCCATTGCGCATGAACTGACAAGGTAAATCTGAGGAAAAGCCCCGTTGCCTCCTGCGGATTCCTGCAACGACCCCGGGAAGCCTTTTCTTGAATATAGTTTGGCAATGCAGAGGAAATCAATTTATAGGGCTGACAAGTTATGCTACTATTCCACGTGATGTTTAGGCGGGCTGTCATGGTCAGTATTCATTCCAGTTCGCATTCTTTTTCAGCCAGATGTCGGTCGTCAGCGGCCCCAGCCTCAATACCATATGAATCTGTCACGCATATCCAGCCTGCGCCTTAGAACCAGGATCATCCTTGCTTGCGTTGTCTTTGTGGCGCTGGGGGTCGTTGGCCCGATTTTGCTGCTCCCGCATTTCATTGACCTTGATGCGCTCAAGACACGGATGAGTGATCAGGTAAATGCCAAAATGGAGGGCACTCTGCATACCGAGCGCCTGGAATGGGCGTGGCTGCCGCTTCCCCACATGAATCTGCGTGACACCCGTTTCACCAGTGAGGAAACTGCGCTGACCGCGCCCCAGATCAAGGTGTATCCCGACTGGTGGGCCTTGTTCCGCGGACAGATCCGGATCGGCAAGATACTGCTTGTGAACCCGAAGGTCAGGGTGGCGAGATTCCCGACCTTGTTTTCCGAGCCTCCGAAACCGGAACTTGCCGGGCTGAAAGTCGTGATCCGCAACGGTGTCCTTGAGGTCGCCCCCAATACTCAGTGGCCCATTCTCCACAGCAGAGATTTTTCGATGAAAGCCGTGAACGGCAGCGTGGCGATTACTCTTGCCGCCATCAAGTTCGATCTTTCCGGCAAACCGGCGGATGGAGAGCGGCTTGCCGTATCGGGAAATTTTCTCCGCGAGGATGCATCCTACCGCATGAAATTTTCCTGTCGAAATTTCAACCTGCACAAAGTTGTCCATTCTTTCGCCCAGGGAAAACTGGTTCCAGCCGATTCTCCTCTCAATCTTACCGGCACCATCGAAGGGAGAGGAGTTGATGCAATCAGCGGTAAAATCGTTGGTGATTCCCCTTGTCTGCTGGCGTTTCCCCTGGACAAGAAAATTCTGCTGAACTGCGGGATTATTGATTTGGCTTTTGCCAAAAACGGAGAAGACCTGCTGCTGAAGCTCAATGAATTTGAAATGCGTGATCCGGGATTGAAGATTGCCGGTACGGTACGGCGTTTTGTTTCCGGAGAAGCAGGCTCTCCGCCCATGTGGCAGATCGATCTCAAGGGCGAGGATCTTGATATGACCAGGATTCGCGCAGCCGTTCTTGCAATGTGGGGGGACAATGAGATTGTCAAGGAAATAGGGGAAATTGTGCAGGCCGGCACGGTCGGCAAGGCCGGCTACAGTTTTAAAGGGACGACGGCTGATTTTGAATACGTGCGCAACATGCATGTCACAGCCGAGGAGATTGACGCCACCATCAAGATTCCGGAGGGTGGTCTGGTTCTTACCAACACCAAAGGGAAAATTCGGATCGAAGACGGCCTGCTCATTGTGGATGGCGAACAGGCGCAGATGGGCAACAGCAGGGGGAAAAATGGCCGCCTGATTCTTGGATTGCCGGATGATGACTTCACTTTCAAGCTGGATGTCGATCTTGATGCCGATCTGGCGGAACTTCCGGGAGTTCTCCAGCGAATCGTCGCATATCAGCCTTTTCTGGACGAACTGGCCCAGTTCAGTGAGGTTTCAGGTCGGGCGACCGGTCATCTTCGTCTTGGTGATCACCTGAGAAATTTCAAGGTGGATCTTGAAGTTGTCTCAATGCAGGGCAAGGGACGCTATGCGCCGATGGCCTTTGATTTTGCTGTCGAAGGCGGGGGGATGACCATTGCCCCGCCTCTGATGAAGTGGAAGAACGTGCATGGAGCATATGGTCCCCATGTGGTGAAAAAAACATCCGGACAGGTTCGTTGGCCGGATGATATTTTTCTTGATGTGTCGCAGCTTGACGCGGTACTGGCCGCAAAGGATCTTGAAAAGGAAAATCTCGCCTATTTCAAGGAAATAAGCGGTGCTTTGCACGAAAATATAACCAGCGCGGATGGCAGGATAGAACTGCGAAACACAACAATCTCAGGGAAGGCGTCCGACCCGAAACAATGGAAAGCGGACTCTGATTTTATTGTCCGCAATCTCGGTGTTGAGACACCCTTTTTCCCGGAATCGATCCGTATAAAAGAGGGCAAGGGACATGTGTCGAACAAAGAGATTACGGTTTCCGAGGCCACGGGATCCATTTTTGGCGATTCATTCGTCCTGAGCGCCTCCCTCGCCCACCAGACTTTTTCCGCCTTGCGCGGCAAAATTTCTCTGCAGGGAAAGGTGGGACATGGTTTTGGGCAATGGCTTAAGGGGAAGCATCTTGTTTCCCCCTCCCTTTTCCCCCGTATTCCTTTTCAGGTGGAGTCCCTGCAGGTCGAGCTGAGGGAGGAAAAAACAGTTGCCAAGGGCTTGATCCGCCCGGATGCTGTGCTGTTTACCCCCCCAAGAGCTGATTTTTCCATTGAGCTGAGCAGGGACAAGCCTCTAAAAATGGCGGCCCGTGTGTACAATGGAAAGGAAGACGCATCCATCAAGCTGGATTTTCTGGACACCACTCAGGAAAATTTTCTCTTTTCCTGGAAAGGGGAACTGTCCAAGAAAACCGTTGATCAGTTGCTGGATCGGAAAAACTTGCTGCAAGGGAAAATAGCCGGTGACTTTCAGCTCTACCTGCCCAGGGACCCAAACAAAGTAGCGTTTACCGGACAGCTTGAGGCCCAGAATCTGCGGTGGTTTCTCGATGAAGAAGATGCGCGTTATGTCGATATCAAGGAGCTCCGACTCGCAGGAATCGGCAAGGATCTCAAGGTCAAACGATTGTCCTGTGTCTTTAACGACAAGGAGTCCGCAGTGGTCACCGGCATGGTTTCCCGGGTTGCCAGCGGGCTTGCTTTGAAACTCGATGTAACCTCTCCGGCTCTTTCCAAGAAGACGCTGCTTGATTTTCAGGATACCCTGAAACGCCTCAGAGAAAAAAGCAGCGAATCATCAGCTTCCGGTGAAACCCCACGGACATCTCCCTGGAATGTTACCGGCACCGTGGCCTTTGCCGTGGACGAGTTCACTTCCGGGAAGAAGCCGGGCGAAAATGGCCCGTCCACTCTGGTTTGGCAGCCGTTGCAAGGAGAAATCAGGATTCATCCCCAGTGGCGATTTTCCGCGCTCATAACCAATGGCAGCCTCTGCTGCCTGAACACCACCGGCGAGTGGTTTTCCACGCCGGAACTTGGCCAAACCCATTTTGCCCTGAGCAGTGCCTGTCCCACTCCGCCCAGGTTTGAAAACGTTCTGCCCTGTCTTGGCTACCCCCAGGATATCATTGAAGGAGAATTTTCTCTGGATGGCCGCCTGGATGGGGTGCTGGACAACTGGAAAGAGGGATATCTGCAGATTGATTCCCGCCAGGGGCGGATTCTGCGGATGAAGCTTCTTTCGAAAATTTTCAGTGTCGTTAATGTTACGGATCTTTTCAGCGGAACTCAACCGGGAAACGGCGAGGTGGGCTCTTCCAAGGGGTTTCCCTACACGAATCTTCTGTTTAGAGCCTATGTGAAAGAAAACGAACTGATCATCGACGAAGCGGTTATCCGCGGCGAAGGGCTTAATCTTTTCGCTAAAGGCAAGATGAACCTCAGCACTTTTGACCTTGATGTGGTGGTCATGATTTCGCCTTTCAAAACCCTTGACGCCATTGTCAGCAAGGTGCCGCTTGTGGGCAGGGTCATCGGCGGGGATACAGCCACCCTTGTCACCTTTCCGGTTGGAGTTACCGGCAAGGCAAGCGATCCTCAGGTCACCCTCCTGCCTCCCGGCGCAGTTGGTGAAGGTTTGTTGAATATCGTTAAAAGAACATTGCTTCTGCCTTTTCATGTCCTTTCCCCGATTTTGCCCGAGGCAACCCCTGGACCTGACAAGAAGCAGTAGTTGAACAATGGCAGCCGCGACGGACAAGAACGCCTTTGTCTCAAGGTGTTCTTGTGATCCCGCGGTATTGCTCCCGATCATTTTGGAGACCCCATGAAGGAATTTGTCCGACTCATGAAGGCGCTGTCCGACCCGAACCGGGTCAAGATCATTTCGATGCTGGGGGTAAGAGAACTGTGCGTCTGTGAATTGACAGCGCTTCTTGGTGTGGCTCAACCTACGGTATCCAAGCATCTTCGTCTTCTTGAAGATGCCGGGCTTGTTTCTTTCCGCAAGGAGGGCAACTGGATTATTTACCGGTTAAATGAAGTGTGCCCCGAGCAAGGTCGGATCATGCTCGGGTTGGTGGCTGAGTGGCTGGACAAGGATACAGAGATGAAAAAACTGCGGAAGCGATTGCCGGAAGTGCAGAATCTGCGAAAACCCATAGCCTAGCCGAGTCGAAAAAGTTTTTTCAGCCAGCTGGTTTCCGATGAGGGCTGCACGGCAAGAAAGTCCTGCAGCCGTGCAATGTTCTGGTCTTCCGGGGGAACAAGAAACTCCACGCCGATTTCAAAATGCTTGGTTGGCTCGGAAAGGACATGGTCGAACCAGACAGGATGGGCCGGGATAACAAGCCTGTCTCCCTCCTCACTGTCGATTACTTCGAGATTGATGATCTTGGCCGGGTCATCGTTGCAGGCATAAAAAAAATGGTAGTTGCCTGTGCGGATATGGGGAACGGATAATCGGGCCCCGTAGATAGAGACATCCACAAGGTTTCCCGGTACAGGGTCGGCAAGAACCATCCTGTTTTTCGTGTCGTGCAGAATAAGCGTGACTGCCATTCTGACGTTGAATCGTTTCGCCCGCCGATGTTCTTGGCCCATTCGGTTTCGCCCCAGAGGGGAATTCTCCCCTATGCCGTGTGATGCCGCCTTGTTCTCCCCCTTGAAAATCTATTTATAGGATATTCATGTAACACGTTGATGTCAAAGAAAATTTTTCCATGCCCGCGCGCGTGGGCATGGAAAAATTGATCAGTTTATTTTTTTGTCCTGTATTTCCTTGAGAATCTCGCTGACCAATTGGCCGTTTGGCGCTGTGGCCATGGGGTTGAGGCCGACCAATTCCTGCCAGGAGGCAATGGCCCCCTCCTGGTCCTTAAGATCGTACAGCAAAACTATTCCCTTGTTGAAGCGGGCCGTTTCATGTCTGGCGTTAACTTGAACCGCTTTGTCAAAGGAGGCGACTGCCTGCTGGAAATTGCCCACCCTTCTGTACATGACTCCGAGGTCGGTGAGCACGTCAGCATTGTTCGGAGCAAGACTCAGGGATTTGCTGTAGGCATTGATTGCCTTCTCTGCCTGATCGGAGTCGAAGTACAGGTGTCCAAGAGTGGTCCAGGCATCGATGTTTCCGGGATTTTTCTGTACCTCAAGCTCAAGCTGCAGCAGTTGCTGGGCCTGTTCGGTCGTGAGTTGACCGGCCTGGGGCTGCTGATTTGCGGCAACCTTGGCTGGACCCCCGGCAGGAGGGGTTTTGTAAACGCTGAAGACAATTCCGGAAAGAAAGCCGATGATCAGGCAGCAGAGGCCGATGACAAGCACGGTTTCTTTTTTGAAAACACCTGCTGAAGATTGCTCTGTTTGTGGGGCCATGTCCTGAAGTCTCCTTCCTTTGTTTGGTTTTGCTTATACTACTGCAACAAATTGCTACACGCTACGGATCACTTCCGTCAAGATTATTATCATCCTTCCACGCTACTTTGACATGCACGGAAGAATAAAAGTTCCTGAAAAACGAATGATTTCGTTATGTGCCCAACTCATGCACCCGAAGTCCGGATATTGCGGCGAGCCCCTGTGCTTCATCAACGATCCGTCGATGATGGGTAAACAGGATGACCTGGGTTCCGGCGGCCAGCTCGCCCAGAATCTTCAAGGCGGCACGGGAGCGGGCATCGTCGGCGTTGACCAGAATATCGTCAAGAATGAAGGGCATGGGTTCGTGGTCCGCCAGACGGTATTCCAGGGAGGCAAGGCGCAATGCAAGGTAGAGTTGGTCCCTTGTGCCGGAGCTCATCCTTTCAACCAAAACCCTGGTGCCGTCCGACCGTGTTCCCACCAGCACCGCTTCACCCTGATCATTTTCATCAGTCAGCAATCCGGCAAAGGAGCCGAGGGTAAGTTCTTTGAAGTAACGGGAGGTGATGGCCAGCACCGGGGTCTGGTTTTCGCTGCGAAAACGTTCGATTTCGCTTTTCAATACGTGGCTTGCCACTTTGAGCTCTATGTAGCGGTCAGCCAACCGCCGGAGCTTGGCCAGCAGCCTGGCCCCCAGTTCCGCTGCCTCGGCCGCCTTGGCATTGCCGTCCATTTGCCGCAGCTGGTTTCTTTTTTCGCCCACGAGCTCGGAAAGACGCTTGCCTTCCGGGGCCAGTGTCTGCTCTATTTCCTGGGACAGGTGGGCGATTTCCCCGGGAAGTTCGTCCGGGTCAATCTTTGCAGCCTGGGCTTCCAGTTCGACAAGGGGAAGGCCGCCCGCGCCTTCGATCAGTATTTTTTCGGTTTGCGCGAGGCGGTCAGCCAGGCTCCGATATTGAGCCGAGCGTTTTTCCGCATTTTCAAGGCCATCCGGAGAAATCTTGCCGGCCAGGCGACAGAGTTCCGCCAATTGCTGTTGAGCGAGAATTTTTTCACCCGCCAGCCTGCGGGTTTCATCTTCGGCTTCTTCTATTTCCTGAACATATCTGGCATGGAGGGTCCTGTCATTTCTGGCCTGATTGAGCATGATCTTGAGCTGGGCCACGATCTGCCCCGCAGGCTGCCCGGTGAGCGCCGGCGCGATTTTTTGCGCAAGCCCCAGGGCTGAATCCTCAAATTTCCCGGCGTCACGATCAATTCCTTCAATCCGTTTTCGGAGGTCATCAGCCTCTTTCAACCTGGCAAAACAGTTGTTGAGGCTATCCAGCACATCCCCGGCTTCGGCAGGATGGATTTCCCGGTCGCCTCCAAGGGGGCCGACCACCTCCTGCCATTCCCGCAGCCAGAGGCGGAGTTCTTCCGTGAACCGGGTTTTTTCGTTTTCTGTAATGGCAAGCTCTGCTTCAAGGGAGGATTTTCTTTCTAAAAGTCGCTGCCGCTTGTCTTCTATGTGCGTTACTCTTTCCCAGGCAGCCTCACTCAGGAGCAGAAGCGGCTCAAGCTCGGTTGTTTCCGGCGGATTGTCTTCCGCAATCAGGATGAATTCGCGCAGCAACGCCGATTTGATTCCCTCCCTGTCCGATTTTTTCCGTGCGAGTTCGCGTTCGTTTGCCAGCAGCTCGTTCGCATTGTTTTTGAGAGTTGCGGATTTATTGAGCCAAGCCAGCATCTCGGTCGGGGAAAGCGGGGTGATCGCGCAGGGCTTCCAGATTGCACGCCATTGCGTGTCCGTAGCCGTTATGGCAGAAGCGTGGTCGGTGGCCTCGTTTTCCAGTTCGGCAAGAGATACTTCCAAGCCCTGCTGCTCGGATAGCAATGCCGCGAAGGCCTGAACTCTGTCTGCTTCATGGCGGAGGCGGTCTGCCACCGTATCTGCCAGGAGCACCTTTTTTTCATAGGCCTCCGGCAGAGGCAGGTCTTCCCCGAAGGCGCGATCCTCGCCGGCGAGGTCTTCACCGCCGAGCCACTGACGACGGAGCAGTTCCCAGCCTCTGTCGCGTTGGCTCCGGATCAGGGCCAGCTCTTCTTCCGTGGGCGTGCTTCCTGCTTTTTCAAACAGTTGAATGGCGGCTTGCAGCTCGGAGGATCTTTTAAGCAGCCGGGCCCTTTCCTGTTGGATGGTTCTCTCGCGCAGTCCATGTTCATTAAAAACGACCTCGTATTTTCGAACCGTTTCCTGCAGAGGAAGGGGCAGAGCGAGCAGCTCTTCCAAGCTGCCGGACCATAAGCCGAGAGATTGCATTTCCAGAAAGCAGCTTCGTTTTTTTTCATCGATAATTCTTGCCCTGTCTGCCAGGTCCGCATCTACTTCCCCGGCTTTTTGGGCCATCCGCAGAGCCTGGTGCAGTCCTGCCGAGTTCTTGGGCGGAGGCAACTCGGCCAGAGTCCCGTTGATTCGTGTCAGTTCGCCGCCGAGCTCAAGCAGCCGTTTTTCGGTTTGGGCAAGTCCCTGTTGTAAACCCTCGTGCCGCGCCGCGAGATGTCCGGTGATTTTTCTTCTCCCGGAAACAGCCCGAAGAGTTTCTACCTGCTCCAAAGAGATATCCTGACGTACCAGTTTGAGAAAATCAGCGGCTTCGCCTTTGCTGCTGATCCGCATGCCTTCAAGGCGCGGCCGGTCTTCCCTGCCCTTCTTGTATTCCCCCAGCCGCTGGTGAAGTTCCTCAATGGCACCTTCCGCATCGAGAACCGGCTGGCGGGATGAAACAGCCGCTATTTTTTTCTGCACTTCAGAAAGCTTGGCGACAAGGGCTGTTTCTTTGTGATTCAGGGAATGAATCGTTCTTTCGATTTCCTGGCGCCTGGAGGAAAAATCATCAGGCACCACCACAACCTCACCCAACTCGGCAAGCTGCAGCCTCAACGCATTACGTAGGGCAAGTTGGGGAAACAGCTGCCGGATTCGCTCCAGTTGCCGGCGTTGCCTGTCTTTTTCACCATGCCGGGCTTCGATACTCTGAAGGGCTTCCTGCGCTTCAGCCAATTCATTGTTGATGTCGTTCCATTCCCTGCCGGAAAGGGAGGTTTCCCGCACGATTCGTTGCGTTTCCCTGTAGGCGGTCAGGCATTCGTTGATTTCCTGCTTTGCCCCGCGCGGTTTGAACAAGGCATCCGCTTCACTCTCAAGTCCGGCGAGAACCCCGCGGAGGGAAGAAGTTCCAGTGCCTGCCGAAAACAGGGCCTGGCCGACCTCGCCTTTCTGGGCCAGAATATCCTCACCGCCCCGGATAAGATCCTCGTGGCTCAGGCCATAGAGCGATTCGAAAATCCCCTGCTCGGAGATGGGCAGAAAAGCGGCAAGCGTACCTGCTTCGAGCGGTTTCCCTTCCAGGTCGAGGATGTCGGCTTTTCTCTTCTTGCGTCTATAAAAGGAAAGTTCCCGGCCATCCTCCGTCTGAAGGGTTCCGCCAACTGATAATTGCTCGTTGGCATGGAGGAAATTATCGTGGGTTCTCTCCGGGAAACCGAAGAGCCAGGCCTTGAGCGCCCTGAGGGTGCTGCTTTTGCCGGCTTCGTTGGGGCCGTGGATAATGTGCAGGCCCGGCCCCAAATGCAGGGTGCGTCCGGTGAAAGGACCAAAGGCCTTGAGCTCCAGCAGGGAAATCCTCATTCGCCCCCCTCCTGGCCGAGCAGCCTGGCGATGAGCATTTCCTTGATATCTTCGCAGAGCGTGTTCATGTCTGCCGATGATGCGGGAATCGGGCCGGAATCATGCAATAGTTCAGGCGGCAGCTTGCTCTGGAGCACCCCGATCTCCGGCACAAGTTCCATGAGCGGTACCGGGTCAAAGTCCAGGCGGTCAATGGCTCGAACCAGATCCGCCATGGCTGTATCCGCGCCAAGGCTTTCGGCAAGCGTCACGGGACGTTGGGTGGCGAAGAACACTTTTTCAAGCCAGATCTCTCCGAGCCCCACGGCAAGACTGCGGAATTCCTCGGTCAGGGCCGCGGATTTCCGGTGAAGTTCGGCATGGAGCGGGCTTTTCCCTGCCAATTGCAAACGGAGAGCCAGGGGCCTTCCCTCGGCGTGGGACTGCTCCTTTTCCATGGCCTGTCGGATCACATCAATGGCCGGATCCAAAGCAGCGCAATCCTTCAGGTCAACCCGGCACAGAGACCAACGCAGCACATCCAGGTCGTGGTGTTCAACCGCGGCAATCCGACCACCTTCCACCCGGACAAGGGTGGCCCCTTTTGCACCTGCTTCATGGATATGTCTGCCCTGAATATTGCCGGGGAATACGACCCATGGAACCTGCGCAACTTCCTCCCGTTTGTGAATGTGGCCAAGAGCCCAGTAATCATACCCTTTTGCGCGGAGATCATCCAGGGAGCACGGCGCATAGGGTTCGTGACCATGTCTGCCGGTGAGGGAAGTGTGGAGCACGCCGATGTTCAGATGATGCGGGAGTGCGTGGGGATAATTTACGGCAATGTTTTCGGTCAATGCACGGGCGGGGTAGCCCTGACCGTGTATGGCGACCTCCAGTGATTCGATGGTAACGGTTTCAGGATGCTTTGCGGAAAAGAGGTGGACGTTGTCGGGCAGGCGCAGGGATTTGGTGATCCGGCTTGCCGCGTCATGGTTCCCCGAGACCATGAATACCCGTATGCCTGCTTTGCGCAGGCGGGAAATCCGGTCGATAAAGAAGAGCCCGGTATTGTAGTCCTTCCAGTCTCCATCGTAAATATCGCCGGCCAGGAGGACGAAGGCGACCTGCTCTTCGACAGCCAGCTCGATCAGATTGTCAAAGGCCCTTCTTGTTGCCTGACGGATTTGATCAACCGGGGCGTCGGCATAACCTTCCAGGCCGCGCAACGGGCTGTCGAGGTGGATGTCAGCGGCATGAAGAAAGGTGAACATGGGCTATTTCAGCAGAGGCAGGATGGCGGACAGGGTCACGACGGCCGCCATGAATTTTGGGATAAGGGTATTGCCTTTGGCAACCGTGACATGGGACAGATGGAAGCGGTCCGGAAACAGCGGATCGCCGCTCAGCGGAAAAATATTGAGCACGGAAAAACCCAGCATCCAACCTCCCGAAGTCATTGATTTTACTCGCACAGATTTTCTCTGTACCATAGGGATGGCCAATATGCCAGAAAACATTGAAATGACCTGATATGGCATTTCTTCCGGGAGCCCTCCCCTTTCTTCTTGACATAGGGTACAACGGACAGATAACAAGTGTTCTTCAAAAGTTGAAACAAACGGCGGTTCGGGAGAGGGTATGGATCGACAGATAATACGGCAACTGCAGCTGTTCCTTGAGGAAGATATCGGTCTGGGCGACATCACCACCGATTCGGTTTTTCCTTCGAATCAGGAAGGCCAGGCGGTATTTGTCGCCAAGGAAGATTTCGTGCTGGCCGGAATCAACGATATCGCCCCTCTTGTCTTTACGACGCGCAATCCCAAAATCAACTGTACATCGTTGAAAAAAGACGGCGAAAAGGTTTATTCCGGCGAGCGTATTTTTTCTGCGCAGGGTCCGGTGCGGGACTTGCTCAGCGCCGAGCGGGTGGCGCTTAATCTGGTTCAGAGAATGAGCGGCATAGCCACCCTGACTGCCGCTTTTGTGCATAAGGTCGAGGGGCTGCCGGTAAGGATCATTGATACCCGCAAGACCACGCCCGGACTGAGGGCTTTGGAAAAATACTCGGTTCGGGTCGGCGGGGGGCACAATCACCGGTTCAGTCTGGCCGACGGCATTCTGCTTAAAGATAACCATATCGCGGCATGCGGTTCCATTGCCAAGGCGGTGCAGACTCTTCGGGACAAGGCGCCGCATACCCTGAAAATCGAAGTGGAAACCGAAAATCTTGCCCAGGTTGAAGAATGCCTGGCTTGCGGTGTTGATATCATCATGCTTGACAACATGGCTCTTCCTCTGATGCGCCAGGCCGTGGCTCTGATAGGAAAACGCGCCCTGGTAGAAGCTTCCGGAGGGGTGAATCTGGCCAATGTCCGGGATATAGCCGAAACCGGGGTTGATCTTATTTCCGTGGGAGCGCTCACCCATTCGGCCAGAGCCATGGACATCAGCATGCGCTTGAGCGTGTAGGCGATCACAGGAGGCCGCATCTGCTCGCAGTCTCACTGTGATAGCTTACGTCTTTGTTTGCGATCTCTAGGTAAAAGGGAACGCAAATTATCCAACAGTGACTGCTCTCCAGCGCCACAGATGCAAGAAAGAGGCCTGCGAGCTATAGCCGGCCTATGCGAGCAGGCCGATGACACAGCAGATGCGGCGCTGGAGAGCAGTCACCCGGTTGTTGACAAAGAATCTCCTCTATACTAATCTTCCACGAAATTTTTTTCTCTTTCCCCATCTATTCCCAGAGGTACCCATGGACCGTCTTATCAGCGAAAGCCTGAAACACTCCATTGCCGCCAAGGAAGCGCTGGTAGGCACCCATTTGGCTGAAATCAAGCAACTGGCCCAATGGATGATCGATACCATCAAGCGCGGCAACAAGCTGATGATTTTCGGCAACGGCGGCAGCGCAGCCGATGCCCAGCACATGGCTGCCGAGTTCGTCAACCGCTTCATGATCGACCGTCCGCCCCTGGCCGCCATTGCCCTGACCACGGACAGCTCCATCCTTACCAGTATCGGGAATGATTTTTCCTTTGATGATATTTTCAGCAAGCAGATTCTGGCTCTCGGCAAGGAAGGAGATCTGGCCCTGGGCATTTCGACCAGCGGCAACTCGCCCAATGTCATCAAGGCGGTTGAAGCGGCCAAGAGCCTCGGCCTGCAAACCGCGGTTCTTACCGGCAAAGATGGCGGTCGGCTCATCGGCATGGCCGACCTGACCATAAACGTGCCTTCCCAGGTTACTCCCGCCATCCAGGAAGCGCATGTCTGGGTGGAGCATCTCCTCTGTCAGATCGTGGATGAGGCCTTGTACGGTCGCGGCGTTTCCGCCTGATTCCCAGGATAATCCCCATGAAAAAATACCAGCCTTTGGATTTTTCCGGACTCAACACCTATTCGATCCACGGCCGATACAGCAAGGTCACGGTGGACAACTTCGCCAAGCCGCTTGCACCCGGATCCACGCTCAAGGAGTTCATTAGTTCCCTGCCGGAACAGCTTCTGGGACTGGATTTTCCCGAGCTTGTCGGCCGGCTGGCTGCCAGCCATGCCAATGACCGTCCCATAATCGTCGGCATGGGCGCCCATGTGATCAAGGTGGGCTTGAACCCCATCCTCATCGACCTCATGGAGCGGGGCATCATCAGTGCAATTGCCTTGAACGGTGCGGGTATCGTCCATGATACCGAGATCGCCATGGTGGGCCGCACTTCGGAAGAAGTGGGCGATGTGCTGGGCAGCGGCGCCTTCGGCGCGGCAAAGGAAACCGGCGAGGTGGTGAATGCCGGAATCAACCAGGCTGCGGAGAAAGGACTGGGTCTGGGCGAGGGTCTGGGCGAATATCTGCTGGCGCAGAACTTTCCTTACAACAACATGAGTCTGCTGGCCACGGCCAAGCGGCTGAATATTCCGCTCACCGTCCATGTAGCCATGGGCACGGATATCGTTCATATCCACCCCACTGCCAACGGCGCGGCCATCGGCCAGACCAGTCATCAGGATTTCCGGCTTTTTTGCGCACTGGTTGGTGATCTGGAGGGTGGAGCCTATCTCAATTTCGGTTCCGCCGTGCTTCTGCCCGAGGTCTTCTTGAAAGCCCTGACCCTGGTTCGCAATCTGGGGCATAAGGTCAACAACTTCACCACGGCCAACTTCGATTTTATCCGTCATTACCGGACCATGACCAATGTGGTGAACCGGCCGACCATGGGCGGCGGCAAAGGATACAATATAATCGGCCATCATGAACTGCTGATCCCGCTTTTGGCCGCGACCCTGCTCGACCAGCTTCATAAAAAATGATTTTTTTGAAAAAATATTGTTATCAAAAAAAGCAATAAAACTCAGTATTCCGTCATTCCGGCGAAAGCCGGAATCCAGTGTTTTCAGTCTTTTCAGTTGTCTGGACCCCGGCCTGCGCCGGGGTGACGACATGTTGGCGCCGGTATTAAAAATAATCCCGGCGGATGACTTATCTTGCGCAATTAGCGGAAAAAAGATAAAGAACGGAGTCGTCCATGCCACTGCATGATTTTGTTTGCCGCGCCTGCGGTCATGCATTCGAAGCCTTGGTCATGGGCAAGGATCAACCAGCCTGTCCGCACTGCGGCAGCACGGATTTGGCCAAGCAGATGTCCACTTTTGCTTGCCGCACCGGCGCCAAGGGAGAGTCCGGTAGCTCTGGCGGTTCCAAATGTTCCGGCTGCGCGGGCGGCAATTGCGGCACCTGTCATTAAATCAGCGCAGGCGTTCTGTTCGATAACCACATCAGGGGAACAGTTGATGCAGAAAACAATCAGAATCGGTACCAGGGCGAGTTTGCTGGCCCTGACCCAATCCAACTGGATCAAAGGGCTGATCGAGGCCCAATATCCGGAAACCACGGTTGAACTGGTGAAAATCATCACCAAGGGAGACAAGATCCTCGATGTCCCCCTGGCCAAAGTGGGCGGCAAGGGGTTGTTCGTCAAGGAAATCGAAGAGGCCCTGCTCAACAATGAGGTGGATATCGCGGTGCACAGCATGAAGGACGTGCCTGCCGAACTGCCCGAGGGTTTGCACATCGGCATCATCACCAAGCGGGAAAATCCGTTTGACGCCTTTATTTCCAGCAAATGCGCCAATTGCCGCGATCTGCCCCAGGGCGCGAAAGTGGGCACCAGCAGTTTGCGGCGCAAGTCGCAGCTTGCCAATATCCGGCCCGATCTTGTCATCGAAGACCTGCGGGGCAATCTGGACACCCGGCTGCGCAAGCTTGACGAGGGCCAGTACGATGCGATCATCCTGGCTGCCGCCGGGCTGAACCGGTTGTCGCTCAGCGATCGGGCCAAGTCGTACTTTACGGAAGACGAGATGCTCCCAGCCGTGGCCCAGGGCGCGGTGGGCATCGAATTGCGGACAAGCGATTCGGAGCTGCTGGCCGGTTTGATGTTTATGGATCACCAGGACACCTCGCTCGCGGTTCGCGCGGAACGCGGCTTTCTCCATCGGCTTCAAGGCGGCTGTCAGGTTCCGATCGCCGGATTTGCCACGCTTGTCGATGGCAAGCTGAAGATGACAGGTTTGGTCGCATCCGTAACCGGGGAAAAAATGATTCGGCTTGAGCTGCAGGGTGACACCACCGACCCCGAGGGAATGGGAGTACGGCTGGCGGAAAAATTGCTGGCCGAAGGCGGTAAAGACATCCTTTCCGAAGTGTACGGCCACGAGATGCACTGAAAACGTGCCTGTCCTTCGGACAGCGCCAGAACCAAAACCGGCCTGACGGGCCGGTTTTTTGTTAATGAGAAGAAACATGAGCCAAGACAATACTACTAAAACGACACGTTCCAGGGGCAAGGTGTATCTCATCGGCGCAGGTCCCGGCGATCCCACCCTGATCACGGTAAAGGGGCTCGAACTCCTTAAACGGGCCGAAGTTCTGGTGTACGACTACCTGGCCACCCCCAAGCTTCTCAAGTACGTGCCCAAGGATGCCGAGTTGATCTACGCCGGAAAAAAGGGCGGCGAGTGCCATGCCCATACCCAGGAAGAGATCAACCAGATGCTTGTGGACCATGCCTCTGCCGGAAAAATCGTGGTGCGGCTGAAAGGCGGCGACCCTTTCATTTTCGGCCGGGGCGGAGAGGAGATCGAAGAGCTGGCCAAACACGGCGTTGCCTTTGAGGTGGTGCCCGGCGTCACCTCGGCTACCGCCGCCGCCACCTATGCGGGCGTGCCCATCACCCATCGCGATTACACCGCTTCGGTGGCTTTTGTCACCGGCCATGAAGACCCGACCAAGGAAACCTCCAATATCGCCTGGGACAAGATTTCCACCGGCATCGGTACCCTGGTTTTTTACATGGGGATCAAGAATCTTCCCTTTATCACCGAGAACCTGATCAAGCACGGCCGTTCCCCGGAAACCCCGGTGGTGGTTGTGCGCTGGGCTTCCACCCCGATCCAGCGTTCGGTGGTGGGGACCCTCGGCACCATCGCCGAGGTGGTAAAAAAAGAAAAAATCAAGCCCCCTGCCCTGATCGTGGTCGGCGACGTCGTCAAGCTGCGGGACACCATCAACTGGTTTGAGAAAAGGCCGTTGTTCGGCAAACGCATCCTGGTGACCCGGACCCGGGAACAGGCCAGCGAGCTGGTCCGCCTGCTGGAGGATCAGGGAGCAGACTGCGTGGAAGGGGCCACCATTGCTCTGGAACCGCCGGATAGCTGGGAACCTTTGGATGTGGAACTGAACCGGCTTGGAGAGTATCAGTGGCTGGTATTCACCAGCATCAACGCCATCCGCTTCTTTTTTGCCCGGCTTTTCGAACGTGGCATGGACTGCCGGGCCCTGGCCGGACCCAAGATAGCCGTGGTCGGCACGGCCACCGCCGAAATATTAAAGGAATACGGCCTGGCCGCGGATCTGATTCCCGATGAATTTACCGGAGAGGGTCTGGCCGCAAGCATGGTCGCGCGGGGTGTGCAGGGCTGCAAGGTTCTGCTCCCGAGAGCCAAAAAGGCCAGGGAAATCCTGCCTGAGATTCTTCAGGAAAATGGGGCCGAAGTTGCGATTATACCGGTGTATCAGAATGTCCGGCCCAAGGATTACGATTTGGTGCGTCAGGAACTGGCCGAGGGGGCCATCGACATGGTAACCTTCACCAGTTCCTCCACGGTGACAAACTTTCTTGATATGCTGGGAACGGATCGTGAAACGCTGCTGGCCGGAGTCAAGATCGCGACCATCGGCCCGATCACAGCCAGAACTGCGGAAAAGGCCGGGCTGAGCATTGATGTGCAACCCAAAACCTTTACCATCCCGGCTCTGGTGGAAAGCATTCTCGATTTTTACGGGAAATAGCCGCTGCAGGCTCCGTTTGCCATGAGCTTGTCGAATGACGGGTATTTGCGGCTCGACAAGCTCACCACGAACGGATATCAGTCTATCTTGTCAAAAGCCTTTTTGCTGGCGCCGCACACAGGGCACTTCTCCGGTGCGTCGCCCTCGCAGGTGTAGCCGCACACCGAGCAGACATGGAAGTCTGTCTCTTCCGTGCTTCCCAGGCTCTCCAGAGCTTTCTGGTAGAGTTCCGCATGGATCTTCTCCACTTCATTGGCATAGCTGAAGCTGCGCTCCGCTGATTTGTGGCCTTCTTGCTTGGCCGCGGCAATCATGTCCGGATACATCTCCTGAAATTCATGGGTCTCGCCGCCGATGGCTTCCTTTAAATTGGCGGCCGTGTCGCCGATTCCCTTGAGTGCCCGCAAATGGGCGTGGGCATGGATGGTCTCCGCATGGGCTGCGGCGCGGAAAAGTCTGGCAACCTGCTTGTGTCCTTCTTTGTCCGCTTTGTCGGCAAAGGCCAGATACTTGCGGTTTGCCTGCGATTCCCCGGCAAAAGCCTCCCAGAGGTTTTTCTCGGTTTTAGTCATGTGATTTCTCCTTTTGTTGTGTCTTTTTTTGACAAAAAAGACTTTTTAAAAATGGTATTCATGGGTAAAAAGGTAATTCTTCACAAGACAGGATCAGGACGCAATACTGTCAACACATCAAAGTATTGGCAAAATATTCGCCAAAAGCAAGGAAAACGCCATGAAAAAAAGTATTCTTCTTCCCGCTGAAGATCGCATCACCCAGTGGTACAACGTCATGACCGATATGCCAGGCGGCATGCCTCCTCCGTTGAACCCCGTTACCAAGCAGCCGCTGACCCCTGACATTATGGCGCCCATCTTCCCCATGGGATTGCTGGAGCAGGAGATGAGCGACAAGCGGTGGATCGATATTCCCGAAGAGATCCAGGACATCTGGTCCATCTGGCGGCCTTCTCCTCTGGTGCGCGCCAACTTTCTCGAGGAAAAGCTGGGCACCAAGGCCAAAATCTATTTCAAATATGAAGGGGTATCCCCTTCCGGCAGCCACAAAACCAACAGCGCCGTAGTGCAAGCCTATTACAACAAGCGTGAAGGCGTCAAGCGTCTGGCCACCGAAACCGGGGCCGGCCAGTGGGGCAGCGCCCTTTCATTTGCCACCCATAAATTCGGCTTGGAATGCAAGGTGTACATGGTGCGTGTTTCCTACGACCAGAAGCCGTACCGCAAATCCATGATGAACACCTATGGCGCGGAGATCGTGCCGAGCCCCAGCCCGGATACTCCCACTGGACGGGCAATTCTGGAAAAAGACCCCAACAGCCCGGGTTCACTGGGAATTGCCATCAGCGAGGCCCTGGAAGACGCGGTTTCCCGCGAGGATACCAAGTACGCCCTGGGTTCGGTCTTGAACCACGTCTGTCTGCATCAGACCGTGATCGGGCTGGAAGCTAAAAAGCAGCTGGCCATGGTCGGAGAAACTCCGGATGTGGTGATCGGTTGCTGCGGCGGCGGTTCCAACTTCGCAGGTCTGGCAGCGCCTTTTCTCCCCGACAAGCTGGAAGGCAAGAAGGTCCGGTTGATCGGCGTGGAGCCCGCTTCCTGCCCCTCGCTCACCAAAGGCATCTATGCCTATGATTTCGGCGATGTTTCCGAGCGCACCCCGCTGCTCTATATGTACACCCTGGGCCACGATTTCATGCCGCCGGGCATTCATGCCGGTGGGCTGCGGTATCACGGCATGGCTCCCATTGTCAGCGCCATGCACCGGGAAAACCTGATAGAGGCCATGGCGCTGAATCAGGTGGAATGTTTCGAGGCCGGGGTGCTGTTTGCCCAGACCGAGGGCATCATCCCGGCGCCCGAGTCCTGCCATGCGATCCGGGCAGCCATCATCGAGGCCATGAAAGACCCGAAAGAGCCGAAGACCATCCTGTTCAATCTCTCCGGCCACGGGCATCTTGATCTTTCCAGCTACGACAAGTTTTTCGCCGGGGAACTGCACAACTTCGAGTACCCTGCCGAGGCTGTGGAAGAGGCAAAAAAACACCTGCCGAAGATCTGATTCGGATATTGCTCATGCCAATCTTGCGCGCCGCATCCCTGCTCTTAAAGCCGAGGGGAATGCGGCGCGTTTTTTTTGCTGCTCTGAGTCTGTGTCTCGTTCTGCCCGGTCCGGTCTGTGCCGGAGGCGGCAGAACGCTTGACACTCTGGTGGAAAACGGCGGGATTATCGTCACCAGCAACGGAGCTATCATTTACGAACGCAATGCCGACAGCCGGTTCATCCCGGCCAGTGTGCTGAAAATCGGCACGGCCCTGGCCGCCATCCGTGTCCTTGGCAAGGATTACCGCTTCACCACCCGGTTTTATCTGAACGCTGATCGTGATCTGTATATTCAGGGGGCGGCCGATCCCCTGCTTGTTTCCGAAGAAGTTGCCGCGATTGCGGCAACACTCCGCAATCGCGGCCTGTCAGCAATACGAAATATCCATGTTGATGACAGTGCGTGCCGGCTTGAGAACGGTACCGAAGGCGCAACCAATACCCTGAACCCATACGATGCCCAGAACAGCTGTCTGGCAGTGAACTTCAATACCATCAATCTCGTCAAGGGTGTTGACGGCGGCGTGCAATCCGGCGAGGAGCAAACCCCTGCCCTGCCGCTCATGCACGAACTGGCGAAGGGGCTGCCGCCCGGCGTTCACAGGATCAACGCCACAGCCAATGGCAGCCAAAGCCTGCGCTATGTCGGGGAGTTGTTTGGTGCCATGTTCAAAAAACAAGGGATTCCGGTGAGCGGCGAGATTAGCCCAAATCCGCTGCCTGTGGGGCTCAAGCTGCTCTATGAACACAGCTCAAGCAAAAGCCTGGACGAAGTGATCACCGGTCTGCTCAAGTATTCCAACAATTTCATCGCCAACCAGATTTTCCTGGCCATAGGCGCACAACAGTATGGCTGGCCCGCTACCTGGGATAAGGGACAGCGGGCTATGAGCGCTTTTTACCGCGACGAACTCGGGCTGTCGGAAAAGGATATCGTGGTCCGGGAAGGTTCCGGCCTCTCCCGGGAGAACAGGGTGACGCCCAGGGGAATGCTCGCCATACTGGAGGCGTTCAAGCCCCATGCCGCGCTGCTCCCTTTTGAAAACAGCTGTCTGCGAAAATCCGGCACCATGACCGGGGTGTACGGCTATGCCGGATATTTTGCCGGGGAACGCGGACTGGACAGCTTTGTCCTTATCCTTAATCAGCCGAAAAACGCCAGGGATCAGGTTCTGGAGCAGATTTCCATCATCCACAGGAAACACACCAGGTAAAATCGAAGATAGCAAAATGGTTATTTTTTAGCCACGCGGCATGCTTTCATCTTTAACAAGATGTACCATGGTTTCTTGATGCGCGGTTTGCGGAAACATGTCCACCAACCGGATTTCTTTCATCCGATAGCCAGCCAAGGTGAGATCTCCCAGGTCCCGGGCCAGGGTGGCCGGATCGCAGGAGATATAGATGATTTTCCAAGCCTTGAGGTCAGGCAGTAAGGGGATGAGTTCGGCGCAGCCGGAACGGGGCGGGTCTACGAGGAGGCAGTCAAAGGTAGCCTTTTCGGCGAGCAGGCGTTTGGCCGCCTTGGTGGCGCTTTCCTGGCTGAATTGGCAGCGGTCGGCAAGGCCGGCACCCTCGCTGTTGCGTATCGCACTGCGGATGGTGGAGCGCTGCATGTCCATGCCGACTACTGTCCATCCTTGCATGGCCAGAGGAAGGGAGAAGTTTCCCATGCCGCAGAACAGATCCAGCGCCCTTCCCGGCTTCAGCTTTCGTGTCCACTCCAGCAACTGCCTGATACAGTTTTCATTTTGGCCGAGGTTTACCTGACAAAATCCTCCTGGTTCAAGGGTCAGATGAAGTGGCTGTCCGCATAGTTCAGCGGGCAGGGAAAACTCCAACAAGATTTCACTGAGAGGAATCTCGCCCGTGTCATTGAAACATGGTCCCTTGGTTTGGCCTTCAACGCTGAAAATCATCGCTTCCAGCAGCGGTAACGCCTGACAGAGAAGCCGGGCGTTCTGGTGGTCTCCGGGCCGGGTTTTTCTGGTGTAGTGGATGAGCAGGATGACTGAGTTGCGAGCGGGGCTTTCAAGAAGCTCAATGGCCGAAGCCATGGGTTGGATGCATTGGAATTGGCGGTTCTTTAAGAGGTCGGCCAATACTGTGTTGATGGCTTCACCGGCCAGGGGGCATTGGGTAAGAGGAATGAGGCTGTGGCTCTGCCTGCCGAAATAACCTACCCTTCCCTGCATGACCTGCAATCTGATTCGCTGACGATAACCAAATGGCTTAGGAGAGGCCAAGGGCGCCCCCAAAAGGGCGGGGATTTCTTCTTCACGGCATAAACCGGCCCGGCAGAGTGTTTCGGCCAGAATGGAATTTTTTAAACGGAGTTGTTCGTCATACGCAGTATGCTGGAAATCGCAGCCGCCGCAGGTGTCGTACACCGGGCAAATCGGCGTAATGCGTTGGTCCGAGGGCTGGAGCACTTCCAGCAGATCCGCTTCCTGATACTGTTTGTGGTGACGGCGCGGTTGCACCCGCACCCGTTCCCCAGGCAACACGCGCGGGATCATGACCACCTGGCCGTCCGGTAACCGGCCCAGGCCGAGGCCTCCTTTGATTACCTTGTCAACCGCGAGTTCCACGGGTTTGCTCATCGGATGCTCCGCAATAGTTCCCTCCCCCCTGGCGGGGGAGGGTTAGGGTGAGGGGCAATCAGCAATCAGGCTGGTATATTGCAGTCTCACCCACCCCAGCCCCTCCCGTTGAGGGAGGGGAGTATAGTGTAATGAACAAAAAAAACCGGCACAGAGCCGCAGCCCCATACCGGCCTTTTGGGGAACAATCCTCCCCTTACAACCTAATAATTCTTGTCAGCATAGGCAAGCCAACCGCCTGCTTCCACGAGTTTTTTGTCGAATTCGTTCAGCTTGAACGGAAGCGTGACGCTTTTCTCTCCCTTGGCTGTAAGCTCGCAACCGGCAAGGTCCACGCTGATTTCGACTGCGTCTCCCAGGTTGAAAAGGTTCTCGATATCCTTTTTCGGCAGCTCGATGGCCAGCATGCCGCAGTTGTACATGTTCTGGCGGAAGATGCGGGCAAAGCTTTCGGCGATGACCACGTTGATGTCGTTGACTTCAAAGACCCAGACCGCGTGCTCGCGGGAAGATCCGCAGCCGAAGTTGGCCCGGGTGATAATCGCCCCTTTTCCCTCGATGTCCCTGCGGGGATCAAAGCCTCCGAGCTTGAGATCTTCCAGGATAAAAGGCTGCAGGGCCATCTTGGTGTTTTCGGTCAGGTACTTGGCCGGGATGATTTCGTCGGTATTGATATCGCTTCTATCAAGAAACAGCGCTTTGCCGCCAAACTCTTTCATTATCGTGTACTCCGTTCTTGTTGGATTCTGGATACTTTATTACAGGAGCTTCCGGGGATCGGTGATATGGCCTTTCACTGCGGTAGCCGCAGCGGTAAGGGGGCTCATCAGGTGGACGATGCCGCCCTTGCCCATCCGGCCGTTGAAATTCCGGTTGGTGGTGGAAGCGCAGATCTCCCCTTCGGCCAAAACCCCGTTGCTCATGCCCAGGCAGGCGCCGCAGGTCGGGTTGGTCACGCAAAATCCGGCCTCCATGAATATGGCGATAATCCCCTCTTCCAATGCCTGTGAATATACTTTCGGCGTTGCAGGGGAAAGAATGCCGCGCACATTGGCGGCTATCTTTTTCCCTTTCAGGATGCGGGCGGCGGACCGGAGATCCTCGATGCGGCCATTGGTGCAGGAGCCGATATATATCTGGTCCACCGGGGTGCCTTCCATCTCGGTGACGCTTTTTACCTCGTCGGGCTTGTAGCCGAAAGTCACCTGGGGCACAAGCTTGGACACATCGATGGTCAATTCCTGGGCATACGTCGCGTCAGGATCGGAGTGCCATTTAACAAAATCCTCCACCGCAAGATCAATTGACTCATACTGGTCCTTGATAAACGGCCAGAGATATTTTGCCGTCACCCGGTCCGGCAGACAGATGCCACAGGTGGCTCCTGCCTCGATGGCCATATTGCACAAGGTCATCCGCGCTTCCATGCTCATTGATTCGACCACCGGCCCGACAAACTCCATGATCTTGTCGGTCGCTCCGTTCACGGTCAATTCCTTGATGATGAACAGAATCACATCCTTGGCGGATACGCCGTCCTGCAAGGTCCCGGTGATGGTGAACTTCATGGTTTCAGGGGTGCGGAAGGAGCAGACCCCTTTCAGAATGCCGACCTCAAGGTCGGTGGTGCCCACTCCCGCGGCAAAGGCTCCGAAAGCGCCATGGGTGCAGGTGTGCGAATCACCCATGATCACAGTATAGCCGGGGCGGACGAAACCCTTTTCCGGAAAAAGCGCATGGCAGACGCCGTTTGCGCCGATGTCGAAAAAATCATGTATTTTGTGCCGCCGCGCCCAGTCGCGAAGGATCTTCCCCTGGATCGCTGTCTTGGAGTCTTTCGAGGGCGTCACATGATCAATGACCGCTTTTATCTTGGTGGTATCAAAAACCCGATCCATTCCGCGTGCCTCGAGATCGGTAATGGCGATGGGCGTCGTGATTTCGTGGCACATAACCACATCAATGTCCAGGATGACATTTTCGGGGGTGGGAGTATCGCGCAGATGCGCGGAAAAAATCTTTTCAGCGATGGTTTTACCCATTGTTCAAGAGCCTCCGTGGGTGGGAATTGTCTGGGTGTCTTTTGCGGGGATATTGCCCACAGTAAAAAAAGTTTTTTACCACAGACCGGCAACCCTTAGCCATGATAAATGATGCCTTTCGCCCAAAAAATGGCGGCAATGCGTTTGCGTATCGCATTTGTTTTTCATACTTTGCATTTGACCGCAGTCCCCATGCTGTATATCATGCAACGGTACCTGACGTTTTACGTTGGGACGCACTTCTTTTGTTCCAAGATCGTCGAACGGAAATCGTTACGCCAGAAGACGATTATTCCGGAAGCGGGGAATTCTTTTCAGGATACATCATGCATATGGCACGAAAGAAAGCGGATAAAGCAGGCCGACAATTTCCTGTTTCCATCGACGGCAATCAGCAGGCTGTCGAACTGATTTTTGCCATTTCCCGCGACGAATACGGAGGAGCTCCTCCCCGTCTCACCGAGCTTTTTTCCGATGTGGCCGCTTTGTATGCCGGTCATTGGCCGAGCCATGAGGCCTGCGGTGTCACCTATCATAATTTCACCCATTCTCTTGATGTTTGCCTTGCCGCGGCCCGCATGCTTTCCGGTTGGAACAAGGTCGAGCAAGCGCGATTATTGGATGAGAAATGTTTTCAGCTCGGTATGGCTGCGGCTTTGTTCCACGACTCCGGCTATATCAAGAACAAGGGCGACCATGACGGTGCGGGCGGTAAGTTCACCCTGGTGCACGTTGAGCGGAGTATTGACATTGCCCGGGAATATTTGGCAAGAAAACAGTGGGAGCAGGAAGATATAGATGCTGTTTCCCGAATAATTTCCGTCACGGATTACTCGAAGCCGAGCAACTTTGCCGAGCTTTTTCCCGAACCCGGCCTGAACGTCATGGCCAGGATGGTGGCCACCGCCGATCTGGTCGCTCAAATGGCGGACACCTATTATGTGCAGCGCATCGACGACCTCTTTGCCGAATTCAAGGAAGTCTACGAGTTTGAAGACAGCGAAAAGCTGAGCCGGCAAGGAACCAGGGTCTATAAAAGCGTGCAGGAGATCAAGGATGGCACCATTGATTTTTATGAAAAGTTTGTTCTGCCGACACTGACAAAGTTTGGCCGGATGGATCGCTATCTGGCCGATTTTTTTGCCGACGGCAGAAATCCCTACCAGGAAAATATCACTGCCAATCTCTCCGAGCATCTCATGGATGTCCGCTCTCAATGGCGCCGGATCGGCGACATCCTGACCGACCTCGGCCTTGCTTCCAGCGAACAGATTGCCTCGGCCCTGGCCCGGCAGCAGAGTCTTGCCGGGCCAAAACCCGATTCCGCGAAAAAATGCAAGGCGCCGCTGCGCGAGCAACTGCTGCCCTGGTTTACAGTCCGCCCACACGAAGGGCGCTGTCTCGGTGATATTCTCATGGAGATGCAGGCAGTCGACCCGAAATCACTGGCCAAGGGTCTGTTGGCCCAGATGTTGCCCGATTCGCTGTATGCATCGCTTTCCCCCCGGGAACTGCACTTCCTGCTTCAGGCCGCCATTCTGTTGCAGAACATCTGCAAGGGCCCCTGGATTCTCGGGGTGATTCTGGAAATGGCCAACGAAATCCTCGACTGCGAGGCCAGCTCGATTCTCATTGCCGACCTCGAGGAAAAAGTGATGCTGATCGCCCTGCCCACCGGCCCGAAAAAAAATGTGGTCTACGGCAAAGAGATACCCATGGACAAAGGGCTTTCCGGTTGGGTCTATCGAAACGGTCAGCCTGCGCGGGTGAGCAATGTTCATGCCGATGCCCGTTTCGACGACGGCATGGACAAGAATATTGACTTTGTAACCCGCTCCATCCTCGCTGTGCCCCTGCATGTAAACGGGGAATGTATCGGCGCGGTGGAGGCGCTGAATAAGCGCGATGACAATTTTACCACCCACGACATGAATGTGCTGAGCATCCTTTCCAATATGCTTGCCAATGTTCTGGTTGGCGTATCATGCATACAGTCGTGCAACTGAACGTCCTTGTCCTGCATCGAAAAACTACTTTATTCTTTGAATGGCTCCCGATGAAAATCATTCTCTCATCCATGCTTGTCCTTGGTTTCGTTTTGCCCTTTTCAGCCTTCGGGGCACAAGGAATCAGCATCGACGGCACGGTCAAATACGGTCCCGGTTTCAGCAAGTTCGACTACGTTTCCGACAAAGCGCAAAAAGGAGGGCAGTTGGTGCTGCACGACCTGGGCAGCTATGACAAGCTCAACCCTTACACTCTCAAGGGCAGCCCCCCTGCGGGGCTTGACGAACTTGTTTTTGAGACCCTTGCCGTGCCGAGCCTGGATGAGCCTTTCGCCTCCTACGGCTTGATTGCCAAGGATATCTCCCTGGCGGAAGATCGGCTCTCCGTCACTTTCACCATCCACGAGGATGCCAGGTTTTCCGACGGAACGCCCATTACTCCGGATGATGTGAAATTTTCCCTGGAAACCCTCAAGAGTCCGGCGGCAAGCCCATCGTATCAAATATATTTTCAGGACATCACCCACGCTGAAATTCTCGACCAACACCGGATACGGTTTCATTTCTCGCAACGCAACCGCGAGCTGCATATGATCGCCGGTCAGCTTCCGGTATTTTCCAAAAAATTCTACAGCACTACTCCCTTTGACACTCCCAACATGACGCCGCCTGTCGGTTCCGGCCCGTATCTGGTCAAGGAGGTTGTCCCCGGCAAAACCATCACCTATGCCCGGAATCCTGACTACTGGGCGAGAGATCTCAATGTACGGCGCGGGATGTTCAACTTCGACACCATTGTCTACAAGTATTTCAAGGATCAGATCGTTGCTGTCGAAGCATTCAAGGCAGGGGAATTCGATTTCATGCCCGTCAATATCGCCAAGCAATGGGCCCGCGACCTGAAAGGCCCGCGCTTCAAACGAGGCGAACTTGCCAAGGAGGCCCTGCCTCATAAAAACAATGCCGGAATGCAGGGTTTTGTTTTTAACCTGCGCAAGCCGGTTTTCCAGGACCGGCAGGTCCGTAAGGCTTTGTCCCTTGCCTTTGACTTCGAGTGGACCAATTCCGCCCTGTTTTTTGACCAGTACACCCGTTGCGACAGCTTTTTCAGCAATTCGACAATGAGCGCCCAGGGCCTTCCAACCGGGCTTGAGCTGTCCTATCTTGAACCCTTTCGGCAAAAAATTCCGCAGGAGGTGTTCACCACTCCTCCCTCCCCTTTCAGCACAGTTCCCCCGGCCAGCCTGCGCAATAACCTGGTTCAGGCAAAGAACATACTCAAGCAGGCGGGCTGGACGGTAAAAAACGGAGTGCTCACCAACAAGGCCGGACAACCGCTGGAATTTGAAATCCTGCTGGTCGGCGCCGGTTTCGAGCGCGTGATGGAGCCATACATCAACAATCTGAAAAAGCTCGGGGTGCGCGTGCATTCCCGGGTTATCGACCCGGCTTTATATATTCGCCGAATGGACAATTTTGATTTTGACATGACCGTTACCGTTTTTGGCCAGGCCCAGTCACCGGGAAACGAACAGCGCAATTATTGGCATTCCGCCGCCGCCGAGCGCAAGGGTTCCCGGAATCTTATCGGAATCAAGGACCCGGCGGTGGACCGCTTGGTGGATCGGATCATATATGCCCAAACCCAGGAGGAGCTCACCGCTGCCTGCAGGGCCCTGGATAGAGTTCTCTGGTACGGGTATTATGTTGTGCCCAACTGGTATCTTGCCAAGCATCGGGTCGCCTATCGCACCATTTTTTCCCGACCGGAAACGCTCCCCCTGTATTATTCTCCCTTTCAGGCACTGATGACATGGTGGCGCGCGCCGGAAAATCGACAGCATAAATAGCCATATTTTTTGAAAGCGCATTGCACGGTGGTGAGGTAAAATGTCACACCACCTTTTGTTCGATACATTCTCAGAAAGGCTTTGATTTTTGATTCTATGAAAAAAATAAATGTCTTTTTCGCGCTTCTCTTCCTTCTTGTCTTTTCTCCTTTTCCTTCCCAGGCGGAAAACACAAAGCAACTGGTGATCCCGGGAACCGGTGACAGCCAGGCGCTTCTCCGGAAACTCGCCGCACTCTATTCAAAAAACCGGGCGGTGAGCGTTGAGATTCCGGAAAGCATCGGCAGCGGCGGCGGCATTAGATCCGTGATTACCGGCAAAAGCGAGCTTGCCCGTGTGGCCCGGCCGTTAACGGAAAAAGAAAGCGCTTATGGCCTCAAATACCGGGTTTTTGCCCAGGCTCCCATCGTTCTTGCGGTCAGTCCCGGAGTTGTCGGGACAAGGAACCTTTCTTTCGAGCAGATTCTCGGGATATATTCGGGCAAGATTCAGCAGTGGGACGAGTTGGGCGGGGGGGGGAAAATATATGTCATGAACAGGGAGGATGGAGATTCCTCCCGTACCGTACTGGAAAACCTCATCCCCGGATTTAAAGAAATCGCCGCTCCTGCCGGGGGGATGGTGTATTCCACTCCCGATGCCGTCCAGACCCTGATTGATTCGCCAAACACCATCGGCTATCTGCCCATGCCGGTTACCGTCGGAACCGAACTGAATATACTGCAGATCCAGAACGTCGCGCCCACCGCAGCCAATGTCCGGGAGAAAAAATACCAGCTTGTTGTTCCTTTTGCCGTGGTGTGGAAAGATACCCTTTCACCGCCGGCACAGAATTTCCTTGATTTCCTTTCAAGCCCGGCTGCCAAAAAACTTATGCTGGAAAATGGAACCGTTCCTGTTGACTGAGTGTATGTGACCAATGCGCATATCCATATTCAAAAAAATTTTTATCAGCCAGCTTGCCCTGGTCATTATCGCTTCCGGGGTTATTTCCCTGGCCAGTTATCTTTTCATGGTCCGGCTCTACAACGACTCCCAGAACGATACGCTTCGGGTTATTTCCTCGTCAACGGCCATGACGGTTGCAGCCAAGATTACCCAGCACCGGACCACCCTCAAGGAAATCGCCGAAGCCAGGGAAGTTGCCCTGTATGCCCTGAAATATCAGGAACTTCTTCTGGGCAAACACCTGTCGCGCTATCAGGAGCAGTTTCCTGTCCTCAGCTATGTTGACAAGGAAGGAAACCAGGAATTCCGGATGGTCAACGGTCATGTCAGCGAAACCCACGACAACCTCTCCGACCAGGAGGTGTTCCGTGCCTCCCTGGCCGCTGCGAATCAGGCAATTCTCGGGGAGGTTGTTCTCAGCCCGGAACTGCAAGGCCATGCACTGCAGTTCGCCTATGCTAGAATAGATTATTTTGGTGACCAGTTCCTCGGTTTGATCCTTGGGCAGACACCGTTGACCCGGATTATTGCCCCTGCGAACAAAAATGCTTTTCAAAAAAAAGGTTATTCACGCGTTGTGACCCAGGACGGCAAAATTCTGGGCGACCCCGAACCTGAAAATATCATGAGGCCGCTGACCATAAACAGTCAGTCTCCCGGGCAGTTTTTGGCCAATCATGAAGTGGACGGGAAGATTTATCATGCCATGATTAATGGCGATGAGAGCTATTTTTCCGTCGACACGATTCCAGGCACCCCATGGCTGGCGATATCGGCCCTTCCCGCCTTGCAATACACCGCCACCCCCGCATTGTTTCGAAACTTTTCCATTCTCCTTTTCCTGGGCCTATCGCTCCTGGCCGGTTTGTTTGCCTCTTTTCTCGCCCAGTCCATAACTTCTCCAATCAAGAAGCTGGCCAAAGCGAGCAGCGCGATGGCCAAGGGAGATTTTGGCCAGCGGGTTGCTGCGGGCAATGACGAAATAGGAGATCTGTCACAGGCCTTCAATGCAATGGCGGAAAAACTCGGGGAAGCCAGTGTTCGCGAAAAGCAGATTCTCGCTGCCGAAGCGTCCGCCAGACTGAATGCCGAGCTTGCCGATCGACACAAGAGCGAGTTCCTCTCCAAGGTCAGCCACGAACTCCGCACCCCGATGAATGCCATTCTCGGCATGGCCGAACTGCTCGACGATGAGGCCCTGTCCAAGGAGTCCCAGTCTCAGTTGGCAACCATCAAGGAAGCGGGAATGAGTTTGCTTACTCTCATCGATGGGATTCTCGATTTTTCCCGGCTTGAAAACGGAACTATGAGTCTTGCTCCGGTGCCGTTCGATTTGTATGCCATCTTCGGTAGGTTGAAGAAAAAATACGAACCCGTTGCCAAAGCTAAAGGGGTGGCGCTCTTGTATGATGAGCCGGTTGCCCTGCCTACCACTGTTTTCGGTGACGAAAGGCGAATTTTCCAGATTCTGGAAAACCTGGTGGACAACGCCGTCAAATTTACGGAACACGGCGAGATTTCCATGCGGGTTCGTCCTCTTGGCCTCAAGGCCGTAAACGACCAGCATATTATTAACCTTCGCTTTGAGGTTGCCGATACGGGATGCGGTATTCCCCTGGATCAGCAGGCGGCAATGTTTGAGTCGTTCAAACAGTTTGAATCCTATGCCACCCGAAAGACAGGCGGACTCGGAATCGGCCTGGCCCTGTCCCAACAGCTCATCGAACTCATGCATGGTAAAATAGGCATGAAAAGCGAGCCGGGCAAAGGAAGCACCTTTTTTGTCGATTTGGACCTGCCGGTGGCCAAGGAAGGGTTGGACCCTGTTCCCCTGGATGCAAACGCGCAGGCAAGCGCGAGTGGTATCACCGATCAAGAGAGCAAGAGGAAAGTTATGAATATTCTTGTAGCGGAAGATAATCCGGTCAACCAGAAACTGTTGCGCCTCATGCTCGAGATGCACGGCCATAATGTGCAGGTCACCGCCGATGGCAAGGAAGCCGTGGCCGTGTACCAGAGTGAGGAGGTGGATCTCATCCTGATGGATGTGCAGATGCCGGGGATGAATGGCTTTGAAGCAACGATCGCCATCAGGGACCTTGAGAAAGGCACCGGCAAGCATGTGCCTGTCATTGCGGTTACTGCCCATGTCATGCCGGGCTACAAAGAAGAATGTCTCAAGGTGGGCATGGACAATTATCTGGCCAAGCCTTTCCGCATGCAGGAACTTTTCGCAACAATCGATGAAACCCTTGCTCAGTTGAATACACCGGGGTGAGATGGCGGCCTATATTGTAAGACGCCTTTTGCTCATGATCCCCACTGTCTTCGGGATCATGCTGGTCACCTTTGCCGTTACCCAGTTTGTTCCGGGTGGCCCGGTTGAGCGGATGCTCGCCCAGTTGCAGGGCCAGGATCGTGCCGGCGGTGAGGTGAGAGCCAGCCGCAGTGTGGATCTGTACCAGGGCAACAAGGGGCTTGATGAGGAACGGGTCGCCCAGCTTACCAAACTCTATGGTTTTGACAAGCCGCCGGTTGAGCGCTTCCTGACCATGATGAAGAACTATCTGGTCTTTGATTTCGGCGAGAGCTATTACCACCACAACAGCGTCGTCGCCCTGGTGGTTTCCAAGCTGCCCGTTTCCATGTCCCTTGGGCTCTGGTCGTTTCTCATCGTCTACGGGGTCTGCATCCCGCTTGGTATTGCCAAGGCCATGCGGGAAGGCTCCCGTTTCGATATCATCACCAGCACCGCCATCCTCATAGGATACGCCATCCCCGGCTTTGTCTTGGCCATCGCTCTTATAGTCCTTTTCGGCGGCGGGAGTTTTTTCAGTATCTTCCCTCTGCGTGGACTGGTTTCGGACAACTGGGCTGAGATGGGCCTGGCAGCCAAGGTGGCGGATTATCTCTGGCATATGGTCCTGCCCGTGCTCTCCAGCGCGGTGGGCAGTCTGGCAGTCATGACCCTGCTTACCAAGAACAGTTTTCTCGAGGAGATCCGCAAGCAGTATGTGCTTACTGCCAGGGCCAAGGGGTTGAGCGAAAAGCAGGTTCTCTACCGCCATGTGTTTCGCAATGCCATCATACCCATCATCACCGGTTTTCCCGGCTCCTTCATCACCGCTTTCTTTACCGGCAGCCTGCTTATCGAAACCATTTTCTCCCTTGACGGCATGGGGTTGCTTGCCTACGAATCCATTCTCAATCGCGATTATCCGGTGGTGCTGGGCACGCTCTATTTTTTCACCATTATCGGTCTGATTTCCCGGTTATTGTCTGATCTCAGCTATGTGGTGGTTGACCCGCGCATCAGCTTTGAAAGCGTGGAGTCCAAGTGAACGATCCGGCCACGAACCACACACCCCAAAAACTTTCCTCGCGGCGTTGGCGGCGTTTTAAGGGAAACAAGCGCGGTTATTACAGCCTGATCATCTTTTCAGTCTGCTTTGTGCTCAGCCTTGGCGCGGAGATCCTCAGCAACGACAAGCCCCTGCTCGTCTCCTATCAGGGAAACCTGTATTTCCCCCTGTTGAAAATGTACCCGGAAACTACCTTCGGCGGGGTGTTCGAGACGGAAACCGATTATCAGGACCCTTTTGTCCGCCAACGGCTCACCACCGATGGGAACCATGCCGTCTTTCCGTTCAACCCCCACAGCTACGATTCGATCAATCTGCAGATCCGTCAGCCGGTCCCCTCCCCGCCCGATGGCGCCAACTATCTCGGCACCGATGACCGCGGCCGCGATGTTCTGGCCCGGCTGCTCTACGGCTTTCGCCTCTCGGTGATCTTCGCCTTTATCCTTACCTTTATCGGCACGGTCATCGGCATCATCACCGGCGCCCTGCAGGGGTATCTCGGGGGGCGCACCGATCTTTTCATGCAGCGCTTCATCGAGATCTGGAGCGCCATGCCCGAGCTGTACCTGCTGATCATCTTCGCCTCCATCTTCAAGCCCAGCGTATTGCTGCTTCTTATCCTGCTTTCTATCTTCGGCTGGATGGGACTTGCCGATTACGTGCGGGCCGAGTTTCTCAAGGGGCGTAACCTCGATTATGTCAAGGCGGCAAAAGCGCTGGGCGTGGGCAACATCACCATCATGTTCCGCCACCTGCTCCCCAACGGGATGACCCCGGTGATCACCTTCCTGCCCTTCAGGCTGAGCGGCTCGATTCTGGCCCTTACCAGCCTTGACTTTTTAGGCCTCGGCGTGCCGCCGCCAACCCCGAGCCTCGGGGAGCTGCTTGCCCAGGGCAAGAACAATATCGAAGCGTGGTGGCTTTCCCTCACCACCTTCGGGGTGCTGGTCGGCACCTTGATCTTGCTGATCTTTATCGGTGAAGCGTTGCGGGAAACCTTTGATCCGAGGAAGGTTTGATGCTTTTGCGAGAAAGCAAAGCTACTGTGTGGCTTTGTGGTTCGACAGGCTCACCACGAACGGAAGAGAACTCAATGATTTTAAAGATAGCTACCGTTCGCCCTGAGCCTGTCGAAGGGTGTTTTTTGCTGTACCATGTCAGGAATAATCCATGCTGCTTGAACTGAAAAATCTTACCACCGGGTTTTATTCGGACCGCGGCTTTGCTCCGGTGCTGGACAAGGTCTCCTTTGCCATTGCAGCAGGTGAAACCGCGGCCCTGGTGGGCGAATCCGGCTCCGGAAAATCGGTGACCGCCCTTTCCATTTTGGGGCTGCTGGAGAAAGACACGGCCAGAATCGAAGGGCAGGTTCTTTTTAATGGGGAAGATCTGGTCACCTGCCCGGAAAAACGGCTGCGTCAAATTCGCGGCAACCGGATCGCCATGATCTTTCAGGAGCCCATGACCTCGCTCAATCCGGTTTATTCCATCGGCGCCCAGTTGGTGGAACCGTTGATGCTCCACCAGAATCTCGGCAAAAAAAAGGCGGCTTTAAAAGCTGAGAATCTTCTTGAGCGTTGCGGTATTTCCGATGCGTCCCAACGGTTGAACAGCTTCCCCCACCAGCTCTCCGGCGGTCAGCGTCAGCGGGTGATGATCGCCATGGCACTTGCCTGCCGTCCGGACCTCTTGATTGCCGATGAGCCCACCACAGCCCTGGATGTCACGATCCAGGCGCAGATCCTCGCCCTGATCAAGGAAATCCAGCAGGAAATGGGCATGGCCCTGCTGCTCATCACCCACGATCTCAATATGGTGGAGAAGATAACCCAGCAGGTTCATATCATGCATCAGGGCAGGATCGTGGAGAGCGGTCCCACCGGCGAGGTTTTTCGCAACCCCCAGGACCCCTACACCATCCATCTGCTCAACAGCGTCCCCCACGAAGTGCCTTTGCCCAAGGACAACCCGCCGCCGCTTCTTTCCGCGACCAATATTTCTTGCCATTTCCCGATCAAGGCAGGTTTTTTGCGCCGTACCGTGGACACCATCAAAGCGGTGGACGAGGTGACCCTCACCATTCGCCAGGGCACCACCTTCGGGGTGGTGGGTGAGTCGGGCTCGGGGAAAAGCACCCTCGGCATGTGCCTGCTCAAACTGGTCAACAGCCGGGGAACCCTGCTCTATGAAGGGCGTGATCTGCTGACCCTTTCCAACAGCCAGTGGCGGCCCCTGCGCCGCGATCTTCAGGTGGTGTTTCAGGACCCATTCTCCTCCCTGTCGCCCCGGCTCAATATAGGCCAGATCGTGGGGGAAGGCTTGAGCGTGCATGGCTTGGGCAACCGGAATGAGCGAAAGCAACGGGTGGCGGAAGCATTGATCGAGGTCGGGCTTGAGCCGGAAATGATCGAGCGCTATCCCCACGAGTTTTCCGGCGGACAGCGGCAGCGCATCGCCATCGCCAGGGCCGTGGTGCTCAAACCCCGCTTCCTGGTGCTGGACGAACCCACCAGCGCCCTGGACATGACCATCCAGGCCCAGATCATCGAGCTGCTCAAAAACCTGCAGGCCAAGCACGGGATCACCTACTTCTTCATCTCCCACGACCTGCGGGTGATCAAGGCCATGGCCGATGAGGTGGCGGTGATGCAGAATGGCCGCATTGTCGAAACTGGCCCTGCGGCGCAGCTCTTCGCCACCCCCGCCCATCCCTATACCCAGAAGCTCTTTTCCGCAGCTTTTGACCTGGCGCCGTCCTGACGGAAAAGACATTTTCCCCACTATTTTTGACCGACTTCTAGTAACATAATTTCTAATTAAATTAGTTTTGGGAGTACCTCTTTTTCGCTGAAAAAATTCGCCTACCCATTGGAACAAGGAGAAATAAAGGGGTCGACAGAGGAACGACGATATGAAGAAAATATTGCTGAGCATAACCCTGCTTTTAGTTATTTGCACTCAGTCCCGGGCTGAATCTTCCGTATGGAAAATCCAGAAAAACAATTCGGTCATGTATCTGGGTGGCACGTTTCATTTGCTGCGCCCCTCCGATTTCCCTCTTCCTCCCGAATTCGAAAAGGCATACAAAGCCGCTGATCTTCTCGTTTTTGAAACTGATCCCGCAAAATTTAATGATGCCGCAGCACAACAAAAATTGATGTCTCAAGCCATATATAGCGATGGCTCCACAATCGACAAGCACCTGTCAGCCAAAACATACAAATTGCTGAATGAATATTGTACTGCAAACGGCATCTCCCTTGAAAACCTGAAATATTTCAAGCCGTCAATTGTTGCAATAACCCTGGCAGCCATTGAACTCTCCAAATTTGGAGTTGCCCAGGAAGGCGTGGACATCTTTTTTTATAAACTGGCCCTGAAAGACAAGAAGGCCATAGAGGGTTTTGAGACGATGGATGAACAAATTCGGTTCATCGTCGGGATGGGAGAAGGAAATGAAGATGCCTATATCACTCACTCGCTGAATGATATGAAATCCATACGGCAGGACTATGAAACCATGGTGACTGCGTGGAAGAAGGGTGATGCCGGAAAGCTCGATGATCTATTCGTCGCTGAAATCAAAACAAAAATGCCGAAACTGTACAAGGAACTTCTGGCTGATCGCAACGAGAACTGGCTGCCTTTGATCGAGGCCTATGGCAAGACTCCCGAGAAGGAATTTATTCTTGTCGGCGCCGGCCATTTGGTCGGTTCGGACGGCATTGTCGCGATCCTCAGGAAGAAAGGGTATACTGTCGAAAAACTGTTGTAGATGGTTCCGCCACTTCGCAGTATACGACTGAAAGATGAGAATCGGAGATATTTATGGGAGACAGGGTAGTTATTATAGAGAATATTCCCGAGAACGCATTGATCAAGCGTGCCATAGAAAAAAAATTCAAGCAGGATTGCGATATTGTCCCTAACCTTGTCAAGGGGCTCAATATGTTACGATCTACCAAATATCTCTTGATAATAATTAATGAAAGTCTTTCTCCTGAAGATACGTTTCAAGTCATTGCCAAAAAACAAAATCTTATTGTGAACGGCATCAAATTCATCAGGCACGATTCAATGAATCAGAAAACTCCGATTATTATTACCTATAACAGCTTGAGTTGCCCGAGTCCGCTTGAGAACAGCAGTTATAACGACGGTCTTGATGACTATCTGGATGAAGGAGCGAGTATGTGTTTATCCCTTCAGGATAATTTCAATCAGCAACTGGTTCGTTCATTGAGTAATTATTTGTGATCGCATTTTCCCGCGCCGTTCAATCATTGCTTTATTTGGAGGGTATGAAATGAAAACAGGAAAACTGTTCAGTGCAATGATTATCTGTGGCACTCTTGTGTCGGCGGGCGGCAGCCTGGCCGGTGATGATACAGGGGCAGAGTCGATCGTGCTAAAAGGGGGCGGCTTGGGTTCGATCACCTTGAACCACAGGCTTCATCAAAAAGTGCAGACCGACTGCAAGCCCTGCCATGATCTTTTCCCAAAGGAATCCCAGGTTGTTGAAAAAATGAAAGGCCAAGGCAAGCTGCAGAAAAAAAATGTCATGGATATGTGTAAAAATTGCCATAAATCAATGGCTGACAAGGGGCAGAAAACCGGCCCGACCAATTGCATGGACTGTCATAAAAGATAAACGGAAAATGCGTTGGTTGCGGTTATCGGCGCAACTCCGCAAGCCTGCTCCGCAGCCATTCTTCCAGCGGCTGGTTCAAGCGATGGACAGTGCCGCCCGGCAATCGGCCGTCCTCCCGCACCGCCGCCTCGAAAAGCTCCGCCGGCACATCCACCTTGGCCAGTTCCTCGGCGCCGCTCATGTTCCGGCGGATTAAAGTTGCCTGGGGCGGCTTCTCCCAGTCGAACAACACGAAGTAGATCGATTCGTCGCTGGCGGAACTGACGAAGTCGTGGCCTCGTGTCCAGCCCGACCCCCATTCGAGATACATATCAACTGCCTTTTCCGGGGTCATCTGCCAGTCGATGTCCGCCAGCAGTTGCTTCTGGATGCAGAGCTCTTCCATGTTCATCATGATCATCTTCCTCCATCGGATAAAACATCGATCATCAGTGTTTCTTTACTATTAAACGCATCGCCTCCAGTCCGCCTTGACTTGGGTCAAGATTTGTTCGAATTCACACAATGTATTTCTCTTGAGAATTATCAATAACAGGAAGCATCTGGCTGTTTTAATGATTTTTTTGAGTGAAGAAAGACGACAAAAAAGTTGATCTCAGAGCATGCCTGAGATAGCATGGAAAATATGCGGTTTGACTGATGCCGTTTTTGTTCGTAAAAGTAAGGAGATATATATTAACGAGGCCTTCCGGTTCGCCATGAAGCAATTCTGTTGCGCCATACTGTTTGGTTTGTGCTTCACTTTCTGCGCTCTTGTTGGTCAGGCGTCGGTTAATGGCCCCTGCGCCAACTGTCATACCATGCACAACTCCCAAAACGGCGGAACCGTGGCCACCATACTTCAGAGCGGTGTGCGGGTCGCAGCCCCTGTCCAGAAAACATTGCTGGTCAGCGACTGTGTCGGCTGCCACTCTTCAAGCACCGGCGATACCATTGTCACGCTCACCGGCGGCACCCGCATCCCCATTGTCTACAACACCGGCGGTTACCCTGCCAAACCATTGGCAGGCGGAAATTTCTACCATGTCGCCCAGGGCGGCGCCACTAACGATGTGTACGGCCATAATGTCTACGGAATTTCAGGGATGGACAACAATCTCAGCGCCGGAGCTCCGGGTGGCGAAGAATATAACTGCACCAATTCCTGCCACCACACCCTGGCCAACAATCTATCGCACAGTTATGGCACAAACGGCTGTACCGCTTGCCATTCGGGGTTTAAGCATCATGGGTCCGATCCTCCACCAGGCAGCCCGGAGACTGCGGCAAGCGGCTGGTATCGCTTTTTGGCAGGCCACAAAAATCTTGTTTCCATAAGATATGTGGAAGGAATTGAGGATCCGGACTGGGAGCAGGCACCTACCGCCACAGCCCACAATGGTTACACGGGAGTCAAAACGTACTATAACAATTTCACCACCGGCCAAGGTCTGTCAACCAACCACACAACCACTGCCTTTTGCGGCGGCTGCCATAAGGATTTTCATGCCGACAATGGCGGTTACCCAGACAATGTCGGCCCATGGGTAAGGCATCCAACTGATCTGGCCTTGCCTGCCACAGGCGAATACGCCAACTACAACCCGACCACCGCCTATGACCCTCAGGTTCCGGTGGGCTGGATCAATCCCTCCTCACCCACCCGCGAAACTGCGGTGGTGATGTGCCTTTCCTGTCATCGCGCCCACGGCAGCGAATATCCGGACATGCTGCGATGGGATTACACCAAGATGATCACCGGCGACGGGGTCACCGTTGGCAATGGGTGTTTCAAGTGCCATTCCGCCAAGGATAATTAGGCGAAAGACCACCCAAATCATTACCCGCTGCAATTTGTCCCTGTCTTCCACTTCAAATTTCCCGCTCCACTGCCGCATCAGCAGCTGCACAAACAGATGAACCCGACAAAGAGTGTTTGCGGATCGAGCCAAAATGGCTAATAGTAGATATTCACAAGCCGCGCCTGACCCATGCCTTCCTGTTTTTTCAACCCACCTGCATTGCGGGATAACGAATACTTATGAATACAGAATCACCCCGAAAGACTCACATAGAGCTCTACCCCTTGCTCAGCAGTCTTACCGCCGCCACGGATTTGATCAGCAGGATACTGGTTGACCACCATAAAAAAGTTTCTTTTGTGGCTGCCGCCATCGGCAAAACACTCGGCCTTGAGGAACACAGCCTGAATCGGCTCATTCTGGCTGCGGCCGTGCATGATATCGGCGGGCTGTCGATCAAAACGCGGGTGCAGACATTCGAATTCGAACTGGTTGATCCGGATCGTCATACCCTGCCGGGATATTCCCTGCTGTCGGGATTTGAGCCGTTTGCGGATTTGGCCGAAATCATCCGCTTCCACCACGTATACTGGCGAAATGGCCAGGGCATGACGGACGGAGGCAAGGACGTATCTCTGCTCAGTCACATCGTTCATTTATCGGATCGAATAGCGGTACAGATCGACCCGAGTCGGGAGATCCTCGGGCAGAAAAAGGATATTGTCCAGCGAATCACAGCGGAATCCGGGGAAATGTTCGTGCCCGAACAGGTTGATGCCTTCCGGGAAGTGGCCGGCAGGGAGGTTTTCTGGCTTGACCTGATGTCCCCCTTTGCCGACACGATTCTTCAGCAACGTTTTCCTTTGGGAGGCATGGATCTTGATCCCGGCGAACTGCTCGATTTGGCGGAAATGTTCCGGAGGATTATCGACTTCAGGAGTCGTTTCACCGCCACCCATTCAAGCGGGGTCGCAGCCGTTGCGGTGGCCTTAGCAGACAGGGGCGGCTTTGAAAAAGACGACCCGGACAGGATGCGGATCACCGGATTGATGCACGATATCGGCAAGCTGGTGGTCCCTCCTGAAATTCTTGAAAAACGCCAGGGGCTGACCAGTGATGATTTGGCAGTTATCTACAAACACCCTTACTATACAGGGGAAATCCTGCGCGGTATCGAAGCCTTTGACGATGTCAGGCTATGGGGATCGTTGCATCACGAGAGGCTGGACGGATCCGGTTACCCATACAGAAAATCGGCTGAAGAAATACCCGAAGGCGCCCGCATCCTTTCCGTTGCCGATACCTTTACCGCCCTGATGGAGGATCGCCCCTACCGCTGCGGGGTCAGCGCTTCAAGCTCCGATCGGATCATGCGTGATATGGTTGCCTATCACAAGCTTGACGAAGATTTTGTCGGACTGCTATACGATAATGCAGGGGAAATCAACGACAAACGGTACGAGGCCCAAACCGCTGCCGACCAGACCCACAGACGGTTCCTTGAGGAGAGTCGATTGCTCGACAGCTCCATGGAAACTGGCGACAGATGCCCGGTCAACAGATGAGCGGTAGGGGCCTACCCTTCCCCGCCGATGATAAGATATTTGAGATAATGGTAGAACGACAGGCCTGAAAAAATCACCAGCAGGACCAGAGAAAACCTTACCGCAAGCCGCTGGTAGCGGTCAACCACCCCAGTCAACCCTCCTTTGTCCCGCACCAGGCCGGTCGGCGCAGCGCTTGCTCCGAAGAAGGCGGCCGGAATCAAGGTGCCATACAGGGCAAATCCGAAATAATGGTACTCCGGCTTGAGGATGCAGAACGGGCATTTATGGTAGGGCATGGCATAGACGTAGGATGAGACCACGGTGGTGATCATCACCAGGGAAAGCCCGAAAAACCAGAGCCAGCCGACCGTATAAAGCCCAGCCAGCCAAGGCTGCCACCGGCGCAACAACCCCAGCCCCACTGCCAGAAGTCCTGTAATGGAAGCGATAAAGGCTATAAGCAAGCCCTGTTGCGAATATCCGGTCATCAGATTGGTGCCGCCGCCGGTGGAGTCGCTAAAAACCACGGCGCAGCAGGAAGTGATGATATCCGGCTTGATCCCGGCGATATACAAGGTCTGCAGGGTGACATCAAGAATGAGCAGCGGCAGAAGCAGGAGCAAGGCCAGATATTTGATCCGCACCAGAGGGTACTGCTCCGAGCGGATGTCCAACTGGTGCAGAAGAATCCAGAAGCCGTAGAAGAATACCCCGAACAACTTGACCAAGAGCGCGGGCATGCCGTAGGGATTTGCCAGCAATGCTCCGGTGGCGCACATGGCCCCGACGATGACCTGACAGAACTGATCGGCTGCCAGCACGAAGAGGATAAGGGTGATAATCTGAAAGCCCAGCCCATAGGCAACCAGGGTGGAGGAAAGCCATATTTCGTTTTCCAGCCGGATCTGCCTGTTGCTGTCGCTGCCCGGCTCCCAGAAACGCAGGACCCGCACCGAAGTTTTGCCGGCAACCGCGCCGAGCGCCAGCACGACGAGACTGCAGAGGCTTAAAGCCAGGCTCCAGGGATTAAGGAACATTAATTCTTCCGTCCTGTACGGTGACAATCCGGTCAATGGCCGGGTGCTCAAAGACCAGGGGGTCATGGGAGGCGATAACAATGGTTTTGCCCGCCTCCTTCAACTGCTGCATGATCACCATGAATTCCCGGCTCAGAACCGTATCGAGATGAGCGGTTGGTTCATCGGCCAGGAGGATGGGCTGATTGTTGATCAGCGCCCTGGCAATGGCGACCCGCTGCAGTTCGCCGCCGGAAATCTGCCCGGCCGGGAACCTGGCCCGATGGGTGATGCCAAAACGCTCGAGCAAGGCATGACCCCGCAATTTTCGCTCCATGGGCGATACGCCAAGCGGCAGCAGGGGCAGAGTGATATTGTCCAGCACGGTCAGTTCCGGAAGAATGTTGAAGCGCTGGAAGATAAAACCAATGGTCTCGCGACGGTGCAGGGTGAGAAACCGATCCGGGAGACGGGCCATCTGTTTTTCCGCTATGGCGGCCCTGCCGCTGGTGGGCGGAAAAATGCAGCCGATGATACCCAGCAGGGTGGACTTGCCTGAGCCGCTCGGTCCCTTGAGGCAGACCATGCTCCCCTGCTCCACCCTCAGCTCAATATCCGTCAGGGCCCGTACCTCATTGGGACGTCCCTGATTGTAAATCTTGCTCACTTCGGAAAGTTCGATCAGCATCGGCTCAGCCTCCCAGCGCCGAATCGGCGGGAACCGTGGCGCTGCGCCAGGCCGGAATTACCGTGGCTGCGAGATAGGGAATCACGGTAAAGGCCAGGATCAGCAGGATATCTCCCGCCGCCATACTGGGGAGAAGGTGCAATTCAGGCCGCAGCACCGACCAGCCCATGAGCACCGGCCTGAAGAGGGCGGCGGAGAAATAGACTACATGGATGTAGGCTGCGGTTATCCCCAGAATGCAGGCCAGCCCGGAAACGATTACAGACTCCCAGAAACGGACCGCCAGAATATCCCTGGTTTCCCATCCCAAAACTTTAAGAATGGCGATTTCCCTCCGCTCTTCCGGGGAAAGGCCAGATGCCTTGTCCCAGGCCAGGATGACAAATGCCGCCAGCGCCGCCAGAAGGCAAATGGAGCCAAAACCGCTGCGCCATCCGAAGACGACCTGATAGGTTTTCTGGATCTGAGGCCGGGTCAGTACTCGTACTGCAGGCAAGGCATCGGAAATTTTTCTGGCAATGGTGTCGATTTCCTTTGGGTTGGCCACGTAAACGCAAAGATCGGTAACCTGATCTGCGGGAATAGCGAAAAGGTCACGGGCATCGGCAAGGGTCATGACCATGAGGTCATTGGTCAGAATATCGGTGTGTTGCGAGAATTCACCGCTGATCTCAAAGGGCTTCAGGGAAAGGTCCGGCCTGAACAGGGAAAAGGTGGAGCGTCCCCCAAGATCCAGCCCCTTTTTAATGGAATGCCCGATAACCACCCTGCCCGCCTCTTCAAGGCGAGGCATCCTGCCGCCGGCCAGAGCCGAATCAAGACGGTCTCCCTCGGGCATTTCTGCTGTATCCATCCCAATAACCGTATAATTGGCCAGGCGCACCTCGTCGAAATAATAACCCCAGATCCGGGGGACCACGCGGCGAACCCCGAAAATCCCGGCAAGCTGTTCCTTGTATGCCAGAGGGAAAGCTTCCTGGCGACCGGCGGACATCTTTTGCAGGGTAATCTCCGGGGTATGGACCAACACCTGCCCTGCCTTGTCGGAAAGCGCCTGAGTCACCATCTGGAAGGAGGCCAGCAGAAAAATAACCGCGGCAAAGACCAACAGCACGCTGAGACTTTTTAAGCGGCGCCTCCACAAAGAGGACAATGCGTAATCAAGGATATTAAGCTGTTTTTCGATATTATATTGAGCCATAAAAGGTCTCAGCGCGAAGGCGGCAGCCAGAAGGCGCCGGTGGGAAAATGTTCGATTGCCCCCGGATGATCCATAAAGGGGGCAATCGGGTCGCTTACTGCCGGATGGCGAGTATAACGCGCTTCGGTGGACACAGCCAGGTCGGTGAGCCCAAGCGCGCCGGTAAGAACTTCAAGCCGGGCAAGGGTTATCGCTTCAACCTTGCGACGGCTTATTCCATCGACAAGCAGCGCGCCGTCAATGAGCAGCAACAATCCGAGGAGGACGGCAAAAACAAGAACGGGACGCATGGTCATTTGCGATATTGATTTCAAGATGGCACTCTCCGTTGGTCCCGTAGCAGTCGGAAGGCGCGGATACTCAGCGCATCTTCTGGCCGTGACGCATGGACTGCACCAGGGTCTCGGTGATTTCCTCAAAGCGCATCACCCTGGTCCCTTTGTGATCCTTGCGAAAATTTTCCGCAGCTGCAGCGGAAGTAAAGGGGATAAATTCGTGGCCCATGGGGCCGTACACATCACTGCCGACAACGTACCAGGCGGCACGGCCGTCAATCCAGGCAAGGGTATAATAGTCTTTTACCCAGATATCCTGCGCTGTCTGCCCCGGCATGCCGAAAGATGCGGGGTTGAGAGTGAAGGCCAATAAATCTTTTACGCCATCGAAATACTTCATGTCCCCGTTCGACAACCTGACCTGTGTTATCCAATCCGGAAATTTTGTTACAAACATTCCGCAGACCGGACAGCGCTCCTTGGAAGAAATATCCTTTTGAGGCTGGGCCAGAAGAGGAGTTGCCATCATAATAAAAACAACGAAACACGCTGAAAACATACTTTTTCGCACAAGACCATGTCTGAGAGCTAAACGTAACATTTTGATTCAACCTGCTGTTTATTTGTGGTTTTTATCGAGATATTCGCCAAGCAAATTTTTCAACTCCGCCTCGCTGACTCCTCCGAGAATGGCGGCAAGAATTTTGTGATCCGGACTGATAATGATGGTCTGCGGTTCCAGCTTGATATTGTAGCGTGCTGAAATCATGCCATCCTTGTCGATAAGCACAGGGAAAACGATGTCCAGGTCATCCACAAACCGGTGCACCGTTGCCTCGTCCGAATGGCGATTGACATAAACAACCCGCAATCCGGCGTCCTTGTACTTGTCAAAGTACTGGTTGAAAATCGGAGTGTCGGCCCGGCAAAACTTGCAATCGGTAGACCAAAAACGCAAAACTACAGGATTGCCTTTATATCCAGCGAGGGAAACCGGCTGACCGTTCAGATCGGTGCCGGAAAACTCAGGGGCAGGATCGCCGATTTGTATTTTTTTAGCCGTCTGATTTTCATCGGAACACGCGGCAAGAACAGAGAGGATCGCACACAACAGAAAAACCGGAATTATTTTATGTAACATTGATAACGCTCTGATAAAGTTCAAAAATCTGATTCAGCTGGCTCACCGCGAGAAATGTCGCCGTACAGGGTGAAACACTGAGGTGTCGAAGGGGGCTCGGAAAATCCTCATGGTTTCATAGCAAAACCGGCGCTGCCATAAAACCATGAAGCATCAAGCCGCCTGTCCGGAAAGCACTCCCTGACGCATGGAAAAAACTCTGGCACCCTTCTGGGTGGCGGCAAGATCGCTGTTATGGGTTACGACCACGAAGGTTGTCCCCTGTTCATTATATCTTCTGAACAGAGCAAGGATATCTTTTTCTGTTTCCTCGTCCAGGTCCCCGGTCGGTTCATCGGCCAGGATGATATCGGGGCAGTTTATAAAAGAACGGGCAATGGCAACCCTCCGCTGCTGGCCGCCGGAAAGCTGGGAGGGAAAGGCCTTGCCCTTGTCGGCCAACCCGACCTGATCGAGGATCTCCAGGGCAAGTTTACGGCTGCCCGATGGATTGTGGCCGAAACTCAAAGGGAGCAGAATGTTCTCCATGACCGAGAGCGTGGGAATCAGGCTGGCGAACTGAAAGATAAAGCCGATTTTGCTGTTGCGCATGGTGGAAAGAGCCTGGTCCGATTGCTGCCAGTTTTCCACCCCATCAATAAAAACCTGACCGCTGTCCGGTCCGGTCAGCCCGCCTATCAGGCTCAATAGCGTTGTTTTTCCCGAGCCGGAATGCCCCAGAATTACAAGAAAGTCGCCTTTATTGACGGAAAGATTCACCGTGTTGACGGCGTGAACCATGGTGTTTTCCACAGGGTAGGTTTTGGTGAGATCCTTGCATTCGATGATCACGTTTTTCCCCAATATAAGATTCAATATCGATCAGGACTGGGAATATGCCCAGCGGCCCCAAGCATAATCTGCTGCAAAAAAATTTGCATTCAACATAAAAATGAGGTTGCCAATATACCACTGAGTGGTAATATCGTAAAGACGAATGCGGCATTTTGTCGCAGGGCAATTTGTCGCACCGAAGATGTCAACCTTGCACAATGCGGTGAGCTGACCGTGATGCGCAAGGCCATTATAACAGACAGGCACAACTGTCTGATGTCAGCAGGGTCAATCGATCCGCGGTAATTAAAAGAGGAGAAAATCATGCATTTCACCAAAGCTACCTGGCGCAACTCTCTCATCACCGGTACCCTCGCCCTCGGGCTGATGGGCGCGGCCGCAACCGCCAACGCGGCAGACTATGCCGGCACTGCATACATCGCAGGCATGGGCGGCCATTTTGCAAAGGCCGTGTTCAAAATCGACCCCAAGGCAGAAACCCCCATCATCATTGAAGAACTGGACAAGGTTGACATCGGCGACGGCAAAACCCATCCCTTCCATGATGCCCGTATCGACAACAAAGACCGCAACACCATCTACTGGTCCACCTACAAGCCGGATGCCAGCGCCAACAACTCTTACCATTACGGCAAGACCGATCTCAAGAGCGGCAATGTCGTTATTGATAAAACCTTCCCGGTTCCGGCAAACACCCTGAGCACCAAGGCCGGCTACTGCGCCTCCGCCCAGACCAAAGATTATTTCATGCCGATTTCCATGAACAAGCCCGGCTATATCACCATCATCGACAAGAAGACCATGGAGGCAAAGCACAATGTCTTCCTGCAAGGGACCGAGGCCGACATCAAGGGCGGCATCAAGTACACCCACGGCGTTAACTCTCCGGACATGAAGGAAATCCTGGTCACCCTCAACGAGTCCAACGTCGCTCCGGATGACAAGGAGCTTGGCGATGTCATCGGCAAGATGCACATGTTCGTTCTTGACGCCAAGTCGCTTGAGCAGGGCAAGGTGAAAGTTCTGCGCAAGGGCGTGGCAGACGGCAACTTCAAGAAAACCGTAAGCTTCCGTCAGTACTACTCACCGGACGGCAAGTACATTGCAAACGCCACCGGCGACATCCTTTTTATTGTTGACGCAAAAACCTTGAAAACCGTTGCTTCCGTTACCATGGCCAACCTGGAAGAGACCCACGACGCCATCTTCACTCCGGACAGCAAGTATGTTATGATCACCACCCGTACCAAGGCTATCCTTCCCGGCTGCAAGGATCCGGAAAAGCCTGCTGACGGCGAGTGGCGCATGGACGGCCAGATGCGTCTATATGATGTAGCTGCCAAGAAGATGGTCGGCAAGGCCAGCTCCACCTGTCTGAAATGCCATGACGAGCAGCTCGGCACCGATGAGAGCGCTCCGCACGCAATCCTCTGCGGCCTTGATGTAAACTGGGCAGCAAAAGGTGCGAAGAAGAAATAAGTTCCCTTCTTCACCTTTTCTTGTTTCACTTAAAAACCGGGGGGCTTCACAGCCCTCCGGTTTTTTGTATTTGATCTTCATTCAACAACTTTCCCCACAACAGCCCAAAACCTATGAAATCACGCAACGCCCACACCATACTCGCCATTGCCTGGAAAGGCGTTACCCGGAAGATGTTCCGCAACCTTGTCCTTATGATGGCTGTTGCTCTTCTGGTCGCCCTGCTGACCTTTGCCATGCTCTTTAACAAGGCGGTTGAAGACGATATAGAGGAGGCAAGCCAGCGGCTTGGCGCCGACATTGTCATTGTGCCGCCTGAAGCAAAGGGAACCGCCGAGGAATTCATCCTGGAAAGCAAGATCAAGAGCTTTTACATGGACAAGTTCGTCTTCGACGACATCAGGGAACTGCCCGACATCAAGCAGGCAACCTACCATATCTATCTCAACACCCTCACTTCCGGGTGTTGCAGTATCGATGAAGGACAGGTCATAGTCTTTGATCAGGACAATGATTTTGTGGTCGCCCCGTGGCTGGAGGTTGGCCCCAAGCAATTGCAGCCGGGCGAGGTCTATGTGGGGAGCTATGTTTACGATTATCTCGGCCTGATCAATACGGCCAGTCTTTTCGGCAAGGGAGTCAAGGTTGTGGGGCATCTTCAGCAGACCCGCACCGGTCTTGACCATGGGGTGTTCATGCGGTTGGACGACCTGAACAAGATTTCCCCGGAAGCGACCGGAGGGTATCAGGCCGGTAAAATCTCCATCATCTTCATCAAGGTCAAGGACGGTGTTTCCCCAGCCAAGGTGGTTGCGGATATCCGCAATGTCAATCCCACGGTCGGAGTGATGACCAGGGGCGACATCGGCGCCGATGTCCGCGACACCCTCAGCGACATCATTCGGGTATTTTCCATTACCATCCTGATCTCTTCGCTGCTCGCCCTGCTCCTTGCCTGGTCAACCTTTACCGTGCTCGCCAACGAGCGGCGGCGTGAGGTAGGCATTCTTCGCGCCATCGGCGCCCACCAGATTCACATCATGAAGATCTTTCTGGCCGAAGCCCTGCTGATCAGCGCCATGGGCGGTCTTGTCGGGGTGATCATGGGGCATTCACTGATTCATTACCTTGCCAAGGACTTCAGCCTGCTCCGCACCCTGGGCGCAGCCTCGTCCATTACTTCCGGCAATATCACCATAGGGCTCATGGCCATGGGGGTCGGCATCGCCATTTGTCTGGTCGGCGCAGCCTTCCCCATACTGCGGTTGGCCCGGATGGAGCCGTTGCTGGCGATCAAGGACGCGTGATTTTTGAGTTTGCAGTCCTGAGGGTATGTATAGAGTCCTTCGACAGGCTCAGGATGAACGGAAAAAACAGTAAAATCAGTAAGAAATTCCGTTCATCCTGAGCCAGTCGAAGGGGTGTTCTTTTGTTTTATTCAGCAAAACTCTCTTCAATACATCTCACAAGGCATACTTTGCGGCGTATCCGCGGGGAGTGACCATGAACCCTTGCCAGGCGAAGGTTGTAGAGTTGCCGACAATGATGGTGGTCTGCATATCGATCTCGCTCTCCAGCATCTTTTCAAGCGTGGTCAGCACAATCCGTTCATTCTCGCGGGTGGCGGCGGTGACAATGCCCACCGGCGTTTCCGGAGAGCGATGTTTCAGTAGAATCTCGCGGGCTCTGACAATATGTTCTGCCCGTTTTTTTGATTTCGGATTATAGATCGCCACGACAAAATCCGCAGAGGCTGCCGCCTCAAGCCTTTGTTCGATCTTTTCCCATGGGGTCAGCAGGTCGGACAGGCTTATCGCTGCAAAATCATGCATAAGGGGCGCACCTAACCGGGCGGCGCAGGCATTGAGCGCGGCGATGCCTGCGACAACCTCGATCTTCACAGCGTCCCCCTGCTCTTTTGCCATTTCAAAAACCAGCCCGGCCATGGCATAGATGCCGGGATCCCCTCCGGAAACCAGGGCCACTGTTTTGCCTTCCGCAGCCAAATCCAGAGCCTTGCGGCATCGGTCGACCTCCTTCATCATCTGGGAGGCAATCACCTCTTTGCCCACGAGAAATTCAGGAATCAAATCGAGATACGTCTGATAGCCGACAATCACCTCGGCTGCGCCAAGGGCCTCGCCCGCCGCCGGGGTCATATGTTTTGCAGAGCCCGGTCCCGTTCCGACAACGTACAGTTTGCCTTGGCCACCGCCATGGTCACATTGCGCCATTTTCTTTTCCCAACCAGTAAATCGTTACTCTGTGCGCTGAGCAGGGCCGCAGGTTCGGCAACGCCGATTGCGCCCACATTCCGCAGCGCTGCTTCGGAGATCGTTATGTTCGCAACCCCGTTCAACTCTTCTTTGCTGAAAAAATCTATCCCTACATCCAGATCCTCGGCACAGGCCAGCAATCCCGTCTCGTCCTGCTTGAGGTCGATGGAGGCCAGATTGCGGATGCTCAACTGCGACAACCCTTCTTGTGCAAACAACTCATCACAGGCCTGCCGGATTTCGGCGACAAGAACACCACGGTTGCACCCGACACCGACCACCAGATTTCTGGGACGAAATACCAGGGCAGCGCCGTAATTGTCAAGGCGATGCGAGACAACGACATCGGCCAGATCCGGGGTAGCTACCGATACAAGGCCAGGTGGCAGCGAAACGATGGGCACCTCGGAAAAAACAGCGAGTGTGCCGCTGTTGACCAGCCTGGCGCTGGCTTGGGTTAAACCTTGCTTGCTCTCGCAGGAAAGCCCCTGTTCCCTGGCCCAGAGATCAAGGGGGGCAAGGCCCAATGTGTCCGAGGCAGTGGTGATTACAGCCTCGCCGCCGAGCAGGGCCGCCACTTCCCTGGCCAAATCGTTGCCGCCGCCCAGATGCCCGGAAAGCAGGCTTACCGCATGGCGTCCCTTCTCGTCCATCACCACCACGCAGGGGTCGTGTTCCTTGCCCTGCAGGAGCGGAGCAATGGCTCGCACCACGATACCGCTGGCCATGATGCAGACAAAGCCGTCCATTTCCAGCCAGTGTTCGGCAAGAGTGTGAGCGACTCCACCCTCCTGCGGCAACACCAGGGACGCAGGCATTTTTTTCGCCAACTTTCCGGCAAGTTTCTTGCCGCCTTCGGTTATGGCAAGTATCCCGATTTTCATTGCTTACTTGGCAGCCTCACGGAAACCATGTCCGAAATGCTGATCGTACAGCTTGGACAAGGCTGGGGGCGGACTGGCAGCCAGCACCTTCCCGACCGCAATGATGGCGGTTTTGGTGACGCCTGCCTTCTTGACCTGGGAAGCGATGGTAGCAAGGGTGCCGCGGATAATGCGCTCTTCGGGCCAACTCACCTTTTCGACCACTGCTGCAGGGGTGTCCTGAGAATAGCCGCCGCTGAGCAACTCGGCCACAACCTGATCAATCATCCCGACACTGAGCAGGATCAGCATGGTGGCCTGATGGCTTGCCAGTGCAGAAAGGCTTTCCTTCTCGGGCACCGGGGTCCGTCCCCCTCTTCTGGTAATAATCACGGTCTGCGAAACCTCAGGCAGGGTCAGTTCGGTGGCAAGAGCTGCGGCCGTGGCCACGGTTGAACTTACTCCGGGCACCACCTGAAATGGAATCTCCGCATCGGTCAGCCGGGCAATCTGTTCGTTGATGGCTCCATAAATGGAAGGGTCTCCGGTGTGGAGGCGGACAACCTTTTTTCCCTGCTTCCAGGCGTTTATTACCAGGGCCATCACTTCATCGAGATTCAATCCGGCGGAATTATGCACCGAACCGGCCGTGCCCTCAAGAATGGCTTCGGGCACAAGACTGCCGGTGTAAACGATGCAATCTGCCTCACGCAATAAACGCTGTCCCTTGACCGTGATCAGTTCCGGGTCGCCGGGACCGGCGCCTATAAAATATACGGGGAAACGCTCCGTGGTTCGGCTCATGATTTTCTCACGATAATGGTGGAGAAATAATGGGGTTCGTTCTCGGGCTGAAGGGCGGTGGTCAAATCGCGCCTGATCCGCTGGCCGTTCTGGCTGGTGCGCTCGACCAGCACCGCCTTGTCGAGAAGATTCATTTCCCCAAGCAGCGGCACCAGCCGGTCCATGACCCGATGCACCTTCATGAGAACCACCGAGTCGAATTGCTCAAGGGTTTCCCGCAAGCGGCCATTCTCAAAGGTGGCCGGAATAACCACCAAACGGTCATCCCCCAGACAGAGCGGCTGACCGGCGGCCGCAGCGGAAGCGCCGATGGCGGAGACACCGGGAATGATCTCCACCGGGAGATCAGGGGCCAGGGCAAACAGGGTTTCGCAGACATAAAAACCGGTGCTGTATATGGCCGGATCGCCAAGGGTTGGAAAGGCCACATCACGGCCGGCCTGCAAATGGCCGACAATCTGGACCGCCGCAGCATCCCAGGCCTTTTTCACCTCAGGATCCGGGATTTGTCCCATGCGGATCTTTTTCATGGGGAAATGGTGGGTGATGATCTCCTTGTCTTTACGGTCGACAACCCCTTCCGCAATTCCCAGGGCCGTGCTCTCCCCATCTTTCTTCGCAACAGGCGCGAGCCAAACCTTGCATCGCTCCAAAATCCGAACCGCTTTAAGAGTCATGAGCTCAGGATCTCCCGGCCCCACTCCGACAACATACAATGTTCCCTTCATTTTCTACCTGTCATTACGGTTATAGGATTTAAAACCTTTCCCGGTTCTTTTTCCGGAAAAGTCGTTCGTTCAATCTGTATCCTGGCCAAGTCAACTTTCAACCCGTGCATGGCCATGCATTCCGGTGCTTCTGCCACGGTTTTGTCAATCACTCCGTTCACGACCAGTATTCCGCCTGACGGCAGCCGTTTGGCGGATTCACCGATAATCCCCTTCAAGTTGCCGCCGCTGCCGCCGATAAAGATTCGATCCGGGTCCGGCAGACCAGGAAAAATATCCGTGGCCTCGCCATGAACGGGGATCACGTTGTAGCAGCCGAATTGTCGGATATTGCGTTTCACGTTGGCAATAGCCTCTGCATGGCGGTCAGCGGAATAGACGGTCAACCCCGGATGCAGTCTGGCCGCCGCCACGGAAATGGAGCCGCTTCCGGCGCCGAGATCCCAGAGCACTCCCGTGCTTGGCAGTCGCAATGCATGCAGGGTCACGGCCCGCACTTCATCCTTGGTGATCAGCCCCCGGCTGTGGGCGATCTCCTCTTCCGTGAGGCCGAACAACGGGGCCTTTTCTGAAGCTGCCTGCGGCCGGGTGATAATCATCACATTGAGTTCACCAAAATTCTGTTCTGCCGTCGCAAGCAGCGAGCCGGAAAAAAGGCACTCTTCCGGTGTTCCCAGGTTTTCGGCAACATGCGTTCTACATCCGGCAATCACCCCATCGGCCTCGATCAACTCCAGATACTCAAGAAGCTGCCTGGCAAGACGGTCAGGCGTGTTGTTCCGGTCGGTGAAAACAAAGGTCTTTTCATGCTCAAGCAACAGACCGGGAGCATGGATGCATTTTCGGCCATGGAGGCTTGCGTGGGCCATGTCGTCCCAGGGCAGATGAAACCTGGCGCACGCTTCCTGCATTGTGGAGAGCGCCGGGAAAACGAGCAATTGCTCCGAACCGAATTCCTTGAGCAGTCTGCGGCCAATGCCGAAAAACAAAGGGTCGCCGCTGGCCAGCACCCCGACATTCCCGCAGGCAAGACCGGACCGGATGCTTTCCAGAGCTGACGCCAGAGGGGAAATGGCCTGTTTTTCCGCACCCATTTCCTGCACCAGCGCAAGATGACGGCTATCGCCCACGATGAGTCCGCAGCGGGCAAGCATTGCTTCCTGTTCTGCCGTGAGCCCCTTGCAGCCCACGCCTATCAAAAAAAGGGTCGTCTTTGTGCGCATAACCGTATGTTGTGTCCGTCCATCTTCATCATTCCGGCGCAGGCCGGAATGATGAAGATGGAAAAAATCCGGCCCCCGGCTTTCTCCGGGGCGGCAGTGCCGATAACTCAATTATTTTTTTGCCATGCATCAGACATGCAGTTCCACCTTGGTATGGCTGTTCACCAGATACACCCGCACCTCCAGCCCGGAAACCTTTTGGGCATATTGTTGCGCCGCTTCGCAGACCCTGCGGATGAGATCCTCTCTGCCCGATTCCTGCAGCCGCTCATGAATTTCCCGGGCGGTATTGGCCTCATTGAGACCCTTCAACAAGGACTGATCCGCGCCGAGCTTTGCAAGAAGGGCCAACCCGTCCGCAACTTCCAGGGCCCCGTGCCGGACATGGGTCTGGGGGGTCTGCAATGCCGCCTTCATGATCTTTGCCCACATCCCGGCCAGGTGTATCCTGGCAAACCCCTGCTTCGCCGCCGCCAGCAGAGAGAACTCCAGGTAATCGCCCATCATGGCGTATGCCTCTTCCGGCAGGCTAAGCAGAGTCTGCGCCCCCTTTTCCGAAGTCCGTCCGGTGGAGAGCACAATCTCGCTGAGACCGTTTGCCTTGGCCACAGCCAGAGATGCCTCGATTGTGGCGGTCCACGCTTCGGCGGACACCGGTCGGACAATGCCGGTGGTGCCGAGGATGGAGAGGCCGCCCACGATGCCCAGCCGGCTGTTCAGGGTTTTCTCCGCGAGCTCTTCGCCGTTAACCACGGAAATCGTTATCTGCAAAGGATTGCCCGCCTCCGAACCCAATCCCTCCAGAACTGCGTCAAAGATCATACGGCGCGGCACCGGGTTGATCGCCGGTTCTCCGGGTTTAACGGCAAGCCCCTTTTTAGTGACCCGGCCAACCCCCGCCCCTCCGCAAAGAGTGATGTTTGTCCGTTCGAGGCGCACGCAATCTTCGGATTTTTTTTCTGACGGCAAAAAAGAGGCGGTGGCGACAATTTCAGCGCCGTTGGTCACGTCCGGGTCATCCCCGGCATCCTTGAGCACCGAAGCGCGTGCAACCCCGGCATGGATCTCGCCTTGATGCACGGCAAAATCATGCCTGCTGCCATCGGGAAATGGGATCTCCACCCGCTTGGACCTCGCCCGGCCGACAAGCAGCTCCACTGCCGCCTTGGCAGCCGCAGCCGCGCAGGCGCCGGTGGTGTAGCCGCTTCGCAGCCTGCGCGCCATGTTTACACCTCCCGGGCCAGACGGATCAGGGCATTGACGATGGCCACAGCCACCGGGGTACCGCCCTTCCTGCCCCGACAGGTGATAAAGGGATATCCCTTTTCGCTCAGTATCTCCTTGGATTCGGCGGCATTGACGAAGCCCACCGGCACCCCGACAATCAGCCCGGGGCGAAGGCTTTCCTGCATATTCTGCTGACAGTCCATAACCTTAAGCAGGGCTGTCGGCGCATTGCCAATCGAGACGATGCCGATATTTTCAGTCAGTCCTTTCTCGATGGCCACTTCAGAACGGGTGAGGCCGCGCTCTTTTGCACTATCAGCCATATCCGGCTCGGCCACCCTGCAGATCACTCTGCCTCCCCATTGGGCGAGCAGACCTTTGCTCACTCCGGCCGCCCCCATGTTGACGTCGGTCAGGATGTTTCGTCCTGACCGGATCGCATCGATCCCGGCATCAATCGCCTGGGGATGAAAAACCAGGGTTTCGGCGAAGGAAAAATCTCCGGTGGCGTGGATCACCCGCTGCACCACCTTGAAGGTTCTTGGGTCAAACGAAGTGGGGCCGAGCTCCTCGGCGATGATACGGAAGCTTTCCGCCTCGATCTCTTCCGGTCGTATCTGCATGATCGTGCTGTTCATTGTTTTTCTCCCTGTGGACCTCCAGCCCGGCAGGCCCGGACAAATTCCACGGCCATCTGCGGGTTGAAGCCGAAGTGAAGGTGTATATAGCCGCCAAGAACATTTTTGTAGCGATACCCTTCACTGGCGCTGGTATTCACTGCGTACAGCCGTTCAATATATTCCGGCATCTCGTCTATAACCGAGTAGTGGAATTCATGCCCCCGCAATATGGTGGATGCCGGACCGAAAAAACAATCCTTTTCAAGGCGGACTTCCCGGTAGCCCAGGCTGGCCCTTTTATTCCGCATGCGCGCCGTTACCGGGAATACCCCGGCCATGGGCAGCACCCCGACATCATCCCCGGCGATGCCTTCGGTCAGGTACATGAACCCACCGCACTCGGCATACAGCGTTCCGCCGGACTCCGCCCAGTCGTTGATCGCCTGACGCATCCCGAGGTTGCCGGAAAGCTCCCGGGCATACAGTTCGGGGTAGCCGCCGCCAAGATAGAGGCCATCAAGGTTTTCGGGCAGGCAATGGTCGTCCAGGGGGCTGAAAAAAACCAGCTCCGCGCCTGCGGAACGCAACAGATCGAGATTATCCTCGTAGTAAAAACAGAAGGCCCTGTCTTTTGCCACCCCTATCCGGGTCCGCGCCGTTTCGTAACAAACCGGTTCAATTTCCACAGGAGACAAGGCCGCGCCGGCAGCCAGCTCCAAAAGGCGCGGCAGATCGACCTGTGCGCTGATCGTGTCAGCAAGACTATCCAGGGCTTCGGGGCTGATAGGCTGCTCGCCGCCGGTAAACAAGCCTAGATGCCGGGAAGGCATGACAAACTCAAGACTCTGGGGCAGATGCCCTAAGATTTCCGCCTGACAATGCGTGCGGATGGCCCCGGTTACCAGCTCCAGATGCCGCGGACTGGCAACCCGATTCAGAATAACAGCCACCGGCGACACCTCAGGGTCAAGGGTTTCAAAGCCCTTGAGAACCGCCGCCACGCTTTCCGCTGCGGAACGCACGTCCAGAATCAGCACTATCGGGACGCCCAACGCCTTGGCAAGGGCCGCGCTGGAAGAGGTCTGGCCGTCAAACATGCCCATGACCCCCTCGATCACCGAAACATCCCAGGAAGAACGTGCGGCAAAGGTTTTCCGCACCTGTGCTTCCCCCATCATCCACAGATCCAGATTCCGGGAAACCTGGCCGCCGGCAAGCTGGTGCAGGCCAGGATCAATGAAGTCCGGGCCGCACTTGAAAGGCTGCACCGTCAACCCCATTTTGCGCAGGGCGGCGAGCAACCCCAAGGTGATGGTGGTCTTGCCGGAGCCGCTGCTGGTGCCGGCAACCAGAAAAGCTGAGGGACGTTCAGCGGCCACCGGCAGCCACCTTTTTTTGTTTCGGCCCGGAAAAAAAATCCGGGTAGAGCAGCGTCGCGACAGTCCTTATCCCCTCAATAATTCTCAAGGTCGGGCGTGAGACAATACGTTCGTCAACCAGATAGACCCGGTTGTTCCGCACCGCCTTTATTGCCTGAAACCCCGGTTCCTGCACGATTGTCTCGATGCTTACCGGATTCATCCGCCCTTGTTGGGCGAGAAAAACCTCTATCTCGGCGGATTTGGCCAGAATGCGCTCCTTGCCGTAGGCGGCGATATTGGTTTCCCGCACCTGACTGGCATCGGCGGCCACGTTAATGCCTCCTGCCTGATCCAGCACATACATGGCGATGCTTTCCTGGGCAAAGGTCTTCATCTTGGTGTGGATCGCCTCAAAGTAGACCCTGACCCGGCTTTTTTCCGGCACCGTGGCAATAATCTTCCGAATTGAGGCAAGTTCTGCCTGGAAAGTTGCGACCATTTCTTCAGCCTGCCGCGTTCTCCCTGTGAGCAGACCGAGAGCACGCCAATAATCGAAGATTTCGGCCACCGTGTTGGGCTGGAGGGAAACCACCGTAATTCCAGCCTGACGCAGGGTGGTCATAAGCTGCGGCGCGGAGCGTTCGATCATCGGCCGGACCAGCACAAGATCGGGCCGGGCGCCGATGATTTTCTCCGGGTCTTCCCGGTAGCTGTACTGTTTTTTGTCGCGAAGCTGAGTCAAATACTCATCCGCGCCTTCAATCCCGACGATCTCCTTGTCAAGACCGAGGCTGACCAGATTCTCGGTATGAGCCGAATAGAGCGAAATAATTCGGGTAAATGGCCGGACAACCGTAACCGTTTTCCCTTCGCTGTCGAGAAATGTCGCTGAAGCCGCGGTGGCCGGTGCGTGCGAGAAAAGCCCTGCCAGCAGGGTAACGACAAGAAATGTTCGGCGTATGGACATGGCAGGCACGCTCTTAGCTCCAGTAACGAAAAGAAATCTGCTTGGTCTTGCTGAAATCGTCGAACTCCACCCTGCTCTCAACGCCGAAAACCTTTTTGATCGTTCCGGATTCCAGCACTGAATCGCTGGGTCCGCAGGCCACCACTTTCCCCTTCTGCATGAAGATTATTTCGTCGCAGTAGGCTGCGGCCAGGTTCAAATTATGGATCACTGCGATAACGGTCCGGCCCTCGCACCGGACAAGATTCCGGGCCACGTTGAATATCTGCATGGTGTACTGCACATCCAGACTGGAGGTTGCCTCGTCAAAAAGCAGAAACCGGGTTTGCTGGGCCAAAGCCCTGGCCACAACCACCCGCTGTTTCTCGCCGCCGGACAGCTCGTTGACAAAACGATCCCTGAAATGGCTGATGCCGATGGCTGCCATGGCTGCGTCAACCTGGCGCCAGTCATCCGCCGAAGGCGAGGCAAAACGCCCGATATAAGGATGTCTCCCCATGAGCACCACTTCCTGAACGGTGTAGGCAAAATCGATCCCGAAATCCTGAGGAACCAGCGCGACCAGTCGGGCCAGGTCCCGGCGGCGGTATTCCGCCACAGGACGATCCATGAAGGTGACGCTTCCCCGATCAGGACTCTTGGTGCCGGTGAGCATGTCCAGAAAGGTGGTCTTGCCGCAGCCGTTGGGGCCGACAACTCCATAAAACTTACCCGGCGCGAGGCACAGTTCCAGATCGACAAGAGCCGGTGTCGCTCCATAGGCAAAATTTACTCCGGTCAATTCAAAACCGCCTGCCATGCTCATGCCACCCTCCTTTGCCGCTTCCTGAAGATCACACAGAAAAACGGTCCGCCGATCAGGGCGGTGAGCACACCGATGGGCACTTCAACAGGCAGTACCGCCCGGGTCACGGTATCTGCAACGAGCAGGAGCAGCGCCCCGGCAAGAATGGAAACCGGCAGCAGTTTCCGGTTGTCAGGTCCCACCAGAAAACGCATCAGATGCGGGACAATGAGCCCGATAAAGCCGATGATCCCGGAAACCGACACACAGACCGCGGTCACCAACGAAGCGCCAAGGAGCAGAATCCAGCGCACCCTGGTGCTCTCAACGCCCAGCGTATCCGCCGATCTGCTGCCCAGGCTGAGGATATTCAGATCCCTGGCGTAAAAAAAGGAGAGCCCCAAGCCGAAAAGAACCGCCATTGCCACCACGGCCACATCCAGCCAAGTGCGGGAGGCGAAGCTGCCCATCAGCCAGAAGATAATGACCGCCACCTGCTCATCAGCCAGGTACTTCAAAAAACTGATTCCAGCCGCCAGAATGGCGCCGACAATGACCCCGGAAAGAATCAGGGTGTTGGCCGAGATCTGCCCGTTGAAGCTGGAAAGATAAAGCACCACCAGCAAGGTAAGCGCCGCCCCGCCAAAGGCGAAAAGCGGCACGGAAAAATGGCCCATCATGGTCAGGTTGGCCAAAAGAGCCAGGGCAGCGCCAAAAGCCGCCCCGGATGAAACCCCAAGGGTGTAGGGATCGGCCAGAGGGTTAAGCAGGATGCCCTGATAAATAACACCGCTCATGGCGAGACCTCCCCCGACCAGGGTGGAAGTAAGAATCCTGGGCAAACGCACGTCGAAGACCACAAAAGGAAACACCGGGTCCATTCCTGCCAGCAGCGCAGGAGTCGAGGTAAGCCTCGCCGCGATCACCCGGAGGATTTCGGACGCAGGCACAGCGATATGCCCCATTCCTGTAGCATAAATAATTGCGCCCAAAGTGGCTGCCGCCAATGCCAGGGTCAGCAGCCATATTTGAAATCCGCTGTGCCTCATGAATCCTTAAATTCCTTCATCAGCCATGGCGTCCTTGATGTGACGGGCAAAGATTGCCGCAAAGGCATCGGACTCACCCAAGCCGACAAGGGAGACAGCCACGTTGATGGAGCGCGCCTCAAGCAGGCTTTTCAGTGAACCCGGTTCAGAGCCGGCCATATCGTTTTTCGCATGGTCCCCAGCCACGGTCATGAAAGGCTTGAGCAGCACCCTCTTTGTCTTGTCAGCCCGCAACTCGGCAAGAAGACGCTCATTGTCCGGAAAACCCTCAACCATGCTAACATAAATGCGCACCCCGGGGTACTGCTTGCGCATGACCTGTTCGAACTCCAGATACACCCCTGTGGAATAATGCTCGTTGCCATGGGCGAAATAGATCAGCGCCCTGCCGTCTTTCCGGGCAAGCTCTACGTCCGGGGCCAGAAGGGAGGCCACCTGCTCGATATCGTGCCGGTACTCGCGCTCAATTCCATGAGTGCCCAGGGCAGGACGTCCGATAATGATTTTCTTAAACGGCATATTCCTCTTTTTTACGGTGCGGATGCTGTTCAATCCCTGCACATACGAGGCAAGATCGGCAAATTCCTCCCCGCTAGACATATGGGTCGGCTGAACAATGATATACCCATACCCTTCGTCCTGCAGGTCGGCTATGGTAGCCAACGGTCCTTTAACATTGATGATTTCTGCCGGGACATCAGGGTGTTGCGCCGCATAGGCAGGATCCTTCCGACGCTCCTGCCATATTCGCCGGATGATGTTTGAGGTGAAAGCCAATCGAACCGGGATGCCGGGCAGGGCTGTCTGCACCTGGTCCCGGATGTTGAGAATCCCGGGCAGACCGCTTTCATGGCTGGTGCCGAATACCGCCAGCACAACACCTTTCTTCTCGGCGGGAGCAGCCTGAACAGCGGCCGCGCCAAGCACCAGCAGCAAAACGACAAACAAGGCAGCATAACTGGAACACATTTTTCTCAAACGCATCTTTTCTCTCCATCTTTAAAAGGGTTGTAAATTTCCTTCAAAAAAGACGGCATCCCCCTGCGAATTCTGCGTTGTACGCAAGGCCGGAAACCTTTCCTCGAAGGCAGCAGCAAAACATCAACAAGGCAGGTCTCCTGACTTTTTCCAAAACCGATTCCCCTTCCCGCTTCATGAAAAAGCAGTGGCATGCGAATCGACTTTCCTGCTTCGTAACTGAAGCAGGAGGAAATTACAGTGGCGGGACCGTTCCCGATTTGCACGGGATTCCCTTTTAAGCCCAATGGGCTCCTTGTTGACACAACATATCTACATCTTGAAAACCGACTATCAACAAGCCCGGTGCGAACGACCCGCTCTGTGCCATAAGAGGGTTCCGATCATGCCGAGCCTGTCGAAGCAATTGTGATTCAAAAAAATAGCTGACCGCAGCACCTCAGCCCGGTGTCATGAAATAATATCCCACCCCAACGGCAATCACTGAAATCAGGCGCAATATCTGGCTGAGCCCCACAAGTTCAAGGGCAATTTTCGGGGAAAATATCCCGACATAATACGGAAATTGGTGCCGCACGGCCCGAATCGGGGTTGAGAGAATGTTGCCGACCAGCAAAGCGAGAACCACCTCTTTATAGCTGAGGCTGTTATCTGCCAGCAGGACTCCGGCCGCTGCGAGACCGGCGGAAAACTCAACAGTGACATGTGCCATGACAATGGCAAGGCTTTGCGGCTGGAGCCAGGCAAGGAACCAGATTTTGGTGGCGAAAAAATTCTCCAGCCAATCAAACACACCCTGTTTTCCCATGAAAAAGAAAAGGATGTACACCGGCACGGTAAAGTAGATGAGTTTCTTTATTCTCTTGCGAAAACGTCGAACGCTTTTATCAAGGGCCTGACGCCAGTCGGTTTTTTCGCGGCCCAACACCCCTGCATTCTCTTGCTCCCCCTGGTCCACCTGGAGAGGAGGCAGCAACATTCTGCCGCCGATGACGACCAGGACGGTTTGCAGCATTGCCGCACCGAAAGTCAGCGCCAAATAAATAAAGGCGGCCATTTTAATAAGCGGCGCAGTGAGAAAAAAAACGGTGGGCAAATGCAGAAAAAAACGGGGCAGACCATTAAACAGGTTGGCGAGCACCATTTCTTTTTTGCTCAACTGTCCTTTGTCAAATGCTTCGGCCAACATCGTATTTGCTGTCACTCCGGAAAAGAAAGCCATGGAGAAGCTTGCTCCGGAAACAGCGGACAATCGGCCAAACCGCACAAAGGGTCGGGTCAGGGAAGCCAGCCGATGCGTCCAGTTGAGGGACTCGATGAAATTGGCAATAATCAGCCCCACGGAGACCCAGAAGAGTATCTTTATCAGGGGCCAGAACAGATGCGGCCAGAGTGAGGTGATAAAATGCGGATCCACAACCATAAAAAAATCCCCGGACCGATTTTCTCGATCCGGGGAGGCCCTTTTTCATCCACGGCAGATCATGGCACGACCACTTGTCCACGGCGATCATGCAGCATTATTTTCAAGGCAGGTCTTCTGACTTCCGGTTCATCCTTGTTTCGCGCCTTCCCATTTTAAAAAACAGTGGCGTGATTGCGAAACGCGTCCCCGGTTACAGCGGCGGGCCCGTCCCCGATTTACACGGGGTTCCCTTTAAAGCTCCATTGGAGCGCCTTGGAAATTGAATATGTAACATATTTGCTGAAACTTTGTCACCATTCTTCTTTAATTCCCTGAGATGCCGGGCAAATTGGGATAAATTCCCGGGTGAATGCTCTTGGCAAGGGGATAACGACACCAAAACATGCCGGCGAGTTTCACTGGCAAAATTTGTTGCTATGCCATAAAGTAAACGACTGTCCTTTCAGGGCACCCCCCAAATACCACCTCTACTGTTCCGGAGAGATTGCATGGAAAGTTTCGAGACATTACTTGAACGATCGACCCAGATTCATGGTCACATCTGCGCTGGCCAGGTCATTGGCGTACGGATGTCCATGATCGGCCTGCGAGAAATCGGCATCGATGATCCCAAGGCGCAGCGCAAGGATTTTTATGTACTGGTGGAGATCGACCGTTGCGCCACCGACGCCATCCAGACCGTTACCGGCTGTTCGCTTGGGAAGCGCTCGCTCAAATGGCTTGATTACGGAATCATGGCCGCTACCTTTGTCAATCTCAAGACCGGCAAGTCTGTGCGGATCACCGCTCTGGAGGAATCCAGAGAAACCTCGAAGAAGTATTGCCCGGAGATCGGCGACAAGTACAAACAGCAGTTGGAGGCCTACCGGATCATGCCGGAGGAGGAGCTCTTCAAAATACAGGCTGTTTCCATTATCATCCCCGAAGAGGACATGCCCGGCCGTCCCATGCGGAGAGTGCAATGCGAACGATGCGGAGACTGGGTGCAGGATTGCCGCGAGGTAATCGAAAAGGACAAACCCCTCTGCAAGCCCTGCGCGCATGGCCGCTATTATAAAATCATCTGAGCCGGCTTTGGCTTCTGGAGCGCATATGACAAAAACAATTCCGGTTGAGCAGGCCGTTGGCATGGTTCTGCCCCATGACATCACTGAAATTCGCACCGAAGAGTTCAAGGGGCGTGCATTCAAAAAAGGTCATATCATCAAAGCGGAGGACATCGAACGTTTAAAGCGGCTGGGCAAGGAGAATATCTACGTGCTGGAATTGGGCGCAGACGATATCCATGAGAACGAGGCTGCCGAACTGATGGCTGTGGCATTGTCCGGCCCCGGCACCTCGGTTTCCGGAGAGCCTGTGGAAGGAAAACTCAGCATCATCGCCGCCCATGACGGTTTGCTCAAGGTCGACGTCGAGGCCTTATACCAATTCAACCTGCTGGGCGAAGTCATGTGCGCCACCCTGCATAATAATACGCCGGTTAAAAAAGGCGAGCAGCTGGCCGGAACCAGGCTCATCCCGCTGGTTTCCAAAAGAGAGATCGTAGACAAGGCGGTCTCGATCGCAGCAAAAGCGCAGGGGGTTCTCAAAGTAGCCGAGTTGAAACAGGCAAGGGCCGGTTTGATTATCACCGGCAACGAGGTCTTTCATGGCCGGATCAAGGATGCCTTTGAACCGGTGCTGCGGAAAAAGCTTGAAAAGCTTGGCTCGGAGGTGGTTGCGGTCCGCTTCGCTCCGGACAATATCGAGACCATCGCAATGGAAATAAAAGCGTGCCTGGACGCGGGCGCAGATCTCATCGTCACCAGCGGCGGCATGTCCGTGGACCCGGACGACGTCACCCGTCAAGGCATTGCCAAGGCCGGAGCACAGGACATCGTTTACGGCACTCCGGTTCTGCCGGGAGCCATGTTTCTGGTGGGCTACATCGGGGAAGTGCCTGTGCTGGGGCTGCCTGCCTGCGGCATGTTCCATAAGATCACAGTGTTTGACCTCATCCTGCCCAGAGTGCTGAGTGGAGAAAAGATCACCCGCCAGGATATGGCCCAACTGGGACACGGCGGCCTGTGCCGTCAGTGCAAAAGCTGCGCCTATCCAGTCTGCGGTTTCGGCAAATAAATTTCATTCCGTTACTTTGCCGCGCATGGCTTTCACCCTGCCCCGTTTTTCCTTGCCTTCCAACCGCCTTTCCCTGGAACTGCGGGATGGCTTGGTGGGTCTGCGTTTACGCTCCTGCTTGACCGCCTCCCTGATGATCTCCGCCAACCGTTCCAGGGCGTCTGCCCGATTTTTTTCCAGGCTGCGAAACTGTTGCGCCTTGATGATGATCTCGCCGTCTTTGGTCAGACGCTGATCGCTCAGGGCAAGGAGCCTCTCCTTGTAAAAATCCGGCAGCGTTGATGCGCGGATATCAAAGCGGAGGTGCACGGCAGAGGAAACCTTGTTGACATTCTGCCCTCCGGCGCCCTGAGACCGGATTGCGCTCAGTTCGATCTCGTTGTCCGGGAGGAAGACTGTCTTTGAAATGTGCACCATTGTTTTGCCTCGGCGATGCCGATCTCAGACTCCCAGCAGATACAGGTCCCCGGCGATCCATTCGCCTTTTTCCTTGCGGATGTTGGCGTGCTGGGTGCCGAGTATCCGAAATCCGTGACGGGCGGCTATCTTCTCGATGTAGGAAAAGGTGTGGGCGTAACGCCCGGACCGACATAACTGGTAGCCCTGTCCTGTCATGTGCTCGGTGGAAAAAACAATTCTGCCGTTTCTGGCAAGCCCGCTGATTAATGCGGCAAAAATCCTGTCCAGATCTCCAACGTAGATCAGTACATCCGCCGCGACGATCAGGTCGAATGGTTCCTGATTCTGCTCAAGAAAGGTCACGATTTCCGCAACTTCCAGTCTCGCATACACTTTTTTTGCCGCCGCCGACGTTACCATCTTCCGCGAAAGATCAACCCCGACCCGGTAATCGCTGATATCCTGAAAAACCTGCCCAACCAGGCCGGTGCCGCAGCCCAGATCCAGAAGCCTTTCAAAATGCGAAGGGCCATCAGTGTCGGCGAGCACCAAGTTCTTGAGTTCCCAGGGCGTCCTGTACTCCAAATCAACAAGCAGCCGTTCCTCAAAATGACCGGAAAAGCTGTCAAACAGCTCGGCAATATAGGAAGAAGGAGCGACTGCGGTGGTTTCGCCGGTGAGAGCCGCGAGGATATGCCGGGCCGAGGCCGCGTTATGATCCAGTTCGATTAGTTGCCGGTAGCAGGCAATGGCCTTGCCCACCTTGTCCTGGTCAAGATACAGTACCCCGAGATTGCCGTGGGCAGCTCCATATTCCGGGCGCAGGGCAACGGCTATTTCCAGCGAAGTGACCGCATCATCGATGCAACCCATTTCTTTATAGATCAAGGCCAGATTGTAATGCACCTCAGGGTCGTCCGGAGCAATTTCCATGGCGCACAGATACGATTGCATGGCCTCTTCCAATCGGCCTGCCCTTTTGCAGGCCAGGCCGAGATTGAAATGGATGTCGGCGTCCTGGGGATTTTTTTGCGCAGCACGGTGATACGCCTTGATGGCTTCGTTCATATTGCCCTGGGCGAGGTGAGCGGTTCCCAGGTTGTAGGCCGCTTGCCAGTGGCTGTCGTCCAGAGAAAGAACTTTCTGAAAATGATCTATAGCCATACGATGCTGTCCCATGGAATAACGGGTTATGCCCAGCTCATAGGCGATTGCCGGTTCATCGGGCAATAATTCATGGGCACGGCACAACCAGTCGGCAGCCTCTTCCTGTCCTCCGGTGTCGCGGAGGAGAAGGGCCAAGTAGAAACAGGCGTCCACATGTTCCGGACACAGGGAAATTGCCTGCCGGTACAGCGACATCGCCGAGTCCGCTTCGTCCTGCCGGTGCAGGTCAAGGGCCCGATAAAAAAATTCGTCTGCATTGCTGGGGCATGGCCTGCCATTCTCGGCAGCCTGCCCGTCTGTCTGCACAGGGCGTGAGTCTGTGGTCATCGGCATCAAAAAGATGAAATTTAATGATGTACAGCGGTCCGGTTCGAATTATGATGGAAATAGTGCCGGGATTACGGAGCACGCCGAAATTCCCCGGACAAACGGCAAAAAAGTACCATGCAATCCCATATGGGTCAAGCCCGGCATGCCCGAATAACGAAACTCCATGGATATGCGCATGAACACAATAGCGATGCCCTCTACTCAGCAGATAGACTGGATGCGGGATATCCGTCGCCACCTCCATCAACATCCCGAACTTGCCTTTGCTGAATTTGCCACTGCCCGTTTTATTGCCGAACAACTAAAGAAACTGGGAATCCCCTGCAGGGAACAGGTAGGCGGAACCGGCATCGTTGCCACCCTGGGAAGCAGGCTGCCAAAAGCACCCTGCGTTGCCCTGCGGGCAGACATGGATGCCCTTCCCATCACCGAACAGACCGGACTGCCCTTTGCCTCGAAAACTCCGGGGGTAATGCATGCCTGCGGCCATGACGGCCATGTGGCCATGCTTCTCGGCGCGGCCGCTCTCCTCAAGGCAAAGGAGACGGAACTTCCCGGCCGGGTAGTTCTCATCTTTCAACCCGCTGAAGAAGGTGACGGCGGCGCGCTGGGTATGATCGTCGAAGGAGCGCTGGACGGCGTCGGGGCCATTTTTGCCGGCCATATCGACCGTAATTATCCTCTTGACGAGATTGTCGTGCAGCCGGGGCTGATCTCGGCCTTTACAGATGAATTCACCGTCGAGATCAGCAGTCAGGGCGGCCATGCCGCCAAACCCCATGAAACCCAGGATTCCATTCTGGCCGCCGCCCGGCTCATCACCAGCATCCAGTCCATCGTCGCCCGCGAGGTGCATCCCTGTTATCCCGCCGTAATCACCGTCGGCTCAGTCCGTGGCGGCAACGCAGCCAATGTCATTGCCTCGCATGTGGTTCTGCAGGGCACCATCCGCACGACCAGTCAGGAAATTCGAGACATCTGCATAGCCGGCCTGCAACGTATGACACGGGCCATGGAGGAATTGCACGGGGTGCAGACTTCGTTCACCTTTATGGAAGGATATCCCCCGGTGATCAACGATGCTGCCGCTGCCCGGATCGCCGCAGAGGTCGCTCGCGAAATTGTCGGCCAGGACAGAATCAAGGGGCAACCGCTGCCCAGTCTTGGCGGGGAGGATTTCTCGTATTTCCTTCAGAGAATTCCGGGCTGCCTGGTGCGTTTCGGCGCAAAGCACACCGAACTCCCCGATGGCCCGGCCCACAGCCCCCGCTTTGATTTTGATGAGCGTATTCTTCCCACCGGCGCTCTTTTTCTGGCAAAAACAGCCTGCGTTGCCCTTATGCGGAAAGAAGAGCTCGGCTTTCCCGGCGAATAATTCCCTTCCATCGTCTTTTTATTTTGTCCTGCATCGCATGTGTTTTCCGCGCACGATAAGGCGGATTCGCCTTCTTCACGAAAAAAACATTGAACTTTTATTAAGGAATTACTAATATAACAATCAAATTAAGACAAAAATTATCCTGTTTGTCGGTTGCAACCCCTCTTAACACATTATCGCAGGTTGTCACAGTGTCGCCACGAATGAATACTCAGCCTCCTCCTGCCGAGGCTGATGCAATAAACGCGGAAAATCCGACCCAGCTCCGCAAGCAGCAAGAAATCATAGAACGGCTCCTCAGGCTCAGTTTCACCGACAGTCCTTTGGCTGTTCAGCTTTCAGCGGCCCTGGACATCCTCATCGAAATTCCCTGGATGCCGTTCACTGTCCAGGGCGGGATTTTTCTGGTGGACCAGACGCAGCCCGAAACCCTGACCCTGTTCACAGAGCGGAACATGGACGCCTCCCAGGCTGGCCAATGCGCGAGAATCCGTTTCGGCGAATGTTTATGCGGAAGGGCCGCCCGGGAGCACGAATTCATTTTCACCCGCCGTCATCCCGATTGCCCTTCCTCCAAAAAGGAGGATCACGGTCATTACATTATCCCGATTTTGCACGGGCAGACGTTACTGGGCATTCTAATGCTCTATGGCCATGCGGATCATCCTCCCTGTCCGACGAAACAAAATTTCCTGGAAACCGCGGCCAGTACCTTGGCCCTCCTTGTTGAGCGGCAACAAAACGCAGAGCGGCTTCGCACCAGCGAGGCCAACCTTGCCAAGGCGCAGAAAATTGCCCAACTCGGCTACTGGGACTGGCATATTCAGGAAAACAGGCTGATCTGGTCCGATCAGGTATACCGGATTTTTGACCTCGCTCCCACGACGCTTCCCTCAAACTATGACAACTTTCTCAGCTATGTGCATCCGGACGATCGCGCCCGGGTTGAGGAAGCTGTGCAAAAGAGCCTGACAACCCGTCAGCCGTACAGCATAGAGCATCGCATCATACGCCAGGACTCCTCTTTGCGTGTGGTGCACGAACAGGGCGAGGTAAGTTGTGATGATGCCGGCCGGCCGACACGCATGTTCGGAACGGTGCAGGACGTTACGCTCCTCAAGCACAGCGAACAGCAGCTTGACCTGGCAGCCAGGGTATTTGACAACAGCATCGAAGGCATCACGATCACCGATGCCGATGGGGTAATTCAGTCGGTCAACCGGGCTTTTACGCATATCACCGGTTACAGCGCCGAAGAGGTGATTGGAAAAAAACCGAGCATTCTCAAGTCCGATCGACATGACAACGACTTTTATCAGGCCATGTGGCAGACGCTGCTCTCCACCGGGCGCTGGGAAGGGGAAATATGGAACCGCAAAAAAAATGGAGAAGTATACCCCGAATGGCTGACCATCACCGGAATTACAGATGATTTCGGCAACAATTCCCATCATGTCGCAGTGTTCCATGACATCAGCGAAGTAAGGGGGTTCGAAGAACAGCTTCATTTTCAGACCCATCATGACGCCCTCACCGGTCTCCCCAACCGCACCCTGCTGCTGGACCGCCTTTCCGTGGCCATCAGCCATGCCCAGCGGAATTTGAAGCAGGTCGCTGTGTTGGCCATTGACCTGGACAATTTCAAACATGTTAACGACAGCCTGGGACATACCGTGGGCGACCTTCTGCTTCAGCAAGTGGCGGAACGACTCAGCAATTCCCTGCCTCAGGACACGACGATAGCCCGTTTGGGAGGGGATGATTTTGCCGTACTTCTCGAACAGATCTCCAATGCACAGGAGGCCATACCTCTTGCGGAGACGGTTATCGCCGCCTTTGCCCACCCTTTCAACCTTTCAATTTATGAAACCGTGATCACAGTCAGTATCGGCATCACCTTTTATCCCGAAGATGGGGACGATGCAGGCATTTTGCTCAAGAACGCTGAACTGGCTATGTATCGAGCCAAGGAGGAAGGCAAAAACAAGTATCAGTTGTTCACCAAAACCATGAATGCCCAGGTTGTGCGCCGTCTATCTCTGGAAAACAACCTGCGCAAGGCATTGGACAAGAACCATTTCCTGGTTTATTACCAACCCAAGGTGTCGCTGGCGACCGGCCGCATCGTCGGCATGGAAGCGTTGGCACGCTGGAGAACCGTGGATGGGCGACTGATTTCCCCGCTTGATTTTATTCCTCTTGCCGAGGAAACCGGCCTCATTGTTTCCATGGGCGAACAGGTGTTGCGGCAGGCCTGCCTTGCCGCCGGTGCGTGGCTGCGGGAGCATGATGAGTGTCTTACCTTGTCGGTAAATCTATCCCCAAAGCAGTTCCTCCAGAAAGATCTTCTCGCAACCGTGATCACCATTCTGCAGGAAACAGGCTTTCCTCCTGATCGCTTGGAGCTGGAAATAACGGAAAGTGCGGTCATGGTCAACGAACAGGCTGCCATCGCCCTGCTGCTGGAGTTCAAGGCCTTGGGGGTACGCCTGGCGCTGGACGATTTCGGCACCGGCTATTCCTCGTTGCACTATCTGCGCAAGCTGCCTTTCGACACCATCAAGATGGACCGTTCTTTTGTAAAAGATCTTCCGGACGAACCGAGCAGCGTCGCCATAGCCATGACCATCCTTACCATGGCCGGCACCCTTGGGATGGAAGTTGTGGCGGAAGGAGTGGAGACGGTTGAACAGTTAGAGTTTTTGCAAAGCCGCAACTGCACAGAAATTCAGGGGTACCTCTTCAGTCCGCCGGTGCCGGCGGCAGACTTTTCTGTCATGCTGCGCGACAGACTGAACCCGGATGCATCCTCCATATTCCTGCCGAAAAAACTCAGCTGAATTTCTCCTGTGAACCGCTGATTATATAGCTCCCAAATAATCCCCGATCGCGCTATACTCCCGCCAGACACAACAGAAGCATCTCACTAACATTTCACTGTCAGGATTCCATGCAAGAAGAACAGGAAGATATTTTTTTCAACGTAATCAACAGGTTTGTCGGATTCTACAGCCGCGATGCAGCCAGGGAAACGCGCAATGACATTGACTGCGAATACCCTTTTGTTGCCATGGACACCAGGCAGATTTTTGCCCAGCTTCGTTTTGTCAGCGCTTTTCTCGGTCTTGACCTTGAAGATCCGGCCCACCCCTCCCCTCGTTTCCTCGATGTGGGCTGCGGCATCGGCAATGTGCTGGTCATTGGTGAGCAATTCGGCTTTGACGTGTACGGCATTGAGAAGGATGAGTATCCATTTCGGGTGGCAGCGAAACTCATCGGCGAGGAGCGCATCGCCCAGGCGGACATCTGGACATACGAAAACTACGGAGAGTATGAGGTGATTTACTACTACCGCCCATTTTCCGGACGCGCTCAACAGTTGCGCTTTGAAAAGCTCGTTGAAGACAGCATGAAGATCGGGGCAATTCTCATTGCCAATCACAAAAACAGCGAAGCAATCAACCAGGACACACGTTTCGAGAAACTCAGCCCTTCCCTGCCCATCTGGCGAAAAATCCGGGACGTCCAGCTGTCACCCGGTTGAAACAACCTTGTTTCGCCCGCCGTTTTTGGCAAGATACAGGGCTTCGTCCGCCCTTCGCAGAACAGCTTCAAGCCCGGCATCGTCTTGACGGAGATTAGTGACGCCGATACTGACCGTGAAGTGGACAATCCGGTCGTCCACATACACCTTCAGTTCGGCGATGGCTTGACGAAAACGCTCCGCAACGATCAATGCCCCGGACAATGCGGTTTCCGGCAAAATAATTGAAAACTCCTCTCCGCCCATACGCCCCAGAACATCGCAATCGCGTAGAACCTCCAGGCAATTGGCGGTAAAGGCTTTGAGCACTTCATCGCCAATCGAATGACCATAGGTATCGTTTATTTTCTTGAAATGATCGATATCCATCTGAATCACGGAAAATGTGTGTGAATAGCGAAGGGAACGCAAAAACTCCTTGGTGGCGTAGTCCATGAAATAGCGCCGGTTGTATACCCCGGTCAGAGGATCCGTGGTGGCCAGCCGTTCAAGCTCCTGGTTCTGGCCAAGAATCCTTTGTCTGTATGCATCGAGTTGCTCCACCATCCAGTTGAAGGAATGAGAAAACTCTCCCAGGAACTCAACCCGCTGGGAAAAATCCCCCTTGGCAATCTGTCCTGTCTGCCAGGTAAGATGACGGAGGGTTGCCTGAAGGTTTTTCAGATGGTGACAGGCTGGAAGCTTGGCAATGATCTGGGAATCCATGTCGCCGATGGAAAGATGATGGGCGGCATTGGTCAATGCGGATAATGCCTCTGTCAAGGTGTTGACAAATTCACCTACCTGACGGATTTCATCCTCTGGTTGTCCCGTCAGATCGAGAAGGCCAGGTTGCTCGTTGTGCAGCAACGCATGGATGTGAGCACTGATCCTGTCCAGCCTCTCAATATCTTTGTGCTCCATGCGATCCCCGTTTTTTTTAAGATTGCACATTTGCAGGCATAACTTCAAAACGGCAGACTCTATCGCCGGTGCACCAGCAGTCCGTCTCTCTCGCCTTGAATTTCATGCCGAAATGCGCCGAAAACAAAGCGGCGATAAATCCTTCATCAAAGGTGCATACCGATTCATCGTTCATGGGCAACCCGGAACAGTCAAGATCTTCGGCCACGGTAAGCACGAAACGGTGTTGAAGCAGGTCAGACGATTCGACCCTGAGAATGCCGATGGAGAGAGTCTTCAATGTTTCCTGCAGTTCGGCAATGAACCCATCGAAATCATAGGTGTTTTTCAGGAGATGTTCATAAAATGCACTGCCCGCGCTATAGCCGGCGTCATAAAATATCCGGTTGGCCGTTGCCACATCGGTATGGGTAATGATCGCATCGCGCAGGGTGAATTGCATCAAACGATATACGGCAACAGTGGTTTGCGCGCCAAGATTGGGCCGTCCCTTTGTGATGTCGCCCAGATGCGACCAGTCAAACTGCAAGGATTTGCGTTCTTCTTTGAACATTTCCCCTCCACGTTCTCATTACGCCTCTATCCCGTGACACGCCATCAGCATTGCATAATGCTAGCATATCACGCCGACAAAAGGCAATGGGCCAAAAAAGCGGAAAAAAGGAGGCGGAATCAGAAATGCGAAGCGTTGGGAAAAAGGTCTTCGGGAATGGTTGCGTTGCCATGTGCTTTGGCATAGGCGTATCTGGCGCAGACGCGGAAATCGCCAAAACAGTATTTGAACTGTATTTTTGAAGAAAACTGGGGAACGCTTGCCATGATCTCGCTGAAAAAATCACAAACTTTGAGAAATTCGCAACCGGCATTTTTTTCAGGTGAATCTGCCACTTTTGATCTCCCGTGTTTGACTGTTGGACTTCGTGACTATAGTCCACCGCGAGACAAGGGCACAATACGGAAAAAATACTGACTAATGTAAGTGATCCAGGAAAATCAGCAGGAATGCGGCAAAAACGCAGAGACAGGCAGGAGGCAATGGGTTCAGCGGAGAGTTTTTTTCGCCGGAGATTCCGGCTGCATCACCAGCCAGACGCGCACAGCAAGGCGCCCGGTCTCTTTTTCCCTCGCGCTGATCATGATCCGATTAAGGCGTCGAGTGAAGGGCCGGCTGTTCTTGACGGAAACAAAACCATTTTCAAAGGAAGCTTGCTGCCAGCCCAATTCGCTGACATAAATGCCGAAACTCGATTGATCATAGCGATCAGGATGGAGTACCCTCGCCCCAATGACCTGGGGGGCTCCATTGAGTCTGGGAGCGATGGATGGGGTCATTTCGGTAATGGGCAGATCAACTCTGCTCAAAACTGAAGCAAAATGGGCAAGACCTGCCCAATCCTTCCCAAGGATAGGCTCTCTGGGGATGCAGAAAACATCTGTGTCGCTGCTTACGGAACCCGGATCCTGGCTGAAAATTGCCTCATACCCAGTGGCTTTTGCTTCATCCATGACAATGGAGTTGTATTCGCCATAGGGAATAGCGAAAAAATTTGGTTTACGGCCAAGTCTTTCCTGCAACACGGCCGAACCGCGGGCGAGATCGGCCCTGATCCACCGGCGGTACTCCTGCTCGTCCATCCCCTTGGGCCAGTCGGCCAATCGGTAATGGGAGTAGCTGTGATCCTGAAAATCGACCCCTGCTTCCTGCATTTCAAGAATCTGTTTCCAGGTGAGATAGTTGCTGTACCCTTTTTCAATTCCCTCGGCATAGAGAAAGACCGTGAAAGGAAAGCCCAGGGATTTTAAAACCGGCCATGCTTGGCTGTATATTGATTTATAGCCGTCATCAATGGTGATAACGGCAGTTTTTTCAAGAATAGGCCGCTTTTCCCGCACAATCCGAACCGCTTCCGCAAGAGAAATAACACGGTATTTGTTGTCGGCGAGATAACGCATCTGCGCAATAAAGCTATCCATCGCCACATTGGTGGTAGGATAACGATTGTCGCCAAAATGATGGTAAATAAAAATAGTGAGATTGCCCGATTGGGCCAAGACTTTTTCAGGTGGGGGGATTTTCTTTGGAGACGCCGAAGCAAAAATGGCACATTGCGCCCATGCCAAAAAACACAACACCAGAACACCGCCGGCTGTGACAAAAAAACGGAAAGGCCGAAGCCCTAACACGTCCTTCACCGAAGATTAGCCAAGCTTGCAACCCGTATTCTGCCATGCATACCGGCATTTTCGGCAAGAATACACTGATCATAATTCTGCAGATCATTGCTTCTGATGAGCTGGGACAGGTCGGCAACATAATCGCTTCCCCGCTCGGAATAACGGAGCAGGCCATTGGCCAGCGCAAGGGAATCCATGGTTTCTTCACGGATAAAACGGAGATCGTTGTAAGCCGGAACCCGATTGATCATCAGGACATAGGCGCGAACGGACTCCAGCAGGGATGCATACGCGGCAACCGAATGCGCTTTGCCTTCCTCTCTGTCGGATGGGATTATCCCCTTCTTGCTCCAGGTCCAGACCCCGAAGAGGTTATTTCCTTCCAATGCGAAACGTGAGCCGCCCCATCCTGACTCCAGCGCGCCCTGGGCCATAATCAGACTCACCGGCACAGGGCTGATGCGTCGACGCAGATCGGCAACTTCATTGGCCCGATACTTTCGACAGAGGTTCTGCAGCAGATACACCTCATTCTGGGTCAACCCTGCAAGTTGTGCATAGTCCGGCGAATTAAGATTGAAAACCAGATGCTTGGGAGGTTGTGCAAATTTTGCCAGGATTTTCTCAAAGGCTACCCGCTCCGCTTGCACTTCCGAGAGGGCGATCATCGCCGCAGGGAGAAGAACGTGAAGGAATGCTTTCTTTTGGGTGGGCGCATCAAGAGTAGGCATGTCGCCGGGAAACTTGCTGACCAGGACTGCTGGAACCTCTGAAAATGCCTGTACTTCCCATAAGTTATTCGCTTTGAGATGCCTCAACAAGTCCTCGGCGGAACGGACTTCAATTGTGGGAACGGTATGGTAATTATGAGGAAAACGGATAAAGATCGAAGACGGCTGGGTCAACAGGGCGACAAGAAAGAAAAGTATTACCAGAGACAATCCGGACACCATCCGCACCATCCCGGAATCAATCCGTTTCTTGCCGAAATACATCGGGGTTTCATCGTGTTTCGCTGCCACAACTTTTTCCTGCTCTAGGGTTTCGTCCAGGGGACGGTTTGATGCAAGGTGGTTCATAAATCAACTCCACCTGTGCAAACTCACGGCATGAAAAAAGACGCTCTTTCATAACCGCTGCCGTTTATCCCTTCTTCTTATTCCTGAAGAGGTTCGCGAAGATAACAGATGCCTTCCGAAAAAGCAAGCGTAACATCCCGACCGAAGCCCCCAAGCGGCTCCGAACTATACTTTAGGTTGTATATGAAAAACAGAAAAACACAACAGATAGTTTTATTGTAGTATTTAAAATAATACCTAAACACTGGAGTTTAGCCTGTAATATCCAAGCTTTTTCTTACCGACTTTTTTTATTTATCCATGACGATATTTTTTTTGTCATTTTTCTTGTTTTCACTTTTTTATTGATCGCATGACCCAACAAATGAGTGGAACTGAAAAAAACGGCACCTAAGATAACAGATTGATTTTCATAACAATAATTATTTGCGCTACAACACATGGAGAATCAAAGCGGATATCTGGAAAAAATGGCGAGAAAATATCAGATGAGAAAGGACCGAAATGTGGCGGACATTTCGTAAGAACGCAGAATTCTGTGACAATACAGGTGCGCTCTTACGAAATCACTCGGTTAATCCGGGGTGTCTTCGGATGGATCAGGGCTTTCGGATGAATTATTACCAGTCTGCGGCGCGACGACTTCTTCCTTCGGCGGGAAAAGAGTCGGCTGCACCTCCGGCAATGCGGCCGGTTCCTTTTCGGGAGGCAGTTCGGCGATACGTCGCACCGGGCGGGTTGAAACCCTTTTCCCGAGAGCCGCGGCGCCTTTGATCAACACTTCGCTGAAATTGCAGTCCTCGTAATTATGGCGAGCCCTTTTTGACGGTGCGAGATGCACCCGCACCCTGCCCCCTTCTCCGGTATTCAGGAAAAGGATGGTGGAATTTTTGTGGACCGGAAAGAGGTGGTATTCCTTTTCCAGAATAAATTTCGGACTCTGGAACCGTTTGACATAGCAGAGATTTTTGGTGCCTTCGCGGTAAAGGATATTGAAGATACGCTTTTCCTCGACCTTGCCGAACCAGACCACATCATGGCCGACAAAAAGCTTGTCGATCACGTTGATTACCTTATACATGCCGTTTTGATAAATGAGCAGCAGCTTGTCGTATTCGGAACAGGGAAAGGAATCCTCTGGCTTGGCCTTGACCTGATGCCCGAGAAAGCCTGTCTCGCGGTCGTACCCCATGGTCAGATTGGACAGCGCCACCTTGCGCACCTCCACCTCGCCAAAGGTGGCGATTTTAGTGCGCCTCGGATAAAGGTGGCCATAGCGGGTCAAAAGGTCGTCGAGATAATTGATGGTGTAACCGACCATGTCCAGCAGGTAATTCTCAACCGCCTTTATGTTGTCCCGGACTTCCTTGATATCTTTTTTCTTCTTGTCCAGGTCATAACGGGAGATGCGCTTGATTCTGATCTCCAGCAACCGCTCGATATCATCGTGGGTCACTTCCCGGACCAGCTTGTTTTTGTAGGGCACCAGGGCAGCATCGATGGTATCGACCACCGCCTTGTAGGTTTTGCATTCTTCGATCTGCTTGTAAAGCCGTTCTTCGATGAAGATCTGCTCCAGCAGGTGGGCATGGAGTTTTTCCTTGAGCCGGCCATGTTCGATGGTCAGTTCCTTCTCAAGGTCGCGAACCAGCTTTTCGGTGTTGTGGCGCAGCACCTCGCTCACCGTGAGCACGGCCGGGTTGTTGTTCACAATCACCGTCAGATTCGGGCTGATCGGCACCTCGCAGTCGGTAAAAGCGTAGAGCGCTTTGATGGTGTCCGCAGCATAAATTCCGCGCACCAGCTTGATCTCGATTTCCACCTCTTCCGCTGTGTAATCGTTGATGCTTAAAATCTTGAGCTTATTGGCCCGCGCGGCCTTTTCCACGCTCTCGATCAGAGACTGTGTGGTGGTGCCGTAGGGGATATCCTTGATGGTGATTGTCTTTTCATTTTTCTCCTCGATACGAGCCCGGCAACGCAATCGACCGTTGCCGTCTTCATAGCCGGAAACATCGAGAGTGCCGCCAAGGGGGAAATCCGGATACAGGGAAAACGGCTCATCCCGGAGGATATTCTTCTGCGCTTCCAACAGCTCGCAGAAGTTGTGGGGCATGATCTTGGTGGCCATGCCCACCGCGATACCCTCCGCGCCCTGCATCAAAAGCAGGGGGATTTTGGCCGGAAGCGAAACCGGCTCCATCATTCTGCCGTCATAGGATTCGGCAAACTCGGTGAGATCCTTGTTAAACAGGGTTTCCCGGGCCAAAGGGGAAAGACGGCATTCGATGTAACGGGCTGCGGAAGCCTGATCGCCTGTGAAAATGTTGCCGAAGTTGCCCTGACGGTCGATGAGATAGCCTTTATTGGCCAGATTGACCAGGGCGGAAAAAATGGAGGCGTCGCCATGGGGGTGCAGCTTCATGCAGTCGCCCACCACATTGGCAACCTTGTGAAAGCGTCCGTCGTCCATGTTGAACAGGGTCTGGAGAATACGACGCTGCACCGGCTTCAAGCCGTCGGCAACGTCGGGAATGGCCCGCTCCCGGATGACGTAGGAGGTGTAGTCGAGAAAGTTGGTATCAAAAAGCTTGTGCAGCTCGCCGTAATGGGAAGTATCCATGATTACACGACCACCAGATGATCCATGATATAGTCTTTCCGCTCAGGGGTGTTCTTGCCCATGTAAAATGAAAGCAATTTGGGGACTTCGCTCAAGGTGTCGATGTTCACCTGCTGCAAGCGCATGTCCTCGCCGATAAACTGCTTGAATTCCTTGGGCGATATTTCGCCAAGCCCTTTGAAACGGGTGATCTCCACCGCCTTCCTGCTCTTGCCCGTTCCGCCCAGCTTTTTTTCCGCCGCCTCACGCTCCTTGTCCGAATAACAATAGATGGTTTCCTCCTTGGTGCGCACCCTGAAAATAGGAGTTTCCAGAATATAGACATGACCGCGCTTGACCAGGGACTCGAAAAAATGCAAAAAATAGGTAAGCAGCAGATTTCTGATGTGCAATCCGTCCACATCGGCATCCGTGGCCAGGATCACCTTGTCGTACCGGAGTGATTCCACCGAATCCTCGATATCAAGGGCCCGCATCATGTTGTACATTTCATCATTTTTGTACAGCAGGGTCAAGGGTTGGCCGTAGACGTTCATCGGCTTGCCCTTGAGGGAAAAAACCGCCTGGGTCATGGGATCGCGGGAGCTGACGATGGAACCGGAAGCGGATTGCCCCTCGGTGAGAAAAAGCATGTTCTGACGGTCCGGGCTCGAGGGCTTTTCCGCGCTGGGGTGATATTTGCAATCCTTGAGCTGAGGAATTTTCAGGGCGACTTTTTTGGCCTTGGCCTTGGCCTCCTTGCGCACATGCTGGAGTTCCTTGCGGATCTTGGCGCTCTGCTGGATCTTGTCGATGATGATCTCGGCCAGATCGGTATTCTTATAGAAGAAATCACAGACAAAGTCCTTGACCTTGTTGACGATGTCGCCCCGGACATCGGTGTTGCCGAGTTTATTCTTGGTCTGGGACTCAAATATGGGGTCTTTCACCTTGACGGCAATGGCGCCCACCACGCCTTCCCGCACATCTTCTCCGGAAAATTTCTTGCCGGAAAAATCATTGATCCCCTTGAGTATCCCTTCCCGAAAAGCGGAAAGGTGGGTGCCGCCCTCGTTGGTATAGGTGCCGTTGACAAAAGAGAAATAACTTTCGCCGTAACCGTCCGTATGGGAAAAAGCGAATTCCAGGGTGGAATCCTTGGCATGGATGGGCGCGTAGAGCTGGGTGTCGGCGATCTCCTTGTCAAGCAGGTCGAGAAGTCCGTTTGCGGAATGAAAGCACTCGCCTTCATAGTATATCTTGAGCCCCGCGTTGAGGTAGGCATAACGCCAGAAACGCTTGCGGACAAACTCCCGCATGTAGTAGAAGCCTTCAAAAGCCTTGGGGTCCGGATGAAAAGATACCAGGGTGCCGTTTTTTTCGTTGGTATCGCCCTGCTCTTCCCCGATCAGCTCGCCGTTGGCAAAAGTGGCCCTGGCAAACTTGCCGTCCCGGAACGAGGTCACCTCGAAATGATCCGACAAGGCGTTGACCGCCTTGGTGCCCACCCCGTTGAGGCCCACGGAAAACTGAAAAACCTCGGTGTTGTACTTGGCCCCGGTGTTGATCACGCTCACGCACTCAACCAGCTTACCCAGGGGGATGCCGCGGCCGAAATCCCGAACCTTGACCACGCCGTCGGAGCCTATGTCGACGTTGATCCGCTTGCCAACTCCCATGATGAACTCGTCCACGGCATTGTCCACCACCTCTTTCAAGAGAATGTAGATGCCGTCGTCCGGATGACTCCCGTTGCCGAGCCGACCGATATACATGCCGGGACGGAGGCGGATATGCTCCAGGGAGCTTAAGGTCTTGATCTTGCTTTCGTCGTAAACGGCAGCGGAATCGGAATTCTGTGCACTCATCGGATAGTTGGCTGCAAGTTATGATTTAATGACCGGATTAAACAGGGGAATTTGATTCCCATTTGTATATCGCTCTTTCACTTCGGCTGCAATGATATTTTGCCGGACCCGTATCATGTCTGGACAAAAAGGATAATGTGTTGAAAAGACGGGTATTGTCAGGTAATGAAAAAGATCAAAAAAAATATCGTCGCGCCGGCGTTTATTTTTTTCGGAAACATGGGTAGGCCATCAGCAATAAAAAATCCGGGCAAATCGACGAAAAAAATACAGGGAGCAAGACCATGAGCACCACCTTAAACGAACAGCTCGGGACCACGGAAATTCTCTGGCAGCTGTCTGACTTGTATCAGGGGATTGACGATCCTGAAATCGAAGCCGATATCCTCTGGTGTGAACAGGAGGCGCAGGCAATCAGGGAGCAGTTCACCGGAAAGATAGCAACACTGGGGGCAATCGAACTGTATGCGTTGGTTTCTCGCCTGGAAAAACTCGAAACCCTGATCGGAAGAATCGCCACCTTTGCCTTTCTCAATTTCACCACCCAGATACAAAACGCCCAGGCAGGCGCTTTCCTGCAAAAAATCAAGGAGGCGTCCAGCCGGATCGGCCGGGATACAGTGTTTTTCGAGCTGGAATGGAGCAAGGTGGAAGACAGTGCGGCCAATGCCGTGCTGGCAGGAGATACGTTATCCCATTACCGCCATCATCTTGAGAGCATGCGTCGCTATGCCAAGCACCTGCTTTCCATGGCCGAGGAAACCTTGCTCATTGAAAAAGCCCCGGTGGGGCGCGGGAGCTGGACCAATCTGTTTGAAAAGGTTATGGGGCACCTCAAGTTCGGCGAGGCCCAGCGCAGCGAAGAAGAGGTTCTTACCGATCTCTACAGCCCCGACCGCGGAGTCCGCTCCCAGGCCGCCGATGATCTCACAGCAGGGTTGACCAGCCAGCTCCATGTCCTGACCCATATTTTCAACACCCTGCTGGCGGAGAAAATGATCGACGACAGGCTCCGCAAATACAACTCCTGGGTCAGCTCGATGAATCTTTACAACGAGTTGGAAGACCGCACCGTGGAAGTGCTGGTCGAGGCGGTCACCAGCCGCTACGACATCGTACAGCGCTACTACCGCCTCAAAAAGGAAATCATCGGGCAGGATCAGCTTTACGATTATGACCGGTACGCCCCCCTGCCCCATCTGCCCACGACTTTGGTGGATTGGAAGACCAGCAAAGAGATGGTTCTTACCGCTTTTCATGACTTCGCACCGGAAATGGGGGAAATCGCCGCCCACTTCTTTGACAAGCGCTGGATCCACGCCCCTATTCTCGACGGCAAACGGGGCGGGGCCTTTGCCCACCCCTGCGTGCCCGAGGTGCATCCCTATGTGATGGTGAATTACACCGGCAGTCTGCGCGACATCTCCACCGTGGCCCACGAGCTTGGCCACGGGGTTCACCAGTACCTGGCCGCCAAGAACGGCTATTACAATGCTTCCACCACTCTGGTTCTGGCCGAGACCGCTTCGGTGTTCGCAGAGCTGCTCCTGTTCAACTCCCAGCTGAAGCTCCTGAACAACCCGGAAGAGAGGAGAGCCTTTATCTGCCAGAAACTTGAATCCATCTTTGCCACGGTTTTCCGCCAGGTTTCCATGAACCGTTTCGAGCATGCAGTACACAACGCCAGGCGGGAGAGCGGCGAACTGTCCCACGAGGCGCTCTCCCGCCACTGGCTCTCAACCCAGCAGGCCATGTTTACGGATTCAGTCAACCTTCGGGAAGACTACGGCATCTGGTGGTCCTATATCCCCCATTTCCTGAGCACCCCGGGTTATGTATACTCCTACGCCTTTGGCGAACTTCTGGTTCTGGCTCTGTACAACCTCTATCAGGAGGATGGGGCAACATTTGTCCCCAAATATCTTGAACTGCTTCGCGCCGGCGGCAGCGATACCCCGGCCCGCCTGCTCAGTCCATTCGGCGTCGATCTGGATGACCCGAAATTCTGGCTGGGCGGACTCACCACCATCGACGGAATGCTGAAAATGGTGGAATGATATGAACATGCGAAAAAAATCAGCGACCGCTTCCGCGCTTGTGTACTCGACGGAAACCGGCAGAACATGCCCGAACTGCAGCAAGCCCATTGCTCGCTGCAGCTGCGGGCAGAAAAAAACCTTGCCCAAAAACGACGGCATTGTCAGGGTATCCCGGGAAACCAAAGGCCGCAAGGGCAGCGGCGTGACGCTCATCACCGGTTTGCCGCTGGCCGATTCCGAATTGAGCAATCTGGCCAAGCAATTCAAGCAGCGCTGCGGCAGCGGCGGCACCGTAAAAAACGGGGTTATCGAGGTTCAGGGCGATCATCGGGATGTCTTGATGGCGGAATTGATCCGGCTTGGCTATCACCCCAAAAAAGCCGGTGGCTGATGACGGTTCCCTGCCCGGAAAGCCAAAACACCTGGTACGTCTATCTTGTTCGCTGCAAGGACGCCACCCTCTATTGCGGGATTGCCAAAAATCCGGCACGGCGCCTGATTGAGCATAATTCCGCTGACAAGGGAGCGAAATACACCAGAGGAAGACGGCCGGTGCAATTGGTTTACCTTGAAGAATTTTCATCCAGGGTGCAGGCGTCCCGGCGAGAACATCAGATCAAAAAGCTGACCCGGACACAAAAAATGGCTCTTATCCAAACCGCCACTTTTCCATAGAATCGACCAGACGGGCAACGCCACCATTTTCGGAGGAGTTCATGCGGATATTCATTGCAGGCGGCACGGGGTTTATCGGACAAGCACTTATAGGAAAACTTGCCAAGGAAGGTCATAGCGTAACCGCGTTGGCCAGAAATCCGGGCAAACTCGGTGATCTTTCTTCAAACATTCGTCCGGTCATGGGCTCACCGCTCATTGCCGGTGCCTGGCAACAGGAAGTGGCCGGCCATGAAATCATCATCAACCTGACCGGGTCAAACATCTTCACCCGTTGGACCCAGGCGGCAAAGAAAATGATCCTGCACAGCAGGTTAGCTTCTACCAAAAACATTGTTCAGGCCATTCCCGCGCAGTCAGCTTCCCCCGCCACCCTGATCAATGCCAGCGCTTCAGGGTACTATGGCTTTTGCCGGGATGAGGACAAGCTTGAGACAGATGTGCCGGGGTCAGACTTTCTGGCTGAGGTCTGCCAGGCTTGGGAAAATGAAGCACGACAAGCCCAAGGGAAGGCCAGGGTCGTTCTCATGCGGACAGGCATCGTGCTGGGAAAAAACGGCGGGGCGCTTGCGTCCATGCTGCCCGCCTTTCGCCTCGGAATCGGCGGAAAGCTCGGGAGTGGCCGACAGTGGTTCCCGTGGATTCACCTGGACGACCTGATCGACGCCATCATTTTCCTGATGGACCATAAAGAAATTCAAGGTCCGGTAAATCTGAGCGCGCCGAATCCCGTGCGAAACGAAGACTTCACCCGATATCTGGGACAAACGCTGCGCAGACCGACTTTCATGTCGGTGCCGGGGTTTGCAATTCGTCTTGTCTTGGGGGAACTGAGTTCAGTGGCGCTGGAGGGGTGTAAAATGAAACCGGGAGTACTGCTTGAACACGGATTCACCTTCCGTTTCCCGGAAGTACTCCCTGCAATTGAAGATATTGTCGGTTGAAAAAACGAGAATCAGCCGGCTAAAAGCTTATCGGGAAACTCACATCCGCTGCTTTTTTTAAACACATCTTACTTGCTCGTAAGGTTGGCCTCCAAAACAAAGGTGCCGCAGTCCGCCTGAAAGGGAAGAACGATAATCGGCAAATCCGAGAGATGATGGATTTCAACGCCTTTGCCGGTGACCATGGTCGGGGTTGCGAGGTTGAAACTCAAGCCGATCTTGCCGAACTCGGCCTTGGCGCCGCCGCAGATCATGTTGGTTATCTCACCCACCGCATCGACAATATCATGGTCAATTTTGTCCTTGGGCTCTTCCATCAGCATCCTGGCGACGATCTGCAGGATGCAGGGGGCCGGAAAGCTGATGGTCATGCTGCCCTCCACGGTCTCGGAAGCCATGCCGATAATGCCGGTGACGTCGCCGTAAGTGCCGACGCCCTCCTTAAGATGCGGCTTCTGGCCGGTCAGTTTGGTCTGGGCCATGGTCTCCAGGACATTTCTGGTGGCATGCACGAAAGGATTCAGATATTCAGCCTTCATAAGTCCCCTATCAGGTATCGTTCAATCATCCGGCAAAATAAAGCGCCGATCAGTGTTTATTTCCGCTAAAAGGGCTGGGATGCGGGCCGCATCGTTAACAGCATACACCATTATAAGGCTTGAGCATAAAAAAAAGTCAAGAAAAACAGATGAATTTTCGGCAGGTTGCACAACCTGAACAACCAACTGCGACCTCTGGGGCAATTTTGCTGTCCCATTGATCACTTAATGCTCGGCTGAGAAGGTTTTTCCAGGGCATCAAGCCTGCTTGCCAATTCCGCCAAATCAGAGGTCGGCAGTTGACAGCTGAAATTTTCACAGAGATATACCGTTGTTTTGTTCTCCTGCGCGGTCATTTCCGCAAGAATCGGCTGGAAACGGCCAAGGAATTCCTGCCCTGCCCCGTTGTCGGCCAACAGGACGATCTTTCCAGGCAAAAAGCGTTTGCGGATCATCGCGAGAATGATCTCGGTGTCAGGCCGGCCAAGCTTCCCGGCAATCACGAACTGCCGGGGCTTGCTGCCATGAAATTCGTGGGCAACGAGCATCTGCGGCAAGATGGGCGGGTAGCTGTTCAGCCGCACGCCAAAGGCCTCGATGGTCGCGGCGGCTTTCGCAATCCACTCCTCATTGTCGGTTATCCAGGCGAGCCTGAGAAGATTGAGGGCGCTTATTGAATTGCCGGTCGGCTCAGCCCCGTCATAGTCACCCTTGAGTCGCACCAGTACGGAAGCATCTTCCCCTGAAGTTTCAAAAAAACCTCCCTGAGACTCATCGCTGAAGAGGGCTATCTGTTTTTCCGTCAGGGCGATGGCCAGTTGCAGCCAGCCGATATCAAAAGAAGCTTCATAGAGATCGAGCAGGCCGTTGACCACAAAGGCATAGTCATCGAGCTGCCCTGCAAGCCCGGACTCGTTATCGCGATAACGCCTGAAAAGCAACCCTGAATCCTGGGCATACAACTTGGTCCGAATGAACGTTGCAGCCCGCTCGGCCGCGACAAGGTAACGCTTTTCACCCAGCACCTGGGCAGCACGGGCAAGTGCGCTGATCATATGCCCATTCCAGGAAGTAATGATCTTATCGTCCCGGTGCGGCCTTGGCCTTTGCTCCCGCACTGTCGTAAGTTGCTGCCGGGAACGCTCAAGAAGACGGGACAGTTCATCCTCCGGCATGCGGAAGCGACGAGCGGTCTCTTCAAGGGGGTGGGCAACATAGAGGATGTTTTTGCCTGTAAATTCCTGATGGGGATCGGCAAGCGCATTGCCGGAATCAAGAACGCCGTAATGGAAAGAAAATATCTCGCCATGCTCCTTTCCAAGCATGGAAACAATCTCCTCCCTAGTCCAGAGATAAAACAGCCCTTCGCCGCGGATCTCGGGATTTCCCGCCTCGATGCTGTCGGCATCTTCAGCCGAATAAAATCCCCCCTCCGGACTGGCCATGTCCCGCAAGACATAATCGAGTATATCCTGGGCGACATTTGCGTAAAATGGGTCTTGCCCCAACTGGAAGGCCTCGAGATAATTGATTGCGAGCTGGGCCTGATCGTAGAGCATTTTTTCAAAATGGGGCACCCGCCACTGCGCATCAACGGAATAGCGGTGAAAACCTCCGCCCAGATGGTCATACATCCCGCCGGCCGCCATCTTGCGCAGGGTCACAAGCGTCATATTCAATGCCCGAGGGTCGCCGGTGCGGGCGGCATGGCGCAGTAAAAAATTAAAAAGAACAGGCCGGGGGAATTTAGGCGCCTGACCAAACCCGCCAAACTCGGCATCATATTCCGTTTCTATTTGGTGAAAAGCCCTGGCAAATATATCCGAATCGATCCTGCCGGTTGCGGAATCCGCAGCTTTCCTCTGGAGATGGTCCGTAATGTTTGCCGCCGACTCCATAATCTTATCGGGACGATTGCGCCAGGCATCGTGAACCGCCTCAAGAACTTCGGCAAATCCCGGCAAGCCATGCCGGCCTTCGGGAGGGAAATAGGTCCCCCCATAAAAAGGGTGCAAACGCGGAGTGAGAAACACCGACATGGGCCAGCCGCCATGGCCGGTCAATGCCTGCACTGCGGCCATATATACCTGGTCAAGATCCGGCCGCTCCTCCCGGTCAACCTTGATGCAGATGAAATTTTCGTTGAGTATCCGCGCAACCTCTTCATTTTCAAAGGATTCGTGGGCCATCACATGGCACCAGTGGCACGTGGAATAGCCGATGGAGAGGAATATCGGCTTGTTCTCTTTACGGGCAAGGGCAAATGCTTCTTCCCCCCAGGGAAACCAGGCCACCGGGTTAAAAGCATGCTGCAGAAGATAGGGGCTTTTTTCAGTGATAAGCCGATTGGGCTTCTTGCCCTGGGCAAGCTGTTGCTCTATGAAGGTCCGGATGGTGGTGGTCTCAGCCATTGGTTTTCCCCCTTGCCGGTTGAGAAGATCCGGCCTGGAACATGAGCCTGACAGGAGCAGCAATACGACAAGACAAGCTGCTCCCGCATGTTTTCTTAAGAATCTGCAGGACATGACAACCGGATGTGCTTGTCGCCGTGCAGCTGTTTTTTTTCCTGTAAACATAGAGCAGGCGCTCCTGGTCGCAACGAAACAATCACTTGCATAAGAGCATGCGAAGAACGCGGCGCATCATTTTTCCGACATCGACCGGATGGTAAGGGTCAGAGCGAAAAACGGTGCGACAAACAGGGAAAGAATGACCATGCAGCTCTTCTGCATCTGCGGGTTTTTTACCAGACGGACAAAATCCGGATCAAGCACATCGGCAAGCGCAATCGTGATAAGCGGCAAAGACAAAAACGCAAGGACAAGAAACACCAGCTCCGCCATGATGAGTTTTTTGGAAAAAGTCGTCAGAGTGTCCAGGGCAAGCTTCATTCTGAGCATGCGGTCAACCATTCCCGTCAGAAGCGCAACCTTTTCCTGCCCGCTTTTAAGACGGACCCTGGCTTGTGCCAGACTTTCGCCGGCAATACTTCTGGCTTCGACAAATTTTCTTTTGCCGGAAAAAAGAAGCTCCTTAAAATCCTGAAAAAAAGATGGGTAGGGATATTCAAGCCAGAAAGTGTTGTACTCCGCCCAGGATAAGGCTGCCGCATCCACCTTGACGTTCAGCTCCTCAAGCCTTGTTTCCCTAAGACGAGGTGGAACAAGGCTCAAGGATTTGGCCCGGTCCGCGACATCAAGAATATCATATACGCCATTGCGCCTGAACTGAGTCTCCAGATTGGCCAGCACCGAAAGATTGGCCAGCAATTCCTCATCTTCCACTTCACCAAACCAGGCTTGCAGTTGCAACCAAGCCTCTTGCGCCGCGGCCAGATTCTCCCCTGCCTCCTTGGTTTTCAAATCAATCAACCCGGAGAGCACATTTTCAACCATCGTATTTGCCGCCATCAGGGCCGGATCCATGAGGGAAATCATGAAATATCGACGATCACCCGAGACAAGCTTGCGGAGCACCTGCATTTGCTGTTGCCCCATGCCCTCATGAACTCTTGTTTGAATAAGGCTGTATTGAATTTCCGGACAATCGGCATAGAGATTGGCAATCGAGCTCAGCATTTGCTCCGCTTTCCAGGGTTGCCCGGCAAGCCTGTGAAATCTGGCAAAAAGAAGGTTGATATAAATTTTCTCTTTTTCCGTGCTGGCCGTGCTGTTGGCCATTTGCAGGAAATGAGCCATGTCTCCGAGCCTGCCGCGCTCCAACGCGACAAACGCCTGGCCAAGGGTAGCGTAAAATTGTTTTCCGCCCAAAGCGTGACTTTCCGCTTTCATGAAGTCAAAGGCCTGCTTGTACTGTCCAACGCGCAGGCAATCGAATCCGGCATGAAGATTGCGACTGTCAATTTTAATCCTGTCCGCCTTCCCGCCGCCATCCCAGGAGGAAAGCAAGGAAAAAGCGGAGTAACTCAGAAATCGAGGCTGGTAGATGAGATAGACGTCAAAAAAAGAGATATACACCTGCAAGGCACGGTCGCTACGAATCTGGGCAGGATCAATATTAGTTGCCAGAAGCTCCGTCATTTTCCTTTGCTCGGACATGACCCGCTTGAACAGATTGTCGATTTCAGGAAGGGACAGGTAGCCGACCAGATTAAGGCTCCGCGTTTCCATGGTCAGCCGTTTGCTCGGGCATTGGGCCGGGGCATGGTTGACCATGCCGCAATAAAAACATTCGGAACCTGATCCTTTCGTCGTCAGAACTCTGCCGGTAAAAAGCCGTTTGCGTTTCAGTTCGCCTGTGTCGCCGGAAAAGCTCAACTGAAACAATCCGTCTTCAGCATCCGTAAACTGATGGGCGGGCAGCTTTTTGCCGGCAAAAAGCTGCGTCCACTGGAGTTTCAACGCCCGTGTCACATACAAGGCTTCCGGCTGCAACATTCCCCAGATCGGAGCTGTTGCTTCACCAAAATCAACCGGCGGATCTTTCTTCCGATGCAGATGCAAAATAACCTGGACGGGAACGCCCCCCCACTCCGGCTTCCACTGCTGTTTTTTAAGAGACTCAAGGCTTTCGAAAAAGGTGCTCAGTGCGGCAAAGGGCTCATCGAAATAGATGAGCAGGAGTTCCGCGGTGCTGTCCGCCGCCTCTATTCCTACCTGGATAAGAAGATTGCGAAAGCATTGCACAAATGCGGGCCAGCGATCCTGAAGGATCTGTCCACCCTGATATGACAAGGGCCGGATAGCCAGCAATGACGAATGACTGATCTCTTTCATGGTGTTTTATTGCCCACCGTTAATCCTTTTTCATTTACGTACAGTCGCTATTTCGCCCATTGTACGTTTTTTCAGGCATTGACACCACCCCAGTTTTTTTTCTGCTTGAAAAAAGCTGGCCGAGATTTGAAACAATGGTTACCTTGCGTCAACTGATCCGCGGGCGCCCCCCGTACCCCTCTAACCCGATTTTTTCAACACAACAATGGTGCTCGCACATATGGCCTCCAACCCGAAAAATATCTCAGCCGACAATGTAAAACGGTTCGATGACGCCGCCGCAGACTGGGAAGAAAAACCGCAACGCGTCGCCCTTGCCCGCAAGGTAGCCGAAGCCATCCGGCAGGCAATTCCCCTTTCAGGCGCCATGCGTGTTCTGGAATACGGATGCGGCACAGGCATGGTTTCAAGAACCTTACACCGTGATGTCGCGCATATCACCTGCGTTGACACTTCTCCGCAGATGCTGGAGGTCCTCCGCCGGAAAGCCGGGGAAGAAAAAATCTCCAACATTGAAACCCTTGTGCATGATCTTACAAGCAAACCTTTGTCCGGCAATGATTTCGATCTGGTCATGTGCAGCATGACCCTGCACCATATCCCTGACTTCAAGGGCCTGCTCCAGCGGTTTTTCGCCGCCCTGAAACCGGGCGGCTATCTTGCCGTTGCCGATCTGGTCACGGAAGACGGGTCATTTCATGATGACAACAGCGGGGTCGCCCATTACGGAATCAATCCGGAAACCATTCGCTCCATTTTGAGAGAAAATGGCGGGATGGACGCTGCTGTAAAAGAAATCCACACCATCGACAAACAACAGGGAAAGGACGCGGCACGACGCAGCTATCCCATTTTTCTTGCCTGGTGCCGGAAGGCATGATCCTCCTGCGCCTTTTGATTTCAAGGAAAAGATGATTACAACCATTGATGGCGACTCCCGGCACTTCAGTGATTTCGGCTGGCTTAAGACCTTTTGGCTTTTTTCCTTTGCCGATTACTACGATCCGGGCAACATCCAGTTTGGCCCTCTCCGGGTGTTCAATGATGATGTGGTGGTGCCCGGCACCGGCTTCCCCGTTCATCCCCACGAGGAGATGGAGATCATCACCATTGTTCTTGAGGGGGAGATAACCCACAAGGACAGCATGAACAACACCAGCATCATCAAGGCCGGAGATGTTCAGCGAATGTCGGCCGGCACCGGCCTGACGCATTCGGAGTACAACGGAGGCAAGGGGCCGGCCCATTTTTATCAGGTCTGGATATATCCTGAAAAACACGGCCTGCGCCCATCCTATGACCAGCGCAGCTTTAAAAAAGAGGAGTGGTCCAACCAGTTGCTGCCCATCGCCTCGGGTCAGCGGCATAAAAACGTGGTTCGTTTTCATGCCGGGGCTACAATATACCGGGCCGAATTGGACCCTGGACGGGCCATCAGCTTCGACACCACGGAAGATCGCCGCATTTTCCTCTATCTCACCTCGGGCAACCTGGTGGTCAACCGCACCCGTTTGCTGCCGAAATACCAGGCCAGAATAGACATGGAAAAAAACCTTGTCCTGCAGGCGGAAAAGAAATCGGATTTCATCCTGATCGACCTGCCCACCTGCCGAGGCTGGGGCTACGATGAAAAAACCCTGCGCGGCGGACGGTTCTAATCGCTCAATTCAGAGGAGGAAAATATCAATGGTGCGTAAAATCAGCGGAGCTTTCACCGGCGGCGCCCTTGGGGCGCTCATCGACAGCGTCAACATCTGGGCCTTGGGGCAGACCGGGATAACGGCTTGGCTGGGCATCGGCCTGCGCCCTCAATTTACCCCCTCCTGGCTCTATCCCCGCCTGGTCTGGGGAGGAATTTGGGCCATGCTGCTGATCATCCCGTTTTTACGGCAGAAAACAGCCATGCGGGGCATCCTCATGAGTATAATCCCTACCACGATGATGTTCGTCATGGTTTTTCCGGAAATGGGCATGGGCCTTTTTGGCCTCAAGGCCGGCCTGCTGACTCCGCTCCTTGTGCTGCTTCTGAACTTCATTTATGGAATGGCGGCTTCTTTTTGGTACAAGAGCTGTGCCTAACGAGATAAACGGCAAAATTTTCGCCGTCGGCGACATCCACGGTTGTGCGGACAAGCTCAAACTCCTGCTTGACAGGCTTCCTTTCGACCGCGCCCAAGACACTCTGGTATTTTTGGGGGATTATCTGGATCGCGGCCCCGACACCCGCGGGGTGCTCGATCAACTCTGCAGGTTGCGGGCCGACGGGGCGCATGTCGTCGCGCTCACGGGAAACCACGAATATCTGTTGTTGGAATACCATCGCAGTGGCGACCAGGCATTGCTTCCCTATCTGCGGCGGATTGGCATGGAAAAAACTCTGGAAAGCTATGGCGGCGCCAGTCTGAGCGAACTCACCTCTCTCGACTTCATGCCAGGGGAACACCGGGAATTCCTTGCTTCGCTGCTACCCTTTTGGGAAACCGGGGACTACATCTTTGTCCACGCCGGACTGCGCCACGACCAGCCCCTGGCCGAGCAGGACATTTCCGATCTCTGCGAAATACGGGAACCCTTTCTTTCCCAGGAACGGGATTACGGAAAACGGGTCATCTTCGGCCATACCCCCTTTGCCACCCCGCTGCTCACTCCCTTCCGGATCGGCATTGATACCGGGGCGGTTTACGGCAATCTGCTCACCGCCGTGGAACTGCCGAGCCTGCTTTTCCATCATGCCTGATTGTCTTGCGTGGCCGCAATGGAGGAAAGGGTGTAATCCCCCTCCATGAAAGCCCGGACCACCGCTGGAACCATCGCATCTGTGGTCATTGCCGCATCAAGCAGCCTGGTGAAGCCCAAAATCTTGCCGACCATCGTCAATTTTTCCTCGATGGCTTCTCTGCCGGCCCCTTGCAGGGACGCATTTACCAGATCTTCTCTGACATCGACGGAAAAGCCGTATTGTTCAAAAATATCGCCGATGCACAGAGCGCGCCGCCGTCGTCGCTCCAGGGAGGTGCCGCCGCCTTTAAAACGAAATTTCACATGGTTGCTGCGCGGCTCCGTGGAGGCTACAGCATCGATCATGATGAAATGAAAATCCATGCGGGCGTTCATGTTGCAGTAATCGCGACTGACCAAGGCGTAATTCGGCATGCCGATGGGACGTTCCGATTTTTGGTCGCCGAGGAAAGACGACATCACCGAACCCATGGGCGCTCCGCCCGGTGGCGGCCCCCAGTGCAGACCCGGAGTAATGATGCCTTGCCAGAGCGCCTGAAATGGGCGTGATATCACCGATTCCGGAGAAATCCTGCGGCGTTTTCCTTCCGTTAAAGAAAGGCCGCCACCCATATCGATCACGCTGACAAAGAACGGCACCGGTGCATCGATGACATGCACAGCGCCGAGATTATCCTCCAGCATCTCGTCGCCCGCACGAAACATGGCCAGAACAGCCTTTTCGTGGACAAAACGGACGATATCGTGGAGCGACTTGCATTCGAGAACAGAAAAAGTGGGACCATACGCATCGGTAAGGTGCAGGACAGTAATCAGTTCCTGGAGTTCATGGTGCGCCGGGGAAAGCGGGACGCGCATTCTGCCGGCGGCCGGAGAGCCATTCTTCCAAGACGCCTCCGTTTTCGTAATTTCTTCAGATGTTGCGCTGTAAATCCTGCCGTGCCTGCCGTCCACCGTAACCCATTGACCATCAGTCAAGACGCTGGATGCATCTTTTACGCCGCAGATCATTGGAGTTTCCTGTTCGCGGGCCACACAGGAAAGATGGTCGGCCGGACTGCCCAGCTCTACCAGAACAGCAGCCACGTCGCCAAGCAGGTTCGCCGCCTCGACAAAACTCTGGTGCATGACCAGCACCACCGGTTGCTGCGGAATCGCATCGAAATCCTTTCGGCTTTTCACCATCAAAACGCGTCCGGTTGCCTTGCCACCTGAGGCGATCACTCCTTGACACAGAAAGTGCGCGCTTGCCTGCCAATCTGCGCTCGCTTGCAACCCCATGGTGGTCATGGGGCGGACCTGCAGAATAACAACCGCTCCCTCTTTGTCCACCGCCCACTCCAGATCCAAAGGCATGTTCTCACGCCTTTCAAGCTCCCTGCCCCAATCGGCAAGAATACGCAGCTCCTTATCGCTGAGGACAGGCTGAATGCGTGCTTCAGCGGGAAGTTCCCGCCAGACCACACCACCGGAGTTGTCGCAGGCCAGAAAACTCTCTTTTTCGGCAATTATGGAACGTTGCCGGTCAGCAGTGCCGTCGGCGTTTACCAGATAGATATCAGCAGGCGCACTCCCGGAAACTGCGGCTTCTCCCAAGCCCGGAACCGCGCTGACCAGCATAACCCCGCTTTCCGGCTCCTGGGGGGAGCGGGTCAGTAAAACTCCTGCGGCGCGTGGTTCCACCATTTCCAGACATAAAACCGCCATGTCGAAACTGAGGGGATCGAGTCCGGCATTGAGCCGATAGGCAAGGCTGCGCGGGTTGAAATTACTGGCCACCACCTCCTTGAAAGCTGCAAGAAGCTGCGTCTCATTGCGAACATTGAGCACGGAACTGAACTGGCCTGCAAAAGAATGTTGGCGGCCATCCTCACTGATACTGCTGCTTCGTACAGCCAACCCCCTGCCATCGTTAAAAAAAGGACGAGCAGCGTCGACAATCTTGCTGACTAAAGTTGGCGGGATCGCCGCCCCGATAATCAAAGCCTTTACCTTGGCAGCAGTGGCGCCGGAAACATGTTTTGCCTTATCCGCTCCGTGGGTGGCTAGAATATGAACCAATTCCAGGGAAAGACCGGCATGTTCAAGAAAAGACCTGCAACCGGCAAGCGTAACAACAAAACCATCCGGCACCGGCAAAGAATTCATGCGCAGTTCAGCCAGGGCGGCGGCCTTGTTGCCGGTCTGGCCTTTGAGACCTTCATGAACCTCTGCCAATGAAAGCACCCCGGGAACAGACTCCTGATAAACAACATTGCTGAGAAGAGTTTGGATGCGTTGAACAATGGTGTGATGGGCTACCAGCAGTCCGTTGTATCGCCCCCTCGCAAGATTCTCCAGGCCGGCGACCATCTCTGCGGTTTCTTCTATCAACCGAAAAACAAGTTTGACCAGCGCAGCATGATCACCCTGCAGACGCAGATGAATGCTGACTTCGGTGAGACAGTCCACGGCTCGGTTGTTGGCGGCCAAGAGAGAACGAAACACATGATAGCGTGCTTTGAGCAAATGGCGCGAGTGGGTTTGCCTCTGCTTGCGGGCTTCGCGCAGTTTGGAAAAATATCGGCTGAACCATTGCCGCATCTACTGACCCACCTCGTCCTGCTCCTGCTTTACGCTGACGAGAAAACGTTGGAAAAAATGCTCGATGGCCGCCTCGTCGCGCATCCGAACATCCAACTGGCGGGTAAAGGATATCAGCTCGCCCAGTCGGCCAAGTACCCGCTCCATTCTCGGAAAATCCAGATTTCTGGCCTTGGCGACAACCAGATCCCCGGTGCGCTCGACCTTGAAATAGAGGCCGGAAAGAATGGCGCTGATCAGGCGGGCCCGCCACTCGCGTTTGGCTTTTTCAGCCATTCCGCCGGCAAAACGGAAGTAGATGTAATTGTTGTCAGGGTCCGGCGACATGTAGGCGTCTACTACATTAAAATGATATCCCAATCGCAGACAAAGATTACAGTAATGGTCCGCAATGATTCCCAGGTTGTCGCCGGGATAGGATGGCCCGGTGAGCAGGGCCATGGGTTTACTGATTCCGGAAAGGATGTCCTTAAGCCCGAGCCCTGCCGGTTCCTTGCCTCCCTGGTCATCCTTGAGAAAACCACGAAGAATGGCGTTAAGCGGCTTGCTGTTGAGCATTTCCATGTTGATTTCGCCCCGTGCCGGCGCTTCAGGCCTCAAGCCCCGGCCCAGGTCGATGATCCGCAATTTCAGCGGAATGGGCAAAAGGACCGGACGGCTCAGCAAATCATGAGAGCCGCGCTGTCCGGCATGAAAATTAATGAGTGCGTCAATGGCTTTTTCATGGGCAAAGCGGAGAATGTCGTGGAAGGTGAGGCAGTTTTCCGCCTGGAAATCAGGCGAGGCAGGATCGACCAAGGTAATAGGCGCCACCCAGCGCAGTATCCGCCGCAGGATTCGCAGCTCCTGGGAGGTTCGGTATTCATCCTGTTCCACATCGTGCAGCCTGATCAGCCCAGCAATGATCCCTTGGTAGATCTGCTTATTTTCCACATCCACCGTGATCTCGGCACCTTCGGCAAGAAGCTTGATCGCCTCATTGGTTCCGAACAGAGCCGGGGTGCGATATTCACGGGCAATGGTGGCCAGATGACCAGTGGGGCCGCCGATTTCAGTAATGATCGCCGCGGCTCGCCAGACGATGGGACTCAGTTGCGGACTGGGGAAACGGGCCACGGCTATGGCACCCACCGGGAATTGCTCCGGGTCGGTGTTTTGGTCCACATGCATCACCCTGCCTGCCGCAATGCCGAGCTGGGCAACCTGCCCTTTCCCGGAGATGAGCGGAGTGGCCGCGGCCAGCTCGGCGGCCAGCTCACCGGGCAGCGGCGGCGGTTTGGCGGGCAGGGACAAGGGACGACTCTGCAGAATCACCGGCTCGTCTGCCAAGGCCCATTCAATATCCTGGGGTTCGCCAAAGCTCTTTTCCAGCAGCAAAGCCTGCTCGGCAAGCCTGGTCAGCTCCTTGGGCGTCAGCGTTGCCGAGCCGTGCCGCAGACCGCTGGGCAGCAGGTCGAGCGCTCCCCTGGTGGCGGGAAATGAATCCGGCATGGCGATCTCGCTGGTCAGCGGAACAAAAGGCCAGACCCGGCTCACGATAAAACGATCCGCCTGCCGGAGGCCGGCTACAAGATCGTGGGCAGCACCGCGCAAAGAGGTGACAAGCAGCTGATTTTTTTCAGGAGCCTCCGGGTCACGGCTGTAGGTCACCCCCGCGACCCGGGACTGGATCATGGGCTGCACCCCGGCAGCCATGGGGATGTCCCGGCTGTCGGCCTTTGCGCCAAGATAGTCCAGGGCCGCAACCGAAAAGCGGGAAGCGATCACCTGCCGGTAGGCGTCAAGCACCGAGGACAATTCGGGCCTTACCTTGAGCACCGAATGGAACTGCCCGGCAAAGCTGCGGGTTTCGGCATCCTCGCCCACCCCGCTTGAGCGGACCGCCAAGGGTACCGGGCCGCCTGTCCGATTGAGCAACTGGCGCAGCTCCTCTTGCACCTCCGCCACCAGCCGCTCCGGAAAACGGGCCTGACGCAGCGATCCCGCGATGCGTTCGGCGTGCTTGCGGTTGCTGCCCGGTGCGGCGCGGATGGAGTCGATCCGGGCAAAGAGGTCGTTTTCCTCCATGAATTCGCGATAAGCGGCAACAGTAATGGCAAAACCATCCGGGGTGAGCAGATGCAGACGGTTGCGTATTTCGCTCAAGGTGGCGTTCTTGCTGCCGACCAATTCCTCGAAATCGCTGTTGATCAGTTCGTACGCCAGGGTGAATTTTCGATCGTACGGCCCGGCATATTCAAGGGCCAACCCGGAAAGTTTTCCGGCAAGCTCTTCGTAGCGGTCATACAGTGCAAGATAGCGGTTGCCGGTGAGGCTGCCCAGGCAGGAAACAACCTCCCGCACCAGCTCGTTCAATTCGATCACGACCTCGCTCAGGAATCTCCTGTCGAAGACATATTCTCCGCCCAGAGCGCTTTCCATGCGGCCGATTTTTTCAAGCACCGCGTTGTTCAAGGTAAGCAAACGCCGAAACAACCGAAAAGAAACGGCAAACGAAGCGTGGTCCCGGGATTCATCCCATGCGGACCGATCGGCTGGAAAATTCATCTTATGCATTCCCGAAAAAACGGGGAAAGGTGAGCCTGAAGGTCGTGCCTTTACCCTGTTCGCTTTCCACCACGATATCACCGCCGTGGTCCTTGACAATGGCGTAACTCAAAGAGAGGCCCAGTCCGGTCCCTTCATTTTTCGTGGTGAAGAAAGGGTCAAAGATATGGGTCAACGCCTCGGGCGATATACCGGCGCCGGTATCACTTACCACGATCCAGGCCTCAGTTTCCCCACCCCCCACAGCAAGGTCGAGATGGCCGTCAGGTTGCATGGCCTGTACCGCGTTGAGCATCAAATTGACCAGTACCTGCTGCAAATGGTTGGGGTTGCCGCTGACCAGAACCGGTTGGTCGGGATGGTCGTAGTGATAGACGATCCCGGCCAGACGAAACTGGTTTTTTACCAGTGGAATGGAATTTTCCACCAGCGCGACAAGATCGACCAACTCCATGGTATTGCTCTTCCGGGTACGGGAAAACTCAAGCAGATGGTGTACCACCTCCCGGGCCCGGTCCGACTGCACCAGAATGTCGCGCACCATGTCCATCCGTTCGCTGCATTCCAGGTTGGGAAGATCTTCAAGCAGCACTTCGGCGGTAAGGGAAATATTGTTCAAAGGATTGTTGATCTCGTGCGCGATGCCGGCGGTTACCTTGCCGATGGCCGCGAGTTTTTCCGACTGCACCAGCTGGCTTTGCTTCATGTTCAGGGCATGGAGCATAAGATTGAGGGAGTTCACCAGCTCAATCCCTTCCACAGAGCAGCGGACCTCGTCATTCACCGGAATAGAGGCCATCTCCCCCTGCATAATCCTGGCCGAAGCCTCGCGGATGGCAGCAAGAGGCCGCATAATCCAGCGCATCATGTAGAGAATCAGCACTGAACCAAGGGCCACGGCCAGAACAAGGATCAGGACCGCGGATTTCTGGTAGCCGGCAACTTCACGTTCCACCCGGACCCGCGCCCTCGTGTCCATGTCGAAAATAATCCTGGTGATGTCCTGACCGTGCTTGCGCAGGGCGTTTTCCAGGGATTGCTTGTTTTTAGCGGACAAATTATCCTGCAAAAGGTGTCGGGAAATCGATTCATACTGGCCAAGTTCCTTGTTGTACAAGGATTCCAGCTCAATCTGATTTTCAAGAAGAACCGCCTTTACCGCGACAATGGAAGCCCTGACCTGATCGACATAGTCGAGGGCGTTCAGCAGATCCTTCCTGTCATTGAACAAAAAATAATTTTTTTCATGCCTTCTTATTTCAAGGACTTTCTGATTCAACTCATAAAACGATTCGATAATGCGGATTTTGTCCTCCATCCGCCATAAGGCATAGGTCGCAGTTGTCGTGGCCATGATGCCGAGACCCGCTACAATGCAGATTGTGACCAGAAGCTTTCCGCGGATGGACCTGATTCCGGGGAAGAGAAACCGGCAGGGAGGGTGACTTGAAGCCACTTCCACCCTGCGTGCCGTATCCCGCGCATCTTGGGGTTCGGAGTCGCTATCGTTCATTTTTTCGCCCTGTCGGTTTCCACGGCACGATAAATCACCTGTTTCAGTTCATCCAGCCGGAACGGTTTGGCGAGGAAGGCAAAAACTCCATGTTTCTCCGCCAGTTCAGCCGTGTCCGCAGAGGCGTAGCCGGTGATGATGATCACCCGGGTGCCGGGGTTCGTGGACCGCACCCGTTTCAACACCTCAATTCCGTCTATCCCTTCCATTTTCAGATCGGTCACCACGATATCAAACGGCCTGTTCTTTATGGCGGACAGGGCCGAAGCCGAATCAGTATAGGTCTCGACCTCAAAGCCGATCTTGTCGAAAACCTGCTTGAGCCGCTTACCGACAATGGGTTCGTCATCCACCACCAGAAGACGCGTGTTTGCCTCGCTCATCGTTACACCTCCGTGCTATCGTTTATCGGCGACAACGCCGTAGTCTCCCATGAGAAAAGCCTCGGCATAGCGGGCCACGGCCTGATCATCAGTCATCTGCACATCCAGCTGCCTGGTAAAGCCGATCAAACGGCCAAGGATATCCAAGGTGCGCTCCATCTCGCTCTGGATCAAATTGCCGGTTCGGGCAATAACCAGATCCCCCCTGGTTTTGACGCTGAAATCAAACGCCTCCAGGATAGTGGCAATAAGAGTCGCCCGGCGCGAACGTTTGGCTATATCGGTGGCCCCGCCGAGAAATCGAAAATAAATATGATTGTCGCGTTCCACATCATGGCAGAATGCATCGATGATATTAAAATGATATCCGAATCGGAAACAGAGATTCACATAGGTTTCGCTGATGATGGCGATATTGTGTCCGGTGTACTGTCCGGACAGGGTGTCCTGCGGCGTGGTCATCATGCTGTGCATCATGTCCCTGAAGCTTACCGGCATTGTCTCCTGATGCCATGCCCCCGGAAAAAGCATGCCCTGGAGGATGGCCCGGAAAGGGATCGAGCGGATGGCGGTAAAAGGAATCAGATCCCGCGGGGCGTCCGGGGCAATGCCGCCGCCGATGTCGATGGCAAGAATCCCTGCCTGAATCGGCAGATCCAACCGTCTTGCCATGCCTCCTGGCAGGCAGCGATCATCCCGCCCCAGCTCCACCAGCTCAAGCACCGCGGTTTCATGGATGAAGCGCAGCACATCGTGGAAGGTTTTGCAGCCTTCCGGCTTAAATTCCTGCATGAGCGGATCAACCAGATTCAAACGGGAAACATCTCTGAGTATACGGCGCAGCATCCTGAATTCCGGCGCCATATGCAAGTCCATGCTGGTTGACGCCTGATAGGTGAGGAGTTCAACGACCCTGCCCCGGTAGATACGGCGATCCTCGGCATCCACGGTTATTTCCTCGCCGGGGGTCACTCTGGCCATAATTTCAGGGACACCGACCAAACAGGGAACCCGCAATTCGCGACACAGGGTGGCCATATGGCTTGCCGGCGTTCCCACCTCGGTGACAATCGCCGCTGCCCGATGCATAACCTGGACAAATTGAGAGGAATCACGGTGACTGATAAGTACCGCACCCTCGGGGAAATCCTTAAGGTCGGCCAGGTTTTCAACCCAATAGACCGGTCCCGCGCCAATCCCTTGCTGAGCCACCCGCCCCGCATCCGAGGCAATCAGTTCATACCCCTCAAGCTTTTCAGAAAGACGGGGCTTTCCTTTTGCGCTCTCCGTAATCAGCAAAGGTCTTGACTGCAGAATGTAGAGCGTTTCCAGCGGGTCCATGGTCCACTCAATGTCCTGGGGCCGCTTGAAGAAAGTTTCCAGATGGGCTGCCTGTGATGCCAGATCCAGGAGTGTTCGATCGTCAAGGCAGGGGGCCTCGGCCTGATCGATTGATACCGCCTGCATGGCAAGGCCGCCATCCGCTCCGCCCATCGGCACCAGGGATTCATGCTTCGCAGCAATCATCCGTTCAACAATCCGGGGGGGTTCCCCTTTGGCGATTTTGAAAAAATCAGTGGGCACCTGCCCTTCGACCACCGCCTGCCCCTGACCCAAGGCACCGACCACCACCATACTCTGCGATCCTGGTTCCATGGGATCAACGGAATAGATAATGCCGCTGGCCCTGGCCGAAATCATGCGCTGGCAGCAGGCGGCAATGGACATGGTGCCTCCTTCGGGAAACACCTGACGCCGATAGCGGATCGCCTTTGAACCAAACAGGCTGGCCGCAACTTCCAGATACGCGCGATACACAGCTTCGGCTTGGGGAGGCACCTGCAAAACCGAATGAAACTGCCCGGCAAAGGAAAAATCCATATCCTCTTCCTGGGCGCTGCTCCGAACCGCCAGAAAAAAATTGGGACCGCTGACGGAGGCAAGCCGTTGAAGAAAATCGGCCAAAGACTCGAGCAAATTTGAAGGCGGTTCTGCGCGGAGCACTTTCTCCTGCAAAAGACGGCGCAAGTTCTCAACTGCTTCTTCATCGGGATGGTGATCGGAAAGCAGGTGCTCAAATCGGTCAAATTCCGGCCTCAGCCCATTTACATCAAGCAAATCGTGGAACAACCGGGTGGTGATCACAAATCCTTCCGGAACACGCACCTTGGGATTATGCAGCAACTCGGATAAATGTGCGGCCTTGCCGCCCACCAAAGGCCAATGGCGGGTCTCGACCTCGCCAAGCCAGATCAACGGCGGACCTTCCCGGTCATCCCTTTTATTGAGGATTGCTCGAACCCTGGCCTCCATTGGAATGAACACCTCATTCAGAGCTGTGCACTGGTCCTGGGTCAAGGTATTAATGGCGGCGATGGCACGACGCATGGCGACGATCATCTCCTCAACCGTGGATTCCACGTAACGGAGATCAAAAAGATATTCGCCGCTGAGTTTTTCGCCCATGTCGGCAATGATCTCAAGGGCCTGATTGTTTGCCTTGAGAACTTCGCGGAACTGAGAAAATACCAGGGAAAGAGGACGGCAGGCCTTAGGCGTGAACCAGCGTGTGATGAAAAATTCTTTCAGGAAATCACGGAGGACCATGCGCTGCAATCCTAAAAAAGAATCGGCGCAAGGCAGATCAGGCTCCCCTTTTCTGTCTTGCGCCTCGGAAAAAAGCTGAAAAAAACAATCAGTGGCTGCCGCCGCCTTTTTTGAAAACAGCGCCAACGGCCAAACCCGCCAGCAACGCAATGACAACTGCCATTATTCCATACAATCCGGCCTGATCAAAGGCCATTTTTGAAAGAAACTTCGTTATCCCGACACTTTTGACCTCAAAGCTGGTCGAGGATCGGTCAACCACCTTGCCGTCTCTGGCGGCAAGCACTTCCACCGTATATAGTCCAGGAGGCGCCTGATACGGCCAGGCAACGTCCACCTGATACGTATTGCCATCCACTCCGTGCTGCCGAACAACTCGCCCTTCCTGGATGTCGTATACTTTTTCCTCTTTCTTGAACTTGATATATTCGTCGAACCATTTCAGATCCGCAGGATTTCCTCCACTGTCTTCAATCCGGGTATGCGCACGGAGCGCCTCATAACCGAGGAGATTATGATTGAGATCCTCGGCGTTCAGGATACGGCCGAGCTCGTCGGTGCTGTAAAGCATATAAATATGGGGCGTATCCTTAAACTCCAGCGTCCCCTTTTTCATCCATACCAGACCGCCGACCTTTTCCTTGTATTTCAAGGCGGTATCTGCCGGTTCGCTGGTAATGGTGACGATCAGGTCATCTCCGCTTGCGCTCTGGCCGGTGATCGACAACTGTGCGCCATGATAGGTCAGGGTAATAGGAATGTTATCCGGTTTTACCGAACAGGTGAGCGCCTGAGCAGCAGGAACTGGCAAAAAAGCAAGCCCGAACACTACAGCCGCCATGAACAAATTTCGAGAAAAATTCACAAATGTACCTTTCATCTTAATGGCCTCCCGCGTAGGAAAGCAGAATGGTAGGCTCCATTACCAGTTCAAGGACGATCTTGACGGTAACTGCAAGCACGATGATGGAAAGCAGAATCTTCAGCTGCTCGCCATGGAGTTTCTTGCCCAGCACGGTGCCGATCTGAGCGCCGAATACCGATCCCACAAGAAGAAGAAGGGCAAGCATGAAATCCACAGTATGGTTGGAGTAGGCCTGAAGATAGGTGACCTCAATGCATGTAAAAAGAATCTGAAAAAGGCTGGTTCCCACTACCACATGCATCGGCATCCGCAACAGGTAGATCATCACCGGCACCATGAGAAAGCCGCCGCCGACCCCCATGATGGCGGCAAGGACCCCGACGAATGTGCCAAGAACAAGGGGAACGAGCGCCGAATGGGTGACCCCTGACTTTTCGAAATATACCTGCATGGGCAAGGCCGCAAAAAAACCGCCCTGTTTCTTTGCAGGCGTAGATGTTTGCTCGCTTGTTGCCGTAGCCTTCTTGTTTTTCCTCATGGCGTGAAGGCTTTCGACGAACATGAAGCTGCCGACCAATCCCAGCATGATCACATAGGTCATTTTGATCATGAAATCGGCGCCGCCGGTGGCCCGCAGGATTTTTATCACCTGAACCCCGCCGGCTCCTCCGAGAAACCCGCCGATCAGCAGATAAAAGCCCATCTTAAAGTCCACGTTGCCGAGGCGCCAGTGGGAAAAGGTTCCTGAAGCGGATGCCGCCACGATCTGGTTTGCATCCGTAGCCGCCGCAATTGTCGGCGGGATGCCGATCATCATCAGGAGCGGGGTCATGAGAAACCCTCCTCCCACACCAAAGAGGCCGGACAACAGGCCGACCCCCAACCCCAGCCCCATCACCACCAGATAATTGACGCTGGTAAGGGCTATTGGCAGATACATGTACATCTTCTTCCTCCTTTACTCTTTTTTGTTATGCTGCAATACCGTTGAAAAAATATCGATCCCCTCGCCTCCGTCCGGAGAAAATTCACCGGACATGGAAGGCTGAAACCGGCTGTTAGCCTCTGCAATGGCACGCCCAAGATTCACCGCATCCCATGGGGTCATGATAACAGACCACAGATCAGACAGATACCAGTTTACGCTGGCCTGAAGTTGCTTGCGAAGCGAATTCACCCAGACGGTTTTTCGTTCAAAACCTTTTTGGTCATTTACGCCGAGAACAAGACAGAAAATCCTCTGCTCACAAAGAAAACGGATCAGCGGCTGCCCCGTCAATCTTTCCAGGATATGCGCATGCGTTCTTACCCCATGCTGATTGCCGATCCGTGTGGCCAGGGAGACGTATTGTTCCGGCATCCCTTCTGTCGAGAAGCTCATTACGTCGTTCTTTCTGCATGCCTTGCTGACCGTATGCAGGATACCAGTGGTCCGCCGAGCGAGTTCAACGGCATGAATGGTGGCGGCAAGATCAACGCTGGCGCCGGTCAGAAGGAGTGCGATACCTGATTTCATGGACGCTCCTCGGATGCCTTACGTGGCTATCGTTGCCGAGGCATTAAGCACTAACCATGCCAAGGAAACCATCTTGCTGTTTTTGTGTGCTTTCAGGATATTTGCAATATCCGCGAGAATGCCGCGACTGTTAACAATTGAAACACTCTCGTCGTAACATGCTGTACTTGTGATTTTCTTAAGACATGAAACAACTGTTTCCGAATGAAACAGTTGGAAGGAATGCCAATGGGAACTCAGGCGGGAGGCAGCTATTTATCGGAAAACAGATTCAGATCCTTGAGGCGCCGCCACAAGGTTGTTCGGGAAATGCCAAGCAAACGGGCGGTCTCCGTCTGGTTAAAGCCGGTACGACGATACACCTCGGTGATATGCTCCTGCTCCAGCACCTTCAAATGGCTGGCATTTTTTTCCGGCACAGGGGGTTGGATTTCCGCAAAAAAGAGATCCGGAGGAAGATCTCGGGCCGTGAGAACAGCTTCGCGGGAAAGAGCCACCGCGCGCTCAACGATATTCTGAAGCTCTCTCACGTTGCCGGGGAAGGTATACGAAGAAAGCGCCTCCTGAAAATCATCGGCTACTTCCGGCACGGGTTTTCCGAACTGCGTGGCGATGAGGCCGACAAAATGTTCGACGAGCAACGGGATGTCCTCCTTCCGCTTGCGCAGCGGCGGGATATTGATCATCACCACCTTAAGTCGGTAAAAAAGATCCTGTCGGAACTCGCCTGCGGCTATCATCTTCTCGATATCGCGGTTGGTTGCCGCGATGAGCCGCACATTAATGCTGACCGGAGCGACCCCGCCCACTCGCAACAGGGTTCGCTCCTGGATCACCCGCAGCAGCTTGATCTGCATGGGAATGGGCATCTCCCCGACTTCATCAAGAAAGACTGTGCCGCCGTTAGCCGCCTCAAGAAGACCTATTTTAGTGCTCACCGCACCGGTAAAAGCGCCTTTTTCATGGCCAAAAAGCTCATTTGCCACCAACTCTTCACTGAAAGCCCCGCAGTTGAACGGAATAAAAGGATACTTTCCCCTGCCGCTGCAATTATGAAGAGCTTTAGCGACAAGCTCCTTGCCTGTTCCGCTTTCTCCCTGGATGAGCACATTGCAGTTGAGCGGTGCAATCTGGCGGATGGTTTGGAAAATTTCCTGCATGGCCGGGGAACTGCCGATTATCCCGGAAAAACATCCGGTGAAATCGGATTCGAGATCCCTGGCTCCAGTAGTCCCCATATCCTGCAGGGCATCACGCACGGCGTTGCGAAGCTCCTCGAGACGAAAAGGCTTGGCAAGGTAATGGTATGCTCCGGCTTTCATTGCCCGAACGGCATGGTCGACCGAGGCGTAGCCGGTCATCAGGATGACCTTGGTTGCCGGGGCCAGGGCGGTAACACGCTGCAAAACATCAAGTCCATCCGCATCGTTGAGCCGCACATCCGTGATCAGGATTTCCGCGGGTGCTTCCGAAAAGCGCGCCATCGCCTCTCCGGCGGAAACAAAACCTTCCACCGCATACCCATCCTTCCCGAGAGCCTGAACGAGGCGGCGCACCGTGACGACTTCATCGTCCAGGATATAGATACGGATTTTTTTTTGAATGTTTTCTGTCATCTCAGGCTTTCCAGCAAAACGACTGGGAACGGAAAAGAATTTACGCTGGTCCTCAAGCGGACCAGCACATATTTCGATACAAAAGCATGGCTAGACTAGCACGCCCCCGATTCCCTTGCAAAGTGATTTTTCACGGCCTGAAAGGACCGTGCCCCTCTGGGGCACAGGTGAAAATTATCTTGGTTTTCTCGGGTGCCTGGCGTATTTTGCTAGCCATATGCGCAAATCTCAATCACACATGAATATCTCGGCGCCCGATTGCCCGGAACTGAATCTCGCCTGCCTCTTCTGCGGGGGAAGAGCAGTCCTTTCCGGCCGCTGACACAACGCATCGGTTCTCTGCACGGTGTGCGGAATGGAATCTTTAGTGGAGCCCTATCTGGAACAGATCGAACAATGGAAGGAGGATGTTTGCCGCAGCCTCCAGGAACAGGATAGCCTAACGCGCGCGAATCAATAAAAAAGACGAGGTTTTCTGGAAAATCGTATGAACTTCAGGGGAATGGAGCCTGATGCAGCTCGGTGACGTTCAGATTTTGTAACGCTGATAAATTTCAAGCCGTACCGGACAATCACAGGTATGCAGACTCCCGTAATTGTTCCTGTAGGGACATTCTTCATCGCCCGGGTGGCCAACAAAATAAAAGGTATCGCCATCAATGGGGAACGCAGGCCGACAGTAGCTGTGTTCACCTCGGCAGGCATGTTCCCGTTTACAGAGCGAGGCCATGGTGGTTTTCTTTTCAACCATATGATTCCCTGTTGGATTGTTTGGCAGTTTGTGAACCTATCACATTGCAGGCACAAAACACAATACGGGAAAAATACGGAAACAACCATTGAGATGGAATGCCTTGCCTGTTACCCGGGCAAGGACGTATAGGCGGTTAATGCAGAGAATACATAATACGGACATGGAACAGCGACACCGGCAACGCTGTGGGCATGAAAATCTTTATTTCTTGTGTTCGGGCTTGAATGTCTCCATTTCCTTCATGAACGCCCCGTAACAGTCAGGGCAATAGCCATGCGACATGCGCAGGCCTGCTGCTTTACGCATGTATGCGTCGATACTCACCCATTCCCCGGTGCCGGGCTCTTTGCCCTTGTCGTTTCGAATTTTTTTACACACCGAGCAGATGGAAAGAATGTCCTCATAGGCCTTTAACCGCTTTTTCAACTCCTGCTTCTCAAAACAGTTGCGGAGCCGCAAGGCGAGGTCCTCATAGGCATACGGCTTGAGCAGATAATCGTCCGCCCCGCTCCGCAAAGCCTCAATTGCGGAAGCTATATCTCCGAATCCGGTTAGAATGATCACTCCGATGTCCGGGTTTCGTGCCTTTGCCCCGCTCAGTACTTCCAGCCCGCTGATTCCTTCCATGCGCAGGTCCGTCAGCACCAGATCGTAATGAAGCTCCTGCAGGGCGGCAAGAGCTGTTTCCCCATCGGCGACAGCGGTGGCGCCATAGCCCATGTCCTCGATATCCCGCTGCAGGGTGCGACGGATGAGTTCCTCGTCGTCGACCAGGAGGATGTTCTTTCGCCATTTAACGGCTTCTTCCGTCATCTTCGTCCCCCGACAGGTAAAAGAACTGTGAATGTGGAACCGATCCCGGGAGTGCTGTCGACTTCTATTGTTCCTCCATGCCTGCTCACGATGCCGTAACTTACCGACAAACCGAGGCCAGTGCCCTTGGCCGATGATTTTGTTGAAAAAAACGGCTCGAAAATTCTTCCCTCATCCTCCGGCACAATGCCCTGGCCGTTGTCTTGAAACAGAACCGCAATAGAGTCTCCCCTGCTCTCGGTCTTGACGGTAATTGCGCCGGACTGAGTGGAAATCGCCTCTTCGGCGTTGGTGAGCAGATTCAGGAACACCTGCTTGAGCTGATCCTCAACCGCCTGTATTTTGGGCAGATCCGCAGCGAAATCCTTGGACAGCGAAATCCCCTTATTTTTCAGGTTTTTACGGCAAAGCAGGAGAATGTCCTCCAGGGCGGCATGAACATCCACCTGCGCCTCGATTCCGGTGGTCGGACGATTAAAACTCTGCAAATCCTTGGTAAGCCTGGCAATGCGCCCGCACTCCCGGATGGCGAGATCGACCATCTGAAGATCCTCGCCCTCAAGCGAGGTCCTTCGTTTCAGCCCGTCCAGCACGTTGCGAATGCCGCAAATCGGATTGTTGAATTCGTGGGCGATGGATGCAGCCAACTTCCCGACAGCATTCAGTTTTTCCGCATGCAGCAGCTGCCGGTGAATTCTTTCCAATTCCTGAGTGCGCTGGGTTACCCGCATCTCCAGCAATTCCCGAGCCTCCCGCTCCCGAGTTTCCACATTTTTCCGTACCGTGATATCCGAGGCAATGCTGAGTTTTGCCGGGATATCCCCCATCCACTTGATGGCACGGTCACGGTGCTCGTACCAGCGTTGGTTTACCGAGTTGTGATTTTCCCAGACATAGGTACCGGCAGAGCCAGAACCCGCGTTGTTGAGGGCCGCTACCTTTTCATTGCTGCAGAAGTCGCAGGGTTCTGTCTTGTCGCATTGCATGACCTCCCAGCATTTCCTGCCGGCCCCTTCTCCGAAAATTTCCTTCGACTGACGGTTCATAAAGAGAAGTTCGTAGCTGGACATGTCGACCACATAAATAATCGCATCAAGGCTGTCGAGCACGGTGAGCAGACGCTGGTGCGCCCTGGCCAGGTTCTTTTCCGCACTTATTCGTTCGCCTATCTCCTTATGCAGCTGCATATTTGCCTGCGTCAGCCTTTCAGTCCGTTCCTCAACGAGCATGGAAAGCTGCTCCCCGTGTTCCCACAGCCGTGCTTCGTCTTCCTTGAGCTTGGTTATATCGCGGACAAGAGCAAGGGTGGTGTCTGTTTCGTTTTCCGGAATTGTAAGCAGATTAAGCAGCAGCCGTTTGCCGTCGTAGCTGATCTCCTCATCTTCGCCGACACACACGGGTTGACGGGAAACCACACCAATAAGAGTCCGCACCAGGGAATCATACGGGTCCTTAAAAAGTGCGGGAAAGCTCATGCCCAGAAGTTTTTCTTCGGGCAGACCGAACAGAGCGATGGCGCTGGCGTTCACATAGATGATCTTATGCGATCGGGTAAAATGGACGACTCCTTCGGACATGTGGTCAAGAACCAACTCGAGATGTTTTTGCGAACGCAGCAGTTCCTTGGTGACCTCACGCTGATAGATGCCCTCAAGCCCGAAGACTCGAGGCTCCCGGCAGCTTGTCGTCATGTTGTCGGAATTCGCGATGATTTCCTGGAGATGGAGAAAGATGTTCTTGACCGACCCCTTGGCGATACAGGCATCGGCGCCGCAGGAAAGAAGGTCTGTTTCGCCTTCGCTGGCGATGGCGGAAAGGATTACGATATACACCCCGCTCAGATGGGGCATGCTGCGGACAACGCGGCAAAGCTTGTCGCCACTGATATTGGGCATGACCAGGTCGACGAACATGATATCCGGGACAAAACTATCGAGGACATCAAGAGCGGAAAGGCCATCCTGCGCGACGCGCACCTCATGCCCTTCCTTTTCGAGAAAACAGGAAATAAGCTCGAGGATAAGCGGATGGTTATCCACCGCCAGAATTTTTTTTGGCATACTCGCATCCCCGTATTGAGAAACGCGGCAATTAGAACTTCCCTTTCCGGAACAACTAAAGGATGAAGTTTATTATGAGTATATCCATGTCACCGAAAAAAATCAAAAAACGAGTATACTTTCCGAAATTCACCGCTTTGCCGATACAGAAAAAACATTGGCGGCGGTCCGTTCGCTGATGCCGCGGCGGAGCACCTCTTTATTGTAAGCGGCAATAACATCACGACGCTTGAGCATCCCCACCACCCAGCGGTTGTCTTCATCCTCAACCACCGGGATCTCTTCGAGCCCCTTCGCATCGAACATGCTCATGGCGGTATGGAGATTGTCCTCAGGCGTAAGCACCACAACCTTGCGGGTGCAGATATTTCCCACCTTGGCGGAAAGCCGTAATTCCTCGTCATGCAGAATGCTTTTGACGTCCTGCAGGGAAACAACCCCGATCATCCGGCCGCTTTCATCGATGACCGGAAAATAAAAACTGTCCCGGGCCATGCTGAAGATCGTCAGCAGCTGGTCCACGTTGGCCTGTTCGCTGATAAAATCCACATCCTCGCTGACCACCCTGCCGACCTTGATGGACTTCATCACCGAAATTTCCCGGCCCTCATGGAGGTCGATGCCGACCCGGCTGAAATCCACGGTGTCGATGGAGTCGGGATTCAGACGTCCGGCCACCACGGTGCCGATGATGCTTGAGAGCATGATGGGTATGATGATGAGATAATTGCCGGTCATTTCAAAAAGAAGAAAGATGGCGGTGAGCGGCGCATGGGTTGCCGCGGCGAGAAAGGCGCCGATGCCCACCGCCGCATAGGCGCCGGAGTTGGCTGTATACTGGGGCAGCAGTACATGGGCGACATGCCCGAATGCCCCGCCGATTACAGCGCCGATGAAAAGGGCCGGGGCAAAGACCCCGCCCGCGCCCCCGGAACCCAATGTCAGCGCGGTGGCGACGATTTTCAGGAAAACCAGGGCGATCATCACCCACAGCACACCCTGCCCGGAAAGCACCTCTTCAAGGTAATGATAGCCGTCTCCCATGATCTGGGGAAAACCTATGGCCAGCACGCCCAGAGCCAGGGCCCCGACCAGGGGCTTGAGCTGCGGATGCATGGCAAGAGCTGCAAACCGGTCGCGGATTAGATAAAATACATAAATATGCAATACCGCCACCAGCCCCATCACCACTCCCATTAATGAATAGAGCGGGATCTCCACCAGGGAATTGACAATTTCATAGGCGGGGATGGGAAAGGCCGGTGAAGCGCCGTAATAACCACGGGAAACAACGGTCGCCATGGCCGAAGATATAACCAGGGCGGCAAAGGAGCCAATCTCGTAAGTTCCAAGCAAAACAATCTCGGCGGCAAAAAAGACTCCGGCAATGGGTGCGTTGAACATGGCGGCCACCCCGCCGGCGCAACCCGCCGCGATAAAAACCTTCATCCTGCTGCCGGAAACCCGGAAAAACTGCCCGAACTGCGACCCCACCGCTCCGCCGACCTGGGCAATGGGGCCCTCGACCCCGGCCGATCCGCCCGAACCAATGGTCAAAGCGCAGGAAGCAATTTTGAGAACGATGGTACGAAACCGGATAATGCCGCCTTCAAGGTTGACCTGACGGAGGAATTTCGGAAAACCGTAGCCGTTGATCTCTCCGGGGAAAAGCAGGGAAAGGGGAATGAGAAGCACCATGCCGCACAGGGGAATCAACGGCAGGAGCAAGAGGTGCAAGCCACCCTTTTCCAGACCCAAAAATGCCGAGCCGCCGACAAAGAGATGCTCGTGGACCAGAGCGACGCTGGTGCGGAACAAGATATTCGCCGCCCCGGCCATCAAGCCGATACACGCGGCGATAACGATAACGCGAAAACTCTCGCCCGGCAGGATTCTTCTGATTTTTGTCTTCATATTTTTTCCGGAGTCTCGCAGCCCAGGATCTGTGCCTGACGCAGAAAGTATTCATCGGTCATCCCTGAGATGAAATCGCGCACCATGGCGACAGTCTGCTGCCTCGCAACGTATTCCTCACCCTGCTCGTTCAGCAAATTTGCATACATTTCCTTTTCTCGTTCCTGCTTGGCAAACTGGTCAAGGCATGAGCCAAACAAGACCCGGTAGCACACGGTGATCTTTTCAAGTCCCTTCTTGATGGCCGGATTCAGGTATATCCGTTCGTAGTTGAAATCCTTCAGTTCTTTCAGCCCTTCCGAAACCTCCTCGCTGAAAGCGATCGCCCCATCCTCAATGCCATTGGCGATCAGGTCGGTCACCAGACGATAGACAATAGTGCCGTTGGTCCGGCCAAATATCTTCTGACAACGGGCGGGAATATCATCCCGATTAATGAGCGCAAGCTCGATGGCATCCTCAATATCCCGGCCAATATAGGCAATGGTGTCGGCAAAACGGACAACGCAGCCCTCCATGGTCATGGGGATCAGTTCCCGGTTGCGGTCAAGGGATTTGGCCTCGCCCTGAGAGTCAAAATCAAGAAAAGTTTTCCCGCCTTGCGGGGCGAGGCGTCGGTTATGTATCTCCCCGTCGTGGCACATGATGCCGTCCAGGGTTTGCAGGGTGAGATTCCAGCCTCTTCCCTGCCGTTCGATGCGCTCCAGAAACCGGACGCTTTGCAGATTATGCTGGAAGGATGGCAACCCATGCTCGCGGCAGAGACCATCGAGAACCTTTTCTCCGTCATGCCCAAAGGGAGGGTGGCCGATGTCATGGCCCAGGGCGATGGCTTCGATAAGATCCTCGTTCAAGCGCAGATAACGGCCGATGGTTCTGGCAATCTTGGCAACCAGCTGCACATGCAGAACCCGGTGGGTGATATGGTCGTTCTTGACCATATAAAAAACCTGGGTTTTATCGATATACCGGGTATAGGCGCGCGAATGCAGAATCCGGTCGCCATCCACGGCAAAGGATTGCCGGTGGTCGGTTTCCTGGCCCTCCTCGCTCCTGCGCCTGACACCCTCCCTGCTCAAGCTGGCAAGCGGCGACAGACGTCCGGCCTCAAGAGCTTCCAGCTGGTCTTTCAGGGCAAGTAAATGGGGTGTGGTTATAGAGGGCATATCGTTCCGGTCCGATTTTCATTTGATTGGCACAATGGTAAACTATATCCCAGCGAGCCAATCCGCACAATGCCTGTTGTCTTTTCGCCGGAATCAGCCTGCTGATTTGTATCGTACCATTTTCCCAGTGCGATTTTTAAAAAATTAGGTAACAATACCTAAGTCGAAGTCGGTCGCATACTAAGAGCTTGTCCGTGAATAATCTTTTCAAGGATCGCGCCGGATTTTGAAACGGATTTGGGTGAGACGATTGAGCAAAACCACAGGCGCAGCAGCGCTACGGCAAGGATTTTGCGATTGAGGAGCAGCCAAAGACGGCCAAAACCGGATGCGAGCACCAAAGATTTATTCGCGGACAAGCTCTTAGCAATCTTTCCCTTTTAAGGATGCCAGGTGCCTGTCTCCCGCCCGATAACCATTATCACCCATCCACGCTGCCTGGCCCACGACACCGGTGGCGGTGAGCATCCGGAAACGCCGACGCGCGTCACCTCGTTATTGGCAAAACTAGAGGCCTCACCGCTCAGAGGCACCCTCACCATTGTCGAACCCCGCAAACCGGAACGGCGCTGGCTGACAACCTTTCATGACGAGCATTACCTTTTTCGCCTGGAAGAATGCTCCCTTTCCGGCAAAAACCATATTGACCATCAAGACAACCAGCTCTGCTTCGATTCATACGATGCGGCCCTCTTTTCCGCAGGCGCCGGGATCACCGGAATTGACCTGCTGGAAGAGAAGGAAAATCTGGTTTTCTGCGCGGTGCGTCCGCCCGGACATCACGCAGAAAGCAATCTGGCTCTTGGTTTTTGTTTTTTAAACAACTGCGTGCTGGCCGCCCGATACTGGCAGCAGCAATACGGCCGCAAAAAAATCGCGATCATCGACTGGGATGCCCATCACGGCAACGGTATTCAGAGCGCCTTTGAGGAAGACCCGGACGTGCTCTATGTAAGCCTGCATGAGCATCCGACTTTCAGTTTCCCCGGCAGCGGCTACGCGGAGGAGACCGGCACCGGACCCGGGCGCGGCGCCACTCTCAATATTCCCATGCCGCCGGGAGCGGACGACCAGATGGTGCTCAATGCCTTTGCCAAAAAAATTGAGCCTGCCCTTGCCGCTTTCGCCCCGGAACGGATCATTGTCGCTGCGGGCTTTGACGGACACCGCAACGATGACATGTCCGGTCTTGCCTATTCCACGCAGCTTTACGGCAAGCTTGGCCAATATATGGCTGCCTGGGCGGAACGATTCTGCCAGGGCAAGCTCTTGTCCATTCTGGAAGGGGGCTATAACCTGGAAAGCCTGTCCGACAGCGCAACCACCTATCTCAATGCCTTAAGCAATCACAGTACAGAGGAACAGCCATGTTCATCACCCAGCACATGACCAAAAACCCGGTGACCATTACCCCGGAGACCACCCTTCCCGCAGTGCGGGACATCCTTCGAAACGGGAAATTCCGCCATTTGCCCGTGGTGGATGCGGAAAAACACCTTGTCGGCATCGTCACCGACCGTGATCTGCGTTCGGCTGCCCCCTCGTCGGTGCTTTCCGAGGACAGGATAAAGGAATGTTTGTCGGAATTCGACCAGACCCCGGTCAGCGCCATTATGAGCCGCGCTTTTTTTACCTTGAACCCCATATCCACCCTTGACGATGCCCTGATCCTTCTCGACAGGGAAAAAATCGGGGCTCTGCCCGTTGTGGATGAGGATCAGCGGGTCATCGGCATGTTCTCCATGCGCGATCTTATGCGCGCCTACCGTCGTCTTTTCGGTCTTGGCGAACGGGGAAGCGCCATGATCGTGGTGGAGCATGACGGCAGACGCAAACCGCTATCCCGCATTGCCAAGGTGCTCGAAGAGCACAATATCCGCTTCACCCGCCTTATCCGCACCGAGGCCGACGAAACCGCTCCGGAACGGATCTACCTGCGGGTCAACACATACAACATCAGCGCTGTGCATCAGGCTCTCAGGGAAGCGGGATTTGCCATGGTTCTGCCCGGATTTCCGGAGTTTGCCGCCTAACGCCAAGCCTACGGGACAACGACATGATCACTCCGCTATTCACCCCTGAATCCATTGCCGTGCTCGGCGCGTCCCGAACTCCGGGCAAGGTCGGGCACGATATTATCGCCAACCTGCTGGCAGGCGGTTACGCAGGCGCAATCATCCCGGTGAACCCAAAAACCGAGGAAGTGCTGGGAATTCCCTGCCTGGCGGACATCAAAAAAACTGCGCAAAAAATTGACCTGTGCATCATTGCCCTGCCCAAAGATCTTGTTTTAGGGGCTGTTCGCGATTGCCTGGATGCCCACGCCGGTGCAATCGCCGTCATCAGCTCCGGATTCAAGGAAACCGGACCGGAAGGCGCCGAACTTGAACACCGCATTACCGAACTCTGCCAAAGCCATAAAGTCCGGCTTCTCGGTCCCAATTGCCTGGGTCTCATCAACACCGAAAATCAGATGAACGCCTCTTTTGCCAACCGGATGCCGCAGCCCGGCTGCATCTCCGTCATCTCTCAGTCCGGGGCAATCTGCACCGCCCTGCTCGACCTGGCTGCCGCGCGTCATACCGGAATCGCCAAAATGGTGAGCATCGGCAACAAGGCGGACTTAAATGAGAGCGACCTGCTGGTCGCCCTCTCTTCTGATCCGCAAACCAAGGTGATTATCGCCTACCTTGAGGACATTGCCTGCGGGGACGAGTTTGTCAAAGCGGCCACCGAGGCCTCAACCAAAAAACCGGTGATTATTCTGAAGTCGGGAACCACCGTGGCCGGGAAAAAAGCGGCCTCATCCCATACCGGGGTGCTGGCCGGTGCTGAAATTGCCTACGGCGCCGCGTTCATGCGTTCAGGTGTCGTCAGGGCCGACAACTTCGAATCCCTGGCCGATTATGCCGCCCTGTTTGCCATGCAGCCCCTGCCCAAGGGCAAACGGGTGCTGATCATCACCAACGCAGGGGGACCCGGCACCATGGCTGCGGATGCCGTGGAAAAATCCGGGATGATCGTGGCCACTCTGGACCGCAACACGGCCTCATCCCTGCGTCAGAAACTGCCCAGCGCGGCCAGCATCGGCAACCCCATCGACGTGCTGGGCGATGCCGAGCCTGACCGCTACGTGGCGGCGCTGGAAGCCGCCCAGGAAGACGAGGCGGTTGATGCCGTCGTGGTGATTCTCACTCCGCAGGCCATGACCAGACCGGCGGAAACCGCCCGGGCCATTGCCGGTTGCCACAAGGGTGACAAACCTGTGGTCGTCGCCTTCATGGGCGGAGCCGATGTCATGCCGGGCCGGGACGAGCTGGTTGCCGCCGGGTTGCCGGATTACCCCTCTCCGGAACGGGCCGTGGCCGCCCTTAAGGCCCTGGTGGAATATGCTGCCTGGCGCAAACGCCCTCCCAGGATGGTTGCCCGATTCCCTGTAAACCGAAGACGGGTGGAGCGCATTATCACCAGGCGGTTGCGTACCAGCCGTTTGCAGATCGGCGAGGTCAAGGCAAAGAGCATTCTGCAGGCGTACGGTTTTCAGATTCCCCAGGGCTACCTTGCCACCAATGTCGGCGAGGCCATGGAAATAGCCGAGCGCATAGGCTATCCGGTGGCCATGAAAATCGTCTCTCCGGACATAATCCACAAATCCGACCTGGGCGGGGTCCGACTCAATGTGACCAGCACCGAATCGGTGGCGGATGCCTACGATCTCATGATGCTCCGCATCAGCCAGCGGGCGCCGGATGCTTGGATTGAAGGCATCTATGTTGAAAAAATGCTGGATCGAGGCCTTGAAGTGATCATCGGCATGAACCGTGATCCGCAGTTCGGGCCCATGCTCATGTTCGGTCTGGGCGGCATCTTTGTCGAGGTCATGAAGGATGTCACCTTCTATCTGGCACCCATCACCAACGAAGAGGCAATCCAGATGCTGATGGCCACCCGTTCCTACGAAATCCTCAAGGGGAAGCGCGGGCACAAGGGCGTGGATTTGGCAGGCATTGCCAACGGCCTGCAGCGGATCAGCCAGCTGACCACTGATTTCCCGCAGATCGGCGAGCTGGACATCAATCCCTTCATCGTCGGAGAGCCAGGCACCGAGCCTGTGGTAGCCGATGCAAGAATGACCTTGCAGGCCATAGGGGGCCCACGATGAGCGACAAGAGCACTTACGATCCCGATTGGCAAGAGAAATACAGCGACATGATCGCCACACCCTACCAGGCCATGGCCAGAATCAAGCCGGGCCAGCGGGTATTCATCGGCACTGCCTGCGCCGAACCGGTATTGCTGGTCAAATCCCTCACCGAGCGGGCCTGCGAACTGGCCGATGTGGAGATCATCCAGCTTCTCACCAAGGGCGATGCCCCGTATGCCAGCAGCACCCTTGCCGACTGCTTTTCGGTGAACAGTTTTTTCATCGGAGCCAACATCCGCGAGCATATCCAGCAGGGGTTGGGCAACTACACTCCCACCCTGCTCTCCGACATTCCCATGCTGTTCAACTCCGGCCAACTGCCCATCGACGTGGCGCTTATTCAGGTTACTCCTCCTGACGAGCGCGGCAAGGTAAGCCTTGGCATTTCCGTGGATATCGTCAAAAGCGCGGCGGAAAACGCCTCGCTGGTGATTGCCCAGGTGAACCCGCTGATGCCGAAAACCCTGGGCGACAGCTTTCTTGACATCTATGATCTCGATTTCCTGGTTCCGGCGGAAACACCCATCATCGAAAGGGAATCCACCCCGGTTTCCGAAGACACCCGCCGCATCGGCGAGCATATCGCCGCCTTGATCGAAGACGGTTCGACCATCGAATTCGGCATCGGCCGCATCCCCCACGCCCTGGTGGAGTTCCTCCACAACAAAAAAGACCTCGGCATCCATACGGAAATGCTCACCGACAGCATCATCGACCTGGTTGAATCCGGCGCAGTGACAGGCCAGAGAAAAACCACGGACAAGGGGAGGATCGTTGCCAGTTTCTGCATGGGCACCCAGAGGCTGTACGATTACATCGACAACAACCCTTTGTTCTGTTTCCGGCCCACGGAGTATGTGAACGACACCCACATCATCGGCAGGCAGCACAAGATGGTGGCCATCAACATGGCGCTTGAAATCGATCTTACCGGGCAGGTATGCGCCGACTCATTGGGCTCCCGCTTTTATTCCGGCATCGGCGGTCAGGTGGATTTCAACCGTGGCGCGGCCCGCTCCATCGGTGGCAAGCCCATCATCGCCCTGGAGTCAACGGCCAGGGACAAAACAATCTCCCGTATCGTCACCCGGTTGACTCCGGGCGCGGGAGTTGTCACCACGAGGGGCGAAGTGCATTATGTCGCCACAGAGTACGGCGTTGCCTATTTGCACGGAAAAAGCGTGCAGGAGCGGGCATTGGCCCTGATCAGCATCGCCCATCCCAAATTCCGGGAACAATTGTTCAAGGAGGCCATCGAGGCCAGGTATCTGCGTCAGGACCTCGGCGATGTGGAAGGCAAGTTCATGATCGCTTCCCAGGAAATGAACACCACAATGCTTTTGGATGACGGCACCCAGATCAACTTCCGGCCGGTTCATCTCACCGACGAACCCAGAATGCGCGACATCCTCTACGCCCTTTCCCAGGAGACCCTGTACTACCGTTTCATGACCCACAGTCAGCGCTTCGGCCACAAGCAGATCCAGAACTTCGTCTACATCGACCACCGCAAGGATGCCGCCATTGTCGGCACCGTTCCGGAAGCGCACGGCGAAGAAATCATCGCCATCGGCCGTTATTATCTGGACGAAAAAACAAACCGTGCCGAAGTGGCTTTCATTGTCCGTGACGAATGGCAGAACAAGCAGATCGGCACCTTCCTGTTCAAGCACCTGGTCACCATCGCCAAGAAAAACGGCATCGCCGGTTTTTCCGCCGAGGTGCTCCGGGACAACAAGCGCATGCAGGCCATTTTTCTCCATTGCGGCTTTACGGTGAAGAGCAATCTGGAGGAAGATGTTTACAGCTTTCAGATTGATTTCTGATCGAGTAGCATGCCCTGCATGCTTATCATCAGACCACGGAGCGACAGATGAGTTCCCCGATTACAAGCGACATCAGAATCATGCTGGTCGAGGATGTGGATTTCAATCGGGACATTCTCACCGCCATCCTTGCCGAGCGCGGCTGGCAGACTGTTACAGCCACCAGCGGCGAAGCTGCTCTGGAGATTCTGGCCCATGACACCGAATTTACGGTCATCCTGATGGATATCGGCCTTCCCGGCATTGACGGCCTTGAAGCCACGCGCAGGATCAAGCAGGACCCGGCGACCCAGGCAATCCCGGTTATCGCCCTGACGGCTGAATCCGCCTCCGAAAGAGACTTCCCGGCCGCGGGATTTGATGGCCATGCGGAGAAGAACTTCGATCCGGACGAGCTTTTCGCCGCTATTGAAATACATCTCTCCTCCGCAGGCGGCAGCAATCATAAATCGACCCCATCCCTGACAGACCCTGCTCACCAAACCGACCTGGACTTCAAAACATTGAATGCCACATATCCGAGCGAGGAAGCGTTGAGTCGAATAGCCAGGGCCTTCTTCGCCGACACCGACAAAGAACTGGCCACGCTCGCCTCAGCAATGGCACGGGGCGATCAAGAAAAAATTATGGCATCCTGCCACAATCTCAAAGGGACCTGCGCGATTTTCACCGCAAAGAAAATGATTACGGCAGTAAAAGAGCTGGAAAATTGCGTGCGCGAGAAAAACAAAAGCGGGATCGAATCTGCATGGCACACTGTGCGTACCAGCCATGAATCATTGCGCGTCACAGTCTCCGACCTACTCATTCTGTAACCTTCCCATTCTCCCACAATGACATTATTGATATGCTCCTAAATGACGGATACGGCCAACGGCAATTTTCATAAACAAAAATAGTAAGTTAATTCCAAAACCTGCCGATATGTATTATGTTGTAATAACCAGATAAAACAGCTTTTAATTATCTGTCCGCAGCTCCGGTTATGATTCTCCAGAGGATACATGAATGAAAATTCTCATTGTCGATGATGAAATAACAGCCCGAACCATTTTAAAAAATCATCTGATGAAAAGTGTGCCGGGCTGCGAACTCTTTGAAGCGGCAAACGGCACTGAGGCAATTTTTCGCTACTTGAAATACCAGCCTGACGTCGTTCTCCTTGATCTTGTAATGCCTGTGGTGGATGGCGAGTCCTTTCTCAACATCATTGAAGATGCTTTTCAGAAAGGCTTCCTCAGGAAAGAGCCCAAGGTCATCATAATCACCAGCTTTGATGATCCGGGAAAGCTCCTTGAGGTGTCAGGAAGGCCGTCCGTGGAAACCGTCATCCCCAAACCCATTACCCAGGCCACCATCGAACGGCTGAAAACCCTGCTGTAAGACCGATGCCTGCGGCATGTGCTAACAAACCCTGATCTCCGTAAGGGAAGTATCTGTTCCGCGATCTTAGCCCTGAAGTCCTCACCCCTTGATTTTTTTAATGACGCCTGCCCCGTTTTCACTATAATAGCGCCAGACAATCCTGCAGACTACTCGCACGCCAAGGAGGTTTCATCATGTGTGTCCCCCATACGGATTTTGAAAAAGCGCTTGCCGTCGGCCGACCGCCCAACATCGTCAAGCTTTTCCCCAATTCAAAAGCCCTGATTGTCAGCGGCAAAGTGATCGACCGGGCCTTGCGGGCAAAAGGCAAAGCCATGACCATCGCCGCCAACGGCCGCAACAATTTCATCATTCGAGGAGCCCTCCTGGCCGCGCAACGGGCCAATGCGGCAATCATTATCGAAATCGCCCGCTCCGAAGGCGGGGCAAACGCATACTGCCCGGTCAATTACTGGAATATGGCCATGCAGGTGGACCAGGCCATGAACGAACTGGGCATAACCGTGCCGGTTGCCATCCATGCCGATCATTACGGGATCAAGAAAGAATCGGACCTTGATTTCGCCAAGGTGGAGATCCCCACTATTTTCGAAGCGGGCATTACCTCCATCGCCATTGATGCCTCCCATCTGCCCGATGACAAAAATCTGCTCACCAACCTGGCCCTGGCTCAACTGGTGCCCGGTTGGGCGGGACTGGAAACGGAAATCGGCGAAATCAAAGGCGAGCAAGGACTCTCCAACCCGGCGGAAGCGCTGTTCCTCATCCAAGGGCTCAATGCTCATAACATCTCCCCCGACTGGATTGCCCTGAACAACGGCACCACCCACGGAATCGAAGAAAGCGGTCAGGGCATCCAGGTGGAACTCACCGCCGAGGTTCATGCCGGCCTGGCTCCGTATCATGTGTCCGGCGCACAGCACGGCACCTCCGGCAACAGCTCGGAGCGACTGCGCGAAATCGCCGCCAAAACCTCAACAACCAAGGCCAATGTCGCGACCGCCCTGCAGATGGTTTCCTGGGGGCTGCAGGTAAACGATTACGGCAATGCCATCCTCGATGAAAACGGAAACTTCATCAAGATCAAAGATGCCGGAGTCACAGAGAGCATATGGCAGCAGATGGTTGCCTATGCCGAAGCAAACGGCTGGAAAAAGGGCAATTACAAGAGCCTGAATCTGCCCTTTGAGCCAAAACTCATGGGTCAGCCCCAAGCGGTGCGGGAACGGATGGTTAAACGGGTCGAGGATTTTGTCTACAACCTGCTGGTCAATGTGTTCAACGCCAAGGACAGCGCCCCCCTCGGGATACAGGCCATTTTAGAGAAAGGATCTTACGACATGGGGCCCAAGGTTGGCCGCATCGAAGACCCTGCGGAATGGACCGGGGAAAAGATTGCCCGGAGAGCGGCAAGCCTTGGCGGCGATAAAGGCCCGGAAGGTGATTTTGACGATTAAACGACACGGACCGGAATTCCTGTCCCGTTTTCCGACATTGCTTGAAATAAAAACCGCCGCCGGTCTTGTGACCAACGGCGGTTTTTATTTCTGACAAAGCTGAACGATCACAAATCTAGCGCATCAGGGTGCTGCCCCAGAACACCATCATGCAGACAAAAGGCAGAGCGCTGAATGAGATAAGCGCATCCCTGACCGGAAAGTTGAAATCAAAAACCCGCAGGCTGAAGGCCGCGCCATAAAACCAGGCATACAGGACAATGGCCAGCGGTCCGCCTCCCTCCTGCCAGAAATTTATCCCGAGATCAAACCAGAATACAAGGGCCGCCAAGGTCATGGCGCAGAGAAGAAGCTGAACCAGTTCAAAAATACCCCTGGCCATCACATACAGGATGTTAAAAAAACCGATCCCGCCAAAGAGCAATGAGGCACAAACCAGAGCAAGTACCCCGAGCAAACCTCCGGCAAGTAGTGCGGTCCGGTTGGCTCCGAGCAGAGCGACCATCGGATCGAGCACCCCGGCGGAAGTGACTCCGGCGAAATGCAGGACCGCAAACGCACAGCCGCATATGAAGAAGTATCTCCCCATCTAAGCAAGCACCTTATGCGAAAACCCTGCCATTCCGGGATTCATTTGTCCACAAAGCCGATGGCACGATCAAGTTTATGCAGAAACGCAAACCCCTGTCCTTTTTTCTCCAGCCCTGCCGCTTTGACCACCGCGTCGAATACCGCATCGGTCTGCTCATTCTTGGTGATGATTAAAATAATCTCTTTTTCCGGCTTGATGAACATGCCGGCAAAGCCGAGTTTTTCGCGGATGCCGGTGCCTCGACCGTAATACAGGGTCGCCCCTTCCGCACCGGCCTGCATGGCCGCATCCACCACTCGATCAGCTTCGCCACGCTGCACAATACAGGTTATCAAGTTCGGATTCACATTATCCATACTACCCCCCTTCTCAAATGGAGTGCCGAAACAACACCCAGATCGGAATTGACACCGGACAATTTACAAAATATATATCTACTGGCGACAGTTAATGTGCGGGGAGAGTAAATTCCCTTGTGAATTAACAAATTATCGAGTGCCGACTGTCTGTTGTCAAGAAAACTTGGCAGCGCCGTCAAAATATCTTTTACCTGAAACAGGTTCGTCCCTGATATCTCCTGGAGTTTCACCCCACCGTCCATGGAAAACTTCGTCCTCACCGTCTCATTTCTGCTTATGGGCATGGGCTTGCGTCGTCTGCCCAATTTCCCGAAGGATACAGCGCAGGCGCTCAACCTGTTTGCCATTTATCTTTCCCTGCCGGCTCTCGTCCTGCTCAAGGTTCCCGCTTTGCATTTTTCCGCGGATATTCTCGTCCCGGTAATCATGCCATGGGCAATGCTCGCGTTTTCCGCCATGACGATTCTTCTGCTGGCAAAGTTCTTCCGCTGGGAGAGAGAGGTTGTCGGCGTACTGTTGCTCCTGGTTCCGCTGGGCAACACCTCTTTTCTCGGAATTCCCATGGTTCAGGCTTTTTTCGGAGAAAGCGGCATTCCCTACGCTGTTCTCTATGACCAGCTCGGTTCATTTCTGGCCCTTGCCACCTATGGCGCCGTCGTTCTTGCTCTTTACGGAAGCGGGGGCAAACCGACAATAAGCTCGGTAGCCACCCGAATCGTCACCTTTCCCCCGTTCATCGCCCTGATTCTCGCCCTTGCCTGCCGAACTCTGACTTTCCCCTCGCCTCTGCCGGCGTTGCTCAACACCCTGGCTGCGACCCTTGTTCCGGTGGTAATGGTCGCGGTAGGTTTTCAGCTTACCCTGCGCCTCAGCCCGGAAGTTTTGAAGCCGCTGGGCGTGGGGCTCGTTCTCAAGCTGGGAGTCGCCCCGCTGGTCGCCCTTCTCCTCTGCCGCCTCCTGGGGCTTGGCAACCTGGCAGCCCAGGTCGCCGTCTTCGAAGCAGGAATGCCTCCCATGGTTTCCGCGGGCGCCCTGGCCATCATGGCCGGACTTTCCCCTACACTGACCGCGGCCCTGATCGGCCTCGGAATCATTCTTTCCTTTGTAACTCTGCCGCTGATCTTCCAACTGCTTTAAGGAAAATTGCGAGAGTCTTTCAGCTGCTCATCCCTTGATCACGGCCAGAGGCCGCAGCTCCACCAGCACCTCCACCAGGTCAAGCTGGTTGTCGATCACCTCGTCAATATCCTTATAAGCGCCGGCCGCCTCTTCCAGATCTCCGACCGAACGGACGGCATGGATGATCCCCTGATCGTCGAGACGCTTTTTTTCCTGATCAAGGTCCAGCTGCCGCTGTGCCTGCTTGCGCCCCATTTTTCTGCCGGCACCGTGGGCGCACGACTCAAAGCTTTCCCTGTTGCCCTTGCCCCGCACGATATAACTGGGAGTACCCTGCGAGCCTGGGATGATGCCGATCTCCCCGACCTGGGCACGGGTTGCCCCTTTGCGGTGCACCATGACATTTTTGCCGAAATGCAGCTCCATGGCCGCATAATTATGGGCAATATTGATCATGGGTTCAAAAAAAACCGGCGGCGACACGGCCAACAAGGCCTCCTTGATCCGCTCCATCATTATTTTCCGGTTGGCATAGGCGAAATCCACACAATAACGCATCTCCTGGAGATATTGCCGTCCGGCCTTGCTGTTGATTTCCAGAAATGCCAGCTGCCAGTTTGAGGGAATCTTCGATCCGGCCCGTTTGTTCAGCTCCATGGCCAGACGGTTATAATAATTTGCGACCTTGAAGCCGATGTTGCGGCTGCCGGAATGAACCATGAGCCAGATGTGCCCGTCATTTCCCTTCTGAATCTCGATAAAATGATTTCCTCCCCCCAAAGTACCAAGTTGGGTCAGGGCGCTTTGATATTCTCGCGAAACAATGGGCAGATCATCAAGGGGGACATCAGCCTTGGGCATGAGGCTTTGTTTTTGTTTATGCGGGTGGTGTTTGAATCCGAGCGGAACGGTTCTTCTGATCTCAGCAAGCACCGATTTCAGTTTTTCCTCGGAAATGGAGGTGAGCGAGGTTCGCACGGCGCACATGCCGCAACCGATATCCACGCCGACCGCGTTGGGGATTACCACATCTTCCGAGGCCATCACGCCGCCGATGGGCATGCCGTATCCCTGGTGGGCATCCGGCATCACCGCGACATGCTTGAACACAAACGGGAGATTGGCGAGATTTTTAGCCTGGGCAAAGGCCCCTTCTTCAATATCATCAAGCCAGAGCTTGATCGGCTGATTCTCTGTGGTGATTACCTGTTTCATTGGAAAACACCTCCGTGCCGCGTCTATGACAATCTCTTTTAAAAGGGGCCTCTCCGTGTCTTTCGCTTCGACCCGGTCGAAGCTTTCTGCCGGGCTGATTCTCTCCCTGGCGCACCGGCAACAAGTCGGTGCTCCAGCACCTGCCGCTGGCTGCGCCGCTCGCCAATACTTCTGGCCACGGGGATTGTCTTGCGGGTTTCGCGATCAAGACCGGTGACATACATCGCCGTGGAAATCGTTCCCGGCGTAGGGGTAAAATCCTGAAACTGTCGGACTTCAAGCCCCTGAACCGCGAGCTGGGCAGCCATCTTCTCCATGTCGGCCCGGGTACACCCCGGATGCGAGGCAATCAGGTAGGGAGTGAAGTGAAAATTTTTCCCGGTTTTCCTGCCGATCTCCCGACACAGGGCGAGAAAATCCTCCAGCACTTGTTGGCCGGGCTTGTGCATGAGCTTGAGCACCTTGTCCACCGTATGCTCCGGGGCGATTTTCAGCGCCCCGGGAGTATGGTGCAGAAGCAATTTTCGCAGCAATTGCGGCGTTCTGAGCAACAGCTCCATCCGCAGACCTGACGAAACAAAAAGATGCTTGACCCCCGAACACCCTGAAACCGCATCCAGCAGGCCGAGCATGGCCTGCTCGTCGATTTTAAAAAATGCACACACCTTTGGATACAGGCAATCATGACGCTTGCAGGGTTGGGGACTGCTGCATTCTGTCCCGTACAGGTTCGCCGTCGGCCCGCCCAGATCGCTGACAGTGCCGGAAAAATCCTTCCTCCCGGCAAGCTCCCGCACTTCCTGAACCACGGAATCGCGGCTTCGGCTGATAATTTTCGGTCCCTGATGCCTTGAAATCGCGCAAAAAGAACAGTTGCCGCAGCAGCCACGAACAATGGTGATCGAATCCCGAATCATCCGGCAGGCAGGCACATCGCCACTGGCCGGGTGCGCTCTCCGGATATAGGGCAGACGGTACAGTTCATCAAGCTCTGCGGTATTAAGCGGTTCAGCCGGACGATGCTGGAGAACCCAGGCTGCCTGCTGAAACTGCAACAGAGGAACGTGGTCATATGATCTTGCTTGGCGGTCCACAGTAAGTTCAGCTTCAAGAAACAGAGGGAGATCAGCCTGTATTTCCGACCAGGAAGGCAATCGCATGGATGCGGAAATGCGGCGGGCCTCCAGTTCTTTTTCCGTCAAACGTTCACACGTGCCGGGGATGCCGGACAGGTCCATCCCTTTGACAAGACGCGCAGCAATCTCAAGCACAGCCCGTTCACCCATCCCGTAGACAAGAAGGTCCCCCTTGGCATCGGTCAGCACCGAACCGCGGAGCCGCTGCTGCTGGTAATCATAATGCACAAACCTGCGCAAAGAGGCCTCTATGCCTCCCAGCACGACCGGAACATCAGGATATGCCGCTTTGGCAAGATTCGTGTAAAGAATGGTGGCCCGGTCCGGCCTGCGTCGCATCTTTTTTTCCGCGTCAAGTCCGAAATAGGGATTGCCGCCGGGCGAATAGTCGTCCCGATCCCGAACTTTGGCATTGCCGCTGTAATTTGCCACGATGGAATCGAGATTACCTGCGGTTATGCCGAAGAAAAGACGCGGCTTGCCAAATTGCCGGAAATCATCGGGAGCATGGTGGCGAGGCTGGGGAAGAATGGCCACCCGATAGCCGTTGGCCTCAAGCAGACGACCGATCAGGGCCACGCCGAAGGAAGGATGATCCACATATGCATCCCCGGTAACGAGCACCACGTCAACCTGTTTCCAGCCTCGGGCAGTCATCTCAGCCACGGAAGTCGGCAGAAAATGTCCTGTTGCGTTCTGAACCAATTTTTTCTCCCCTTCCCTGCTAATGGACAGATCCGCTGCCCCACCCGTTTATAATCCGATTCCGTTATGCTATAAAGAAATCACAACAGCAAGAGCTGATCTTTTCTCTTCAGGCAAACTATTCACCGGAGACCTATCAATATGCAGGAATCACCCTATCTGGAAGGCCGCGGATTTCTTGTGGATAAACTGCAACAACTTCCTTTTCTCGGCTCGGTAAGTCAAAAATACATCAAGCAAATCCTGCGCCTCAGCAAAATCAGGACCTTTGTCAACGGAGAAATCATCACCCCGGAAAAAGCGTATGACAACTGGGTCTACATCCTGTTTTCCGGAGCGGTGCGGATTATTAAAAACGGCAAGGAAATCGCCGTAATAGATGAGATCGGCACCACCTTCGGGGAGCTTGCCGCCATCGACGGCAAAGCACGGTCCGCCTCGGTGGAGGCCATCCGCGACACAGTCTGCCTGGCTATTGATGCTTCTTTCATGGGTGAGACGGCAGAGCCTTTGGAGCAAGCGCTTTTTGTCACCATCCTCTACCGCCTGTTCTCCGAAGTCCTCGCCCAACGCTTACGCGATTCAAACGAAGAACTGGTCAGGCTGCGGTCCGAGCTTGACTTGCTGAAACGAAACCATGGCAGATAATCATTTCGCCAAAGAAGATTTTCGTGAACAGATATTGCAAGAACAAGCGCCAATCTTCTGCCTGTGCTCACCATGATCCTGCCGAAGCCACAAGACTCTTTTGCTTCCCGGCAGTATTTGGTAGTATGCTGATTTTTTAATAATACCAGAAACTCAACCCGCAGGATACCCGGTATGGATTCAGCAAAGCCCCTGGCTGGCGGCATTCCCATGGTCAACATCGATGGCGCCAGGATTCGCAGGATCAGGGAAGAAAAAGGGTTGACCCAGCTCTATGTGGCCACGGTGGTAGGTGTTACCACCGACACCATTTCCAGATGGGAAAATCGCCGTTATCCCAACATTAAAAAAGAGAACGCTCTGAAGCTTGCCGAGGCTCTGGAAATCCAACTTTCGGAGATACTTGACCACTCTCCCCCAACACCCGCCGAAGAGGTTCCCGCTTCTCAAGCCGGCGAGTCACCGGCACAGGAAAATCCTCCCCAGCCCCCAGGCGATTCGACTGGTTCACCTCCGCCCGAACCTGTCGCGGGCCAATCCGGCCAGTTCAGGTTGCACCTTGTCAGGCCGCCTGCCTCAGTTCTCCTGGGCGGACTTTTCTTACTCGCCCTTGCCGGCTTCGCAATTATCTGGTGGTACAGCGGCAGCAACGGGGAAAACCAGGTGGTTGCATACAGGACTCTGCCCCCGCATGCAACTCCCGGCATCCCTTTTCCGGTAGTCATCGAGGTGACAAACAGCTCCTCCAGGTCGTTTTCCCTGATCCTTAAGGAATCCCTGCCCCCTGACTGCGTCCCCGCTCAGGGCAAACCCCAGTTTGTCTTCCAGGCAAATGATCCGCCGGTTCTCAAGTGGATCGGCAAGATCACCGGCGAGCATGCCGTTTACAGCTACCTCGCAAAGCTCAGGCCTGAAACGAAGATGGAGACCATCCATCAATTCGCCGGAGGCGTCACGGTCCGCTCCGATGACAACCCCAGCATCCCGGTGGCCGGAACCGACTCTCTGCAGGCTAACCCTTACCATTGGGCGGACAACAACGGCGATGGCCGGATAGACGATGAAGAACTGCTTTCCGTATATGAAACCTACGGAGGCATTGAAGGTCTGCTTTTCGGCAAAAAACTGATCGAAGAAATCTGGTCGGCCAAAGGCTACCGCTGGAATCCGGAAACACGCAGCTATGAGATTCTCCAGTAATCATTCAACAGGAGGAAGATATAATGACGGCTAAGAAAAACCATACCGGAGCAACAGGCTTGCTGTTCGTGGCCTTGCTGCTGCTTGTGTCCCTGCCCATGCCCCTGCGCGCTGGCAATGCATTGGTCGGAGGACAATACCAGAGCGCTGCCGGTCAGGATATTCAACTTTTGGTTACCGTCGGCAGTCCGGCCCCCACCACCCTGATCGTGATCCAGAATCTGCCGCCCGGCACGGTGGTCGACTCCGCTTCTCCCGCATTCAACCAGTACGATGCGGGCAAAGGTGAAGTGAAATGGCTGCTGACCCATGTCAATCCGGGCAGATATACCATAAACCTGCGTCTGCAGCACCCTGTTGTTTCCGGGCGCATCAGCGGAGACATCCGCTACAAGGACCCGGGCAGCGGCCGCATGATAACTCTGCGGGTCAGGCCCTGAGTCGGCTCCGCGGATTACCTGTCCCCCTGATCAAGCACGTTGCGACATATCTTCGCCAGGTCGTGAATTGAAATGGGCTTCATCACGTACCCTTTGATCCCAAGTTCCTGGGCTTTTTCCTCGGTGAAGACCTCGCTGAACCCGGTACAAAGCACGATCGGCATATCCGGCCTGATGGCGAGGATCTCTTTGGCCAACTCGCCGCCGGTCATGTTTGGCATGGTATAATCGGTGATGACCAGGTCAAAATTGTCCGGTTGGTTCCGAAACAGCTCCAATGCTTCAATACTGCTGGTTCTGCTTGTCACCTGATACCCGAGATAAACAAGTATCCTTTCTCCCATCTCAATAAGCGCAGCCTCATCGTCAACCAGCAACACTCGCTCCCTGCCGGTCGGCGGAGCATCGGACACCGCGGCGTCAACCGTTTCCGACACACTTTCCAGGACAGGAAAATACAGGATAAAGCTCGTTCCTTCGCCCGGCACACTCTGCACATCGATACCACCGCCATGACTGGTAACGATGCCGTGCACCACGGACAAGCCCAGTCCGGTGCCTTCGCCCCGGTTTTTGGTCGTGAAAAAGGGATCGAATATTTTGGCAAGAATCAGCGGCTCAATGCCTTGCCCGGTATCACGCACTGTGAGCTTGAGATAATTGCCCGGAGCCAACGCAAAGGTGCGCAGGATCGATTCGTCCTTCAGGCGCACCTGAACGAGGCTGACCTCCAGTACGCCGCCTTTTTCCCGCATGGCATGCGCCGCGTTGGTGCACAAATTCATAAGCACCTGATGGATCTGGGTGGGATCTGCCTGAATCTTGCCGAGATCCTGTCCCAGGGTCTGCTTGATCTCGATGGTCGTCGGCAGGGAGGCCCGCAGCATCTTAAGCGTCTCTTTGATAATGGGCGAAACATTGACAGGCGTCCTGGCCATTTCCCCCTGTCTGCTGAATGCAAGGATGTGGGCAACCAGATCCTTGGCCCTGCCGCTGGCCTTGCGAACCTCGGTCAGAGTATCCCGCAGTACTCCTTCTTCGGCTTCAAGCAGGGCCAACTCGGTGTAGCCCATGATCGCAGCGAGAATATTATTGAAATCATGGGCAATACCCCCGGCCAGTGTGCCGATGGCCTCCATCTTCTGGGAATGACGCAACTGGGCCTGCAAATTCTCCCGCTCGGCTCTTTCACGGTCTCTTGCCGAGATATCGCGGACAATGCCCACCGCCCACCACCCCTCGTCCTGGCGTAATGCGGAAACAGTGAGTTCCACAGGGAACTCCTTGCCACCCTTTCGGAGCGCGGTCATTTCCAAAACTTTGCCGACCGCATCCCCCGACCCTTCAGCCCGAAAGCGTTCCATGCCTATTTTCATTTCAGGGAGAAACCGGGCAGGCATAATCAGTTCATGGAGATCCCGGCCCAGCGCCTCAATCTCGGTATAACCGAAAATACGTTCGGCGGATGGATTCCAGTAGGCAATCCGCCCTAGATCATCCATGAGAACAATGGCATCCTGGGCCGTTCCGGCAATGGTCCGGTAACGATTCTCACTGGCGACGAGATCGCGCAACGCCTTTTTTTTGTCGGAAATATCCTTGAAACTGACCACGGCTCCCGTCAGTTGATCGTTTTCCCGGATGGGAGTGCTGGTATACTCGACAGCGAAGCCGGAGCCATCCTTGCGCCAGAAAAAATCATCCTCGACATGATGCACTTCCCCATCACGGAGGGTTTGATAGATTGGGCATTCCCTGTTCGGAAAATGCGCTCCATCCCGGCGGCTGTGGTGCCAGAGCGCATGGCTTGGCCGGCCGACAAGCTCTTCGGGTTCGTAGCCCAGCATTCTGGCGGCCTGCGGGTTGACAAAGGTATGGTTCCCCTCGGAATCGAGGCCGAAAACACCCTCACCGATGGCATCGAGAATTAACCGGTTCTGACGGCACACCCGTTGAAATTCGCGCTCCACCTCTTCACGTCGGGCAATGTCACGCTGGAGCATGGTCGAAGTTTGGGACAGGGCAATATCCTTATCGGCAATGGCCTCGCGAAGATGTGCCTGATCCGTGGCCAGTCTGCGATCCAGCCTGGAAATGTAGAAATAAAAAAAGAGAAAAAGCAGGAGCGCAACGGCAAGTCCAACCCCGCCCAGGTAGAGGGCCATGGCCCACAGGGAAACAACCTCGCTGGTAATATCCTGCAGCATTACCAGAGTGCCGATGTTCTGCTGAGACGAATTAAGAAGATCGACAAAACCACCCCGAAAATGCCGTGTCCCCTCTTTGAAATCCACGGTTCGGACATGCCCGTGAGAGGTGCCCTCCATAAGCTCTGCACATAACTTTCCAGGCACAGAGGGCAATGTCCGCACCAACACCACGCAATTCTCCATCTCCTGCCAGCTTCCGACATTGCGCGATGACTCTGTCGAATTTTCCCATCGTTTCTGATCAATTCCGGTTTTTTTCGCCGTAATGAATATCTCGCACCCCAGAAGATCTTTCAGGTCGGAAGCAAGGAGGGATATATCCTGGCTCATCTCCACATATCCCCTGTTTCCCCCTGCTGTTACCCAGGGAACCACAACTCGCAGCAGCAACCGGCCACTTTTGTCGAGTTCCAGGCCATGAGCCGCCATGTGCGTCCGCTCAGCCGTCCTGAGTGCCTCGTGCGCCAACACCTCTTCCGGGCTCACGGTGTCGTGAACAGAAAAAACGAATTTTTTCTCAGTATCCACAAAAAAAAGCTGAACGCTGCCTGCGGCACCTGCCACCTTCGATCCGGCTCCGGGCCTGGACACAACCGCTCGAATCCGTAAAGTGTCCCTGGCCCGAAAGGCTTCCTGCAGATCTGGGTCCATCTGTAAAATTTCTATACGCTTCTGCAACTGTTTCGCTTGTGTCCCAATCATGGAAAGAAACATCTGCTGCCCGCGGAGCGCATCATTATACACCCGCTGATTGGTGTTTTGCTGCTGCACCCAGCGCATTCCATACAAGGAGGCCGCAAGACTGATGACAAGGGCTACGGCAAGGGGAAAAACAAGCGACAGGGTTACACTTTCTCTGTTTTTATGCATTTCGACCATGGTATTATCTGAATTAACAAGATTGACGCCACCGCCTGCGCTGCAAAAATACCAAGGAGATTTTCTTGGAAGATTCCGATGGAGGCCGGGTGAAAATCAACATAAAACACTACGTAAATATTGCATACAACCAACCCTTAAATGTCAAGAGCAAAACGGTCGCACCCACTGGGAGACATAGGAAAATGCAAAATCCGCCCCATGCTGATCTGCTGAATCGCCGAAAATTCCTCTTCGACTCCGGAAGGGTCCTGATAATGCTTTCATCCTTCAGCATGCTTGCCGGCGCATGCACAAGCAACAACGACGGAGAAAGACGCCTTGCCGATCTTGTCATTGAACAGGGAAAAATTGTACTTGATCTTGGGCAGAACCGCTATCGTGCGCTCAATACCGTCGGCAGCGGCCTGAAGATTGAGATCATTCGACAGGAGAAACCTCTTATCGTCACCAGGATTTCGGAAACGCGGATCGCGGCTTTTTCCTCGCAATGCACCCATGCCGGCTACGAAGTTCTGCTTCCTGAGCAGGGAATACTGGCCTGTTCAAGCGGACACGGCGGCGCCTTTGACCTTGAAGGACGGGTTGTCAATGGTCCGGCGAGGAGCAATCTGCCGAGTTATGAGACCCAACTGATCGACAACCGAGTCCATATCGCCTACCCATTCCGCTGATCGCCCCATGCAGTTTCCATGAAGAAACAAGCATATTGACCTTGCGTATCGTTACCCTGATCAGGTATGTTGTTGCCCCGGACTGCTCCTTGCGGGGAACGGCCCGTCAGAAGTCGGTCTGCTGCAGCAAACGATACCGCTGCAACTCAAAAACAGCACAAAGAGCCGAAGCGCAAGGCCTTGCAGCATTGGCCCTTTCATAACGGCTCCGAAACACAGCAAGGATACGCAAGATGAAAAAAATCGCGGTATTGGCCGGTGACGGAATCGGCCCGGAAGTCATGCGGGAAGCAATCAAGGTCCTGGACGCGGTCCAGCAGAAGTTCGGTTTCAGCCTTTCATACGAGCATGCCGATGTCGGCGGCTGCGCCATCGACATTCACGGCGAGGCGCTGCCCGCCTCTACTCTCGCCCTGTGCGAGGCAAGCGATGCCATCCTTTTCGGCTCGGTGGGCGGCCCCAAGTGGGAATCGCTCCCCCCGGCACAACAGCCGGAACGCGCCGCCCTTTTGCCGCTCAGAAAACACTTTGAGCTCTTCTGCAACTTTCGGCCGGCACGGATATTCAAATCACTGGCCGCAGCCAGCCCCTTGCGGGCCGATATCGTCGGAGATGGTTTTGATATTCTTTGCGTACGCGAACTCACCGGCGACATCTACTTCGGCCAGCCCAAAGGCAGGGAAGGTTCCGGAGCCAATGAAAAAGCCTTCGACACCATGGTCTACCACCGCTGGGAAATCGAACGCATTGCCCGACGCGCCTTTGACGCCGCCCGGTTACGCCGCAAAATCGTCACCTCGGTGGACAAGGCCAATGTCCTCACCACCATGGTGCTCTGGCGCGAGGTGGTCATCGAGATTGCCAAGGAATACCCGGATGTCAGCCTGAATCACATTTACGTGGACAACGCCACCATGCAATTGGTCCGCAACCCGCATCAGTTTGACGTCATGCTCTGCGGCAACATGTTCGGCGACATCATCTCCGACGAATGCGCCATGATCACCGGCTCCATGGGGCTGCTCGCCTCTGCCAGCCTCAACGAAAAAGGCTTCGGACTCTACGAACCCGCAGGCGGCTCTGCCCCTGATATCGCCGGCAAAGGCATTGCCAATCCCATTGCCCAGATCCTCTCCGCGGCCATGATGCTGCGGTTCAGCCTTGATCAGGGCGCAGCGGCGGATTCCATAGAAAACGCAGTTGCCGCAGTGCTCGACAAGGGCGTGCATACTCCGGATATTGCCGTGGACAAAAGCAAAGCCATCACCACTGCGGCCATGGGCGATGCGATAGTTACAGAAATTCAGCGATAAAACAGAGAAAACCACTGACCCAAAAATCAGGGTCGCAACATTTTTCATGAATTTTGCAATACAGACAAGAGGACCATCATGAGCGACTTGACCGCCACAATGACAACAAGCAAAGGCACCATCACCCTCAGGCTTTTCGCCGACAAAACCCCATACACCGTGGCGAACTTTGCCAACCTCGCCCGGCGAGGCTTTTACAACGGTCTTAAGTTCCATCGGGTCATCCCTGATTTCATGATCCAGGGCGGCTGCCCCAAAGGCACCGGCACCAGCGGCCCGGGCTATGACTTTGAGGACGAATTTGATGCAAGCCTCGGCCATACCAAGCCCGGCATTCTTTCCATGGCCAATGCCGGCCCGGGCACCAACGGCAGCCAGTTCTTCATCACCCATGTACCCTGCCCCTGGCTGGATGGAAAGCACTCGGTATTCGGGGAAACCGTCAGCGATAAAGACCAAGAGGTGGTTGACAGCATCAGACAGGGTGACACCATCACTTCTGTGACCATTGAAGGGGATGTCGCCGCTCTTTTCGAAAAAACCCAGGATAAACTCAAGGCCTGGAACCTTGCGATCAGCCAGCGTTTCCCGTCGCTTGCTCCTTCGGAATAATGCAGAGGCCGGAAGTGATCGCTTCCGGCTTCTGACATAAAAAAAAGGCGGGGAAACCCCGCCTTTTTTTTATGATCCCGAACACCCTTGATCAGGGAATCATCTTCAAGCTTTGCGCTGCATTGATGCTCCCGTTGGCTGCGGCTTTCTGATACCACTTCTTGGCCTCTTCCATATCCTGCTTCACCCCGCCTCCGATCTCGTACATGTAGCCGAGGTAATACTGGGCATCCGGATCATTTTGCTTGGCGGCCTTCTGCCACCAATTGACCGCTTCCTGATCGCTTTTTTTCACCCCCCTGCCGAGACTGAACATGAAGCCGAGCCGATACTGCGCCTTGGCCTGCCCCATTTCAGCCGCCTCGACAAAAAGCTTATAAGCCTGCGAATAATCCCTCGCAACCCCATCGCCCTTGAAAAAACGCAAGCCTTCCTCATAAAGGCTGTTTTTATCCTTTAAAATCTGAACCGGCACAGCCAGAGCAGCCGAACCCGACAAAGAAGCAACCCTGGCGGGCTGTTCGGTCTTCGGCGGCTCCTTCACCGACACCCTGATTTTTTTATCCTCGGGCTCCATCGACTTGGGCTCGGCCTGAGCCTGAACATGGGGCTCCTCAGTCTTTGCCTGAATCGGCAACGCAGCAACTGCCGTAACGACCTTCTGTCCTGCAAGCAGCTGCGCCTTGGCCGACGGATGACCCTTTTCTGCGGCAAGAGTCCACCATTTCCGCGACTCCTCCGGATTTTTACCGACTCCTTTTCCTTGGCTATACATGGTGCCGAGCCGGAACATGGCTTCGACCTGCCCCTGTTCCCCCGCCTGCTGATAGAGCTTCGCGGCCTGCTCAAGATCCTGCTCCATGGGGTCTGCCCCTGTCTCATACTTCATGGCCTGGGCATACAGAGAGTCCGGCCCGCCCTGACCAGGACCGTTCCAGATGCGGATCGAACCATCCAGCCCCGCAGAAACGAGATATTTCCCGGAAGAAAATGCCAGCGATGTCACGGAAAGTTCGTGTCCTGCATAAAAATTAAAAAGCTTCCCTCCGGTTTTCGGCCAGGACAAGATATTCCTGCTTTGGGTCGCGGCCACGACATAACGGCCATCAGGGGAATATGCCACGCTGTTCACCGCATCCAACTCAGGCTCCCGCAAGACTCTCAGGCGAGCGCCTGACTCTGCATTCCAGACATAGACCGAACCGTCCCGGCTGCCGGTAACGAACTCCTTGCCGTCAGGGGAATATGCAGCACACAATACCCAGTCGGCATGCCCCTGAACAGATCGGATCAGGCGGACATTGACAGCATCCCACATCTCGATTTTTCCGTCCCAGTTTTCGGTGGCGACAATGTTTCGGCCGTCCGGCGAATAGGCCACGGCCAACAGGTTGTTCTTGGTTTCTTTCTGCGTGGTCTCAAGGGTCCCGTACTTCACGTTCCAGATCCGCAAAGTGTTATCGTTGCCAACCGAGGCGATACGGTTGCCGTCCGGAGAGAAATCGATATCGGTAATCAACTGGGTGTGTTCGCGCATGTCATGCACCAGTTGACCTGTGGCCAGATCCCAGACCTGAACGGCATGACCACGCCGGCCTCCAGCAGACACGGCGGCGGCCAGCAACCGGCCATCGGGCGAGAAGGCAACCGCATCCGAACTGAGCAAATCCTTGCCCAAAGTGAACAGAATTTTTCCCGAAGCAATATCCCAAACCCTGACATTCCCATCGTCTCCGGCCGCAGCAATTTTTTTGCCGTCCGAAGAGCAAGCCACGCCATTGATAATTTCCTTTTTTTGTCCCTGTATCGTTTTGACAAGATCGGGATTATCAGAGGCGGCCGAGGGAACAACGAAACAAGCAAGAAAAAAGGAGCCGAACAAAAAACAAAAAGCCAAACCCTGACGCATAAAATTGGTTCCTCGGAGCAAAAAAATGCGATGCAATACTGTCATGCAGCCTCCAGCAAATTTATTGTATGTAACGCGGAGCGGATAAAAGGAGTGCGGCGAAAATTTAACGCCTCGCACGGCAATGCATATTGTATATGGAGAACACCTGAGATTACAAGCAGGATATGAAACATAAAAAAAGGCAGGCAGATACTTGGTATCCACCTGCCTCGACCACTCAAAAAAACAACCTGCTTGCGCTACTTAACCAATTCCTTCACCTTGCCGACTTCTTCTTTCAGAGAAGCGACCTCTTTTACTCCAGGCACAGCTTCTTTCGTCTCATGCAACCCTTTTTTGAAGGAAGAGATGGCCTGACCGAGGCCTGAGCCGATTTCCGGCAACTTTTTTCCGCCAAAAACCAGAAAGGCGATGCCCAAGATAACAACCAATTCAGGAGTACCCAAGCCAAACATATTCATTCTCCTTATATAAATTCAGTACATCCAAAAACAATATCGAATCAGGCGGAACCAGACGGTCCCTCCTTATCTTTTTCTTCAATTTTCTCCTGCTTGTCAGCATCGCGGGTGGCTTTTTTGAAATTCTTGATGCCCTGTCCTATGCCCGCACCGATTTCAGGCAATTTGCCCGCTCCAAAAATAATGACGATTATCACCAGAATAATAACGAGCTCCGGCATTCCAAGTCCAAACATGAGAAACCCCTTTCAGGCGACAGCGTTAATGGTGTAATCCCCCAAACACGAGCGAGGAAAAAGCTGATCATCTTATGTATACCACAAGAAAAGGAAGAAGCAACCCCCCTTTTCACTGCCGATTCTTTGACCCGACAGAAGTGATGCGGAGGATATAACGGTTTACACGGGTAATACTTTGTATTACTACTTTACAAGCAACAGTTATTTTTCAGGAGAAAACATGGGCAACAAAAAACCGGAAACAATCACCTTCAAGGCGGACGAGACGCTGGCCAAGGCCCTGCACAATGTTCCGAACAAATCAGAATTCATCAGAACCGCCATTTTAAACGCCCTTGAAAACAGCTGTCCGCTGTGCCAGGGCGCCGGCATCCTTACTTCCGAACAACGCACGCACTGGGCCAAATTTCTCCACACGCACTCTCTGCAGAAATGCGACTCGTGCAAGGCAGTGCATCTGGTCTGCGGGAGCGATGAAATTCCATGCCGACATTAAACCTGCGCGCCTTCCTGTATACCGCTGTTATCGCAGCAGCAATTCTTTCCTGCGCAACCGGCGCACATGCCGACCCGGCAAAACCCTTGCCACCGGCAAAGACGCACATCTTCGTCACTGTCCCGCCCCAGGCCTATTTAGCCGAAAGAATCGGCGGCGATGCGGTACAGGTACACACCCTGGTCGGTAAAGGGCAAGACCCGCACACCTTTGAGCCAACCCCCCGTCAGGCGGCAGCCCTTGCCGGAGCCACCCTGTTTTTCACCGTGGATATTCCATTTGAGAAACAACTGTTAGCCAAGATAACGCCGAACAACCGGCGGCTGCGGACCGTGGATTCCACCCGGGGCATTGCCAGATTGCCGCTTACGGAACCACACCATCACAAGACACACGCCGATGGGGAGCGCTCCTCCAATGTTGCGGACCCCCACATCTGGCTCGCCGCCGACAACCTTCGCATCATGGCCGCCAATATTGCCGCAGCGCTAATCGCCGTCATGCCGAACGATAAGGAAATCCTGCAAAAGAACCTCGCCTCGCTGCTAAACGAAATTAACGCTGTGGACAACCGCCTGACCACAGCTCTAGCCGCGCACCGGGGCAAAACCTTTTATGTCTTCCATCCGGCCTTTGGCTATTTCGCCCATGCCTACGGGCTGAATCAAAAAGCGGTGGAGATCGGCGGAAAATCGCCTTCCCCAAAACAGCTTATCACTCTTGTTCGACAGGCAAAAGAGGATGGGGTGCAAATCATCTTTGTCCAGCCGCAATTCGACAGCAAGAGCGCTGAGACCGTTGCCAAAGCGATCAACGGAACAGTGGCTCCCATTGACCCGCTGGATCGCGAGGTGCTGGACAATCTTACCGCAATCGGTGCGGCCATCGAGCATTCCTTGAAACAGTGAAGTCTCCCGATTGAAGGAAAAACAACATGACCGACACCAGCAGGCAGGAGATTGCCGTATCTATTCGAAATCTTGATTTCTCATACAACGGCACGCCAATTCTGGAGAACGTCAACCTGGAGATCATGGCCCGGGATTCACTGTGTATCGTCGGCCCCAACGGCGGCGGCAAAACCACGCTGCTCAAACTCATGCTCGGGCTGCTCACCCCCGAACGGGGCGAGATTGAGATACTGGGTAAATCTCCGGAAAAAAGCCGCTTGCGCATCGGTTATGTCCCGCAATACGCCCGCTACGATCCGCAATTCCCGGTAACGGTGCTTGATGTCGTACTCATGGGAAGGCTGGATCGGCTCTTCTGTGGCGCATACGGAAAAAATGACCGGAAGGCGGCCATGGCGGCCCTTGAAGAGATGGCCCTGACGGATCTGGCCGGCCGCCTGTTTGCCGAGATCTCAGGAGGACAACGGCAGCGGGTCCTTATTGCCAGAGCGCTGGCCGCCGGAGGAGAAATCTTGATTCTCGACGAACCCACGGCTAATATCGACGCCGCCTCCGAAGAGCATCTCTTTGAACTGCTCACCAAACTCAACGAACGGCTTACCGTCATGCTGGTCACCCACGATGTCGGTTTTGCCTCGAAGTTTTTCAAAAGCATCGTCTGCGTCAACCGGCAGGTCATTCTCCATCCCACCAGTGAACTGACCGGCGACCTGATCCGCAACATGTACGGAGGAGACATCCGCATGATCCGTCACGATCATCGCTGCTCGCCGGAAGGACACTGCACCCATGGAATTCCTTGACGCCTTATCCGACCCGGCCATCCCCTTTCTCCGCTATGCCTTTGCTGCCGGCATCCTGGCCAGTCTGGCCTTCGGCATAATCGGCACCTACGTGGTGGCCCGCCGCATCACTTACATCGCAGGGGCTATCGCCCATTGCGTGCTCGGCGGCATCGGCGCCGGGCTTTATTGTCAGCACAAGCTGGGAATCACCTGGTTCGGGCCTCTTTCCGGGGCCATCGTTGCGGCGCTGCTGGCGGCCATCATCATCGGGCTGGTAAGTCTCCACGCCAACCAGCGTGAAGACACTGCCATTGGCGCCCTCTGGGCCATCGGCATGGCCATCGGTTTGCTGTTCATTGCCAAAACCCCCGGCTATGTCGAACCGATGAGCTATCTGTTCGGCAATATTCTTTTGATTTCGGAGTTTGATCTCTGGATGGTGCTGGTGCTGGACGGTCTGGTGGTGGGAATCGCCACCCTGTTTTATCATAAATTCCTGGCTGTCTGTTTCGACGAGGAGTATGCCAGGCTGCGCGGGGTACGTACCGACCTGTATTATCTTTTACTGCTTTGCCTGACCGCCCTGACCGTGGTGCTGCTGGTCCGGGTGGTGGGAATTGTCATGGTCATTGCCCTGCTTACCCTGCCGGCGGCTGTGGCGAGCAACTTTGCCAAAGGTCTCTGGCAGATGATGGTGCTGGCCACCCTGTGCTGCGCCGGCTTCATCGGCTCCGGCCTGGCGATCAGTTACAACTATGATCTGCCCAGCGGCCCGACCATCATCATCATTGCCGGATTCGCCTACCTTTCAACCACAGCCTTGCGCCAGTTCCGCTCCCAAAAAAGTTAACCCGGCAAAGAAATCATTTCCGACCCGCTCCAACCAGTCCGGATATCCGTGCACCGATCTCACGCGCCTTGTCGAGAACGGCATCCTCATCCATGGTGAGCAACCTTCTGTCCTGCATCACCACCCGGCCGTTGATCACGGAATGGACCACATCACCCCCCCTGACCGCGTACACCAGGTGGGAAGCAATGTTGTACATGGGCGTCAGGTGCGGTTGATTCATATCCAAAACAATGAGATCAGCCTTTTTTCCCGGCTCCAGGCTGCCGATCCTCTTCTCCGCCCCCAGCATTTTGGCGCCGCCGATGGTCGCCATCCGCAGCGTGGTTTCAGCGCTCATCAGGGTGGGGTCATGCCGATGAACCTTGTGCAGCTTGGCCGCTGAATCCATCTCGCCGAACATGTCCACATCGTTGTTGCTGGCCGCGCCGTCGGTGCCCAACCCCACTGTAACACCGGCTGCCAGCAGCTCAGGAATCGGGGCCACCCCCGAAGCAAGCTTCATATTGCTTTCCGGGCAATGCGCCACCCTAACCCCTCGCTTGCCGAGCAGGTCTATTTCCGCCTCGGTCAGCACCACGCAATGATCCGCCACCACCTGGCTGTCAAGAATGCCCAGGGAATCAAGGTGCATGACCGGAGTGGCGCCGTATTTGGCACAGCAATCTTCCACCTCGTCCCTGGTTTCGGAAAGATGGATTATATAGGCAAGGCCATGCCGTTCGGCCACGCCCTTAAGACGTTTGAGCAGATCAGGGGAGCAGGTGTACACGGCATGGGGATCAACAGTTATAGTGACGAGCGGGTGATTATGATATTCGGCAATCATCTCATCCATGTAGGAAATGCCGTTATCCGGCGATCCATAGTTGGGCGAGGGAAAATCGTAGAGCACCTCGCCCAGCCAGCCCCGCATTCCGGAATCCGCCGTGGCCCTGGCAACCTCCTTGGCGAAAAGGTACATGTCGCAAAAGCTGGTGGTGCCGGACTTGATCATTTCGGCCATGGAAAGCAGGGAAGAATGGTACACCATCTCGCCGTTGAGATTGCCTTCGGCCGGAAAAATGTACTCGGTGAGCCAGGTCATCAGAGGCAGATCATCGGCCAGCCCACGAAAACAGGACATGGCCGCGTGGGTATGGCTATTGACCAGTCCGGGCATAACCAGGCCATGCGGCTGGACAAGCTGCGCCGCACCGGGGTACTTGGCCAGCAGGGCTGACCGCCCTCCCACCTCAAGGATGGTATCTCCGGCAACGGCAACTGCGCCATCATCGATTACGGTATTGTTCCGGTCCAGGGTCAGGATCCGGCCACAGATCAAGAGATTTGCGTTGATGTTCATGGTTTCTCTTTTATATCTCAGGCAAAACAGCGAGAAGCAATCGTAAAAACCGCTCTTCCGCTCTCTTGGTTTCCTCGATAATTTCTTCCAGAATGATGGGTTTGAGATTATCAGGGTCATTGACGTTTGCTATCACCGATACCGCCAAAACCCGCATCCCTGCATGTCTTGCCACGATAACCTCCGGCACGGTTGACATGCCCACGGCATCGGCTCCGCATTGACGAAGATAACGAGTTTCCGCCGGAGTTTCCATGCTGGGGCCCGGAATGGCCACATAGACGCCGGTGACAACATGATCGATCTGCTGTCGGGACGCACAGGCAAGCGTCGTTTCTATCAGGCGCTGATCATAGGGTGCGGAAAGATCGGGAAAACGAGGCCCCCATTCATCAACATTAGGGCCGCGCAGAGAATTGTCCGGGATGAAATCCATGTGATCGCGCAAGACCATCAGGGTTCCGGCGGCAAAAGCCGGGTTAAGGCCCCCTGCCGAATTAGAGATAATGATGTTTTTTATGCCGAGGAGAGAAAGAACCCGGATCGGCATGGTCAAATCCCGGGTGGAATACCCTTCATAATAATGAAATCTGCCCTGCAACACAGCCACCGGCCTGCCGCAAAGCCTGCCGAAAATAAGATTTCCGGCATGACTGGCCACGGTTGTCCTGGGAAAATTTGGAATCTCCGCATACGGAAGGATGACCGGGGATTCGATCCGTTCCCCCAAGCCGCTCAGGCCGGTGCCGAGCACAAGGACAATCTCCGGCAACTCAGGCATGCGATCTTGCAAAAAATTGACCGCTTCGTAGACCTTTTGCTTAAAAATTTCCATAACCATTCGTCCTTACTGATTCATTCCCGTCTTAATCGAAAAACTCGGCGCCCGGCAAAACTTCAACCGAGAGATAACCGCACTGCGGTGGCACAAAATTTCAACTACTACCTATAGTTCCAGATAGTTGTCGAAACACTGGCAACCGGCAGGCACAACATGCAGCAATTATTTACCCGATTCGGGCGGAGAAAGGAAGGCGGATGGTGAAGGTGGTGCCCTGACCTGGCGTTGACTCGAAGGTGAGACTGCCGCCATGGATTTCTTCGACGATCTGCTTGCAGGAAATAAGCCCTATCCCGTTGCCGTCGGGTTTGGTAGTGAAATGGGGCTGAAAAATTTTATCCCGAACCTCGCCGGAGATGCCATGCCCATGATCGATAATCTTCACCACGGCCTCATTATTCTGGTGAAAAAGAGCTATGGTTATAAGCCCCCCGTCTTCACTGGCCTGAGCGGCGTTGACCACCAGATTGGAAAGCACGCGGCAAAGGCCAAGGGAGGAAAAAGGGAATTCCGGGAGATCGCCGGTGATTTCCACCTGGATGCCGCGACCGCCTATTTCCGGATGAACCGTCCAGGACGACTCCTGAAGATCAACAACCAGCTGAGCCAAGGAACCGACATGGACCGGGGTGTCGGTCTGAAGTCGTCGAGCCTGGGCAAGGGCATTCTCCATGAGAGTGAGGAGATCCCCCCGAGATTTGATCATGCAGGCGAGATATCTGTTCCCTTTAAGCCCGGGCACGGTTCTTTCCATGACTTCCAGGAGATGAAAAGGCGTAAGCAGATTTTTCATATCATGCACCATGATATTGATCTGCTCATACTCTTTTCCGAGAATTTCGAGATCACGCCGGACCCGCTGGCTCAAGGTTTTCATCATGGCAACCAGCGATTTGGGCTGCCTTGAAAAATACTCCTGAAACACGGCAAAAGGGACTTGAAGGAGAAGGGAGGCTTCCAGGGCTGCAACGCTGGCGGAACGGGGCTGGCTCTCGATAATGGCCATTTCGCCGAAATACTCGCCGGGCTTGACAATATCGATCACCCGGTTGCCGCGAAAGACCTTGATTATCCCCTTCAGGACAATATACATTTCCTGACCGGAATCGCCCTCATGAAAGAGGATGGCGCCTTTTGCAAGCTCTACTTCCGAAGCCTTTTCCAAAAAGGTATTGAGTTCTTCTCCGGAAAAGAAGTGAAAAAGATCAATCGTGCTCAGGAATTGCAGCAGTTCGGTTCGATTCACCAAGGCCTCATTCAGTGGACATCACGCTGTTTTTTTCAGCAACCAACCCGTTGATTCTGAAAGTATAGCAGAGAAACGTCGTAGATACCTCGAAAAATAAGCCGAACTCGGTTCGGAAAAATTTTCAGCAAAAAAAATTACAGCGCATGCTGCTCGACGAATGCCTGCACAGCCCCTGCCTCGGCCGCCATGACCTCGCAACGGGTTTCCTTGTCGGTCAGTGCGGCAAGGCTGTCCGGCAGCTCGGGCTCATGGCCGATGGCGCGCTCAACGGCAGCGCCGAACTTTGCCGGATGGGCCGTGGCGAGGCAAATCATCGGCACTCCTTCCTCCCTGACGGCCAATCCGGCCTTTACCCCAACAGCGGTATGCGGGTCCAGCACATAGCCATGCAGCGTATAAAAATCGCGGATAGTGCCGATGGTTTCCGTTTCGTTCACACTGCGCGAGGCAAAATCCGCCCGAACCCGCTCCTGGGCAAGCTCGTCAAACTGCAGGCTGCCGCCGGCCGCGAACCGATCCATGTCCTGTCTGGTCATGGCGGCGTCCTCACCGTTCAAGTAGTAGAGATACCGCTCAAAGTTGCTTGCCACCTGGATATCCATGGAGGGACTGGAGGTCTGCGCAACCGGCCCAAGAGAGTAATCGCCGTTGAGAATAAAACGGGTCAGCAGGTTGTTCTCGTTGGTGGCGAGAATGAGATTGCGGATGTGATTTGGCAGCATGCGGCGTGCCACATAACCGGCAAAAATATCTCCGAAATTGCCGGTGGGTACGGAGAAATCCACCTTCGCAACTCCTTCGCTTCCGGTAACCTTGAGCGCGGCATAGATATAATAGACGACCTGAGCAACAATCCGGGCCCAGTTGATGGAGTTCACCGCGCCCAACTGATGCTTATCCTTGAAAGGCAGATCGTTGAAGATGGATTTGACGATGGACTGGCCGTCGTCAAAAGTGCCGCGCACCGCAATATTAAAAACATTGGGGTCGGTCACGGTGGTCATCTGCAATTCCTGGATGGGACTCACCCGCTTGTACGGGTGAAGAATGAAGATGTTGATGCGCTCCTTGCCCCGCACTCCGTAAATCGCCGCACTGCCGGTGTCCCCGGAGGTAGCGCCCAGGATGTTCATTTTGCCGCCGGATTCCTTGAGCAAATACTCAAAGACATTGCCCAGAAACTGCAAGGCCACATCCTTGAAAGCAAGGGTCGGTCCGTGGAACAGTTCAAGGATGTAACAATCGCCCTGCTTGACCAGCGGAGTTATCTCACGGTGATTGAAAGTGCTGTAGGATTTCTCGACAAGAGTGCGCAGATCGTCCACCGGGATATCATCGATAAAACGCGAGAGCACGGCGGTTGCCAGATCCGGATAGCTGAGTTTCCGCCACTGCGCCAGGGTTTCGGCGGAAATCTCGGGAATTTCTGCGGGCAGGAGCAATCCGCCATCGGTGGCAAGACCCATCATCACGGCCTGCTTGAAAGATATCGGGGCAATGCCCCCTCTGGTGCTGATGTATTTCATTGGGAGTTATTCCTTGATTGTTCGCTGGCTGCTATTGCCTTACAGCTTCATTTTTGATTGCGCACCAGCAAACTTGCGCTTTCCATCTCCGCCGGAATGGGCAAGCCCATCAGCTCCAGGATGGTGGGAGCGATATTGGTGAGGGTGCCGCCGTCTTTCAGGCCAAGGCCCGGCTGGGCTCCGACCATGACCAGGGGCACCGGATTGGTGGAATGCGCCGTTACCGGGCCCCCGGTTTCCTTATTGATCATAACTTCGGCATTGCCGTGATCCGCAGTGATAAGCGCCACTCCGCCGAGTTCGGTGAACCGTTCCACCACCCTGCCGATGCACCGATCCACGGTTTCAACCGCGGTGATGGCGGCCGGCATAATCCCGCTGTGCCCTACCATGTCGCAGTTGGCGAAGTTGAGAACCACCAGGCTGTAGGGATTGCCTGCAAGGCGGCGCAGCAATTCCTCGGTCACCTCGTTTGCGCTCATCTCCGGCTTCTTGTCGTAGGTTGCCACCTCTCTAGGAGAAGGGAGCAGCGCCCTGTCTTCCAGCGGATACGGTTCTTCGCGGCCGCCATTGAAAAAATAAGTGACATGAGCGTATTTTTCCGTTTCAGCGATACGAAGCTGGTGCAATCCGCGGCTGCTGACCTCTTCTCCGAGTATCCGGGTAAGGGCAACCGGCGGAAAGGCCACTGCCAGATCAAAATCCTTCTCATAAACGGTAAAAGTTAGATAGTCGGCCAACTGGGGCCGGCGCAGCACTGGAAAACCGGAAAATTCCCGGTCGACAAAGACATGGGTCATCTGTCTGGCCCGGTCGGCGCGGAAATTGAAAAAAATGACCGAATCCCCGTCGTTGACAGTGGCAACCGGCTGCCCGCCATCCATAATGACCGTGGGCTTGATGAATTCATCGTTTTCACCGCGGCCATAGGCCGCAGTTACGGCTTCCTGCGCATCCCCGGCGGTATACACGCCCTGGCCATCCACCATGGCCTGCCAGGCCAGGGAAACCCTGTCCCAGCGGTTATCGCGGTCCATGGCATAATAGCGTCCGCTGACCGTGGCGACTTGTCCCACCCCGATCCGGGAAATAGCGCCGGCAAGTTCGGCCATGTAGCCGCCGCCGCTTTTGGGCGGAGTATCGCGGCCGTCCATGAAGGCATGGACATACACCTTGGCAAGCCCCTTCTTCCTGGCCATTTCCAGCAAAGCGACAAGATGGCGGATATGGCTGTGCACCCCGCCGTCGGAAACAAGGCCAAGCAGATGCACCGCTGTGCCCTGCGCAACGGCGCGGCTGATAACATTGCTCAACGATTCATTATTGAAGAAATCACCGGTATCAATAGCCCGGTTGATCCGGGTAAAATCCTGATACACAATGCGACCGGCGCCGATGTTGAGATGTCCCACCTCGGAGTTGCCCATCTGCCCTTCCGGCAGACCAACAGCACCATTATGAGCCACAAGTGTCGATGCGGGCAGGGTTGCCTGCCATCGGTCCATGTTAGGCGTGTGAGCAAGGTGGATCGCGTTGCCTTCCCACGGCTCCCCCACTCCCCACCCATCGAGAATGGCCAACAACACCGGCGTAATCGTCTTCATCATTTCTCCACGGCTACAGAAGCAGTCGGTTCAGGATGCTTCCGGGTCGATTTCCACCCTGGGCGCATCGTGCCATAAGCCTTCAATGTCATAGAAATTGCGGTCTTCGTTGTAAAAGATATGCACGACCACATCGTTATAATCGAGCAGCACCCAATGCCCCTCATTGAGCCCTTCGGTGTTGCCGTCCTTGACCTTTTTGTGACGAAGGGCGGCATCCACCGCCTGGGCAAGTCCCTGCACATGCCTGGTGGAGCGCCCGCTCATGATGACAAAAAAATCGGTAAAGGAAGACAGGCCCTGCACATCAAGAACGACCAGGTCCTCCGCTTTTTTCTCCAGGGCTGCCAGGGCAGCTAAACGGGCCACTTCCAGACTCGGCGCGTCCTGAATATTTTTATGGACCTTTTTCATTATGACTCCTTGTTGGGATAAAACCCTTGTTGTTGCAATCGCAAAAAGCGCGATTGCAACGGGTATCACTTTGTGACTTTCCGGCATCCGGTCACGAACCTGTGACTTTTTTCATTTCTGCGAAGTCAACATAGTGCGCCACGAACAAAACGGGAGAGCTATCATAAACCGGCAGCGCTGAATCGGCAACCGGATAGTTCCCGAACTATTGATTGATCATTGTCGGAGACGAAGAGCTGTGTTAGATTGTCACGGTTTGCACACCGACAACACAGCTTGAGGAATGACAATGCGAGAAAAGATTCTGGCGGCCCTGGCAAAGATCCGCCCAACGCTCCAGGCAGACGGAGGCGATGTGGCCCTGGTTGATGTGAGCGAGGACGGTGTGGTCACGGTTCAATTGACCGGTGCCTGCAAGGAATGCCCCATGTCCAGAAATACGCTGAAAAACGGAATCGAGAAGTTCCTGCAGGGCGAGGTTCCCGAGGTCCGTTCCGTCGAATCCGTTTGACCGGATCAGTAAAGCTCCTTATTTATGATACCCGGTGCCGGACTTGATGGAATACGCCCGGTACAGCTGCTCAAGCACCAGCAAACGAGCCATCTCGTGGGTAAAGGTCATCCGCGAGAGCGACAACACATGATCCGCCCGCCGCATAAGATCCGGCGCAAGCCCGGTGGGGCCGCCGATCAAAAAAGCAATTTCCCGCACCCCCTGATCCTCCCAGCGGCTTAACATGTCCGCCAGTTCTTCCGAGCTGATTTGTTTGCCAGACGGAGCAAAAGCGACAATTCTCGCCGACTGCGGCACGCTGCCCAAAAGTATCTGACCCTCTTCGCTTTGCTGCCGCACGGCGTCTTCCTTAATCCCGTGTTTCTTTTCCTTGAGCACAGGCAGTTCAAGTTGGGCAAAGCGCCTGAGCCGGGCGGCATAATCGTCAATTCCGGCGGCAAGATACTGCTCCCTGGTTTTGCCCAGGAGCGGGAGAATGATCTTCACCGCCCTTTCCCTTATTTGTCGTGCTGCTTAAGGATTTCAGCGAGTCGGGAGCGAAATTCCCGATAGCCGATCTCCCCCTTGATCCCGGGGCAGGACTGACTGATGGCCTCGAAGTTGTTCTGGTCGCTGAGCATGCTCGGATGCAGGGGCCATTGGCTGCACCGCCACGGTTTGCCGGAATGCACCGTGCATCCTTCATTAAAAAAGATACAGTGGCCGTCCACGGTCTTCATTTGCACGATATCTCCGGTAATACGCAGATATTTATCCTGCACTTCGGCAAGAGGCAAATGCAGGTGGGCAACGAGACGCGTCACATCCTCACCGTCCAGCGAGACCGTGGTTTCACCCTGACAGCAATGGCCGCATTGACGACACTGAAATATATCCTTAACTTCAACCATATGTAATCACCTGCTCTTGCACTTGTTCTTTCAGCACCAGCATTGAGGTGCGTCCCTTGATTCCTCAGTGAAATATATAACCGAGGGTCCGGTAGATCAATTTGGCCACGGCAAAAGCCGCATGCTCCGCGCCTGGACGCGGCGAAAATTCGACAAAATCCATACCAACGATCCGATGCCGGCAGGCAATCTCCCGCAACAGATCGACAGCCTCGCGCCAGATCAGCCCATCCGGCTCAGGTGTGCCGGTGGCGGGCATGATAGCCGGGTCCAACCCATCAACATCGCAGGTAAAATACACCGGCCCCTTGATCTCCCGGCAGACCTGTTCGATCCAGTCCGCCTCAGTGCGGATGCGCCGCATGAAGAATGGCTTCCAGCCTTTCGACTGAACCAGTTCATACTCTTCCCTGGAAAAAGAACGGATACCGACCTGAGTGAAAGGAATACCGAGATCATCCAGACGCCGCATCACGCAGGCGTGACTGTTTGGGTTTTCCTCATATTGATCGCGCAGATCGAGGTGGGCGTCGATCTGCACCACATGCAGGTCCGGGTATTGCGCCAGGCAGGCCTGCACCGCAGGCACGGTCACGGTGTGCTCGCCGCCAAGCAGTACGGGAAACATGCCTGCCGCCAATTCAGCGCCCACTGCGTCCTGGATATGTCTGCAGGCCGCGGCAGCGGTTAAACCGCTGAAATCAGGAACCGGCCGAGTGGCGATACCGAACCGAACCGTTTCGATGAGAAGTTCATCGTCAAACACTTCCAAGGCCGGGGATGCATCAATAATAGCCTGCGGCCCAAGCTCCGTGCCTCCAAGCCAGCTCACCGAGGAGGCAAGCGGGGCGGAAAGGACGGCAATACGTTTTTCCGGGCCAAGATCGGCCTCTTCGCCTAAAAACTGTGATATCTTCATCATTTTTTTTCAGTTTTCCTTGTTCGCATCCATTGCCGCTCAGGCGGAACCCACCACATCTCCGAACAAGGCGATATCAATACCATGACGCAATGCCGCTTTTTGCCATCGCAAATTATCCGGCGTGTGGAATATGATATCGTCATCCGCAGGCAGCGTGAGCCAGCCATCAACGGTGAGTTCTGCCTCTAACTGCCCAGGCCCCCAGCCGGAATATCCCAGAGCCACCAGTAAATTTTTCGGACCCTGGCCGGAAGCGAGATCATAGAGCAACTGGGGATCGCTGCTCAGATGAACAGTATTGCTCACTTCAAGGAAATGCTGCGCCCTGTATTCGGAACTGTATAAAAAAAAGGCATTTGCCGCCTCCACCGGGCCACCCTGATACACGGAAGGCAACAACCCCGGCGGCACAGGAATTTCAGCGCTTGTAAAAACATCCGCCATATTTATATCGGAAATGGGTTCGTTCACTACCAGTCCCATGGCCCCCTCGTCATTATGGGCGCAAAGGTAGACAACCTTCCCGGCAAAACGAGGGTCGGGCATCTGGGGGGTGGCGATAAGAAAATAGCCTTGCAGGGTTTCGATCATCCTGGGGGCATGGTCCATGCTGGTTGACATGATATGATCGCCACAGGCGACCGCCTCAAATCCGCCTGCAACTTAGCACTTGATCGGGCTCTGCGTCAAGAAAAGCATACACAACAATTTTTCCGTTTTCCGGAAAAGAGTTGGAGTTTCCCCTCTGATCCATGCTAGTATTTAAATACTTTCCTGCGACGGCATACAATTCCCCAGACAACCCATTCCGGACCGAAACCACGCATATGACTTACGATATTAATTCCGAAATCAACCGGATTATTGCCTCTGAACATCACGACCCGTTTCAGGTGCTGGGATTCCATGTACTGGACCACGATACCGCGTCATCGGTTATCAGAACTTTCCAGCCAAACGCCAGCGCCTGCTGGCTGTTAACCGACGGGGAAAGAAAGGAGATGTACAAGACAAGACCGGAAGGCTTTTTCGAGATTGTCATTACCGATTGCAGCGAACCATTTCCCTATGAATATGAAACGGAGTATTACGACAACAACCATCATGTTTTCAAGGACCCGTACCGTTTTTTGCCCCAGATGTCCGAGTATGACCGCTATCTTTTCAACAACGGCACGTACTACGAAATTTACAACACCCTCGGCGCACACCTTGTAACGATCGACGGTATCACAGGGACTATTTTTCGCGTCTGGGCGCCAAGCGCCAAAAGAGTCAGCATTCTTGGCGACTTCAACTACTGGGACGGCAGAGTCCATCAGATGCGGGTTTTAGGCAATTCCGGCGTATGGGAACTCTTCATTCCGGATATCGGCCAGGGAGAAGCATACAAATACGAAATCAAAACCCAGCATGACGCGCTTCTCGAAAAGGCTGACCCCTTCCAGTTTTTTTCGGAGATACGCCCCAAGACCGCCTCGATTGTCTGGGGACTGAACGGCTATAAATGGAATGACTCAGCCTGGCTTACCGAGCGAAAAAGCCGGAGAAGCTATGAACAGCCCATGTCCATTTACGAGGTCCACCTCGGCTCCTGGCGTCGCGATCCCGGAGACCCTTCCCGACTGCTCTCCTTTCAGGAGCTTGCCGGTTCCCTGATCCCGTATGTCAAGGAAATGGGCTTCACCCATATCGAGCTGATGCCCATCATGGAGCACCCTCTTGATGAATCCTGGGGGTATCAGGTCACCGGATATTTCGCGGTTACCAGCCGCCACGGGACCCCTCAGGACTTCATGTCCTTTGTGGACCAGTGCCATCAAAACGGGATCGGCGTTATCCTCGACTGGGTACCGTCGCACTTTCCCTCCGACGGCCATGCCCTGAGCAAATTCGACGGCACCGCTCTCTACGAGCATGAAGATCCGAGGCAGGGCGCGCATCCCGAGTGGGGCACCCTGATTTTCAACTACGGCCGCAAGGAAGTGCAAAACTTCCTTATCGCCAATGCCCTTTTCTGGATGGACAAGTTCCACATCGACGGCTTTCGGGTTGATGCCGTTGCCTCCATGCTCTACCTCGATTATGCGCGCAACGAAGGAGACTGGATACCAAACATCTATGGCGGCAAGGAAAACATCGACGCCATTGAGTTCATCAAACACATGAACGCCATCATCTACGACCGCTATCCCGATATTCTGATGATCGCCGAAGAGTCGACCAGCTTTTTCGGGGTATCAAAACCCCTTGACTGGGGGGGCTTGGGCTTTGGCTACAAGTGGAACATGGGCTGGATGAACGATACCCTGAGCTATTTCAGCAAGGAGCCCATCTTCCGCAAATACCACCACAACGCCCTTACCTTTTCGCTGCTCTACGCATTCACCGAAAACTTCATCCTGCCCATGTCCCATGACGAGGTGGTGCACGGCAAACGCTCCCTGCTCTTCAAGATGCCCGGGGACATGTGGCAGAAATTCGCCAACCTGCGTTTGCTTTTCTTCTTTCTCTGGACCCATCCCGGCAAAAAGCTTCTGTTCATGGGATCGGAATTCGGCCAGATCTCAGAGTGGTACTGCAAGGTAAGCCTGGACTGGCACCTGACTGAACAGAACACCATGCACCGGCAGTTGCAGACATTCGTCCAGCAGTTGAATGCGGTGTACAAGGATACCCGCGCCCTCTGGGAGATTGATTTTTCCTTCGACGGCTTTCGCTGGATGGATTTCAAGGATGTGGACAACAGCATCGTCGCCTTTTGCCGGAAGGGCAAAAAAGCGAAAGACCATGTGGTCTGCCTGCTCAATTTCACCCCCCAGGTCCTGCACGACTATAAACTCGGCGTACCGGCCGCAGGCTGGTACAAAGAAATCCTCTCAACCGATTCGGCAGAATTCGGCGGCAGCAACGTATACAACCCGGACCACAAGGAAGCCATTGCCGAGCCATTCGGCGAAGCTCCGTTCCATATTCTGGTCTCGGTTCCGCCCCTGGGCGGCATCATGGTAAAACCGGTATAGCCGCTCAGACGTTACTTGGGTTTTCGGCCCGAAACTGAATATTGGCCGGCCGAGACAAAGGAGAGTGCCCATGGGCTGTGACAGCAGGCTGCCGGTCGGCAGCGACAAGGTAAAAAAAGCCATTTCCTGGATGAGCGAAGAGTTGCTCGCCAATCCCCAGAAAAAAAGGGGCACGGTGCTCAAGGAAGCGGAGATTCGCTTTGATCTCTCCCCTGCCGAATGCGAATTCCTGACAAAAAACTTTAGCGAATCCGCTCCCTGCTGATCCGCCTTGCTAAACGTTCTCCTCTTCAAACCATTGGCGGTAGCCGCACGCCAGCACCGGCCAGGAAAACCGTTCGGTGAGTGTAAGCGCATCCTGCTGATTCAGCCTGTGTGAGCCTAAGGCAACACGCAGTTGCCGAGCAAAGTCCGCATCCTCGTAGCGGAAGGGTGGGGCAAAAAGTTCCCGGTACGACAGGCGATCCGGCACCAAAGGCCGGCAGCCTGCGCGCACCGCTTCAAGCACAGCCATGCCGTAAAATTCATGCTTGGCCGTGGAAACGACTATATCCCCCTGGCAGAGCAGCCTGCAATATTCCCGATAATCATCCGCATACCCGAAATGAACGATCCGCTCGGCAAGCCTTTCCCGTGCCTGGGCGAAAACACGAGGCTGGCTCCTGAAGGATTCGCCCAGCACGATCAGCCCGAAGGAAGCGCCTTGCCCGGCAAGGTCATACAGGGTTTCAAAAAACATATCGGGATTCTTGTCGTGTTCCCATCGGTGATTCCAGACAAGGACCTTCGCCCTGCCCGTCTGCCTGTCATCCCAACAGGAATCGACGGCGCTGAAATCCAGCCCCGGATAGAGGATCGTCGCTTTGTTCCGGATGGACGTTTCATAATCATTCAAGGACATGTCCGGCATCTTGGCGAGCAGATCCCTGCATCCGGACAGGAATGAATCCAAATTGTATTGTGAGTTGAAGGCAAGCTTTTCCGAAGCCAGGGCGGTGGTGAGATTGGTCAGTCCGAAATGCACATCCCGGACGTCCGCTGCTTGCACCGGATAGGCAAACTGGTTTTCATGGAAATAGGTCAGGATGGGGATGTCACGGAGATGTTTTGGAAGCAGACCGCGCAGGGCGGCGACATCCACCAGGGAAGAGCAGAAGATTATGTCGTATTTTTTATCTGCGTAACAAGGATCAGCTGCGAGGATTTCAGCAAAATGCGGGGCCGCGAGCCGCATCCGCCATTTCCAGCTATGCGCGGGCAAAGTCAACAGGTCTAATGAATAAGGAAGATGGGTGGTCAGACCGGAGAGAAAGGCCTTGTGCGACCCGCCATAATAAGATTCAAGAACAAGGATATTCAATCAGGTCACCCTGTTCAGGCATTCTTTTTCAAATATTGATACGCCTCGTTCAGCTCCTTCATCTTCTCCTCGGCCACCCGCCGAAACTCCTCGCCCAGATGCGCAACCTTGTCCGGGTGGTATTGCATGCTCAGTTTCCGGTATGCGCTTTTGATCTCTTCGGCCGATGCTCCCGGTTCAAGTCCGAGAATTTCATAGTAGCGGTGCTTGGTCTCCGCCTGACCACCAAAATGCCGGCCCCGGCTGCCGCTGACATACTTGCTTCGAATGGCGTGATGGTCATAAACGGCAATATTGAGAAAATCGACAATGGTCTGCACCATGGCCAATTCCTGGGCTGAAACCTGGTCATTGGTGTACAGCACCTGATAGATGAGCTCCACCAGAATCAATCGGGGTTCATAGGCGAAACGCCCCTTGAACTCGCTAAGCATGGCTTCGAGGGAATCCTGGGATGCCAGCGCATCCTGGATCAGATCCCGCACCCAATACATCTGGCTCTGGTTGTAGCGAAGATGGACACGGAAAAAATTCTCTATGGGGCCAAGCTCAGCCTTGGTGACAACCCCGTCCGCCTTGGCTATCCGAATCAGGATATTGACCAGCAGAAAGACAAACTGGTTATGGCTTTCCGTCTGGGACTGTTCGTAACGACTCGCCTGCCTTCGGATATACTGGGAAAACCCCCATATCCCGACAAAAACCATGATGACAAGAGTGACCCCGGCAAAAAAGAGAAACCCCAGCACATCAAGGATAAGGGGAGCGCCGCCCATGGCAAACAGCAGCAGGGCAACAACCAGTAAAAAACCGCCACAACCCGGCGGTTTATGTTGACGATAGACAATCATGCCTCAGCCTCGGCAAACAAAGCCTCTACAAATTCGTTTGGTTCAAAGTCGCGCAGATCCTCCATCTGTTCTCCGATCCCGATAAAACGGATGGGGATATTGAACTCATGGGAGATATTGATCACGATTCCCCCCTTGGCAGTCCCGTCAAGCTTGGTCAAAGCCAGGCCTGTGACATCCACGGCCTCATTGAAGAGGCGCGCCTGGGAAATGGCGTTCTGGCCGGTAGTGGCGTCGAGCACCAGCAGGGTTTCATGGGGCGCGCCGGGAACCTTCTTGTCCATGACCCGCTTGATCTTTTTCAACTCTTCCATGAGATTGATTTTGGTGTGCAAGCGACCGGCTGTGTCAACCAACACCACATCAAAATTCCGCGGCTTGGCGTAATCAAGGGCATCGTAAACCACTGAAGAGGGGTCCGCACCGGCCTGTTGGGCGACAACCTCCACGCCCACCCGCTCACCCCAGATTTGCAACTGTTCGCTGGCCGCAGCCCGAAAGGTGTCGGCGGCAACCAGCAGTACCTTCTGGCCAGCCCTGGTGAACTTGTAGGCCAGCTTGCCGATGGTGGTGGTCTTGCCTACCCCGTTGACACCCAGCACCATGACCACGAATGGGCCCTGCGCAGGCAGAACGCTGTCTGCAGGCGGGTTCGTATTGAGCAAATAGCCCAAGATCATCTTTTTCAGAGCAGTCTTAAGAGCCATGGCGTCACCCAGGGCGTTCCGTCTTACCTGTTCCCTGGTTTTATCAAGAAGCTCCATGGTGGTGGCAGCTCCGAGATCCGCCATGATCAGAATCTCTTCAAGATCTTCAAGCAGCTCGGCGTCAATGGTCTTCTTGCCGAGAAAAAGCGTATCAATCTGGCGGACAAATGTTTTACGCGTCCGGGACAACCCATCTTTAAGCCTGAGAAAAAAACCGGCTTCATTCTCCCGTTGCTGTGCGGAAGCATTTACCCCGCCCGGTTCAGCTGCAGACGTCGCCGACGCCATATCACCAGGACCCTGCCCCTGCTCCGGCTGGACGTCCTGCGCGTTTCCGAGTTTCTTTTTAAACCAGCTCAGCATCGTATTTCCTTTTTCACGGCGTCTTTGCCGTTATATTTTCAAGTGCTTCAACAATCCGGCTGATAACCCAGTTCGGGGTGGAAGCCCCGGCCGTAACCCCTACCCGCCCATAGCGTGCCAACGCCTGAGAATCGAGATCCTGTTCCGACTCCACCATGAACACCGGGCAGCCAAGGCTTTCGGCAATCTCCCCCAGCCGCTTGGTGTTGGCGCTGGTCTTGCCGCCCACCACCACCAATGCCTCCACCTCCTGACAGAGCTGGCGGACCTCCTCCTGCCGTTTATGGGTGGAATCACAAATGGTGTTAAACACCTCTCCCCCAACATATTTTTGCAGAATCATCTCTTTGAGCTTCTCAAAAAGACGCTCGTCCTGGGTGGTCTGGCTGACGATGATATAGGGCCCGTCAAGACGCAAGGCCGCGACATCCGCCTCGCTGTTTACCACCTGCCCGGTGTCGCCGGCATAGCCCATGAGGCCTTCCACCTCGGCATGATCGCGGTCTCCGATGATCACCGTGGCGAACCCCTCTTTTTTATATCTGGCAATAATGGCCTGCACCTTGAGCACCCTGGGGCAGGTTGCATCTTCCACCCTGGCGCCGGAGGCTTCCAGCTTCTTTTTCTGTTCGGGAGGGATGCCGTGGGCCCGAATGATAATGGCTCCGGTGGCCCGGGCCGGAATCTCGGTGAGTATCCGCACGCCTTGATCCTCAAGCAGTTTGAGAACCTGCGGATTGTGGATCAATGGCCCAAAGGTGGCAATGGCAGTGTCATCCTTCTTGACCATACCAAGGGTGGTCTCAACCGCCCGACGCACCCCCATGCAAAAGCCTGCATTCTTGGCAAGCACTACTTCCATCTGTTCACCTTTTTTCTATAGTGCTTCGACAAGGCTCTCCTGAGCAACGTCGAAGGGCTCAGCATGAACGAAAGAAACTATAATGATTTCAAAATACCTACCGTTCGCCCTGAGCCTGTCGAAGGGCCTTTTTCTATTTCACAAGAGGCACAATCTATACGGATTTCTCAGCATTTGCAAGAAAAGCAACACGCAAACGAATCATGAAAACCCTGAAAATGGAATCATTTGCACGAATCCTGCGACGCCTTTATACTGATTCTATACACATCTTCACAGGAGCCCCATGACCCTGCACCCGCTTTCCCTTGATGACAGACTTTCAGTTACTGAATATCTCCAAAAATTCCCCCCCGAGATTTCGGAGCAGACCTTTACAAATCTCTTTGCCTGGCGAAACACCCGGCCGATCTGGATAGACGAATTCAAAGAGTCGCTTCTCTTTTTTGCCGAAACAAAAACAGGGCTGGCTCTACTGGGAAACCCCGTTGGCTTGGTATCCCTGCCCGAAGTTCTCAAACACTACGGAAGCCGGATAACCGGAGCCGAACGATTCCCCAAGGAAAAACTTCCGGACACCGCCCAGCTTCATGGGTCGATAGTCATCGAGGATCGGGACAATGCCGATTACGTCTACCGCAGGGAAGACCTTGCCACCTTGTCCGGCAGGCATTTCACCAAGAAGCGCAACCACATCAACCAATGTTTGGCTGCGTATGACTGCAGCTACGAGCTGATCACCCCGGAAACAATTTCCGAATGCCTTGCCATGCAGAACCGCTGGTGCGCAGCAAGGAATTGCAAAACCGAACCGGGATTATGCGGGGAGTATCAGGCAATAGAGGAAACCCTGAAGCACTACACGGAATTGCCCCTGACCGGCGGCGCCATCCGGATTGAAGGGATCATCGAGGCTTTCACCGTTGGCGAAGCACTCAATCCCGCAACCGCGGTTTGCCATTTCGAGAAGGCAATGACCAACTTCCATGGGTTGTCACAGTTGATCAACCAATGGTTTGCCCAAAATAACCTTGCCGATTTCACCTATGTCAACAGGGAACAGGATCTGGGGATTCCCGGTCTGCGCAGGGCAAAAGAAAGTTACTCTCCGGATCATCTGGTGGAAAAGGTGCGGATTATTCTGCCTGAATCCAGCACGGACAGCACTAAGGATCAGTACTCCGACAAATGATCCACAAGGAAGAGCGGACACTTTCCTCCTTATGGATATTCCGTTCGTGCTGAACGTGTCGAAGCACTGCTGGAAAGATTCTTAGGATTCACATATCGCCGTTATTCCTTGGCCAACAACAACCCAAGCGCCTCCTTGATATCCTGCACCAGATGGAAGCGGATACCCTCCTTCACGTTATCAGGAATCTCCACCACATCTTTTTCGTTGAGAGCGGGCAGAACGATCTCCTTGATCCCGGCCCGCACCGCGGCCAAAACCTTTTCCTTGATCCCGCCCACCGGCAGCACATCGCCGCGCAGGGTGATCTCCCCGGTCATGGCCATGTCCTTGCTTACCGTTCTGCCCGTTAAAAGTGAGGTCAGGGCCGTGACCATGGCCACGCCGGCGGAAGGGCCGTCCTTGGGGATGGCGCCCTCAGGCACATGGATATGCAGATCGATCTTGGCAAAGATCCCTTCGTCCACCCCCAAATCCTTGGCATGGGAACGGATGTAGGTCAGGGCGGCGGTGGCCGACTCCTTCATCACGTCACCGAGTTTGCCGGTCATGGTAAGCCCGCCCTTGCCCTTCATCTTGGCCACCTCGATAAAGAGCAGCTCCCCGCCCACCGGGGTCCAAGCCAGTCCTGTGGCCAAGCCTGGACCCCATGTCCGGGCTTTGGTTTCCGGAAAAAACTGGATGGGCCCGAGATAGGTGGCAAGATTGGCGGTATCGATAAGGGTCGTGCCGGTTTTGCCGGTGACAATGTCCTTGGCAACTCCCCGGCAGATTGCGGCCAATTTCCGTTCCAGATTCCTGACTCCGGCCTCTCGTGTGTGTGAACGGATCACCATCCGGATTGCCTGATCATCGATCTTCAGATCGTCCTCGCTGATGGCATGGGCCTCCAATTGCTTGGGCAGGAGGTGCTGTTTGGCAATGTTGAGCTTTTCGTCCTCGGTATAGCCGGAGAGTTCAATAACCTCCATCCGGTCGCGCAAAGGCCCGGGAATATTGTCCAGCAGGTTGGCCGTGGTAATGAACATCACCTTGGAAAGATCAAAAGGGATCTCAAGATAATGGTCGGCAAAAGTGAAATTCTGTTCGGGATCAAGCACTTCAAGCAGGGCCGAGGAAGGATCTCCCCGAAAATCCATGCCCAGCTTGTCGATCTCGTCCAGCATGAAGAGCGGGTTATTGGCTCCGGCCTTGCGCAGGCTCTGGATGATACGTCCTGGCAGAGCGCCGATGTAGGTGCGACGGTGCCCGCGGATCTCGGCCTCATCCCGCACCCCGCCCAGAGAGATGCGGATGAACTTCCGGTCCATGGATCGGGCAATGGATTGGCCCAGCGAGGTCTTGCCCACACCGGGAGGGCCGACGAAACACAAGATGGGGCCGTGCATGTCCTGCTTGAGCTTGCGCACCGCGAGAAACTCGATGATCCGCTTCTTGATCTCCTTAAGACCGTAATGGTCTTCGTCCATGACCTGCTGCGCCTTGATGATATCCAGGGAATCGTGGGTGGATGTCAGCCAGGGCAGATCAAGAAGCCAGTCGAGATAGGTCCGGGAAACGGTATACTCCGGCGATGACGGTGAGATGCGGGCAAGCCGGTCGAGTTCCTTTTCAGCGGTTTTCCTTGCCTCATCAGGAAGCTCCGTCTTGGCAAATTTTTCACGCAACTCCTTGAGATCAAGATTTTCCTCTTCCTCGCCAAGCTCCTTGCGGATAGCCTTGAGCTGCTGGCGCAGAAAGAAATCCCGCTGTTTCTCGTCCGTATCCTCTTTGATGCTTTTCTGAATTTCCTCGCTCATCTGCGCTGTTTCAAGGCGCTTGTTGAGTTCGCGGGCGGTTCGATGCATCAGAGCCTTGCCTTCCTGTATTTCAAGGATTTCCTGCTCTTGCACCGGGGTGAGATTGAGTTGGGAAATAACCAGATAGGAAATATAGAAAGGATCGGACAGGGACTCTATGGTGGAGACAAGTTCCGCCGGGAGCGACAACAGTTCCGCAAGCTTTTTAAACTGAATGCGAAGATTGAGCACCAGCGCTTCGGCCTCTCTGTCTTCTTCCATCTCCATGGGGATTACGACAGCGCGGGCCGTCAAATACGGTTCTTCCTGGATAAATTCCACAAGCTCCAGTTTTTTAATGGCACTGATCAAAACCTGATAGCCGGCGCCCTCTTTGACCTTGACCAGCTTGTGAATGTACCCCAATACTCCTATCCTGTAGAGATGCCTCGGCTCAACCCGGTCTTCATTCTCTTCGACGGGCTCTTTGTGGCTGACGATGGCGACCAGTCTGTCTTTAAGTATCGCTTCATCTATAAGCTTCTGGGAGGCCGGATGGAGAATGTTCATGGGAAATCCCATGCCCGGAAAAAAGACAAAGCCATGCAAAGGCAGCACCGGCAAAATTTCCGGTACGGGCAAATCGGCAGGATTCTTGCGAGACTCAGTCTTTTGAGCCGGAATATCCGTTTCTTTCTGCTTCTCGTCTTCGCTCATAATTTTCAACCCGCATCGAGTAGTATTCAGGGGAGAGGAAGATCGCCCGCTTCAAGGCTTATCTTACTGTAATAGTGATTTTCCCCGCAGTGCGACGCAACGGCAGAATAATCTGCAGAAATCCGTTTCTGCTTTCCGAAACCGCTTGTGACGCGTCAACAGCTTTGGGCAAGGCAATTGTCCGCTCGAAAAAACCGCGCTCAATCTCCAGCTGATGGATATGCGACACTTTCTCCTGGGGGCAACAGCCTCGTTCACCGGAAACAGTGATCCGAGAGTCTTCAACCGTTACGACAAGAGAGTGCGGCATTATGCCGGAGATATCCATGTAAACGATGATCGCCGAGGCTGTCTCATACACATCTGCGGCAGGAAACCAGTTTTCCGCATGAAACATGGAACCCATCCCTCGAAGCACCATGCTCCATGGCTGCTCGTCTGGCGCTCTGTCGGGAGGACGCTTCTTCCTGAACTGATCCATGGGTTTTCTTTCCTTTTCCACTGACTTTCAGCGAAAAACAATACTGGCTGGTTATTTTTCGACAGTCCCGGTCCCCTTGCACAAGGGGCATGTTACCTTAGGCACACACTGACAATCGCTCCAATCATCGCCAGTCTTTGATCCGCGCCATTCACTGTTGCATTCACAGGTTCCCTCGATCACCTTCTCGCCATTGCATTCAGGACACACTTTTTTGTCGGCAGCGTTCATAAGTTACCCCCTTTTATGGTTTTGGAGCCAATCCTGCCGGTTTCTCCGGCAATGTTTTTTTTCCGCACTGTATTAAAAGTATGGGGTCGTTCAAGGGTGATGTCAAGTGGATGAATTGAGAGAACGAGTCCTCACGAGACATCATCATGGCGACAGGCGTGCGCCACCATAATTTTTTTTGCCAGTCCGGCATTGATGGCAAGCCGCGTCCCCTTGATTGCCACGATCAGAGGCCCGGACGAATGGTTGCTGACAATATCCAGGCATGCGCCGACCGTCAGGCCCATATCGTTCAATCTGGCCTGCACCTCACGACCGCCCAGAATCGTGACAATCCTCACCTGTTCGCCATTGGCGGCGTATTGCAGCGAAAGGGCAGGCTCCCGCTGCGCCATGCACGAGGCGCAGAGACCGTAAATCTCCATCTTATGCTGGAGCGGATGGAACTGGAACTGCCGGGCAATTTCATGCTGGAGTTTTTCAAGATCGTTGTTGGCAAACTCCTGAATCTTGCCGCAGCGCGTGCAAATAAAATGATCATGATGCATGCCCAGGTGGTGGTGCTCGTAAACCGGCTCCTGGGTTTCAAACAACTGTTTCTGGGCAAAGCCGAACTGGCAAAACATCTCCATGGTTTCCTTGAGAAACTCACGGTCCAGCAGATCCGGACTCTTTTCCTTGATGATATTCTCCAGGCCGGTGAGGGTCAGATGCTCTTCGACCGAAAGAAAGATGTCCAGCACAATCAGCCGATCTTCGATGCGGGAGGCATTAAACGATTGCAACACCTCCTGAAACTGCTCCCGCTCCTGCTGATGCTGGGTCTGGGAATCAAGCCCAACCTGAGCGGGAATTTTCACGCCCTTGTTTTTTTGAGACAAAAATGAAAAGCCAAACATCTTTACCAGCTCCTTTTCTTTCGAATCATGTCACCTGCAGCCACTCGTCGTTCACCAGCAGGGAGTGGGGCCGAAAACGGGCTTTGTAAGCCATGGCCTTGACCTCCTCTATCAGGTACCCAAGATAGAGATATGCACAGTGTTCCCGCTTGGCAAGCTCATTGAGGTAGAGAATATTGAAAGTACCCAGGCTTCTTTTTTCAAAGGCCGGATTAAAATAAAAATAGACTGCGCTCAGGCTGCGGTCTGCCAGATCAACTATGGACACGCCAAGCAGTTGACCGTTCAGCCTGAAAGAAATTTCCATGGTCGAGGCCAAGGAATTGAAGAAAAAACCGCTGTAATAATCCATGGCCGTGGTTCCGCGGCCAGGATACCTGCTGTTCAAAAAAAGGTCCAGCAGCTGCAGCTTTTCCGGCGTGGTCTCAAGGGGGCCCAAACCAATATCCAGATCCTGGTTCCGTTTGAAAACGCGCTGCATGTTCCGGGAGGGTCGAAAGGTTTCTGTCGCAAGCCGGACAGGCACACAGGCCGCACAATCGGGACAGCGCATGCCATAGATGGTATTGCCGTTTCGCCGGTATCCGGCGGCGAAAAATTCATCCAGTATGGCCGGGGGCAGAAAACTGAAAGCCGCCTGGTGATACACTGCAAGATAATCCAGGCCGTAAGGACACTCTGCCGGAGTGTCCACAAAATATGGGAAGAGCTTGGCTATGAACTGATCGGTATGCAGAACATCCGCTGAGGTCATGTTTCACGCTATAGATGCCGTCGCTTATTGATAGAGGAAATATTTTTGGCGCATTTCGCTGAAATCATCAATCCCCTGCTGCCAGCCCAACTCAAGATCACGGATGTCAACGCCTGCCGCAAGATGATGCCTGAGTCCACTGTCGCCCAAAATCAAATCAAGGGGAGTCCGTTCGAATTCATACTCATAGGGCGGCTGTTTCAAGGCAAACTGATCCGGATACAGCCGCAAGAATGCCTGCAGTAAGGCCAGCGAGGTGCGATAGGGCAAAAAGGTGTGCGGGTCGGTGACATGGAGTTGAAAACCCTTGCAGGTCTTCCCTGCCCATTTGTTGGCGGTGGGTTCAAAAGCCAATGGCCGCAGGAAACACCCGGGCAGGGGAAGAGCCTGGATGTTGCCCAGAACTGCCTGCCAATCAAGAAACGGCGCGCCGAACAGCTCAAAGGGCAAGGAGGTGCCTCTGCCTTCCGAGATATTGGTGCCTTCGAATAGTACCTGCCCGGGATACACCAGGGCCGTGGTCGGATTCGGCATATTGGGCGAAGGGAATACCCAGGGAAGGCCGGTATCGGTAAAAAGCATGTCTCGGCGCCACCCGGACATGGAGACAACCTCCAGATCCGCGCCGAGTGCATACTCATGGTTGAGCAGTCGGGCCAGTTCGCCGAAAGTGAGCCCGTGGCGCATGGGCAGCGGGTACAATCCGACAAAGGAGCGGCAGTCATCCTGCAGCAGATTGCCTTCCACCGCCGTACCGCCAACGGGGTTGGGCCGATCCAGCACCACCACCTTTTTCCCGCATTCCCTGGCCACCTCCAGGCAATAGGCCAGGGTATAGAGAAAGGTGTAAACCCTGGTGCCCACATCGACAATATCAACGAGCAGCACATCAAAATGCGCATACATCTCGGCCGTGGGTCGACGCACCTCGCCGTAAAGACTGAACACCGGCAATCCGCTGACCGGGTCCGTCATATGGTCTGATTCGATCATGTTATCCTGCTTTTCCGCAAAAAAACCGTGCTGCGGCGTGAACAGGCAGGTGAGCTGGCCCGGCAAGGCAGTCATGATCAGATCCCGGCTATGACGCAGGCGATGATCGGTGGAGGCCTGATTGCAGAGCAGGGCCAGCCGTTTGCCTTTGAGATACGCCGGGGGGGAAGCCAAAAGGTTCTCAATTCCGAGAGTAACCATAATTCTCCAATTTCAAACAGTGGATGGAAAAACCGACAGCGGCAGCATTCAACATTTTTTTCTTTGCACTTTCCCCACGGCTGATTAGTTTAGCGTAACCATGAGACATGATGGAATATAATCGAACCAGGAGCTTTCGCGCATCAAAAAGGCGACAGGTTCGAAAGATGCCCTGAATCACAAAGGAATTCGACATGAAAATTGCAATCAGCGGCAAAGGCGGCGTGGGCAAAACCACGATCATGGCCATGCTGGCCAAATATCTCCAGAAACAAGGGAAAGAGGTGCTGGTCATCGATGCCGATCCAAGTCCGCACATGGCCCAGAGTCTCGGACTCGCGGAGGATGAAAAAATCACCCCCATCTCCGAAATGAAGGATCTGCTGGTCGAACGCTCCGGCAAGGTGGATGGGTCGCCCTTTTACAACATCAATCCGCAGGTTGATGATCTGCTCTCCCGCTTTATCGTGGAAAAAAACGGAATCAAGCTGATGGTGCTGGGCGCAATCCAGACCGCCAAGGGAGGCTGCGCCTGCCCGGAAAGCAACGTCTTGAAAAGGATGCTCACCAAGCTGCTGCTCTCCCCCTCCCAGGTGGTGCTGCTCGACATGGAGGCCGGGGTGGAACACCTTGGCCGGGGCACCATTGCCGGGGTGGATCATCTGCTGATTGTTGTGATTCCGTCAAAATCCGGGGTGCGCACCGCGCTGAAGATCAAAAAGCTGGCCGAGGAATCAGGCATCCCGCGAATCTCCTTTGTCGGCAATCTGGTCCATGACAGCGATGACCAAACCTTTCTTGCCGCAGCCCTTGGCCAGCCCCCCCTTGCCTGCTTCCCCGATTCAAACGCTATCCGGAAAACGGAACGCGCGGGACTGCCGATCACCGAGGTATTGGGTGAGGTAGAGGAAGCTGCAGGGCAGCTGATTGCCCAAATCATTCCGTAGATTTTTTCAACCGAAACAGAGACCGCAATCCGGGCAAGTCGTCGTGGTGGTTGCAAAACCAAACCCGCAGGCCGGACAGACGGCCTCCTTGGCCTCCGGGTTAAAAACCGCCTCGGCATGGGCTGTGTCATGCTCAGCCATGACGGTTGCCCGGCGATGCTCTTCGGCCAGTATCTGCAAAGCATCCGCCAGTTCTTCCTGACGAACCTGGAGGTGAAATTTCGGCGCGCAGCCGCCGGTTGAGCAACCTCCACCTTCCTTGCTGATCATGGCGCCTATTTGTTCCGCCTCAAGCAAGGTCTTGAGGTGCTTGAGGTCAGCTAAAGAACCCTGAAAAATAACGACCAGTTGATCATCAGGGGTCAAGGGTCCTTTCCGGTTCCGGCGAAACGAGTTTTTTCCCATAGCCAGCAGGTCTGTGCCCAAAACAAGGGTCAGCTTGCAGGCAGCGCAGGTATCTATTTCCTGCCGGTACTCGTCCCGGCACTTGGGGCAGTATTTCAAATCGTGCTCAATCATATTGCTTACCTATAAAAAAAAGGGAAAACTATCCGAATTGTAACTGTCCAGCAGTGCCGCAGATGCGCGAAAGAGGACTGCGAAGTGTGCTATTGCACATGAGCAAGCCGATGACAAAGCAGATGCGGTGCTGCTGGACAGTTACACAACCTATAAAATAAACCGGCTCAAATCCTCATCTTCCGAGATATCCTGCAACTGTTTCTTCACATACTCGGCTGTAACCAAAAATTTCTTGTCGGCTCGCTCGGTGGCGTCAAACGAGAGTTCCTCGAGCAACCGCTCCATAATGGTGTGCAGCCGCCGGGCTCCGATATTTTCGGTCTTTCGGTTAACCGTTGCGGCGATCTTGGCCATGGCCCTGATGGCTTCCTCGGCAAAATCAAGATTGATTCCTTCTGTTGCCATGAGGGCGATGTACTGTTTGATCAAGGCATTCTGCGGTTCCGTGAGGATTCGGTAAAATTCCTCCTCTCCCAGGGCAGAAAGCTCCACCCGGATGGGAAAACGGCCCTGCAGTTCAGGCACCAGATCGGATGGCTTGCAGAGATGAAAGGCGCCGCTGGCGATAAAGAGGATATGATCTGTTTTGACCATACCGTGTTTGGTGGTCACTATGGAGCCTTCGACAATGGGCAGCAGGTCGCGCTGCACGCCTTCACGGGAAACCTCCGGACCATGACCGGAGCCACCCTGACGTGAGGCAATCTTGTCGATTTCATCAAGAAAGATGATTCCTGACTGCTCGGTGCGACGGATGGCGAGCTTGGTAACGCTTTGCATGTCGATCAGCCTTTCCGCCTCCCGCTTCTTAAGAATCTCCATGGCGTCTTTCACCATCATCTGCTGCCGCTGGGTTTTCTTGGGAAACATCTTGCCGAACACGTCCTTCAAGCCTGATTCCATGTCGTCCAGACCGCTGCTGCCGTGAGAGAGGATTTCGATCATGGGCAGCGACTGGGCCTGGTCTATTTCCATCTCCACCTGCTTCTCGTCAAGCTTGCCGTCCCTGAGCATCTGTCGAAATTTTTCCCTGGTCGAATCAACCGCTTCTCCGGACCGGCCGGAGTCCTCGATTCTGTCCGCCATGGGTGTGACCTGCCCCAAAGGGGTCGGGCGCGGCGGCACCAGCAGGTCGAGCATCCGCTCCTCCGCCTGTTCCGCCGCTTTGACGGTCACCTGCTCACGCGCTTCCTCGCGCACCATATTGATGGCAAGATCCAGCAGGTCGCGGATCATGGATTCCACATCGCGCCCCACATATCCCACCTCGGTGAATTTCGAGGCCTCCACCTTGAGAAACGGCGACTGGGCCAGGCTGGCGAGCCTGCGGGCGATTTCGGTTTTTCCGACCCCGGTGGGACCGATCATGATGATATTTTTAGGCGCTATCTCTTCACGCAGAGGCAGCGGCACCTGCTGCCGCCGCCAGCGGTTGCGCAGGGCAATGGCCACGGATTTCTTGGCGCCATCCTGGCCGATGATATACCGGTCCAGTTCAGCCACGGTTTGTTTGGGAGTCAAAGTATTCATGGATTCCATTGAGCACATTTCCTTATAAAAAACAGCCGGGCACACCTCTGTTTATTCGGCAGCCATCTTTTCAACGACAATTCGGTCGTTGGTATAGATACAAATGGATGCAGCGATCCGCATCGCCTCCCGGCAAATCTCCTCTGCGGAAAGAGCGCTGTGCGCCACCAGACCCTTGGCCGCTGCCTGGGCGTATGGCCCGCCCGAACCGATAGCCAGTACCCCGTCGTCCGGCTCGATCACGTCGCCGGTTCCCGAAAGAAGCAGGGAATGGTGCTTGTCCACCGCAATTAAAAAGGCCTCCAGCTTCCTGAGCATCTTGTCGGTGCGCCAGTCCTTGGCCAGTTCAACCGCTGCGCGCATCAGGTTGCCATTGTACTGCTCGAGCTTTTGCTCCAGGCGGTCAAACAGGGTGAAAGCATCGGCCGTTGAGCCGGCAAATCCGGTAATGACCTTCCCTTCATACAGGCGGCGAACCTTTCGCGCCTCATGCTTCATGATGGTATTGCCCAGCGACACCTGACCGTCTCCGGCAAGAGCCACTTCGCCCTTATGCCGGACGGCAACGATTGTGGTCGATCTGATCTTCAACGCAAGTCCTCCAAACAGTCTTTGATATGCGCCGTGCAGCTTTCACCGCTTAGCCTTTGGATGTGCCCTGTCGTAAACCTCGCTCAGGTGATCCATGTTCAAATGGGTATACCTTTGAGTGGTCGAAAGGCTGACATGTCCCAGCAGTTCCTGCACCGTTCGCAGGTCAGCCCCCATCTCCAGCAGATGGGTGGCAAAAGAATGCCTCAGGGCATGGGGCGTAACCCGGGCGGCGATTCCGGCCCGTTGAGAATACATTTTCACTATACGTTCGATGCTTCGGGTGGTAAGCCGCAGCCCCCGGTGGTTTAAAAAAACCGCCTTGTTTTCCGGAGCCTCCCCCCGGGCGATCCGCTCTCGGATCAGCAGCGTCCGCTGGGGAAGGTACCGGCTCAGGGCTTCCAATGCCGGGTTGCCCACCGGCACCAGTCGTTCACGGTTGCCCTTGCCTGTTACCCGGAGCATACCTTCGTCCGCATCAAGACGATCAAGGTCAAGAGCCGCAAGCTCGGCAACCCGCACACCCGTTGAGTAAAGAATTTCGAGAATAGCCCGGTCCCGGGCACCAAAGACATCTTCGTTTCCCGGCATCTCCAGCAAGGAAAACACCTCGTCCACGGTGAGGAAAACAGGCATGTGTTTTTCCTGCTTCGGTGTGGCGACGGATGCGATCGGGTCGTGGGTTATGATCCCCTCGCGAAGAAGATGGCGAAAAAAGGTGCGGAGCGCGGAAAGCTTTCTGGCAACGGAACTGCCTTTGTTCTTGCCGTTCAGGGCATACACAAAGGATCGAACAATACGGGGTTCGATCTGGCGGACATCATATCCAGGATCGACAAAAGTCGAAAATTCAACAAGATCACGCCCATAACTTTCAACGGTTCTCAGGGAATACCCCTTTTCAACGGAAAGCCAGCGACTGAACTGGGGGAGAAGATCCTGCAGGGTGTATGACATGGAAATATTTCTTCTGGTAGAGCGTTTTGGGCCACGCAGACATGGATTATCACCGCATGGACAACCTACCATACTCATGTTTTTTTGGAAAGACATTGCCCATAACCGCAACTTCATTTATTTTATATAATTCAATCCAAACTTGCCGACACGCGAGGATCGTATTTTTTTGATAAACCTCGGGAGGGATCATGTCAAAAAAATCTTTTGAAGAAGCCCTGGAATCGCTGGAACAAATCACGAAGGAACTTGAAGACGGCGACCTGAGTCTTGAGAAATCGTTAAAAAAATTCGACGAAGGAATCAAGCTGGCCGAACTGTGCAACCAAAAACTTGAGGAAGCACAGCAAAAAGTCGACCTCCTGCTAAAAAAAGACGGCAAGCTCATGAGCGTCCCCTTTATCGCTTCCAATACGTCTTCGGAAGAAGAGAGCCTCTAGCCTCTGTTTCCGTTGAGACCAATATAATTTTTTTATGGAATTCAAAACATACCTTTCCGAACAATGCGCGGTTGTAGAGCAATCCCTGGCCCGCTATATGCTGACAGAGGAAGGACCTCTCGCCACCCATATCAAAGCCATGCGCTACAGCCTTTTTGCCGGAGGGAAGAGAATCCGACCGATTCTTGCTCTGGCAACAGCAGAAGCCTTGCACGCCGAGACAAGACATCTGATGCCCGTGGCCTGCGCCCTGGAATGTATCCACACCTATTCCCTTATCCATGACGACCTGCCGGCCATGGATAATGATGATCTTCGCCGCGGGAAACCAACCAACCACGTGATATTCGGCGAAGCTGAAGCCATACTTGCCGGTGATGGACTGCTCAGTTTCGCCTTTGAGCTGCTGACCCATCCTGATGTCCAGCAGGGCATCTCCCCTGTCGCCCAGATTCGGATGATCAACCTCATCGCCAGGGCCATCGGTCCGGAAGGCATGGTCGGCGGCCAGTCACTGGATCTTGCCGCCGAAGGACGGCCGATTCCCTTTGAGCACCTGAAGCTGATCCATGGCTGCAAAACCGGGGCGCTCATTACCGCTTCCGTGCAGGCGGGGGCAATTTTCGGTAACGCCACCGAAGAGCAGTTTGCCGCCCTGACCCGTTACGGAATACAGATCGGCCTTGCCTTCCAGATAGTTGACGATCTGCTGGATGTTGAAGGAACAACCGAAGATCTCGGCAAGACCGCCGGAGCTGACGTGAGCCGCAACAAGGCAACCTATCCGGCCTTTTTCGGGGTTGCCGAAACAAAAATCATGGCCAGGGAAGCTGTTGACGCGGCCTTGACCGCTCTGGAAATTTTTGATGCCAAAGCCGAGCCGCTCCGCGCCCTTGCCCGGTATATTTACGAACGGAACAAATAACCGGTACCCCCGGAGGAAAAGGCTACAATGAGCCAGACCCCAATACTTGACAGCATCGATTCCCCGGCTGATCTTAGAAAACTCTCGACAGACCAACTCGAGAGCCTTGCCGCGGAAATCAGGCATACGATCATCCACACCGTTTCGCAGACCGGTGGCCATCTTGCTCCCTGCCTTGGGGTGGTGGAACTCACCCTGGCCATCCACTATGTGTTCAACACTCCCGAAGACAAGCTGGTCTGGGACGTCGGGCACCAGGCCTATACCCACAAACTGATTACCGGCCGACGCGATCAGTTCCACACCCTTCGCCAGTACAAAGGGATCAGCGGTTTTCCCAAAAGAGAGGAAAGCCCTTATGACGCCTTTGACACCGGACACAGCAGCACATCAATCTCTGCCAGCCTCGGCATCGCCACAGCCATGGATCTGAAAGGCGCCCCTCACAAGAGCATCGCTGTTATCGGCGATGGCTCCATGACCGGCGGCATGGCCTTTGAGGCACTGAATCAGGCAGGGCATATACACAAGGATCTTATTGTCATCCTCAATGACAACGAAATGTCCATCTCGCCCAATGTCGGCGCCCTTTCCAGTTTTTTAAGCAGAAAGCTGACCAGCAAGACCGCAATGCGCGTCAAGAAGGAAATGGAACATTTCCTCAAATCGTTCTCCAATGTGGGAGAAAACATCCTCTCTGTTCTCAAAAAAAGCGAGGAAAGCTTCAAAGGTTTTTTTACGCCCGGCATGCTCTTTGAGGCTCTCAAGTTTGAATACATCGGTCCACTGCCGGGGCACAATCTGGAAAATCTTATCGAAGCCTTGAGCAATGTCCGGGATTTCAGCACTGGTCCGACGCTTATCCATGTGCTGACCACCAAGGGCAAAGGCTACGAGCCGGCTGAAAAACATCCGGGAGATTTTCACGGGGTTGGCCCATTCAACATCGACACCGGCCTGCCGATCCCGTCTCCTCCCTCCCCGCCCAGTTATACCAAGGTTTTCGGCGAAACCCTGGTTGAAATCGCAGGAAAGGACCCACGCGTTGTCGCCATCACTGCAGCCATGCCTGTGGGCACCGGCTTAAGCGATTTTTCCCAGCGGTTTCCCGACCGTTTTTTTGATGTGGGTATTGCCGAACAGCATGCCATCACCTATGCGGCAGGTATGGCCACGGAGGGACTACTGCCGGTGGTTGCAATCTATTCCACCTTTTTCCAGCGGGCCCTCGACCAGATTATCCACGATGTCTGCCTGCCCAATCTTCCGGTAACACTGGCCATTGACCGAGGAGGACTCGTCGGGGACGACGGGCCCACCCATCATGGAGTCTTCGACCTTTCCTTCCTGCGCTTCATTCCCAACCTGGTAATCATGGCTCCCAAGGATGAAGATGAGCTGCGGCACATGCTCCATACGGCCATCCTGCATCCAGGCCCGGCAGCGGTTCGCTACCCGCGCGGCAGCGGAGAAGGCGTTCCGATGGGCACTACGCTGCAACGCATTCCCGTGGGGACGGGCGAGCTTCTCATGGAGGGGGAGGATGTCCTTTTGCTTCCCGTCGGCAACAGGGTTTCAGCGGCTCTGGAAGCGGCGGTTGGCCTGAAAAAGCTCGGCATTGAAGCGGCGGTGATCAATCCGCGCTTTGTCAGGCCCTTGGATGACGCACTGATTTGCAAATGGGGTGGTCGGACCGGCAAGGTGATTACGATTGAGGACAACGTGAAAAAGGGGGGGTTTGGCAGCGCCATCCTTGAGCTTTTTGCCCAAAAAAACCTGTGGGGTATCCAGACAAGGATACTGGGGTTGCCGGATACGTTCATGGAACACGGCACCCAGGCCCAGCTGCGTCATAAAGGAAATATCGATGTCCCGGCGATCATCGTCGAGGCTCTTGCCCTCTGCGGGAAAAAAGGCCCGGCCGGCAAACAATAAAAAACTCAGCCTGGGCAGGGTAACGGTCGGCGAGTTATCGGGTGTTGCCTGCTGAACAAGGCCTTTTGGGCAACAAATTCTAAACTTCATGCCCGAGCTGGTCTTCCTGCTGCTCAATCACCTTGAAAACCTTGGCCAATTGTTTTTTGCTTTCATCAGGAACATTAATAAACCTGCAGGCCAGCCGGATACGTCGTGGTGAATAATCCGGATTCGACTCAACCACCATTAAACGCCTCGCTACGGAATAGAGCCCTGCGACTTTCAGCGTGGCGCCCTCAAGATTGAACTCCATATTAATCATTGCCGGCATAAACCAGTTTAACTGCGCAGGGGCATCGAGTTCGCACAACAACCCGCCGTCACTGAAATTGATGACCTCGGCGGGAAAACTGTTGCTCCCCTGCTCCAGGCTGGCGTTGGCGTCGTGGATGCTGTAACGCCTTGTCGCGCGCATTGCAAAATGCGTGCAGGTACGGGTAATCAATACCCCAAGTGCGTTGGGTGCGCATGGAATGATAATATGCTCCTGAATACCGTAGCGCTTTATCTCTTCAAAATAATCCTGCTTCTTGCTTGAGGTAAACAGAATAAAGTTTGTTCTTTGTCCCTCGGGCAAGGCAAGTCGTTTTTGGGCGAATTCGAGCCATTTTTTATCAGAGGATTCCTTGGAAAAAAGTACCAGGTGATAATGGGCATCCTCAATAAGCCCCTGCGCCTCCTCGGCATCGTGGGCCTCAGAAACGACCGCATCATTAACCGTGGCCTGAATCATGGTCCGGATTATGCGTCGCATACTGGCGGAACTGTCCATTATAATGATATTTCTAGCCATAATTCACTCCTTGGAAAGATTGATATCCGCAAGAAAGCGCAAAATTAACCGATTTCTTCCATCCTCTTTCTGCATTGCATACTCCCCAGGAAGAATTCACCGCGATTTGAAATCGGCTTCAGTTTTATTTGCCGTAAAAAAATGTAATCCCTGGCGCAAGACCGCATAAAAAATTATATACAGAAAATGATCGGTATAACAGAAAATATTTTCATTACGTGTCTGTCTTCATCATGACGCCATCCCCCCGGCCGAAACCGGCTATCCCGCAGGTCTGGACATTCACCACCTACTTCTGCGAAGGATTGCCCTATTCAATAATCCGCACAGTATCCTCCTTGTTTTTTCGTGACTATGGCATCAGCCTTCAGGGAATCGGACTTACTTCTCTTTTTGGATTGCCGTGGGCTTTAAAATTTTTCTGGGCGCCCTGTCTTGACCAATACGGCACCAAGCGCCAATGGCTGCTTATCATGCAGTTCCTGTTGGCCGGGACTTTTCTGGCCGCAGCAACCTTTGCTCCGTTGCCACATGCCGCCCCGCTCATCGGCATAGTTTTTTTTATCGGAAGTTTTCTGGCCGCCACCCACGACATCGCCATCGACGGATACTATCTTGAGGCACTTGACGCCCCAGGGCAGGCGCGCTTTGTAGGCTACCGGGTCATGGCGTACAGAATTGCCATGATGGCAGGGGCAGGAGTTATCGCAACATTAGGGACAACCAGGGGATGGCCGGTTGCGTTCGGGGGATCCGCCTTGCTCCTGGCAATGTTTTTCATCTATCATCTGCGGTATTTGCCCCATAGCGAAACAGCCCGTCTTCCCATTGCCCAACTCCTGGCAATACCCAAAAAAAATCGCCTGTTTCGAAATGTAATCGTTGCGGCCCTCATCATCGTCACCATCCGCCTTACATTACAAACGATGGGCAAGCACGATCTGCTGCCCCGCCATATTTCATGGCCAGAGATTGATCTGCCCGCACTCATTAGCATATTCTTGTTCACCGCACTTTTAGGTATCGGCCTTAAACGGAAAAAAATAAAAAAAATACTTAACTCCAGGAACAACGCCTTTTTCAGCGAAGCCTTCTTTTCCTTTATGGATCGTGAGAAAATCGGACCCATCCTGGCCTTTATCGTCTTGATCAGAACCGGGGAATACATGCTTTCCAGCATGGTCGCTCCATTCATGGTCGATCTTGGCATAAAACAGCATTACGGATGGATTTCCGGTGGAATTGGTTTGCCATTCTCCATTGTCGGCGCAATGCTTGGAGGATGGCTAATCTCAAAATACTCGCTTCGAAAAATGATCTGGCCGTTTCTATTTGCCCAGAATTTCACCAATCTTGCCTACATGTTTTTAGCTCTGAAGCTCAACGACTTCGTTCAGCTCAACAGCGGAAATCCCATCCCCACGGCAATAGGAGGGACGAATCTTTTTGCTGTTGTCTGCGTGCATGCTTTTGATCAGTTAGCAGGCGGCCTTGGCACCGCAGTACTCATGATTTTCCTCATGCGTTTATGCCAACCGCGCCATAAGGCGGCACATTATGCCATCGGCACTGGGTTGATGAGCTTCAGCGGTCTGTATGCAGGGGTATCGAGCGGTTTTCTTGCAGCATGGGCTGGGTATGGATATTTTTTCGGGATCAGTTTTCTGCTCTCTCTTCCCGGCATGGCCATGATCTTTTTCGTTCCACTGGCAGAGAGCCAACAAAAAGAGGCGTTGCGGTAACCCCCGCAACGCCTCTTTTTGCTACAAACTTTTGACAATTTCTTCTTTTATGGAAAGCAACAGCCCTGAAAATGATGTTTTTACGACAATGCGCGTTTCACAATCCTTAGAATCATCTCACGAGACAGCACTTTCGTATTCCTGTTGGGGAAAAATTATTTTTTCAGCCGTGCATCAAGTTCCTTCTGAACCTGATCACTGATATCAAGTCCATCATCAGCATAGAGCAACCCAGTCCGGTTCCGCAACCCCTTCATGGTGTTCTCGAGAATAATGGAGTAACCGTTTTTCTTGCCGACATCTGCAATAATATCATGAAGCTGCTTCAAAATCGGCTCCATATGTTTTTTCTCAAGCTGCTGCATCTCAAGTTTCGCATCTTCTGTTTTCAAACCATAGTCGCGCAGTCTCTTCTGGTACTCACGCTCTTTCTCTGCACGTACCTCGTCACTCCAAGCCGAACCTTTCTTTTCAATGTCATTCTTCAAAGCGGTCAAAGCATCTTCGTCAGCCTTGAATTTTGATTGAAATTTGTCGACCTCAGCCTGCAAGATTTTCTGGGCATCCAAAGCAGCTTTGGAACTGCCAAGAATTTTCTGAATACTGATGGTGGCAATCTTGCCACGTTCCGGAGCCGCAAAGGCAAGCACTGAAGAAGCACACAGTGCTACACACACAACAAACAGTCCCCTAAGGAATTTCATTTTCATACATATCTCCGGTTTGTTATCGTCAAATAGAAGCAACTACCGTTACATAACCAGCAATACTAAAAAAAAAGAGATGGGAACATAAATATGCTCCCATCTCAGATTGTAACAACCTTCTTAGAAAAGAAGCTTACTTAACAATAACAAAGTCGTCACGCCGATTCTGCGACCAGGCCATTTCATCATGACCAAGGTTGAGAGGCTTTTCTTCGCCATAGCTAAGAGTGTCAATCCGGCCTTCCGCAACGCCCATGTTGACAAGGTACTTAACTGCGGTCACGGCCCTTCTCTCGCCGAGAGCCATATTATACTCGTTGGTGCCACGCTCATCGGTATTTCCTTCGACGCGTACACGTGCCTTTGCGGAACCAATCAGGAGTTCGCCATTCTTCTTGATGCGATCCTTCTGATCCGCACGGATATCGGATTTATCAAAGTCAAAATAGATGGGGAGCATCGGGGCGGTGGTCCGTCCCTCCAGAACTGCGCCACTGTCGCCGCCAATCCACTTAGAGGCAAGAGACTCTTCCTGTCCCATGCCGGCGCCGGTGTCAGCGGCGGGCTTGCCACCAGCCATGTCCTTATCGCTCTGCACCTTTTGCTTGGCACAACCACCAGCAAAAAGGGAAAGGGAGACAACAACACTAGCCATTGCCAAATACTGCAGAATTCCTCTTTTCATTTTTTCTCCTTCCTCCTGATACTTCTTGTGACAGATTTTTATATGAAAACAACCCCTTATACAATTATGTATAATTCAATAATTCTTAAGATCATACAGAAGTCTTTGTAAAATTTCAACGTGTTTTTTTATATGTCAGATGCGTCGGGAGGCGTTCAGCGCAGGAAAAAAATACATTTCTTATTCCTGTCTGAAAAAATCGTCGCTGTTCTACCTGCATAATTATCTTGCATGAGAGGGAGAGCACATTATATGTATATAATTGTTAGTTAAACAATCTAGAACACATCGCCCGACTTTCCAGTCTCCTGCGTATTCCAACGTAAAGATTTTTTTAGCCTTTACCCTCGCGAGCCTACATTGACCGATGAAATCTCATCTACTGTCCCACAACAAAAACAACACTAAAAAACCGGGAAAAGCTAAACCACAGCTTTCGCCTGACGACAAACATCGTATCCGTGAAATGCTTGCCACCAACCGTTTCGGCACTTTTTTCGGTGTTTCACAAAAGGTTCTTGACTCGGTATGGCAGGCGCTCACCTCCCCGAATGGCGATTCCATAACCTATATTTCCATGGAGATTGGAGCGGATCTGGATGTTTTTCACCCTGTTCGCAACAGACTGCATCATCTTGAGATAACAGAACATCCAGACGAAACCATCAACCGTTTCCTGCAGATGAACCTGCAAGGGCCACTTAAGATTCCCAACTACAGCGGCGGCCTTGGGATCCTTGCGGGAGACACTCTGAAAAGCTTCGCAGACTGCAAAATTCCTGTAGTCGGCATATCCCTTCTCTACCGGAAGGGATATTTCTCCCAACTGGTCGACTCAAAAATAGGCCAGGTGGCATGGGCATCTGCATGGGAACCGGAAAACACCCCCGGACTCTATCTGCTGCACGACCCTGAATCGCCTTCACAACCCCTTACCATTGAGGTTCCATTCCATGATCTTCAGGGGGTGCGCTCCGTTGCTTGCGCCCACCTATGGCTTAAAATAGAGATGAATGAGTCCCTCGACTTTTTCGTTCCTGAAATTCTTCTCGATTACCAGACCCCGCAGTCTCCCTCCTGGATTCAGGATGCAGCGCAACACTTGTACGACAGCAGTTCGGAAAAAGTGAAAGCAACCCAGCGCAGACTTCTGGGAGCCGGTGTCATCCCTGTCATGGAGGCCTTGGGACTCACCTCCAGAACCATCCATTTAAACGAGCAACACGGCGTAAGTGTTATTCTTTACCTGATCACCCAGTCCCTTCAGAAAAAGTATGGAGCCCAGTATGAGAAAAAGGCGACCGACGACGATATTCTCACGGCTGCGGCAGAAGTAGCCAAGCGCCTCGTTTTTACCATCCACACACCGGTCAAGGCAGGGCATGACCGCTTTGATATTTCCGTATATGGCGAATTGGTCAACTCCTTCTGCAAGCACATCCTGAATCTCCTTGCTCTTGATGAACATAACCATTCGGTATACAACTTTACCGCCATGGCCATGCGACTCAACCGGGCGACCAACAGCGTGAGCCGTCTTCACAAAGAAGTGACCCAAAAACAGTTTCCCGAGTACGCCGACAAAATCACCGCAATCACTAATGGCGTGCATCATCTCACCTGGACAAGCGATGCCAAGGCGGAACTGTACGACACCTTCCCGGAATTGCACAACTGGAGAAAGGATCCCAGCGTTTTCGCCGGGGCGGGAGCCCTGCAGCACAACAACAAGTTCCGCACCTATTTTGAACAGGCTTGGCGCATTGACACAAAAATACTTGTGGAATATGTAAACCGGATGCTTGTCACCCATCGCAACCAACGCCTTGCGACCTGGATCGACCCCCCCAACTATCTTTCATACCGTAGCGAAGGAGAGGCTCCCCTCGAGCATACAACCTTTACTCTGGGCTTTGCCCGGCGATTTTCCACATACAAACGGGCAGATTTGATCTTTGAGGATGTGGACCGACTGGCAAAAATGATTACGGAAAACAACTGGCCGGTGAACTTTATCTATGCAGGCAAGGCGCACCCCTCGGATGAACCGGGCAAGGATCTGATCAAAAACGTCCTGGCAGTTCAGGAAGAATTGTATTTGAAAAGCAATGGACTGGCAAAGCTGGTTTTCATTCCGGGCTACGATATGCACCTCGCAAAGATGATGGTTGCCGGTTCCCACGCCTGGCTGAACAGCCCCAAACGTCCGCTTGAAGCAAGCGGCACCAGCGGAATGAAAGCCGCAATGAACGGTGTGCCGAACGTCAGCATCATGGACGGCTGGTGGGTTGAGGGCTATCACGATGGGCAGACCGGCTGGAAATTCGGCTATGAAGAATCGGTTTCCCATGAACATTTCAGCGAGCAACCTTCATCCCTGCTCTACAACGAAGACTCGGACTCCTTCTATACGGTCTTCCCGGAAATGCTCCGCATGTTTTATGATCCGGCCCTGCACGATCAGTACATAGACAAATGCATCGCCAATCTCACCCTCAACTGCCCCATCTTCAACACCCACCGCATGGCGGCGGAATATGTCGCGCGCTATGATCTCACCCTTGCTCCTCCAGTACAGCGGGAAATGCAAAAATTTCGCAAGCTCTATTGCAGCGACCCCTCGTTCTGAAAAGGCTGCTGGCACATTACCCTAACCGGTCGATCGACATCAGCAAGTAAAACGGCTCCCGCCGATACTGTCAAATTATGCACAAAAAAAGGCCATGGCTTACAGTAAGCCATGGCCCGCAATTCAGCTGAATTCTCCCTGAAAACTATTTTTTCGCCTGAGGGCTGAGGATTTTAATGGTTGCCTTGGCTTTCGTTTCAGCGAGAAAGGCTTCGATATTATTTGTAACCTTTTCCTGGGTGAGGTAGGCGGTAATCTTCGCCTTTGCCTCATCAAAACTTACTGTCTTGGCAGGCCTCTTTTCTTCAAGCTTGATCAGGTGATAGCCGAATTCCGTCTCAACGACATCACTGACGTCGCCGGGCATCATTTTAAATACTGCCTGCTCAAAAGGCTTCACCATCTGTCCTCTGGGGAAAAAACCCAGATCCCCGCCCCGCTCCTTGCTTGGACAATCTGAAAACTGCTTGGCCAATTCGGCAAAATCAGCGCCGTCTTTCAGTTGCTTTTTGATCTGAACAAGTTTAGCGCGTTTACGGTCCTTATCAGCCTTAGGCTCAGTATCTTTCGCGGTAATGAGAATATGACGGGCATGGGCCATTTCCGGCTGGGCGAATTTATCCTGATTGTTGTTATAAAAATCTTTGGCTTCCTGCTCGGTCACCTGAGCCTTGCCCTTGAACTTGGTGTCGATGAATTTCTGGATAGTCAGGTTCTTACCGATCTGCTTGCGCAATTCCGCTTCTGTAATGCCGGCCTCGACCAGGGCTTTGGCAAAGGATTTGTCATCGGCGAATCCCTTTTTGTAGCCCTTCAATTCATTTTCAATATCAGCAGCGCTGACGGAAACCCCTGCCTTTTTGCTTTCCTGACTCAACAACTCAAGCTTGATCATCTTTTCGAGAACAGATTCACGAAGCGAAGCCATCTCGGAGTCGCTGGGTTTGCGCCCCTGCTCCTGAAAACGGCCGAGAATCCCATTGATCTCTCCCTGGACGGCAGCAGCAACAATAGGCTGTCCATTTACAAGAACCGCGACTTCCTCCGACTTCTTTTCAGATTTGGACCAGACGCTGGTTGCGAAGACAACGGTTGCCCCAAGCGCGAACGAAATGAGAACAGCTTTATGAAATTTTCCAAATTGCATGACAGTTCCTTTTATATGAGTTTTTTTGCTCAAACGACCAACGAAAGCCAGGTTGCGACAAACAGGGTAAGACTGATGAGTCCGTTCATGGTAAAAAACGATAGTTGAATACGGGACAGGTCCTTTGGATTGACGGCAATATGCTGATAAAAAAGAGCCCCGGCCGTGATCGCAATACCAAAGTAATAATAAAAATTAAGCCCGGATACTATACCCGTGAGAATGAACAAAAGAAAGGCCAGGATATGAAAAAAAACCGCGAGTCTGAACGCCTTTTCCCGACCAAATCGTGAAGGCAGCGAGTACAGCCCTGCCTCCCTGTCGAAGTCAGCATCAAGGCATGCGTAAACCGTATCAAACCCTGCCACCCAAAAAAGAACCCCCAGTGAAAGCGCTGCGGGAAAATCATACAGGGTTCCCTTAACCGCGACCCAGCCTCCCAGTGGCGAAAATGCCAGGGCAACACCGAGAACCACATGACAGAGCCAGGTGAAGCGCTTGGTCAGGGAGTAGAAAAACGTCAACCCCAGTGCGAAAGGGGACAGCAGCAAGGTGAGAGGATTAAGCTGATAGCAGGCGAAAAAGTACAACAGAGAGAAGAGAAAAACCATGCCCCAGGCCTCGGTCAAGGCAACTGCTCCGGAGGGTATGGCCCGATCCGCAGTGCGAGGATTGTCTGCGTCAAACCTCCGGTCGGCGATGCGGTTGAAGCCCATGGCTGCAGTCCGGGCCCCAACCATGGCCAGGATGATCCAGCCAAAGGTGACGCCGTCGGGAACCCCTCGTTTAGCCAGAAATGCCCCGATCATGGCAAAAGGCATGGCAAAGATTGTATGACCGAACTTGATCATCTCAAGCAGGTCTTTCACCTTACGCAGCATAACCGACCCTCTCCGGCAACATGCCGATTGCCCCCTGTTCTCATGCCTCATCCTTCGGAATAAGACCCTGCCATCGGGGAAGGTCCTCAACCTCAATACCGAGCAATCCCGCCACCCGCCCCGCATACTGGCGGGCCATTTCTTCAATGCTCTGCGGCCGATGATACAGTGCCGGCATGGGCGGACAGATAATCCCCCCTGCCTCATGCGCTTTCAGCATATTGAGAAGATGGGTCTTGTTCAATGGCGTTTCGCGAACGGCCAGCACCAGCGGCCGACGTTCCTTGAGCATGACATCCGCAGCCCGATGAATGAGATTGCCGCACACTCCGTTGGCAATTGCTGCGAGGCTTCCCATGGTGCAGGGCAGGACCGCCATGCCGCTGAACTCGCTGGAGCCGCTGGACATGGGCGCGGCAAAATCGTGCACATCATGCCACCGGGCCACATACGGGGCGAGATCCTCGCGGGACATACCAAGCTCCAGCCCCAGAACCTGGGCTCCGGCCTCGGAGAGAATCCCGTGCACCTCGACATCAAGAGAGTGGCAGATCTTGAGAAACTCCAAGGCATAGACTGCTCCTGTAGCTCCGGTAATTGCCAGGACGATTTTTTTCATTTCACCCCCACATACACCGTCACCACCCCAAAAGTCAGTGGTCGATGATAGGTTTTGGCAAACCCGGCCTTTTGCATCATGCTCAAAAGTTCTTCCGGCGCATAGAATTCCGCGATGGAGCTGGCCAGATACTCATAGGCTTCCGTGTCTCCGGAGACGAACCCGGCAATCTTGGGCAATACACGGTTGAGATAAAAATTATAGACCAGTTTGACCACCGGATTTTGCGGCCTGGAAAATTCAAGAATCAGCAACTTTCCTCCGGGCTTCAACACCCGGTGCATTTCGTTCAATCCCTGCTGGGTTCTCGCCAGGTTCCTTACCCCGAAGGCCACGGTTACCCCCCAGACTGTGCCGGTTTTTACCGGAATCTGCTCTCCGTCGCCGCATACCGGGCCAATTCGCCCTTTCCGATCATCATCCGGCAGATGCTGCATCCCCGCGCGCAGCATATCTTCGCAGAAATCCACGGACAAAACCTTGCGTTGTTTTGCCTGCCGGGTCAACTCAAGGGAAAGCGGCAGGGTTCCGGCGCACAGGTCGAGCACCACGCCCTCGGGAAAATGCTTCAATTCGCGGGTGGTGACCCAACGCCAGTAGCGATCAATCTGAAAGCTCAATACCGAATTGAGAAAATCGTATTTCCCGCTGATCGAGGAAAATTTCTCCTGAACAAATTTCTTTTTTTCGTCTGGATTTCTCATATACTTAATGTTTTCCACAAACCTTGAGGGGAAGAGCAGTGGCGGGAACCTCGCCACGCGAAACAAGATACTCGAAAAATTGAGTCAGCGCCTTCTGCTTTTCTTTGCTCAAATCATATTCAATCCCCTGGAGATACCGATAGCAGGCATCCGCATCCATGGGAACCCGCCCAGCCACCAGGGCGCTGATCTCCAACAGCCGCTCCTTCCCATCCCGCAGGCAACGCAAAAGTTCCTGATGAATAGCAAGAACGGTTTCCGGAGATTTTCGACAAAATTCCTCCCGGACAGCCCATACCGCGAAAACAAAAGGCAGACCGGTCTGGAGCTGCCACGCCTCCCCAAGATCCAACCGGTATGGATACTCCCCTTCGGCAGACAGACGCAAGGCCTCATCGCCTATGGCCAAAACCGCCGCAGGTTTCTCTGATTCCGCATCCGTTTGCGAACACGTGCCGACACGGTATCGGGGCGTAACCCGATAAAACTCTTCCAGGATGATCTTAACCAGACTCACCGATGTCTGCGATTGGGAACTGAGAAGGACGAGCCTTTCTCCCAATCGGGCAAAGGGTACATTTGAAAAAAGAAAAACGCTGCCCACCGTACCGGTTGCCGAGATGGAAAGATCACTCAGTATCCTGTATTCCTCCGGATGCAGGGCATATTCCTGTGAAGACACAAAACCGAGATCAAGCTCGTTTCCATGCAGCATTCGATTGAGGACAGTGGGAGGAGCCTCGGTAACCTGCCAATCGGAGCGCTGCACGGTCTGCTTCCACACCTCGTAAAGGGGCGCAGTGTTGATATAATTCACCATTCCGATTCTGGCCGCGATTTTCATCGGATCACTCGAGCCACTCTAGTTGGATATCCGCGCCCGCAGAGGTGAGATACTCGAAAACGTCTGCCTCATTTTGTGCCGGGCAGCGCACTGCCAGCAGGGAAGAAGAAGCCCCTGGGCGTACAGTGCCGAGCCTTTCCCCGAGCCCTAGCAGGCTGGCGCCATTGGACGAAGCCATGGCAAAAACCGACTCAGGTGCGATACCGGGATGGTCTTCCCGCAACACCTGCATTTCCTGCCAGAGACTCAAGTGCGGATTGCTGGCCAGACTGTCGGTACCCAGTACCATGGGAATGCCCCGGGCGAGCATTTTTTCCACCGGGGCGACCCCAACACCCATGAACCGGTTGCTGCCCGGACAAAGACATACTGCCGCCCCGCGTGCGGCCAGCAGGGAAATCTCCTCATCTTCAACATGCACAACATGGACACAGAAGGTCTGTTCATCCAGCACCCCCAGGGAGTCAAGATACTTAACAGCTCCAACCCCGGGACTTGTAAAAGCACCGACATCCACGCCCCGCTCCGCAAGAAAGTTTCGAAACGGTCCGCCGGCGGTGTGTAAAAATTCGATCTCCTGTTCCGACTCGGCCACATGCATGGACAACAACCCTTTGCCGGCTCGCGCCCTTTTTTTCAACGCCCGGATCAACCTTGGACCAGTTGAATACGGGGCATGGGCTGTGCAGCGCACATCGGCATCGATCCCGGATAAAAGCGCCAACGCGGACTCCTCAGACTCGCCGCACAAGCCAAGCAGTTCAAGGAAAAAAAACACCTCGGTCTTGAATCCCTCCCCCAGCAGGCGGCTGTCCGGCATATTGCCGATGTCGGCCACGGCACGGCACCCAGTTCCGTACAGGCGAGCAAGAGCCATGAGCGCTGCATCGTGCACGGTTTCCTGGTCGGCGCTTTCCGCTCGGGCTGCAAGCAGGTTCCTGATCCAGCCGGTCATGTCACCGGACGCCGGAGAATTTTCAGACAACATCGCCAGATAGGAGAGTTCCAGATGGGCGTGGCAATTCACCAGAGACGGTGTAAGAACATGCCCTTCGTAATCTTCCTGCTTGGCGTCAATATCCTTTAAATCCGCATACGGGCCAACCGCCGCAACCAACCCGTCTTCGGTGAGCACTGCGCCATCGACGATAACCGTTCCGGTGCCCGGAACTACGAAGGGAGCCCGGTAGAGATAGCGAGGGAATTCCTGCATATTACACCAGGGAATAGTCCATTCTACGCTGCCTGGGCACACAGCCGGCACCTTCGACCAAGGCGCGAATCTCCTGCTCTGAAAGGCGGAAACCCACGCCCGCCGCGGCCACCACGTTTTCCTCGATCATGGTGCTGCCGAAATCATTGGCCCCGAAAAAGAGCGAAAGCTGGGCTATTTTCGGTCCCTGAGTCACCCAGGAAGCCTGGATATTGTCTATGTTGTCCAAAAATATCCGCGAAAGCGCCAACATCTTCAGGTAGGCAAATGCCGTTGTCTTTGGGATATCGGAAAGCGCCGTGTTGTCCGGCTGGAAAGGCCAGGGAATGAAGGCTGTGAACCCCCCTGTCTTGTCCTGCAGGGCACGAACCCTGTCAAGATGTTCGATACGCTCGGCCATGGTTTCGACATGCCCGAACATCATGGTCGCAGTGGTGCGCATCCCGAGACCATGCGCCTCTTCCATAACTCCGAGCCAGGCATCGGCAGAGCACTTGCGGGGCGCAGTTTCCTGCCGCACCCGATCGCAGAGGATCTCAGCTCCGCCGCCTGGGATGGAATCAAGCCCGGCCTGTTGCAGACGGACAAGGACCTCCCGCACCGACAAGCCGGACAACGCGGCAAAATGACAGATCTCAGGCGGAGAAAACCCATGGATATGGATTTCGTAGCCCTTGATGAAGCTGAGCATTTCCTCATAAAACTCAAGAGGTTTGTCCGGGTGGAGACCGCCCTGCAAAAGGATCTGAGTCCCGCCCAGATCCTTGGTTTCCTCTATCTTTTCGCCAAGTTCGGCAAACGAGAGCACCGACCCGTCCGGATCTTCCGGCGCCTTGAAAAACGCGCAGAATTTGCAGGCGGAAATACAGATATCGGTGTAGTTGATATTGCGGTCGACCACATAGGTGACCAACGGCTCCGGGTGCTTGCGCCTGCGAACGGCGTCGGCCAGAAAACCCAGTTGATAGAGATCGCCTTGTTCCGCCAACAGAAGGCCCTCGCCAACCGTGAGACGCTCTCCCGCCAAAACTTTTTCCCTGATCCGCTGCATGTCCATGATGCTCAGTACTCCCTGATCACGTTGTACAGAGTATCCCGTTCAACCGGTTGTCTGCCCGCATCGCGAATCAACCGGATCAACTCGGTGTCGGCCATAACACCCTTGGTTTCGCCGCCTGCCATATGGGTAATCAACTCTTCCTTGACCGTTCCGTCAACATCGTCGGCCCCAAAAGAAAGGGCGACCTGGGCTAGTTTTGGGCCAATCATCACCCAATACGCCTTGATGTGCGGGAAATTATCGAGAAAGCAACGGGCTACGGCGATATTTTTCAGGTCATCAATGCCGGTGGTTTTTGCAAGATCGTGCAGTTCGGTATTCTTGGGATGAAAAGCCAAAGGGATGAAGGTAAGAAAACCGCCTGTTTCGTCCTGGGCCTCGCGAAGCGCCGCAAGATGCTCGACCCGCTCTTCAACAGTCTCAATATGCCCGTAAAGCATGGTGGCATTACTCTTGAGTCCGATCCTATGGGCGGTTTTGGCGACGTCGAGCCAGCCCTCCCCGGAAAGCTTCTTTTCGCAGGTCCGCTGCCTGATCCGTGGGCTGAACACCTCGGCCCCGCCGCCAGGAATCGAGCCAAGACCGGCGGAAACAAGTTCCTTAAGGGTTTGATCCACGGGTTTTCCGGCAAGTTCGGCAAGATGCGCGATTTCCACGCAAGTAAACGCCTGAATATGGATATCCGGCCGCACCTCCTTGATGCCGCGGAGCATGTCCAGATAATACTGATACGGCAGATCGGGATGAATCCCACCGACCACATGCACCTCTGTGATAGGCTCGGACAGACGCTCTCTCACCTTGGCCTTAACCTGATCAACGGTCATTTCATAGGCATGCGGCGACTCCTTGTCCTTGCCGAATGCGCAAAACTTGCAAAGATTGGTGCATATATTCGAATAATTAACATGCTGGTTATAGATAAAATAAGCGCGGTCGCCATTGATCCGCTCCCGCACGAGATTGGCCAAATACCCCACTGCCAGGATATCATTGCTTTTATAAAGCCGTACCCCATCATCTGAGCTGAGCCGTTCGGAACCCTTGATCTTTTCAAGAATATCTCCAAGCCCCGCCGCAACCACCATCTGTTCCATTACATATTCTCCTTCACAAAACATTACTGCCTGTCAGGTTGCAACCCGGTGCGCAGCACTGCAACAATACTGTCGATTTCATAATGCAGCCGGTCGACGGACATCCCGGCCAACGCCAACCCCCCGTCGAGATACGGCTGGGCATATCCTTGCAGAAAACGATCGAGCATCGCATCCATGATAAAAACCACCTTGTGCGCGGATATATCGCTGCGCAAAACACCCTGCCCCGCAGCCCGTTCCGCAAGCGGCCCGAAATACTCGAGAGAAAACAAGCGGACTCTTGCCACCAGCTCTTCCCGGCGGGGAACATCCCGTTCAAACAGCACCTTGAGATACACCTGAAAATATTCCGGATGGTTGTCGATGAAGGCTATCCCTGCCAGCAACACCTGCCTGGCAACACCAAAAAAATCATCCCGGGATGTGGTGGCGACTGATGCCTTGACATGCTGTTTCACCTGCTGGGTGAAGTGGTCAAACACATGCAGAAACAAAGCTTCCTTATTATCGAAATACTGATACAGCGAGCCCTTCGATATCCCCAGCCGCTTGACGATATTATTGATGCTTGCCCGCTGGTATCCATGCTCGGCAAATTCAGTAACCGCTGAACGCAGAACGTTCTCACGCTTTTCGCGCGGCAGATTTACAAAGGTTTTTTTGGGCTGAGCCAGAAGGGTATCCATAATATGACCAGGCGGTCACATTATGAAAAATAAAAAAACTCTGCAAGATATTTTTCACGACCTTCAGAAGAATACAGGGACAAGCGTGGAGAATACGCAGAAAAGACAGGGTCAAAGCTCGCTCTTGCTGACCCATTGCAGGATGGAGTTAATTCCCTCCGCAGTCGAGACTTTGGGAAAATATCCAAGATCGCGGTTGGCGTTTTCGATGGAAAACCAATGGGATTTTGCCAGCTGCACGGCAAGAAAACGCGTCATGCAGGGCTCCCGCTTAATCCGCATCAGGGGAAAAGTTTTTTCCATGAGCATTCCCATCAGATAAGCCTTACGAAATGTTGTGCTCTGTTCGACAATGGGAATATCAAGTCGCCTGAAAAACTTGTTGAGCCAGTTCCAAAGGTTAACCGGTTCCCCCTGGGAAATAAAATAGGGCTTCCCTGCCCCTGAAGCAGGCCCGTGCAGGTTTTTCGCTGCCAGGACAAAAGCCTCTACGGCATTATCAATATAGGTTACATCAACAAGATTGTGGCCATCCCCGACCCGCCTCAGCTGGCGGCATCTGGCCTGACCCAAAAGGCGAGGAATGCGATTGGAGTCCCCTGGCCCCCAGACAAGATGCGGGCGGAGAGCTATGGTTTTCAGAGGTTCGGAATTGGCTTCAAGGACCATCTTTTCGGCAATGGCCTTGCTCCAAGCGTAATCACAGAGAAAATTTCGGGCGTAGGGAGTGCGTTCGTTTACCCCGCAAAGGTCATCTTTCTGGTAAACCACCGCAGGCGTACTGGCATAGACCAGCGCGGGGATATTGTTTGCACGGCAGGCATCCAAAACATTCCGGGTGCCAAGAACATTGGTTCGATGATACGCATCTCTATCTCCCCAGATTCCGGTTTTGGAAGCAAGATGAACTACGGTGTCGTAACCGGACAGTGAATTTTTCAGAAAATCCGCATCGCCGATGTCGCCGGAAATAAACCGAACACCCAAGGCTTCCGCATCGGGACAAACCCTCCGTGCAAGGACAGCTGTCTCAACACCGTCACTCACAAGACGCTGAACCAATGCCCTGCCGACAAAGCCACTCCCGCCAAGCACCACAACTCGCTGCATCCACTCTCACCTTTTTGTAAAGATGAACACTGTCTTTAAACGATTTGCCATTGACTCATCATGCAACACATAAGTTGATATACCCATTGCCTGCAAAGTGCAAATAAAATTCAGCGAATTACCCCAAAAAGACAACTCAACCTGTTGTTTTTTAAATTCTTTTCAAAAAGAGTATCGCCTCATATCAGGTCACGAGAGGACACCACGACAAAAATTCTCCCGCCACCATTGGACAAAAAACCTCAACTCACCTTCCGTACAAATCCTCAAACCGTTCGATATCGTCTTCGCCAAGATAGCTGCCGGTTTGAATTTCGATGATTTCAAGGGGGATGGTGCCGGGATTTTCAAGGCGGTGTTTTGCCCCAAGCGGAATATAGGTTGACTGATTTTCCGTTAAAATTATGGACTGATCACCGTTGGTGATATGAGCCGTACCTTTAACAACAACCCAATGTTCGGCTCTGTGAAAATGACGCTGCAGAGACAGGGTTGCCCCGGGGTTAACAATGATCCGCTTCGCCTGAAATCGTTCCCCGGAATCCACGCACTCATAAGATCCCCACGGGCGAAAAACTTTTTTGTGTAGCCGGACTTCCTCCCGCTTTTCCATCTTCAACCGCTTGACAATGGTCTTGACATCCTGAGTCCGTTCTCTTGATGCGACCAATAACGCGTCTTTGGTGTCGACAATGATGTAATTTTTGAGTCCTATTGCGGCAACGAGCCTCTCTCCGGCATGAATGTAAGAACCAGCCACATCCTCAGCCAGGACGTTGCCGATAAAAATATTGCCTTTTTCGTCTTGGCTGCCTATTTCCCACAGGGCTTCCCAGGAACCGACATCGCTCCAGGCACAGTCCAACGGCACTACCACCGTATCTCTGATCCGCTCCATCACTGCATAGTCAACGGAATTTGCCGGACTTTCCGAAAATGCATCGGAATCCAGTCGGATAAAATCAAGGTCACGGGTACGGGCGGAATAGGACCGCTCCACGCAATCGGCCATAATCGGTTCAAATTCCTTGAGGTTTTCCAGGAAGCCCCTGGCCGGGAAAAGAAACATTCCACTGTTCCAGAGATACCCTTCGTCAAGATACTGCCTGGCTTTTTCCAGAGAAGGCTTTTCCACAAAACCCTCCACGGCAAAGGCGGATGAATCTTCTCCGTTGAGCGGTCCTCCCTTTTTGATATACCCATATCCGGTGTGCGGGCTTTGCGGGACAATACCAAAGGTTACAGGATGGCCGTGGGCGGCACAGGTTGCTCCCCGAGCCACGGCCTCGGCAAAATTACCCTCGTTGCCAATAACGTGATCAGCAGGAAGAACCAGAAGAACAGCATTTTCATCCCGGCGAACCGCATCAAGGGCAGCGACGGCAACAGCCGGTGCAGTATCCCGACCTACAGGTTCAATTATAATCGCCGCATCTCCGCCCATGGCGCGGACTTGCTCAGCCACAAGAAACCGGTGCTCCTCGGTACATACGATGATAGGAGAGGAAACGCCCTTCAGCCCTTGAACCCGCAGCAAGGTATTCTGGAGCATGGTCTTCTCGTTGACAAGGGGGAGAAGCTGCTTGGGGTGGCACTCCCGAGACAACGGCCACAATCGGGTACCGGATCCTCCTGCGAGAATAACCGGAATAATGACTGCCTTTTCACTGTTCATAAATGCGTTATTCCCCCTCGGCACAGAATATTTGCGCAATGATTTTCTCTTGAGTTTTTACTATGTTACAATACTCAATGTCAAGAAACCATCACAGTGAGTATTGTATTACTACCTGACCACATGAATTAATGCCTTGAGGCGATGATGCTACTTTCTCGAAAAAAAAACGCCGAAACCATCATTACATGGCGTAATGATGTGACACTGCCTGGTTTGCATAAAAAAACGAACAAATTCCAAGGAGAACCAGGCAACAAGAATCTTTGCAACGGGAAGATTATACTATATGCTCTGAGCACTGCCCATGACCAGCACCAAAAACACCACGAAACGCTGTGATATTTTTCCGGCGCTGTCCCGGCACGCGTCAGGTTGCTGCTGAAAAAAACAGCGCATAGCGATATTATGAAGTTTTAAGCGGTGTAAACGGTTTGAAGCCTGCCATTTCCAATCGATTGCACTGCACTCCACAACCCAGGGCGTTCCCTGCAACATTTTCACCCAAGAACTGAAAAAACATGACAACATTCTCAGATAACGATGTGCATTTGGTCGCACCTGAAGTGGCAATCTCTTTTTTCAAGGGAATCATGCCCTTTAATACCCTGGACGAAGCAACGCTGAGATCCATCGCCCGTCATTGCCGGATTGATTTTTTCCCCAAGGGGACCAGAATCCTTACCGCTGACGTCACCGAACTGACCCATCTCTATCTGATCCAGCGCGGCGGGGTCAAAGCCTTTCTCGAGGACGACAACGGCGAAGTGACGCTGAAAGATTTCCGTGGAGAAGGCGCTTATGTCGGGGCCCTGGCAATCATTCGCGGCACCGCCGCCAACCTCAATATCGAGACTGTGGAAGACACCTTCTGCTTCCTTTTACCCAGGGAGATTTTCCTCGACCTCATTGAAAAACAGGCCTCTTTTGCCCACTACTATCTGAAGAGTTTTTCCGAAAAAATCGTCACCACCGCCTATAATGAACTGCGCCATCACAAAGTAGCGCGCCGCAGCAACGAGGACTTGTATCTTTTCTCCATCAAGGTCGGCGATCTGGTGAAAACCTTGCGCAAGGTGGCGGTTACCGCCACTATTCAGGAGGCTGCCGCCCTGATGTCCACACATCGGGTCGGGTGCCTGCTTATTCATGATACTGCTGATGAGGAAGATATTGTCGGCATTATCACAGATCGTGATCTTCGGAATAAAGTTGTGGCCGCCGGACTGGACTTTCAACAGCCGGTCCAGACCATCATGAGTGGACCGGTCCAGACCGTGCTGTCACAATCTCTCTGTTTTGATGTCCTCTTGAAGATGATGGACACAGGAATTCATCATCTGGCAGTAGAACGGTCCGGACGGATCATCGGGGTAGTCACCTCACATGACATCATGCTTCTGCAGGGCCACTCACCTTATTATTTATTCAAGGAAATACGCGGTCAACAGCAAATTGCCGGATTGTATCCCCTGGCAAGAAAAATCCCGGATGTAATCCGCGGTCTGATCGGGGAAGGGGCCAAGGCCGGGAACATCACCCAGATGATCGCCATCCTCAACGACCATATCCTGGGACGGATGCTGACCTTGCTGGAAAAAGAGATGGGTGATCCGCCGGTGCCCTACTGCTGGCTTCTCATGGGCAGCGAAGGGCGTCGGGAACAGACCTTCAAAACCGATCAGGACAATGCCATCATCTATGCAGATCCGGCGAATGAAGTGCAGAAACAGGCTGCAGAAAACTACTTCAAGGCCTTTGCCGCCAAGGCGATTGATCATCTTGTCAACTGCGGCTACCCCCTCTGTCCCGGCGAGGTAATGGCCACGAACCCCCGGTGGTGTCAATCCCTTTCAGCCTGGAAACGCTATTTCGAACATTGGGTTGCCGAGCCCGACCCGCAGGAGATACGCTACGCCACTATCTTTTTTGATTTTCGCGCCGGTTTCGGTGACGAGGCGCTTGCTGATGAACTGCGCCTGCATTTAAACAAGCAGATAGCAGGACGGGATCTCTTCTTGTTCCATCTGGCACGGCAATCCATGGAAACCCGCGCCCCACTCTCATTTTTCAAGAATTTCATTGTTGAAAGAGATGGTGAGCATAAAAACAGACTGGATATAAAAAAGCAGGGTCTGACCCCTTTTGTTAACTTTGCCAGAGTGCTATCCCTCAAGCATTGCGTCAAGGAAACCAATACCCTGGCCCGGCTGAAAGCCCTGATGGAGGGCGAATGGATTCAAGGAGAGCTATGGTCTTCAGCCAGCGAGGCTTACGAACTCCAAATGCAGCAGCGCCTGGTACACCAATTGCGGCAGATTGAGGCAGGAATCCTTCCCGACAATTATATAGATCCGGCGGATCTCTCCGATCTGGAACGCAGAATGCTCAAGGATGCCTTTGCGGTCATCGAAAGACTGTATGGCGTACTGGAACAGATGTATCCGGTGACATGATGCTGAATATTTTCAAACCCAGTTCCTGGTTTGCCCCACCCCATCCCCTTATTGCCAAAAATCGGGAGACCTTTGCCCGGTTTGACCAATCACGGCCCCTTGCCGAATATACTTTTGTGGTCTGCGACACCGAACTCACCGGCTTTGACCGGAAACGCGATGAAATCATCTCCATTGGCGCTGTTCTCATCCGGGATATGCAGATAGATCTCGGGGCCACATTTCATCGTTATATCCGTCCCAAAAACACCAAGCATACCCAGGCTACCCTGGTACACAAAATCACCCCGCAGCAGTTGGCCGAGGCGCCGCCCCTGGAAGAGGTGCTGCCGGCCTTTATCGAGTTTGCCGGAGCCGGACTCATGGTGGGACATTGCGTGGCGCTCGACATGGATTTCCTGAACAGGGCCGCCACCGCGGTGTTGGGTGGCCCCCTGTCCAATCCGGGAATTGACACCATACGCATGGCCCAGGGGTATCGGCGGGTGCTGTCAGGCCATTTTCGCGGCGAAGAAGAGCACCCACGCAGTTACTCCCTGGAAGATCTCGCCAAAGAATATCATCTCCCGGCGTTCAAACCACACGACGCCTTTGAAGATGCAATGCAGACGGCATACCTCTTCCTCTTTCTTCTGAAAAAATTTAGAAAGGGCGGCTTGCTGACCCTGAAAGAAATCTATCAGGCCGGCAGGGTGTAGCTCTCCTGAAAACTGCCATTCTTCCGGTCACAGGAAATGCGCAGGTCGGGTCAAATTCCCAAGGCGATTTAATCCTGTATCGCTACTCCCCCAATTGATTAGGAAGAACTGCGTTGCTCCGGCGCCCTCGAAAATTTCGTTGACATCATTCTCAATGGCGGTATATATACCCAGTTCACTGGCGTCTTACGCAAAGTTCATTTTTTTGACAAAAAAACTTTAAACGAGGATGGAGAAAAACATGAATAACGCTCAGAAGTACTGGCAGGCGAACATACGGCTTGTGCTCGGCTGCCTGCTTGTCTGGTTTTTTGTTTCGTTCGGCTGCGGCATTCTATTTGTCAATCAACTGAACGCCTTCCGTCTCGGCGGCTACCAGCTTGGTTTCTGGTTCGCCCAGCAGGGATCTATCTATATCTTTGTGGCACTCATCTTTTTCTACGCCTGGCGTATGAATCAGCTTGACCGCAAATTCAACGTCGAAGAAGCGTAAGGAGAACTGAACATGTCGAATTTGATGATTACCACCTACCTCGTGGTCGGTGCCACTTTTGCTCTCTACCTATATATTGCCCTTGTCACGCGCGCCAAAAACACCGGTGAATTTTACGTGGCCGGCAAAGGCGTCCATCCGGTGCTCAACGGCATGGCCACCGGCGCCGACTGGATGTCAGCCGCCTCCTTCATCTCCATGGCCGGAATGCTCGCCATGGGTGGTTATGACGCATCTGCTTACCTGATGGGCTGGACCGGCGGCTACTGCCTGCTGGCCATGCTCCTTGCCCCCTATCTCCGCAAGTACGGGAAATTCACGGTTCCCGAGTTTATCGGGGATCGCTTTTATTCCCAGACCGCCCGTTTCGTCGCCATCCTTTGCCTGATCATCGCCTCTTTGACGTATGTTATCGGCCAGATGAAAGGTATCGGCGTGGCCTTTTCCCGCTTCATGGAAATGCCTTTTGATGTCGGCCTCTTCATCGGCATGGCCATCGTCTTTGTGTATGCTGTTCTCGGCGGCATGAAAGGCGTCACCTACACTCAGATCGCCCAGTATGTTGTTTTGATTTTTGCTTACACCATCCCTGCTATCTTCATCTCCATTCAGCTCACCGGTAATCCTCTCCCCCAGTTGGGCCTGGGTTCAACTCTGAGCGGCAGCGAAGGGGTGTATCTTCTGGACAAACTCGACAAAATCGTGGTTGATCTGGGATTCACCGCATATACAGCGCAGAAGGGAAGCACGCTGAACATTTTCCTGCTGACCATGTCTCTGATGATCGGCACTGCGGGACTCCCCCATGTCATCACCCGTTTCTTTACCGTGCCCAAGGTGAAGGACGCCCGTTCCTCTGCTGGTTGGGCCCTCGTCTTTATCGCCATTCTGTACACCACTGCTCCTGCAGTCGGCGCCATGGCCCGCCTGAATCTGACGAATACCATTCAGACCGGAGAGATTGGTTCACCTGAAGGAAATCTTGCAATTGAGGCGCGTCCGCAGTGGATGCTCAATTGGGAAAAAACCGGCCTTCTCAGTTTTGAAGACAAAAACGGAGACGGTAAAATCCAGTACTACAGCGACAATGGCCTGACCACCGCTGAAACCGACTTGGCAAAGGCTATAAAAGAAGGTGGCGACGTTGCCGCCGCCCAGGCCAAAGTTGATACCGCCACCGCGAAACACGCCGAAAGCAAATTCGCCGGTTTTGGCTGGAAAGGCAACGAAATGGACAAGATCGACAACGATATCATGGTTCTCGCCAACCCTGAAATCGCCAAGCTTCCCAACTGGGTTATTGCTCTCGTTGCCGCCGGCGGTATTGCCGCAGCACTTTCCACCGCTGCAGGTCTGCTTCTGGCCATCTCTTCCGCTATCTCCCATGACCTGCTGAAGGGCATGATCGCCAAAAATATTAACGACAAGACCGAGCTGCTGGCTGGCCGTATCGCCATGGCAGGCGCCATTCTTGTTGCCGGCTACCTTGGCCTGAATCCTCCGGGCTTTGCCGCTCAGGTTGTTGCCTTGGCCTTTGGTCTCGCCGCATCGTCAATCTTCCCGGCTATCATGATGGGAATTTTTGTCAAGCGGATGAACAGCGCCGGCGCCATTTGCGGTATGCTTGCCGGGCTTGGCTCCACACTCCTGTACATCTTCTGGTACAAAGGATTCATGTTTATCGCCTCAACCGCCATGGCCCCGGATAATGCGGCCAACTGGCTGTTCGGTATCTCCCCTGGTTCTTTCGGCGCGGTGGGTGCGCTGATCAATTTCGCTGTAGCTTTTGTCGTGTCCAGCTTCACTAAGGCGCCGCCCGAGCACATTCAGCATTTGATCGAGGATATCCGCGTTCCGTCCGGTGCAGGAGCAGCGCAGAGCCACTAATAAGCCTCTTTTTTCCGCCTGCATTTTGCTGGATAAAGGCCTCCGTATTTTTTACGGAGGCCTTTTTTCTTTCTCACAAACAAAACAACACTGCCGAAAGGTACACAGAGATCCAGACCAAACACAACTCACTGTAATAACAGGACAAACGCGCATAGCTTAAAAGCCGAGCGCGTTTTTTGTTGTTTCAGGCTGTTTTTTTTCTGTTAAGATAAACTCGTTCGCCCTCCCCGCAAGACCACTACAAGCGTTGAGCACTACACATGGCCGGAATACTTGTTGTCGACGATGAACCAAGCATGCGGGAGTTTCTCAAAATCCTCCTGAACAAAAACGGCTATTCCATCAAAACCGTAGCCAGCGGTGCCGAAGCACTCACCCTCCTGCAACACCATCCTTTTGACCTGATTATTTCCGACATACGCATGCCGGATTTAAGCGGCTTGGCTCTCCTTGAGAACATCAAGCAACAGGACCTCTCCATTCCCGTGGTACTTATCACCGCTTACGCTTCGCCGGAAGATGCGGTGCTGGCCATGAAAAACGGCGCCTACGATTACATCACCAAGCCGTTCAAGGTGGATGACATTCTTTCGGTTATCAAAGCAGCTCTGGGGAGCAGGCAGGACAAACCTCCGAGCAAGGAAGCCGATTCTTTCTCGGGAATTATCGGCAACAGCCCGGAAATGCTCAAGATTTACGATCTGATTCAGAGAATCGGCCCAACCCAGGCGAATATTCTCATCTATGGTGAATCCGGAACCGGCAAGGAGTTGGTAGCCCAGGCCATTCACCGACACAGCAAGGTCGCGGAAAACTCCTTTGTGCCTATCACCTGCAGCGCCATTCCGGAAAACCTCATCGAATCGGAACTGTTCGGGCACGCCAAAGGATCGTTTACCGGGGCGATCGCCAACAAGACCGGTTTGTTTGAGCTGGCAAACAACGGCAGCGCCTTTCTTGATGAAATCGGCGAGCTTTCCCCTCTTATCCAAACCAAACTTCTGCGGGTTTTACAGGAACGTGAATTCAAAAAAGTCGGCGGCACGGAAACCATCAAAGTAAAGGTCCGGATTATTTCAGCCACCAACAAAAATCTGGAAGAGGAGGTCCTGGCCGGTCGCTTTCGGGAAGATCTTTTTTACCGGCTGGCGGTTGTTCCCATCCGCATGCCCCCGCTGCGAGAACGCAAAGGAGATGTGCCGCTCCTGGTCGACCATTTCCTGAAAAAGTATTCCGCCCTGTTCGACAAGGAGGTACAGCAAATCTCCTCGTATGCCCTGAAAGTTCTTATGGACTATGATTTTCCCGGCAATGTTCGAGAACTTGAAAATATCGTCGAGCGGGGAGTTGCCCTTGAATCTTCCAATATTATTCTTCCTGAAAGCCTTACCCTGTCCGGCCATCGAACTGGCCGCACCGTTGCCCAGGATCACTTCCCGGAGCACAACTCCGCAGGGATGGATGAAGACGCCTTTGATCTCGGACTGGAGCAGTACATCACCGACATTGAGAAAAGGCTGATCAAAACTGCCCTGGACAGGACAAACAATTCACGAATGAAAGCGGCGGATCTTCTGAAAATGAGTTTCCGATCCTTCCGTTACAAGGCGAAAAAATATAACATATGATTCTCTCCGCCATCTGCCCTCATACCGGCTCGCCTGCCGCCAATGACCACCTCAGGAAACAGATCCAGTGGCTGCTGTTTTTCAGGGTCCTTTTTCTCTCTTTGATGCTGGGGATCAGCGTCCTTCTTCAAACAAAGACGCCTTCCATTTTTCTTCCCCCGATGCATTATCTTGCCTATTTCATTGCCGGGCTCTATCTGTTCACCATTATTTCCGCTCTTGTCGTCAGAATTATTCAGTGCTACTCCCGCTTCGGTTATCTTCAGATCACCCTTGACACCATTCTGGTTACACTTCTCGTTTTTTCCACCGGCGGCAGCCAGTCCGTATTTACGGTGGTGTATTTTTTCCCCATCGTCATGGGGGCCTTCATGCTTTTCCGCAGGGGAAGCCTGCTGTTTGCCACACTGAGTTCTTTGCTGTTCGGCGCTCTGCTTCTGGTAGAATACGGCGGCCATGCTTCCCGTTTTGTTCAGATGTATCCCGTCCAGACAACCAACTACCAAACGCTTCTCCACTCCTTCACTGTTTACAGCCTCACTTTTTTCCTGGTAGCAATCCTGAGTTCCATGCTCTCGACCAGGCTCCAGAAAACAGAGGCGGAACTGTTCCAAACCGTAAGCGACTACGATCGCCTCTCCTTTCTGTACAAACAGATCTTCGACGACATTAACACCGGCATTATCACAGTTGATGACCATAACCGGATCACCTCCTTCAACCGCGCAGCCGAACTCATAACAGGCTACCGATCAGGTGAGGTTCTCGGTCATGAAATTTCCCGGCCGTTTCCCGGACTCGAAACGGGTTTGCTTCAAGATGAGCGGCGACACATGTCCGTTCTTCCTAAAAAAAACGGCGAGACGATTCCAGTGGGCTATTCTTGCTCGAAGCTGAACGCCCCGGACGACAGTAAGAACGGTTACGTCTACACATTGCAGGATCTCAGCCAGATAAAAAAAATGGAAGCCCAGGTGCAGCAGTCCGAAAAGATGGCAACCATTGGTGAAATGGCGGCAGGCATCGCCCATGAACTCAGAAATCCACTGGCAGCTATCTCGGGGGCGGTGCAGCTGCTGGACAGGGAAGCACAGGAAAGTTCCATCAACAAACGTTTGTTTGGCATCATCATGCGTGAATCAGACAGGCTTGATGCAACAATCGATGAATTTCTCCTTTTCTCCAAACCGGTCAACCCGGAAAAGGAATGGTTCCCATTGGTTGATCTTGCACGGGAGGCAATGGAAACCCTGGAACAGGACCCCAGATGGAACCCCGATCTGACCATTGACCTGGAAATACCGCCCGACCTTGACTGCTGGGGTGACCCTCAACTGCTCAGACAGGTGATCCTCAACCTGGCTGCGAACAGCGCCAATGCTTGCCGGAATGTGGAAAACGGAAAGATACTGCTCCGGGCGGAAGTAAACACAGCCATGGACAGGGAAACACAGGAATCCGCCATTGTTCTGGAAATCAGCGACAATGGACACGGCATACCGGAAAATCTTCAGGAAAGAATATTTGAACCTTTTTTCACAACCCGGGAAACAGGCACAGGGCTTGGGCTGGCAATTGTCAGTCAGATCGTGCACAGCCACGGAGGAGAAATTACATTGCGCAACTCACACGCCGAGGGAACTATTTTTTCCGTCATCCTTCCCCTGCCATAAAGAAGAAAGTGAAAAGTGGATAATGAAAAGGGAATATCTTTACTTGTTGAATTTTCCCCTTTCAATTTTTCACCCCTCACTATCGTAAGGTGGCAACGAAAGTAAGAATCAGATAGACGAAGAGCCAACCTGCGATGAAGAACAACGATCTTCGCCGACCCTTGCCTTCTGTGCCCACACAAACCAAGGCGACAAACACGGTGCCGGGAAACACCACCCCGGCCCAGAAAGGCTGAACGTACCGCAGCAATTCCTGCAGTCCCAGCAGAAACCATGGTCCCTGTATGTGAAACAACCCGAGACGGGCAGGTTCCATGGGGGCCGCCATGAGAAGACTGAAAAGCACCGTGCCGAACAGCAAGACACTGTGCTGGCCAAAGCCGATCCGGTACCGGCGAAGATGATCCCAGCAACAGACCCCCCATGCAATTCCAAGACCGATAAGATGGTTGGCGTAAACACGCTTCATGCCTTCGGCTTCAATGGCAAAAAGCAATGAGTTCAACAGCTCTCCCAGATAGGGAATGGAAAGAGTGATGTTTTCGGCAATAACCCCCGCAGCCTCCCCGGTCGCATCAGCCCTGAGGACATAGCCGGTAAAAAGCAGCAACAACGCAACAGGGACGGAACCAATCAGCAGGAGCCATTTGCCGAAGCGCAGTTGCTGATCCGTCTTGGCAAGAATGACCGCAGCCAGATGTCCCAAAGAGAAAAGAAAAAACAACTGACTGGAATAAAAATGACAGGACCGGAAGAATTGACCATACGGCGTAAGCAGATCAAGGGAACTTGCGGAAAAAAAAGGAGTGGAGGGATCGTACTGGAGTGCAATCAAAACCCCGGATAAAACAGAGAGGTAGAGCGAAACCAAGCTCATCCCTCCCCATTTAGTCTCGATGATAATTGCGCGGATATTCATAACTTTACAGGGTAACAATATACCCTTTATCGTCCTTGTCCTCCCGCAACGCAGTCACAGGAAAGCGAGGCAGATTTTTCTGGGCGGGGCCACCGAGCCGAGTGCCGTCCTTGCTGAATCGGCTGTGATGACAGGGGCACAGGAGCACCTCTTCCTTTTCCTGATAGTTGAGACGGCAGCCAAGATGGGTGCACTTTCTCGAAACCGCCCACGGTCCGTTTTTATCGACAAAAAGAATGAAATCGTGTTCAAGCACAAAACCGCCGGCCGGCACGACCTTGTGCACCTTCACAGAACGCGGCTGCCTTGGGGCACGATAGCCGAGAAAACGGAAAACAGGATACAGTAACAGGGCGCCGGCACCCCAGCGCAACCAGGACCAGGAACCGGACAAAAATATCCGTCGGGTCAAGGGCTCGCCTTTTCGCGGCTCATCAACCATTGCCGTGACACCGCCTGCTCATGGCTGCAGGTACCGATTCCGCAGTTTTTCGCAGACATGATCCGGCACCAGACCGCTCACATCCCCGCCGTGCCTGGCTGCATCCTTGATAATGCTGGAACTGATAAATATCCAGCGAAAACCGGTCATCAAAAACACTGTTTCAACTTCCCGTTCGATCCGGCGATTCATCAGAGCAAGCTGGAACTCGTAATCAAAATCCGACACGGCCCGCAAACCACGAATGATTGCCTTGGCTCCGCGTCTATAAGCAAAATCAACCAGAAGACCGGAAACATCCTGAACTTCAATCCTGTTTTCATCACCGGGAAAACAGTCCCGGATCATCTTCAATCTTTCATCAAGGGAAAAAAGAGGCTGCTTGCCGGGATTGCTGGCAACGGCGATGATAATTCGATCAAACAGGTTCAAGCCACGGTGAATAATATCGAGATGCCCATTGGTTATGGGATCGAAGGTGCCGGGGTACACGGCGATCGATTCGGATGTGTCTTCAGAGACGAATGGTTCGTAGTCAGTCATTGCACCAAGCCTTACGTGTGCTGATAGAGCCAGAAGCCGGCCTCTCCATATCGGCGGCGATCAAAACAGTCCAGCATGCCGAGAGTTTCCGGGTATTGCGCCTCGGCCGCATCCTCCAAAACTATTATTGCCTTTGCGGCAAGAAAAGTCCCAGCCGCCAAATATTCCAGCCCGCGCTGGGCTAAAGCGGTCCCATAGGGCGGATCGATAAAAACAAGGTCAAACTCCGGCAGAGGCTGCATTGCCGTCAAAAAAGAAAACCCCCTGGCCAAATCCCTTTGCAACACCGTGGCGCGCTCGGAAAAACCGCAGAGGGTTATATTCCTTTGAATAAGTTCGGTAACGGAGCGCCGGCCATCGACAAAAACAGCCCAAGACGCCCCCCTGCTCAAAGCCTCAAGCCCCAAGGCACCGGTCCCTGCAAAAAGGTCCAACACCCTGGCGCCGACAACTCTGGCGGAGAGGATATTGAAAATCGCCTCCCTGGCCCGGTCGGAGGTGGGTCGAATCGTATCGCCAAAACGCTGGCCCGGCGCCAGCAGCTTGCGCCCGCGGGCGCTGCCGCTGATGATCCGCACTATTTCAGATAGTCCCGGATAAGAACCTCGGCAATCTGCACAGCATTGAGCGCAGCGCCCTTGAGGATATTGTCGGACACCACCCACAGGTTGATCCCGTTGGCAATGGATTCATCTTCCCGAATCCTGCCCACCAGAGTCTCGAACTTGCCGGCACAGTCTATAGCCATGGGGTATTGACTCAGCCCCGGCTCATCAACCAGCTTCACGCCGGGGGCATTCTTCAGCAGGGCTTTGACCTCCGCGGCAGTGATCTTCCTCTCGGTCTCGATATTCACCGACTCGGAATGGCCATAAAAAACCGGGACCCGCACCGTGGTGGCGGTAACACCGATTGTCTGGTCTTCAAACATCTTGCGGGTCTCGTTGACCATTTTCATCTCTTCCTTGGTGTAACCGTTATCAAGGAAGCTGTCGATCTGGGGCAGACAGTTGAAGGCGATCTGGTGAGGATACACGTTATGAGCCATGGGCTTGCCCGCAGCATAATCGAGAACCTGCTGCTTGAGTTCGTCAATGGCCTTGGTCCCGGTTCCGGAAACCGCCTGATACGTGGAAACCACGATGCGCTTGATCCGCACCTTATCGTGGATGGGCTTTAAAGCCACCAGCATCTGGATGGTGGAGCAGTTCGGGTTGGCGATAATGCCCCTTTTTGTATACTGGGCAATGGCATGGGGATTCACCTCGGGAACCACCAAAGGAATTTCCGGGTCCATGCGGTACGCGCTGGAATTATCAACAACCACGGCTCCTGCGGCTGCGGCGGCAGGAGCAAAATCAAAGGACCGGGTTGCGCCCGCGGAAAAAAGCGCGATATCGATTCCACCAAAGGCATCCTTGCTCAATAGCTGAACAGGTATCTCCTTTCCTTTGAAGGTAAGTTTTTTACCCACGGATCGTTCCGAGGCGAGCAAACGCAGCTCACCCAATGGAAAATCTCTTCGAGCCAGGACATCGAGCATGGCGCCGCCAACAGCACCGGTGGCGCCGGCAATAGCAACATTAAACTTCTTTTCTGCAGCAGTCATTGTTCGGATCCCTTACAGACAGGAGCCGGGATCACCCGGCAATTGTATAAAATATCTGTAACTGTCCAGCAGCATCACATCTGCTTTGTCATCGGCTTGCTCGTGTGCAGCAGCACACTTCGCCAGTCTCTTCCGCGCATCTGCTGCGCTGCTGAACAGTTACGTTTCTTGGTTTATTGTACTTTTTCCCAAATTACAAACAAGAAGCAGCTTGGTGAAAATAGCCGGAAGCGTCAGCTACCCTGCCGCATGGTTTCTCTTTTCAAAAACACCAACCGGTTCAAGCCATTGAGATAGGCTTTGGCCGCAGCGGTGATGATATCCGGATCCGCCCCCTGCCCCACCACAACCTTACCTTCATCTTCAATGCGGACCAGCACCTCACCCTGGGCATCGGTACCGCCGGTAATTGAACTTACCGAGAAATACAGGAGTTTACTCCTGGTCTGGGTCAACTCGGCAATAGCACGGAAACAGGCATCGATCGGCCCGATCCCGATGCAGGCCATTTCCTTTTCCTTCCCATCGATGAGCAGCCGAACAGCTGCTGTGGGCAAACTCTTGTTGCCGCTCATCGCTCCGAGATGCACCAGGGAAAAGGTTTCGGTGATCCGCAGCACCTCATCCATCAGGATGGCTTCGAGATCCTCGTCAAACATCTCCTTCTTGACGTCGGCCACTTCCTTGAACCGGTTAAAAACCCGCTCCAGTTCATCATCCTTGAGGGTATAGCCCATTGCGGCGATCCTATCCTTCAGGGCGTGACGCCCTGAGTGCTTGCCAAGCACAATGTTACCGGTGGATATTCCGATATCCACCGGATTCATGATTTCGTAGGTGGTTCGCTCCTTGAGCACCCCATCCTGATGAATACCGGATTCATGGGCAAAGGCATTGGCTCCGACAATGGCCTTGTTCGGCTGGACCGGCATCCCGGTAATCGTGGTGACCAGTCGGCTCGTCGGATAAATGTGCTCGGTGACAATATCGGTATGCACCTGCATCTGATCGGCCCGGGTGCGGATAACCATGACCAGCTCTTCCATGGCCGTATTGCCTGCCCTTTCTCCCAGACCGTTGATGGTTGACTCCACCTGCCGAGCTCCATGATTGATGGCGGCAAGGGAATTGGCCACAGCCAGTCCCAGATCATTGTGGCAATGGACACTGAGAACAGCCTTATGAATATTGGGGATGTTTTCGATGAGATACCCGACTTTGCGGCCGAACTCATCCGGCAGGGCATAGCCGGTTGTATCCGGAAAATTCAGGGTCGTTGCCCCGGCTTCGATAACCGCGGCAAAAACCTTGCAGACAAAATCGAGATCACTGCGCGAGGCATCCTCAGCGGAAAATTCCACGTTGCTCGTGTATTTTGCCGCATGGCGCACCGAAGCGACAGCCAGTTCCAGGACCTGATCACGAGTCATCTTCAGCTTGTGCTTGAGATGGATGTCCGAGGTGGCCAGAAAAGTGTGAATTCTGGGATTTTCACCGGCCTTAAGCGCCTCCCAGGCCCGGTCTATATCCTTGATATTACAGCGGGCAAGACCGGCGATCTGCGCGCCGCGGATATGCTCCGCGATATTCCGCACGCACTCGAAATCACCGGGCGATGCCACGGGAAACCCGGCTTCAATCACATCCACCTTCAGCTTGACCAGTTGTTGGGCCAGCCGGAACTTTTCCTGCATGTTCATGCTTGCGCCCGGAGATTGCTCACCATCACGCAAGGTGGTATCAAAAATAACTATTTTATCAGACATAGCAAATAAACTCCTCCCGGTCCGCATGGCATAAGCAAAAAACCACCCGGCACCCGGATTCCATCTAATTATTCCTGCTCATCCTTGACAGGGGCTTTACGCCTCACCACTACGCGGTACGCAAGTGCCAGCGGTCCCGAGAGAACATAGGTCGCTCCCAGGATAAAAAGAGTGACCTGCGGCTCTGCGGCCAGGACCATGATTAGCAGAACCAGCCCCACCAGAACCTGAAACTTTTTGGCCCGATCGGTTTCCGCATGCTTGAAGCTCTGGTATTTCACGGAACTGATCATGAGATAGGAAAGACCATATACGACTCCCAGCACCATAAAATTCCTCAAGGTGCCGGTAAATTCAAAAAAAGAACAGAATAAAACAGTGGCGGCGATCATGCCTCCGGCGGCAGGACACGGCAACCCTGTGAATTCGTTTTTAACCGAAACAGTATCCTGGCTGTTAAATCGGGCCAGCCGCAACGCGGTGGTTGCCACATAAAGAAATGCCGCCAGCCAGCCATAGCGCCCATAAGGCCGCAACACCCATTCATACGCCAACAATGCCGGAGCCACGCCAAAGGCAACCAGATCGCACAGGGAATCGTACTCCATGCCGAATTTGCTGGTTGTTCCGGTAAGGCGGGCAACCCTGCCGTCAAGGCCATCAAAGATCCCGGAAATAATAATAGCCACGGCCGCATGAAAATACTGACCGTTGATGGCGGAAACTATGGCATAAAAACCACTGAAAAGACTTGCCGTTGTGATAACGCTTGGCAACAGGCAGATGGTACCTTTTGAGGAAATTACATCTTTGGCGTTATGGTGCCTCTCCATGTGCTCCTCCTTCCGATATTAATTGCAGACGGCGCAATGTCCCTGCTTGCATTAAAGAGAGTATCTTAAAAAACACTTTTCCGCTTGGAAGGATCAGGGCAGATAGCCGAGAACCGTTTCACCGGCCCGTACTTTCTGGCCCAAGGAAACTTCCAGCTGGATCTGCTGCGGTAGATACAAATCAACCCGGGAGCCGAAACGAATGAGGCCAAAACGTTCTCCGCGCATCAATCTGTCTCCCCTGCCGGCCCAACAGACAATCCGGCGGGCAATAAGCCCTGCCACCTGCACCACCGCGATCTTGCGGTTGCTCCTTGTTTCAAGGGTCAGGGCGCAGGCCTCGTTTTCCAAAGCGCCGCGTTCGGTATTGGCCGAAAAGAACATCCCCGGAAAATATTGCACCTGAGTCACTGTTCCAGGGCAGGGCGACCTGTTAACGTGCACATTGAAAACATTCATGAAAATGCTCACCTTGTACACGTGTTCCTTAACGAATTTATCGTCGAATATTTTCTCGATGAGGATAACCTTTCCGTCTGCCGGCGATACCAGAACATCCTCATCCTCCGGACATATCCGTTCGGGATCACGGAAAAAATACAAGACAAAGGCCGTAGTGAACAGAGCCAGCAAGGCACTGAAAGAATAGCCGAGGATGGCAAGGACCAAGGTCGTCAACGCCGCAAAACCGATGAACGGATACCCCTCAAGGGCCACAGGAACTTGTGGTTTTTTCATGCGTTTCCCGTCTCACTGTAAAATGGTTTTTTGAGGCCCGATTCGTTTCGGCCCATATAAAAATGAACTGACAGACCGCGTGCACAGTCTGTCAGTTCATCTGCGAATGCTGTCTGTTCAGAACAGTTTACGATTTCGAAGCCCGTGTCATGGCAATGGTTCCGGAACGTACAATCTCCTGGATTCCGATGGGCCGCAGGATATCAATCACGGCCTGAAGCTTGCTGGCCTTGCCGGTAATTTCCACAACATAACTCTTCGGCCCGACGTCAATAACCTTGCCGCGGAAGATATCGATTATCCTTAAGACCTCGGCCCTGGTATGAGCTTCGGCCTTTACCCGGATCAGGGCCATCTCCCGCTCGACATTATCGTGCTCGCACATATCGGTGACCTTGATAACATCAATGAGCTTGTGGAGCTGCTTGGTGATCTGCTCAATGATGGTATCCTCGCCGGAGGTCACGAGAGTCAGGCAGGAAACATCCGGCTCAAGGGTCTGGGCCACGGACAGGCTTTCGATATTGAACCCCCGGCCACTGAAAAGACCGGTTACGCGGGAGAGGACTCCGGGTTTATTTTGCAATAGTACGGAAATGGTATGTTTCATCGCGATATCCTTATTAAGCCGTTGTATGCAAACACGATGGCCAGTGAACAACCAAAAAAGGCAGCAGTATTTACGACGCAAGGTGCCGTAAAGAAATGGCCATAAAATTCAAGTTATCTGTGACAGCTCCTAAACCAGCAGCATCTCTGTTGTAGCCTTACCGGCAGGAACCATGGGATACACGCCTTCTTCCCTGGCTATGACGAAATCCATGAATACTGTGTTTTTAATCTTCAAGGCCTCCTTGATAACCGGCTCTACCTCGCTGGGCTTGAGAGCCCGTAATCCCACAGCGCCATAGGCCTCGGCCACCTTGACAAAATCAGGGGCAACTTCCATGACCGTCGAAGAGTACTGTTTATTATAAAACAGCTCCTGCCACTGGCGGACCATGCCCAGATAGCCATTATTCAAGATAGCAACCTTGACCGGCAGTCTTTCCTGCCTGCAGGTGGCCAGTTCCTGGATGTTCATCTGGATGGAACCATCCCCGGCAATGTCGATAACAACCTTGTCCGGCGCTGCCATCTGGGCGCCGATGGCAGCCGGAAAACCGTATCCCATGACACCGAGTCCGCCTGATGTGGCAAACTGACGGGGCTTGTTGAAATGGTAGAACTGAGCAGTCCACATCTGATGCTGGCCGACCTCTGTGGTGATGATCGCATCGCCACCGGTCAATTCGTTAAGCTTCTGAATCACGAACTGGGGCTTGATGATGTCGGTCTCTTCAACGTAGCCCAGAGGATGTTTATTTTTCCATTCCCTGATCTGCTCATGCCAGGGCCGGTTTTTTTCCACACACTCATCTGCGTTGAAATCCTTGCTGCGGCCAAACCAGGAATTGATGGCAAGAAGCGCATGCTTGCAGTCGGAAACGATGGGAATATCCACCCGAACGTTCTTGCTGATGGAGGAAGGATCGATATCAACATGAATTATCTGGGCGTGGGGAGCAAAGGCGTCAACCCGACCGGTAACACGGTCATCAAAGCGGGCGCCCACCGCGATCAGCAGATCGCAGTTGGCCACTGCCATGTTGGCATAATAGGTTCCGTGCATGCCCAGCATGCCCATGGACAAAGGGTCCGTCCCGGGAAAACCGCCCAACCCCATAAGGGTCATGGTAACTGGAATATTCAGCTTCCTGGCAAGTTCGGTCAGTTCCTCGTTGGAGTCGGAAAGAATAACGCCGCCGCCGGCATAGATTACCGGTTTCTTTGCCTTGAGCATCGCCTGGCAGGCCTTCTCGATCTGACCGGGATGCGGCTCGTAGGTAGGCTTGTAAGTCCGCATGCTGATTGGCTTCAGCTCGGGATATGTAATCCGGGAGGCCAGAACGTCTTTAGGCAGGTCAACCAGCACGGGGCCGGGGCGACCGGTCTTGGCGAGATGAAACGCCTCACGAATAATCGGAACCAGTTCCTCGGCATTTTTCACCAGATAATTATGCTTGGTGATCGGGCGGGTGATGCCAACGATATCGACTTCCTGAAAAGCATCGTTGCCGATCAGCTTGGTCGGTACCTGGCCTGTAAAGACAACCAGAGGAATGGAGTCCATATAAGCCGAAGCAATTCCGGTAACAGCATTGGTGGCACCGGGACCGGAGGTCACCAAAGCAACTCCTACCGCACCTTTAATGCGGCCATAGGCATCGGCGGCATGGACCGCGGCCTGTTCATGTCTGGTCAACACGTGGTGGATATTATCATTTTTCATCAACTCATCATAAACATCGATGAGTGCACCGCCGGGATAGCCGAAGATAAGATCGACTCCATGTTCTTCCAGACACTTGAGAAATGCCTGTGCTCCTGTAAGTTTCATGCTGTATTCCTTACTTTTGAATTCAACTCGTCTTCCGAATGAAGATCGGATTATATACCGGGAATATACCGTGCACAGCAGCGCACCGGCAAAACCATACAAAACAGGGAATTTTGAAATATATTCTGAATATATTTCTTGTCAAGCACGTTTCTGGCGCAAGTCCGTCAAGAACGCAACAAAATAGCCATCGAATACTTCGTTGCCGAAAGGCTCAAGCGCTACAATTCATTGCTGGTTAAAGGCAGGCGGGAATACTGTGTCGGAAAAAGTCGGAGCTGTCGGCCTCGCTCAAGAAATTCACGGACGGCGGCTGTCCCTTCCACCCCGAGATCAAGGGAAAACGAATTCACATACAACCCGATGTGGTCACGTATGACCTTATCGTCAAGCTCCCCCGCATGAAGACGGATATACGACATCCCCTTCTCAGGACTGGCAAAAGCGGCAGTAACGCTTGCCTGAATACACCGGTCAATGGCCTGAATTTTCTCCTTGCCCAGAGAACGCTTCGCCGCAATGCCTCCAAGCGGAATGGGAACGCCGGTTCCCATCTCCCACCATGCGCCAAGGTCCTGGAGCAACTGCAGGCCATGCTCCTGAAAAGTAAAACGGCTCTCATGGATGATCACCCCGGCATCGACCTCACCAGCCACAATCGCCGGCATGATCTCGTCAAAACGCATCACTCTGGTAGTGAGAACATCAGGGGAATACATCCGCAGCAGCAAGGCCGCAGTAGTGTATGTGCCGGGAATGGCTATGGTCAGACTGGGCAGTGCCGCAACAGGAAAATTTTCCCGGGCTACCAGCAGGGGGCCGCACCCACGCCCAAGCGCGCTGCCTGCCGTGAGCAGGACATACTGGTCAAGAACATGACCCAAAGCGTGAAACGACAGCTTGGTGACATCAAGACGTCCTGCAAGCGCCCACTCATTAAGCGTCTCAACATCGGCAAGTGTCGGCTCAGCAAAATTCGGCGCTTCCGCACAAGGTTTCCCATGCACCAGAGCATGAAAAATAAAAGTATCGTTCGGGCAGGGTGAAAATCCCAGAGTAAGCCTGTTCTGTATCGAAGAATGTGGCACGATTTTCTGCCTGATTCAGAGGAGCACTGCGTGATCAAGGAACAGGGAAACAACCTGTCCACATTTTTGCACGGCAGCGGGAAGTTGCCAAAGAGCGGGGTTGCGGTCTTCCACCATATTGCTGACACACCGCATCTCAAGGCAAGGAATGGCAAATTCATCGCAGACCCTGGCCACTGCCGCCCCCTCCATGTTCTCGCACAGGCCATTGTGGGCGACGCGCAACATCTCGCCGCGTCTGGCAGTGGCCGTAACCCCGTTGACAGTGACGAACACTCCCTTCCTGTAAGAGCAATCCTGTTTGCCGAGAATTTCCTCGGCCTGGGCAAGATACGGTGACTCCAGGGAAAAAGCGGCTCTTGCTGCCAGTTTGCCTTCAAAAGGTTCTACGCTGTCTTCATAACAAATACCGAAATCGCCCAGAACCTCGGTTTCGGCCAGACAGATATCGAGCAAGCTCGCACCGGAACCCGTATAGGCCCCGGCAACGCCGAAATTGAGCACCAGAGAGATGTTCCCGGCTCCCCCCTGAGACAATCGCCGCGTAAGCTGAACCGAGGTTTCAAGCGGTCCCACCCCTGCGATCAGAAGATCATGGGGCTGACCGTTCTTTTTGCCGTTCAAGGGCAAGGCTTCCATCTCTGTGGCGGCAACCAAAAGGATCATGGACATCTTATCGTAGAGTATTCACACAAACCGGCGAGAAAGCATTGCGCGGCGTGAAGCAGCGGAAGAAACGCCGCCTGAAAAGAATACTACCCGCGGTACGGGTGCTGTGCTTCCTCGGAATGCATCACATTCTTGATCACATTGCCTTTGTCGAGCACAACGATCCTGGGCTTATATGCAGGCAGTTCCTCGGGCGCATACAGGGCATAGCTGACGATAATCACCAGATCACCGGGCAGTCCCTTGCGGGCGGCCGCGCCGTTGAGGCCGATCATGCCGCTTCCGGGCTTGCCTTCGATCACATAAGTGTCAAACCGCTCACCGTTGTTGATATTGTATACATTGACCCGTTCATAGGGATACAGACCAACGGCATCCATCAGAGTTCTGTCGATCGAGAGACTGCCCTCGTAGTTGAGGTCCGCCTCGATCACCGTAGCCCGGTGAATTTTTGATTTTAACATGTATTGCAGCATTGTCGTTCTCTCAGTGTTCTCCAAAAAGAATATCATTGTCGATCAGACGAGTCGCACCGACCTTAATCGCCATGGCCAGCACCGTATTTTTTTGCAGCACGGTTTGAGGCTGCAACGTCGATTGATCAACAAAGCTTACATACTCAATAATCACCGCCTCCCGGCGCAGCAGCTCCTCCACCTCACGCCGCAGAACCGCTGTCTCAACAAGCCCGGCGCGCACCCTTCGTCTGGCATGACCGATGGCTCGAAAGAGACAAAGGGCGGCATGCCGCTCCGAAGCGGAAAGATAGGTGTTCCGGGAACTCATGGCCAGACCGTCCGCTTCCCGGACAATGGGATGCGGGATGATCTCCACATCCCAATTAAGATCCGCCACCATCCTCTCTATCACCGCAAGCTGCTGAAAATCTTTTCTGCCAAAAACAGCGTAATGCGGCTTTACGATATGCAAAAGTTTGGCAACGACTGTGGTTACTCCGTTAAAATGACCGGGACGGCTCTCGCCGCACAGCCCGTCGGTCAATCCGGAAACAATCACTCGGGTGGAGGCCTCAGTCGGGTACATATCCTCCACCTCAGGGGCAAAAAGCACATCCACGCCTTCGGCTTGCGCAAGCTGACAGTCACGGCTGAAATTTCGGGGATACCGGCCGAGATCTTCGTTTGCGCCAAACTGGATCGGATTGACAAACAGGCTCACCACCGCATGGTCGGCCTTTTCTTTGGCTTTGCGCATCAAACGCAGATGGCCTTCATGAAAAAACCCCATGGTCGGGACCAGACCGATAGTCTGCCCTGCGGCAAGAATCCTGTTTGCCCATGCCGTCATCTCGGGAGGAGTGCGAATAATCTCCATTGTTCGATCTGCGCCGTGTCAACTTGTAAGCTGATTAAACCGAAAGCCAGAAACACTACAGGCGATTCAGCTTGGCCTGCACCTTTTCCTTGACCGCCGGAGCAACGCCTTCGTCAGCCAGCGCCTTGCCATACATTTCTTTTGCCTGGGGCGCGTCCTTCTGCAATTCATAAATCCTGCCCATGGCAAGATAGGATTCCCCGGCAAAACCTTTTATTTCCGCCAAGCTTTGATAGGCGGAAAGCGCTTCCGGCAAGAGATTTTTATTTTCATATGCCTGGGCAAGATTCATCACTACCAGGGGATAAAGTGGACTCGACTTGGAAAGATCATCACGGATCCGGCCATATGCAGTGATCGCCTCATCATACTGTTGCGCATCAAAAGCCAGATGTCCCATCTCGATCTTTGCCCACTTGGCGGAGCCGGTCCGCCCATAATCATCAAGAATTTTCTGCAAAAGAATCTTGCGGTTTTCAGGTGCGACCTGCTCAGCCGCTTCAGCAAGCAGAACGGCGGCCCGATCGTCTTGTTTGGCGAAATAATAACTCAAAGAGGACCAGCCAAGAATTGCCAGCACGCCACAGACCAGAGCTATTATTATGTTCCGGTTGTTGCGGCGGATAAACTGGATCGCTTTAGGCGGCAGATTAAGCTCTTCAAGCAATCCGTGCTTCTGCAATGGCTTATTCAGTATCTCTTGCTGAAAATATGTGTTTTGCTCAGACATGCCCTAATCCCTCGCCGTTACACTGCGTCTGTTTTTTTAAAAAACAAAATTTGCCGATACTATACCTGCACCGCCCAAAAAAAGCATCCGTCATTTTAAAACGCCCCCACTCCACCAGCAAGCAAAAGCCTGGCAGAATGACATGCCCCGGCAACAAATTACTTGTCCCGACGCTGCTGGTCGTGCTAGGTAGAAAACATGCTCACAATGGCAGGCGATCAGATCCAGACAGTCAGCGAACTTACCCAGTCAATACGGGGAGTGCTCGAAGTTTCCTTTCCTTTTGTCACCGTGACAGGTGAGATATCCAATCTGCGCTGCCCGTATTCAGGGCACCTCTACTTTACCCTCAAGGATGCAACCGCCCAGATAAAGGCAGTGCTCTTCAAGCCACAACAGCGCTACCTCGCCTGCACCCCGGCCGACGGCATGGAGGTGGTCTGCCGGGGCAGGATTTCTCTGTATGAAGCCCGCGGCGAATACCAGATCATTGTGGATGTTCTGGCGACAAAAGGCGCGGGAGCATTGCAGCTTGCCTTCGACTTGCTCAAACGAAAACTGGCGGAGGAAGGGCTCTTTGCTGCGGAGCGAAAACTCCCCCTCCCGTTGCTGCCGGAAAAAGTAGCCCTTATCACCTCGCCAGGCGGGGCAGCGGTGCATGATTTTCTGACCATGGCAAAAAAAAGATGCGCAGCGATTCCTATTGAAATTTTCCCGGTTCGGGTCCAGGGCGCCGGAGCCAAGGAAGACATCATCGAGGCCATCAATCACTGTAACCAGAGAGAAGCAAACGACGTAATAGTTCTCTGCCGGGGAGGCGGCTCACTGGAAGACCTGTGGACCTTTAACGAGGAAGATGTCGCCCGGGCCATTGCCGCTTCGCGCATCCCGGTTGTCTCGGCAATAGGCCACGAAGTTGACGTCACGATTGCCGACATGGTTGCGGATTTTCGGGCACCGACTCCCACCGCCGCAGCCGAGGCAGTTGTTCCCAGCCGGGCACAATTGTCCGGTCAACTCACCGACTTCCGCAACAGACTGGCAAAAACAGTTCTGGATAGGTTAACGTTTTACCGCCGCACCATTGAAGCCAACAGAAAAATATTGGGTGACCCCACCTCGCTGCTTGACCAATTCCGCCTGAAAACAGACCATGCCTTGGCCTCTCTGCATTTTGCCTTTTCAAGGGACATCCATCAACGCCAGCTCACTCTTGCCAGGGTCAGCCAGACACTTGCCGGACATACCCCGCTGCAACGACTCGAATACCAACAACAAAGGTTTCAGGAACTGCGGCGGCGGCTCATCCAGGCCATGCTTCGCCAACAGGAACGAAAACGGGCAACGTTTGCTGAAAACATTGCGCTCCTCCACGCCATAAGCCCGCTGGCTGTTCTTGCCAGAGGATACGGCATCGTCCAGCAGCACAATGGCAATATCGTTCGGAGCAGCGCTGATGTTTCGCCGGGAGAAAACATCACTGTCACCCTTGCCCGGGGCGGGCTTTCTTGCGAAGTGAAAAAAACAATCCCTCCGGAATGACCCTGCTTTCGACTCCACGAAAACCGTCTCGTTCAAAATCCGTGCACACGCTGAAGCATTGCAATAAAAAAAACGGCTTATGGAGAACCCATAAGCCGTTTATATTACTGGTCGGGATGAGAGGATTCGAACCTCCGACCCCGTGCTCCCGAAGCACGTGCTCTACCAGGCTGAGCCACATCCCGACATTTCGATTACATCTTTATATTTTTCCTGCCGGTTTCCAGCAGAAAATTGTGGACCATATGTACTCAGAGTTTTCAGAGGCGTCAACAAAAAAGAAGGCAGGAACTCCCTTCTCAAGGAGTACCTGCCTTGTCTGTTGAACAGTTGCAGTTACTGATGAAAATCAGTTTACTTTACTGATTCAGCAAGCTTGCTGCCGGGCTTAAAACGTGCAACTTTGCGGGCTTTGATGGTAATAGCTTTTCCGGTCTGAGGATTGCGTCCCTGACGAGCCGCTCTCTTGGTCACGGAAAATGTGCCAAAACCAACCAAAGTTACCTTGTCGCCTTTCTTCAAAGCGGTGGTAACTGCGGCCAGCATGCCGCCAAGGGTCTTCTCTGCTGCAGCTTTGCTGATACCGCCAGCCTTTGCCATGCTCTCGACTAATTCACTCTTGTTCATTCCTCTCCTTCCTCCTCGTGAATTTAGAGATTCTCTGCCTTCTACAAGCACCGTAATTAAGTTGCCTTAGGGGCGATTTAAACTTATGTGATGTGATTGTCAAACAAAAAAAAGCCCCTGTCAAACAAAAAATGCGATGAAATAAGAAAAAAATGACGTGCCGATAGATTTTTTCAAGCTGCTTTTCGGCAAAAAATCACCCCACCCAATCCGACCTTCCCTGTTGATCAATTACAACATCACCTAAACCTAAAAGCAAAAACCTGTTTTTAACCACTGAAAATACGTCTTTTTTCTGTATTTTACATAAGTCTTTAACAAGAACAACAATGGTTGCAACCTGCCCGCACAGCCGCACCCGCACTCCCATAAAACCTAAATCATGAAGCAATGCCTCGCAACGATCAATTATTTCAATTTTTTCTCGGGTGACGGGTTCGCCTTGCGCAATTCTTGTGGCCAAACACGATGAGGCATGGACATTCCAGGTTGACAGAGCAAAATCCCTGCTAAGCATCCGAATCTCGTTTTTGGCAAAACCGACATCCGCCAGGGGCGTCTGAACCATTAATTCAGAAACGGCACGCAAGCCCGGTCGATCTTGGCCAAGGTCGTCACTGTTGGTGCCGTCAAACAGCGGCGCTCCTTGGGGAAAACTGCAATCATCGAAAAATGCTTGATAAATTTTTTTCTTGCAGAGGTAACATCGGCCGGAATCATTGGCCACGAATTCCGGCCAGCTGAACGGCTGGATTTCAATGGAATGGAAATTACAACCGAGGTCTCGGGCTACGCGCTCAGCGCGGTCTGTTTCACGGGTCGGCAGAAGATCAGACTTGGCGTGGAAAGCATGAACAGCAGAAGGACCCAGCGCCTCACAGGCCGCAAAGAGGAGAAACGAACTGTCCGCCCCTCCGGAAAAAGCGACTGCGGCCTGCTGGTGCTGTGAAATTATTTTTTGCAGCGAACGGTATTTTCCGGATTCGACACTTTCCACCTTGGCTGTTTTTACTCTGACGGCAAGGTCTGGATGGGTTTTTCAAGAAGAAACTTCCCGGATTGTATCCAATCCTTAAGCGTCTCGGCAATCTCTCGAGCCCGAACCACACTCGAAAGCGGAGCCGTGGGCACCATCTTGCCGTTCACCTCAATCTGGCCGCTCTTAAGCTGCGCATAACTGACTTCTCCATAGTTGCGCGCAACGCCATGGGAATAATCATAGGAATAATCGACAATCTGGGTAAAAATCTCCGCATCGGATACCCCTGTAAAGGCTGCCATTTCCTCGTTGAGGATGGGAATAGGCACCCCGATACCCACGGCCAGAGAACTTCCGTACCCCTGCATGCTTACGCCCTTGAGCCAGCGCGACGACATCTGTTTCATGTCCCCCTGCACCATCAAAGTGCCTGCCGCCCTTCGGGTGGTTCCGTTTTCAGAGCGCAGGGCTTTCGGGTTATGCTGGCTGCCATGCCAGGTCACGTAGCCGATACCGCCCCCAAGAAATATCCTGGTTCCCAAACCGATGGTTTTATAGAAGGGATCATTCAACAGGGGACTCAACTCTCCGGCGCTGCAGTATGTCGCATTTCTGACCTCGGGCTTCAGGGTTCCCATGTAACAATAGACTGTCCGGTCGGAAAGATTGATGGCGCAATTGTAATTCTGGTAACAATTGCGGGGATTCACCAGCAAAGCATAAGGCAAATCGGCGAGCGTCACTTCTTTTTCCAGATTTTTATTGGGATAGCAGTCGGTTCCGTATCCCACAGCCTTAAGCCGCACCTTTTTTCCGGCAACCAGATCTTCCAGCACATGACCGCCGCCATACAGAAATTCGCCGGGGAAAACCTTGTTCAACGGGTCATCCTCTGGGGGTTCCGTTGCGCCGATATACACATCAACGGCGGCCAGTCCGGCATAGGCGGGAACGTTGTTCATCCACACCTTGAGAGCCTTGGTGGTGGGATTTGAGTGGCCGAAATTAATAAATGCTCCGGAAGAACACATGGGGGAAAAAGTGCCGGTGGTCACCACATCCACTTTTCTGGCCGCTTCAACCGGCCCATGCTTTTTTACTATGCCGACCATTTCTTCCGCGGTGACCACCACAGCTTTCCCCGCCTTGATCTTGGCATTGATCTCTTCGTATGTTTTTTGAATCTTGAACTCGCTCATGCAACCCGCTCCTTCCCGGGAATTAATCTACAACCGAAACAACTTTATGGCCGGCATCTTCAAGGGCGTCGATAGCTTTGTCCAACTCCCCTTTTTCCAGCCTGAAACAATACAATTTTCGCCGGGAAGAATGGCTTTCCGTTGCCACACTGATTATCTCGCACCCGTGCTCTTTTATGATCCTGGTGACATCTTCAACCCCGCCGGCCTTGCCGACAAGCACATCCAGCCGGGAAGAGGCCCGCAACAAGCCCATCATGTTGATGAAAGCAGACAACAAATCTATGGCGGTGATAATCCCCACCAGTTTTTTCTTGTCAAGAACCGGCAACCCCCCGATCTTGTAATCGTGAATTAGGCGGGCCGCCTTTTCAATACTGGCATTGATATTGACGGTGATGGGGTTCAGCACCATCACTTCATGAACATGAATGTCCTTTTCCTGCGAAGGAAACGAATACTGCCGCAAATCGCTTTCGGTTATAAAACCGACCAATTGCTCATCCTCAACCACCGGCAAATGACGGATGGAATGTTTTTTCATCAACGCGCCTGCTTCTTGCAGCAAAGCGTCTTTGCCGATGATGATCAGGTTTCTCTGCATGCAGGTTTTTACTTTCATGATCCGACCTGTAAAGCAATTGTGCGTTTTGTGTTTGCAGCCGGCCAAGTTAAGCGTGCCGATACAACAAAACCATTACTGTCTTAATAACAAGTTTTATACCTTATCCACCCAGAGAAGCAAACAGTTAATCCCCCTTTCCGGCGACTTTACCTGATGAAACATTCCCTGAAGGACAAGCGGAACTTTTCCCTTTTATTTTTCACTGGATACGATTAAGAAAGTTTGTGTGCCGAGGGCCTTGGCCCCGAATAGTATCACAACCCGTTTAATTAATTGAAATACAGCCCCCTGGACCTGCAACATATATGAAAAACAAGAACGACCTCACCCTTCTTGATGTCCGGAAGCAGATCGATGCCATAGACAGTCAATTTTTGGAATTGCTCAAAAAAAGATTGCTTTGCGCCAAAAAAATCGGCGAACTCAAGGATCAGAACAACAAGGCCAAATGGGATCCGTTGCGGGAACGTCAGATCTTCGAACGGCTGCTTGCGGAAAATCAAGGCGCCTTTCCCGAACAGCCCCTCATGAGCATTTTCCATGAGATCATCACCACCTGCCGCCTCTCGCAGAAAAGGGTTGATGTCGCCTATCTTGGCCCTGAAGCAACTTTTTCCCATCTGGCCGGGGTCAAATATTTCGGACACGCAGCAAAGTATCTCCCCATGGAAACCATTGAGGATATCTTTGACGAGGTGGAACGGGGCAGAACCCAATACGGCATTGTCCCTGTGGAGAACTCCATCGAAGGCGCAGTCACCTCCACGCTGGACTCCTTCATCAAGTACAACGTCAAAATCTGCGGGGAATTGAACCTGGGCATCATCCACAACCTGGTCAACAAATCCGGCAACATGGATGACATTAAGATGGTGGCTTCGCATCCGCAACCCATTGCCCAGTGTCGGCAATGGCTGAAGAAACATCTTCCCAACGTCACGGTCCAGGACGTATTCAGTACCAGCGTCGCCGCAAAAATGGCAGCGGAGGACCCAAGCGTTGCTGCAATCGCCAGTTCACTGGCCATCACCACCTATCAGCTGCAGACCGTGGTCAAGGGAATCGAGGATTACCGAGGCAACACCACCAGATTCCTTCTCATCGGCAAGGAGTCGCCCTCCCGAAGCGGCAAGGACAAAACCTCCCTGCTGGTAAGCCTCCTGGACCGTCCCGGCGCCTTGAACGACGCCTTGAGCATTCTGGCCCAACGCTCCATCAACCTGACCCGAATCGAGTCCCGGCCGGTCAAGGACGAACCCGGCCGCTATCTTTTTTTCATTGATATGCTGGGGCATCTCGAAGATGAGATTGTCAATGACGGCTGTGAAAAACTCAAGGAAATCTGCTCGTATTTCGAATGGCTGGGGTCCTACCCGCGGGTGGGAGAGTAGCTGCCCGGGGAAACGTGCCGCCATCCGCCCCCGACGCCCTACCCCCCGATCCGCGACATCTGTCCGTGGCAGCTACCGCCGCCGTCCGGCAAAACAGCATGTCCCTTCGGCTTGTTAAGAATAGTCGTGACGATAAGATCCCTGATCTCTTCATCGGTTGCCCCGCTGCGCAGCCTCTCCCTGAGATCGGTTTCCTGATCGGACAACAGGCACGAACGCAATCTGCCTTCGGAAGTGAGCCGCAACCGGTTGCACCTGTCGCAGAAATGATGGCTGATGGGACTGATAAACCCGACACTGCCGACAGCCTCGGGAAAGCGGTAAATGCGGGCAGGCCCGTCCATGCGTCGCGCCGGAACCGGCTCAAGCGTTCCCAGAGGCTTGAGCAGTTCCATAATCTCGCCGGAGCTGATGTATTTCCCTTTATCCCACATGGCGGAAGCGCCGATGGGCATAAACTCGATAAAACGAATCTGCAGGGGCTCGGTGAGAGTCAGTCTGGCAAAATCGATGAATTCGTCATCGTTTACCCCTTTTAAGGCGACAACATTGAGCTTGACAGGGGAAAAGCCCAGCTCCCTGGCCCTGCTGATTCCAGCCCAGACTTTGGCAAAAGCATCAACCCCGGTGATCTGACGAAAACGCTCCGGGCGCAGGGTGTCAAGACTGATATTAAGCTTGTTGATCCCGGCCTTCTGCAGAGCCTCGGCATGTTCGGCCAGCAAAACCCCGTTGGTGGTAAGGCGGATGTCGGCAAGGCCGGGAATTTCGGCCAATTCCTTGATGAAGCCAAGAACATTTCGACGCACCAGAGGTTCGCCGCCGGTCAGGCGGACCTTTTCAATGCCAAGCGATACGGCAATACGCACTACCCGTAATATTTCCTCATACCGCAGCAGTTCCTCGTTCGCCAGCTTGGCCTGCCCTTCCTGGGGCGTACAGTACTGACAGCGAAGATTGCAATGATCGGTGAGGGATATCCGCAAATAGCTGATAGAACGGGCAAACATGTCCGTCAGAAGCTCTTTTTCGGGTTGAGCTGAAAGAGCCGGTTTCTTAGAAATTCCCAAAGTTGCAGGTTGATTCACAGCATATCGTCCGTTATTGTTTGTCATGTTCGTCATGCACAACAGTTTACAAATAGGCTTCAAGCACTAAAACCACGGATCGGCCTTCACGTTTCCGAGGTACGGATGGAATCGACCACGCTGCCGGCATCAATCTTTGATTTTTTCCGGGTTTACTGCTACATATTGAGGGACGTAAGACTACGATGCCTTGACGCATCCGTCAATCGTCATTTTTAACGTTTCAAGCCCACTCTGAATTTTATTATCCTTGGAAACGCCGCCCATGCTCATCTTAGGCATTGAAAGCTCCTGCGATGAAACCGCCGCCGCGGTACTGCGCGACGGCCGCACCGTGTTGAGCAATGTCATCAACTCTCAGGTGGCTGTGCATAGCCCTTACGGCGGCGTGGTTCCAGAACTTGCCTCCCGGAAACATCTTGAAAATATTTACCCGGTGGTTGAGGCGGCCCTGTCGCAGGCAGGCGTCACCCTGGATGACATTGACGGCCTGGCCGTCACCCAGGGACCAGGTCTTGTCGGGGCACTGCTTGTCGGTCTTTCCTTTGCCAAGGGAGTCTCAGCGGTCAAGGGCATTCCCTATGTGGGTGTTGACCATATTGCCGGGCATCTCCTCTCCCCTTTTTTGGAAAAGGAGCACCCGGAATTCCCCTATATCGCTCTGGTAGCGTCCGGCGGCCATTCCAGTATTTTCCTGGTTCTTGACCACACTACTATCCGCCCCTTGGGCAGAACCCGCGACGATGCCGCAGGGGAAGCCTTTGACAAGGTGGGAAAAATTCTTGGCCTTGAGTATCCTGGAGGTCCGGTCATCAGCCGCCTGGCTGAAAAAGGAAACCCTGCCGCTATCCCTTTCCCCCGAGCCTGGCTCGCCCCGGACAGTCTCGACTTCAGCTTCAGCGGACTGAAAACTGCGGTTGCCAACTATATCCACCAGCGTCAGCAGAAAAACGAACCATTCGACATCCCGGATGTCTGCGCTTCTTTTCAGGAAGCCGTGGTGGAAGTGCTGTGCAAAAAAGTAATCATGGCAGCACAACAGCACCGAATCTCCACCATTGCCCTGGCCGGTGGTGTCGCAGCTAACTCCAGGCTGCGTTCCACTCTCCAGGATCTTTGCGCAACACAGGACATCAAGGTATTCATGCCCTCCCTTGAACTGTGCACGGATAATGCCGCAATGATCGCCTTGGCAGGTTTTTATCAGTTTTCCGAAAAAGCCACGACTGCGTTTGACACGGATGCGTATTCCCGTTCACCGCTTCTGCATCCTGGGTTTGTTCCCGGTGGAAGTTCCCCGGCTTCATCCGAGCCTCGATTGGAACCATGAAGCCCAACCGCACCGCAAAATACTATTACCTCAAATTTCTTCGCTTACAGGGAGACCCCCACTCCCTGGCCATGGGGGTTGCCATTGGCCTTTTCATCGGTATTACCCCAACCATCCCCCTGCACACCGCGCTTATCATCATTTTTGCCTGGCTCCTGCGCGGGAACATCCTCGCCGCCCTGATCGCCGCCACGGCGATCAGCAACCCATTTACCTGGCTGCCGCAATATTATTTCAGCTGGCGGCTGGGAAACATGCTGCTTCCAGGCCACCTCTCCTGGGGCCGGATACAGGATCTGCTATCCCTGTTCGCCTCCGACACAGGTTTTCAGCAAAAGCTTGCTCCCCTCGGACAACTTGGTCTCGAAGCTGCCACGGTCATGCTTTTAGGGGGTATATTGCTGGCCATCCCGTTTACTTGCGCCGGATACATTATTTCCTTCAAATTCTTCAACGCCATCCGCCAAAAAAGGCGGGACAAACATATTCTGAACTGAGACACCATGACCAGCGATCTTCCCATTCGAAAAATCCTGACGGAACACCAGCTGGCTCCCAGCAAAAAACTGGGGCAGAACTTTCTGGTTCATCGACAGACAGCGGAACGCATTGTCGAGCTTTCAGGAGTTACCCCTGACGATTCGGTAATAGAGCTCGGCGTGGGATTAGGTTCCCTCACCCTGCCCCTGGCCGAACGGGTCAGGCAGGTTATCGGATTGGAACTGGATGCGGGGATCATCGCCTATCACCTTGAACGGCAGGATCTTCCCGCCAACGTCACCCTCATTCACCAGGACCTGCTCAAGGCTGATTTTGGTGCGCTGGCGGCACAAACCAATGGCCCTTTGAAAATCCTTGCCAACCTCCCGTACTCGATTTCCAATCTGCTGCTTTTCAAGCTCGTTGAAAATCACGAGTCCCTGAGCTGGGCCGTGCTCATGCTGCAAAAGGAGGTAGGGCAACGACTCACCGCCCCGGTGGGATCGAAGGAATACGGGGTGCTCTCCGTTCTTCTCGCCGACTGTGCCTCGGTGGAAACCATCATGCAGGTCGGCCCCGGCCAGTTTCATCCCCGACCCAAGGTTGATTCCGTGGTGGTGCGAATCACTTTTCGTCCTGTTCCGGAAAGGGTGGCGCTGCTCCCTCCGCACGACCGAAGGCTGCTCCGTCGCATTGTCAACGCCGCTTTCGGGCAGCGGAGAAAAACCCTGCGCAACTCCCTGAGCGCCGGGATGATCAACGGCTTGTCCCGGGAACGGATATCCACCCTGCTGAGCGAATCGGGCATCAATCCGGAAACGCGGGCGGAGCGGTTAACCCTTGAGGATTTTGTCCGCCTCACCAATGCTGTGTCCGAGTGTTCTCCGGCTTGATCCGCAATGCGCGACTTTGTTTTTCACAACCAGACACGGATCATTTTCGGGCGAGGCGTCATCGGCCAAGCAGCCGAACAGGCTGCGCCCTTCAGCGACAAGATATTGCTGGTTTCCGGCAGAAACAGCCTGAAAAAAATTGGGATTTACCAAACTGTCCATGATTCCTTGCGCCAGGCCGGACTTACTGTTTTTGCGCATGAAGGAGTACAGCCAAACCCGCTTTTAAGCCATGTTCAGGAGGGTATTGCCCTTGCGCGAAAAAATAGCGTCGGGGCTATCGTCGCCTTGGGTGGCGGCAGCGTCATTGACAGCGCCAAGGCCATTGCCGCCGGCACGCCGGCAAATCACGATGTCTGGGGGTTTTTCAAAGGGAAAAAAAGCATCAAAGAAGCCCTGCCGGTTATCGCCGTGCCAACGGTGGCAGGCTCCGGTTCCGAAACCAACAGCGGCATGGTGCTCACCAATGAGGCAACCAGTCAGAAAATCGGCATCGGGAACCGTTATCTTGTCCCTCAGGCAGCCATTCTGGACCCGACCGTCACCTTCAGCGTCCCGCCGCCTGAAACAGCCTTCGGCGCAGTGGATGCATTCACCCATCTTCTCGAATTTTATCTGAACCGGGAAGAATCCTTTACCCCCTTGCAGGACCACTACAGCGCCGGACTCATGCAGAGCCTGATGTCCGCCTGCGAGGCAGCCCTGGTCAACCCCGAAGACTACCAGAGCCGCGCCGAACTCATGTGGGCGGGCAGTCTGGCCTTAAACGGCATCAGCGCCGCGGGTCTGGGGCGGGTCGGTTTTCCCTTTCATTTGATTGAACATTCCCTCAGCGGCCTGCGGAATATCCCCCACGGCGCCGGACTCGCGGCCATATTGCCTGGAGCCATGGACTATGTTGCCGGAAAAAACCCTGCCCGTCCGGCTATTTTTGCCACGCAGGTTTTCGGATTGCGCAACACGGATCAGCATTTCCTTGCCAAGGAAGGAATCCGGCTCCTCACCCGCTGGCTGGGAAAAACAGGTGTCCCCACCTCGCTCTCCGACCTGAATCTCTCGGAAAAAGACATTCCGGAGCTTGCCGCAAACACACACGCCCAGGCTCGGCTGTGGCGACTGGGCGAATATCCTCCGGAGGTTATCGAGGCAATTCTTTGGGCGTGTCTATGATGATGAATTTTCCGGCAGGACCGGTGTATTCAATCAGTTCCGCCGTCAAGGAACCGATGACAATCTTCGCCTGAATCTTTGTGGGGATTCTCCATGCATCGTCTGTGAGCCAGATGAGCGGGTCCCCTACTTTTTCGTACAAGCCCTTGAACTTCAGCTGCGGCTGCACCTTGATGGTATTTTTCTTTCCCAGCACACTTTCCTGCTCTTCCCTTCCTTCCAAGGCAACGACAACCTCATGCCTCTTTTTATCGGCAAAGGTGGGCACAATCATCGGGGATTCCCCGGTGAAAGGCAGCGCGCGCATGATGAAAAACGAAGAAAACTCGTTCTGCATCGTTCCTTCAACCTGATAGATGTCGGCAGGCTGATCATTCTTACGGTACGACACGCGAAATTTTTCCTGATCGTACAGGGTAAGCTTGCTGTTAACACGCCGCCCTTCCTTCTGCTGCATTTCATGTCGACTTGGCAAGCGCATCCTCCCCTTAACAATGGTCAGGAAATGGTCTTCCACCGGATAGAACACTTCAAGCAGACCCGCGCTTCTGGCCGTGACGGCAATAGAAAAGACTTCGTCGCCGCCTTCAATTCTGCTGACCTGCATGAGGAGTTCCCCGGCCTTTATGCCAAGCCAGCTGACGGAATAACGCAGCGTTTCCCCCCCGCCATAGGCGGTTTGCAGCAAGGCCTCCGACGGCCTGGTTCCAGGATGCACCATCTTTGTCGCATTGGCAGCGGACGCACGCAAAACAGGAAACCCGTCAGCGTCAGTACGCGCATCGCCCCAGGCAGAAACGGTGCCTAACGGACTCCATGTCAGAAGAAAAAGAAACATGCCGGCCCGGAGTTTATTGTAATTATTTTTCGTCATTACCAGCGCCAGACCTCTCCTGGAAAAGATGTGCACCTCTGATTACGGCAAAAAAGATTCATCTTCATTTTTTTCTGTTTCAACCTAACTATTTTATGATACATAACAACAATCATTTCCGAACCGGAACAATGAGCAGCGCCCCCAGGCTTCGTCACAATAAAAAAAGAGAAGATCATGTCCCGTGTCAATACAAAACAGTATGTACAATTTACTGCCGTCATGCACAGGGAATACGAGCATGCTGTGAAAAAACTGCGGGAAGAACTGTCAAAGGGACGAACCTACGAGCAAGCCTGTGATGTTTTGATCGATATCAGTCACGAGATGAAAACTTTCGTTATTGAAGATTTTCTTAAAATCATTATTGCCGAAGAACATTTCGGTGCGGGAATCGAAGTCTCCGACATCGCCCTGCTGCTCGACCTTCCATTCGAGAAAGTCGAATTCGCCAAATTGACTCTGCTCAAAGACATGATGCAGGAAACAGAATCCCACCTGAAACAGCGCACAGACAAATTCAACTGACTCCCGCGCCATTGGCGACAAAAGTTGCATTTTTAAGGTTAATCGCCGCCATTGTCAGGTTACAAACAAAAAAAGGGTTGGCTTCAATAACGAAGCCAACCCTGAAAACGATGCGAAAGCAATCCGCAGATACTACCAGCGACTGAAGCGGTGATGGGGGCCAGACCCCATACCCATCCCCATACCCATGCCGGGCCCGCCACAGGCGCCAGGACCAAAGCCACCCTGCGCCAATCCTGCTTCCTGGGCCTTTGTGTGCATCTGGTTGCGCAGGTCAAACAACTCCTCAGAGAGTTTGGCCGCCTTTTTCTCATCGGGCTTTTCCCCGTTCATGACCGCGCTCAGCTCCGTTCTTTTGGAAAACATTTTTTTACGCAGTTCCGCTGTCTCGGTAAAAAATTTCTCCCTTGCCTTCAGGGTCTCTTCGGTCATCTGTACTTGAGCCTGTCCGGGACCACCCATCATGGCAGCGCCGGGGCCCATTCCCGGACCACCGCTCCAGGGCTGCGCCTCAGCGAGCTGATATCCGGTCAGACCAATCGTTGTTATTGCGGCAATGGCCATCAGTGTCTTTTTCATTTGCTACCTCCTGAACATATGTGATGTTGCATTAAATGGATTGTGAATACTCACTCTGTATTCTGTTGTTAATACAACAACCATGCCAACGACCCAAAAAACCATCAACATACTGAAATACTTGATTTTTATTCCGAACGAAAATCCAGAATCGCGCAAAAAGACAAGGCGACATAACCTGAGTGGGTATTTATTATCCAGGCACAGAGAGCTGATTGACTATTTTTTACCCGATCGTGGTTGTATCTTTTTATCAAGAAGATTGCAGGCCCTGCTCTGAGCGCTATGCCCGCATGCGCAAACACGGAACAATAATTGCTTGTAACTCCTAAAAATGGTTTCATGCAAACAAGCACATTCTTCTGCCTCTAAAATTCTCTCAGGACTTGATGTCATGACAAAGAAATCGAAAATAATTACCTCCCCTTTTGCCTATGCCTCCCCCTGGATACTGGCAACTGCCATAGGCATGCTCATCGCCATTGTTTTTTTCTTTGCGGTCAATAACCTGCAACGGGAAAAAAGAATCATGACCGAAAGTCTTTTCAATAAGGGACAAGCCATAATCCGTTTTATCGGCGCAGGCACCAGGGCTTCCATGATGATGATGGGCACCGCAAACCCCCAGCAGTTTCAGCACTTGATCGAACAGGCTGCCGGAGAATCCAGCATCCTTTATATTGCGCTGGTCGATACCGAAAATAAGATCGTGGCGCACAGCACATCCTCCCTGGTGGGAAATTCCCTCGATCACCCGCTGCTTGCTGATGCGGAACTTTCTCCGGTTGGCAAATATCATATTGTCAACGACCAAAAAACAAACAACAAGGTCTTTGAAATTGTCGCGCCGTTCAAGCCGTTCATGCGAGGGCGGGGCCCTTTTTTCAAGCGGCATATGCAGGCAATGCAGCAGGGAGAAAAACCGGACAGCCCGGGCTGGCAAAACGGACCGAATCCATCCGCGTGCCAATCTTTTCCAGGGAAAGAACCCTGGCTGCCGGGAGACAAGCTCTCCATTGTCGTCGGGCTGGACATGACAGAGCAGGATAAGATTATCCGGCAGGACAAATATCACATGATATATATGTCCATCGCCATGCTGCTGGTGGCAATTGGCGGATGGATAGCCCTGCTTACCGCGCAGAGCTACCGATCGTCGCAAAAAACCATCATGAACATGCGGGCTTTCACCGACCTGCTTATTTCCCGTTTGCCTGTGGGCATCATCGCAACCAATACGGAAGGACATATCCAGACCTTCAACAGCGCGGCTGCGAAATTTACCGGCAAAACCCCGGAGCAGGCCATCGGCCATCAGCAGGCTGCCGTCTTGCCTCAAATGCAGCAGCTCATCCCCTCCGGAGAACAGGAGCGTGAGATTCTCGACACGGAGATCCTGCTGCCCCCGGATTCTCCGACGCCCAACCATCTGCATGTCAGTTCCGTGCCGATCACCGACGGCCAAAGCAAATCCATCGGCAGAGTCATGCTCATGTACGATGTGACCGAGATCAAAAAACTCGAAGCCCAGGTCCGTCGGCATGACCGCCTGGTCGCTCTCGGCAAGATGGCCGCCGGCGTCGCCCATGAAGTGAGAAACCCCTTGAGTTCCATCAAGGGGTTCGCCACGCTCCTCGGCTCTCGTTTTGCCGATGAAAGCGAGGAAGGGGAAGCAGCCAGACTGCTGATCAACGAAGTGGAACGGCTCAACCGCAGCATAACCGAATTGCTTACCTACGCTCGCCCGCTCCCGCTTACCATCGCCGAGGTTGAGATCGAACCGTTTATCGAGGCATCCCTGAAGCTTATCCTGAGCGATGCCAAAGCGCTGGGAGTATCCGTCCGCCATGCGGTTGCAATGAAACGCACGCGGGTGCGCCTTGACAAGGACCGGCTCAACCAGGTCCTTCTTAATCTGTATCTCAACAGCCTGCAGGCGATGGAGCACGGCGGGGAATTACAGGTGACGGTGCAGGAAGGACCCCAGCCGGATACCGTTGCAATAACCGTGCGGGATACGGGTTGCGGAATAGCGGAGGATATTCTGGAACGGGTAATGGACCCGTATTTCACCACCAAACCGGAAGGAACCGGCCTGGGATTGGCCATGGTCTACAAAATCATAGACGAACACGGCGGCACGATCCGAATCGTGAGCAAGGAAGGGGAAGGCACCACGGTGAGCATTACCCTCCCGGGATAACCTATTCCTCTTTTTCGCGACGGATCCGAGCTCCGGCTTCCGAGAGTTTGCCGACCAGGTTGTCATACCCCCGGTCCAGATGATATACCCGGGAAATATGTGTTTCCCCCTCGGCGGCAAGCCCCGCGATCACCAGAGAGGCGCTGGCCCGTAAATCCGTAGCCATGACAGGTGCGCCGCTCAACCGGCCGGTGCCGGTGACAATGGCGCTGTGGCCGTCCACCTTGATATCCGCTCCCATGCGCCGCAATTCGGCCACATGCATGAACCGGTTCTCAAAAATAGTTTCGGCAATTACACTCAAGCCGTCACTCAGGGTCATCAGGGCCATTATCTGAGCCTGTAAATCCGTTGGGAAACCGGGATAGGGCATGGTTTTGACATCCACGCTCTTGAGAATCCCCTTGCGGGCGACATGAATGCGATCACTCCCCTCTTCGACAGTCAACCCTGCCGAGCGTAATTTTTCCAGCAGGGCAGGCAGGTGCTGCGGGTTGCACTGCGTCACCGTTGCCTCGCCGCCAACTGCGCCGACAGCGATGAGATACGTCCCGGCCTCAATCCGATCGGGGATAACCAACTGTTCGGCGCCGTGCAGTTTCTTCACCCCTTCAACCACCAGCGTATCGGAATCCTTGCCTTTGATCCGCGCTCCCATGGCGATGAGCAGATCAACAAGATTGCCGATCTCAGGCTCACGGGCCGCGTTTTTAATCACAGTGACGCCTTCGGCCAGAGTAGCCGCCATGAGAATATTTTCCGTTCCGGTGACCGAAGGGATATCGAAATAAACTGTCCCGCCTTTCAGTCTCCCCGAGGCCTTGGCCTCGACATACCCCTGATTCAAATCGTACTGGGAACCAAGTTTTTCCAGACCTTGGAGATGAAAATTAATAGGACGCGCTCCGATTGCGCAGCCTCCGGGCAGGGAAACCCGGGCCGTGCCCATTCGGGCAAGCAGGGGCCCCAAAACCAGCACCGAAGCCCGCATGGTCTTCACCAGTTCATAGGACGCCTCGCAACTTGTAATGGTGGAGGCATCAAGCACCAGCACCGTACCTTCTTTTTTCCAGGTAACACCGAAAGATTCAAGCAGAGTAAGAAAGGTTCGGACATCCCGAAGATCCGGCACATTTCGCAGGGTTATCGGATCACCGCTCAGGAGACAGGCGGCCATTAACGGAAGGGCCGCGTTTTTGGCTCCGCTCACCGGAATTTCGCCATGCAGGGGATAGCCCCCTTCTATAACTATCTTGTCCATGAAGTTCTCACTTACAAAAGTAATCTCGGGAAAAACTCTGCCATACAACTACTGTTTGGAAACCGCCGACATCGGCTGCATGAAAAAATACTGCGATGCTCAGCAGCGCCGGGCCTGAAAGATACGCGGCAGACCTGCCATATCGGAATGGACCTGCAACCTATCATATTCCGAAAAAGATGAAAAGATTTTCAGTACCGCCTCCTGCTGATCCGCCCCAATCTCCATGTAAAACAGGCCGCCGGAAAGCATTACCGGATGCACTTGCGCCGCCAGAGCGCGGATGTCGCAAAGGCCGTCGGCACCACCGCTCAAGGCCCCATGCGGCTCGAAAGTGACTTCCGTCTGCAAGGTGTTCATCGCCGTTGCGTTTATGTAAGGAGGATTGGAGACTACAAGGGCAAACCTTTTTTTCTGCCGTATGGCTGTCAACCAATCGGCGTTCATCAGGAAAATACTCGGCTGCACCTGATGACGCCTGATATTTTCCCGGGCAATCTCCAGAGCATCCGTGGAGATATCCACGCCAAACACCTTTCGCCCCTCAAGTTCGCGGGCCAGCACCACGGTGATCGCCCCGCTGCCGACGCCAAGGTCCAGGACAGGTCCGGGCGGCAGACCATCCCGACGCACCGTCTCTACAACTTTTTCAAGAAGCTCCTCAGTCTCGGGTCGGGGAATGAGAACCTTGGGAGAAACCTTGAAGGGGAGTGACCAGAACTCCTGCTCGCCGGTAATGTATGCCAATGGTTCTCGAAGGAGCCGCCGGGAAAGAAGTTTGTTGAAAAGGGAAAGATGGTGCGGAGGGATCTCCTGCTGCAGGGCAAGAAAAAACTGGGTGCGGGAATAGCTCAGAACATGCCCCAACAGCAAGGCTGCTTCGACTTCCGGCTCTGCAACGCCGGCATCGGCAAGACGTTGCACACTCTCAAGATATACCTGTTTGAGAATCATGGGCGGATCTTCCACCCGGGGAAAAGCGGCAGACCGCGTCCTCGGGACACGCTTTATTGCATTATCTGCAGGGCTTCCGTCTGGAAATGGATAGTAAGCGGGTCGATGATATCGTCCAGTTTTCCCATGAGGATGTCATCAAGCTGATACAGGGTAAGATTGATTCGATGGTCGCTCACCCTGCCCTGGGGGAAATTGTAGGTTCTGATGCGCTCGCTCCGGTCGCCGCTGCCCACCTGACTCCTGCGGTCCGCTGACATCTTCTCGTCCTGCTCGCGCTGCATCTTGTCCAACAACCGGGCGCGGAGAACCTGCAAGGCTTTGGCCTTGTTCTTGTGCTGCGATTTTTCATCCTGACAGGTAACCACCAGGCCGGTGGGCAGGTGGGTAACCCGAACCGCCGAATCGGTGGTGTTAACGCTCTGCCCGCCTGAACCGGTAGATCGGTACACATCAAACCGCAGCTCATTGGGGCTGATATCCACCTCCACCTCTTCCGCTTCCGGTATAACCGCCACAGTCACCGCAGAGGTATGGATCCGCCCCTGGGTCTCGGTCTCAGGAACACGCTGCACCCGATGGGCGCCGGACTCATATTTCAACTTACTGTATACGTGATCGCCGCTGATCAGGGCGATGATTTCCTTGAACCCCCCGATTCCTGTGGGATTGCTGGTCATCACCTCAACTTTCCATCCCTGCTGCTCGGCGTACCGGCTGTACATCCTGAAAAGATCGCTGACAAACAGCGCCGCCTCGTCTCCTCCAGTGCCGGCCCTGATTTCGAGAAGGATGTTTTTTTCATCATTGGGATCCTTGGGAAGCAAGGCAACCCGAAGCTCCTTGACCAGTTCCTCCTGGCGGATTTCCAACTCTGCAAGATCGGCACGGACAAGTTCCCGAAGCTCATTGTCGTCTTCCTCCTGAAGCAGAAGACGATTCTCCGCAATTTCCTTGTTCACCTTCTTGTAGCTGTTGTACAGATCGTCAAGCTTTGCCAGATTGGCATGTTCTTTCGCAACCCGTCGAAATTCGGCCGGGTCACTTACCAACCTTGGCTCCGAGAGTTTCGCCTCAAGAGCCAGCTTGCGTTCTGCAACATTTTCAAGTTGGGCAAACATGATCATCTCGCTAAAAAAGGAACGCCCCTGAACCGTCTCCTCTTACAGGAACGGACCAAAGGCGTTATCAACACAGTGAAAAACGTGTTTTTTACTTGGCTGCTTGCTTGCCGTATTTCTTGTTGAACTTGTCAATCCGACCGGCAGAGTCAATCAGCTTCTGCTTGCCGGTGAAAAACGGATGGCAGGCCGAACAGATTTCCACCTTGATTTCAGATTGAACCGAGCCGAGTTCAACAGCATTGCCGCACGCACAAACGGCATTGATTTTATGATATTCGGGATGCACACCTTCTTTCATGGACAGAAACCTCCAGTAAATTAACTTATAGACGGCCCTGACGGGCACTATTTTTCAAATAGTCGAAAAAAACAGTGGAATATATCGTGATAATCTTTTTATTGCAAGCATGAATTACAAAGCCGCACAAATCAACCGCCCTTCATGGAATCAAAAAATTCGGCGTTGGAACGGGTTCCCTTCATCTTGTCCCGGAAAAACTCCATGGCATCGATGGGGTTCATGGATCCCAGGAGTTTGCGCAGAATCCAGACCTTGTTCATTTCTTCCGGTGTGAGCAAAAGCTCTTCCTTACGGGTGCCGGAGCGTGCCATGTCGATGGCCGGGAAGATTCTTCTGTCCGCAATTTTCCGGTCGAGCACAAGCTCCATGTTGCCGGTGCCCTTGAACTCCTCGAAAATAACCTCATCCATACGGCTGCCGGTTTCAATCAAGGCTGACGCAAGAATAGTCAGGCTGCCGCCCTCTTCGATATTGCGGGCCGCGCCGAAAAACCTCTTCGGCCGATGCAGGGCGTTGGAATCAACACCGCCGGAAAGAATCTTGCCGCTGGGCGGCACCACCGTATTATACGCCCTGGCCAGGCGGGTGATGCTGTCCAGCAGAATAACCACGTCCTTTTTATGCTCCACCAGCCGCCGTGCCTTGTCGAGCACCATTTCAGCCACCTGAATATGGCGCTGGGGGGGCTCATCAAAGGTTGAACTGATTACCTCGGCATTAACACCCCTTGCCATGTCGGTAACCTCTTCTGGCCGCTCATCGATCAACAGAACGATAAGAATGATTTCCTTGTGATTCCTGGTGATGCTGTTGGCAATGTCTTTGATCAGAACCGTCTTGCCGGTTCTGGGCGGGGCGACTATCAGACCGCGCTGGCCTTTGCCGATGGGGGCCATGATATCCATGATCCGCATGGAATAGTTATCCGGCTCCCGTTCCAGCTTGATGCGCTCCTGCGGGTGCAACGGGGTAAGATTTGAAAACAGGGTTTTATCACGAGCTTTTTCAGGGGGATCGAAATTGACGCTGTCAACCTTGAGCAGGGCAAAATAACGCTCGCCCTCTTTGGGAGTGCGGACCGGGCCTTCGATTGTATCACCGGTGCGGAGGTTGAGCCGCCGTATCTGAGAAGGCGATACATAGATATCATCGGGACCGGGCAGGTAATTGTAATAGGGAGCCCGCAAAAAACCAAACCCGTCGGGAAGCACCTCAAGCACGCCGCTGCCCCAGTTTTCACCGTTTTTCTCAGCCTGACCGCCGGCAGCCTGCAGAATGGCAAAAATCAGCTCCTGCTTGCGCATGGCGCTGTATTCTTCAATACGGTAATCCTTGGCGAGCTTGGTCAGCTCGGTAATTTTCATCAGTTTAAGTTCAGATAAGTTCATGCAATCCCTTTCTCCATCTCCCGTAAGCTGCTCTCAATTGTGAATGTATAGTTTGAACCGCGCCTGCCCAGGACAACAAAAAACCTCAGACTAAAAGTAAACGGAAAAGGTGTACGCCACGGTATGTGTGCCGGACTCCGTCACAACAGAAAATTAAAATGAAAATTCTTGAAATGTTTCCGCAGAAAAACGAAAATACAGGAAAACAACGATAGACTAACGGACGTCTCCACCTGATTATTTTCGATGATACGGAAATTTTACAGAGAGCAATATGTGAATTTGAACAGGTTGTTTTTCGAGAATTTGGCCAGGGCTGACATCTATTTCTCGGATTATCGTGACCTTATTAATGAAGGCAGGATGTATGCGTGATTTTTTTGTATTCGATGCGCAATACTATTGGCTAATCCGCCCACTGTCAACAACTTTTTCACAAATCAAAAAACTCCATAAAAAAATATAATTTATTTTTTTACTCACTTTTACTTGCCATCATCTGATAGTATTTGTATATTGTCAAGTTTTCTGCCCCGGTCTTACATAGAATACGTATTTGCCTGTAATATAAAGAAAACTTTGAAAACAGGAGAGGTTAGCCCGTGCCTTCCGATATAAAAGCCAGACTACTCGAAGCCGGAAAAGACGAAGGATGCGTGACGCTCTCCTTCTTGAATGACTTGATTCCGGAAGGCAAGGATGCCGACGCCATCGATGGTATTTTCGATTTTCTCAACGAGAATAATATCGAAATAGTCAGCCAGGAGAAATCCGGCAAGAAAAAAACCCTTGACGGCAAAACCTGGGAAGGAAGCGGGGACGGCCAGCATGATGACGCCCCCCTGGACGATGACGACGACAAGCTCATGGACGCCGCCCTTGTTTCCAAGGAAGACAGCCCGGAGCCGGAAGAAACGACAACCACTTACCTCCGGGAAATGGGCAAATTCGAGCTGCTCACCCCCCAGGAAGAGGAAAAATACAGCAAAACCATCCGTGAAGGCTTTGACGGAATTATTCGCGCGGTTCGCCAGGACCAGCATGGAACCGAAGAATTGCGCCAACTGGTTGAGCGCATTGACCTGTGGGAAAAACGCGACCCGACCCTGAAGCCCAAGAAGCAGCATCTCAACTTCATGATGCGAGCGATTGCCAAGACCTGCCAGATACACCCGCGCAACAAAAAACTCCAGGAAATGCATTGCAAGCTCGAGCTGTACCACCGGTCCATCGAAGTTGCCAAGGATGCCATGATCAAGGCCAATCTTCGCCTGGTCGTCAGCATCGCCAAGCGCTACATGCATCAGGGCCTCACCCTTGCAGACCTTATCCAGGAAGGCAACCTCGGCCTGATGCGCGCTGTTTTCCGTTTTGACTATACCAAGGGGAACAAATTCAGCACCTATGCCAGCTGGTGGATCAGACAGGCTATCACCAGGGCCATTCTGGACAAAACCAGAACCATTCGGCTGCCCGTGCATTTTCTTGAACTCAGAAGCCAATTCTTCAAGGCCTTTTACTCCCTCCTCAAAGAATTGGGCAGAGAGCCGACTCCCATCGAAATTTCCGAAAAAACCGGATTGCCGATGGACAAAATCCTCGCTATCCTCGAAGCATCAAGGGAGCCCATTTCCCTGGAAACTCCGGTGGGCGACGACGACAGCACCCTGGGAGATTTCCTGGAAAACCAGGAGTCCGTTTCTCCCTACGAGGCGGTGCAGAATCAGCAGCTATCCGATCGGGTGACCAGCATCCTCAACACCCTGAGCACCCGTGAAGAAAAGATTATTCGCCTGCGCTTCGGCATTGGCGAGGATGCCGAATACACCCTGGAAGAAATAGGCAAGCGTTTCAATGTATCGCGGGAACGCATCCGGCAGATCGAGAAAAAAGCGCTCAATCGCTTGCGGCATTCGAGCAGAAGGGAAAAGCTCAAGCATTTTCTGGACTAAGAAGGCTGGTAACTTTTCTTGCCGCCGCTCATGCTGCACTACGCCAAATCATCTTAACAAGCAGGTGCTTGCCGGTTTTGTCACGCCAGGCAGCCGTTGAAGCAAAACGTTGTGCCCCACGCTCATAGCGGCAAAAAACCCGTTACGAAATACCACCGAAATCAGGGGGTGTTTCGTAACGGCTCCAACGCCCGCAAACAGATTATATGCCGCTCCAGACAGACCGCAACCCTCTCCTTCCGGCGCTCCTTGCCTTTGCCTCCGGCGCAGTGGCCGCCGGGGCCGAATGGACCCCGCCCGCCTTTTTCCTCCGGCCGGCATCCATCCTGCTTGCCTCGCTCTTCGCTGTTACCCTGCTCCGCCGTCCAGCGGCTCGATCCGGCCTCCTGGTCTTGCTGCTTCCCCTGTTCTTTGTCAGCGGCCTGCTCTATACAGATTCGTTTCTGTCCCCCAAACTTCCTGCCCATCATATCGCAAATCTCTTCCCGGAAAAACAGGACGTCAGCCTAACCGGAAAATTGATCCGAAAACCTGTTTTCAAGCACGACAAAACCTATCTTGTTCTCGCAACGGACAGCATCCTTCTTCCGTCTTCGCCTCACGCACCCATTGCGGCAACAGGCCGTGTCGCGCTTACGGTCAACGCTCCCTTGCTCAACGGGCTTATTCCCGGTCAGGATTACTTGGTTCGCTGCAGGCTTTCCCTGCCTGAGATGCCGGCCACCCCGGGCGCCTTTGATTACGCCGGATATCTTGCCGCCGACGATATTCTGGTCAAGGGCTGGGTTGCCACTCCAATTTTTATCCAGCCCATATCGCTTCCTGCTGCCGACCATTTTTCCCTGCCGACCAGCCATTTTCTTGAAAACTTCAGGCTGCGGTTTGAAGCCTTTCTCCATGCCAATCTCGATCCGGGCAATGCCGCCATGTACCAGGCCCTGCTCGTTGGCGACAGCAACAACCTCTCACCGGACGTGTCCGAAACATACCGGGCCACCGGCATCATGCACATCCTCGCCATTTCCGGAAGCCATCTCGTTGTCGTCGCATTTCTGGTCACTGTTTTTTTCAGATTGCTGATCAGCTGCGTCCCCTGGCTTCTTCTTCGTGTGCCCGCCACAAAAATCTCTTTGGCCCTCTCTTTTCCCGTGCTTATTCTGTATGCCGGCTTTGCCGGTTTTCAGCCTCCCGTGGTCCGGGCCTTGCTCATGACTTCGGTTTTCATCTCAGCCATTCTCATGGATCGTCAGTGGTCGAGCCTGAACAACCTAGCCATTGCCGCTTTCTGCATCCTCCTGCTGAACCCTCTCAGCATTCACACCGCGTCCTTCCAACTTTCCTTTGCCGCCTCTGCCGCGATAATACTGGCTATGCCGCATCTCGCTGCCTGGCGGCCCAAAAACGACAACCGCTCCTTTGCCCAAAAAGTGCGATTCCTCATCATCTCCGGACTTTTTATTTCATGCGCCGCCTTTCTTGCCACTGCTCCACTCGCCCTGCTTCACTTCAACAGAATTTCCTTGCTGGGTCCTGCAACCACCCTGCTTGTCACCCCTTTCCTTTGCTTCTGGACCCTGCCCTTGGGACTGCTGGCCGTTGTTTCACACTCGCTTGCCCCTTCGATTTCGATAATCCTGCTGCATGCAGGAACGTTTGGAATCCTGACATCACACGCTCTGACCGGTTTTTTAGCCGGATTGCCGTTCTCTTCCTTCTGGCTTCCCACACCGACCGCCCCGGTACTGATTCTTTCCTATGCGCTTCTTCTCCTGATTTTCCACACCAAGCGTCCGCTCCCTGCCCTGATTCTGCTTGCCTGTTTCACCGCGCTGCTTTCCGGCCTGGCAGCACTGCCGAAGCACAATGACAGCGCCACACGGGTCTCCTTTCTTTCCGTGGGCAGCGGCAGCGCAACGGTTGTTGAGCAACCGGGCGGCAGCGTCGTTCTCATTGATGGCGGAGGCCCGCCCACCAGCGGGTTTTACAATGTGGGAGAGCGGGTGATCGCGCCATTCCTGTGGCACCGTCAAATCACACAGGTGGATCAGATTATCCTCACCCATGCCCATGCCGACCATTTCAACGGCCTGCCATGGATCATCAGACGATTTCGTCCCAGAATCCTCTGGCTCAGTGAAACCAGCGTTCACGAGGCAGGGTTTTCCCAAGTTCTTCATGAGGCGAAGCAGGCTGGGTGTTCTGTGCGGATTGCCGGGGAGGGCGAAATCCTGATCGCGGGAAAAAATGATCTGACCATCACCTGCCTGGCCAACCTGGCCCTTGCGGGGCAAAAAGACTCGGGCGCAGACGAAAAAAAGGCATCGGACAACCCGAACAACCGAGGGCTGATCCTGCGCCTGAACAGTGGAGAGAACACCTTTCTTTTTCCGGGAGACATCGAAAAGGACTACGAAGAACACATTCTGCGGAAAAGCGACCTGCTCAAAGCCGATGTCCTCCTGATGCCCCATCATGGCCTGGGGTCATCAGGCAGCGCCCGGTTTATGGAGGTTGTTGCCCCGCGTTACTGCGTGGTGTCGACAGGCAAGAAAGAACCATTCCCCCCGCCGCAGTATCGGGATTCCGGAGGGGCCATTTTTTCGACAGCCCGGCATGGCACTGTATTTTTCCAGACCGACGGGAAGAAAATAACAGCCCGAACCCACCTGGGCGCTGATCACTGGCGCATGGTTCCACCAACTTCAAGGCAAAAATTCACATCATCCCCCTAGCCTGCATCGGTAAAATCCGTGGGAGGCTTCTTGAGGAACTGCACGAACTTGCTCTTGTCGATGCAGTTGACATAGGCGTCATCACCTGAAATCCACCCTTTCTTGATCAGGTCCATAATTGCGTCATCAAGGGTCTGCATCCCGAATTTTTTGCCGGTCTGCATGGCGGAAGGGATCTGATAGGTTTTGCCTTCACGGATCAGATTCCGCACCGCCGGAGTGCAGATCAAAATCTCCAGGGCGGCGCAACGCCCTTTGATGTCCACCCGCTTGAACAGGGTTTGGGAAACTACGGCCTTCAGGGCATCCGCCAAGGTGGAGCGCACCTGAGCCTGCTGGTTGGCAGGGAAAATTTCAATGATCCTGTCCACGGTCTTGTTGGCGTTCAGGGTGTGCAGGGTGCCGAAAACCAGATGTCCGGTCATGGCTGCTTCCATGGCCAGGGCGATGGTTTCCAGGTCGCGCATTTCGCCGACCAGAATGATATCCGGATCTTCACGAAGCGCACCGCGCAGAGCCGCGGAGAATGACTGGGTATGCAGCCCGACCTCCCGGTGATTTACAATGCAGTTCTGGCTCTTGTGCACAAACTCTATAGGGTCTTCAATGGTCAGGATATGATCCTTTCGGACCTTGTTGGCCTGATCGACAATGGCGGCAAGCGTTGTGGACTTGCCGCTGCCTGTCGGTCCGGTCACCAGCACCATCCCCTTGGGCAGGGTGGCGAGTTGCGAAACAACCTGGGGCAAACCCAACTGATCGCAGCCTAAAATATTGCTGGGAATCTCACGAAAAACCGCGCCGATCCCGTATTTCTGCATAAAAAGATTGCCACGGTAGCGGGCAAGACCGGCAATTTCGTAACCGAAATCCACATCGCCTGTCTCCTCGAAAACTTTCACCTTTTCTTCGGAAACGATCTCATAGAGCATGGCCTTGAGTTCATCGTTGCCGAGAACCTTGTACTTCACCCGCTCCATTTCTCCCCGGATGCGAAGGATCGGCTGCTGCCCGGAAACCATATGAAGATCGGAGGCGCCCTGCTCGTTCATCAGTTTAAAAAAAGCATCGATCTGAGCCATACAAAAAACTCCTGTAATCAATGTATTGAAGATCCCGCGAAGATGAGCCCCGGGACGAGCTGCTATCCATAAAGCATTTATGAATCAATACTGCTAGTATATAGAGCCGAGCGAAATTACTCCACGCAAAAAACAAATTCATGGGCAACAGCTTCCATAAAAAATGACACCGTACATCGATCTGCATACCCACTCAACCAGCTCCGACGGCCTGCTTACACCTGCCGCCCTGGTGTCCCTTGCCGGTCGCCGCGGACTTGCAGCCATATCCCTCACCGATCACGACACGGTCGCGGGACTACCCGAGGCTTTTGCCCAAGGCATAGCCGCCGGAGTCGAGGTTATGACGGGCATAGAGATCAGCAGCGAACTCGATGGCATGTCGCTCCATATTTTAGGTTACGGCTTCGACCACGAACATCCTGAACTCCTCGCATTTCTTGCCGAACTGCAGCAAGCCCGGAGCAACCGCAACCAAGAGATACTTGAGCGCCTCCATGCCCTCAACATCCCCATAACCGGCGAAGAACTGACCCGGATAGCCGGAGACCAGATCGGCCGCCCCCATTTTGCCCGCCTCCTTACCCGGAAAGGCCTCACCAGAAATACCCAGGATGCCTTTGCCCGCTATCTCAAACGCGGCTGTCCCGCCTTTGCGGAGCACGCCAAACCCCGGGCGGATGAAGTAATCCGTCACATCGGCAATGCCAACGGATTGGCAGTGCTCGCCCATCCGGTCTATTCGGACCCGAGCCTTGAAAAAATCCCCGCCCTTGTCGCCAAGCTCAAGGATTTCGGCCTTGCGGGCCTTGAAACCATCTACCCCGCCCATTCCAAAAAAGTCTGCCGCTTCCTGGAATCACTTGCAGCGCAACACGGCTTGCTTCTCAGCGGCGGCACGGATTACCATGGCGACAAGCACTCTGTCACACCCCTGGGGGGCAACACAAAAACCATCCGGGTCCCTTTCCGGTTCCTGCAGGATATCAAGCAGCGACTCGCGGCCAATGCACCGACCAAGCCCAATTCCATGCCCCATTCCGGCGGGCAACAGGCTTGAAGTTCTTCCCTTAATTAAAAAACGTCACCGTCCGGAATATATTTTTCAAAAAGCGGGATTGACTTCCGCTTCGGCCGACAGTACTACAAAGAAGTTCCTGCACGCTCCAGCCGAAGGAACACCGGATCACGGCAAAGGAAGTTTCTTCTGTTCCTCCTTGAAAGCCGAAGAACAAACACATACGGGCAATCGCATGACAGGCGACGAATACATCCTCTCCATTCTCAAAAAATATGAAGTTTCCCGCGGGCCTGAATCCGCAGCGGAACAAGCCGCCGGCCAGATAGCTCCCAAAATACAGCGTTGGGCAGGAGAGTGGCTGGCCGGCCTCTCGTATTCCGGTTCCTACGCAAAACAAACTGCCGTGCACGGCATTACCGATGTGGATCTTTTTATCCTTTTAAAAGCGGAAATGCCGGGGACTTTAAAAAAAATCTACGACGAGCTTTTTACTTTGGCCGCCTTGCACGGCTGGAATCCACGCCGCCAGGATGTTTCCATCGGTGTTTCGGTAAACGGCATGCACATCGATTTGATCCCCGGCCGAGCGCAGGCAGGCAGCGACTCCATTCAAGAGTTGTATTGGCTCAACTCCGATTCGATGCGGGAAACCACTGTCAGTTTCCATGTGGATACCGTCGTCAGGTCACATCGGCATCTCGAAATCCAGGCCATTAAAATATGGCGGCACATCCACCGGCTTGCCTGGCCCTCCTTGTACCTGGAATCCTTTGTCATCAACGCCCTGACGGGAAGAAGCACGGACTCCCTCTCCCATAACGTTTTGCACGCCCTGGACATGATAGGCGATACCGTTGAGACAACATGCATAGTCGATCCTGCCAATCTCGACAATGTGCTTTCCCTCGATGTAACGGCCCAAGACAAGAAACTTATCGCAGATCAGGCCAAAAAGTCAGCCGGGGAGCAGCACTGGGAGGATATCATCTGGTAACAAAACACCGCCCCTTCCCCTGCGCGGCATCACTGCAGCTCTCCCCTTCGCGCTGGAGCTTCTCCTTTTTTCACTTGCTCCATTTTCCGAAATGATCCTATTATATCCATATCGTTAGGCGTTCATGTATCTGCCTTTTGTTCCCGTGATACATGAGCGACACATGATACGGGGAAAACAGCTCTATTTCCCCATTCCATTCTCCGGATTATCACGCGAGGACTCGCACCAAATGGCCAGAAAATACAAAGTCCTCATCGTCGACGACTCAACAAGCGTTCTCAAAGCCCTTGCCAGGAGTTTTGCCGAAACTCCCTATGAGATAACAACCTGCAGCGACCCGGTCAAATCCTATGAAATGATCGAAGACGAACATTTTGACATAGTCATCAGCGATATCATGATGCCTGAACTTGACGGACTTTCCCTTCTTCGCAAGATCAAAAACTACAATGGCACCATCCAGGTGATCATGATCACCGGCTACATAACCATCAACAATACCCTCAACGCTTTCCGCTACGGAGCAAACGATATTTTTTTCAAACCATTCAAGGACATGCAGCAACTCATCGATGCCGTGGACAGTGCCGCAAAAAAACTGAATCGAATCAACGAAATTCTCAAAGCGCTGACCAGCGAGAAAGGAAACTGACATGCAGTACGATGTTGATCCTGACGCACTCCGAGGCTTTATCGATGAATCGAACGCCTCCCTGCAGGAGATTGAGGCGGATTTCATCGCCCTGGAAAAAGATCCGGGCAACGCCGAGCTCATCAACAGGATATTTCGACCGGTGCACAGCCTCAAAGGCAATTCCGGATTTTTCGGCCTGACCAACATCAACAAATTCGCCCATCGCCTCGAAAATCTCCTTGATGCCTGTCGAAAAGGCGAAATTCTCATCAACAAAAAAAATATCGATATTCTTCTTGCTGGGGTTGAACATCTGCAGGCCATGCTTGATCGAGCCCAGACAAATCCCGACGAAGTGGCTTTTCTCCCGGAAGAAAAAGCATTCCTATCCCGGATAGAGGCTGCCCAGCCTGTTGCTCCAACCGGTTCCATCCAGAGTGTCATCACCCTGGAAAATCTCCTCAACGAATTTCTTGACCTTGGGCAGGACATCCATGCGCAGCCGCTTATTTCAGGGTTGCTTGATCAAATCGAAAAAACGAATATCGATCTTGCGTCAATTCTCGCCGACAAAAAGCATACAGGGCCACGCAGCGCCTTTTCTCCCGCCTGCAAATACTTTCTGGGCGACATGGATTTCACCGGCCAGATTGCCCAGTTCGGGTTGGTCATCGAGCATCTTGAAAACAAAAAATCCCTGAGCAAAGAACTGCTGCTTGCCTTTGCCAAGGCTCTAGCTCAGGTAAGCGAAGCCCTGCAAGGCAGAGAAGCAATTGCCGGCGTACTTGACGAACTCCTTGCCATGCGGAATTTTCTCGATGACGGGTTGATGGTCGCCAGCAGCGAATACAACACCCTCTGCCGGAACCTCCTCAATTCGGTGATCTTTTGCTTTGAAGCCAAAGCAAAAACCGGCGGCACCCGTTTGGGAGAAATACTGATAGAGCAGCAGCTTGTCAGTGAAGCGCAGGTTTCCTCAGCGCTGAGCCAGCAAAAAAAAATCGGCGAACTGCTTGTCGCGCAAGGAGTTATCCAGGAAACGGACCTGAAAAAAGCGCTGGCAATCCAGGAAAAAAGAACCCTTGACGCACACATCAAGGAAACCAAGACCGGTGAACAGACAAAAACAATTCGCATTGACCAATCCCGACTCGACAACTTCGCCAACTCTGTGGGCGGGCTTTACATCAGCCTTGATTCCCTCAATTTTCTAAAAGGACAGTTGGAAGCCGACCTGAACAATTTCGATCTTGTGTCCAGATTCGACGGAATCACCCATGCACTCGACGAACAGCTTGAAAAACTGCACGCCAGCATCATGAGCATCCGCAGGGTGCCTATTAAATTGCTGTTTCAGCGTTTTCCCAAGGTAGTTCGCCAGCTCTCCACCTCGCTTTCCAAGGATGTATGCTTCACCATCACCGGAGAGGAAACAATTATCGACAAAGACCTGCTGGAAAAAATTGAAAACCCGCTTGTTCATATCCTGCGAAATTCCCTTGACCACGGGCTCGAAACACCGGGCGAAAGAAAAAAATCCGGCAAGCAGGAACAAGGCGGCCTCACGCTGAATGCGCGTGCGGATGAAAACAATGTCTACATAACTGTCCAGGATGACGGTTGCGGAATCGATCCGCGAAAAATGAAAGAAATCGCCATGGCCAAAGGCATCATGCCCGCTCACGAGCTGGACGGATTGAGCGACCATGAGCTGATCAATCTAGTTTTCAGGCCGGGCTTCAGTTCTGCCGAGAAGGTCAGCGAAGTTTCCGGGCGGGGAGTGGGTATGGATGTTGTCATGTCCGGCCTCAGGGAATGCAACGGCAGCATCAGGCTCGACTCCACCGTGGGCAAAGGAACCACGGTGTCCCTCACCGTACCGCTCACCAAAACCCTTGTCACCATGGATGCGATGCTTGCCAGGTCGGGTGACGAAACCTATGCCATTCCTTCCGACGAGATCACAACGGTCATTGAGACGGAAAACATCATCCCGCTCCTTGCGGAAAACCACTGTATCGCATATGATGGCGCAATTCTGAGGCTGGTTGAGCTTAATACCTTTTTTTACCCGGAAGCATCCCCTGGCCTGGTGAACACACGCAATAAAATTGTTGTTGTCTGCAAGTCCCATGGGGTCGGCCTTCTGGTTGACCGTATCCTGTCCCACCAAAAAATCGTGGCCAAAGAGTTTGGCGAGGGACACAAAAAATTCCAAAAAATAATTGGGATATGCGGATATACCATCATGGGCAACGATGATATTTTCCTGATTGCCGACATTAAGGAAATCGCCGAACATTTCACATAGCTTTACGGCTTTGTTTCCGCCTCCTGAAAGTTTTACCGAGAAATTCCACTGTTTCAAGGCTGCCTTCATATGAATACTGTATTGATTGTCGACGATGAGCCAAACTATCTGATAGTTCTATCCGAACTGCTCCGCGAAGAAGGATTCGGCGTTTTTACTGCCGGAAATGGCGAAGATGCCCTCAAAACCCTGAGCGACACCGATATCGACCTGGTTATCACCGATATGCGCATGCCGGGGATTGACGGGCTCGAGCTGCTCAAAGCCGCGAAATCCCTCAATCCGGATCTGCCCGTCATCATGGTCACCGCTTTCGGTGAAGTGGAAATGGCCGTGGCAGCCATGAAGGCCGGGGCCTTCAACTATCTCACCAAGCCTTTCAGCAACGACGAACTGGTGCTAAACGCCACCAAGGCCCTTGAGCATTACGCAGTGCTCCGGGAAAACATGCGGCTTCGGGAGGAAATGCGCACCCGCACCTCTTTTGCCAGCATGGTCGGCAAAAACGAGAAAATGCAGGCTATCTTCACCCTCATCGAAAAAGTGGCGCCGACCTCGACCTCGGTCCTGATCACCGGCGAGTCAGGCACCGGCAAAGAACTGGTGGCCAGGGCCATCCATTGCCACAGCCCCCGCGAGAAAGCCCCTTTTATCTCCCTCAACTGCGCGGGACTACCGGAAAATCTGCTGGAAAGCGAACTTTTCGGCCATGAAAAAGGGGCCTTCACCGGAGCCATTGCCCTGCGCAAGGGAAGATTCGAACTGGCCGACACCGGCAGTATTTTCCTCGACGAGGTCGGCGAAATGGCCATGCCGCTTCAGGCCAAGTTGCTTCGGGTCTTGCAGGAACGCTGCTTTGAACGGGTCGGCGGCAGCCAGACCCTGCGGGTTGACGTGCGGATCATCGCCGCCACCAACCGGGATCTCAAGGATGAGGTGGACAAAGGGCAATTTCGGGAAGATCTTTATTACCGGCTCAACGTGCTCCACATCCATCTTCCCCCCTTGCGGGAACGCACCGATGATATTCCCATGCTGGTCGCCCATTTCGTCAGCAAATACGCGCAACAGCTCAACAAGCCCAAACTGGAGATTTCCACCGAAACCGTACGCTTCCTTATGACCCTGCCCTGGGAAGGAAACATCCGGGAGCTGGAAAACACCATCGAACGGGCCGCCATTCTCTGCAGCAGAAATATGATCCGCCCCGAAGATGTGCAGCCCGAGACAATGGCCGAACACAAGCCTTTACAGTGGCTGAACGGTTTCGACATGGAGAAGGCTATCCCGGCCAACACCCCCTTGCCCGATGTGCTTGACGGGATTGAAAAGAAAATGGTTCTCTCCGCCCTGGACAAGTCTGACTATGTTCAGACCAAAGCGGCCGACGCCTTGGGAATCACCAAAAGCCTGCTCCAGTACAAAATGAAAAAGCACGGCATCCAGAAGCGCTGATATTTCTCGTTATGCCGGAGCGAATTTTGGCCGGCGACATCACGAATCATCCTCACACCACACCGGGTCCACTCCGATGAGCTTTTCCTGCAAAAACTACGACTACAATGACGACAAATGCCTGATGCTCAAACAGGAATGCATCCCTGGCAGACCGGGATGCGTGCTTGAGGGGCGCATAGCCTTAAGCGAAGCGCTCATTGAACGGATCAAGGAACTGGAACACAAAAAAGGTTCCGGTTCGCAAAAAAAGAAATGATCCCCATGACAGCACTTGCACAATCCTTCTCAATACTTCCGATATGCGCCTTTCACCACCTCGTGACCCATGAAGAAACCGTGTGATTCCTGTGGCGGCTCCGGCCAGATACATTTTTTCGCCGGAGTGAGCAGATTCCATTTATCGTGCGAAGAATGCCCTGACTGCGCCGGATTCGGCTTCGAACTTCCTGTTGATGAAAACATCTCCGAGAAGAAGCAAGCATCTCTTCCCGCAAAAAAGTGCTCCCCGCGCAAAAAGGGAAAGTAGGGTCGCCATGAAAGACGGGACCAGAGTGGCGGTGATCGGCTGCGGACCGGCAGGGCTTATGGCGGCTACAGTCTTGAGCGAAGCAGGAATTCCGGTGGATATTTTTGACACCAAAGGTTCTGCCGGCCTCAAATTCATGATTGCCGGCCGCGGCGGATTGAATCTGACCCACGCGGAAGACCGTGACCTCTTTGCCGGCCGCTACGGAAACAACGCTGAGCTTTTCAAAAAGCTTCTTGCTGGTTTTTCACCTGACGACCTGCGCGCCTGGCTGCGCAGCCTCGGCGTGGAAACCTTTGTCGGCACCAGCGGCCGGGTATTCCCTAAAGACGCCAACGCTTCGGATATTTTAAAAATATGGCTTGAAACCCTGAGCAGACGCGGAGTCGTGTTCCACTTTCGGCACCGCTGGCAGGGATTTGCTAAAACAGGCAATCCTCTCTTTCGCGCTGAAGAAGGAGAATGCAGCGAAGCGGCTGCCGACGCCATGCTTCTCGCTCTCGGCGGCGCAAGCTGGCCCCAAACCGGCTCCGATGGAAGCTGGACCGCGCTTCTCGCAGCCGAGGATATCCGAATAACGCCTTTTCGCCCGGCAAACTGCGGGGTTGAGGTGGCATGGTCCGAGCACTTCAAAAGCCGATTCAGCGGCAAGCCCCTCAAGAATCTCCTGCTCCGCTGCGGCGACCATCAGGCCACCGGCGATGTGACCGTTACCGATCATGGCCTGGAGGGCGGTCCGGTCTATACCTTGAGCGCAATCATCCGCGACCGGCTTGAGAAAAACAAGCCGGTCCCCCTCATTCTCGACCTCAAGCGCGATCTTTCGCTCAAACGCGTTCAAGAAAAACTTGAACAGCGGCGCACCAAGGAGAGTTTGGCTAATTTTCTGCGCAAAGCTTTACGCCTCAACGGCACAGCCTGTTCGCTGCTCCGGGAGTTCTGCCCGCCGGATGACCTGACAAGCCCGGCAAAACTCGCCTCCCGCATCAAAAACCTCTCGATTTCCATCAGCAGCATCCGGCCTCTTGCCGAAGCAATTTCCTCCGCCGGAGGCATTGCTTTTCAGGAAGTGAACGAGGACCTCATGCTCCATAAGCTGCCCGGGGTTTTCGTCGCCGGTGAAATGCTCGATTGGGAAGCGCCCACCGGAGGGTATCTGCTGCAGGGCGCCTTTTCAACAGGTTACCATGCCGCCCAAGGCATCCTGAAATGGCTGAATCGCAGCCGCACGTGACAAACCGGCACCCGCGGCAAAACGCCGCAGCCTCCATTTTAAATATTCCGGCGGGGCAGTTCTCTGCTTGCAATCACAATAAATATGTCGGACAATCCATCCTGTTACAATCCGTTGTCGTTGTGGTATAACGAGACAGCAACGCATGCTGATTACTCAATCCCTTGCATAAATATTCATACGGATGCGCACCATGAAGATCACAATCACTTACTGCTCGCAATGAAATTACCTGCCACGGGCTTCCAGGCTGGAAGCCGAGCTGAAACAACAGTTCGGGGCCGAAACTGAGTTGATTCCCGGCTCAAACGGAATCTACGAAATCATGGCCGATGGACGACTGATTTTTTCAAAACAGAAAGCAGGCCGCTTTGCAGAACCAGAAGAAATCATCCGCCTGATCCAGAGTCAAGGATAACAGGAAGGCCATCCAGCACCCATGACCGCGCCACCTGAGACATCAGCAACCCTCACCCTTCTGGACACCCAGGAACCCGACGGCCATCGCTGGCTGCTCAACGACAACGCCACCTATACCCTGGGCCGGGTCGCAAACACCGATATCACCCTCCCCTACTCATGGGTTTCCCGAAAGCACGCCATGATCCAGCGGGAGGAAAATGGCCGTTTCAACCTGATTGACCTGGGAAGCTCCAACGGCACCTTTATCAATGGGCGGAAAATCCATACGCCCATCACCCTGCAAAGCGGAGACTGCATCGGCATCGGCAGCACGCGGCTTTTATTCCATCAGGAAACACCCTCAACCCGGCCCCCGACGCCATCCGGCCCTGATCTTGATGAAATGACCGTCGCCTTTGTCCAGAAACAGATTATCACCATCCTGATCTGCGACATCCACGACTTCACCAGGCTGTCGGAGACCATGGGAGCCCAGTGGATATCCCAGCTGCTCCAGCACTGGACCGGCAAGGTCAGCAAACTGGTGCACAAGCATGAAGGGATTGTCGACAAGTTCATCGGCGATGCGGTCATGGCCCTGTGGGATGGGCCGAACCTTAAAAACAACATCCACCAGGCCCTGAAAACCGCCATTGCCATCAATCAGTTCACCAGCAGCCTCAGCAAAAAAATACCGGATATGCCCTGGCCGTTACAGATCGGCGCCGCCCTTAATACCGGTGAAGCCATGCTGGGGAATCTTGCCCAGGACGGCCAGAACAACTATACCGTGGTTGGCGATGTGGTCAACGTGGCCTTTCGCCTGGAAAACATGACCAATCGAAAAGAGGATCTGGATATTGTAATGGGTTGCGATGTTGCCGCGCACCTTCTTGCGCCTGAAACCTTTTTTAAAAAATACTCATTTCAAGTAAAAGGCAAACAGGAAGCGGTTGATGCCTATGGCTGCAATTTTTCCCGGCTTTCAGCGTATCTTGACCAGAGTACCGGACTGCAGACACCAAATAAATAAGGTTGCTCCGACTGATTTTGCTCCGTCATCGCAACATTGCCATTATCTCCCGGAGTACCGAAAAAGCATGATCCCCGAATCAAGAAAATATATCCGGATTGCCACCGACTATCTTTTGTCGGAAGAACGAATAATCGATTTCAACATCTATACCAAGCCCCCGAACAGCAACAAGCCTCTCCTGCTGATCGCCGCAAACACCAACGTCTCCGACGTCAAGGACACCCTTGCCAGAAAAAGCCACGGTCCGCTTTTCATCACCCGGGAGTCCGCCAAAAAATTTGAAAATTTCATGGAGGATTCTTTAGTCTCCATTATCAGGAACAGATCCATTCCGCTTGAACGAAAAACCTCGGTTGTGCATGACTGCGCCAAAAACATCATCAGGGACATATTTGATGATCCTCGAAGCGGCAGCAACATCTCCCGCACCAAGGCCATAACCGGCAACATCATCGAGCTTACCCTGGCGGATACTCAAGCCATTCGCCACCTGCTTCGCCTCGGGTCCCATGATTATTACACCTTTTCCCATTGCGTGAATGTCGCAGTTTTCGGAATCGGCCTCTGGCTGATGATCTGCAAGGGCGATGACACGGAACTCCACGATTTCGCCCTTGGCTGCATCCTGCACGATGTGGGCAAAAGCCAGATAGTGGACAGCATCCTGAACAAACCCGGGAAACTCGACTTCGAGGAGTTCGAAATCATCAAAAAGCACCCCGGCCAGGGCCACTGGCTCATGGAAAAGCACACTTCCGAAGTCACCCTTGATGTGATTATTCACCACCACGAAAAAATCAACGGCCAGGGCTACCCCCACGGCCTCAAGGGTGACCAGATTTCCGACAACGCCAAAATAGCCACCATCGCAGACGTGTACGATGCCCTGACAACAAATCGCCCTTACGCAGGGGCGCGCCGTCCCCTCAGCGCCCTGACCCTGATGAAGGAAGAGATGGTCGGCCACTTCGAGCAAAAACGATTTGAAGAGTTCATCCTTTTTCTGGGTGGACGTTCGACGTGAAAGTTCCGCAAGCAATCGTTTGGTGTTTTTGCTAAGTATTGTTGATGGCTTTCTCCCTGATCGCAGACGGGAAGACATCCCTTTTCACTATACGGCAACAAGGAGCAGCGCAGCATGTGGTCATCGAAAGACGTGTATTACATCTCGGACAGCACCGGAATCCTGGCGACAAACCTTGGCCAGGCTCTGATCTGCCAGTTTCCGGAAATCAATTTTCACGAAGAAAAATTCCCCTTTGTCCTCAACAGGGAGGAAGCGAAAAAAATCCTGGATTATATCCTGAAAAAATCCGCCGGCCGCAGACCCCTTATCTTCAGCACCATCATGACCAAAGAGATCCTTGCGGTTTTCGACTCTCCCGAGGTCGAGCTTTTTGACGCCTTTGAAATATTCATGACCAGACTGGAAGGATGCCTTGAGGCAAAAGCCCTCGGCGTTCCCGGTTTTTCCCGGCATATCGACAACCTGACCATGGCCAAACGGGTAGAGGCGATTCACTACTGCCTGGAACATGATGACGGCGTCAATACCCATGAGCTCGACGAGGCAGAGGTCATCCTGCTGGGTGTTTCGCGCTCCGGAAAAACTCCTGTCTGCGTTTACCTGGCAACGCAGATGGGGTTGAAATCCGCCAATTTCCCCCTCACGGCGGAATATCTCAGGGAATACACCCTGCCCGAAGAGATACTCAAGAACAGAAAACGCGTTATCGGACTGACGACAACCCCTGAAGTGCTCCACAATGTCCGGGAAAAACGCTACGCAGACAGCAATTATGCCAAGCGCTCCACCTGCAGCGAAGAAATCCAGACCGCCGAAACCATCTTCCACAACCACCAGATCCCCATTGTCTCCACGGCGGGCAAATCCATAGAAGAGGTTGCCACTCAGGTTTCCCAGGAACTGGGCCTTTCAAGAAAACCCGCTTCGCTGAACGAACGTCCCTGATTTTCACTGCTGCGGCAACTGGTTCCGGACAAATTTTCCCGCTGCATTTTTTTCTCATGCTCTGCGACCGGCCATCATGGTATGGTGCGCTGAACAAAAATGCTTCGCAATGTATTTGGCCCGGTCTTCCAACATCACCAGTATCCGAGGTTTTTCTTGGCGCCGTTATTTTTCATAGTATTTTTAGTGATTGGCAGCCTTCTGCCGGACACGGCCCTGGCCTTTCAGCCCCATGCGTACTCCGGGCTCTACATCCACCAGCTCGCCCATTTTTTCCTGATCGTCTCCCTTTTCTTTTTTGCCGTAAAAGCCCGGCAGACGCGCCTCGCTTCCCTCAAAGGATGGCGGCACATCATCGGCGGCACCTGGCTCCTCATTCTCTGGAGCGGCGCCACCATGGTGGGACATTTTCTTGATCTGGACTTGAGCGAAGAAGCCATTTTCCTGCCCCCCGGCACGAGCATTCCGCATCTTCATCTTGCCGGCTGGCAGGAAGCCCTCTTCTATATTCTCAAGTTCGACCACCTCCTCGCCGTGCCGGCCATGTTTCTTTTTTACCGGGGCATCAAATTGCTCCGCACAGGACAAACGGCGCCCTCTTCCCCGGGAGAGTTTCGCCCATGACCGCCATCTCCATGCTCCCGGTCTGGATACTTGATTTCGGAGGGGCCATCGCCCTCATCATTCTCTCCGGACTCTGCCTCAACCATGCCCATGCCCTGGCCCGCGCCGACCGGGAAAGCCCCCTTGCCATCTTCCTCCTCTGGTTCTGCGGGGCTATCTTCGCCCTGGCCCTGTCGCGCTCCAGCGGCCACATCATCAAGCATCTCCTCACCTTGTCCGGCAAGGAAGACTTCTGGCTGATACTCGCGCCGTACAGCGGATCGATCAACAGCATGGCCTTCATTGTCATCGCCTCCGTGACCCTCTTTTTCAACCGGGTGGAAACCATTATGGAGCGGATGGTGCGGGACCGCGAAAAAATCGAAAAAAACAGCCAAGAACTCTTCCGTTTGAACAAGGACATCGAGGCGGTCATCGCGGAGCGGACCAAGGCGGGCATGGCTCTGCGCATCGCCCATGAAGTGCGCAACCCGGTCACCATCATCGGCGGCATGGTCCGCCGCCTGCTCAACGCATATCCCCCGGAAGAAGAGGGGCGGTTGAAACTTGTCCACATCCTCGATCAGGCCCGTAAACTTGAAAACCTGGTGAGCAAGTTCGAATCGGTTCGTCCGGAGTCCAGAAAGATCTTCGCGCCGCTGGACCTTAATCCCATCGTCATGGACGCAGTGGAATCGGTGCAGGAGGAAGCCAGGCATAAGGATGTAAGCATCCTGCCCTCGCTCTGCCCGACCCCTCTTTTCTTCCACGGCAACAGTTCGCTGATCAAAATCGCCCTTGCCCATCTGCTCCGCAACGCGGTGCATGCCTGCACTAAAAACAACCGCATTTCCATCGCCACGGAAATGACCGCAGGAGGATGCCAGGTCACCATAAGCGATGACGGGCCGGGCATTTCAAAGGAAATGCTCGAGGTCATCTTCGATCCCTATCTGCGCTTCAACCGGCAAAGCACCGGACTGGGGCTGCCCTATGTCAAGCAGATCATCAACGAGCACATGGGAACCGTCACCGTCAACAGCGAAGAGGGCATCGGCACCACCGTCCTGATCGTCCTGCCCACCCACCTTGGCGAACTCACCGGCTCAGCCGGCGGGACCTACGCCATCTGAAGATTCTTTTCCGCGCCGCAACATCTGTTAGAAATACCTGGCGCAATATGCTATGGTGTGCGATTGTTTTTCCTTAACTGACAATTTCAGCCCATAGTGCACACTCATGCTCGCCATCAACCAGCTTTCCATCCAGTTCGCCTCCAAACATCTTTTTAAAAATGTCTCGGTCCGAGTCCATCCCGGTGAAAAAATCGGCCTGGTCGGAGTAAACGGCGCTGGAAAGTCCACCCTGCTCAAGATCATGGCCGGAGTCAAGCATGTGGACGACGGCATCCTGACCCGCGCCAAAAACATCAGCATCGGCTATCTGCCCCAGGAAATCAGCTCCTTTGTTCCGGGCCGCACCTTGTTTGATGAAGCGAAAACCGCCTTTGCCGAAGCCCTGGCAGTTCAAAAAGAGCTTGACCAGGTCAACCACTCTCTAAGCCGAGTATCTCCGGATGACCCAGGATTCCCGGATCTGCTTCATCGCCAGGGCGATTTGCAGCACCGTCTTGACCAGTCCGACATCTTCACCATGGATTCCCAGATAGAAAGGATTCTGCTGGGACTGGGATTTTCACCCACTGATTTTTCCAAGGACAGCATCTCATTCAGTGGCGGCTGGCTCATGCGGCTGATGCTGGCCAAGATTCTCCTGGCCAAGCCTGATCTCCTGCTGCTGGATGAGCCGACCAACCATCTGGATATCGAGTCGCTCACCTGGCTTGAGGAATTCCTGAAAAATCATCGGGGCGCCATGGTCATGATCTCCCATGACCGCGCCTTTCTCGACAACCTCACCACCGTCACCTGGGAGATCTCCCTGGGCGAACTCACCGTCTACAAGGGAAACTACTCAAAATATCTGGTGGACAAGGAAAACCGGATGATCATCAAACGGGCTGCCTATGAAAACCAGCAGGCCATGATCGATCAGACCATGCGTTTCGTGGACCGATTCCGCTCCAAATCGACCAAGGCCAGCCAGGTCCAGAGCCGCCTCAAGCAGCTGGAAAAGATCGATATAATCGAGCTGGACGAAACGGAGAGCACCATTTCCTTCCGTTTCCCCCCCTCCCCGCCTTCCGGCAGAACAGTGCTGGAGGTCGAAAACCTCAGCAAGCAGTTCGGCGAGCTGAAGGTGTTCGACAACCTTTCCTTCACTCTGCAGCGCGGCGAGAAACTGGCCGTGCTCGGGGTCAACGGCGCAGGCAAATCCACCCTGGTGAAAAGCCTCGCAGGCCTCGTCAGCCCGGACAGCGGCGCCATCCGTTTCGGCCACAACGTGACCATTTCCTACTTCGGCCAGCATCAGGCGCAGGAACTCGACTCCCGCTACACGATTCTCGAAACATTGAGCCACGTGAGCAACGAGCTGACCGTTACCCAGACCCGTTCTCTGCTGGGCGCCTTTCTGTTCCGAGGCGATGATGTGGACAAAAAAGTGGGCGTGCTCTCGGGCGGGGAAAAAAGCCGGGTAGCCCTGGCAAAGATGATCGCCACCCCGGCCAACCTCCTGATCCTGGACGAACCCACCAACCACCTGGACATCGTTTCCCAGGAGGTTCTCCAGGAGGCGATGCGCCAATACGACGGCTCCATCATCGTGGTGTCGCACAACCGCTACTTTGCCAACTCCTTTGTCTCCAAGGTGCTTGAGATCAAAGGCGGTCACGGCACCATCTTCGACGGCAATATCGACTACTATCTCCACAAGATCCATGCCGAATCATCCCCGCCTCCGCAAAAAACCGCAGCCCCGCTCAAGCACGAGCAAAAGACCCAGGCTGCGGACAAACAGGTGAAAAAGGGCAAGGAGCTCCGGAAACTCCAGGCGGAACAGCGCCAGCAGAAAACCCGGGAAATCGCGCCGGTTAAAAAGATCGTTGAACGATCCGAACAGGAAATCGAACAGCTCGAAACCAGAAAAACCCAGCTCGAACAGGCCATGGCTGACCCGGAACTGTACAAGGACCAGGACCGTTTTGCAGAGCTCAGCAACGAATACGCCTCCCTGGACCGCAAACTGAAAAGAAGCTACGCGGATTGGGAACAGGCCCAGGCCAAAATGGAAGAGATCGAGTCCCGCTACACCGATGAAGGAGAGGAATAACTTCCCCCGGTAAATACTCGCATCGCACTTGACCGTTGCCGTATTTGCCGGTATCTTCAGCGCTTGTCCTGACTGGCCGGACAATGCCAGACCTTTGCAAAAACAAATAGATATGCATATTCAAACTTTTATATTTTCCATTCTTTCGGAGGCCCAACAATGAAAACAATGCACCCTGTGACACATCTTGCCTGCACCCTGGCCTGTACTGCCGTCCTGGCCTTTGCCCCGGCTGCTTTTGCTTCCGGCGGAGGAAGCGACGCCTCAGCGGTGGACCTGAAAAGCGCGGAAGCCACAATCAAGGCTGCGATCAGCGGCAACGACCAGTTCACCGCCCACAACGACAGCCGCCATTTCAATGCCTTCCAGACCGGCCAGACCCCTACCCTCACCGTGGTTACCTGCTCGGATTCCCGGGTTCACACCCATCTGTTCGGCATGGAGCCGGACAACAACATCTTTGTGATCCGCAACATCGGCAACCAGATCAAAAACTCGGAAGGCTCGGTTGATTACGGGGTCCGTCATCTGCCCACCAAAATTCTTCTGATCATGGGCCATTCGAGCTGCGGCGCGGTCAAGGCCGCCATGGGCGATTACTCCGGCGAAACCACGGGCATCAAGGCCGAGCTGGACACCCTGAAGCCGGTGATCGGTGCGGGCGACAAAACCGGCGACATGAACTCACGCTGGAGCAAGAACGTGGAGCGCAACGTGGACTATCAGGTAAAAGCCGCCATGGAACTGTACAAGGAAAAGATTCAGGCCAATGAACTGACCGTGGTCGGCGCGGTCTATGATTTCAACGACCTCTACGGCAAGGGCCGCGGCAAGCTGGTGATCACCAATATCAACGGCGAGACCACCCCGAACAAGATCATGATCCATCCGGCGCTCAAAGAGTTGAACCGGGGCGAAATCGTCAACCATGTGGGCAGCCTGGCCCCTGCCCTGTAAGACCATGGACCATTTTATCCGCAAGCAGATCGAGGAGCGGGAAGCCGCAAGTCTCGCGCCCTATGCCGCCTTGAGCCGCGACACCAAAGGCAGGCTCAGGCCCGAAGAGGAGTGCCCCATCAGGGGCGCTTTCCAGCGGGACCGGGACCGGATCATCCACTCCAAGTCCTTCCGGCGCCTCAAGCATAAGACCCAGGTCTTCCTTGCCCCCACCGGCGACCATTATCGGACCCGGCTCACCCATGTGCTCGAGGTGAGCCAGATCGCCCGGACCATCTCGGTGGCCCTGCGCTTAAACGGCCATCTCACCGAGGCCATCTCCCTGGGCCATGACCTCGGCCATACCCCCTTCGGCCACGCCGGGGAAGCGGTGCTGGACGAACTCTATCCCGAGGGGTTCCGCCACTACGACCAGAGTTTGCGGGTGGTGAACATCCTGGAAAAAAAGGGCGAGGGACTCAACCTCACCCATGAGGTGCTGGACGGCATAGCCAAGCATTCCAAGGGCCGCCGCGAGATCCTGCCCGAGGACCTCTCCGAGCTTCCGGAAACCATGGAAGGCAGGGTGGTGCGCATCGCCGACATCATCGCCTATGTGAACCACGATCTCGACGATGCGGTCCGGGCCGGGATCATCAGCGAATCGGAGATCCCAGCCCATCTCCGGAAGCTGTTCGGCTCCAGCCACTCCGGCCGGATCGGCACCATGGTCCATGATCTTGTGGCCCAGAGCCTGAAAAACGGCGGCGGCACCCTGACCATGACCCCGCACATGCTGGAGGGCATTTCCGAACTGCGCTCCTTTCTCTTTGAAAACGTCTACGAAACCAACCGGGTGCACGACGATTTCATCAAGGCAAAAAAAGTGCTGCGGGAACTCTACGAGTATTTCATCAACACCGACGACCACTGGGAACGGGTCATCGACTATGACGCCGAAACCCCGCGGGAACAGATGGTCTGCGACTTCATTGCCGGCATGACCGACCGCTACGCCCTGGATCTCTATGCCAACATCTTTCTCCCCAAACCATGGAGTGTAATGTAACCGATGAGCGATAACGCTTCCGCCCAACCCGCCGAACACGAACTGGCCAAGGGGTACGAATTCAAAGAGGTAGAGGCCAGGTGGTATAAGACATGGCTTGAGCAGAAAAATTTCCAGGCCACCATGGACGAGTCCAAGCCGTCCTTTTCCATCGTCATCCCGCCGCCCAACGTCACCGGCGTGCTCCATGTGGGACACGCCCTGAACAACACCATGCAGGATGTGCTGGTCCGCTACAAGCGGATGTGCGGCTACAACACCCTGTGGGTGCCGGGCACCGACCACGCAGGCATCGCCACCCAGAACGTGGTGGAGCGGCAGATTGCCACCGAGGGCAAGAGCCGCCACGATCTCGGCCGCGAGCAGTTCATCGAGCGCGTCTGGCAATGGCGCGAGGAAAAGGGCGGCACCATCATCAACCAGCTCAAGCATCTGGGCTGCTCCTGCGACTGGGACCGCGAGCGCTTCACCATGGACGAAGGGTTGTCCAAAGCGGTGCGCACCGTTTTCGTCCGCCTCTACAAGGAAGGATTGATCTACAAGGGCGATTACATCGTCAACTGGTGCCCCCGCTGCCATACCGCCCTGTCCGACGACGAGGTGGAGCACGAGGACAAGGCGGGCAAGCTCTACCACATCCGCTACCCATACGCCGACGGCTCGGGCCATGTGGTGGTCGCCACAACCCGGCCCGAGACCATGCTGGGCGACACGGCCGTGGCCGTGCACCCGGATGACGAGCGCTACAAGCATCTGAAAGAAATCGGCATCAAGCTGCCGCTCACCGACCGCACCATTCCGGTGGTTTTCGACCACCACGTGCAGCGGGAGTTCGGCACCGGCGCGCTCAAGGTCACCCCTTCCCACGACCGCAACGATTACGAGATCGGCTTGCGCCACAATCTCGAACGGCTCAAGGTCATGGACGACTCCGGGATCATGAACCAGGCAGCCGGGGTCTATGCGGGCCTGGATCGCTTTGCCTGCCGCAAACAGATCGTCGCCGATCTCGAAGCGCAGGGATTTCTGGAAAAGATCGAGGATTACGACCACGCCGTAGGCCAGTGCTACCGCTGCAAAACCGTGGTGGAGCCCGCCACCTCGCTGCAGTGGTTCGTTTCGGTCAAGCCCCTGGCGGAAAAAGCCGTGGCAGCAGTGCGGGACGGGCGGACCACCATCCATCCCAAAACCTGGTACAACACCTTCTATGCCTGGATGGACAACATCCGCGACTGGTGCATCTCCCGGCAGATCTGGTGGGGCCATCAGATTCCGGCCTGGACCTGCAACGACTGCGGCCATTTCATGGTGGAAGAACACGCCCCCGCCTCATGCGAAAAATGCTCCTCCGCCAAGCTCACCCAGGAAACCGACGTGCTGGACACCTGGTTTAGCTCGGCGCTCTGGCCCTTCTCCACCCTGGGCTGGCCCGACGACACCAAAGAGCTGAAGCTCTTCTACCCGACCTCGGTGCTGATCACCTCTTTTGACATCCTCTTCTTCTGGGTGGCCCGGATGATGATGATGGGCATCCACATCATGGGGGAGGTGCCGTTTAAGGACGTGTACCTCCACGCCCTGGTCCGCGACAAGCACGGCAAGAAGATGAGCAAGTCCACGGGCAACGTCATCGACCCGCTGGTGGTCATGGACGAATACGGCACCGATGCCCTGCGCTTCACCCTCACCGCCTTTGCCGCCCAGGGCCGCGAGATCAAGCTGGCCGAGGAGCGCATCGAAGGGTACCGCCATTTCATCAACAAGATCTGGAACGCCTCCCGCTTCGCCCTCATGCACATCAATGCATGTGATCCCGCGATCAGCAAAAACATAGACCCGTCCGGCCTGCCCCTGGCCCACCGCTGGATTCTGCACCGCCTCAACCAGGCGATCACCGAGGTGCGCCAGGCCCTGGACGACTACCGCTTCAACGATGCCGCCTCCACCATCTACCAGTTCGTCTGGAGCGAGTTCTGCGACTGGTACCTTGAGTGGATCAAATCCGATCTGTACGGCGACAACGCCACAGCAAAAGCGCAGAGCCAGGGTGTGCTTCTGGCAGTGCTGGAAAACGTGCTCAAGCTCCTGCACCCCATCACCCCGTTTGTCACCGAAGAGATCTGGCATGTGCTGCCCGGAGCGCGGACCAGCATCATGGTCGAAACATTCCCCACACCCAATCCCGCCTGGGACGATGGTGAGGCTGCCGAACTGGCCGCCCTGTTCATGGGCATTGTCGGCGGCATCCGCAACATCAGAAGCGAGGCCATGATCCATCCCTCCGCCGAAATCGAGGTCCTGATCGTCTGCCACGACGAAACCAAACACGCGGGGCTGACCTCCCTTGCCGGTTCCCTCAAGACCCTGACCCGGACCGGAACCATGGCCGTGCAGAAGGAAGGCACCCGGCCCAAAGGCGCGGCCTCCTATCTCTATTCCGATATCGAGATCTTCGTGCCCCTGGCCGGCTTGGTGGATGTGGACAAGGAACAGGCCAAGCTCAAGAAGGATCAGGACAAAACCGAGGCCGAGCTGGCACGCTGCCAGGGCAAGCTGAACAACGAGAAGTTCATGGCCAATGCGCCGGAAGAGGTGAAGGCCAAGGAACGGGAAAAGGTTGCGGAGATGCAGGCCAAGCTGGAGAAGATCAAGGCAGGTATGGAGCGGTTGGAAGAGCTGCGCTAAGCTAAACGCACAGGGAAATATTCAGTTGCGGATCAAGCCGCTTGCCGTACAAAAAAAACCCGCGCCGGAAATGGTTGCGGGGTTTTTTTTGCGCCTTGGATGTTTCACCGTGCAATCCGGATAAAACTGGGGGGTGTCCCATGTTTCTCAAGAGCTAGACTGGCTAACCAAATGAGCCGAACTGCAGAAAGGCAGAAAGATAGAAACAGAACAAACTAGAACACTTCCCTGTTTCCCTTTGACCTTTCGCCTCTCTCTGCGATACAATACCTTCACGCCAAGAATCGCTCGCATCATCGCCCCAGGTTATCCACACCATATCACCCAGCGTGGCAACAACCGAGCCACTTTTTTTGAATGACGAAAATCGGCAGACCTGCCTGAAACTGCTGACCACATATGCGCACCAGCACTCCCTTGCATATTTGGCCCTATAGGCTGATGAACAACCACATCGACCTGCTCGCCGTACCGGAAACGGGAACCGCTCTGGCGCGGCTTAGGCTTAACCAACCTGGTCTATACCCAGTATTAACCCTACACTGGCCCAGTCCGGTCGCGCCTGGCAAAACCGTTTTTTCTCATGTGTAGCAGGAACCAAACAGTACCTCTGGCAGTGGCGCTCTATATTGAGTGCAATCCAATGAAAACCCGACTGAAAAAACCCGGAAGAGTATCGCTGGTCCAGCGCCAAAATGCATTTATCGGGGCCACTGATTTTATACTGAGCTCTTCCTTCCCGCTCCTTCGGAATAAAATGCTTATGCAGAATTTGCCCTCTCAGCAAATAATGAAATGGAGAGTGTTTCCATTTTAGCCATTTATTGAAAAACCAGTTCCTCGTCATCTGAATAAAGGGGAAGAATGATGACACAAAAACCGATTGCTTCCCATGCGATTCTACTCTGGAGTTCTTTTTTCTTGGCATTATTGCTGCCTTGCATGGCAGACAAGACCATGGTGTTGGTTGATGTCGATAAAAACACGCTTGCACATAGCTGTGCAGGTGGTGGCAAGTTCGGCAACGACGGCGACTTTGGAAGCGGTAACGGCGTCAACCGACCTCAGCGAACCGAAAGCACTACTGTGGCCTCAGCAACCAGAACAGAACCTGCATCGCCCGCAAAGGATATGAGCGCTTCGGACCGTTTCAGAAATCTTGCGGTACTGGATGCGGGAACGCCATGGCCGGATTTGCTGGCGGCGGGAGCTGACCGGGACGTAGCGGTTCATTTGCCGGGCACCAGGGCGATTGATCCGGTGCTTGAGGCGCTGGCCGGCGCTGGGCGGCCGGTTCGGACCCTGCATCTGGTCAGCCACGGCCAACCCGGGTTTCTGTCGATTTCCGGAAAGATTCTGGATGGGGAGGCGCTTTCAACAATGGGGCGGAGCTGGGCCCCCTATCTGGCACCCGAGGCAACCATTGTCCTCTATGGCTGTTCAGCGGGTCAGGGGATCCTTGGCCGGAAACTGGTTGAAGCTCTATCCCGCGCCACAGGCGCGCGCATCATCGCCTCCTCGACCCCCATTGGGTCGGCAACACGAGGCGGCGACTGGCGCTTTGACGTCAGCTCCGACGGCATCGCGCCTGAGGCCGCCGCGGTCAGCGCCTTCGGCGCAGTGCACGCCACCTGGCCGGGCCTGCTGGCGGCCGTCGTCACAAACACCAACGGCGATGTGAGCGCCGGTTCCATACGCGCCGCGGCGGCGACAAATGACAATATATACGAATTCAGCAATCTCGGATCGTCGGCCACGATCAATCTTGCCGGCCCACTCAATTTCAACGTCGGGTCGGCGACCAGCTGGCGTTATACGGGCAATACCACGTCGGTTACGATCGGCGGCGACGACATCACTGCGGATTCGCATCTCTATTTTCAACTGGCGAGTGCCGGTAATTCCCTGACCATCAATTCGCCAATCATCTTCACCGGCCTCTCGGATATCGCCCTCGTGCAAGGCGGAACGGTGACATTCAACGGCGATATTTCCGATGTCGGTAGACTTATGATCAGCAGCAGCGGGACGGCGGTTCTCGGCACGACGACATCCGCCGCCTTGATCGATATCGCAGGCAATTCGACCCTTCGGCTCGGCACCGACGCCGCCTACACATCCAACATCGAGATCGAGAACACCGCCACCATCGATACCGGCACCCACAATGTCACCTTCTCCGGAAACGTCACCGATGACGGCGCCAACGCTCTGGTAAAAACCGGCACCGGCACCCTGACCCTGAGCGGGGTCAACACCTATTCCGGCACCACCACGGTAAATGCCGGTACCCTGTCCATTGCTTCGGACGGCAACCTGGGTGGCGGCGCCCTCACCCTGAACGGCGGCACCCTGGCTGTCACCGATGTCACCACCATCAATAATGCCATCACCCTGGGTGCTTCAAACGGCACCCTCAATACCACGGCCGACACCACCTTCAGCGGGATCATTTCCGGGGCCGGGAACCTGACAAAAACAGGGGCCAATACCGCAACACTGACCGGCACCAACACCTATTCCGGCACCACGACCATTGATGCCGGCACCCTCTCCGTCTCAGCCGACAATAATCTCGGCACTGGCGCTATCACCCTCAGCGGCGGCAACCTCGCCGTTACCGGTACGACCACCATCGACAATGCCGTGGCGCTCAGTTCCAACGCCATTGTCACCAACTCCGCAAACGTCACCCTCTCTGGGGTGATCTCCGGCGCCAACAACCTGACCAAGGCCGGTGCCGGCACACTGACGCTCTCCGGCACCGACACCTATAGCGGCGCCACCACCATTAACGCCGGCACCTTGTCTGTGAACGGTTCGATAACGAATTCAACTTCCACGGTCAATGGTGGAGGAACCCTGGCCGGTACCGGTACCGTTGGCAGTGTTTTGGTGAACGGCGGCAACTTTGCGCCGGGCAACTCCATCGGCACCATCAATGTTGCGGGCAATGTCGATTTCAGCGGGAACGGCAACTACAACGTCGAAGTCGATGCCGCCGGCAACAGCGACAAGATTATTGCCACCGGCACGGCCACCTTGACCAGCGGTATTGTCAACGTGCAACCGGAAGCGGGTAACTATTCGGTTTCAACCGACTACACTATTTTAACCGCCGCCGGGGGGCTGGGCGGCACGACCTTTAGTAGCGTTAACTCGAACCTGGCCTTTTTGACCCCGAGCCTCAGTTACGATGCCAACAATGTCTTCCTGAACCTGACCCGGAACAATGTCAGTTTCAGCGGTGTGACCAGCACGCCGAACCAGTCGGCTGTCGCGACGATACTCGGCAACAACGCCAGTGCCTTGCAGGATCTCACCGACAACATCCTGACGCTGACCAGCGCCGGCGCCCGCCAGGCCTTTGAAAGTTTAAGCGGGGTCCAGCATGCCGGAGCACAGAACGCGATGGCGCGGCAAAACAGCCAATTCACCAATGTCCTGGCCAACCGCTTTGGCGGGGGAACCCAGTCGAGCACCGTTGCCATCAATCCGCTGGCGGGGCCGTTGCTGGCCTATAACGGTGACGACTGGCCTGCCATGATGGCAAACGCTCTTGCCGGCCTGCCTTTGGACGGCGACACCGGGCTTGCGCCAGGGCGCGGCTGGTGGATACAGGGCTACGGTCAATTCGGCAATATCGACGATACCGACAATGCCCCGGGTTCGGATTACCGCGTCTTTGGTACCGCCCTGGGCATTGATCGGAAGTTTTGTCCGGGGTTGGTGGTTGGCGCGGCCCTGGGCATTGGCAGCAGTGATGTGGATGGTCTCGGCTATGACGCCGATGTAACCAGCTATCAATTGGCCACCTATGCAGGCTGGCAACAGGAGGCCTATTACCTGCATGGAACGCTGAGTGCGGGGTATCATGACACCGATGCCACACGGCAGATCGTGGTGGGGGCAACAACCTCGACGGCGGAATCGGAATATGACGCCATCAGCATCGGCACCAGTATAGAGAGCGGTAAGCAGTTTACCTTGAACAAAACCACAACCCTGACCCCCTTTGTCGGCATCGAATATAGCCATCTGCACCAGGGAAGTTTTACCGAAAACGATGCGGGTTCCGCTAACCTTGCCATTGCCAGCCAGAATGAAAACTCATTGCGAACAAGACTGGGGGCGGGGATAAGTCACAGCCTTGAAACAGCGCAGGGCTGGCAATTAAGGCCAAGTGCCCGGATAGCTTATGTGCATGAATTGCTGGATAACGTTTCCCGGGTCGATGCGGGATTTACCGGTGTAGCGGGTGCAACCTTTGCGGTTGACGGGCCGCAACTGGATCGCGACCGGATGGTCGTCAATATCGGGCTTATGGCCGCGTTAAGCGAGGGAACACAGTTGGATTTCGGCTATGACGCCGAAATCGCCGGTTCGGATGACCATCATGTCTTGTCAGTGACCTTCCATTCAAGCTGGTAGTCAGGAGGAAAATCCTGGACATAAATAAAATTGGGGAGTGTCCCAATTTTCCGATATTATTCTCACTTAAAATAAAAGATATCCGTTAGAAATCGCCAAACCAGGCGCTGAACAGACTGAAAAAAAAGGGGACGGAGCCCGGTTTTCCGGGCATCACGCCATCCGGCTTCTTGATTACCATGACAACAAGATATCAAAGGGTTTGCTTCACCGATGAAACTGTTATTTCAAGCACTCTGGTCATAAATGAAAATTTGCTTTTCATCATATCAAATTCAGGTCCTGAACGAAGGAACTTAGCAGTCCCTTTAATAAGGTAGCCGGTACCTGGTCCCATGCGGCCCTCAACCTCTTTAGTTCCGAGCGTCAGTAAGACCTTATTGTTTTGTGTAATTTTCTTTTCGGTTTCCAGCATCTTCCAGGCAGGAATGAGAATTCTCTGTTCATCTGGAAATACAAGATAGGAATTCCAAGTATTCACAACATGTGCTTCATTTTCGGCACATGATACTATTGCCACTACACCCTCTTTGCTGACCACTTCCATAAATTTGTCGGTGAACATTCTTACACTCCTCATATCAGAATTTAATTGTGGACATCATGTGTCCATGATAGACTTTATACGGTGACAACTTTAAAGTCAACCCGATTTAAAAAAAACAGGTTATTGTGGGCCTTCAAAACCGTGAAAGGAGATAAAAGATGCAGTTCAGTATAGGGGTCGAATATGCGTTTCATTCGCTTTTTTACATGATCGACCTGCCGGAACATAAAACTATCGGAATTAAAGAAATAGCAAAATTAAACCAAATTACAGTTAGTTATCTTTCAAAGGTTTTTGCAAAGCTTCAAAAAGCAGGCATTGTTCGTTCAATTGCTGGCGTTAATGGGGGGTATGAACTCGCGCGAAGCCCAGAAAACATTTCTTTTTGGGATGTCATCGAGGCCATTGAAGGATCTTCTTGGTTTTTCCGTTGTGCAGAAATTCGCAAAAAAAATATCTTCGTCGATGATCCCGGAATGTTTACAGATAAATGCCCTTGTCTGATAAAGGTAGTTATTCAGGAAGCGGAGGAACTGATGCGAAACCAATTAAGAACAAAGTCCCTTCTTTGGTTACACGAACAGGTGCGCAAAGATTTCTCCGTGGAGAAAAAAACGGCAATAACTCAATGGATAAAAAACTTATAATCGGCTGATGCCATTGCAGCAGCCTGAAATAACGAAAAAAGCCTTTGCATTGGCCCTCCCCTCGAGAAGAAGAAACTCCCCACATCTTTCAAGTCAGGCTGTCAGCCAAGAACCCTCTCATGAAACCCTCTGACGCATAGCCTCATACTCGGCCGGAGTATCCATGTCGAGGAAGATACCTTCATCCTCCACCGGAACCCGCAGCACCCGTGCCGGATCTTTCCTGACAATATCGCGCAGGATAACGGAAGGTGTCAGCTCGGCAAGAATCGGGCGCGGAAAAAGGGTGGGATGGCCTTGGCGGCCGTTGCAGGTGGGGATGACAATCGACTGCGGCATGGCCTGGTGGGCGGCGCAGATGGCCTGCATGGCGGTTGGCGTTACCAGCGGATGATCGACCAGGTGGATCAGCACCCCGCTGCAATCCTGGGGCAACAGAGCCAGCCCGGCGCGGACCGAACCGGCCATGTCCCCCTCCGGGTCGCGGTTCCAGGCAATGGTCACGGCAAAGGAGGCAATGGCCTCCTGCACCGCTTCGCCTCCGGGACCGAGCACGACCACGATGGGATGGGCCCGGGTGGCGAACAGGGTGTTGAGACAGTGATGGATAACCGGCTTGTCAGCCAGCGGCAGCAATTGCTTGCTTGTGCCCATGCGCCTTGAGAGGCCGGCGGCAAGCAACAGCGCTGCGATGCGAGTCTGCATTGGCTCTGCGAACCTGAATCATCTGGGCCACCACACTGACCGCAATTTCCTCGGGCGTTTCCGCGCCGATATTAAGCCCGGCCGGGGAAACAACCCGGCTGATCGTTTGCTGCGCGAGCCCCTGCCCCAATAAAAACACCTCCATGGCCTCGCGTTTCCGCCTGCTGCCCAGCACCGCGATGTGGCGGGCAGGAGTGTTGAGCGCCTCCTGCACGGCAAGAAAATCCTGCTGGTGATCGCTGGTGCAGATGAAGAAATAGGTGCGGCTATCGGCACGGGCAAGGAGGTCCGCCCGGTTGTCGGCCTCATCGGCAAGGCTTACCAAAAAACCGGCCCGTCCGGCAGCCTCGGCCGTGGCCTGGCCGACATGTCCGTCGCCGATGATGATGCAGTGCGGGGGAGCGACCAGCGGCTCAAGATACACCGTCACGTCGCCGCCGCAAACACCGCCGTGCGCCTCGGTAAGGCTGAAGGCGATGGTGCGGGGGGCATTGAGCCGCAACACCTCGCCCGCAGCGACAATGGTGTCGGCCTCGGTTTTGCCCCCGCCGATGGTGCCGCTGATGGAGCCGTCACCATAGACCAGCATCTTGGCTCCGGCCTTGCGGGGCGAGGAGCCGCTGGTCTCGATCACCGTGACCAGCACTGCGGGCTGCCGCGCCTTTTTCAACCGTATGATCTCTTCGTAAAACGCCAGTTCATCCATGCCCAGGCCCTACTTTTTCTTTTTCTTGCCACCCTTGGGAGCGGCACCAGGGGTTTTGGGTATCGGTGCAGGCGGGGTCAGATCCAACGGCAGGGACCGCAACCGCATCTTGGTGGCGGCAAAAACCGCGTTGGCAATGGCCGGGGCAATGGGCGGCACCCCGGGCTCGCCGATACCGCCCGGTTTTTCCTTGCTCGGCATGATATGCACTTCCACCTTCGGCATTTCGGCCATGCGCGGCATCGGATAATCGTGGAAATTGCTCTGCTCCACCCGGCCGTTTTTAAAGGTGATGGCATCGTGGAGCGCCGCGGCCATGCCGAAGTAGATAGCCGATTGCATCTGGGCCACGATGGTATCCGGGTTGACGGTCTGGCCGCAATCCACAGCGCAGACCACCCGCAAAACCCTGATCTTGTTGTCTTCCACAATCACTTCGGCCATCTGGGCCACGATGGAGCCGAAGGATTCATGAATGGCCAACCCCTGCGCCCTGCCCTGCTCGGGTTTGCCCCAACCACTCTTTTCGGCCAGCAGGTCAAGGAGCGCGATCTGACGCGGATGGTCAGCAAGCAACTGTTTGCGAAAAGCAAGCGGTTCCTGCCCTGCGGCATCGGCCAGTTCGTCGATGAAGCATTCCTTGACAAAGGCGGTGAAGGAGTGTCCCACCGAACGCCACCACAGCACCGGCACCCCTGCAGGCGCCATCTGGTATTCGACCTGCAGATTGGGCACCGCGTAACTGAGATCGATGATCCCCTCCACTGCGGTATGATCGACGCCATCCTTCATCAGCCCCTCCTCGAAAGGAGTGCCCTTGACAATGGACTGGCAGACGATGCGCTGCTCCCATGCCGATGGGAGTTTGTCCTCACCCAGAGCGGCGCGCACCGTATGGTAGGCGCGGGGCCGGTAATAGCCGCCGCGGATGTCGTCTTCGCGGGTCCACACCACCTTGACCGGCGCCTGCATCGCCTTGGAAACCTGCACCGCCTCGCGGACAAAATGGCTGTCGCCCACGGCCCGCCGGCCGAACCCGCCGCCGAGGAAGGTGGTGTGCAGCGTGACCTTTTCCGGAGGCAGGCCGCACACTTCGGCTGCGGCATTCCGGTCCAGGGTCTGCATCTGGGTGCCCACCCAGATCTCACAGCTGTCGGCACGGACATCGGCCACGCAGTTCAGAGGCTCCATGGGCGCATGGGCGAGGTAGGGCACCTCGTAAACCGCCTCGATCTTTTTTGCGGCAGCGGCCAGGTTTGCCGCTGCATCCCCGCGACTGGCGCCGACCAGCCCCGCTTTTTGCGCCAGCACCTCGTATTCCTTGCCCTGAGCTTTGCTGTCGAACTTGGCGAGCGGGCCATCATCCCACACGATCTTGAGGGCATCGCGCCCAAGTTTCGCAGCCCAGAAACTCTCCGCCACCACCGCCACGCCGGAATCCACCTGCACCACCTCTTTCACCCCGGGCACGGCCTTGGCCGATTCGCCATCGAATGATTTCAAGGCGGCGCCGAAAACCGGCGGTCGGGCAATCACTGCGGTGAGCAGATTGGGACGCTTGACATCGATGCCGAATTCGGCGGTGCCGTTCACCTTGGCCGGGGTATCGAGCCGGGCACGGGGCTTGCCGATGATCTTGAAGCTTGCCGCCGGTTTGAGCGGAACCTGACTGGGGGGCTGCAGCATGGCAGCGCCGCCGACCAGGGTGCCGTAGGAAAAACTCTTCTCGCCTTTGGGATGGATAACCCTGCCCCCCTCGGCCTTGCAGGACTCGGGCGGCACTTCCCAGATCTTGGCCGCGGCCTGGATCAGCATCATGCGGCCGGAAGCCCCGGCGGTGCGCAACTGATCAAAAGTCGAACGGATGCTGGTGCTGCCGCCGGTGCCCTGGATCTTGCCCCACTGGGTATGGTTGTATTCCGGGGCCACGGGCGCGGCCTCGATTGCGATCTTCTGCCAGTCCACCTCCAGCTCTTCGGCGATCAGCATGGGCAGCGAGGTATACACCCCCTGGCCCATTTCCGATTTGTTGATGAAAAAGGTGACGGTGTCGTCCGGCGCGATCCGGATAAAGGCATTGGGTTTGAAGGGGCCGCTGGCAGGGGGAATGATCTCTTTTTTCTGACAGCCGGGAAGATAAAAGCCGAGCACCAGGCCCGTGCCGAGCAACGCCCCGTTTTTGCAAAAATCCCGCCGGCTGCAGTTGAATATCCGGTTCATGGCGTCCCTCCTTTGGCCGAAGCCTTGGCGGCGCGGTGGATGGCGCTGCGGATGCGCGGATAGGTGCCGCAACGGCAGATACCGGTCATCTCCTTGTCGATGTCCGCGTCAAGCGGCTCCGGGAACTTGGCCAGAAAAGCCGCGGCCTGCATGATCTGACCGGGCTGGCAATAGCCGCACTGCACCACCTCTTCGGCCACCCAGGCAGCCTTTACCGGATGGTTCTGCGGCAGCCCCTCGATGGTGGTGACCTTCTTGTCCACGGCTTCCTGCACCGCCACCTGGCAGGAACGCACCGCCTCGCCATTGATATGCACGGTGCAGGACCCGCATTCGCCGATGCCGCAACTGTATTTGGTGCCGGTAAGCTGAAGCTGGTCGCGCAGCACCCACAAAAGCGGGGTGTCGGGCGCAACGTCCACCTCGAAGGTCTTCTCGTTGACAATGAGTGTGATCATGGCAATCCCCTCGGAAGGTTGAAGGAGGCAAAAAGGCTGCCGGTCAGGAACACATGGCGGATGTTTCCGCTCCCGCACCTGACCTGCGGAACATGCATAACTGTATCAGGGTACGTGCCCCATCCTGCCTCTGTCAAGAGGCTGAACAGAAAAAAAATATGCGCTGCCGCGCAGGGGATATACCCCTCCGGGGCACAGGCCTTCACCGGGTTTGCCGCTGTTTAAGTGCTTGCCAAACCGGGCATGAATAACTCATTATAAGAGATATGAAAAAATGAACCAGCCGTCTTGCCGCCTGAAATGCATTCCGCGCAACAAGGTAATTTTCCCCACTGCACCGAGGAGGCCCCCATGACCAAACAGCTATTGCGAAAATCGCTCATCCCGGCAACCCTTGCGCTATTGTGCACTGCCGGCGTTGCCTTGGCGGAGAATTTTACCCTCTCAAGCAAGGATCTCACCGGTCAGCTCACCGAGCAGCAGGTATTTTCAGGCTTTGGCTGCACCGGCAAGAACATTTCGCCCCATCTGCAGTGGAAGAACGCACCGCCTGAGACAAAAAGTTTCGCGGTTACCGTCTATGACCCGGACGCCCCAACCGGCAGCGGCTGGTGGCACTGGGTCGTCTTCAATATCCCACCCTCTGTCACCCAACTGGACGCCGATGCGGGCAACCCAACCAGGGGGCTTGCCCCCAAAGGCAGCATCGAGAGTGTCACCGATTACGGCAGACCCGGCTTTGGCGGCGCCTGCCCTCCGGTGGGGGACAAGCCGCACCGCTATGTCTTCACCGTCTATGCGCTCAAGGTGGAGAAACTGGATCTGAACAGCGCATCGCCTCCGGCAATGGTCGCTTATTATCTCAACAACAATGCCCTGGCAAAAGCCTCGCTTATCTCCTATTATGGCCGCTGACAATCAGAAGGCAGGGGCTCTCCGACCATGATGCCATGCCCCGCCGCCAGCGGTATCAGCAAAAAGGATGCGGCATCCTTTATCAACATGCACCATCCAAAACAGGTCCGAATCCATGAACAAGTATTTTAAATACGCTCTTGCCTCTCTTTCTGGTGCGGCAATCCTTTTTGTCCTCCTGATCGTGGTCGCCTCGCTGGTAATCAATCCCAACGACTACAAACCGCAGATCATACAGATGGTGAAGGAGAAAAAACAGCGAACCCTCACCCTGGAGGGCGACATTACGCTGGCTTTCTTTCCCAGGCTGGGGCTGGATCTGGGCCGCGCCTCGCTGAGCGAATTCCGGGGCAAAAAAGAATTCGCCTCTGTGGAAAGCGCGCGGTTGTTTCTCTCCTGGTGGCCGCTGCTGAGGAAAAAACTGGTGGTGGACCAGCTCCGCATCCAAGGGGTAAACGCCAATCTGGTGCGTTTCAAGGACAACACGACCAATTTCAACGATCTGCTGAAAAAGGATGAGGAAACGGAGGAAAAACAGATCTCCTTTGATATTAAGAGCGTGACCATCGAGAAATGCGCCCTTTCCTTTCACGATGAGATAGCCAAGCGGCAGTTTGAGGTGAGCGACCTCTCCATCAAGACCGGGCGGCTCGTAAATGGCAAGTCCACCGACGCCGTCGCGGATTTCACCCTGAAGGGAGATACTCCGCAGATCAACGCGCACATCCGCATGACCACCGGGTTGGCTTTCGACACCGAAGCAAAACGATACGGGGTCAAGGGACTGAATCTTGAAATTACCGGTGAGGCCGCGGGGGTGAGCAAGCTCAAGGCGAGCCTCAAAGGCGACATCGAACTGGACAAGACTGCGGATACTCTGCTGACAGAGAACCTGGCAGGAGCCATGACCGGAATAAAGGACACGAACGATGTGGAGATCACACTGACCGCGCCCAGACTGCAATGGATAGCCGGCAAGATGGCCACGGACAAAATCGACTTGACGGCGAAAATGGTCCGGAAAACAGACGATGGGGGTGAAATGAATCTGACGGCAAGCATCCCTTCCCTTTCCGGAGATCGCCAATCGTTCAAGGCCGGCACGCTGAGCGTCGAGGTGAGCGCCAAAGGACCGGGCGGAACGTACAAGGGGAAACTCACCTCGCCGCTGAGCGGAAATATCAATGAAAAGCAGTTTGGTTTGTCCAAATTGAAAGGCAGCCTGGAAGCACGCGACACCAAAATGGCCCAGGAGGACTTCAAGCTGGATGTTGACGGATCGGCGCAGCTCGACCTGATGCTTGAGAATGCGACGGTGAACCTGACCTCGCATCTGGACGAGAGCACCATCAAGCTGAAAGGCGGTATAACCCCTTTCAGCAAACCGCACATCGCGCTTGATCTCGACATCGACACGATCGACGTTGACCGATACCTGCCGCCCAGGAAACAGAAAAAATCGTCCCAGCCGGAAAAACCCCTGGATTTCTCGATCCTGAAGACGCTCAAGGCCAGCGGCAGTGTGCGGGTCGGCTCCCTCAAGATGTACAACATCAGGACCAGCAGCGTGCGGCTGAATTTCAAGGCAGGCGGAGGGCAACTTGATGTCCGTCCGTTGTCCGCCGTTCTGTATCAGGGCAAGATGACCGGGGATCTCTCGCTGTATGCGGATGGACCCAAAATCGTTGCCCACCAGAACATCAGCGGGGTTGATATCGGCCCGTTGCTCAAGGATGGCCTGGACAAGGACATTCTCGAAGGAAAAGGCAGCCTGAGCTTGAATCTTCGCGCCGAAGGCGACACGGTCGGGGCCATGAAAAAATCGTTGCAGGGCAAGGCGAACCTCAATCTCCGCGACGGGGCGGTGAAGGGCTTCAACATCGCTGGCAAGCTGCGTGAAGCCAAGGCCGTGCTGGGAACTCTGACCGGCGAAAAAGTGCAGGACGCCGATATGCGGGAAAAAACCGATTTCTCGGAGCTTACCGCCAGCTTCGATATCAACCGGGGCGTGGCGCATAACAAGGATCTTGCGGCCAAGTCTCCCCTGCTGCGCGTCTCCGGCAACGGCGACATTGACATCGGCGAGGACAAGATCGATTATCGCATCCGGGCCACGGTGGTCGCCAGCCTGGAAGGCCAGGGAGGGCGCGAGCTGCTGGCGCTCAAAGGCGTGACAGTGCCGGTGCGGGTCGTCGGGCCGATGGCGGCGGCCAAGGTGAGCCTTGACTTCAATGCCCTTGTCGGCGACACCATCCAACAGGAAATAAAGACCCGCGTAACCGATCCTCTAAAGGAAGGGCTCAAGGGACTGTTCCGCTAGGACATTTTTATATGCGACCCGCGCCCTCTTCAACCCGGCGAAAAGGAAACACCGTGGCCTCTCTGAACAAAACACCGACTCCCTCTTTTCCGCAAACCCCGTGGGCACGATCATGGGAGGAGATCCTTCGCGAACTGCAGGTCTCCCCAGAGTCGGGGCTTGCTGGCCCGGAAATCCAGCAACGGCGGAAAGTCTACGGCGCCAACCTGCTGCGCAAGACCAAGACAGCCAGTAGCTGGGATATCCTGATCAATCAATTCAAGAACCTTATCGTCGTCTTCCTGCTGGCTGCAGCGCTGCTTTCCTTCGCCTTTGGCGAGCATGTCGAGGGTATTGCCATTGGTGTGGTCATCGTCATCAACGCCCTCATCGGCTTTGTCACCGAGATCAAGGGAGTGCGGTCGGTGGAGGCGCTGCGCGAGCTCGGCCGGGTGCATTGCAGGGTGCGGCGCAACGGCGAGGCACAGGAGATCTCCGCCGAACAACTGCTGCCCGGAGATATCGTCATCCTCGAAGGCGGCGACGTCATCACCGCCGATCTGCGGATCATCAACAGCTCCAAACTGGAAGCGGACGAATCGGTGCTCACCGGCGAATCGCTGCCCGTGGGAAAAAATCCCCTGCCCCTTGCGGCAGACACCCCTCTGGCCGAGCGGAGCAACATGCTCTTCAAGGGCACCGCCCTTACCCGAGGCTCCGGCGAGGGCGTGGTGGTCGGAACCGGCATGCACACCGAACTGGGCACCATTTCGCGGCTTGTCGAAGCAACCGAGGACGACACCACCCCCCTGGAAAAACGCCTCAACCAACTGGGCCACTGGCTGGTCTGGGCCAGCCTTGGTATCGGTTTTTTCGTGGCCGTATCCGGCATTCTCACCGGCAAGGACGTCTTTCTGATGATCGAAACCGCCATTGCCCTGGCCGTGGCCTCCATCCCCGAGGGGCTGCCCATCGTGGCCACCATCGCCCTGGCCCGGGGGGTATGGCGCATGGCACGCCGCAATGCCCTGATCAAGGAACTTTCCGCCGTGGAAACCCTGGGCGCCACCAGCATCATCTGCACGGACAAGACCGGCACCCTCACCGAAAACAAGCTGACCCTCACCACCCTCCTGTTGCCCGACGGCACTGTCACGCTGCCCCGGGACACTGCCGACCCTTTTCTTCTGGGCACCACCCCGCTTACGCCGGAAACCCATACCCAGCTCCGCACCGCCCTGATGATCGGGGCCTTGTGCAATAACGCCTCGCTGAGCCGCAGCGGTCAATCCGGCAAGCCGGTGGGCGATCCTTTGGAGGTGGCGCTGCTGGAAGGCGCAGCCAAGGGCGGGTTGCACCTGCCCGAGTTGCTGGCCGAGATGCCCGAAGCACGCGAAGAAGCCTTTGACCCCGCGGTCATGATGATGGCCACCCTGCATCGCCAAGGCGATGGGTATCTGGTGGCGGTCAAAGGCTCGCCTGAGGCGGTGCTTGAGGTCTGCACCACGGTCATGGCGGATGGAAAAGCGTTACTGCTCAGTGCAGCGGCCAGGGAGGAATGGCTGCGGAACAACGAAATGCTTGCCACCCAAGGGCTCCGGGTGCTGGCCCTTGCCAGCGGCATGACGCAAAACCCTGAAGCCAACCCCTATGAAAACCTGCAGCTCATCGGCTTGGCCGGCTTTCTCGATCCGCCGCGCGCCGATGTCAAGGAAGCGCTCGCCCTCTGCCGTCAGGCCGGAATCAGGGTGGTGATGGTCACCGGGGATCAGGCTGTCACCGCAAGAATCATCGGCAAGGCAGTGGGTTTGACCGACCAGGACGATGCTCCGGTGATGATCGGCAAGGAACTCAAGCATGTGCCCCATCTCACCGCAGCCGAGAAAAGCCGCATCCTGGCCACCCCGCTGTTTGCCAGGGTCAGCCCGCAGCAGAAGCTTGATCTCATCGAAGTGCACCAGCAGGCCGGGGCCATCGTCGCCATGACCGGCGACGGGGTAAACGACGCCCCGGCCCTCAAAAAGGCGGATATCGGCATCGCCATGGGCAAGCACGGCACCCAGGTGGCGCGGGAAGCAGCCGACATGATCCTCAAGGACGACACCTTTGCCACCATTGTCCACGCCATCGAGCAGGGCAGAATTATCTTCAACAACATCCGCAAGTTCGTACTCTACCTGCTCTCCTGCAATTTAAGCGAGATGTTCGCCGTCACCCTGGCCGCTGTCTTCGTCCTGCCGCTGCCGATCCTGCCCCTGCAGATCCTGTTCCTCAACATCGTCACCGATGTTTTCCCTGCCCTGGCCCTGGCCGCAGGGGAAAGCAACCCCGCCATCATGACCAATCCGCCCCGCGACAAAAACGAGCCCATCATGACCAAGAGCCACTGGTTCCTGGTCATGACCTACGGACTGCTCATCGCCTTGTCCGTACTCGGAGCGCTGACCCTGGCCCTCAACTGGCTCGCCATGGATACGACTCAGGCGGTGACCGTCTCCTTTCTCACCCTGGCATTCGCCCAGATATGGCACGTCCTGAACATGCGCGACCACAACGCGCCTTTTTTCAACAACGTCATCACCCGCAACCCTTTCATCTGGGGCGCGGCAGCGCTCTGTACCGCGTTGCTGGTCGCAACCATCTACCTTCCAGGCATTTCGGATATCCTCAAGGTTTCCGACCCGGGGATTAGAGGCTGGGGTCTGGTGCTGATGATGAGTATAGTCCCGGTAGTGGCCGGGGTGCCTATTTCCATGCTGTTGGCGAAAAGGCATTCCGCCCGTAACCAGCCGTCTTAAAAGAATAAAATTCTTAATCAACGTAATGATCAGGATTTCCAATGGATACCTTGGCGGAATTATTTATATCTTTATTATATGCACTGGGAGCATGTATGTTCTGGGTCGGCAAAGGATGCAGGACTTCTTTTGCCGATGAGATATCTGCCAGATATAAAACAAGAAATTCAATGTCGGCATCTGCGTTATTCGCAATGATTATTGCAACAGTAATACGCAGTAACAATTGACCACCAAACAACCAATCCCTGAGGTACATACTATGCATGTAGGATTTATCGGACTTGGACACCTTGGCAAAGCCATTGCAGGAAGACTTCTGGACTGCGGACACACCCTCACGGTCTGGAACCGGACCCCCTCCAAGGCAGAGGGGCTGCAAGCCGAAGTCGCCGCTTCCCCGCGGGCGGTGGCGGAGAATACGGAGATTATCTTTGTCTGCATGTTTGACAGCGCCGCGGTCCAAGCCATCCTCAGCCAGGAAGGCGGACTGCTGTCCACCGATCTTTCCGGCAAGGTTATCGTGGATCTCTCCACCAACCATTTCAAGGAGGTTCCCCTCTTCCATGCGCTGTGCGCAAAAGCCGGGGGAATCTATCTCGAGGCCCCGGTTCTGGGCAGCATCGTGCCCGCATCGCAGGGAGCTCTTACCGTTCTGGTCAGCGGCAAGGAGACAGGCTACGAAAAGGTCAAGCCGGTGCTGGAAAATATCGGCAAGAATATTTTTTATCTCAAGAAACCAACCCTTGCCACCAAGATGAAACTGATCAACAACCTGACTCTGGGCAGTTTCATGGCCACCATTGCCGAGGCGCTGTCGCTGGGAGAAACCATCGGTCTGGCCAAGGAAGAGATTCTGGATATCCTCTCCGTGGGCGGCGGCAACTCCCTGGTGCTCAATGCCAAGAAAAACAAGTTGCTCCAGGAAGATTTTTCCACCCATTTTTCAAGCGCCCTGATCTACAAGGATCTCCATTGCCTCCAGGATCTGGCCTATGAAGAAAAAAAATCGCTTTTCACCGGCGCGGTGGTGAAGGAGCTGTACGGAAGAACCTTTGAGGAGGGTATCGCCCAGGAAGACTTTTCCGCCATATACAAACTGTTCAAAAAGGGCTGACAGATCTTGTGGCCGAAGGGAATCAACAATGGCCAAAAAATCATTTCCGCTTGCCAAGGTGTACACCCTGCTCGAGCCGGGGCCGGTGGTGCTGGTCACCACTGTCGATAAAACGCGCCCCAACATCATGGCCATGTCGTGGCACACCATGCTCGAGTTCGAACCGCCTCTTGCGGGGTGCGTTATCAGCAATCGCAACCACTCCTTTGACCTGTTGCAGGCAACCGGAGAATGCGTGATCAACATCCCCACCGTGGACATCGCCGAAAAGGTGGTGGGCTGCGGGAATACCTCGGGCACGGACACGGACAAATTCAGACAATTCGGCCTCACCCCAAAACCGGCATCGCAGGTGGGCGCACCGCTCATCGAGGAGTGTTATGCAAACCTCGAATGCAGGGTGGCCGACCGCAGCATGGTTGGCTCCTATTGCTTTTTTGTCCTGGAAGTCCTCAAGGCCTGGATCGATCCGGCGGTAAAAGAACCGCGAACCATACACCATCGCGGCCACGGCAGGTTCATGGTTGCAGGGGAAGAGATCGCGCTCAAATCAAAAATGAAGTAACGCTCTTGACTCGGACAATCCCCGTAGCCATACTGTACAAAACCAATCCGGCTGTCAACACCCATGAAAGCGATCATCTGCCGAGGGCTGCCCGCGCCTGCATGAAGAGCCCTGCACAGCCACAGTGTAACCACAGCCAAGGAGGAAAGCCATGCTGAAGGAATTCAAGGAATTTGCCATGCGGGGCAATGTCGTTGACATGGCGGTTGGCATCATCATCGGCGGCGCATTCGGCACTATCGTGAAAAGTCTCGTCTCCGACGTGATCATGCCCCCCATCGGCTTGGTGCTGGGAGGCGTTGATTTTTCCGATCTTTTCATAACCCTGAAGGAAGGCGCGATTGCCGGACCCTATACGACCCTTGCCGGCGCGCAATCCGCCGGGGCGGTTACAATCAGCTATGGGCTTTTTATCAACGCGGTCATCAGTTTCCTCATTGTCGCCTTCGCTGTTTTCATGTTAATAAAGGGCATCAACCGACTTGAGCAACTCAAGGAAGCCCCACCGGCGGCAGAGCCGACCACAAAAGAATGTCCGCATTGTTGCTCCACCATGGCGATCAAGGCCACCCGCTGCCCCCACTGCACTTCGCAACTGGACTGAATGTCAAAAAAACCGTGCGCCGCGAGCGGGCTCACGAAACACTCATCATAGCATGGAGGAATGATACCCGATGAAATGGAAAACGGACGACAACGGCTGGAGCCCATACCTTGCCGGCGCCCTGTTAGGGCTTCTGGCTATCGCTTCTGCCTATGCAACCACCCAGTGGCTTGGAAAGACCAGCTATCTCGGCGCTTCCACCACTTTTGTCCGCGCGGCGGGCATTATTGAACAAACGGTTGGCCCGGATCATGTCGCGGCCAATGAATATTTCGTAAAAACAAAGGTTAAGGTGGACTGGCAGTTCATGCTGGTTCTCGGTATTTTCGCAGGGGCCCTGATTTCTTCACTTGCCGACAAGAGCTTTAAGCTGGAAAGCGTTCCGCCCATATGGGAGGAGCGATTCGGCTCATGCGTCGGCACCCGGGCCATGGGCGCTTTTGGTGGCGGGGTTGTCGCCATGGTCGGCGCCCGGATGGCTGACGGCTGTCCGAGCGGGCACGGGCTCAGCGGCATGATGCAGTTGTCTGCCAGTTCGCTGGTGGCTTTTGTCATGTTCTTCGGCGTCGGCATACTCGCCGCCCGCATGATTTATGGAGGGCGCAACTCATGAGCACGGATCAACTGCTGGGTCTTGTCACCGGAGTCCTCTTCGGATTTCTTCTCCAGAAAGGGCGTGTCCTTCGCTTTGAAAAGCAGGTAGGGGCTATGCTTTTCAAGGACATGACAATAGTCAAATTCATGCTCTCCGCAATCTTCGTGGGGATGGTGGGAATTCTGCTCCTTTCGGACATGGGAATCATTACCCTGAGCCACAAGCCGATGAATGTCGGCGCGGTCGTGCTCGGCGGAGCTTTGTTCGGCATGGGCTGGGCGGTGATGGGCTTTTGTCCGGGCACCTCGATCGGCGCCTTGGGGGAAGGCAGATGGCATGCCGCCTTCGCCGTCGTGGGAATGATCGCCGGAGCCGCCCTTTACGCGGAGCTGTATCCCTTTTTCAGCGAAACCGTGCTTGCCTGGAAAGATTTCGGCAAAATCGGCTTGCCCGAAGTGCTTGGCATTTCACACTGGCTCATCGCGTCCCTGTTTGTCGGGGGAGGAGTCGCCCTGTTTTTCTGGTTTGAGAAAAAAGGAATATGATTCCTCGACAGGGAATCAGCATGAAAACTGTCCCGACGGTGACGAGAATCTCTCTGCGCCGTCGGAACTTTTTGCCTTTGAAACCGGGTGATTGAACATGCGAAAAGACGTACTCAGCCGGTATGAACGCGCAGCAAACGGCAGCATCCTCATCGACGTAGCCGCAGAAAAAGCGGAGGATCTCTACAGCGATTTTGACAGAAATGCTCCCTACAACCGAAGGGATCTCGACCAGAATCTCGTCGATTATCTCATCGACTGCGCCAGGGAGCTGGAACGTGAACCATTCACCATCAGCTTCGCGCTGAGCAACCCGCCGGATGACGCCAGGATTTCGCGGATCAGGCGGAGCGTGAACAATTTTTTCCTGTACCTCGCTGAAGTCGAGCGGCAGAAAATCAGACAGATGGTACGCAGATCCCTCGTGCTTTTTTGCATTGGCGTATCCATCCTTTTTGTCGCGGTCTGGGTCAATCAGCTGCTTGGCGAAGAACGAACCGTTGTCGCCAACGTATTCGCCGAAGGCCTCACCGTTGCAGCCTGGGTTTCCTTGTGGGAGGCCCTGGCGATATTCCTGATCGAATGGTTTCCCCGTCTCAGAAACATCAAGCTATACCGCCGCCTGGCAACGGCTGAGTCCATCTTTCACGCCAGGCCCGATGCGAAAACAAGCGGCGGGAGCGCGCCCCAAACAGTTACGGCGCCGATTCTCGAGCAACCGGGCTCATTGTCGTCCACCGTCAGCAGGGGATGATCCTTTTCATCGCCCGCACTCCCTGTTATCCTGCACCCCGAACATATGGAGCATTGCATGACCTTCGGCGAATCAATCCGCGTCTGCTTTTCCAAATACGCCGATTTTAATGGGCGGGCCTCGCAGCCTGAATTCTGGTGGTGGACCCTCTTTGTCATCCTGGCTTCGCTGGCCGCAAGCATCCTCGGCGAATCGGCATCAGCGCTTTTTTCTCTGGGAACACTCCTGCCGGGCCTGGCCGTTGGGGCGCGAAGGCTGCATGACACCAACCGCAGCGGATGGTATCAGCTCCTGTGGCTCCTTCCGGTGATCGGCTGGATCGTGCTGATCATCTGGTTGGCGCAAAATGGCAAGGACCCGAATCGTTTTGGAGCGCAACTGAACAGTTAAGGAATTCTCATTCATGCCTCGATCAATACAATGGCTGCTGTTGCTTGCTGCCTTTCTTGCCTCGGTTATCGGCTGCAATCCGCGCGAAGTGGTGGTGACCCTGAGTCCCGATGAAATACAGGAGCGCATTGTCCCCCATTTTCCCCTCAAAAAAAACTGGCTGATCGTACATATCGTGCTCCGCGATCCCAAGATCTTTCTGCCGGAAGGCGCTAATCATATCGGGATCAACATGCTGGTCGAGGTGAACGTTCCCCTGCTGAAACCGATAACCGGGCAGCTCAAGGCAACGGCGGTTCCGCGCTACGAGCCGGAAGCAAAAGCTTTCTATCTTGACCAGGCATCGGTGACGCGGCTGGAGCTGCCTGGACTTCTCCCGGAACTGGAAGGCAAGGCCAGATCAGCGATCGAATCCACCGCCCGACAGGAACTCGCCAAACACCCGATCTACGAACTCAAGGGTAGAAACCTCAAAGAAGTCACCGCCGCATTTGCCCTGCAGAAGGTACAGGTGCAGGACGGAAAACTGCGCGCCACGTTCGGACTGCCGATGTAAACAGGAACGCAGACGGCCTGTTTTGCCCGGATCAATGGTTTTCCCCTTGCGGCCCAGAGGAAACCCTTCTATTATATTATTACGATGTTGTACACATTCCCTTGGCTCAAACAGGAGTAACAGAAGTGACTTCTTCCGATTTTTTCTCCCTGCTCAGCGCCGTAAGCCTTTTTTCCATCGCCATTGCTCTGGTGCCGACCTTTCTTCAATTCCGCCGCACCTTGCAAAAACTTGAGGTTTTCATTGATGCCTTGAACAAGCGGGTTGATCCACTGTGCCAATCACTGACCGAAGCGGCCAACGAGATCCAGCTCGTCTCGATTTCCATTGGAGACAAGCTGGATAAAACGGACGCCGTTATTTACACCGCCCAGAAATCAGCGGACACCCTACTTACCACCAGCACCATGATCAAAGAAACGGTACGCCCCTTTATCACCCAGATAGGCGGTTTCAGCGCCGGGGTTATGGCGTTCTCACACTTCCTCAACCGATCATGGAAAACATCCAAAAAAGGAGAATAATATGAACAGAGATAATTGCGACAATTCCAGCACCGCAGTATTGGCCTTTTTGGCCGGCACCGTTGTAGGCGCAGCCATTGCCCTTTTGACCACCCCGAAAACAGGTGAGCAAACCCGGGAAATGCTGGCCGACTATGGGGCCGAGTTGAAGGAAAGAGCCAAGGCCCTCCCCGATGATTTCCAGGAATACAAGGAAACTGCCGTTGAGCGGAGCAAGGAGATGATCGCCCGAGGCAAGGAACTCATTCACAGAGGCACGGATCTCGCTGCGCAAGGTAAGGAATATCTCGACGAGAAAAAAAGAACGCTCAGCGAGGCCATTGAAGCAGGAAAGATCGCCATGGAGGAAGAGCGGGAAGCCTTGGCCCATAAGATGGAAGGAAAGAAATAGCCACAACCGATAAAGGACGACGGACGAAATCCTTTCTTGTTCGACAAACACCGTTCACCCGGAACAAGTCAAAGGGTGTTTCCGGAGCGTTGCCGAAAGATCATAAAAAAACGGCTGCCTCGTAGTTCTGAGGCAGCCGTTTTTTTATGGATATCACACCGGAGCCGTCACGGCATGTCTTTTCGCGGCTCCCCTGCCCTCCCGCCCCAGTTCAGCTTGTTGCGCAGGATCTCAAAGTAATCCTTCTGAGGGGAACAAATAAGCCGCAGAGGCCTTTCCGAAGCAACCACCTCCAGAACATCACCGGCCGACATTACCCAGGCAGGCTGGCCATCGACAATGACATTCACCGCATTCGCCTGCCCGGCAAGTTTGGTGGTAAGACAAACCGCAGCCGGGAGCAGCACCGGGCGGCTTTCCAGCATAAACGGACAGATCGGCGTGACCAGAATGGATTGCAGGGCCGGATTGACGATCGGCCCGCCGGCGGAAAGATTGTAGGCCGTGGAGCCGGTGGGGGTTGAAAAAATCAGGCCATCGGCCCGGTAGGTTGTAATGTATTCCGTATCGGCCCATGTGCTCAGTTGGGCGAGCCTGTCAGCACTGCCTTTGCTGACCACCACATCATTCAAAGCATAACGCCAGTCAACCGTCTCGCCGCCGCGATGAATCCTGGCTTTGAGCATCAGCCTTTTCTCAACCACCACCTGTCCGGCAAGAATCCTTTCCAGAACCTCATAGCGTTCGTTGACCGCCACTTCGGTAAGAAATCCGAGATCACCGAGATTGACTCCGACCACGGGCACCTGCAAACGACTCGCCTGATCGGCAACATGAAGCAGAGTGCCGTCCCCGCCCAGGATAATAAGCAGGTCCATATCATCGGCGATGGCATCGATCTCGGCGGAAATCCCCCTTTCTTTCAGCCAGGGAAGCAATTCCTTGCTCATCCCGAGTGCAGGGATCGAATCTTTTTTGCAGATGATTCCAACCTTACGGATTTTCATCACACCCTCAATCTACCGTGCAATCGTCATGGCATACTAATACTGACCGTACCGTTCCGCCTGGTGATGCCGTTGCATTTTCTCAACCGCGCGATGTATTGTTATTTCGAACTGTCAGGACCGGAAGCCACAAGACGGCCAAGTTCACAGGAACGGTTGGTGGCCGCCTCTACAGCATTCGTCACCAAGGCACGGAAAGCGCCCTTCTCAAGCTCATGCAGCCCGGCAATGGTCGTGCCGCCGGGAGAGGTTACCATGGCGCGAAGTTCCGCCGGATGCCTGGTTCCCTCCATGGCCAGAAGAACTGAACCGAGAACCGTCTGCAGTGCCAGCGACTGCGCCACAGGCCGGGCAAGGCCAACCTTGACTCCGCCATCTATCAAAGCCTCGATAAAAGTGAACACATACGCCGGGCCGCTGCCGCTCAGGCCTGTAACCGCGTCGAGGTACGACTCTTCCAGCACGCAGCTGACACCGACCGCATCAAATATACTGGTGGCCACACCCATGTCTTCCGAGGTCACGCCCTGGCCGGGGCTGAGGGCCGACGCACCCTTAAGCACGATAGCCGGAGTATTGGGCATCACCCGGATCATCCGGCATCCGCGACCGGAAACAGCACCCTCCAGCACGGACAGCGGGATACCTGCGGCAATGGAGATAATCAGATGCCCGGCATGGATCATTTCGCGGGAACTGCCGAGAACCGCACCGACGACCTGCGGTTTTACCGCCAGAACAACAACCTTGCATTCCGCCCAGACAGACGCAGCATCAGAAAACGTCGCGACCTTATATTCCTTCTGCAACACTGCCTGCCGCTCGGCACTGGGATCGGCAACCAGAATCTGACCGGCCTCCGCAAGCCCGGCCCCCAATATGCCCTTGATCAAGGCTTCGGCCATCAGCCCCCCGCCGACAAAGCCCAGTTTTCCTGAAAAACCCATACCCTGCTCCTCATGTGTATACGGGCCGAATTACAACTCGGCCATGATGGATCGACAATAGTGATATTGCTGCAACTTACCAATTTCCCCCGCCTTTGCAAGCAGGATTCGCGGTGGGCAGAGCCAGCCGTATGCCGGGCATAAAAAAACCCGCAGAGTCTTGCAACGTCCGCGGGTCGTTCCTCGTTGAGGAGGTTACATCACTCAGGCATAGCAGGGTTGTCCGGCAAGGGCAATGCTGGGCGGAAGCAAATAGGACAACAGTTTATCACCGGCTTCCCGGGTGGTCAGGACCACCTTTTCAAGCACCCTGTTCTCTCCTTCCTTCTCGTAGGCAATCAGATCCCAGCGCTCGGGCTGAGCGGCAAGCTGCTTCATCAAGGAAAAATGATGACCATGACCTGATTTTCTGGTCACGACGTGGCCGAGCAGGGGAAAGCCCAGCAAGGCGAGATCGCCGATCACATCAAGGGTTTTGTGCCGGGCAAACTCATCAGCAAAACGCAGCCCCTCGGCGTTGACTATGCCGTCATCGTCGATAACCACCGCGTTTTCAAGAGAGCCGCCCAGAGCGAGACCGCTCTGCCTGAGCTTCTCCACCTGATCCAAAAACCCGAAGGTTCTGGCGGCGGCAACTTCCTTGGCGAATTTCTGCGGGGTCAATTCGCTGGAAAAGATCTGTTTTTTGATCAAATGATGATTGAACTCAATCTCGCAGGTAACCTTAAACCCGTCATAGGGCAGAATCATCACGAACGAATCGCCTTCGGAATAAGAAATCTCCTTATTCACTCTGAGCATCCACTTGCAGGCGTTCTGACGACGACGCCCCACCCGCTTAAGAACATGGACAAACGGCCCTGCGCTGCCATCCATGATGGGCACCTCGGGGCCATCCAGCTCAACCACTGCGTTATCGATGCCCATGCCGAAAAGAGCGGCAAGCAGATGCTCGGTGGTGGAAATCATCGCCTCGTCTTCGGTGGCGATGGTGGTGGCAAGCCTGGTATCGATGATCCTGTCCATAAAGGCGGGCGTCGGGGCAGCCTTGGGCAAATCGCTGCGTACAAAGCGAATCCCGCTGTTCTCCTCGCCGGGCAGAATGGAAAGGGTGGCAATTTTGCCGGAATGCAGGCCAATACCCGCAAAGCTTACCGGCCTTTTAATGGTGTGCTGTAATGAATCCATATGCTGAACACTCTTTTCTGGTGTGTGTATTTTACAACGTTTATCAAATCACAATATGATATATGCAAAATACGGGCCAAACACAGAAACAGAAAGGACGAACACGTAAAATTGTTTTATTTCAGGTGGTTATGTGAATGTAATGGAAACAGCCTTGCGCAAGGGAAGCCAAGCTGTTGCAAAAAAGCCACACCAGAGAACCCTCTCGGACTTATAGGTTTTTTTTACACAATATGCTGTTTAGGAGAAAAGCGTGAAAGGTGCTCGGCCACGAATACATCAAAATTCTGGTCCATATGGAGCTCAATGGTCAGAGCCAGGATGGGAAACTCCCCGAAAAAAGGGCGGAGCTTGACGAAATCCTTCTCGGTGGTGATAAGCGCCCGGGCTCCGCTTGCCAGGGCGGCGTCCTTCAGGGCTGCAACATTCTGAGCCGTGTAGTCGTGATGATCCCTGAATTCCTCAAACCCATGAATCAAAAATCCCTCACGCCGCAAAATTTGACGGAAGGAGTCCGGCTTTGCGATCCCGGCAAAAGCGAACACCCCCATCTTCCGGGCCTCGTCCAGAGAGCAGACCGTGTCCCGGCTGCTGTGCCAGATCCCGGCAGGCAGATACTCCCCTGTAAAAACCGGCTTATCCGGATAGATCCCCTGCAACCGGCGCTGAAATCCATCCACTTTGGATCGATTGCCGCTGTCTACCCCGGTAATTACAAATCCATGCGCCCGGCCCAGGGCGGAAAGCGGCTCCCGCAGTTCTCCGCCGGGAAAAACCCGGCCGTTGCCCAGGAGCGTTCCGGCGCTGAAGAGAACCAGGTCAAGATCCCGTGCCAGGGCGAGATGCTGGAACCCATCATCCATGACAATGAGGTTCACCCCGAACTTCTCAATGGCATGCTTTGCAACCCTGAGTCGCTCCGGACCGGTCAAGACCGGGACTCCGGGCAGCGCCTCGGCCAGCATGAAAGGTTCATCCCCGGCTACATCCGGCGGCAGCAGCGTCCTTGCGCCATCGGCAACGATATTGACCTTGCCGCTCCCTTTTCCGCCATACCCCCTGCTGACAATGGCCGGGCGAAGCCCTCTGTCCAAAAACAAACGGGTTGCATAGCGGACCATGGGCGTTTTCCCGGTGCCACCCAAGGTAAGGTTGCCGATACTGACAACCGGCACCGACAATCGCCTGGATTGCAAGAGAATGTTTTTCCGGTACAGAAAGGCGCGTATCGTCATGACAAGGCTGTATGCCGGCGAAAAGAAACGCCCTATCAGAAAGAATGCGTTGAGCAGAGGCCTCATCTCCCCTCCTCCCGCATCAACATTTTACGTACCAGATCAATATGCGCCTCGGTTACTCCCCGCCTGGAGGCAACCAGGCACTGCGCCTTACGCCCTGTCCGCTCGCGCCTCGCTTCATCTCCCAGCAGAAGGGAAAGGTTTTCGCAGAGATCCTCTTCATTGCAGACCTGCACCGCTCCCTCCGCAGCAATGAGGTCGCGGCTGATTTCGGAAAAATCCTCCATAAAGGGCCCGAACAGTACCGGCTTCCCATGCACCGCCGGCTCCAAGGGATTATGGCCACGCTGGTCCACCAGGCTGCCGCCGACAAAGGCCACATCGCAGAGATTGTATATTGCCGACAATTCTCCCAGAGTGTCGAGAATCAACACGGAACCCGTTCCTGTTTCTCCAAGCGAACGGCGAAACGCCACAAGGCCGCGCTGGCTCGCCATGGCCGCAAGCTCTGCGCCTCGAGCCACATCCCGCGGCGCTAAAATGAGAAACAGGTTGCCATAGGTGCGGACAAGCTTTTGAAACACATTGAAGAGCACCCCTTCTTCTCCGCGATGCGTGCTTCCCGCCACCCAAACCAGGGCTTGCGCCGGGATATGCAGTGCCTCTCGGTCAAGATCCGGCTTGGCGCTGCTTCCAGGCAAGGCCGCATCGTATTTCAGATTTCCCAGAACAACAAGGCGGGATGGCTCAACACCCAGCTGGCGCATACAGGCAGAATCCTGTTCCGTCTGCATGGCCAGGGTTTGAAAGGAATTGAAGAGCGACGCAAAGAACCAGCGAAAGGCTGCGTATCGCGACATTGACCTTTCCGAAACACGCCCATTGACCAGAAGAGAGGGAATACCCCGCCGCTTAATCTCCCGCAGGAAATTAGGCCAGAAATCAGTCTCCACCAGAATAAAAAGATCGGGATTCACCCAGGAAAGCATACGCTTCACGCTCCACAGCAGATCAAAGGGAAAGGGCGCGAAAGAATCGACATGCTCCCCGAGCGTGCTACGCGCAAAAATCTCTCCGGCCCGGGTGGATGAAGAAAAAACAATAACCCCCCGGGGATAGCTGCGCCGCAGCTCCTGCACCATATTCCTGGCGGAAGCCACCTCGCCGACCGACAGGGCATGCACCCAGATGCGGGGTGAGCCGGAACCACCCGGCTTTTCCCCGAGCGCAAAACCGAGCCGCTTGCCCGTGCGGCTGCGGTATTTAGGCGTCAGTATAACTTTGACGAAAAGGAGCGGAGCGAATACAATCACCCCCACCGTCATAAACAGATTGTAAAAAAAACCTGACACCATATTCATCATGAACCTGATATTACTCCATCCGCAGGAACTGACCGATAACCACGTTACCCTGACCGGTCGCCGCGCCGAACACATCCGCAAAATTCTCCGCAGCACGGTCGGAGACAGCGTCCGGGTCGGGGTGCTCGGCGGAATGCTTGGCACAGGCTGCATCCGGGAGATCGACGGACACAGCATAGTGCTTCAGGTGAATCTCTCCTTGCAACCGCAAGCCTGCCCCCCCACCGACCTCATCCTGGCCGTGCCCCGCCCGATCATGCTGAAACGGGTCTTGGCCCAGGCGGCTTCCATGGGGGTAGACCGCATATTTCTGATAAACGCCAACCGGGTCGAAAAAAGCTTCTTCAATTCCACGCTCATCCGGAACAACGACTTCAGTGAACCGCTGCTCCTTGGGCTTGAGCAGGCAATTGACACCAAATTGCCGGAAATATCAGTCCATAGCCGTTTCAAACCATTCGTGGAAGACCTCCTGCCTGGGCTGTCAGCCGGTTGCCCGGTCCGGCTTCTTGCCCACCCGGAAGGTGACCGGAATATCTCCCAGGCCGCAGGCAAGGTAGCCAATCAACGGGCGATTCTGGCCATCGGACCGGAAGGCGGCTGGGTTAATTTTGAGGTGCAACGCTTCAAGGAACAAGGTTTTGTGTCGTTCAGCCTCGGGACCCGCATTCTCCGGGTCGATACAGCAGTCCCCGCCCTGCTTGCCCAACTCAGCCTGCTGCGCCGGATATCAGTGCCGACACCTTAGCCTGCAGGGTCATCGCCCCCAGCCAAAACGCTGACGGGTCCGCTCCACCAGCACGTTCAACTCTTTGAACCGCAAGGCATAGAGCGTCACGCCGTAGACTGCCCCCCCTGTTCCGATTGCCACCGCAAGAGCGACAATGCTTCCAGAAAAACCGGACAGAACAAGAGGAGCAAGAAGATACTGCACCCCGGACAAACAGAGAGCCATAACCAAAGAAGCACAGAGAACCTTGCCGAGCCCGGAAAAAAGATACCGCAGGGAATATCCGGCGAGCTTTCTATATAAAACCGTGCTCAGAAAAAGAAAATTCAGGATCATGGCGCAGGAGATGGACAGGGCAAGGGCCTTATGCTGCAGGAATCCAATGGTAAGCCAGACCAGCAGGACATTGACCGCCATGGTCAAAAAGCTGCCCATCACAGGATACCGGGTCTCATCGAGAGCGTAAAAAACCGGAACCATGATCTTGACCGAAGAATAGGCAAAAAGCCCCACGGCATAACAGGCCAAAGCCTCGGCAGTTCTCACGGTGTCCAGAGAGTCAAAACTGCCGTGCTGAAAAATCACCCTGGTAATGGGCTCCCCCAGCAGCATCAGCCCCACCGAAGCAGGAATGGTCAAGGAAAAGGCAAGGGTCAGCGAAGAGGCATACGTTTCCCGCAATCTGTCCATATCCTTGAGCGCGGCATAGCGGGCAATAACCGGCAAGGTCGCAGTGGACAAGGCAACACCGAAAAGGCCCACAGGCAGCCAGAACAGTCGAAAGGCGTAACTCAGCCAGGAAAGACTGCCCTCGGCCAGGGAAGAAGCGAAATAGGTGTTGATCAACACGTTGATCTGAAGCGGCGCAAGGCCGATCACCGCCGGAGCCATGAGTTTCAAAATCCGGCGCAAGCCGGGATGGCGGAGGTCGAGCCGCGGCATAAAGACAAATCCGGCCTTGAACAGGGCGGGCAGTTGACAACCGAGCTGCAGCAACCCGCCGATCAGGGTGCCGATGGCCATGCCGACAATGGGCGGCTGACCGAAGCGCGGCATGAGCAGGGCAAAGCCGACGCCGCCGACGATCGAACCCAGGTTAAAAAAACCGGAGGCAAGAGCCGGGACGAAAAAACGCCCCCTGGTGTTCAAAATCCCCATCACCACCGAAGAGAGGGAAATAAAAACAAGAAAGGGAAACATTATCATCGAGAGCAGCGTGGTGAGCTCGACTTTTCCGGGGACGGACTCGAACTCCGCCTCGACCATAAAAGCAACGATCTGCTCGGAAAAGAACACCCCCAGCAGAGTCAGGCAGCTGAGCAGAATTCCGATAAAAACCAGAACATTGCCGGCAAGAGCCCAGGTCGCCTTTTCGCCTTTATTGGTTTCGTAATCGGAAAAAACCGCGACAAAAGCAGCGCTCAAAGCACCTTCGCCAAAGAGGTCGCGCAAGAGATTAGGGATACGGAACGCCACCACGAATGCGTCAAAGGCAAATCCCGCCCCAAAAAAGATGGCAAAAACCTGCTCCCGGGCAAGCCCAAGGACACGGCTGCACATCACAGCCACACCGACGGTTCCGGCGGATCTGGCTATTTTTCCTGTATCCTGTGCGGGTTTTTCCATTTACATTACCGAAAAAATGGCGGAAGACGTCCGGACAAATGCGTCTCACCGGCAAGGTCTTGCAGATGCGGGCATATTTTCATCGTCCAAAATAGCAGGTTGCCCAAAAGAAGACAACAACCATTCCTATTAGCTGCTTGACTTCATTGGATTTTTACTACTACTATGCAGACGGACACCTGCTTGAGGAGGCAGCGCATGACATCATACACCGGCGGCATACTGACCATCAGCGACAAAGGTTCACGCGGAGAGCGGGAAGACACCAGCGGGCCTGAACTGAAAGCAATGCTCATCGGACAGGGGTATTCCGTGGCGGCTTATGCAATCGTCCCTGACGAGATGACCGCAATCCAGGAAACACTCAGGTCCTGGGCGGATGAAAAGAATATCGACCTGATTCTCAGCACCGGCGGAACCGGCGTTTCACCAAGCGACCTGACTCCGGAGGCGACCCGCCCGCTTCTTGACCGGGAAATACCCGGCATCGGCGAAGCCATGCGTCAGGCGAGCCTGCAAAAAACTCCGAATGCCATATTGTCACGAGGAATAGCCGGCATCAGGAAGCAGAGCCTGATCATCAACCTTCCGGGAAGCAAAAAAGCGGCAAGGGAAAACCTGGAAGCAGTGCTTCCCGCACTCCAGCATGCCATCTACAAAATCAAGGGCGGGAGCAAAGACTGCGGGAGCTGAACGGGCTGCAAAAAAAAGGCTCGCGAGGAATTCCCCGCGAGCCTTGAACAGATACACCACGCAATAACTCAGCCGCAATCAACCTCAACAGCCATGGTATCCTTTTTCTTCATGGCGTCAATTTCGCCGATCAGATACGGGGATTCTCCCAAGGCGACCAGCTGCTGCATGCAGTCATCCACCTGCTTTCCATCAACCACCACAACCATGCCGATTCCGCAGTTGAAAGTGCGGCACATCTCGTAGGCAGATATTTTTCCGTTTTTCTGCAGAAAATCGAAGACGGGAAGAACATTCCAGCCCTTCTTGTCAATCACCGCCTTGCAGCCTTTGGGCAAGACCCGCGGGATATTATCAATTATGCCGCCGCCGGTTATATGAACCAGACCTTTCACCTTGAAATTTTTCACCAGATTCAACAGTGTTTCGCTGTAAATCCTGGTCGGTCGCAACAATTCTTCACCGAGCGTACAACCGAACTCTTCGATTTTATCGTTGACGCTGAGCCCCATTTCCTCAAAACAGATTTTGCGCACAAGGGAAAATCCGTTACTGTGCACTCCGCTTGAAGCAAGACCTATCAATTTATCGCCGACGCTTATCTCGGAACCGTCAATCAGCTTGTCACGCTCGCATATTCCAACCACGAACCCGGCAATGTCATAGTCCCCTGCCTGATACAGGCCGGGCATCTCCGCCGTTTCCCCGCCTATCAAAGAGCATTTGGAAATCTCGCAGCCCTTGGCGATCCCCTTGACCACATCGGTAGCGACTCCGAGATCAAGACCACCTGTGGCAAAATAATCAAGAAAGAAAAGAGGTTGCGCGCCACAGACGATAATATCGTTCACACACATGGCAACCAGATCAATGCCGATGGTGTCATGCTTATTGCACATGTCGGCGATCTTCAGCTTGGTTCCGACCCCATCGGTTGACGACACCAGAACCGGATCCTGAAACTTGCCGCCGCCCAGGGCGAACAACCCGCCAAAACCACCGATGCCGGTAAGCACGCCGGGGCGAAAAGTAGAAGCGACGATAGGCTTGATGGCGTCAACAAAGGCATTGCCCTTGTCAATATCAACCCCTGCTTCCGCGTAACGAGAAATCTCTTTCTTTGCCATAATCGTCTTCAATAATCCCGAATTCTCAATCTAATAAAAAAAGAAGCACCGAATAAAAATCCGTGCTGTGCGTTCGTGTCTCTCTCCGGAACATTACCGGTCTATGGCGCTGTTGTTTCTGCTCTGCATTCTTTTTGGCGAGACCATCTTTAATAACCATACATGCAAAAGTCAACCAGTTTTCCTTTAACCCGTTGAGAACAGAGGCTTGCACACAACATACGCAAGAATCGCCCAAGCCGTCGCCTCAACTGAAAGTGTACTCTGTTCCCCCGGTTAAACTCAAGCGCATTTCATTATTATCTGACAAATTGCCAGGGGGCCTTGCCAAACCCCAGTCGCACCCAAAAAACATCTGGGCAGTTGACCTCCTTCGTAATGTGCATTATTTTACGCTGATGAAGTTTTTAATGAAATACCGAGTTTCCCTTGTTGTGTTCCTGCTGCTTGCTGGCGTGTGTTTTTATTTTGTTACCATGCAAAGCACATCCCCAGGCTCATGAACCAACAAATCACTAGCGCCCCGGGCCGGAGCGCCACTCAACCAGTAAGCACTTCCCCTCACTGACACCAGAGGCTATGCGCCTACGGAGGATATCGCCATGGATATTGAACGATGCATCAAGCTTGCCAGCGAAGAACACCACTGCCCCTATTGCAAGGAGCGCCTTTCCTGTTGCGAGGCCCCGCCATTCCACATCGGTGACGGGCTGGGCTGGGGATCGGACATTCTGTTCATCTGCCTCAACAACGACTGCTCCATTTTCGCCAAAAGCTGGGACCAATTTGAGGAACGCTACGGGCACAAGGCTTCATGCCGCTACATGCTGCTGCCCGGAGAGGACACAGGCATGACCATAATGGTCGGCGGCGCCGACGCCTTTACCGGATCGATAATCGATGTTGCGGCTATCCAGAAACAAAACGAACGCCACTCTCGAGAAAAAACGTACACCGAAGCGCTGGAAACCTGTGTGGCGGAAAACAATCTCCAGCCAGCCCTCTGCCTTGTCGTTGACAACTGCGCTGATCTTGCCGCGCGCAAAAAGGCATGCGAACTCCTGGTTGACCTGAACAATCTCGACTGCATCGATCCGATCCGCAACCATAATTTCGTCCATGGCGATATCGAAATGCAGGCCAACATGGCCATAAAACAGCTCCTGGAAAACAACCACCGAAAAGAATGCCCCTACTGCATGGAGATCATCAAATCCCAGGCCAAGATGTGCAAGCATTGCAGTAAGGAAGTTTAAGCCCGGCCTCCCCGACTTTGCCCTTGCGAAAGAGAAAACGATTGATTATATAGGGTGCGTTGGTTCCGGGGAGGACAGTATCCCCATATGGTGAGCGTAGCTCAGCTGGTGGTAGCACCGGGTTGTGGCCTCGGAGGTCGTGGGTTCAAGTCCCATCGCTCACCCCACGAAAAAGATAAGGGTTTCGCTTCACTGCGAAACCCTTTTTTTATTCCCGCCGCTTTCACCACAACCAGTGGGACATGGCAGTCCGGTCCAGAGCACAGCTTCCCTTTTCAGGCATCCTTGCCTTTACCGCGATGCAGCCAGGAAATTTTATCCCACAGACCGCGAAGAATCTGCACCTCATGTTCAGTCAACCCCTGACGGGCAAGCATCCGGCGAAAAGCCCGGACCAAATGCTCCGGATTCTGGGGATTAAGGAAACCCACCTCAAGAAGCACCTGCCGCATCTGCACAAACATAGCCTCCAGATTCTTTCCCAGGGCAGGCCGCTTCCCCCGCGCCTTCTCCTCTGCCGGAGAAGAAAACTTCAAGGATGCCTCATAAAGACAAACCGTCACGGCCTGCGCCAGATTCATGGATGGCAGGTCGGCATGGGTAGGGATGGTAACGCAGTATTGGCAAAGATCCAAATCCTCGGTCTTAAGACCCGTATCTTCAGGGCCGAAAACGATGGCCGCCTTGGCGGTTTTTGCCAAAGAAACAACTGTTGTGGCCGCCTCCGCCGGATACAGCAACTCCTCCCGGTATTTCCCGAATCGACGGGTCGTACCCAGAGAGAGATTTCTATCGGACAAGGCGAGAGCCAGGTTTTCATACACACTGGCCCGCTCAAGAAGATCAACGGCGGACACCGCCATATTACGGGCTTCCGCGCCAAGATGGCTGGCCCTCGGCTGCACCAGGCGCAACTCGCCAAAGCCGAAATTCTTCATAACCCGAGCCACGGATCCTATATTGCCGGCCCCTTTGGGTTCGACCAGAACAACACAAAAATTATTAATCGACAAAGCCATTGAAGGAAGCCCTTTTCGACGCACACTGGCAGTATTGTTTTCGGAAGAACAAAGCCCGCTCGGAAAACCTCTTTAAAATTCAGCGAACCTGCAGATTGTCAACAACCCCCTTGACTCCGTCCACGGAACGGATCAAGGCGAGAATTTTCTTCTTCTGCTCCTGATTGGGCACGGTGCCGGTAACATTGGCTGAGCCGGAGTAGACATCAACATCAATATTGAGCGACCTGACACCGGGTTCTTCCATGAGCCGCGCCTTGATCTTCGCGCTGAGTACCTTGTCATCAAAACCCTGCCCCATGGTCCGCGAGCCAACCCGGAGTTCATTTTTCACCCGCACAACTCCGGGCACCGATTTGGTAAGCTGCCCCGCCCTGTTCACCTCCTGCTGCGAGTCAACATACCCGGAAAGAACCACCACGCCTGCCACGGTATCCACATCAATATTGCGGGCCTTGACGTTTTTGTCTCCGATAAACTCGGTTTTCACCTTTGCGGTGATCGCTGCATCGTCAACCATCGTCCCGGCAGGGCGCTCGTCGGTGCCCACCGCATATCCGCCTGCCGCTCCTCCGCCAACCATGGCCGCGGTGCAGCCCAACAAACTCGCCAGCAGCAATCCGCAACAGCACACACTGGCAAAATAAATCAATACTTTCATTGGCTTAATAGATCCCCATTTCATTTTTCCGCACGCTCCTTATCGTTACTCCGACAATAAATGCTGCCGCCATGCAGCATCCAAAAAATTCCCTTGAGAAGGCTGGTACTCTCAGACAGGCAAGTCGCACAAAATTGAATTATAACCACAGCCGCCCCATCCCCACACCTTTATTTCACACCGTGTACCGATACCAATTTCCCAAAAGATATATCCAGCATAATTTCCAGAACCAGAGAATAAACATAAACTTCTTCCCATTGCGACGCGCAGAGGCGAACCAATACCCCAAAACAAGTTGAATCCGCAACTCCGTCCCCAGTGATGGCTTTTCCGTATTTCACGAAAGCAGCTTTTTCTATGTTTTTTTTGTTGCACAAAGATTAAAAGCAGGATATGGTGTTGAATCTAAAAAATTAAAAAGAAGTAATACCTCTTCATGATATCCATTCAGCCGTGTTATTTCCCCTACTTCGTCAGTCTCCTCACAGTTTCTGCCGACCACATACTTCGTTAAGACAGAAAATATAGTGAAACCTCCCCGGACTGACACATTGTCTCCCTTACCTTGGCGCACCCAATCGTATTCCCAGGCACATTCCGGTACGTTTTCCTCAATAACAAAATACATCTCGGTGATCTTGAGAAAGACACCGCTTTACGCGATGCAGTTCCAGTTTACCCAATCAAGCCGCATCGCCACCTGAACAAAGGAGTTCTAATGAGTTTTGATGAGTTTCAGTTTCACCCTCACATAATCGCCGGCATCAACGCCTGCGGTTATACAACCCCAACCCCTATCCAGCGCGAGGCCATGCCTCCCATTCTCGCCGGCCGCGATATACTCGGCCTTGCCCAGACAGGCACCGGTAAAACCGCAGCATTTGTGCTTCCCCTTCTCCAGCGCCTTCAAGCAGGGCCTCGCAAAAAAATACGAGCTCTTATTGTTGCCCCCACCAGGGAACTTGCCGAGCAGATCCATGAGAATATCGGGACCATGTCCGGTCAAACAAGATTGCGCAGCGTTGTTATCTATGGCGGCGTCGGCAAGCCGGGCCAGATCAAAAAAATCAGGGAGGGCGCTGAAATCATCGTCGCCTGCCCCGGACGCCTGCTTGACCACCTGAACGACAAAGCCATCAACCTCCGCGAGGTTGAAGTTCTGGTTCTTGATGAAGCCGACCATATGTTCGACAAAGGTTTTTTACCGGACATCAGAAGAATCATGAAGCATCTGCCCAACAAACGGCAGAATCTCGTTTTTTCAGCAACCATGCCCGCGGAAATCCGCCATCTGGCGGAAGATATCCTGAATGATCCGGCAAAGGTCCAGATCAACCACACCGAGGCCGTGACGACAATATCCCATGTTCTCTTTCAGGTAACGAAAGAAAACAAGACAGCCCTGCTGAAAAGCATCATGTCCCAGGAAGAGATGACAACCACGCTGATCTTCACCAAGACAAAGCACAAGGCAAAAAGTCTTGCCCTGCACTTGGAAAAATCCGGATACAGCGCAACTTCGCTCCAGGGAAACCTTTCCCAGCAGAAACGCCAGCAGGCGCTGGACGGCTTCAAGAATGGGACTTTCAAGGTTCTGGTTGCCACGGACATCGCCGCACGCGGCATAGATGTCTCCGGGATTTCGCATGTCATCAATTACGATGTCCCGGACACGGTCGAAGCATATACGCACCGCACAGGCCGGACCGGACGGGCCACGAGAACGGGTGAAGCCCTTACTCTGGCAGCCAACGAAGATGTCAGGATGATCCAGACCATCGAGCGCACCCTGGGCAAAAAAATGATCCGCAGAAACGTCACAGGCTTTGTCGCTGACGCTCCCTGCGAAGAACCACTCAAGACACGCGGAGAAAGACCGATACGCAAGAAATACACCCCTGCCAGATCCGGCAGGAACAAGCGCGCCCGGGCCACTTCCTTTGATTTCGGCATCCCGGTTCCCGCTCAACGACAGTAAACCGGTTTGGGCAACCAAACCTCCAGCCGGGACATCAAAAGATAGCTCGGCTTTATAACAAAGTGGTTCTCATGTGGAACCGAGTTCAAAGGAGTAGTACAAGATGGCAGAAGGCACAGTGAAGTGGTTTAATGATTCGAAGGGTTTTGGTTTTATTGAGCAGGACGGCGGCAAGGATGTATTCGTACATCATTCCGCAATTCAGGCGCAGGGATTCAAATCTTTGCAGGAAGGCGCCCGGGTAACCTTCGAAGTTGTCGATGGCCCCAAGGGACCCTCCGCAGCCAATGTAGTTCAACAATAAAACCCGCGGTTTGGGCAACCAAACCTCCAAGTCGGGGTATCATACGATAGCTCGGCTTTATAACAATGTGGTTCTTACGTGGAACCGAGCACAAAGGAGTAGTACAAGATGGCAGAAGGCACAGTGAAGTGGTTTAATGATTCAAAGGGTTTTGGTTTTATCGAGCAGGACGGCGGCAAGGATGTATTCGTACACCATTCCGCAATCCAGGCCCAGGGTTTCAAATCCCTGCAGGAAGGCGCCCGGGTAACCTTCGACGTAGTCGACGGCCCTAAAGGTCCTTCAGCGGCCAATGTTGTTCAGCAGTAATTCTGTTGCATGACATGTAAAAGCCCCGCTTCGGCGGGGCTTTTTTTTGGCGTATTCGCCAGGCGTGACAAAAAAAATGGCTTACGGTGCTTGCCCGTAAGCCATTACTTTTGTGGAGCCAACGAGGAGAATCGAACTCCTGACCTACTGATTACGAATCAGTTGCTCTACCAACTGAGCTACGTTGGCGTTATACCTTGCAGAATAACGATATCTTTCGTAATTTAAAAGATGCTCTGCATCTATCAACTTTACCCAAAAGTGTCAAGCCATTCCCGTATGCCAAACAGCAAAACAGCTAAAAATTCACCCCAGGGTTGCCGGCGAATATGAAAAAAAACCAACCTGTCTCCATTCTCGTTGTCGATGACGACAAAACCCACCGCATCATGCTGAAAACCATGCTGAAACAGTGGGGATGGCATATAGAGGAGGCGGATGATGGAACCACCGCCATCGAGGCTGTCCACAGCAAGCCTTTTGATGCCATTCTCATGGATGTACGCATGACAAAGCTGGACGGCATCGAAGCGCTCCGCCGCATCCACGCCTACAATCCTGCCATTCCGGTGGTCATCATGACTGCGTACTCCTCGGTGGATGCCGCTGTCGAAGCCATCAAAATCGGCGCCCACGATTACCTGACCAAACCCCTTGACTTCGAGCGGCTCAAACTTACCATGGCCCACGCCCTGGACCACCGTCAGGTGCAGGAAAACAAAGATTCATCCGGGAACAATAAAGCCGCGCCTATCGATGCCGGAGGAATTATCGGCGATTCAAAACCGATGCGTGAGCTTATGGAAATGATATCCTACGTCGCGCCAACCGAAGCAACCGTGCTTATTTCAGGAGAGTCAGGCACAGGCAAGGAATTGATCGCCGCAGCCCTGCACCGCAACAGCAACAGAAAAAACGGGCCCTTCGTCAAGGTCAACTGCGCAGCTCTTGTTGAAAATCTTCTGGAATCGGAACTGTTCGGGCACGAAAAAGGCGCCTTTACCGGGGCGGACCGACGGCGGGAAGGAAAATTCGTTCAAGCCGATGGCGGCACCATTTTCCTTGATGAAATAAGCGAAACCTCCCCGGGCATGCAGGCAAAACTCCTCCGGGTATTGCAGGAGCATGAGGTTCAACGTGTAGGCGGGCAGGAAACCCTTGCCGTCGATGTCCGTATCCTGGCGGCCAGCAACCGTAAACTTGAAGAAGAGGTTGCCCAGGGGACCTTCCGCGAAGATTTATACTACAGACTCAACGTGGTAAGCCTGCTCGTCCCTCCCCTTAAAGACCGCCGAGAGGATATTCCGGCCTTGGCCGAATATTTTGTGGGAAAATTTGCCAAGAAGAACAATCGTCAGGTGTCCGGCATTACGCCACGGTGCATGGCCCTGCTCATCAATTATCCTTGGCCCGGAAACGTACGGGAACTTGAAAACGCGGTCGAGCGGGGCATCATCCTCATGCGGGGCGACTACCTAGACGAAGAAAGCCTGCCCATCCCGGTGCGGCGCTTCGCCATGGACGACGAAACGACCCTTGCCGCGGCTCCCCCCGGCTCACTTGAAGAGGCCGAGCAAATCGTCATCAAAAATATCCTCGAGGAAACCGGAGGCAACAAAAGTGAAGCCTCTCGCCGCCTGAACATCACCCGCAAAACCCTGCTGAGCAAAATGAATAAGTATGGACTGACCTGACAGGCCACCGCTTACAACGACCACCCCTCAAACGCGTGATCGCCAAGCGGCCCGGCCTCCAGGCGGAACTCCTCTGTTCCTGCGGCAAACAGCACTGTCGCCCTTGCTGCTTTTCCATCGATTCTTTTCCCGAAACGAACCACGAGTCCGGCCGCTGCGGCAAAATCGTCCGGGTGCGCGGTGCCATGCAAGACCCCCATCGGCCCTGAACGCTCAGGCATGTGTACCAGATAATCAGCGGGATCACGGAGGGACTCAAGCCGCGAATTTTCAGCCGCATCGCGTCCCAGAACAAGCCAGCCGCCATGCGGCAACTGGAAATGACGGCCGAAAAGAAGCATGCGTACATCATTGAGCCTGACCTTGGGATACCGTCCATAATACCAGGCAATCCGTTTTGCCTGCTCCGGCTCCGTAAGAACGCATCCCCCGGCGGGCCGGGGATAATCATTGATACCAAACCGTTCAGCCAACTGTATTTGCGGCTGCCGCCCCCTGCCGTTGAAGTCGAGAAGAAGCTCACGATCGACTAATCCTTCAATTTCCACAAGGGTCGGCTCCTGTGTTTTGGCGCACAGCGGGCGCAGCAGAATGCCGGTGCAGCCGCTGTCCCGTTCAATAACCCGCAGGGTATCACGGCGCTGGGACATCGGCCGCTGGCCGATCACCTCGCCGGTTATCAAAAAAGAAGCGGAAAATTCTTCCATCAACCTTTTTGCCTCCCGAAACAGAAGAATCTTGCAGTCGATACAGGGGTTGAAATTTTTTCCATACCCATGGGGAGGATTGCGCAACATCGAAAAGTAGGATTCGCTCACATCCCGCAGGACAACATCGATACCATAGTTCTCCTTGACTTTGCGGGCATATTCCTGCTCGCTGGAGAGAAGGTCATATCCGAAAAATGGAGTGACAAACTTCACCGCCTGCACCGTAATTCCTTGAGCGGCAACCACCCGGCAGGCAAGGATACTGTCAAGACCGCCGGAAAAAAGAGCCAGGGCGCAGGTCATGAAGCGACCTTCCTCTCCATGAGGGTACGCACATACGCAAGGGTTTGCTCGCTCACTGAATCACCATCCAGCATCCTGGCCAGTTCGTGCTCACGTTTTTCATCGGAAAGGGGAACAATCGAGGTTCTGGTGCGGCCCTCGACCACATCTTTTTGCACCAGAAAGTGCTCATCGGCCAGGGAGGCGATCTGCGGAAGATGGGTAATGCAAAAAACCTGATGATGCCCGGCCAGCTCCCGAATCTTTTTGGCCACGGCCTCAGCCGCCTTGCCGCTGATCCCTGCATCGATTTCATCGAAAATAACCGTGTCAACCTGATCTTTCTGAGCCAGAAGCGTTTTCAAAGCCAGCATCAATCGCGACAGCTCGCCGCCCGAGGCAACTTTGGCCAAAGGCTTAGGCTCCTCTCCCTGATTGGCGGAAAAAACAAATTCGGGGCGATCCCAGCCCAGCTTGGAAATCGCCCCAATTTCCCGGGTGTCTTCATCCTTAAAGCTGATTTCAAAAACTGCCTGTTCAAAGCAGAGAGAGGCCAATGACAATCGGATATTGCCCGCCAACTCCTCAGCCGCCGCATGGCGATCCTTGGAAAGCCGGATTGCCGCCTCAGTCAAGGCGGCCTCGTTTTGGCGCATCTCTTTCTCAAGGGCGATCAATCTCTCATCAAGCGCTTCTATTTCCGCAAGCTCCCGCTTTGCTTCGCTGCCAAAAGCGAGGACAGCATCGAGTTCGCCGCCATATTTTCTTTTGAGCCGCTGCAACAGATCAAGACGCGCCGTCACCACATCAAGGCGCGCCGGGTCACTGGCGAGGGTTTCCACATAGTTACGGATTGCCTGAACATGGTCTTCAAGTTGATAACAATTCCCGGCCACCTCTTCGGCTAACCCGGAGAGGCCTTGATCAAAAGCAGCCATCTGCGTCAGATTCTTACGCACCACCGAGAGCGGGGTATTGACCGCCTCGGCCAAAAGGTGCCAGCTCTTCTTCCCAAGGACGATCAGTTCATCGGAGGCCCGCAACTTGTCACGCTCCAGAATCAGAGCGTCGTCTTCCCCCGGGCTTGCCGCAGCTTCTTCGATTTCTCTTACCTGAAAGGAAAGAAAGTCTTTCCGCTGTTCCTTATCCCTCTCTTTGGCCATCAGTTCCTGATACAACCCCCTTGCTTCCGTCCATTTATCATAGCACTGAGAAACGAGGAGCCGCTGCGCCCAGAGACCACCAACCGCGTCAATGCAGTCAAGATGGCTGCGGGGCTGCAACAGTTGCTGGTGATCATGCTGGCTGGCAACGCTGAGCAAATTTTCCATCACATCGCCCACTGCTTTGGCCGTTGCCAAACTGCCGTTCATAAAGTAACGGCTTGAGCCTTTCAGGGAAATAACCCGCTTGACCACCAATTCCGAATCAGGCTCACATCCCATGTCCGTCAGTTTTTCCAGGACCATTTCATGCTGGGGGTTGAGCTCAAAAAGCGCTTCGACCGATGCCGTTTCAGCACCGCTTCTGATCCAGGTGGCTGCGGCCTTGCCGCCTCCAAGCAGATGAATGGCCTGCAGGATGATGGATTTTCCGGCCCCGGTCTCTCCGGTAAGCACCGTAAGGCCTTCGCCGAAAGAAACATGCAGTTTCTCGATAAGGGCAAGATTGGTGATGATTAGTTCCTTCAGCATAGGGATCTCTATACAGGATTATCCGAAGATTGCAACGGTTGACAACCTGACGTGGAAAAGGGGGAACAAAAAGTGGCGCAAATGCATGATCATCACTATAGTTTATAAATAGGCGATTCGGATATCAAATGCTTCTTTCCAGGTAATCCTTCTACACGGCTGAATGCTTTTACATGAATCACAATAAAATTTTCCGACACCTCGTCACATACATCCTCTGCGCTGCTTTTATATTCGGCAATGTCTCCACACCTTTTTATGCGGCGTCCTCAGCCCACGCCTTCAGCGTCGGAGAGGAACGGGAGGTCGGCGAAAAGCTGCTCTCCATTATCCGTAAAGAATTCACCCTTCTTGATGATCCCGACCTCACCGAATATATAACAAATCTCGGGAGAGAAACCCTGCGGCTCGCCGGCCCGCAGTTCTTTGATTATCATTTTTTCATCATCGACAACAAGGAATTCAATGCCTTCGCCGCTCCTTCGGGCCTGATTTTTTTCCATTCCGGCCTCATTGACCTTTGCGATACGGAAGGAGAACTGGTCAGCGTCCTCGCCCACGAAATCGGCCATGCCGCGAGTCGCCATATCGCGGACCGGATCAGCAAATCAGGAAAACTCAATGCCAGCACCACTGCTCTGATGCTGGCCGGACTGCTCCTCGGCCAGGGGGCTCTCTCCCAAGCCGTTGTTACCGGAGCCATGGCCGGCGGCCTTACCGCAAATCTCCAATTCAGCCGCGCGGACGAAGAAGAGGCTGATCGCTTGGCCTATAAATGGATGAAAGAGGAAAGCCGCGATCCGGAAGACATGGTGAGCATGCTCAAAAAAATGCGCCGGGTCAGCCGATATCACCGGAAACAGGTCCCCACCTACCTCCTTACCCATCCTGAGCCGGAAAACCGAATCGGCTACATTGAAGATATCATCCTGCAGGACCGGCAGAAAAAAATCCAAACCCAGGACCAATTCGCCTACCAGAGGTTCAAATACCGGGTACAAGCCCTTTCCCGAGACACGCAATCGATCCTGCCTATCCTGAAAAACAAGGCGGAAGAACCCGGGGTACTTCAAACCGACCCCATGATTTTCTACGGCCTGTCCCAGGCCTATCAGGCAAACCGTGATTACCCGAAAGCGGAAGAGGCACTCCAGAAGGTGATGCTTCGTTTCCCCGACCGGCACATCCTCAAAACGGATCTGGGCAGGTTAAAACTAGAAGCTGGGGAAACAAAAAACGCCCTGCAAATATTTCAGGAAGTAAGCCGAGTGGATCCCCATGGGTCCTACAATGCCTATTACCTTGCCAAAGCCTTGCAACAGGATGGGGAACCGGCTCAAGCTGTCCTCATCTATGAAAATCTGACCGAACGATTGCCGACCTATGCAAAACTCTATCAGGAGATCGGGAAAATACGAGCCGCCCTCGGAAATAAATCCCTCGGCCACTATAACCTGGCGCTGTTTCATTACTATGAAGGCGCAAGTCTTTCGGTCCGCTACCACATCGAACAGGCGCTCAAGGGCCTCTCCGAGAAAGACCCTCTTTTCGCCAAGATACAGGATCTGAAAAATAAAATTGTTCGAATCGACAAGATGTAAAAAAGGGCGCAGACCTGGCCGTCCGGAACAACAAGAAGGATAAGCGGGCAGTTATTGCTTGCGGCTGCGAAGTTTACGAATCGCCATCACTGCGAAATCACGGAACAAACGGGTTGCTTTGATCCGATTCGAATCAAGTTTTGGCCGCCCCTTCTTCCGATCAAGATAAATCAAGCCGATGGGCTTGTTGTCGAGACAGATAGGAAAAAGATACACTGTTCTATCTTTCACAAAGAACTTAAGGCTCTCGGGAAAAGCGTCCGGGGTATTGGGAGGTATTGCCATGTCCTTGCATGCCTTGAGAGACTTGGGAATAATGTAGGCGCTCGGGGCGAGATCGTGCTCAAATCTGGCAATCCCCGCCGGATCAATATCTCCCAGACCAAATCGGCCAACCAAAACCCGACGGGTTGGCTGCACGCTGATCACCGCAAGAAGCACCCTGTCAAATCCAATGCCGCGGTAGAGTCCCTCCAGCAGATTGATATAGAAATCATTGAGATTGAAGGGGCCCATGAGGGTCTCGGTAATATCATGGATGAAATCGTTGATGGATTTATCCGGACTGGTCGGCAGCTCATCCAGATCCTGAATGCCTGCTTCTTCCAAGACTGCCCCTTCTTCCTGTACGGAATCCCCTCCTGCTTCCGCTTCCGCACTTTTTGCCTTCTTTTTTCGCGCCGCCTTTGCCGGTTCCCTCATCGCCTCATCCAATCCTCGAAGGCGACTGCGCATCTTCAGTTTGGAAAGACCATAACGGATGGATTCGGAAATATCCTCAGAAGCATCGACCGTCTTGTTGACCCTCTCCACAGCCTCTTCCGTGCTAACGGAAAACATCTCGCCGTACCGGCTGACGAGACTGCTGATATCCTTTTCGTCACACACATACTCAATGAGTTTATTGGAGTAAATCGCAACATTTTTCAAATAACCCAGTGTATCGTAAGTGTTCTGAGGATAGGCAGGATCAGGATCCATGGACGCACAAATCTTGTCAGACAAATTCCAGAAGGTTGCGACTTCAGCTCCTATCTGGTCAAAGGTCAACCCATCAAGGATCTGGCGGGTAGCAGCCTCTTCAGGCATGCCTCCTGACACCTTTTCCTCGATCTCTCTGGATATTTCCGGCATGTACAGGCAGACGATGATCTTCCCCAGATTATGGAGAAGCGCGCAAATAAATGCCTCCTCCGGCACGATGTTGAGGTTTTTCTCAACAGCCAGATCCCGGGCCTGCAAAGCGCTAAGAAAGGATCGGGTAAGAAGTTTGCTGATCCCCTCTTTTTCAACCCCGTTTTTTACAAAATCCTCAAATAAAGCAATACCAGTGGCAAGATCACGGACTGCGTCAAACCCGACAATCGTAACCGCCTTTGAGATGGAATTAACCGGTCGGCCAAGAGAGTAGTAAGCGGAATTGACCACCTGCAGTACTTTGTTGGTAAGGGAATAATCCTTAAGAATAACCTTGGAAAGTTCGTACCCGGAGCTTTGACTGCTGTGGGTGAGGGATATCAGCTCCTGAACATTATGAGACATGGCCGGGAGCTCACCCATGTTCATTTTTGCAAATATTTCAGCAAGTTTACCGCTTGCCGGCGGTGAGGTGTCAGCCATAAAATTTTGCAACCATCCATTTTTCCAACTATGCATCCCCCTGCAATTTTCTGCCTATAACTTACCACTATAATTATACAATATTCATAAAAAAAATATAAAATCGTTACGTTTTTTTTATTACACCCGTATATTATATATGATACGTTCTTAACAGGTACGAAAACTTCACGCAACTTTCCGATATAGTATGAGAAATGGTTTCTTGAGACGTTTCAGGAATTACAGTGATTTTTTTTTGCCTATGACTCTACGCATGCAGATCCAAACGAGTATCTGACATTAAAATGAAGTCCTTGGGAAACGACCATGATGATGCAAAACGGAACGATCAATCTTGAAGATTACACCAAGTCCGATTGGACCATTATGCTCAACGACCGGGTTATCACGACCTTCACCACCCATGAAGGCAACAAACTCGTTATCGGCCGGAGCCCCGATGCCGACGTGGTTATCGACAATACCGCCATATCAAGACACCACTCATCACTTGAACTCAGGGATGGCCGACATTATCTGGCAGACATGAAAAGCACCAACGGCACCACTGTAAACGGCAAAAAGATTGCCTCGAAAGTGCCGATTTCCGAAAAAGACGTTATTTTCATCGGGAAATTCCGCTTGATCCAGTCCGCGGCAGATGATCACAATGCCTCTTCGTCTTACGCCACAGCAATGGATATCGATGACGAAGCGACTGTTTTTGTCAGTTCGCCCAGACAACAGGCTTCTTTCCAGCCCGGTCAGGCCATGCCCGCTTCCGGAAGTGAAGTTTACAGACTCACCGTGATAGAAGGTTCTGCCACGCCGAACATGCTGGCTCTTGACGGACAGAGCAGCGTAAAGATCGGCAAGGACCCCTCTTGTGACATGATTGTTCCCGGCTGGTTTGTCGGAAAAACACAGTGTTACGTGGTAAGCAAAAAGGACAAATATTACATAGTGCCCCAGCGTTCATGGGCAAACACCAAGCTCAACGATGTCATCATCAAAGAAGAACGTCTTTTGCGCAAAGGCGACATAATTCAAATCAAGAGTGCGAAAATCAGGTTCAATTAATCTTCGGGATGCTCTCCAAACTCTTCGATCAGATAAACAAATGGAAAAAAGGCGCCCCATCGGGCAGCCCAGCCGGATCATCGACAGATCCCCTCCCTCCCTCCTCTCCCAATATTCCCCTGATACCGACCTGGGCCCCAGGTGACACCATTCTCAACCGGTATCGTGTCGAACAGGTCATGTCGGGTTCCATGGGCAATGTTTACATTTCCGAACATCTCGGCTGGAAAATAAAGGTCGCGATCAAAGCCCCGCGCCCTGAAGTTCTTGCCGACAAAGAGGGCATGCGCCGGATACTCAAGGAGGCCAACAGCTGGGTTCGCATGGGGATGCACCCCAATGTCGCCTCCTGTTTTTATGTGCTTGGCATCAACAGGATTCCCCATCTTTTCATCGAATTTATCGACGGGGGAAATCTTTCCGACTGGATCAAGGCCGGACGCTGCAGAAATCTCCGCACCGCCCTGTCTCTTGCCATACAATTCTGTCACGGCATGGAATTTACCCACCGGCGGGGCATTATTCACCGCGACATCAAGCCCCAGAACATCCTTATCACCAAGAACTCCCTGCTGAAGATAACCGACTTCGGCATCCTCCTTGCTCATGGGGAGACGGAAACGGGCGATGGCTTGGCTCCCGGCGCCGACACAACCGATCATGAGGCGACTGTAGGCTTCCGGGGAACCCCTGGCTATGCCTCCCCGGAGCAACTGCGCAACGCCCACACCGTTGACCTGCGGACTGATATTTTCTCGTTCGGCCTGTGCCTCTGGGTTATGCTCTGCGGCAAGAAGCCTTTTACCAACAATGCAATTAAGCATAAAATACCGAACCCAACTCCGGCAGCTCCTGACATTAAATTCTCCGCTGCGCTTAAAGCAGTTTTACGCAAAAGCGTTGCCTACAACCCTGATGACCGCTATCAGAATTTTGCCGAAATGCGGGAGGCGCTGAACGGCGCCTACACTGCTGCGTTCAACACCGCATGTCCCTACGCGGAACTCACCAATATCGATCTCAGGGCGGATAGTCTTAACAACAGAGCCGTATCCCTTTTTGAACTGGGAGAGAGCCGAGAGGCTGCCGCCTGCCTGGGCAAGACCCTTGACGTCAACGAGATGCTTCCGGAAGCAGTCTACAATATGATCCTGCTCAACTGGCGTTCGGGGGCAAGCCCGGCAAAAGTTGTCCGCCAGATTGAAACAGCCAAGAAACGCGGCGCCACAACGCCATGGCTCACCGAAATGGAAGCTGCGGTCAAGCGCAGCATGGTGGCCGACAAAGTGGAGATCGAAAAACAACAGTTCCCGGAATTTCGCCTCTGCACTCCCAAAAATTCCTTGGAGATATTCCGGGAAGGACAGCTTCATTTCTCTGTGCAGCGCAATATCCTCGATCATCTCGAAAACAAACGGTATGTCCCCTGCCATGATATTCTGATGACAGCTTGGAAAAACAACAGCTACAAAAAAGACAAAATTTTCAACATGGTCTATCACAGACTGCTGCTGGTCGGGACAAAGAAAAAAGTACTGGGAGTCCAGCGGTTTCTGACCCTGCAGGGTGATGAGGGCCCCACAACCCATCTTGCCCATATCCCGAACACGAAAAAATTTGTTGCCGCCGGACCGGAGGGAAAACTCATCCTTCACGACCTGGGATCCTCATCACAGCAGGGGATAGTCCTGATACAAAGCGGCAGCGCAATTTCCGCCCTGGCGGTCTGCCCCCTCGGGAAATATCTCGCCGTCGGCACCCGGGATGGATCCGTCTGTCTTTTTTCCACAAAAACAGGCACCATGGAATCAAAAGAACGTGCCCACAGCGGACCGGTGCATGCCCTGGCCTTTAACGACAATGGACGCCAACTGGCATCCGGCGGGGCTGACGGCATGATGAAGATACGCAAACTTTCCACCGGCCCGGAAATGACCACCTCGATAAAGGAAGGGGGTGCTGTCCGCTCCATCGCCTTCACCACTACCGGACTGAATCTGGTAACCGGCAGCGAAGACGGTTCCGTCCGTTTATGGGACGCAAACGGCAAGGAATGCACGCGGATCATCGAAGCCCATGCCATGCCGGTTATCTCCCTTACAAACTCGCCTGACGGGCAGCGCTTTGTCTCTGCCGGCACCGATCGCCACCTGAAAGTCTGGGAACACACCACCGGACGTTGCCTCAAATCGATCAAGGCCCATGACGAAACTATTTCCTCCGCCCTTTTCCTGCAAGACAACCAGACAGTCATCTCCGGCTGCGAAGACGACATCATCAAGCTCTGGGACAGTAACACCGCAGAATGCCTCGCAATACTCGACGGGAGAGGAGATGGTATCTACAGCCTTGCGCACGGCCCCAAAACCCACACATTTCTTTCCGGAAGAAAAGATGGAGCCATTGTTTTCTGGATGGTAATCTACCAACTCAGTTTTGAGTAATTTCCCCGGCCGGAAATACACAGCGGAACGTTCATAATGTTCGGATTTCTAAAAAATCTCTGCAAAAGCAAACCCAGGTCCATTTCTTTTTATGGCCGCACAGACACCGGCATGGTCCGCGACCATAACGAAGACAGCTTTTGTTCGCTTCGCAATCGACGTCTTTTCGTGGTTGCCGATGGTATGGGCGGCCATAATGCAGGCGAAGTCGCGAGCCGCCTGGCCATAGAATCATTGCTCGAATTTCTCTCCGAGGAAAAAATCCGGGAAATACGAGGCAACGATCACGAAATCCATCAGAGCATGCTGGCAGCCTTCAATCATGCCAATAACACGGTCATGGCCAAAGCCGCCACCGATGCTGCAATGCAGGGCATGGGCTGCACCATGGTTGCCTGCCTTCTTGACGAAGATCGACTCCACACTTGCCATGTTGGGGACGCCCGCTGCTATCTCTTCGAAAAAGGCACCCTGAAGCAGATCACAACGGATCATGCCACAGTGACTTACATTCACAAAACCGACGCCAACAACAATGATATTCAGGTTCCACGCCACGTGGTGACAAGAGCCATCGGTTTCCACACCTCTGATGGCCCGGAATACCATAAAGATATTCTACGCCCTGGAAGCAGGGTGCTTCTTTGTTCCGATGGTCTGTGGAACATGGTTGACCACACCCGGATCGAACAGATCCTCATCAACGCACCCACGCCGGAAAAAGCCAGCGAGACACTGGTCGCGGCAGCCAATGAGCAAGGCGGGCGCGACAACATCACTGCTCTGGTAATCTTTTATTAAAGAGAGAGACAATGTCTGCCCAGCACAACACCCCGAACACCCTTGAGAACATAGCCGCCGACCTTACGGCACTGGCAGCCGATCTTGCCCGGGGAAAACTCCGGGTCGGAAACCGGCTTATCTCCATCGGAAACCCTCTTTTTTTAAAGACCAAGCAGAAAATCACGGGAGACACCGCATATTTCACCCTTTCTTTTCAGGTACCCCTTCAGAATTCGGAGCATGAATCTGTTCTAATACCCGACCAAAAACATCAACAGGAAAAAAAGGGGGAAGAGAAGCACGAGAAGCAATTGCGTCTGAAGGGACGACCGCCTGAAGGGAAAAAAATAAAAAAAGAGATCACCAGCCTCTGGAAAACCCTTTGCAAAAAGCTTGAACAGGGGCAGGCGCCGAGCGCGGCAGAAGAGAAAGCGCTCCTTTCGGCATTTGAAAGCTATACCGTTTTCTCCGAACCTGCCTGGCACAAAGACTGGCTTGCCTGCTTTGCTGTCCTTCAGGAAACCTTGGCTTGCGCCCGCCGGGGGGAGTTACGCAAAGCCCTGGGGCATGCCGAGGAAGTGAATGCTCTCACCAAAATCTGCCATAAAAAACACAAGTAATTTGTTCCCATGAACCCATTGGATATTGTCCGGAGAACCCCAAAGACAAATTGCGCGCAATGCGGCTACCCTACCTGTCTCGCTTTTGCCGCTGCTGTCGCCAAAAGTGGCGAGGATTTCCGCAAATGCCCCTACATGGACTCCACCGACCTGAATGCTGCTGAGCAAAAAGGGCCCACCCTGGAAGAACTCTCCGGACAACGCGATCTTTCCCTGGTCCAACACCTCAAAAACAAAATTGCCGAGCTGGATTTTCCCCTGATCGCTGCTCCCCTGGGCGCCATCCTGTGTGGCGAGAACGGCCAAACACTGTCGTTCCCCTTTCTGGCCCAGGAAGTGCTTCTGAGCAGGAACGGGATACTCCTCGACGGTTGCACTCCTGATGACCCGCGGGACCAGATTCTCATCTATAACTATGTTTACTCCCAGGGTGGTCCTGCCCCGGAACGTGACTGGATCGGGCTGGAAACCCTGCCGAACTCCATCTCCAAGGTACGCACCCTCGCCACCTATTGCGAAAACAGATTGGCGGAACTTTTTGCTGACTTTACGGTCAAAAGAATCATGGCGGCCTGCGACAGGCTGGGAGGGGTCGCCCAGCCGTCGTCATCAGCAACTTTCGGGTGCATCATTCCGGTTTTGCCCATGATTCCACAATATCTTGTTTACTGGGAAGCAGAACCTGAAGACGGTTTTCCGGCAAAAGTGAAAATTCTTTTCGATCGCCAGGTGTTGAATTTTCTCGACCTTGAATCACTGATCTTTTCATCGGAACGAATGGCTGACCGCCTTGCCGTCATGCTGGCATGACAGCCCTGCCCTTTGCCCAAAGCAACGAACGCTGAATGTGCGATGAGCTGATGACTTTCGGGCAAATTCCTGTCATACTGTGTTTCCTTAAAAGACCCATCATACTCTCAAACAGCCAGACAAAGAAACATGGCCCGACAACCTGCCACACACACCGCCCCGCTGGCGGAACGTCTGCGTCCTCAATCAATAGATGATTTTGTCGGACAAAAACAGCTCCTGGGCGAAGACAAGCTTCTCCGGCGCCTCATCAACCAGAGATACCTGCCCTCCCTGTTGCTCTGGGGCCCGCCCGGCACAGGCAAAACCACCCTGGCCCGGATTCTTGCCCAAACAACCGGCGCTGATTTCACTTTTTTTTCCGCCGTGCTGTCCGGGGTCAAAGATATCCGTGAAATCGTTGGGCGGGCAGAAACCGCCAAGGAGGAACGCAACACCGCCACCATTCTTTTCGTGGATGAGATCCATCGCTTCAACAAAAGCCAGCAGGATGCTTTTCTTCCCCATGTGGAAAGCGGCCTGTTGACGCTCATCGGCGCGACCACCGAGAATCCCTCTTTTCACGTTATCGCGCCGCTTCTCTCCCGTTGCAGGGTTCTGGTACTTGAACCCTTGAGCCGGGATGATCTGCAGATCATAATCCAACGGGCCATCACAGACACGGAACAGGGGCTTGGCCCCTGGCAGATATCCCTTGAGCCTGAAGCTGCCGCGCACCTGGCCGGTATTGCCGACGGCGATGCGCGCAGCCTGCTGAACAGTCTGGAAATCGCGGCAAATCTTGCAGAACCTGATGAAACGGGAAATAGGCTGATAACCCTGAGCACGGTCGAAGAAGCCATCCAACGCAAAAGCCTGCGCTACGATGCGGACGGCGATGAGCACTACAATCTGATCTCAGCCCTGCACAAAAGCCTGCGGGACAGCGACCCGGACGGCGCCCTGTACTGGCTGTGCCGGATGCTCGCGGCAGGGGAAGAACCCCTGTATGTGGCGCGCCGCCTCATCCGTTTCGCCTCGGAAGACATCGGCAACGCGGACCCTCAAGCCCTGATGATTGCCATAAACGCCAGAAACTCCTACCAGACCTTAGGGTCGCCGGAGGGAGAACTGGCCCTTGCCCAGGCCGTCACCTATCTTGCCACCGCCCCCAAAAGCAATGCCGTCTATGCCGCTTACAATTCGGTACTCCACGACATCCGGCGAACAGGAAGCCTGCCGGTGCCGCTCCACCTCCGCAATGCCCCGACCTCGCTGATGAAGGATCTCGGCTACGGCAAGGGCTATCAATATGCCCACGATGACCCCCATGCCCTTGTGGATCAGCATCATTTGCCGGAAGGACTTGAAGGAAAAACCTATTATCAACCCGCCAACCGTGGCTATGAAGCAATCATCCGGGACCGACTTGGAAAATGGCGGCAGCTTTTGCGTGATCGAAAAAAATCCGGAACCGTTGCAAAATAACCCCCATCCCCATTTAACCGTTCAAACCGTATATATTTACATAACAGCTCCATGGTTCTACAAGAGGCCCGCGATTCCCATGAACAAATCATTTTTATTGCTCCTCGCCCTGCTTGCTTCACTCGCACTGACCATCACTGCCCAGGCCGTTGACAAAAAAACAGGCGGGATCGATCCGCAACCGGATCTCCACGAAATAACATTTTTTTTCTCCAATGATATCCGGGGCGAAACCGAACCATGCGGCTGAAAAAGCAATCAATTGGGCGGTCTGCCCAAGAAAGCACAGCAGCTTATTGGTTTGCGTGAGAAAAAAAACAATGTGCTTGCCCTGGACGGCGGAGCCCTGCTTTTCAAAGAGGAAAAAATACCGGAGGATCAGATCCAACAGCTAACCATTACGGCGCAGGGCATTGTTTCGGCATACAACAGGATGTCTTTTGCCGCTGTCGGCGTTGCCAGACAGGATCTTGCCGCCGGGCTGGACTTTCTCCTCGCCCTGCAGGAGAAATCGACATTTCCCTGGCTGAGCGCGAACCTTGTCCGCCGCAGTCAGGGCAAGCCATATTTCAAGCCGCACACCCTACTCACCATCAAAGGAATGACGGTCGGCGTTATCGGACTCACCGGCACTCAGGGCTCAAATGCCCTGCTGACCCAAAAAGACGACGCGATCATCCTGCCTTGGGAAGATGTCCTCCCCGGACAGATCGCCCTGCTGAAAGGGCGGGCGGACATGGTGATCCTGCTTTCCAATCTTCCTGCTGCCACGAACAGAAAAATCGCTGAGAAGCATCCGGAGATCCATCTTATTCTGCAAAGCGGAAACGTTTCCGTAAATATGCCGCCGGAACGCATCGGCAATACCCTGATCACCCAGGTTGAACAGCAGGGAAAATCAGTGGGCATCCTTGAGGTGCGCTGGAACAGGCGCAGCAAACAATGGGAAGATCACGACTCGAAAAATCTGCTGCTTGAGAAAAAAAACGACCTGGACCGACTGGGTTGGCAGATAAACCGCTACCGCAGGCAAGGAGACCCGAAGCTTGTCTTCAAGGATCAGCCCGAGACCCTTGCCGCATATGAGAGAATGCTTGCCCAGCGCGAAAAGATGGATCAGGAGTTATCCCGGCTCATGGCGGAAGAAAACGCACGCAATGCCAACCGCGCGCAACTCTCATCGTTCAGCCCCCGCTTTGAGGCCATGCGGAAGGAACTTCCAGACAACCCGGAGGTGCGGGCCATTGTCGAAGCCACCACCAATGAGGTGAACAGAATCGGCAAGTTGGCGGCCAGGGCCAGGTCCGCCGCTGCCATCACCCACGACCAGATGTTTTTTCCGGATAATTACGCAGGGAATACAGTCTGCCGGAACTGCCATGCCCCGCAATCCGAAAAATGGCGCGACACGAAACATGCCTCTGCATACACCACCCTGGAGGGGAAAGGGCAACAGTTCAACGCCCAATGCCTTCCCTGTCATGTCACCGGCGCTTTCGGGCAGCCTGCAGAAATGGTCCTCAAGCTGGCAGCCGAGCTCCGTCAGGTTGGCTGCGAAACCTGCCATGGCCCTGCAAAACTCCATGCCGCTCAACCAGGAAGCAGCAAGCCGGGCAAACCGACCATGGAAATCTGCCTGCGCTGTCACACCGGGGATCACGACGACAATTTTATTTTCCCGGAGGCGCTTGCCCGACTCCGTTGCGGCAGTCTGTAGCTTCCCGCACACCTGATACATGCGCATAAAAAAAGCCAGGGGGCGCAATGCCTCCCTGGCTTGATCATTCAGGCAACTCTGGAAACGCTTACTTCACTTCTTCGAAATCAGCGTCCACCACATCGTCATCATCTTTTTTTGCCTCGCCGCCGGACTGAGCGGCGCCTTCACCGCCTCCTGCATCCTTGTCCTTGGTCGCCTGGGCGTACATCATCTCGGCCAGCTTATGGGATGCCTGGGTCAAAGACTCAAGTCCCTTCTTGATCGCTTCAACATCGTCGGATTCCATGAGCTTCTTGAGGCTGTCGATCTCCACCTGCACCTTGTTCTTGGTCTCGCTGTCAACCTTGTCGCCCAGATCCTTCATGCTCTTTTCCGTTGCATAGATCATGGAATCGGCCTGATTCTTGGTCTCAACGATCTCCTTGCGCTTGCGATCCTCATCGGCATGGGCTTCGGCGTCTTTCTGCATCCGCTGGATCTCATCCTCGGAAAGGCCGCTCGAGGCGGTGATCCGTATGGACTGCTCCTTGCCGGTGCCGAGATCCTTCGCGGAAACATGGAGAATGCCGTTGGCATCCAGATCAAAGGTAACTTCGATCTGGGGCACCCCGCGAGGCGCAGGAGGAAGATCGGTCAGTTCGAACCGGCCGATGGTCTTGTTGTTTGCGGCCATTTCCCGCTCACCCTGCAGAACATGGATGGAAACCGCGGGCTGGCTGTCCGCCGCAGTGGAAAAAACCTGACTTTTCTTGGTCGGAATGGTCGTGTTCTTTTCGATGAGCTTGGTCATCACGCCGCCCAGGGTCTCGATACCCAGAGACAGAGGGGTTACATCGAGCAGGAGCACATCCTTGACATCGCCCTTGAGCACCCCGCCCTGCACTGCGGCGCCGATGGCCACAACCTCGTCAGGGTTCACGCCTTTATGGGGTTCCTTGCCGAAGATCTCTTTCACCTTCTGCTGGACCTTTGGCATCCGGGTCATGCCGCCGACCAGAATGACCTCGTCGATATCCGCAGCGCTCACTCCCGCATCCTTCAGGGCAATCTGACATGGCTTGATGGTGCGTTCGATCAGATCTTCCACCAACCCTTCCAGCTTGGAACGGGAAAGCTTCATCTGGAGATGCTTGGGACCTGAAGCATCCGCCGTGATAAAAGGCAGATTGATGTCGGTCTCCATGGTGGTGGAAAGCTCCATCTTCGCTTTTTCCGCCTCTTCACGCAAACGTTGCAACGCCATTTTGTCGGTGCGCAGATCAATGCCCTGATCGCGCTTGAACTCGTCGGCAATCCAGTTGACGATACGCATGTCGAAGTCTTCACCGCCGAGAAAAGTGTCGCCGTTGGTGGATTTCACTTCGAACACGCCGTCACCGATTTCCAGCACCGAGATATCAAAAGTGCCGCCGCCGAGATCGAACACGGCGATTTTCTCCTCGCCCTTTTTGTCCAAACCGTAGGCCAGGGCCGCGGCAGTGGGCTCGTTAATGATCCGCTGCACATTGAGTCCGGCAATCCGGCCGGCATCCTTGGTGGCCTGACGCTGGGAATCGTTGAAATATGCCGGCACGGTGATAACCGCATCGGTTACTTCCTCGCCCAGGTATTCCTCAGCGGTCTGCTTCATCTTGGTAAGCACCATGGCGGAGATCTCGGCCGGCGCCGACACCTTGCCGTCAACCTCGACCGCTGCGTCACCATCCTTGCCGTTTACAATCTTGAACGGGCTGATCTCAATGCTTTTTTTCACTTCCGCATCGGTGAACTTGCGCCCGATAAGCCTTTTGATGGCATGCAGGGTCCGGGTCGGATTGGTAACCGCCTGCCGCCTGGCAACCTGGCCCACCAGCCGTTCGCCGCTGCTGGAAAAAGCCACCACCGAAGGGGTTGTCCTGTTTCCCTCCACATTGGTGATAACCTTGGGCTCGCCTCCTTCCATCACGGCAACGCATGAATTTGTTGTTCCTAAGTCAATACCAATAATCTTACCCATTTCATAATCTCCTTACCTAACGGGATGAATCATCCTTGTTATTCTTCAACATTACCCTTTGAAACGACGACCTTGGCCGCCCGGATAAGTCTGTCTTTAAACATATATCCTTTCTGATACTCCTGCAGAATCTGATTCTCTGGCACGTCCGGACTGGCTTCCATGGCCACGGCCTCATGGAAATTCGGATCAAAGGGTTGCCCCTCGCCGTCCAGCGGCTTAACGCCGAATTTTTCCAGGGTGTTGAGCAACCCCTTGCAGGTCATTTCCACTCCGGCTAAAAGAGCCTCCGCGTCCGGGGAACACTTACACTGCGCCACAGCACGTTCGAGATTGTCAAGAGAAGGCAGAAGCTCGCGAAGAATGGATTCTTCCGCGTACTTGAGCGCCGTTTCCCGCTCGCGCTGCATTCTTTTCCTGAAATTATCCTGCTCGGCCGCCATGCGAAGCAGCTTGTCCTCAAGCTCCCGGTTTTTTTCCAAAGCCTTTGCCAACTGCACGGAAACATCTTCCGCCTCACCGCTGGACTGCTCTTCTCCTGATCCGTCCTGTTCAAGGCCGTCTTCTTTGTTTTCCTCTTGCTCAGTCACCCGCATCTCCTTTCCGGCGCGACAAATCCGTTTCTGGATGTGCAATCCGAAGTGTATCCCTTTGCAATAACTTGTTTTTCCAAGTGATTTTACGTTTGTGACCAACAATAAGTATGCTCTTTTTCGTTGTCAAGACAACAAACGGGATTTGTCAATTGCCGAAAAACGCATCCGCCCAATGATTTCATAGCGGTAACTGACTGTTTTTACGTATTGATAACGCACAACTTTTTCATATGTCAGCCGCTGCATGAGTGAGTGAGCGAAAAAAATTTTAGACATCCGCAGATTCACCGATAATGACAGTATCAGACACTCGGAAATATTTTCAAACAGCAGGATCAAACGAATGCGCCTCGGAATAATTCTTTCCCTTTCATTGTGCATCGCCGTTCTTCCCGTAAGCAGCGGTGCCGACTTACGCCCGATCAAAAAGCTCCGGGCCGGGCTGCCCCCCTATACCGTGGCGGAAAGAATCACCCGGCACAATGATCAGGCAGTGATGAGCAGGCCGGCGGACGAGCCGCTGCGGACTCCCGGCACACCGCATATGACCTGGCTGGCTGATTGCGATGCCCGGGTACAGACGACATTGTTCTACCCTGAACCCGTTGACGCGATTTATTCGGTTAGAAATCCAGGGAATCAACTCTCCCTTTCCGCCGGAGCAATTGACTACGGCGTCAACGAACTTCTCACCCCGGTATTACTTATCACCGGCAACACCAACAACGACAGCATCCGGCTTTACGCAAAAGGATACAGTCACCTCGGGCCGGACCTGCGCCATGACCTTGACGGATTGCGCGCTTCTCTTGGAGACCCGGCAGGCATTGGGAATGGTCCGCACACTGAAGCCTTGCTTGTGGAAAAGAATGTGGATTTCCAGGTGGCAACAGCAACAAAGCGTTATTCACAACGAATAGAGAGCGGGCGGGTCGTGGTGATCGGAGCGGTGATAGACTTGAACAATCAGTACGGATTCGGAATCAACAGGTTGATAATCATCAACATCAATGGAGAAACAGCTCCGGAACGGTTGCGGGCCATGCACCATCTCGTCAGGCTGGACAAACGGCTTCTTTCAATGGTTGGGCGCAAGCATTGGGAGGAAGAACCCAGGGATGACAAAACTGTAGCCCCTCCAAGCAAACCAGCCCCCAAGAAGCCTCTCAAGAAGGAAGGCCTTCGAAAAAAATAGCGAGGAACGTTCTCGGTACCACTGACACAGGCATTCTCAATCGTCACAAAAAAACCCGGACGGGAATCCCGTCCGGGTTTTTTAAAACAACATTTCGATGCTCAGCGTCTTAGCAGCCGAACGCCTTCTGCAAGGGCGGAACGGTCTGTTTCTTGCGGCTCATCATGCCGTCTACCCACATGGAGTTTCCTGAAATCTTACCGCCGAAAGCCTGCTCAATAACCGCGGGCTCATCGGAAACAACCAGCAGATCGGTACCTTCTTTTACAACGTCGGTGAGCATGAACAGAACGGAGTGACGACCATCCTTCTTGAGGTCCTCAAGAGCCTTGTAAAGGTCGGCACGGATAGCGGCAACCTGATCAATGGTGGCGAGTTCGAGCTGGCCGATGCCAACCTTCTTGCCGTTCATGTCAAAATCCTTGTAGTCGCGGAAAACGAGATCCTTCATGGGGATGCCGTCTACGGAAGACTTGGCTTTCAACATTTCCATGAAAAGCGCATCGGTGTCGGCAACGCCTGCGATGTCTTTCAGGGCGGCAACCGCAGCCTTGTCGGGAGCGGTGCAGGTGGGGGACTTGAAATTAACGGTGTCGCTCAGGATGGCGGCGAGCATGGCGCTGGCAATATCCTTGGGCAGGGCGACATTGTTGTTCTTGAACATCTCGTAAAGCACGGTGCAGGTGCAGCCAACCGGCTGGGCATTGAAAACGATCGGGTTATTGGTGGTGATATCGCCAATCTTGTGATGATCGACAATGGCAACAACTTCGGCCTCCTTGATATTTGCCGGAGCCTGACCGATATCGCTGAAATCAACCAGGGCAACCTTCTTGCCGGCTGCGTCCATCATGGTCTGGGGAGCGGCAAGACCGAACTTCTTGAGAACGGTGGTGCTCTCGGGATTCAGCTTGCCTGCCTCGATCTGCATGCAGGCAATGGCGTCGGTGCCGGTTGCCTTCAGATAGTGGGCGTAAGCAATGGCAGCGGCAACGGAATCGGTATCGGGATTTGAATGGCCAACAACACATACTGACATGGTAATCCTCCTTAAAATTTTTTATTGAACCTAATACATCCTGTTATGACCCAGACAAAATGCTTCTGGAATCACAAAAAATATGCTTACTTCCTGCGGAATGCTCAACATCTTGTTACAATTAAAACTCGCAAAGAATAGTGCTATTAAGATAGAGAGTCAAGAGGAAAGACGCAGAGGCAAAGACAATCAGCCCATGCACCTTTTACCGCTCAACATCCCGATATCACAAAACAAACCCGACAAAGACAACCATGTCCCGATTTTATCTTGCTCCACAACCTCTTTTTATGTAACACTTTAAAAGAAGCGTATCCCTTTGCAGACAAACACCTTCAACAATTGAGCGCGCACCATGACGGCAAAAGAAGCGGCACAGGAAGCAACTGAAACCCCGGCAACGAAGATTCGCCGTAAAGTCCTGGTCGCGGAAGACAACCCGGTGGTGCGCAAGGGCTTGAATAATTTTCTGGTAAAATGGGGCTATGAACCCGTCGAAGCCGATAATGGCGATACCGCCTGGAACACCCTTGAAACCGACCCGACCATAACCCTCGCCATCCTGGACTGGAACATTCCGGGTCTCAGCGGCATGCAGGTCTGCCAGCGCATCCGGATGCGCGCGAATGGCCCATACGTGTACACGGTCATCTTCAGCGCCCGCAGCTCCATAGAGGAGCAAGTCCTTGCTCTGGAAGGCGGAGCGGATGACTATCTGGTCAAGCCTGCCAAGCCGTCGCTGCTTCGGGCAAGGCTCGGTGTTGGCCTGCGAATTCTTGATCTGTTGGCCGGTTCCGCCAAATAAGCAAAACAAGCCCCCTGCAGCCATGACCTTAAAAAAATGTGTGCTTTTTGATCTGGACGGCACACTCGTTGACAGCCTTGCCGATCTGGCGGATTCGATGAATCGTGTCCTGACGCGGCAAGGGCTTCCCAGCCATCCCGTGCAGGCCTATCGGTATTTTGTCGGGGACGGAATCATCAATCTGGTCCGGCGCGCCCTGCCGATTGAGGCTCGCAAACAGGATATTGTTGAAGACTGTGCTCGACTGATGCGCCAGGAGTATGCCTTGCACTGGGCGGACACGACACGGCCATATCCCGGCATTGCCGAGTTACTCGACGCGCTCACGGCCCGCGGGATACAGATGGCAATCCTTTCGAACAAACCCGATGCGTTAACCCGGGAAGTCGTCAGGACGCTTCTCCCCCAATGGAATTTCGACGCGGTTGCAGGAGCCAGGGAAACAACCCCCAGAAAACCTGACCCGGCCGGGGCGTTACGCATCGCCAAGCTGCTGCATCGCGACCCGGCGGAGTTTCTCTATGTAGGCGACACCAACACCGACATGCAAACGGCACGGGCTGCCGGCATGTTTGCCATTGGCGTGCTCTGGGGTTTCCGCACAGCGGAGGAGCTACAAAAAAACGGTGCCCAAACCCTGCTTGGTGCACCGTTGGATCTCTGTTCATTACTGGACCAGTAAAAACAGAGGCAACCAGCAATCGGAGCCAGACAAGCGCACCGGTTGCCGATAAACTGATTTTCACGGTCGCCCGCTAGGAGCTGAGCCGCTCCGCTTCTTTTGCCTTTCGTATCTCGCAGGCGATCTGGAACGCTTTTTCTTTCCCGTTTTTATTTACGGAAACGGAAGTTTTCCCCTGCTTGCCGACGCGATTCACCCAGCTCACTTCGTATCGATTCAGCTTTTCATTGAAACGAACGCCGACAACACCAGTCGTGGTGTTGCTTACCGTGACAAGATGCTTGTCTGTTCTGACTTTTCCTATCTTTTTTTCCGTGGTATCCCGCCAGGTAAGGGCTGCGAGCAGGCTGGAGTAGCGTCCGCCGCATTTTCCATCGGAAAAAAACTTGGAATGGGTTGTCCCCTGAAAACGGACCCTCACATACCAGCCGTGCGTCCGCTTATCTTCCTGGTCGATCCGCGCAACGTCTTTGTGTTTCTCAAGTATTACTTTTTTTGCCATAACCACTCACCTCGCACAGGTTCAAAACTACTGAAATTGCCATGCCCAACAGTTTTATCGGCAGCACGGCCCCCCCTGCGCCAAACATCAATTGTTTCCACACGTACCATTAATAAGAACGAAGAAACAACGGGATTCCTCAATGAAGTTTCCATCTATAGCCAATTGAACGTCTTTTTGCAAGTCGAAGAAAACAGCTCTTGTTTCTTCCTGACTCCTTTTATAATGCTCACACAAAAAAACACCAGACATCCGTATATATACCTAGATATACCCTTTATCACAACCCCATTTTTCCCAAACCTCAGTTTCCGGCAAAGGTACCGCTGCTCCCTTCTCTTTCCGCGCAAGAGCTGGTATATACAATCTCCTGATAAACATCGCCAGCAATCAGGCCGCAATTTCCGTGATTGCACCCGAAAAATACTTGCCGGAGCGCAGCCACTTCTCCGGCTCATCAACAACAAGGCCGCCCCATGAAAAACACCGCAGACAATTTTATTGCGCTCATCGAGATCATCAACCGCCTTCGCGCACCCGATGGATGCCCCTGGGACAAGAAACAAACTCCGCAGACTTTCAAGCAGTATCTCATCGAGGAAACCCACGAACTCATCGAGGCCATCAACGACAATGTCCCTGACCATATCTGCGAGGAACTGGGCGACCTCCTTTTTCAGGTTGTTTTCCTCAACAACCTGTATCAGGAAAAAAACCTTTTCACCCTGGATGATGTCATAGATTCTATTTCCCAAAAAATGATTCGTCGCCATCCCCATGTGTTTGCCAGTGAATCCATCGATTCGGAGCAGGACCTCCGCAAGCAGTGGCAGGCGATAAAAAGCCGGGAAAATGAGCAGAAAGGACAGCCCCGGCACCCCCTCGATTCCATCCCCAAAAGCCTCCCTGCCCTGCGCAGGGCGCAGCGTGTCGCCGACCGGGTGGCCCGTGAAGGATTCGACTGGCCCGACCTCTCCGGCGCGGTGAGTAAACTTGCCGAAGAACTCCAGGAACTGCAGGAGGCTCTTGCCCAAGGGTCCCGCGAAAACATCAGGGAAGAGCTGGGAGATCTCCTTTTTGCCGCAACAGTCGTGGCCAGAAAGGCGGATATCGACGGGGAAGACGCCTTGCATGAAGCGACAGGCAAGTTCTCGTCACGATTTCTGGAGCTTGAAAAAATCATGGATAAACAAGGGAAACAGCTTGCCGAACTCGACACCGAGACTCTTTTGGCTTCCTGGCAACAAACCAAAACCGGACCGCCATCATCACCAGAAAACAATTGACAAACAAACGGTTAGTTGCTATCAATCGCGATTGTTTTTTTACTGTTTTTTTTCTACATACCTCTTTGCTCTTCGCATGCAACGCAAAAAGCAAGGGCCAAACGACCACAAGGAGGAATCAATGCGCAGGTACGAGACAATAGTCATTGTCAAGCCGGGGGCTGGAGATGCCGAATTCTCTTCGGTTTCCGAGAAAGTAACCGGAACAATCGAAGGTTTTGGCGGACTCATCGTAAGAAACGACAGATGGGGCCTGAAAAAATTGGCTTACCCCATCAAGAAAGAAGCCCAGGGCGACTTTCTGTATGTCGAGTATGCCGGTATGCCCGACGGCGTCAAGGAAATGGAGCGTCTTCTCCGGATTGACGACCGTGTCATGAAATTCATGACGGTAAAAACCCAGGACGTCTTCACCCCGGATGCCCCTAAAGCGGAAGAGCCTGAAACCGCCACAGCAGAAGCAGAAGAAGCCTCTGAATAGTTTTTTCGCGCCTCGCGATCAAGCTTTAGACATATCGAACCAGAAAAGAGGAAAGAAAACATGGTTATCAAGAAAAAGAAGATATTCAACCGTCGGAAGGTCTGTCGTTTCTGCACGGACAAGAGCCTGATGATTGACTATAAGGATGTCAAAACCCTTCGTAATTTCGTGACGGAACGCGGCAAAATTATACCTCGCCGTATCTATGGCAACTGCGCGCACCACCAGAGGCAGCTCACCGAGGCAATCAAGCGCGCGCGCCAGATTGCCCTGTTGCCGTATGCCGGCCAGACCCAGCTGTAGAATCGGGAAATAACCGGGAATCGTGTTTTTACGTTCAGGAGCAGGCAAACAGACAGAAATAATCGGTGCTATCGCCATCACGACAGCCGTTTTCACGGTGCCGGCAGTTTTTGTCGGCCTTGAGTGGCTCCAGTGCCTGATGCCCCTGCCTGCATATTACTTCCTGAGCGTGTACGGCCGAAAACAAGGCACGATGATTATTGCCTGGGCCCTTGGACTTGCAGGCGGCATGACTTTTTGGGCAGGAACCCTGCCGAGCCTGTTTTTTTCAGTGGCCCTCCTGCCTGTTGGTTATATTCTTGCCAGGGCAGACAGAAATAACGAGTCGACACAATCGGCCGGGATAAAATGCCTCGCCTATCTGGTTCTTGCCTGGCTCGTTACCGGGGGACTGATCGGCATGGCAACCCAAAGCAATCCCTATCTTGACCTGCGCAACAGTCTTGATAAGGGGCTTGAAGCCACCTTTGCCATGTACCGGGATTCAGGACGTTTCCCGGCTGAAGATCTTGAGCACATCAAGACCTTCATTGTACAGCTCAGGGAATATGTGGCATTGCTTTTCCCGGCTTTGCTGCTTGTCTCGATTATTTGCACTGTCTGGCTGAACACCGTAGTCGGCCAATGGCTGCTGAAGAAAAAAGACCCCTCCCGGACGCATCGGGAAGATTTTAAGAACTGGCGGCTTCCGGAAGTACTGGTATGGCCGACAATTTTGGCAGGAATCGCGCTTGTTGTTCCTGACGAAACGCTCAACATCATTGGCGTAAATGTGGGCCTGGTGTTCCTGGTTCTGTATTTCTCTCAGGGGTTGGCTGTTGTTTCAAGCATGATGCAGAAATGGTCGCTGCCGACGGCGATCAGGGTGATAACATATATCCTTCTGTTCTTGCAGGTTTACGGCATCGCCTTTGTCGCCGCACTCGGCCTGGCTGATGTCTGGGCTGATTTCAGAAAGCAGCGACTTGAAAACGATGTGGACGACACCTCGGTGTCTTAAAAATACACAATGAAACTGGAGTTGTTCAATCGACTTCATTTTTCAGAAATAATGAATCCCGGCAAGACCTGGATTCAACCGGAGGTACAACATGGAACTCATTTTAAAAGAAACCATTGACACTCTTGGCGAGGAAGGCGATGTTGTTAAGGTAAAGGACGGCTACGGCCGCAACTTCCTGATCCCCCGTCGCCTGGCCGTGCCTGCCAACAAGGCCAACCTTACCGTTCTGGAAAAGGAAAAAGCCGCCATTGTGGCAAGAAAGAAGAAGCAGCGCGAAGAAGCCGAGGCCCTGGCCAAACAAGTGGCCGGCGCCACGGTGGTCATTGAGCACCGCTCAGGAGAGGACAACAAACTTTACGGCTCCGTCACTTCCGCTGACATTGCAGAAAAACTCGCCGCCCTGGGCATTGACCTCGACAAGAAAAAGATCATTCTTGACGAGCCCATCAAAACCTTGGGCGTCACCATGGTGCCGGTGAAAATCGGCTACCAGATTTCTGCGGAAATCACTGTGGAAATCGTTCCCCTGGCCGCTGAATAATTTCAGTCGTTCAGTTGAAGGCACCGCTGTACTGTGTGTTTCATGCAGTACAGCGATGTTTTGGCCTTGGAATAACGCAGGATAACCGAATGGGGGCAGTTTTCTGCCCCCCTCCATTACAGCCAACGATACTCCATGGAATCCGGACCAGGCCTCTCCAGCACCCACCGTCTGCCCCCGCAGAATCTTGAGGCGGAACAATGCGTTCTCGGCTCAGTTATGCTGCAGCAGGGCACCATGCCCAGGGCTGCGGAACTTCTTACCGAAGAAGACTTCTACCGCGACGCACATAAATATATTTTTTCCGCCATGGTCACCCTGTTTGACCGTGGCGAGCCCCTCGACATCATCACCGTTTCCAACCTGCTGAAAGACAACAACCGGCTTGACGCGATTGGCGGCCCTACCTATCTCGCCACTCTCACCGACATTGTGCCGGTTGCCGCCAACATCGCCTATTACGCCAAAATAGTCCGGGAAAAAGCCATCCTTCGCAGGCTGATCCAGACCGGCACCGAGATCGCCGGCCGCTGCTACGAAGAGCAGGACGATATCGACACGCTTCTTGACGATGTGGAGCAGACCGTTTTTGAAATTTCCCGGGCCAAGAGCGGCCAGTCCTACCACCCGCTCAAAACCGTCATCTCAAGCACCTTCAAACACATCGAGCAGCTGTATGAACGCAAGGAGCACATCACCGGCGTTCCCACCGAATACCACGACTTCGACAAGATGACCGCCGGGCTGCAGCGCTCCGACCTCATCATCCTGGCCGGCCGTCCCAGCATGGGCAAAACCGCTCTGGCCGTCAATATGGTTCAGAACGCCGCCCTGCTCCACAAAGTGCCTGTCGCGGTTTTCAGCCTGGAGATGTCCAAGGAGCAACTCGGCATGCGGATGCTCTGTTCCATCAGCCGGGTCGATGCCCAGCGGCTGCGGACCGGCTTCCTCAAGGAGCAGGACTGGCCCAAGCTTACCCGGTCGGTGGGCATGCTTTCCGAAGCCCCGATCTACATCGACGACACTCCGGCCATCACCGTGCTGGAGATGCGGGCCAAGGCCCGGCGTCTGAAAACCGAACACAACATCGGCATGGTTGTCGTCGACTATCTGCAGTTGATGCGCGGCAGATCAAACGCCCAGTCCCGCGAGCAGGAAATCAGTGAAATCTCCCGCTCCCTCAAGGCCATGGCCAAGGAACTCAGCATTCCGGTCATCGCGCTTTCCCAGTTGAACCGCAGCCTTGAAAGCCGCCCCAACAAAAGGCCGCAGCTTTCCGATCTGCGCGAGTCAGGCGCCATCGAGCAGGATGCCGACCTTATCATCTTCATCTATCGGGATGAGGTGTACAACAAGGCGGAAGACAACCCGAAAAAGGGAATTGCCGAAGTCATCATCGGCAAGCAGCGTAATGGTCCAACCGGCACGGTGGAGCTTGCTTTCCTGGACCGCTTCACCACTTTTGAAAATCTTGCCCACCATAATTTCCCGCAAACAGACTAAAAACAGGGCTAAGAACAACATGCCGGCCGCCGAGAAAACCCCTCGCGGCTCAGCACGCAGGCCTCAGCACTGAAAACCGGATCAGCGAATATGAAATACGATTTTAAGGCCATTGAAGATAAATGGCGCGCCCATTGGCTTGAAAACTCCACCTACACCGCAAGCGAAGATCCCACCCGGCCCAAATACTATCTCCTTGAGATGTTCCCCTATCCCTCCGGCCGCATCCACATGGGACATGTCCGCAACTATACCATAGGTGACGTCGTGGCCCGCTATAAGCGGATGAAGGGCTTCAACGTCCTTCACCCCATGGGCTGGGACGCTTTCGGATTGCCCGCCGAGAATGCGGCGATCAAGCACGATACCCATCCGGCCAAGTGGACCTACGAAAACATCGAATACATGAAGGTCCAGCTGCAGCGCATGGGATTCAGCTACGACTGGAACCGCGAACTCGCTACCTGCAACGACAAATACTACCGATGGGAACAGCTTCTTTTCATCAAGATGTACGAAAAAGGGTTGGTCTATCAAAAAGTAACCACGGTCAACTGGTGCGAAACCTGTCAGACAGTGCTTGCCAATGAACAGGTTATCGACGGCACCTGCTGGCGTTGCGACCAGTCCGTGCTGCCCCGGGAGATGAACGGCTGGTTTTTCAAGATCACCGACTACGCCGAGGAGCTTCTCGCAGGCTGCGACACCCTCACGGGCTGGCCGGAAAAAGTCCTTACCATGCAGCGCAACTGGATCGGCAAAAGCGTGGGCGCCGATGTGCGTTTCTCAATCGAAAACTCCGACAAAGCCCTGACCATATTCACCACCCGGCCGGATACGATCTTCGGCGCGACCTTCATGTCCATCGCCCCGGAACATCCCATGGCTCTTGAGTTGAGCTGTGGCACCGCCCAGGAATCCGCGGTCAAGAGCTTTGTCGAGCGGATCAAGATCGAAAAGCAACGGCAAAGGCCTGAAGACGAGATTGAAAAAGAGGGAGTCTTTACCGGAGGCTACTGCCTGAACCCCTTTACCGGGGCAAGGCTGCCGGTTTACGTGGCCAATTTCGTACTCATGGAATATGGAACCGGCGCGGTCATGGCGGTTCCAGCCCATGACCAGCGCGATTTCGAGTTTGCCAAAAAATACGGGATTGCTATCACGGTCGTTGTCCAACCGGAAGGAGATCCGCTGGATCCGGCCACCATGACCCAGGCCCATGAAGGACCAGGCACTCTGATCGGATCAGGAGAATTCAGCGACCTGCCTTCCGATAAGGCAAAAATCGCCATCACCGCGGCCGCGGCGGAAAAAGGCTGCGGCTGCCAACGCACCACCTTCCGGTTGCGCGACTGGGGCATCTCCCGCCAGCGTTACTGGGGCGCGCCTATCCCCATGCTTCATTGCAGCCGCTGCGGGGTGGTGCCGGTGCCGGAGAAAGACCTGCCCGTCAGCCTTCCCACCGATGTCCAATTTGACAAAACCGGCAAATCGCCCCTGCACGCCCTGGAAAGCTTCTACCAGACCACCTGCCCGACCTGCGGCGGCCCGGCCCGGCGAGAAACAGACACCATGGACACCTTTGTCGAGTCCTCCTGGTATTTCGCCCGCTACGCCTCTCCCCGCTTTACCGAGGGAGTGCTGGACAAAGCAAAGGGGGATTACTGGCTGCCCGTGGATCAGTACATCGGCGGCGTGGAGCATGCCATCCTCCACTTGCTCTATTCCCGCTTTTTCACCAAGGTTCTGCGCGATCTCGGCTACCTGTCCATTGACGAGCCCTTTACCAATCTGCTCACCCAGGGCATGGTCATCAAGGACGGCACCAAAATGTCCAAATCCAAGGGCAACGTGGTTGACCCCAATGATCTGGTCGAAAAATACGGGGCAGACACGGTCCGCCTGTTCAGTCTGTTTGCCGCTCCTCCGGAAAGGGATCTGGAATGGAGCGATCAGGGGGTGGAGGGCGCCTACCGCTTCTTGAACCGGGTGTACCGTTTGGTCGACGAAAACCTCGCTGTGTTCAGCTCTGCGACCGTAAAACTCCCGGCGGAGATGAATGCGGCCAGTTCCGCCCTGCACCGGAAAACCCATCAGACCATCAGAAAATTCGGGGCCGACATTGAGGCAAAATTCCATTTCAACACCGCCATCAGTTCGGTGATGGAACTTACCAACACCCTCTACAGCCTTATCGGTGATGATTCAAACGAATCCCCTGATCCTGCGGTAATTCGCGAGGCAATCGAGGCGATGCTGGCCCTGCTCTCTCCCATGGTTCCGCATCTGTGCGCCGAACTCTGGGAGATGACAAAACACCCCACCCCCCTTGCCGAAGTGCTCTGGCCGGAGTACGATGACGAAGCTGTCAGGGAGGAAGAGATCACCATTGTTGTGCAGGTGAAAGGCAAGGTTCGCAGCCAGCTCCAGGTTGCCCCCGGCACCAGCGATGGTGACCTTGAGCGCATGGCCCTGGCCGATGAAAAGGTACAGAAATTCCTGGAAGGAAAGCCGGTGCGCAAGGTGATTGTCGTACCGAACAAACTGATCAATATTGTGATTTAGAGCTTGTCCGTAAATACTCTTTTCAGGGATCGCGCCGGATTTTGAGACGGATTTGGCCGGGACGATTGAGCAAAACCACAGGCGTAGCAGCGCTACGGCGAGGATTTTGCGATTGAGGAGCGGTCAAAGTCGGCCAAAAGCCGGATGCGAGCACCAAAGATTTATTTACGGACAAGCTCTCAGGCTTATTTGCGTAACCCCCGTTGTCCCAAGCCAGTCGTCCGGCGGAAGCCGGACTGACAAGAAGGCGAAAGGATACAGTCCGAACACGGAGCCAGACCATGAAAAAATTTTCCCTCAAAACTCTGAGCCTGCTCCTTCTCGTGCTGATTGTATCCGCCTGCGGCTACCACAACCCCAATATGCTGCCGCCGGAAAAGCAGGGCAAGGTCCTCAAGCTCTATATCCCCATCTGGCCCAATCCGACCAATGAGATCAGGCTCGCCTCCGACATCCACAACGCCATGCAGGACTGGCTCGGGCAAAGCAAACAGTTCACCTTGGTGAACAGCGCCGGAGAAGCCGATTATGTTTTGAACGGCAAGATCAACTCGGTGAGTTATACCGGCCGGGCCTATGACGCCAAAGACAGGGCTCTGGCGCTCATCGCAACCCTGAGCGTCGGCTACACAGTCACCGACACCCGCAACGAAAAGACGGCCTGGCAAGGCAACTTCGCCCTCACGGAAACCTATTCCCTGCAGACCGATGCCCACAAGAAACAAGCCCTGGAAACCCTTGTAGACAAACTGGCCGAGGATATTTATATCCGCCTGTACAGCGCCATCTCCCGGTATGAAAGAAACAAGGGCCGGGGGAATTGAAACCCGGCGCCGACCGGTCAGTCATGGTGCAATCGATATCCCACCCCTTTTACAGGGCTTTCGTGAGCCTCCCGAAGGGCTCAGGAAAAACGGGGTTTTTCTCAACGTTTTGATATCCCGTTCGTGCTGAGCCTGTCAAAGCACAAGCTTGAAGTACAACCGGTCTTGTTGCGACGGATCAATTATGGGTCGCAAAATCCCGCCGGGAAGTGTATATAAAAAAATTTTGTAAGCATCCATACCGAAACAAACACATCACCACAGAACCAGAACCTGGAGGTCCCCATGCCATCCCGCAGAGAACTTGCCAATGCCATCCGCGCCCTGAGCATGGATGCCATCCAGAAAGCCAAATCAGGCCATCCCGGCGCACCCATGGGCATGGCCGACATCGCCGAAGTCCTGTGGAACGATTTTCTTGAACATAATCCCGCCAACCCGAAATGGGCAAACCGCGACCGTTTTGTTTTCTCAAACGGCCACGGCTCCATGCTGCTTTATTCCCTGCTCCACCTCACCGGCTACGATTTGCCCATTGAGGAGATCAAAAATTTCCGCCAGCTGCACTCCAAAACCCCCGGGCACCCGGAGTACGGGTATGCGCCGGGTATCGAGACCACCACCGGCCCTCTGGGGCAGGGCATCGCCAACGCGGTGGGCATGGCAATCTCCGAAAGAACTCTGGCCGGCCAGTTCAACCGTCCCGGGCATGCGGTTATCGATCATCACACCTATGTTTTTCTGGGCGACGGCTGCATGATGGAGGGCATTTCCCACGAAGCCTGCTCCCTGGCCGGCACCCTCGGCCTGGGCAAACTCATCGCCATGTACGATGACAACGGCATATCCATCGACGGCGAGGTCGAAGGCTGGTTCACCGACAACACTCCCATGCGCTTTCGCGCCTACGGCTGGCATGTCGTCGAAGGCGTGGACGGCCACAATCCCGAAGCAATCAAACAAGCCATTGCCGAGGCAAAGGGTGTTACGGACAAACCCTCGCTCATCTGCTGCAAGACCATTATCGGCTGGGGCTCCCCCAACAAACAGGGCAAGGAGGACTGCCATGGCGCTCCTCTGGGTGATGCCGAGATCGCTCTGGTTCGCGAAACCATCGGCTGGCCCCATCCCGCTTTTGAAATTCCGGCCGATATCTACACAGGCTGGAATGCCAGGGACAAGGGTATTGCCCGCGAAGCCGAATGGAATACCCGGTTTGCTGCGTACAAAGCCGCCCACCCGGAACTCGGCGCCGAGCTTGAGCGCAGGCTTTCCGGCGCACTTCCGGCTGACTGGCAGGCAAAAGCCGGGGCATACGTCGACTCCGTCAACGCCAAGGCGGAAAAAGTCGCCACCCGCAAGGCATCCCAGAACTGCCTCAACGGCTACGGGCCGTTGCTGCCTGAATTTCTCGGCGGCTCCGCCGATCTGGCAGGAAGCAACCTGACCATCTGGTCCGGCAGCAAGGGCATCAACACGGATGTCGGCGGCAACTATATCTATTACGGGGTTCGCGAGTTCGGCATGTGCGCCATTGCCAACGGCATCTCCCTGCACGGCGGCTTCATCCCCTACACCGCCACTTTCCTGATTTTTTCCGAATACGCCCGCAACGCCCTGCGCATGGCAGCGCTCATGAAGCAGCGCTCGGTGTATGTCTTCACCCACGACTCCATCGGTCTGGGCGAGGACGGCCCCACCCACCAGCCGGTGGAGCAGGCCGCAACCTTGCGGATGATCCCGAACATGTCCGTCTGGCGCCCCTGCGATGCCGTGGAAACGGCGGTGGCCTGGAAGATCGCCATCGAGCGGGCCAGCGGCCCAACCTGCCTGCTGCTTTCCCGGCAGAATCTGCCCCATCAGCCCCGCACCGCCGAACAACTGGCCAACATTGCCAAAGGGGGCTATATTTTGAGCGATTGCGGCTGCTCCACCCCGGACGCCATCCTCATCGCAACCGGTTCCGAGGTCGAACTGGCGGTGGCGGCGGCCAAGGAGCTTTCCGCCAAAGGCAAGAAAATCCGGGTGGTCTCCATGCCCAGCACCGATTGTTTCGAGGCCCAGAGCAAGGAATACCGCCAATCCGTTCTGCCGGATGCGGTTGAGGCCCGGGTTGCCATTGAGGCAGGAGTCACCACCGGCTGGTACCGCTATGTCGGCACCAAGGGCAAGGTCATCGGCATCGACCGCTTCGGCGAGTCCGCTCCGGCCGAGCAGTTGTTTCCCTACTTCGGCTTCACCGTGGAGAATGTGATCAAGGCCGTGGAAGCGGTTTTATAAAAACCGCAGGAGCAAGGTAAAAGGTGTAAGGATAACAGCAAGACTTCCTTCACCTTTCGCCTTGCTCCTTTCACCTTGAGCCTTTTTCCCATGTTTTCCATCGGCACCCTCCGCCTCGACAACCCTTTCATCGCTGCCCCTCTAGCCGGCTACAGCGATCTCGCCTTCCGTTTGCTTTGCCGGGAGTTCGGCGCTTCCCTTTGTTTTTCAGAGATGATCAGCTGCCACGGCCTCCATTATCGGCAGCAGAACACCCTGGACTTGACCAGAACCTTACCGGCTGAACGCCCGGTTGCCATGCAGCTTTTCGGCAGCGAGCCCGAAATCATGGGCGAGGCGGCAGCCATTCTTTCCGAGCATCCCATTGATTTAATCGACATCAACATGGGGTGCCCGGCGAAAAAGGTGATAAAAAAAGGGGCAGGCTGTTACCTCATGAAACTCCCCGTCCTGGCTGCGAAGATCATCCGGGCTGTGGTAAAAAATTCTTCGGTGCCGGTGACGGTCAAATTCCGCTCCGGCTGGGACCACAAAACCATCACCGCCTGCGACTTCGCCAGAATGGCCGAAGACAACGGAGCTTCTGCGATCACGGTCCACGCCCGGACCTGGAGCGACGGCTTCAGCGGCACTGCCGACTGGCGGATCATCCGCCAGGTGAAACAATCGGTTTCCATCCCGGTGATCGGCAACGGCGATATCCAATCTCACGCTGACGGGCTGCGGATGATGGAGGAAACCGGCTGCGACGGGGTAATGATCGGCCGGGCTTCCCTGGGAGCGCCGTGGATATTCTCCGCCGCTGCGCAGGAAAACCCCTCCCTGGCTTTCAGGCTCGCCGCTTTGAACCGACATCTTGCCCTCATCGCACAGCATCAGCCAGACACTCCGCCGTCTCAGATCAAAAACCACGCGGGCCGCTATTTCAAGGGGGTGCCCGGTGGGGCTGAAATCAGACGGCAGATATTCAACCAGACAACTTATGCCGGGCTGAAGGAACTCATCGCCTCTTTTGTAAATCCGGCTCCCGCCGCATGACATTCAGCATTTTCCGCCCCAGCCTTCCGTTGACGCAGACATTTCGTTTATGTACACTGGCCCCAGTCAAACATCAGCAGAACACGGATGCACCATGGTCTGCCTGACGTTGTCAGCATGGAACAGACATGAACACACAGTCACCCAGCAGCAACCGTGAGCGCTGCTCCTGCAACCGGAGGCATACAAGGTTGCTGAGCTGTTTTTTGCTGTTCACCTTGCTTATGTGCATCACCCAACCTGTCTGGGCGGCGGTTGCTTTTCGAGCAGCGACACAAGCCTCGGCAGCCGCTGCAAACACGACCATCCAGTACCGTGGCGTCGGTTCGTTAGCCGCCCGCAACAATGGCGATGTCACTCCAGGCTATCCCAGCGGCTGGCAGCCAAACGATATTCTCCTCTGCCTGATCGAAACCAAAGACAACGTAAACATCACCATGTCCGGTTGGACGCAGTTACTCTCCGGCACCAGCGGCCCGACCCACCAAGCCATAGTTTTCTGGAAAAAGGCGGCCACCGGCGATAATACATCCCCCACGATAACGCATCCGGGCGGCAACTCCATCATTGCCCGCATCGTCGGCTTCTATAATGTTGACACGATCTCCCCCTTCGAAGGCACTGCATCCCTTACCCATTCACCAAGCGATCTCACCACCGAAGCTGCACAGATCACCACTGTTTCCCAGGGAGCGATGCTGGTATTCACCGCCCATATCGCCGACAACAATTCAAGCATCGACAATGCAAACATGGTTGCCGGCTGGACCGAATTGTTTGCCAGTTCCACCGCCAGAGGCACCGATTCTTCCATTGAAGCGTGGAACAAAATACCCTCAACCATCGGCCTCCAACCCGCCATCACCGCACCACGCACCGGCACCAGCGCCATCAGCAGCGGCGGCATGATCGCTCTGAGACCTGCAACCCCAGGATTTCCCTCGCTGACCATCAACAAACCGGCAGGTACAATCACCGGGGATGTCATGGTGGCCTCCATCGCCGTCACTCCCGGCACTGTCGGCATCACCCCCCCATCCGGCTGGACAATCGTCCAGGACATCGTACAGGTTCAGGCCGCCACCAGTCACCTGACGACCTTCTACAAAATTGCGACAGCCGGCGAACCAGCCAGCTACACCTGGAACTTTTCCGCTAATCATTCCGGTGTTGTCGGCGGCATAGCGAGCTTTTCCGGGGTGGACACCTCCAGCCCGATCGTTTCTTCCGCCAGTCTTATTGAAAACGCCAACAACACGGTCAATCACACCGCCCCGAGCATCACCGCCAGCGCGGATGACATGCTGATCACGGTGCACGAATACCAAAGCTCCGGCACTTGGACGCCACCCAGCGGGATGACCGAAGTCGTGGATGGATATTCAGAACCATCACCCGGCGCCAACGGCATCTCGCTTGAAATGAATTATCTCCTGCTCGGCAGCGCCGGAGCTACGGGCACCAAGGTGGCCACGGCTTCCAACAACGGTGACGAGGGTGCATCGCAATCACTGGCCTTGCGGTCGGCAGTCGTCTGTTTTACCGACAACTTCAACACCACCCTGTCGGGAAACTGGATAATGGCCAACGAAAGCGGCACATTCGGCAACCCCAGGATCGTCAACCAGCGGTTGCGGCTCACCGATGCCTCTTCCGGCGTATCCACCATGGCCGCCCTACAGCAGCTTTTCCCGGCGGCCGGCAACAAAATTGTGGTTGAATTCGACCATTTTTCCTACAACGGAACCGGCGCGGACGGGATGTGCGTTGTTCTCTCCGACGCCGCGATCGCCCCCGTGCCCGGCGCCTTTGGCGGTTCGCTGGGCTATGCCCCGAAACAGGTCAGCGCGGGCGGTGATACAACCCATGCGGGCTTTGCCGGGGGGTGGCTCGGAATTGCCCTTGACGAATACGGCAATTTTTCGAATCCCACCGAAGGGCGCACCGGAGGCCCGGGGTTTCGGGTTGATTCTGCCGCCATCAGAGGCTCCGGTTCGCTCTACACCGGTTACGCTTATCTAACCGGCACCACCACCCTTTCTCCAGGCATCGACACCGCCGGTTCGACCACCCCGGCGCCCGGATTCCGCTACCGCATAACCATCGACCACACCAACGGCATCAACGCCTACACCTCGGTTGAACGCGACACAGGAACCGGTTTTGTCACCCTGATCGCCCCCTTTGACGCCAAGGCCCCAGCTGGACAGGCAGCGGTTCCGGTCAACTGGTTCCTCTCCTTCACCGGCTCCACCGGCGGCTCAAGCAACATCCATGAATTCGACAACCTGCGGGTCTGCTCAACCCAACCTCAGACCCTGCCCGCCTTGAACCATGTCCGCATCCTGCATGACGGGCAGGCGCTTACCTGCGCTGCGGAAAACATCACCCTGAAAGCATGCGCCGACGCCACCTGCTCTACACTGTACCTCGGCCCGGCAACCGTGGACTTAACCAATATTTCAGGCGCAAGCTGGTCATCTGACCCGATCACCTTCAGCGGGGGGCAGGCCACGGTCCGCCTCACCAAAAGCACCGCAGGCACAGTGACTCTTGGGGGCATAGTTACCTCCCCTGCGGCCGCCAATACAACTGCGGTCTGCTACAACGGCGCGAGCCAAAGCTGCTCGCTCACGTACACCCTTACTGCGGCGTGTTTCGATGCGGTGGAAACAGGCAGATCCGCCTCCACTCCCATTTATACCAAACTGGCGGGTACCGGTTTTCCCCTTGATGTGCTTGCCCTGGCAACGGGTTTCACCGGTCCGGTCTCTGTTGCCCTGGTTGACCCAACTGCGGCAACCGGAAATTGCAACGACTTCGGCGCCGGGCTGACAGCCGAGGCTGCCTATACCTTTCTTGCCGGAGACAACGGCCGGCGCACCTTCAATTTCAATTATCCGAACGGGGCAAAAAACGTTCGGGTTCGCATCCGCAATACTAGTACCAATCAATCCGCCTGCTCCTCGGACAATTTCGCCATCCGTCCGCGACAGTTGACGCTCTCCACCACAACGCCCCTCAATCCGGCAACAAATACCCTGAAGGCAGGTGCCAACTTCAACCTCACCGCCGCCTCCGGCGTTCCCTCAGGCTACACCGGCACTCCCACCACCGACCCCACCAAGATTGTGGACCACAACAGTATCGCCATCGGAGCAGGGCCACTGACCGGAGCTTTTGCCGCAGCAACCGGAGCCAACGCCATCGGCACCTTTCAATATCTTGATGTGGGCACCATCACTCTGCAGGCCAACGCCGTACTCGATGCGAGCTTTACCGCTGTCGATCAGGTAACTGGTCTGGTCGGGGCTGTTGATCACGGCACCGGCGGCGACTGCATAGCCGGAAGTTTCTCAAACACGCTGTCGGTCGGATATTACGGCTGCAATATCGGCGGCACGGCTCTTGGACCTCTGGGCCGTTTTTACCCGGACCACTATGAGGTGACTGCCAATCTCACCGCGGGCTGCAATGGTTTCACTTACATGGGTCAACCCGCCCTTGGCGTAACCCTTGGCGTCCAGGCCATGGCCGCCACAGGAACATCCCCGTTGCCACGCTACACCAGCGGTTATCCTTTTGCGGTATCCTTCAGCATCGTCGGAGACAACAACGGCACAGCCTTTGACCCGATCAACAACCGACTGACGCCGGACCTGCCCGCCTTCCAGTGGACCAGCGGCGCTTACTCCGGATCAGGAACCTACAGTTTTGACCGTGCTGCCAATCCCGATGGCCCGTACGATAATTTTAAACTCAAAATCATAATCACTGATACCGATGGCGCACAAATCACCAAACTGAACACCGCCCCCATTGTCGGGGTCAACTCCGTGCTTTCTCCTGCCACCAAGATCCGTTATGGCAGACTGCGACTCCCCAATGCCTATGGCCCTGAAACCGCGCCGCTTGCCATGACGCTCCAGGCCGAATATTTCAACGGCACCGGTTTTACCGTTAACACCCTTGACAACTGCACCAGCCTGCCCCTTGCCACCCGAATCTTCCTCAGTAATCCCGTTACTGCCGGAGGAGCGGAACAGCCCGGCACTGCCGCAATGACCGTCGGCAGCGCCACCACCTCGGCAACCATGACTAACACGCCTTTTGTAAACGGTGATGGCGGCCTTTCATTCAGCGCTCCCGGCGCGGGCAACACCGGCTATGTGGATGTGCGAGCTGACATCTCCCTCTATCCGTGGCTGCAATTCGACTGGGACAACAACGGCAGCATCGACACCAATCTCAATGCCCGGGTCAATTTCGGCATCTACCGCGGCAACGACCGGATCATCAACTGGCGGGAGATCATTCGCTGAGCCATGACCATGAATCTTTGCCCAGATAAAACAAGCCGGGAGCACGGCTTCACCCTGATCGAACTGGTGATGATCATAGTCATCCTCGGCATACTTGCCGCAACCGCTTATGTGCGATGGCCTGTCGGCATGGAGGAAGACGCTGCGGCAAATGAATTCCGGCGGGCTTTGCGGTATGCCCAGCACAAGGCCATGACCCGGCAGTTCACCAGCAGCGCTGCAGCATGGGGTATTGCAGTCAATGCAAATTCCAGCTACACCGTACAACGTATCGGTGGTGGCGAGATGGCTGAACAAACATATGTCAATCGATGCCTTAATTCCGAAAATCCCCCCCCATGCGACATCCCACTTGCCGGCGGGCCCATCTATTTTAACGGCATAGGGGAACCCTTGAATGCTGCCGGGAATCCAATCGCCGGCCCAACGATTTTCACCATCGGCGCGCCGCCAAACACCAGAACCGTTACGGTAAGCCCTGTTACCGGTTATGTGAACTGATTATGCAAGCCAGCATTCCCACAAAAAAAACATTGCCCAGCATCAAGGGCTTCACCCTGATCGAGATTGTCCTCACCATTGTCATCCTCGGGGCGGTCGCCGGCATCCTGGTTCCATTCTTCAACGCCATCGTTCACAGCCCGGACCCGGTAATCCGGGAGCGGGCAATCTCTCTGGGGCAGGCGATGATGGATGAGATAATGGCCAAGAAATGGGATGAAAGCACGCCGAATGGCGGCGGCCCGCTCAACACCACCGAATCGGCGCGCGGCACTGTTGCGGCCACGCCTGTCGGAAATCTCGGGTTCGATGCGGGAGAAAACAGAACCACCTATGATGATGTGGACGACTATCGCAGCATGCCTGCGGAAGTTGACAACTTTACGGATCAAAATGGCGCAGGTTTCAGCCTGCCCGGCTATCGTCGTCAGGTGGCCGTGGATTATATTGCCAGTTCCAGCGGTATCATTACCCAGGATCTTCCCGCCGTTTCCGTGAATCCAACAGACACCAAGCGGGTTGTCGTGACCATCACCTCACCCCTGGGCGAGGTTTTCAATTTCGTGGGTGTTGCCTGCAATATATGACATGCATATGAAAACCGACAACCAACAGAAGGACAGCTTGCACACATCAACGACACCATATTGCGGTTATCCGCCATTCCGGCGCAAGCCGGAATCAAGTATTCATAACGTTCTGGCCCCCGGCTTTCGCCGGAGTGACGACACGCTGCCTTCTCGCTTTTCTCTGCCAAACAACAGAAACAAAGAGAAAGGCTTTACTCTGATCGAATTGATTATCGTGGTCGTGCTGCTCGGAATCGTCGGAGTCATGGGCGCCAGTTTCATCAGCGAGGCGTTCAAGGGCTTTTTTGACACCGATATCCGCATGGAGATGTATGAAGAAGGCAAATCCGCGATGGTGCGGATGGAGCGGGAGATTCATATCGCCCTGCCCAATGCAGTCCAAATAAACGGCAACGGAATCGAATTCGGGGTAATCGATGAAAACAGTATGGCAAATGTCTTTGGCCAATACACGGAAACATCCCCCAGCGGCAGTGCGTCCATCACTGACCGGACAGCCGGCTTGCCGCTCAACACCCTGGTTTCCATTTACAATACGGAGTGGGCAATTTTCGCTAACGGCAGCAGAACATACCGCGTAACCAGCAACGGCACGAATCCCATGATTCTGGACCGGAACATCGGACCCGCTTCGCCGTATCATCGTTTTTATGCCGTACGTCCCGATGCGGTCCGCTTCACCATTGACGGGACCACTCTTTCCCGATCCACCGCAACAGTGGCTGCGGGCGCGACTCTCGGAGTCTTTGGCGGAAATCAGCCGTTGGCTCAGGACATCGTCCCCAGCAATGGGCTGCCCTATTTCACATACGATCCCGGCACCTCAACCCGGAACAGCGTAGTGTCCATCCATTTCGCCATCTCGCGCAACGGGGAAATCGTAAACTTCCACAAGGAGGTCCAGATCCGCAATGTGCCCTGAGTATCTTTTCCCCTTTGCCAACCGGCGCGGCATCGGCCTGATCACCGCGGTGTTCGCCATTGTCATCCTCTCTCTCTTCGGGTTGCTGCTCACCCGGTACACCGTGACCACCCAGATGTCCTCTGCCGAGGACTATATCTGGGCCCAGGCTCTGTACAGCGCCGAGTCCACCATGCGGCTGAATATTCTGAGAAACGATGGCGGCGGGTCCCTTCCAGCCAAGCCGGCGCTGGTGAATCCAGCCATAGGACAGATTCCCACAACAATCATCGCCGATGACTTCACGGCTGCGGCCACTCCGTCAACAATCCGGGTCCAGGCCATACACGGCACCGGAGTCAGTCGCACGGTGGAGGCGAAGTATATCCTCTAGTTGAGGCAATTTTTCCTTAACAACCCCTGATCCCTCCTCCCTGGCCCCATCCATCGCAAAAAAATAAAGAGTACTCCCCATTGCCCGCCGATTTTCCCCATGGTAAAAACTCCCGACTCAACTATAACCTGCTAAAAATATTGTTTTTTTTATCAAAATAGACATATCGCACCACCCTTTTACCAGGAAAAAATAATGGTCTTTTGATATTTTTCCCTAATAAAACAATATGTTATTTCTTTGATGTCAGGAAAATATATGATACAAAGAGATGATTTCTCTAGAGAGAATTGGCGAGAAGCGTTGTTGTACCTGAACAAACACCCCGGGACAGGAGGTTTTCCATTGCTTAGGCTTGACAACAAAGGCTTTACCCTCATAGAACTCATCATCGTCATCATTCTCCTCGGGCTCATTTCCGCCACGGCGATCCCCTACTATCTCAACATCCAGAAGGAAGCCAAAATCGCCGTGGTAAAGGGCAAGCTTGCCGCCATCCGCGGCGGGCTGGAACTGGCCCACGCCAAGATCCTCGCCTCCGGGGTCAATACCGGCCCGGACGGTGACAATCCCGACTGGCCTACCCTCGAAGAGCTGCAGTTCAACGAACTGCGCCTCAACACCCGGCCCGCGGCCTTGCAGGGGCTGCGCATTGTCCGCAGCGACCATTATTCCACCGAACAGAACCTGGCCCTGCCGCTCTGCAACCTGCCGGACCAGCCTCCCGGCATGTACGCCAACCCTTCCGGCGTTTCCGCGAAAAGCATTGCCGATATCCTGATAAGCCCCAGACGTGCGGACGAATCCACCGGTTGGGCCTATTACCCCGGCAATGAACGGGATGCCAACGGCCGGGGAGTCGACGCCATTTTCTATGTGAATGATGACCGGCCGCTCACCGACAACGTCGATTCCGCCGACAAACGACCTTCTGAGTGGTAATGCCGGTTTATTTTACAGAGTGATATCCTCCATTCGCCCCGAACCTGTCGAGGGGCAACACACACGCCATGATTATGGCAAACCGGAAAAAGCGGACGCGTGAGCAAACTTTACAACACCCTCGAAAAAATTCGCACCGGCGAACAGGGCATTTTTTCGAATACGAAATCAGACTCGGCCAAGGGTTTTGGCCCGAACGCGGATAAGTCCGGAAAGCGGAAGATTATCCTGCTGGGCAGTGCCGGCCTGCTTGTTCTCGCCTTGGCCGTATTTCTTGTCTTCTCTCAACGCAAAGACGCCCAACAGCCCGCCACCGGCGAAGCTCTCACCACCGACCCGGTCGCCCTGTCCGGGAGGACGGATCAATTCGTCTCGCCCGTTTCCCCGGCAGACGATTCCCAAAAAATCGCTCCGGTGCTCCCGGCTTCGCCCGCAGCATCCCCGATTGGAACAGATGATGACCTTTACCGGAAACTCAATGACACGGGGATTGACCTTGTCGAGAAAAACCAGCACTGGCAGGGAATCTATTTTTTTGAGCAGGCACGCAACCAGCAGCCGGAAAGGGTTGAGGCCCTGATCAACATGGCGGTTGCCGCAGCGGAGCTTGGGTTGCGCGCTCCGGCAAAAAGACTTTTCACCGAAGCCCACGCCCTTGTCCCGAACCACCCCCTGCTCCGCAAGAACCTTGATCTTCTCGGACAGGCAGACTTTTTCGATGATCAATGGGTCGCTTCCCTGTTTGCAGGCCCGGCCCTGCCCGGACAGGGCACAAAACCGCAATGATGAAGAGGACGGGACCACCCTGCTTATGAAGCTGCCCTTCAGCTCCAAAAAATATTTCGCCCTGACCGGCGACAGCGAGACCACCATGCTGGCCGAGATTTCGAAGTCTTCGTCCGGCACGGCACAACTGCATATTCTCGCCAAAACCGACAGCGCGATCACCGAGGATGTCACCATCCCCCGATTGCTCGCCGGAGCGGGCAATATCCATGGCCTGGTCTCCATGTCCCTGCCCCTTGCCTTTTTCGAAGTGATCACCACCAGCATCCCCGTCATGCCCGATGGCGCGGTCGGCAAGGCTCTGCCCTACCATCTGGCCAAGGCGCTGCACCGGCCGCTCAACGAGTTCATTTACGACTGGCAGGTCACCGGCCGCTTCAAGGATCGCCTCCAGATAACGGTATACCTGTTCCCTGCCGGGCTGTTTCATAAAATCCGCAGGGAATTCACCCGAAAACAGATCGAAATCTCTTTTTTTGAACCGGATGTTTTTGCTGCCTACTCCTTTCTTTTCCAGGAAAAAATGCTGTTGCCGAATGAAGCCTGCCTCTGCGTACTCCTCTGGCAGGACAGCGTTTCCCTGGGCGTGTATGAAAAAGGCAAACTCCCACTCATCCGCACGGTAAAAGCCGTGCAGCCCAGCGGGGAAATCAACCTGCAATCCTCGGTGGACATCGCTTTGCCATCCTCCGCCGATTTGCCGGAACTCACCGACGATCTGCTCATCCTCGATGAAGATCAGCCGCTCCGTGGGAGGCATACTGACGACCACATCGACACCGCTTCGATACTTGCCGATTTCTCCGTGGTGACTTCCAAAAACAACACGCGTTCCGGCGCCGAAGCCCCTTCATCCTCGGAGACGGAGCTTGCCGCTCCCGAGGATGAATCTGACAGCGCTTCCTGGCCAGAATATCTGCAGAGAATCCCCCTGGAAATTCTGCGCACCCGTGATTATTACGCCTCCATTCAAAAAGGCGCGGCCATCAGAAACATATTTGTCGGAGGAGCCGATGCCTTCTGGCAGGAACTTTCCGATAGCGGCAACAATCTTCTCGGTGTTCAGTGCAAATCCCTGACCGGCACCACCGGCACCCCGGATTGTTCCCCCTTGCTGCATGTCCTGGCCCTTGGCACGGGCGCGAGGTGGTGAGCCATGCTTGAACGAATCAATCTTGTCCCCCAGCTGCCCCTTGCCGAGAGGATCAAAAAAACTTCTCTGCCAGCCATCGGGCTCCTTCTGGCTTGTATTCTCATTTTCCTCGGCGCAAGCGACCGGATCCTCAAAACCAGGATCAGCTCGCTGAGCCGGGATATTGCTGCGGCCCAGCAACGTGCCGGGACAATAGCCGAAACCCAGGCAAGGATCGTGCTGCTTTCCGCCAGCGTCAAACAGCAAAAAGAGGAAAAAGAGCGGTTAAGCGGTCAGGCGGAAAAACTCACCGGAATTCAGGAACGGAAAAAACGTTTTTCCGCGATTTTAGCCGCCATTGCCTCGACCATGCCGCCTTCGGTGCGCTGCGAAAAGATCATTTTCCAGAAAGACGAGGGACAAATCACCGGCACCGCCGTCCAGTACCGGGAACTGCCAGCTTTTGTCAAAACGCTGGGCAATGATCCCCTCTTTGCCAACGTGATACTCCGCGACCTCGACCGCAGCCCCGACGCTAAGAAAGCGGACTTCACCTTTACCATTACCTTCCAGATGAAACGGGAGGCAACCCCATCATGAACTCCCAGCAACTTATCAGCATCGGGAACAAACTGAAGGAATGGTTTTTCCTGCTGAAAAGCGATCCCGAGGCTTTTGCCGAACTGAGGAAGCTGTGCCTCGGCATTCTCGCCTGCTTCGCAGTTCTCTATGGCGGATCGGCCCTGATTCTGGAGCCCCAGCAAAAAATGCTCGCCCAGAAAATCGCCCAGAAAATCGAGATGGAAAGCACAGCGCCTGCCCAGTTGGGCAGCGCTCTTGATGCGCAGGTTGCTCAGCTTGAGATCGAGCAAAAAAGCTTACGGGAACAGACTGAAACCCTGGCGCTGCAAATCAGGCTTATTGAAGAGCAATGGCAATCGCTGACAGACCGCGAACAATTCTCCAAAACCCTGTTCACCCTGCATGCCAACGCGCCCATCAGCATGGAAAACCATCTCCGGCAGATGAGCCAACTGGATGACCGCTCCGTCAACGGCTTCACCCTGAACACCGTGAATCTGGCAGGGGAAGTCGCTTTTCCGGTGCTTTACAGGTATCTGCAGTATATTGAAGGAAAACCGGAGATAGGCATTATCGAAGATCTTTCCGTAACACGCCAGACCGATGTCGGCTATGACCAGCAGGCCAAGGTGAAGTTCAGCATGGTTGTCGGCAGAACAACCCTGGACAAGCCATGATGAAGAAACGACGCATAACAATGCTCGGCGCGTTGCCGCTTGTCGCCGGGGGCATGCTTCTCGCAGCCCTGCTTTTCGCTCACGCCCTGCCGCTTCACGCAGCAGAACCGCAGATTCTCACGGTGCGGCCTGAAAAAATCGAGGCGGTCTCAGGCCCAAAGGCGGCCAGTGCGCCCCTGGCCAGAGACCCCTTCAACTGGAGCCGTGAACAGATCAGCTTATTCAAAAGCCGGGAACCGAGGGAAAAAAGCAATTCCATTGGCGGATTGACCCTCTCTGGTATAATCTGGGATAAGAGCAATCCCCAAGCCGTTATCAACGATCATCTGGTCACCAAAGGGGAAACGGTCAACGATGCGGTTATCCGGCAGATACTCAAGGATCTTGTAGTTTTCGAACAAAACGGCATCTCCCATGAACTGTGGCTTGAGTCCTCGCCAAGGCCCCTGCCCATGAAGGATAAAAAACACTGATGCGAATCCCTTTCCTGCACGCAATATTCTTTTCGGTTGTGCTTGTCCTGGCCCAGGGGCTGTGGTCGCCTTCCAGCCTGACCGCCGCCCAGCCCGCCCCGGAAAATGAGGCTCCCCTGCTGGATGTCCTGAAAAACTATCCCGCCTCCCTGCGCACGGAAAACCTGCAGGTCTCCCTGCTTTTGCGCGGCATGGGCCGCCAGGCCGGAATCAACATCCTGGTGGCGGACAACATCACCGACACCATCAACCTCGATGTGGAAAAGCTGAATCTGTACGAAGCGTTCCAAGTGATCATGGATGCCAAGCAGTTGCGCTACTACCAGAAAAACAATGTTATTTTCGTGGAGAAAAAGGCTGATTTCCAAGGACAGAACCGCGATCTTGCCAGCGAGCGGCTCTGCACCAAATTCGGCAATGCCGCCGCCTATGTTGACCAACTGAAGCCCCTCCTCGGACAAAACGGCTCGATCACCGTGACCAACCGCGGCAACTGCCTTGTCATTCAGGATCGGGCCGGGAACATCCCCCGGTTGCGTGATATGCTCATCGAATTGGACCAGCCCATTCCCCAGGTTCACATCGAGGCCCGTATCGTTTCCATTTCCAACGAGGCAAAGAAACAACTGGGCATCATCTGGGGCTACAACAACTACCGTGACGCCGCCGCGCTTGCCGACAAGATCAATCCGATCACCACCAGCGCCGTCCTTCCCGCCCTTGAGCCAACCACCAGCCTGGCTTTCGGCTTTATCCGGCAGAACGTCAACCTCAACCTGGAACTCCAGGCCATGCAGACCGACAGCCTGCTGGAAATCCTCTCCTCTCCCAGCGTGCTCGTTCTCGACGGCAAGGAGGCCGAAATCAAGCAGGGCAAGGAGGTTCCCTACGTGACCTCGACCACCACCACAGTCAACACCTCCTTCCGCGAGGCAAACCTCGGTCTCAAGGTCAAGCCCACGGTATTGCAGGATGGCTACGTTATCCTCGACGTCGAGGTCACCAACGACAGCGTTGACCAGACAACCTCCGGCGCAAGCGGCCTGTTGATCAACAAACAGGCGATCACCACCAACCTTTTCCTGGAAGACAAGGTCACCGTGGTCATCGGCGGCATTGTCCAGCAGAACAAGAGCAATCAAAACAGCAAAGTTCCCGGCCTGGGGGATATTCCGCTGCTCGGCTACCTTTTCAAGAATTCAAACAAGCGCGACGAACAGACCGAACTCATGGTCTTCATCACCCCCCGCATTGTCAGCATGACCCCAAAACAAAACGACGTGGCCGCGGTCAGAGACGAAATTTCTCCCTCTGCGCCCGCCGTCAGCCGCAAAGAGGAAACGCTCCCTGGTGAGGGTCCGTCAAAAATGAGCAACGGCAAAACGACTTCTACGCAATGAACCATCTTGAGTTTTTCGGACTGCAGGAAGATCCTTTCCGCATGACGCCGGACAGGAACTACTACTTCCCCACCAAGGGGCATGCAGCCCTGCGCGAAGTCATCCGCTACGGTCTCGAGGGAGACGAAGGCTTCATCATCGTCACCGGTGAAATCGGTACCGGCAAAACCCTTATGCTCCGCATGATGATGGATGATCTGCCCGACAGATTTGAAACCGCCCTGATCCTCTCGCCCCATCTTTCCCGCCAGGAGCTGCTCCTGGCCATCCTTCAGGACATCGGCCTTTCCGCTCCCACGGACCACACCGCCAGCCTCGACTCGCTTCTGCGCATCCTGAACGATCATCTCTTCGCCTTGGCGCAACAGGGCAAAAAGCTGCTCATCGTCATCGACGAAGCGCAGAATCTTCCTGATGAGAGTCTGGAACAATTACGCCTGCTCTCCAATTTTGAAACCGACACCCAGAAGCTTCTGCAGATCGTGTTGTTCGGCCAGCCGGAGCTGCGCGACAAGCTGGCCCAGACCAACATGCGCCAGCTTGTCCAGCGGGTCAGCATCATGGAGAACCTTTCTCCCCTTTCAAAACAGGAAATGGTCCGCTACATTCTCCACCGCTTCAAAAAAAGCGGTGTCTATGAAATGCCGCGCTCCTTTGCCACCACCGATATCCTCTGGCGTTCCACCAAGGGATACCCCCGCTTGATCAACAAGATCATGAGCAGGGCGCTCCTGGTGGCCTACGCCGAAAAAGAAACCCGCATAAGCCGCAAAATCGTTAGGGAGGCCGTGGCTTCCTTCAATACCCCGAGGCAGAGGAGATTTTTCCCCGCCGTTTTTCTCCGCTGGAGCACGGTGATTGTTTTTCTCCTTCTCCTCTCCTGGGGGATGGTCGTTCCTTCCGGCTGGCTTGCAAACTCCATCTCCTCCGACCGCGCAATACCCGTATGGTACGTTCAGGCCTCAACCTGGGTCACGGATCTGGCGGATGGCACCAAACAGGCAGTAGCGCCATGGCAGGAGCAGGGGATTGCCTGGTTCAACAGCATGATGCATGGCGATATTCAAACTGCCGAACAACCGGAACAGGTAGTGCAGACAATACCCCTGGCAGCCCCGCTTCCTCCTGCGCCTCCTGTTGCCGAGAGTGAAGGGGTTGATTCGCCCCAGGCTGTAAATCCTGCGGGAGAGGCTGCAAATCCCCTGAATGCCCCTTCGCCCTTCGGGACAGGACCGGGCTGAGGCAGCAGGAAACAAGGCGCTGCATGCACCACCAATAATCCGTCACCCCGGTGAAAACCGGGGTCCAGAAACTCGTTTGGATCTGGGTTCCGGCTTTCGCGGAACGACATGAATACTGCCGAGGCAGGGGCTTTCAGATCTCCGTTGCGCAAGAGACTCACAATGAACAACCATCACCTGCGGCACATCCGATGACGACACCACCGAAACGAAGAAAATTTGGCGACATTCTCGTGGAAGGCGGGCTGATCACGGCAACCCAGTTGCAACAGGCATTGGCCTACGGCAATGACCGCGACCTGAAACTTGGCGAGGCACTGCGCGAACTCGGCTTTGTCAACGATGCCGCCGTTGCCAACACCATTGCCCGTCAGTTGAAGATACCTTTCATCGATTTCACCCGGATCGTGGTGGACCCCGAGGTGGCCCAGATCATTCCGGAGGCGGTTTCCAGAAAGTACAAGGTCATTGCCCTTGGCAAACGCCCCGGCGAGGTGCTGGTCGCCTTTGCCGATCCGCTCAACATCTTTGCCGTGGACGAGGTCGGCCGCTATATCTCCGACAAGACCGTGGTCTGCGTGGGGATCGAATCGGAAATCGTCGCCGCCATGGACCGACTCTTCGCCTCGGCAAGAAAAACCGAACAGCATTTTGAAGACACCGGCGAAGAATCCGCCACGGTCAGCGCCATCAATGACATCCTGCTCAAGGCCGTGCGGCAGCGGGCCAGCGACATTCACATCGAGCCGGATCACGAGCGGGTGCGGGTCCGAACCAGGGTTGACGGCATCCTCCGCGAAGGAGGCACCTTCCCGCTGGAGATGCACCCCAACCTCATCTCGCGCATCAAGATCATGGCCCATCTCGATATCGGCGAGCGACGCAAGCCCCAGGACGGCCGGTTTGAAATGCCCATTTCCGGCAAGGAATTTGACGTGCGGGTCTCCATCCTGCCCTTGAGCGCCGGGGAAAAAGTGGTGATGCGCATGCTCGACAAAGGCACGGTGCGCTTCAACCTGCAGGAACTTGGCTTTGAGCCGTACCAGCGCGCCCTGTTCATCGAGCATCTTTCCAAACCCCACGAGATCATCCTGGTCACCGGCCCCACCGGCAGCGGCAAAACCACGACCCTTTACGGGGCGCTCAATTACCTCAACTCGGTGGACAAGAACATCGTCACCGTCGAAGACCCGGTGGAGTACGAACTGGCCGGAATCAACCAGGTGCAGGTCAATATCCGGGCCGACCTCACCTTTGCCAACTCCCTGCGCTCCATCCTCCGCCAGGACCCCGACATCATCATGATCGGCGAGATCCGGGACGCGGAAACCGCCGAGATCGCCATCCAGTCCGCCCTCACCGGCCATCTGGTGCTCTCCACCCTGCACACCAACGATGCGGCAGGCGCAATCACCCGACTCATCGACATGGGCATCCCGCCCTTCCTCATCGCCTCGGCCGTGGGATTGGTGGTGGCCCAGCGTCTTCTGCGGCTGCTCTGCCCCAACTGCAAGTCGGTCTTCACTCCGCCGGAAGAGCTTCAGGAAGCGCTGGGACTCACCTACGACGCGGCCCGCCGTTTTTACAAGCCGGTGGGCTGCAAGCAATGTGAAGGATCGGGCTACAAAGGACGAATCGCCATTTACGAAACCATGGTCATTTCCACGGCCATCGAGGATCTCATCCTCAAGAAAGCATCCAGCCATGAGATATTCCGTCAGGCCCAGAAGGAAGACCTCACCTCCCTGCGCCAATCCAGCATTGCCAAGGTCGTCAGCGGCCAGACCTCGGTGGACGAGGCCTTCCGCGTCACCATGGAGCTGAAGGAGTAGCCGGTGCCGATCTTTCGCTACGAGGCCATCAACTCCGCCGGTCGGGTTGTTTCCGGCACCCACCCTGCGGAAATCATGCAGGAGGTGGAGAACTGGCTGCAAAAAGGCGGCTTGAGCCCGGTGAACATCCAGGTTCTCTCCGAGCAGCAGTCCGCAGGGATACGATCAACCGACCTGGCCGCGCCAAGCCCGACGCTCAGCGAACGGCTCTTCGGCATCACCCTGGAAGACAAGATCCTTTTCTGCCGGCAACTGGCCACCCTGCTGGCCGCAGGGGTCAGCATCATCGAGGCCTTCGCCATTCTGTCCCTCCAGGTGTCCAACCCCATCCTGCGGGAGATCATCCTCTCCATGACCGCCGAGGTGGAAAGCGGCGCAAGTTTGAGCGATGCCGTGAGCCGCCAGCCCAAGGCTTTCAACGTGCTTTTCTTCAATATCGTCAAGGTGGGCGAGGAAACCGGCTCGCTGGACAAGGCCTTTGCCTATCTGGCCTCGCTGTATGAAAACGAAAAAGCGATAAAGGAACGGATCAAATCCGCCACCCGGTACCCGAAAATCGTCATCATCGCCCTCACCGGGGCCATTTTCTTCCTGATGGCTTTCGTGGTGCCGAAATTCGCCAAGCTCTTTGCCGCAGCCAAGGTCCAACTGCCCCTGGCCACCAGGATTCTCATGGGAACCAGCACCTTTGTTGCCGACAATGTCCTGGGGATCATCGGGGCAATGCTGGTTTTGTTCATCGCCTACCGGTTGGCCCTTGGCTCCCAGGAATTCGTGTACTTCCGCGATCGCCTGCTGCTCCGGATACCGATTTTCGGGCCCCTGGCCACCAAGATCTACATGGCTCGGTTCTGCCGGGTTTTTTCCGTACTCACCAGCAGCGGAATCAATATCATCAAAACCCTCCAGCTCTCGTCCAACGCCCTGGAAAATCTGGTGCTCTTCCGGATGGTCGAGGAAATAACCGCGGAGGTTGAGGAAGGCGTCAACCTGCATGAGGCCATGGCCAAACACCACGCCATCCCGCCCATGGTTCCGCAGATGATCGCGGTGGGCGAGCAGTCGGGCAAGCTCGACGAGATGATGGAAAAGGTGGCTGATTATTACGATCTGGAAAGCGATTACACCATCAAAAACCTTTCCACCCTGATCGAACCCATGCTCCTGCTGGTGCTGGGCACCATCGTCGGCCTCATCGCCCTGGCCATCTTCACCCCCATGTGGGACATGCTGCAAGTTGTCAGAGGAGGAAACTGAATCGGAAAATACAGACTGTGCATAGCGCAACCCACTAAAAAAACATGATAATCCGGCAAAAAATGATTTGACTGGACATTGCCAAACCGAGTAAGGAAAAAACAGTAACCATAACCATTCACAAGGAGAACGGTATGAAGAAGAATCTGGCGGGAAATGAAAAAGGTTTTACTCTGATCGAGTTGATTGTGATCATTGTTATTCTGGGCATTCTGGCAGCGGTTGCGATTCCTAAGTATCAGGATTTGACAAATGAAGCGAGTAGTGCCGCAGCTGAGGGTGTGTTGGGTGCAGCCCGTGGGGCCGCAACCATCAACTTTGCTAAAAATCTTGTAACACCCGGCTCTGTAACTCCAGTCGATGCAGCTAATGCTCAGCGTCTTGTAGATCTTATAGATACAGACTACATACTGACAGTTTCCGGAAATGAAGTCACTATACCTGTCGGCGGGAAAAATTACGTCATGCTCATTACCGTCGATGAATCTGCAACAGCAATACCGCCAAGGCCAGCAACAATCACAAAAAAAGGTGCCGCTGGCACTGGATGGCCTGAGTAAATATAACTTAGTATTTGTTACAACATAAAAAAAGCGGCTCCTCAATGGACACCGCTTTTTTTATGTTCATTACAAACTAGGCTTTATCACCACATGCTTTTTGTAAAAAAAACACCTTTCATCCTCCTCCTGTTTATCACCTTCACCGGTCCTCTCTCTTTTTATCCCGGCCTCAGTGACTTTGCCAACCTCCCTCAGCGCGTCGCAATCGAGACAGGGGGGCTTCTTCTTATTCTTTTTTGGCTGGCAACCCAGGCGACAAATGACAATTCACTTATCCAAAGGTTGCCTTTCTTCACCTTTACTTTTCTTGCCTTTCTCGGATGGTCGCTGTTCACTGCCGCCCTGGCTCTCAACCCCCATGAAAGCTGGGAAATCAGCCGACAATGGATAATCGCTTTCCTATTCTTTCTCCTCATTTCGCAAATCGCGGTCTCTTCACTCCAAAGGCGCCAAATTCTGATCGCTCTATTCAGCGTCGCCTTTCTGGTCGCCGTTTTGGGCATCTGCCAGCATCTTTTCGGGTTTTCATTCATCCCGCAGCTTGCCCCGCCTGCCGCGAACTATGCCAATAAGAACATGGCAGTCCACTTCATTGTTCTGCTCTTTCCTGTGGGAGCCTTTCTTTTTCTGACCGCGCAAAAAAATACCACTGCCTGGGCCACGGCCCTTATGCTCAGCCTGGTCGTCGTCTATCTCATCTACACCCAAACCCGGGCCGGATGGCTGGCCGTCACCTGCCAGAGTTTATTGTTTGTTGTATTGTACAAGACAACCCGGCTCGACCTCGCCCCTCTCTGGTCCAGGCAAAAGAAATGGGCACTGATTACGGGAGTCTTTATTGTTCTGTCCATGATGAACATTGGCCCCGCAGGATTCACCCCCGGCTACGAAGCAGTCGGGCTCAGGGCAGCCTCCATTGCCTCCATCCAGGGCAATCATGCCCGTTTCGCCATCTGGGCCGACACCATCTCCTTGATCAAACAGCGTCCGCTGCTCGGGGTCGGGCTGGGAAACCTGAAAGTTCATTTTCCATCGGTACAGAAGGAGTCGCTTTTCCTCTATACCCAGTACTTGAAAGACGCCCATAACGATTATCTGCAAATTTGGGCGGAACTGGGGCTTGTCGGGCTGAGCCTCTTTATAATTTTCATCGCTTCGCTGGGAGTATTTTTTTTCAGAACCCATAAGGAATGCAGCGGAAATCTTCCTCGTACACTGGAACTTCATGCCATTGGCTTATCTCTGGTGGGGATCGGCATCAACGCACTGTTCTGCTTTCCGCTGGAACGAATGATCCCGCTTTTTACCATCATGGTCATGCTTGGGCTTGTCGCTTCCCTTGCCCGGGAGGGCAAGCCCGACAAATCGATCCATATCCCCAAGCGCTTTGCAGCCTATGTTGGAATCGTTCTCCTTGTATTTGCCCCGATCATGGTGGTGGACAACCTCAAGGCCGTTGCCGCGGACCATTTCTCTCTCAAAACCTGCGTGGCTACGGTGGAAGAAGACTGGCAAGGAGTCATCGCTTCCGGCACCAAGGCCCTGCATTATCAGCCCAACGATGTAACGCCTCACTCATACATCGGTACAGCCTATCTGGCACAGAAAAACTACAGCAAAGCGTTGCCCCATCTCCTGGCCATGCTGGATAAATTCCCCTACCACTACATCACCCTGCTCAATACCGGAACTGCCTATTACAGTCTGCACGATTACCATAAAGCACAACACCACTTCGAAAAAGCCATAAAAATCGTACCGATAACAGGGGAAGCACACATGCGCTTGGGCAAAGCGCATTGGAAACTCAAGGAATATCCAAAAGCCCTGGCTGAATTTAACCAGGCCATCCTGTTGGACCCTCCAAAAAAATCAGCCTATCTTTACAACCTCGGCCTGGCTGAAAGGGAACTGGGCCACGTGCCTGAGGCGATTGCCGCTTTTGAACAGGCAATTGTTGCGGACACCAGCTTTGCCCTCCCCCACAAAGAACTGACCATAATCTACCTGCAGCTTAAACCCGACCAAACCCGCGCCGAGTATCACGCCAAACTCTTTCGGGAGCTTTCTCAAACTCCCTCTGATTCCGGCCAATAACACTTGACAAGCCGCCCAGTCCTTAATACTGTTAGTCCATCCTAAAAATATTTTAAAAATTCACAAGAGGAGCATCCTGACCGCCGGACTCCTCGCTATCCTCTTCCTTATCCCACGCACAGAGGACACCAGACCAAGCACATGCCGACACCCAAACGACTCAGCGCCAGCCTGGAAGACTATCTGGAAACCATCTACCACATCATTGCTGAAAAGCAGGTGGCCAGAGCCAAGGAGATCGCCAGCGCGCTCAAGGTCAGCCGCTCTTCGGTGACCGAAGCATTCCGCTCCCTGGCCCAGAAGGGATTGATCAACTATGCGCCCTACGAGGTCATCACCCTCACCCCTGCCGGCAAGGAAATGGCCAAGGACGTTATCCTGCGCCATAAGGTGCTGAAAGATTTCTTTATCAAGGTTCTGGCTGTGGGAGAAAAAGTGGCGGAAGAAGGGGCCTGCAAGATCGAACATGCCGCGCCCAAGGAAATCATCGAACGGCTGACCCAGTTTGTCAGTTTCATCGAACAATGCCCCCGGGGCGGCAGCGACCTCATTGCAGGGTTCAGCAAATACTGCCAGACCGGAAAAACCGACAAGCGATGCAAGGAATGCATTACCCACTGTCTTGAAAAATGATGGGCTGGGATCAACAGAAAAAAGCCCAAATATGCTTCGACAGGCTCAGCATGACCGGAAGAAACTATACTTATTCACGACAACTACCGTTCGCCCTGAGCCCTTCGACAAGCTCAGGAGAGCCCTGTCGAAGGGAGCTTCTCTCTTTTTATAGAAGCTCTTCCATTACAGGAAAACAGTGTCGCAAAAAGAAATAATCGTTGAATTTGCCCGCACAAGGCGACTTCAACAAAAATAGAAATTATGGCAAACTGGAATTCACAGACGCACTACTCAGGAGACGAACAAGCACATGGACGGCACATATTCTGAAGGCTGGTTTACGCACCCCAATCATGGACTGATCAGGATTTTCTTTAAAAGCGGAGAATGGGTGTACCAGTGTTACTCCCAGAACGGCCAGAAGGCGCTCTCGAAAGAACGCCCCCTGGACAGTTGGACCTGGGCCTTGAGCGATGCAACGCACAAGGATTACGGTCAGGGCTGATCCCGGCCCTCCGAGGTCTTAGGAGAGTTTCCCCAGGGCCTCGGACAACCGCTTCATTCCTTCCTCAATGGTCGCCATGGCCGTGGCAAAGGAGAAGCGGATAAAGGCATCCGCTCCGAAAGCCGCACCCGGCACCGTGGCCAGCAAGGCCTCATCAAGCAGATAATCCGCAAGATCAACCGAATTTGCCATCACTTTCCCGTTGAAGGTCCGGCCAAAATAGGCGGACATGTTCGGGAACACGTAAAAAGCACCCTTTGGTCGCACGCAGGTTACACCGGGAATATTGCCCAGGGCATCCATGATGAAATCAAGGCGCGGCACAAACGCGTCCCGCATCATGAGCGGGAAGTCCTGAGGTCCGCTCACTGCGGCCAGCGCCGCCTTCTGGGAGATGGAGGTAGGGTTGGAGGTGCTCTGGCTCTGAATCTTGTTCATGGCCCCGATAATATGCTTTGGCCCGGCGGTATAGCCGATGCGCCAGCCGGTCATGGCAAAGGACTTGGACACGCCGTTGAGCACCAGGGTCTGGGCTGCCAGCCGCTTGTCCACATCCAGAATATGCGGCAAGGTTCCGTCGCCATAGACAATGGTATCGTAAATATCGTCGGAGATGATCAGCCACTTGTTGGCCAGGGCCAGTTTCGCCACCGCTTCCAGGGCCTTGGCGGAAAACACCGCGCCGGTCGGGTTGGAAGGGCTGTTCAGAATAATGGCCTTGGTTTTCGGCGTTGCATACCGGGTAAGCAGTTCCTCGCTCAGGTCAAAATCATTTTCCTCGGAAAGGGGCACTTCCACCGGAGTGGCTCCGGCCAGCAAAACGATGGGCGGATAGGAGACCCAGTACGGGGTCGGGATCAGCACTTCGTCTCCGGGTCCGAACAATGCCTGGGCCATGTTGTAGAGCCCGTGCTTGCCGCCGCAGCACACCTGAATCTGATCGGGCTCATAACTCCACCCCTTGTCCTGCAACAACCGCTGGGTAATTGCCTCCCGCAGTTCGGGGATGCCCGGCACAGCGGTGTAACGGGTGAACCCTTCGTCAATGGCTTTTTTCCCGGCCTCGCACACATGGTGCGGAGTGTCAAAGTCGGGCTCGCCCACGCTGAAATTGAGAATGTCAGCGCCCGCCGCCTTCAGGGCCTTGGCCTTGGCGTTCACGGCAAGGGTGGGAGAAGGCTTGATCTGCTTGACCCGTTGTGCAAGAGTAATAATTTCCGCTTCCATTTTCTTTCCTTGTAGTGGCGTTTGCAAAAAAGCTTTGGCAGTCACCGCGCCAAAGCCAACCCAAATCAATATAAAACCGTTTTTAAGGTCAAACCGTTGGCAGGCGCAGTCGCTCCGGCCAGGGTCCGATCCCGGGCCGGCAAAATCTCCTGAAAATCATCAGGCGTCAATCGCTTGCGGCCCACAGCAAACAAGGTGCCGACAATGTTGCGCACCATATGCCTCAGAAAACCGTCCCCGGCGATGGTCAAACGATACAGCCGCGAATCTTCGCCTTCCTCATCAAGAGTGGCGGAAAAGATGGTCCGCACAGCGCCCCTGCCCCCGGCGATGGACTGGTCGCGTGAGCCAACAGCCTCAAAGCTGCTGAAATCATGGGTTCCGATCAGCATCGGCAAACAGAGCCGCACAGCCTCACAAGCAAAAGGGCCCCGTACATGCGCGGCATACAGCCGCAAACAGGGGGGCATGACCGCGGCGGTTACGAAAGAATAAACATACACCTTGCCGGTGGCATTAAAACGCGCGTGAAAATCACGGGCAACATCTTCAGCGTCAAGCACCCTGACCGCCTCGGGCAGCATGCTGTTCAAGCCCTGCACCAGACCGGACAGCGGGATATTCGACTCGGTGTGAAAGCTTGCCGTCATCCCCTCGGCATGCACTCCGGCATCTGTTCGCCCGGCTCCATGCAAAACAACCGTGGCCTGGGTCATGCGGCCGATAGCCTCTTCCACGATCTGCTGAATGGTGGGGTGGCCAAGCTGTCTCTGCCAGCCGGCGTAGTCAGTCCCGTCATAGGCCAGGATAAGCTTGATGTTTCTCACAACGCCATCCGGTCAACCATTCATTCGCTCCGCGTGCGCGGAGGGGACAATCGATACTCTGTCACAGATTGAGCCATGTTTTTCTGTCCCGGTCAACAATTACCTTTACGGAAAAAAAGGAACGATTCGAAGCCCGGTGCTCTCGGGAAATCCGCACATGAGATTCATGTTCTGCACGGCTTGGCCGGAAGCGCCCTTGACCACGTTGTCTATGACGGAGACGATGATAACCCGGCCGGTGCGCGGATCAAACTTGCTGCCGATATCACAGTAGTTGCTGCCTCGAACAAACTGGGTCGCGGGATACTGGCCGGTCGGACAGATCCGGACGAATTCCTCATCCCGGTAAAAATCCTGATAGAGTTCGGTCAGCCCGGAAAGTGTTTTGGCGGCTTTAGCGTAAATCGTGCTGAGAATTCCCCGGGACATGGGCACCAGATGCGGAGTAAACGAAACCGTCACCGGTTTTCCGCACATACCGCCCAGCTCCTGCTCGATTTCCGGGGTATGCCGATGCTCGCCGACCTTGTATGCCTTGAAGCCGTCGGCCACTTCGCAGTAAAGCGCCCCTGTCTGTGCCGCCCGGCCTGCCCCGGAAACTCCGGATTTTGAATCGATGACAATGGTATCGGGGTCAATGAGACCGGCCTTGAGCAGAGGCGCGAGGCCAAGAATAACGCTGGTCGGATAGCAGCCGGGATTTGCGACCAGCGAGGTATTGCATATCGCGGCCCTGTGCAGCTCCGGCAAGCCATACACCGCGGTGGACAGCAGATCTTTCGCGCTGTGGGCCTGATACCACTGTTCATAGACCGACGCGTCATGGATGCGAAAATCCGCGGAAAGATCGACAACCTTTTTGCCCGCGGCTATCAACTGCGGCACGATATCCATGGCGGTCTGATGGGGAACCGCGGTGAAGAAAAAATCCGCCCGGTCGACAAGAGCCTCGACCGGAAGATCTTCGCAGAGAATATCCGCCCTGGACTGCAAAGCCGGGAAAACATGGGAAAGGGGCTTTCCGGCATATTGCCGGGAGGTGGCCACGGTCAGCTCCACCTCGGGATGATTGCACAATATCCGGGCAAGTTCCGCCCCGGTATACCCCGATGCTCCGACAATGCCGATCCGTACCATCTCGTTCTCCAATCAGTGTGCAACCGTTCGGTTGCCTGACAGCAAATGATCACAAGCGCTGCATCGCGCCCTGTAATCGTCGGCGCTTGAAACAGGCCAAAAAAAATCAGGGGAAGAGCGATGAGCGCCTTCCCCTGATGAGATACACAATAGAGTCCGTGGTATTGACAAGCCAATACCAGAGAACGATTAACGCTTGGAGAACTGGAATCTCGCTCTGGCCGACTTCTGGCCATATTTTTTCCGCTCTTTCATGCGCTGGTCACGGGTAAGAAAACCCGCTTTTTTCAAAGCGCCCCTGTGCTCGGGATCGACGATCAGCAGAGCCCGTGAAATCCCATGCCGCAAGGCCTCGGTCTGGGCGATCTTGCCGCCGCCGCTCAAGGTGGCGAGAATATCGAATTTTGACGCGGTGTCCGTCAAAGCCAGAGGCTTTGCAACCTTCTGCATGTAGTCAAAGCCACCGCCGAAATATTCGGCCACGCTCATCTTGTTGACCAGGATGTTTCCGGAACCCGGTTTCAACCATACTCTGGCTACAGCGGTTTTTCTTTTTCCGGTTGCGTAAAAACTATTTTCTGCCATGTTCAAGCTCCAATATCCTGTTTTTTAAAAAGCAGGATTTTATAATTCCAGAGACTGAGGCTGCTGGGCGGCGTGGGGATGCTCCGTTCCGGCATATACCTTTAATTTCTTCAGTTGATTCCGGCCCAGGGTATTCTTGGGCAGCATCCCGCGAACAGCCTTGCGCAACAACTCTTCCGGCTTCTGCTCCAACATAACCTTGGCGGTCTTTTCCTTCAAGCCGCCCATAAAACCGGTGTGATGGCGATAGACCTTGTCGTCCCACTTCTTGCCGCTCAAACGAACCTTGTCCGCATTCACCACAATAACGAAATCACCGACATCCTGGAATGTGCAGTAATTGGCCTTGTGCTTGCCGCGCAGGCGGGTGGCAATCTCGGAAGCTAAACGACCAAGGATCTTATCCTGAGCGTCAACAATCAGCCACTTGCGCTCAATATCTTTGACCGGGGTCAAATATGTCTTCATTTCAATGCCCTCGCGAAACTAAAAAAGAATATGACAATATAAGTCAAAATGGCCCGTTCTGCCATGAAAAAATGCAGGACGGGCTGTCGGTCAATGCAAACAGGCCCGAACAATCGAGCCTCTATCAAAATATGGAGCGGGAAACGAGATTCGAACTCGCGACTTCAACCTTGGCAAGGTTGCACTCTACCACTGAGTTATTCCCGCTCATTTTCAGCACTGCGAAAAACGCAAGATGTATAACAATGCGGGAAAGGCTTGTCAACAAAAAACCGGTCCGCACGGGATAATTTTGTCCTGCGACGCCCTATGCCCTTCCTTGCGCCTAAAAGATCTATAATAATTTGTTATTACAATCTTTTCTCCGAACGATACGGGGATTCCTATTGCCTGAAGCCGTCCGATCTTGGTATAAACAAACATTCATCTTTTTTTGACGCATCATTTCTTTAACCGTCGATACCGGCGTACGCATTTCCAGCCGGACAAAAGCAGGAGTAGACCATGGCAGCACCCAAAGCCCGCCGGAGCGAAGTGAAACGCAAGACCAAAGAAACCGACATCATCCTCTCTCTTGCCCTTGACGGCACAGGCAAAACACAATGCGCTTCAGGCGTGCCTTTTATGGATCACATGCTCACCCTGTTTGCCGTGCATGGTTTTTTTGATCTTACCATCCGCGCCACCGGAGACACCGAAGTTGACGCGCACCACACAGTCGAAGATCTGGGAATCTGCCTGGGCCAGGCCCTGAAAAACGCGCTGCGGGATTTTGGCGGCATCAAGCGCTACGGATTCAGCGCGCTTCCTATGGACGAAACCCTTGTCCGGGTTACCCTTGATTGCTCCAACAGACCGTATCTTCACTACGGCGTTCCTTTTCTCGAACAAAAAGTCGGCGATTTCGACACCCAGCTGGCCAAGGAATTTCTTCGCGCCTTTTCCCTGCACGGAGGCCTGACCCTGCATGTTGAAATGGCCCACGGCGAGAACACCCATCATATACTTGAAGCGATCTTCAAGGCCCTTGGCCGAGCCCTTGACGAGGCAACCACTGTCGACCCCCGTGCCAAAGGCCCAGTTTCATCCAAAGGCTCTTTATAATTTTTACTCTGGAGAAATCATCGTGAAATATTGCAAACCGTATTCCATTTTTCTTACCGCCCTGATCGCGCTTGTCCTGCTTTCCGGCTGCGCGCGGACAACTGCCCAAGGACCGTCGCAGGAATTGCTCCCGCTCAAAACAATTCTTGTGCTCCCCGCTGAAATCATCACAGCCGGCCAGAGCGGCCGCACGCCCAAAGAAGCGCAACAGCTTGAAAAAGGGCAAAAACTCTTCGACACAATGCTCGCGGAATATTTTACCGGCAGGGATGATATCGCCCTGCTCACTCCTGGCCAACGCGATGCGCTTGATAACGACATGACCCGCTGCCGGACAACCGCGGCCGTGACCATTTGCCGGACCAACAAGGCCGATGCCGTCCTCCTTTGCACTCTGCAGCGCTTCACCGAACGGGAAGGCACCGAATATTCCATCGTCAGCCCGGCCTCCGTCACCTTTGACTACAAACTCATCCATGCGGAAACCGGTCAGATTTTATGTTCCGGCATTTTCAACGAGACACAGCAGCCCCTGCTGTCTGACATGTTCCAGTTCTTCAAAAAAGCGAAACGGGGAGTGAAGTGGCTCAGCGCCGAAGAACTTGCCCGCGACGGAATCAAACAAAAACTTTCCGACTGCGCTTACCTGAACAAATAAACCCCGTGTCCGGCATCCCCAAGCAGCTCAATCACCTTGTCGGTCGGGCCATGCATCTCTACCAGATGCTGGCCGATGGCGACAGGGTGATGATTGCCGTTTCAGGAGGCATCGACAGCCTGGTGCTGTCCTGGCTCCTGAAGGAATGGCGGCGCAAGGCCCCTATCCGCTACGAACTTTTGGCAGTCCATCTCGACATGGGATTCGGCGGCGTTGAATACGATCTGGTCCGCGACCAGATCAAGCGCCTTGATCTTCCCATGCTGCTTGAACGGACCGATTACGGACACAAGGCGCTGGTGGCCGAGAATGGCAAGAGCGGCTGTTATCATTGCGCCCGTCAACGCCGCAACCGGCTTTTTTCCCTGGCCGAAGAGCATCGCTGCAACAAACTCGCCTTCGGACACCACCAGGAAGACATAATCGAAACGTTTTTCCTCAATCTTTTCTACGGAGGCAATCTCAGCGCCATGGCGCCGAAACAGGTTTTGTTCGGCGGAAAACTTGCCCTTATCCGCCCCTTTGCCATGGTCGAAAAAAAGCGCATCGTCGAATTGGGGCAGACCCTGGGCATCACCCCCGTTGCCAACCCATGCCCTCTTGCCGCAGATTCCCGCAGAGAAACAATCCGGAACTGGCTCACCCCCCTGTATGAAACGGATCCGGCTCTCAAGGCTACCATCTTCGCAAGCCTCGGAAACGTCAGAACCGATTATCTGCTCACTCCGCTGCCGCCTCTGGATCTTTCTTCTCCTCATTCTGCTGCCAGAAAATAAGCACGTACTTTCCGCACCTCATCCGGACCCGGCAAAGTTCATCCTCCCACATGGCGCCTATCCGCATTCAGCGAATTTACCCTTGACCTGAGCCTAACAATCAAATACCATCTTGAGACATGTACATGTTAGGCGCACATATTCCGCGCCTCCAATGACCATGCGGGTGCGTGGCATATTATTCATTTTTTTTCGGAGGAAACCCATGATAAAAATTCTTCTTTCAACGCTATGCGGGTGCTTGTGCTTGGCGGCAGTTGCTTTTGCCGCCGTGGATATCAACACGGCCACGAAACAGGAACTCACGGGGCTACAGGGCATTGGACCTGCAAAGGCACAGGCCATTGTCGAGTACCGGCAAAAAAACGGCCAGTTCAAATCAACAAAAGATTTGTCAAAGGTGAAAGGAATCGGAGCAAAGATCGTGGAAAAGCTGGGCGGGGAGATCACGGTTACAAAATAAACGCCGACAAACCGCCATGCACCCCATCAGCACCGAAAAGAAAAGGATTACCAATGATCTTCAGCCGTTTTTCTCACGTCACGCGGGCAAATAAGGCATTGTAAAAGCACGCGTGATGAACCGATTGACGCATGGAACCCATGCAGTGGCAGAAATTCGACAATAATCGAAAAAAAAGAACAACCCGGGGGGCAAAGGAAAAATCATTTTCCCCTGCCCCTCGGCTTCAACTATCTGTTCAGCAATCTGGCCATGTCCTTGGCAAAATAGGTGATGATGATATCAGCTCCTGCCCGCCTGATGCTGAGCAGGCTCTCGTGCATGACCTTCGTTTCGTCGATCCAGCCGTTGGCCGCGGCAGCCTTGATCATGGCATACTCGCCGCTCACATGATAGGCGGCAATGGGCAGATCGAACTCATCCCGCAAACGGCTGACCACATCAAGGTAGGTCATGGCCGGCTTGACCATCAGGATATCAGCTCCCTCTTCCACATCGAGGGTCGCTTCCCGCAGCGCCTCGCGGACATTCGCCGGATCCATCTGATATGATTTGCGATCCCCTTCCTGGGGCGCGCAGTCTGCCGCATCCCTGAAAGGTCCGTAAAATGCGGAGGCATATTTAACGGCGTAGGACATAATCGGCACCATGGGGAAATTGTTTTCGTCAAGAATCCCCCGAATCTCTGCAACCCGGCCATCCATCATGTCCGAAGGCGCGACCATGTCGGCGCCTGCCTGGGCATGGGAAAGCGCCACCCTGGCAAGCACTTCCAGCGTGGAATCATTGTCCACCACCTTGTCGATCAAGATGCCGCAATGCCCATGACTGGTGTATTCGCACAGGCAGACGTCGGTACAGACCGTAAGGCTGGGGGCTGTGTTTTTCAGTTCCTTGATGGCCCGCTGGATAATGCCGTCTTTGGCATGCGCACCGGAGCCTTTGGAATCCTTCTTGTCAGGCAGACCGAACAGGATGACCGAGTTCACTCCCAGCCCCATGCACTCCTTGGCTTCCTTGGCCAACTGGTCCACTGAAATCCTGAATACCCCGGGCATGGAGGGAATCTCTTCCCGAACGCCTTTGCCCGGCATAACAAAAAGCGGGTAGACAAGATGGGCCGGAGAAATGCCGGTCTCCCGGACAAGAGCCCGGAAATTTTCGTTCTGTCTGAGCCTGCGGCCCCTGTAATCAGGAAAAATCATGATCCATTCTCTCCTTGTCTCCGCTGGGGAAAATTTCCCTCCAGCTCCTATTCGACTTTAAAGGTTTTCCCCACCAGCGTGTTGATATACCGTTCCGGCAAATCGACACCCTCCCTGGGCACAACCACCTGCGTAATTCCTTTTTTCTGGCCCATGAGCCGCAGACCATATTCCATGGCCTGCAAAATCTTGGCGCACGAAGACCGAATGGTTTCAGGATTCCGCGGCTCCCGGCTCAGCAACTGATCAACAGCCTCTTCGCTGAAAGTCACTCTGACTCCGCATTTTTCACTGATCTCCGCCTCCGAGGCATGGATGGCTTGAACCAGCCGGATAAAGGTGTCGCATACATCCCGGGGATCCACATCCTGGTCCTGACTTTCCTTGGCCATGAGCTGCAAACGTTTTGGGGTGGTGAGCACCTGATGGTCTTCAAGGTAATTGCCCATCCGCTTCAGAATAAATCCGGTCAGCCGCTCAAATTCCAGAGCTTGCAACTCCCCAAAACGGGCTTTATGACGAGCCTGCACTTGGTCATCAGCCAGGAGCCCTTCAAGGACCTGGGCAGGCGAGCGAACCATCTCCACATCCACCACAAGATAACGAATGCTGGTGGAAGGCAGCTTTTTTTCATAGTGGAGAAGAATTTTCTCCATGACACTTACCAGCCCTCGAGCCCCGGTTCGTTCGAGCTTGGCCAGCCTGGCAATTTCGCGGAGCGCCGTATCTTCAAACTGCAGATGTATTCCGTACACCCGGAAATCCTGTTTCTTGGCAACGACAACGGAACTGTTGGGATTGGCCAGGATTTCAAAAAAATCATCCTCGCTCAGCTCATCAAGCACGGCGATAACCGGAAGACGCCCGACGAACTCGCTTTCAAAGCCGAACTCGACAAGATCCTCGGCTTTTACCTGCTTGAGAAAACGTCCACCGGTTTTCACCGAGGAAACCGAACTCTCAAAACCCATGGATTGCTGCTGCACCCGTTTTTTAATGATATCTTCCAGCCCGGCAAAGGCACCGCTCATGATAAAAAGGATATTTTTAGTATTGACCAGATGGCGCTCCCGCTTGCCGGTTGCCCGATACTGCTCGATGGCTTCTATCTGCGAGACCGGATCGTGGGGGACCTTGAGCTCGACCTCGGTCTCCTCCATGGGCTTGAGCAGAGCGCGCTGCACCCCGCTGCGGGAAACATCCGCCCCGATCCTGAACGGGCTTGAAGCTATTTTGTCAATCTCGTCCAGATAAATAATACCGTACTGGGCCCGCTCAATATCCCCGTCCGCCTCCCGGACCAGGTCGCGGACAAGATCCTCGACGTCCCCGCCCACATAGCCGGTTTCACTGAATTTGGTCGCATCCCCCTTAATAAAAGGCACACCAAGATGGCGGGCGATCAGCTTTATGAGGAAGGTCTTGCCGACCCCGGTCGGTCCCATCAGCAAGACATTGCTCTTGATCTGCCCCATGTTGCGCCGTGCCAGCCTGGGGTTGGCAACGGCGTAGCTGATCCTGTTAAAGTGGGTGCAGATCTTGGTGGCGAGTATGGCCTTGGCCTCATCTTGTCGCACCACATACTCGTCGAGATAGGCAATGAGTTCTTCAGGATTGGTATCGAAATGAAACGCGGCCGCTCCGCCCGCCGCCGGAGGGGGCGTTTCGCCTTCCTCGCTCTGGGGCATCGGCAGCAGACCGCTGGAGACGATCTTCACCTTCTTTCCGTACTTTTTTGTGAGGTACTCCCCTATTTCCTTTTCCAGCTCTTTCTGATTGGGAAGGCTGGTATCATGTTCGCCCATGGCGCATCCTCTCAAGTCGAGAAAACAAGCAGCTACTCTTCGCCCAGTGACAGAGACTTCATCTTTCTATGAAGATGACTGCGCTCCATGCCTATTTGTTCCGCCGTCTGGGAAATATTCCCTTCATTACCGGCAAGACGGGCCTTCAGGAAATCCCGTTCAAAAATCTTTTTAGCCTCTTTATAACTCAAGGCATGGTACTGCGTTTCCAGATCGCCGACCGATGATGCGTCTGCCCCCGGAGCAATTCCAAGCAGCTGCCCGACCATTGCCTCGTCAACCGTTTCCGCAGAATACATTATCATGACACGTTCGACAAAGTTGCGCAGTTCGCGAACATTTCCAGGCCAGCCATGCTGCATCATAAGCTGCAGCGCCTCTGGGCTGAACTTTTTTACCCCCAATCCTTTTTTTGCATTGTCCTTAACGAAATCAGCGACCAGCAGAGGAATATCCTCCCGCCGTTCCCGAAGCGGCGGCACCTGGATAGGCACCACGTTAAGCCGGTAAAAAAGATCCGCCCGAAAGTTTCCGTTCTCGATTTCCTGCTCAAGATCCTTGTTGGTGGCAGCCAGCACCCGAACCTCGACCTGGATGGTTTTCGATCCGCCCACCCGTTCAAATTTCTGCTCCTGAAGGATGCGCAACACCTTGGCCTGGGTCTTGAGACTCATGTCGCCGATTTCGTCGAGAAAAAGGGTGCCGCCGTCCGCCAGGTCAAATTTTCCCCGCCGTCCCGCGGTCGCCCCGGTAAACGAACCCTTCTCATGACCGAAAAGTTCGGATTCGATCAGCTCTTCCGGGATGGCGGCGCAGTTCAGCTCGATCATCGGCTTTGCCGAATTCTTGGACAACCGGTGAATACTCTGCGCGACCAGCTCCTTGCCGGTGCCGTGTTCCCCGCGGATCAGAACCCAGGCCTCGGTGGGAGCCACCCGTTCAACCAGTCCCCTGAGCTCCACCATGGCAGGAGAGGTGCCGGTGAGCTGGCTGGCGCGGTGGGTTTGCTGGCGCAGGATCAGGTTCTCTTTTTTGAGCCGGGCAAGATCCAGGGCGTTCTTGATGGAAAGGATAATCTTGTCGTAAGACGGAGGTTTTTCGATAAAATCATAGGCCCCCATCTTGGTGGCCTGCACCGCGGTTTCAATGGTGCCATGGCCGGAAATCATGATCACCGGCAAATCGGGATGAGCCTCCTTGATTCTTTTAAGCACCTCCATGCCGTCCAAGCCCGGCATCCAGATATCAAGAAGAACAAGGTCAACGCGCTCCTCCTCCAGCAACGAAAGGCCCTGCTGCCCATCTTCGGCCAAACGCGTATGAAACCCCTCGTCCGACAGAATGCCGGACAGTGAGTCGCGGATACTCGCTTCATCATCAATTATGAGGATTGTCTTTGCCATCGCCGTTTCACTGCTTTTCTGCTGCTGCCCGCATTTTGAATGTACTCGCTGATTTACAGTATACCACGCCCTGCCGAGCCGGGGACACGGTTTTCTAACCGGTTCCCAGGGGCAGTTCAACGATAAAGCGGGTACCCTTTGGTTCGTTGTCCTTGACCCTGATATAGCCGTGGTGATCCGCCACAACCGTGCTGGCAATGGCCAGGCCCAACCCGGTCCCGGTCTTTTTTCTTGAAAAATACGGCTCAAAAAGACGCAGCTTGTCCTCGTCACTGACCCCGGAGCCGTTGTCGCGCACTTCGAAACTGACCAGATCACGCTCCTGCTCGCACACAAGAATAATCTCGATCACCCCATTGTCACCGGTGGCGGCCACGGCATTGTTGAGAAGATTGATGAGCACCCGCTTCATTTGCTTGACGTCAAATGAAAACGAAGGAATCGGCCCTTCCACCCGCAGCCGGAACTGCCTGTTCTTGTGGGCCTCCTGATAGAGAACAAAAACCTCGTTCGCCATTTCCGCGAGACTGCCCATGGTTTTATGCACTGCCGGCATTCGGGCGAAGCTGGAAAATTCGCTGACCAGTTTTTTCAGCTCGTCAACCTGGTTGACAATGGTCTTGGTGCAGACGTCAAAAACTTCCTGATCCCCGGCCAGCCGGTCAAGGTATCTCTTGCGAAGCCGTTGGGCGGAAAGCTGGATTGGGGTCAGAGGATTCTTCACCTCATGGGCTATCCGACGCGCCACTTCACGCCAGGCCGCCATCCGCTGCGCTTTTTCCAGTTCGGTGAGGTTGTCAAACACCAGAACCACGCCAAGGGGCTGGCCGTTTTCATCTTCCAGGCGGGTTACATTCACCCGCAGCGAGAAGGTCTCGTCCCCCACCGTGAGACGAAGCGGCCTTTCAATGGAAGATTTGCCGCTGCCTGACAACTCGGCAAGGAACCCTTCCAGAACCGCGGTATGCTCCGGTCTGAGGACCGCGCGATACTCCTTGCCCTCAAACCCGCTCCTGTCAATCCTGAGAAGTTCTTCGGCAAATCGGTTGATCGTCGTGATTCGACCATGCTCGTCCAGGGAGATAACCCCGGCCGCCACGTTTTGCAGAACGATCTCCATGTAGCGCCGCCTGCTCTCTGCATCGAGATTCCCCTGGCGCAAAGCACTGTTTGCCGCTTCGAGCTGCTTTTTACTGGCGGAGAGATCGCTGGTCATCCGGTTGAAGGAATCAACCAGGGTCCCCATCTCGTCACCCGAGGTTTTTTCGAGCACAAAGTCCAGCTCACCCTCGGCCACCCGACGCGTTGCTTCGGCAAGCCTGCCGATTGGACCGGTAAGACCGGAGGCCACATAAAAGGCAAACCAGATCGCGCAGAACACGATCAACAGGGTAACGATCAGCAGCATGACCAGCAGACTGGTTTTGATCGGGGCCTTAAGAATCATCAGCTGCTTGTACCCTTCGTACCCCGCGGAAATGATCTGCATCCGCCGGACCCGCTCCTGGGGAATCAGCATGGAGACGACCAGAACGCCTTGGAGCGAATCGGAACTTCCGACACGGACAGCACTCACGCCGCGCACCAGTTCACCGGAGGTTATGGGCTGGATGGTTATCTGTCCCTGATTGTCGGCCAGGGCATTGCGGATCAGGTTCAGCGGAATTTCAGGCACGCCGTCGCTCATAATCTCAGGCCTGTAGGCTCGGGCCAGCACCTCCCGCTGCTCCGATATCACCTCGATTCCGACCAGCCCATGGCTTTTCATAATGTCCTGCAGCACCGGAGTCACATTTTCTCCCGTGATATCTCCGTACCGCTTCGATTCCAACCGCTCGCCGATAAGACGGCCCTGGCGCTCGACCTGATCCTGCGCCTCCTGATACGTATTCTTGGCGATGGAAATCGATTCCTCCAGAGACTGGGCGACATTGATATTGAACCAGTAATCCATGCTGGTGGAAACAAACTGCAGGGCGATAAAAAACAACAGTCCGGTTGGGAAAAAAGACATGGAAACGAAGGCGATCACCAGTTTGGAGCGCAGCTTCGTTCCCAAAAACCGACGGCGACGCTCAAAGACAAGCTGGGCCAGATTGCGGAGAACCAGAAAAACCATCAACAACAGGAGAAGAACATTGAAGTTGATGAGCACGAAGATCAGAACATTGCCGCTGACCGGAAAGGGAACCGCGCCCAGCTGCACGATTCTGGTTTCAAAATAGGTCAGCAGGGGGATCAGAACGAGACAGGCAAGGATGATCAGACGGATGCGCTTTCTGCGTCGCAGCCTGTCCTTTCTGAGAACCTCCTCGTTCGCGGCATCCATGCTAATACCTGAATTCCACCGTGTACCAGGCGGTTTCAAAATCCCAGAGGCTCAAGAAGGGGATCACATAATGAAAATAGAGAGGCAGGGTTTTTTCCGCCAGCCTGGCCTTCACTTTAAGCAGATATCCCGCCTCCGGCATCAGGGACTTCAGGGGCACTATCGCGAGGCCATTGAGCTGGGCCATGTTTTTTTTCGCCTCAGCCAGTGATTTGGTGCGAAACGTCTGACCGGGCAGTTCCGAGCGGACAATGCTGTATTCCTCTTTCAAGGTGTCATAGGTCAGGGTATGGTCAAACTTAAGCGAAACAAGCTCCTGATTCACCCAGGTGTTGCGTTTGCGCTCCAGATTCACGTAGAAACTGAAGGTCACCGGGATGCCGTTTTTGATCCCCTCCTCCATCTGCTTGGTAAAGGCGTTGTTCACCGTCAGAAACAAGAGCAGGTCCGTGCTGGAGTTGGTAACAATCAATTCATCAATGGTCGCGTTCTGGGCAAATGCGCTCTGCCCGGCGCCAAAAAAAATGACCATGGCAATGAGACAGGAAGCAAGACCGCGAAATTGTCGTTTACGGAATAATGTGCGCATAATCATTATATGTCGAAGTTAATATCCGAATGCCGAAAGACGGCTTCTAAATCGCAGGCTGTGCATGCGCCCACTTTCCTTAAGCCTAGGATTTTGGGCCGCTAATCTCAATCTCTTTTTACTGTCGCACGCAACTTTCAACGCAACCTCTCCCTGCTCAGCTGCCATTTTTTCAGGACCAACTTCCTGGCCCTGTCCAAAAAAGGCCCGAAGGTCGCAGGGGCGCTGGCACTCAACGCTGCGGCATCATGCAGCCGCAGCTGCTCGGCAACCACTTCCGGCTCCACCAGATCAATCTTGTTAAACACCTTGAGGCAGGGCAGGCCGTCCAGCTCCAGTTCCCGCAGCAGATCCTCCACCACCTGAATATGATCAACAAAGCGCGGATTGCTGATATCGATCACATGCACGAGCACGTCCGCCTCGTGCAGTTCCTCAAGCGTCGCCTTAAAGGCCTTGAGCAACTCCTCCGGAAGGTTGCGGATAAAGCCCACCGTGTCCGTGATGATGACCTCCACATCTTCCGGAAAACGAAGCCGTCGGCTGGTAGGGTCCAGGGTTGCGAACAGCTTGTCCTCGGCGACAATGGTGCTGTTGGTCAAGCTGTTCAGCAAAGTGGACTTGCCGGCATTGGTATATCCGACCAGGGAGAGAACCGGCAAGTCCTTTTTACGGCGGCGGGCCCTCCGCTGGTCACGCTCGCGGCTGACCTCCTTGAGTTTTTTGGCCAGCTTGCTCAGTCGGTCATTAATGCGGCGGCGGTCCACTTCAAGACGGGTCTCGCCCGGGCCGCGACCGCCGATGCCGCCGGTGAGCCGGGAAAGCGCATCGTCCCTGGTGGTCAATCTGGGCAGCATATACTTGAGCTGCGCCATCTCGATCTGCAATTTGCCTTCCCTGCTCAAAGCCCGCCTGGCAAAAATATCAAGAATCAACTGGGTCCGGTCAATGACCCGCATCTCCGTATGATCGGTTATCGACCGAACCTGGGAAGGATTCAACTCCTGATCGAAAATAAGCAGATTCGCATTGAGCCGCAGCGCGGTGAGCATGATTTCGCCAAGCTTGCCCTTGCCCAGAATCAGCTTGGGGTTCATTTTTTCCCTTCGCTGCACCACGGTGTCGAGGATGACAACATCAGCGGAGCGGGCCAGTTCAACCAGCTCGTCCATGGATTCCTGAGCTTTGGCCTTGGAAAACGGGGTAACGCTGATCAGGATCGCCCGGTCCCGGCCCGAATCCATCTCCCGCACCGGTCTGGCCTTGGCAAAATCATCCTCAAGCTCGGCAATAAGTTCCCTGCAGGAAAAAGTCTGCTGAGAAGGAATCTCCGGAGGCAGCACAACCCAGTTTCTGCCATCCACCGCCTGCGGCACCAGATGGGCGGAATACAGCCGTGTTGCAACCCCGTGCTCCATCTTCACCACGGTCATCATGTCCAGCCGCAGGAAGAGCAGATCCATCAAGTCGTCTTCGCTGATATCCTCGCCCGCAAGATGGGTATGTACGCAACGCAGACCTTTGAGGCGGCCGCCGGAAGAGCGAAACTGCTTCAGGGCCGGGATCATGATGGATCTGTGATCCCCGACCATTACCGATTCGACCTGTCCGCTCCGACTGATCAACACCCCCACCTGCCGGCCGATCTCAAAAGCCATCGCGCACAGCTCTTTTGCAAGCTCTGGGCTGACAACCATATCCGGAGAAACCCGACGGCTGCCGATGCGCTCAAGCCCTTTCAACTGAGCGGTTTTCAGACCGCCGGTATTCCCGGTTATCGTACCGATGACCATGCCTCCAGCAAAATCATATCTTGCTCCGATGGCTAAAGTGCAAATTTCGCGGCTGAAGCCGCTCCTACAACAAACGATATACCCGGCGTGGCAGGAGCGGCTTCAGCCGCGATAAACATTTCGATAATTGCCCACCGGAGCAATACCGTTGATGGGCTCACAAAAAAAAGCCCGTCGACAAGCTCCGGGCATACAATCACAACCTGAACGTCCTGAAATTCCGTTCATGCTGAGCCTGTCGAAGCATCTGCTTCAGACATACTCTGCTCATAACAAAAACATCACAGCCGACATAACCCGAGTGCAAAAAACCGACTAACGACTCCGCTCCCGCAGCAACCGCTTGTCGCCAACCCGGATAGTCACCTTGATCTTATCAAAATACTCCAACAGGGGGATAGAAAACTTTCTGGTCAGGCCGGTGAGATTTTTAAAGCGGGGCGTGTCGATCTCCCCTTCCTTCTTGATAAAATCCACAAGCTTTTCCTGCAGCTCTGCCAAAGCCTTGCCCTGAAAATACAGATCTTCGCTGATTTTGACCAGAACCTGCTCACGGACCAGCAGATCAAGCACCTCGCGCACCAGCGGCGCGGAATATTTGGCAAACCGTTCCTGCAGCTCCCGCACCGTTGGCGGGGTCAGTCCTGCCTCTCCGTAGAAAGCCTCCATTTCCGCCCGGATGCTCTGCGCGTCCGCCTTGAGGGAAACCTGATGGGTGGCCAGCCTGACCACGGATTCGTCAACAACAATTGCCCCCTGTTTGACCAGAGTATTGAGCAGCAACTGAAACAGCCTCTGATCCAGGTCAGCGTGCAGCCGGGAACGCAGCTCTTCCTTGGAGAGCCCCGGCTTCATGGAATTGTCCCGATGAAAATCGGCCAGAATCTTTTCGGCCGAACCACTCAACCCCTCGAAGATTTCCGCCGCCACCATGCGCTGCCTGTCCGAATCCACCATGATGATCTTGCGGCTGGAGATGGGAACGTCGAGCAGCTTTCTAAAACGCTTGCCGAACTGGCCCATCTTCACGCACAGCGCATCAAAGGTGAGCCCGGCAACCCCCTCCTCCCGGAGATGCAGCAGGGATATTTCCTCGCTGGAACCTTCCTGATACAGGGCAAAGACCTGACTGTTCGTCTCCTTGAAGCGCCGCCGCTTGGGTGGCGAGCCGTTCCAGATTCCGCCGCCGCCGATGGTGGCCACCGGCGAATAACTCCGCACCACGTAACGGTCGCCAGGCCACGCTCCGAAAGGCTCTTCAAGGAAAATCTGCACATTGGCCCGGTTGCCGGGAAGCAGCTCCTCATCCTCCAGCAACACGATGCGCCCCATGATTTCGGCGGTGCCGATGTGCACCCGCACCCTGGTTCTGTTCTTGAGAGGTTTGGCATTGCCGGACAGATAGAAGAAATCCGCATCAAGCAGGTAGGATGGGGCAAGGGTTCCCGGAGTGGCAAGCATGTTGCCACGGCCGATCATCTCGGTGTCCAGTCCCTGGATATTGATGGCGGTGCGCTTGCCCGCCTCGACCAGATCCACATCCTGACCATGCACCTGGATGCCGCGGATTTTCGCGGTATGCCCCTGAGGGTAAACAGTGACATCCTCCCCCACCCCGATTCTTCCCGAAATGGAAGTGCCGGTTACCACCACGCCAAAGCCCTTCATGCTGAAAACCCGATCCACCGGCAAGCGGAACGGGCCATGGGCCTCGGAAAATTCGCTGCCCCGCACCAGGGCGTCCAGAACCTCCCGCACCTCAGCCAGCCCATCGCCGGTGGTGGAGGAGACCGCGATCATGGGTGCGTCTTCCAGAAAGCTGCCGACAAGAAACTGGCGGACATCCTCCCTCACCAGCTCCAGCCACTCAGCATCCACCATGTCCTTTTTGGTGAGGATGACCAGCCCCCGCTTCACCCCCAGCAGACGGCAGATCTCGAAGTGCTCCCTGGTCTGGGGCATGATCCCCTCGTCCGCCGCGATGACAAAGGCGAGAAGATCGATGCCGGTGGCCCCGGCCACCATGTTTTTTACAAAACGCTCATGGCCGGGCACATCGATGATGCCGAGACGATGGCCGCAGGGCAGATCAAGAAAGGCAAAACCCAGTTCAATGGTGATGCCGCGCTTTTTCTCTTCCTTGAGCCGGTCGGTGTCGATGCCGGTAAGAGCCCGCACCAGACTGGTCTTGCCGTGGTCAACATGCCCGGCCGTACCGAGAACAATTTCCCGCATGGGCTACCAGGCCCCTTTCAGATACGGGTTGTTTTCTGCTTCCGCGCCAACGGTGGATCTGGCGCCGCCATACCCATGCCCCGGCCAGACCACGGTCTCGGCAGGCAGGGTCAGAATCTTCTCGTTGATGGAGGTCAGCAGCTGATTCATGTCGCCGCCGGGAAAATCGGTGCGGCCCAATCCTTCGACAAACAAAGTGTCGCCGGTGAAAAGATGGGGAGCGGCGTACAGGCATATCCCGCCGGGGGTATGCCCCGGGGTATGCAGAACCGTCAGGGCGAGAGTGCCGATGGCAATTTTCTCGCCATCGCTCACGGTCCTGTCCACAGGCGGCGAGGGAGGAAGCCCGAGCATGGAAAAATAATCGATGACCTCCGGTCGTGCAAAAAACTCGGCATCGGCCTGGTGCATGAGAATCGAGGCGCCGGTGGCCTTCTGGATCTTTGCATTGCCGCAGACATGATCCGGATGGCCATGGGTGCAGATGATCGCCTCAACGCTGAGACCTTCGGACCGGCACAGGGAAAGAATCATCTCCTCGTTGCCGCCGGGATCGATGACACAGCACTTTTTGGTTTCTTCGCAGCCCACCACGTAACAGCACACAGCCATGGAGCCCACGGTCAGTTGTTTTACGATCATATCCGTAACCCCTCAACAATCACAGGTGTTTGGATTGCAGGGCCCGCCGCCGCACCCGCAGCCCGACTCGGCTTTGGCCATGGGAATCGAAACAGCCCCGCTCCGGACAGGCAGCTCTTTCTCCACTTTTGCCAGAAACGCTTCAAATGCCTTCACAGCCGGGCTTGTGCCGCCGGAAGAGAGATAGGGTTTGCCGTCATCCCCGGCGATAACCACTCTGGGGTCCACAGGAATCCTGCCCAGAAACGGCACGGAAAACTCCGTAGCCAGTTGCTCGCCGCCCCCGGTTTTGAAAATATCCACCGGCTTGTCGCAATGCGGGCAGATAAAGCCGCTCATATTCTCGACAATCCCGATAATTTTCATGGACACGTGCTTGCAGAAATTGATGGACTTGCGCACATCGGCCAGGGCGATATTCTGGGGGGTGGTCACCACCAGCGCCTTGGCGTCTTTGATGGTATGCGCCACAGTCATGGGCTCGTCCCCTGTGCCGGGGGGCGCATCGATGACCAGATAGTCCAGGTCGCCCCAGGCCACATCGGCGATGAATTGACGGATTGCCTGATTTTTCAAAGGCCCGCGCCAGATAATGGGCTCATCCCGGTTCTCCATCATGCTCTCGAGCGAAATGACCTTGAGTTTGTCGTTGTAAAGCAGAGGCGGCATCTTGCCGTCCTTGGTAAGATCGCCTTCCATTTGACCGTGCATGCCGAGCATGCGGACGATATCCGGGCCATGGAGATCGACATCCATAAGCCCAACCTTATACCCCTTTGCGGCCAAGCCAAGAGCCAGGTTCACGGAAACGGTGGACTTGCCCACCCCGCCCTTGCCGCTCATCACCAGAATCTTGTTTTTGATCCGGTCCAATGAGGCGGCGATCGCGGTATTTTGCTGGGCCACCGCCGCATCGGCGGAGCCGCAGCCACTTGCTTTTTTGCTGCCACAGGTTTCACTGCTGCATTTCGACATGACAAACCTCCGAGTATATAAAAAATCAGAAAATGAACGCGTTTGACGGAAACTTTAACTTATACTGTAAGACAGCGTGTTTTGAAAGGCAAAAGCCCTGCATCACCCCTTGACGTTCTGTTCCTTTTCCCTATTCCGGCATAAAAAAGGCTGCCCGAAGGCAGCCTGGAAGGTAAATCGACAGAAAACAAAAGGGCACGACACACACAAGCAACCCGGCCCCTGCGCACCACTCGTCTTCAGTCAGTTTTTCCCGTCATTCCGGCTTCCGCCGGAATGACGGGTGCAAGCAAAACCATACAGATAAGCAAGTCAATGACAGCTCCGTGAGCACAACGTGACTGCGAGACAGATACGGAGGCGCTGAACAGTTACAGAGCTACAAACTCTGTCCGTTCCAAGGCCATCTCCATATGAAACCGATGGGTCTCAAGACTGAACACCAGCCGCCGGTTGTCCTGAAAATCAAGATCCGGGGTGAGCGTGATGGCGGTATTCAAGGACAAAGCCTTGGGCTGGCCGATATAAGAGGTCAGGTCATATTTGCCTTCCACCATCTGCATGGCCTTGCCCATGAACTGGTTGGTCATCTCCCCCATGGTGTCAACCACCTCGGCGGAGGTCGCGTCACCGGCCAGCTCACTCTCCGGCATCCCCATGGCCAGCATATAACTCCGATAGAGGAGCATGGCGGCGTCCGCGGAAAAATTCACCACGACCAGTCCGTTGTAATCCCCGGTAAACTGCACGAAACAGCCGATTTCCGGCCTTAAGCTCACCTTGGGAATAATCTGGATGGTCCTGGAATATTTGATGGATTTCCGGGTGCTTTTATCCAGAGTCTTCTTGACTGCCTGACAAAAAATATCGGCTATTATGTCGATGGTTGCCTGCTTTTCACTCATGAGTGTCCTCCCAATACCCGATGCCATTGGCGCTGATTGTTCCATGCCGCATCCACGATAATTATCCGCGACTGTATGCATCCCTTACCTATTCTATTTTAGCATTGACTGCAACAAGGAACCGCACGAGGGGATACGCGAGGAGAGATGATGGGTTACAAACGTGCAAAAAACAGCCCATTGAAACAAATGAGCATGCATGCCATGCGTTTTCAGCTTGATATACTTGAAAAACTGCAACAACAACCCTTCGACAGGGCTCTCCTGAGCTTGCCGAAGGGCTCAGGGCGAACGGATGTTATCAAAATTATGCTGGGCTCGTTCGGGCTGAGAGTGAACGGATAGTGCCTTTATTTGTTGATTCGTTCGTGTTCAAGGCAAGCAGTGTCAACAGCAACGCGAGTGCAGTGTAACTCTTAATATTTCGGGAAAACTCCCCTCCCCCTGCGGGAGGGGTTGGGGGTGGGGGTAGCTACAGCCTGCTGATATAATGGCAACTACCCCCTCTCCCTAACCCTACCCCGCAAGGGGGGAGGGAATTAATTTGATGTCGATCAAAAAATTACAAGGTACTGGGCATCCTTGAATCATTAACTTTTCCCGTTCGTGCTGAGTCCTTCGGCAAGCTCAGGAGAACCCTGTCGAAGCACAATACAGCATTTTTCATGAGACTCGGAAGAATACCGTTCGTGCTGAGCCTGTCGAAGCACCTGCTTGCGTAAAGATCCAAGTTGTTGCACCCGCAGATATTGCTCCCTGCAAAACCTGAACTGCCGGCAATCTCTTCACTGCATGGCCATTGAAGACCATCCCGGTGCAACGACCTCGTTCATCATCAACTGCCGTTCCGACACATCAAAATTTTCGGCAATGAGGTTTTGCTCATACTCCTTGAGCAGTATCTTGGCCTTTGCCAGCTCTCCCCGCACGCGGTAGAGATGATAACTCATCTTCACCAGGGTTGGTTCGGTCGGGTCGACATTAAGGCCTTTGCGCAAAACAACCAAGGCCTGATCCTCCCTGGATGCCGCTCCCAGATGCTTGCCCCAGACCGAGGCAACCTCGACTATAAGGCGTTGAACCTCCCCGGTGGAATCATGCACCTGATCATCGGCAATCATGTCGGCGTCAATGCTCCCGCCGCGACAGATATTCACCATGGCATGAAAACAGTTTGCCGCCTGCCACCACTCATTTTCCTTGGCATGGCGCAACCCGTTTGCCGCAGCCTCCTGGAAGATGTTCACATCCAGCACACAATTGTGCAGAGAGAGAATGCCGTGCTGCAGAACAATATAATCTTTAACAGGATGCTGCCCCAAGGCATTGCGCAGGCTTTTTCGCACCCGGGACAGCAGGGTATCGAAATTGGACCGTGATTTTTCAGGCGGGCTTTCCGGCCAAAAGGCAAGCTGTATGAGTTCCTGCCTCATTTTCATGTTGTTGGACGTGGCAAGCAATGCCAGCAACCGGCATTGCAGAGGGGTCATATCATCCGCCGCCAAAAGCAGTCGCCCGCTGCGTTCAAGCTCAAACCCGCCCAACAACCGGATGGTGAGCAGCGGGATACTCTTGCCGCCCTTTACAAATGTCTTCCCAAGCCGTTCCCTGGCAATGCCACAGGCATATTCAACTTCGATATTGCGCTGCACGGCCAGCGCAAGAACATTCTCCAGCTTATCGGGCGTCAAACCAAGCACGTAGCGGTACTCGTTTTCCAGCATGCAGCGCAACCCTTCCTCGATATCGCGCCCCGCCTCTTCCATTTTTTTCGCAAGGGTATACACGTGGGCCCGGTGCAGCAAGGACGCCGCCTTCAGATAGTTGATCCTGTATTTTTTAGCCTCGGACAAGGCCTTGCTCAACATATTCTCGGCTTGTCCCTGCATCCCGACCCGTCCAAACACCGCGCCCAGCAGAATGCCGTTGAGAATCTCATAAAAAGGGCCGCCGGCCTGCTCCCGAAGAAGCAGGGACTTTCGGGCGGCTTTCAAAGCCGCCTCCGGCTCACCGAGATGCGCAAGGATGTATGCCTTCCAGTGCAGAAACTGGCTCAGCATATGGGATGTCTGAGCCACGGGGCCGCTGCGGACCCCTTCATCCATTTTCGCAAGCGCCTCATTGAACCTTCCCTGCGAGACAAGAATACCGATGTCCCAGACATAGAGAAAAGGGCCCACGATGGTCTGGGACAATGTCTCCTTGTCTATCATTTCCAGCAACTGCTCTTTCTGGATGAAATAATTTTCAAAATCGCCGTGCAGTTGCAGATCGTCGATGTGCATAGTGCCCAGGGCCATCTTGTAAACCGATGCGACCTGCGGATCGTGCAGCAGAGAATAGGCGTCTTCAAGCTCGATGCGGTTCAGTTTCCGCCTGCCCAGCAGAAAATTTTCGTAGCTCTGCACCAGAATCACAGACGCCTCGAGCCCTTTCCGCTGGAGTTCTCGAGAAAGCTCGCGAGCCACGGAAGAATACTGGTGAGCGGTGACCATGTCGCAGTTAAAGTAGCAATATCCTGCCGCGATATTTTTCGCGACAAACACTTTGGCATAGCTCGGCAATTGGGACTCAACCCGGTGGTAGAGCTCCACCGTGCGCGGCAGCAGACAGGACCCTGTTTTCAGGGTTGCCGCAACAACCCAGTAATAGAAGATCAGCTGACTCTGGGCCAGGAGTTCCCCAACCTCCTCACGGGTTCCCACGAAAATCGTCCGTGCCTGCTCCAGATATTCGCAACATTTCTCAGGCGCAAGCTCGCTCAAGGCACACCCAATGAACAGCGCGATCCAGCCATGGCTGAACTGGATTTTGTTGGGCACGGCAGTCAGAATGGCAAGCAGGGTCGCCCCCCGGTTTGTGGCCAGAAAACCGATTCCCTCAGCCTTCAGTATCTGCTCCATGCACACGTACTGTTCAGCGATAAGGCAATACCGCAATGCCTCGGCAAACCGATTCCCGGCAAGGCTGTGCGCGATCGCCGTATGGTATATTTCGGATTTTTCCTTGGCGCTGAACACCTCGGCTGCCTTTATCCGCATAAACTCCTGAAACAGATGGTGAAACCTGTAGATGTGATCGTCACGATCACGGTGCATGACAAAATAATTTCCTTCCAGCAGGCGCGAAAGCTTTGCCCCGATTTCATTGTCGCCGGTAATTTTTTCCGCAAGATCCTCATGCACCTCTTCAAGCATGGAAAGCTTCATAAGGGACTTTCGGCAGTCCCCGGGGATCAGGGCGAAAACCTCATGACGGAAAAAATCAAGGATGTCCCGTTGCACAAACGACTTTTTGACATCATCCAGCGTCTGGCAATGTTCCTCATGCAAACTCAAGGTATGGCCGGCCATGACCACTCCCAGAACCCAGCCGTTGGAGATTCGATGGATCTCACCGATGGCATCCTTCTGAAATTTCAATCGCAGGATATCGGTCATCAGCGTTTCAGTTTCATCCGCTGAAAGAGAAAGATCCCTGTTGCCAAGACGCAAAACCTCATTGGTGTAGCGCAACTGCCTGCTCTGCAAACCAACGGGCCGGCGGGACAACAGCATAAAACGGAGATTGGGAGGGGAGGAATCAAGGAAAAAATCCAACAGCTTGAGGCTATACTCGCTCTCCTCCAGCAGGTGGAGGTCATCCAGCACGATGAAGAAATCACCGGTCAAATCCTTTACCAGATCAGCGAGCAGGTTCGTGGCGAGCCGTGTCAGGTCACGGGCATCGACCTCGCCGCTCACCACCATTTCTTCCAGAAGAGGCGAGTAAAAATTCGGCCTGGCCTTCTTGAGGCTCACGAGAATTGCCGTCAGAAAATAAACAGGATCGCCGTCTTCCGGCCCCAGCCGGTACCAGGAAAAATTGTTTTGGGAGTCCTGCAGATACTGGGCGGCAAGGGTTGTCTTGCCCTGGCCCCCCTGGGCTTCGAACAAGAATATCTTCTTGCCCTTGCCCTGATCTTGAAGCACTTCGCGAACCAGCACGGGCCGAAACAAATAGTGAGATGGCGTTAAAGCAGGAGGGCAGAACTTGCTGACAGGAAACGCGTACCGAACCCGCGATAAAAAATCCCCCCCCGCCTCATTTTCAGCTTTGTGTTTCACCATACATATCTCCCCCCAGAGACATCACAGTACACACATGAAAGACGGTTGCAAGGCGCCTGCACAATCTATGGGCCAGTGAACCTTCCGTATTTTTACGGTATTAGTTTTGCGAAAATCATTCAATACAAAAGGGGTTTTGTGAGAAAAAAGTGAGACTCTCCCTGGTATCTTCAAATTAAACAAATCGAAAAAATGTGTTGGATTTGCGACAACACTTCGACTGTTCAAGCGAAAGGATATTCTCTAAGGCACGAACCTCTTGCAAAAAGACGTATATGCTGACAGGGCTCTCCTGAGCTTGCCGAAGGGCTCAGCATGAACTGAAGAAACTGTTATGAATATTTCAGGATACTTATGATGATTTCAAGATAGTTACCGTTCATCGTGAGCCTGTTGAAGTGTATTTGCCGTTCGCCCTGAGCTCGTCGAAGGGTTTTTGCCGTTCGCCCTGAGCTCGTCGAAGGGTTTTTGCCGTTCGCCCTGAGCTTGTCGAAGGGTTTTGCCGTTCGCCCTGAGCCTGTCGAAGGGTTTTTGCCGTTCGCCCTGAGCCTGTCGAAGGGTTTTTGCCGTTCGCCCTGAGCCTGTCGAAGGGTTTTTAGATTCGCAATTACCACAAACGCATTGGAGCAAAGTTCGTTCAGTCGCAAGCCCATCACATATAAAACGCTTCGCAAGTACGTACTGCCCCCGGGGGGGAGGCAACCATGCACTTCTGGCGCAACAAAAAACTCACGCAGGCCATTATGGCGCTGGATCTTATCCTCGTGGCGACAGGTTTCATCTTCGCCTACTGGGTAAAAAAATATGTGTACAGCCCATTCCAGGGGCTTGCCACTGAACCCAACTACTACATAGTCCTTTCGCTGCTTCTCATTGCCAGTTTTTACACCTTCAGATCCCTCATCCCCTATAGCCCCTGCAGCCAGGAACCATTTCTCAAGAAGGCGTCTCGAATTTTCCTCGCAAATCTTTCCGCACTGGGATTGCTCATCGTCGCCCTGTACATCCTGCATATCCAGAATGTGAGCCGTCTTTTTCTCCTCCTTTCCTGCTTCCTTGCAACAGCCCTCATAATTGCCCGGCATCTGTCCATTACATACATGAGCAGCATGTGCACGAGAATACAGGAGAAAGGCGTTAATATTCTGGTGGTGGGCACCAAGGAGCGGGCCAAGGAAACAATCAAGGCTATTTATGACAGCCACAATCAATTCTACAAGGTTGTCGGCTGCCTGGATCTGAGCGCTGATAAAATCGGCAAACGCGTGTACCGCGATGTACTGGTAATCGGCGAGGTGAACGACTTCAAGCAAATCCTGCTCCACCAAGTTATTGACGAGGTGGTTTTCGCCATACCCCTCCGCAGAATCCCGAATGCGTCAGAGCAGATATCCTTTGCCGAAAAACTTGGCGTTGAAATACGCATCATTCCCGACTGGCAACTCCAGAAAATCATGTTCCGGCCGGAAACAGCCAGCATTTCCTTTGAAGATTTCGCCGGGATGCCCACCCTCTGCCTTTCCTCAACTCCCAAAAAAGATCTCGGCATCATGGTCAAAGGGGTTATGGATTTCACCCTTTCGCTGATCGGGCTCATCGTTCTCTCCCCGCTTCTTCTCCTGATCTGCCTTGCGATAAAATTAGGAACGGATGGGCCTGTCTTTTTCAAGCAGGTGCGATGCGGAATCAATGGCAGGCACTTCGAGGTCTACAAGTTCAGCACCATGGTTGAGGATGCCGAAATGCTCAAGTCCCAGCTCAATGGAGCCAATGAAATGGACGGGCCGGTGTTCAAAATCAAAGACGACCCACGCGTCACCACCATCGGGAAATTCCTGCGCAAGACCAGCCTCGATGAACTGCCGCAACTGTTCAACGTATTAAAAGGCGAAATGAGCCTGGTCGGCCCCCGCCCACCCCTGCCCGAAGAAGTGGAAGCATATCTCCCCCACCAGCGCCGCCGCCTCTCCATGAAGCCTGGCATTACCTGCATCTGGCAGGTCAGCGGCCGCAATCGCATAGGCTTTGAACAATGGATGAAACTTGACCTTAAATATATAGACAACTGGTCCCTCTGGCTTGATTGCAAACTGCTGGCTCTGACGGTGCGGGCAGTGGTCAAGGGCACAGGGCATTGATTTTTAAAGAAGAGAGCAATTCACACAGCAAAGGAAAAATACAACTCTTCACGCAACCTGTTTGTTTCAAATTTCTCATCTGATCCCCCATCATTTTGAGAGTAAAAAAGAAAGCAGAGCGCTTGTCAGTGCTCTGCTTTCCGTATTGAATGTTCAGCGACATTATGGGAACATTGATACAGAATCTTGTTTACTGTGAAGGTCTGATTATCCACGAGTCAGCAAAATACTGCTCGAGGTGGTTGGCTTTACAGGCAATCTTACATTTTAGATCCTTGCAAACCGGATGGGACGTTGCTGTGAACAAATTAACGCAATTGGTCCTGTGGGAAAACCCTCTCTTACCGAGATTAAATTTCCTCTAAACACAAAACATACCTAACGAAAGTATTATGAGAATAACGCCTATTAGAACAAGCTATGTCGTCCGGGACCAAGGAAATGAAATTTGTGAACTCTGCGGAGTGCCCCTCATTTTTCGAGAGGTGCCTCTTTTTCTTTTCTCCAGGCGAAACGCATGACTTTTTCGCTGTCGCAAAAAGTTGTCATCTTTCACCAGTTCCTTTCACGGCATCGCCACATCAATTGGGCCTTAGCTGACCAGGCCATGGTCAGCGGGGTGAATTTTCTCACTGGCATTTTACTGGCGCGCTTTCTTGGGCTGGAAGAGTTTGGTCGTTTCACACTGGCTTGGATGGCAGTGTTGTTTTTCAACAGTTTCCAACAGGCGGGTATCATCGCGCCGATGATGAGCATCGGGCCCAAGCAGGAAAAAGAATTACAGGCAAGCTATTACGGTGCTGTTTTTTTTCATCAAACGATCTGGGCGCTCGCTTGCTTTGGTCTCTTGTTTCTCGGTGTATGGGGAAGTGGTTATGCAATGCCGCACTGGCAGATCCGTTCCCTTGCCCTGCCTCTTGCTACGGCACTATTGGCCTGGCAACTCCAAGATTTTTTACGACGTTATTTTTTTGTGCGTGGCCACAGTGACCTGGCCTTCCTCAATGATGCCGTAAGTTATTTGGGGCAGTTGCTTGTGCTGGTTGTAGTGTTCCAAAAAGGCTCCGTTGAGAGTGCCGGCGTCTTATGGATCATCGCCATTACATCTGCCGTAGCCGTTATACTTGGCATCAGCCAGTTTGGTTGTTTTCGTTTTGCATTAAAGGATTTACAACGGGTAACGCATAACCATTGGCGGTTTTCCAAGTGGTTATTAGCCTCTGCCTTCATGCAATGGACTTCGGGCAATTTTTTTGTGGTCAGTCTTGGCGGGATAGTTGGCACCGGTGCAGTTGGCGCCTTACGAGCCGCACAGAATATCATGGGGGTAAGCCATATCCTGTTTCAAGGACTAGAAAATGTCGTTCCTGCTGAAGCGGCGAGGAGTATGCAGCAAGGCGGAGGTCAAACACTTCGCCGCTACTTATGGAAGATAACCCTGTTCTGCAGTGGTCTCACCGGTGCTTTTTGCCTTTTTGTTTCGCTATGGCCCGAGGGGGTACTCAAGATTATTTATGGCACCGAATACCTTGGCTATGGCTATCTGCTCTGGTGGTATGCACCCATTTATCTGCTAATCTCACTGGGCCTAGCCCTTCGGGCAGGACTCAGGGCCCTTGATACCACACGCCCCATCTTTATCGCCTATGTCGCTATGACTCTTTTTTCTCTTTTTGCAGCCAAACCTCTTATAACCTCGTTCGGACTTACCGGCGCCTTGATTGGCATGTTAGTAACTCAAATGATATTCCAAATCTACTTACTGCTCTCATTAGCGAAAACAATCAGGGTGGAGGCAGAATGAAGATTGTCCACATCCTTAAAGGCAAGGCAAACCCCCACACCATGAACGGTGTAAACAAGGTAGTTCATCATCTCGCCACCGAACAGCAACGACTCGGTGTTACCGTCGAGGTTTGGGGAATTACTGGCAATCCGGATATCGTGCGGCATCAACACGAATATCCCTTGAGATTGTTCATAGCAAAAAAAAATCGTTTTGTGCTGGATAAAACCTTACAAGCGACAATACGCTTACTGCCCCCTGATGCAATTGTCCATTTCCATTCGGTTTTTTTACCTGAGTTGTACGCGGTGAGTAGGAAGCTGCGGCAAAAAGGTCTCCCGTGGGTTTTGAGCCCCCATAGCGGTTATTCGCCGCAGGGTATACAGAAAAATCGGCTTGCCAAGTTGGCCTACATGGCCTTGTTCGAAAAATGGCTTATCAACGGCGCCCGGAAACTGCACGCCATAGGGGAAAGCGAAATGCGGGATTTGCAGCGGTTCGCCTCGGAAAAATCTGTGGTGCTTGTACCCAATGGCCAGGATTTTGAAAGCATTCGATTTCAACCGATTGATGTTGTCCCCCCGCAAGCAAGACCCTTGTTCGGATTTTGTGGACGCCTGGCAAAGGAGCACAAGGGGTTGGATTTGCTTATAGAAGGGTTTGCACACTATAAACAGAAAGACGGGTCTGGGGAACTTTGGCTGGTCGGTGATGGGCCGGACAAGGACGACCTGGAGGCATTGGTTCGATCGAAGGGCTTGTCAAAAAGCGTTTATTTTCTTGGGCCGATGTTCGGCGAACAAAAACTAGCCCACCTGTCGCAATTTGATATCTTTGTGCATACTTCACGGTGGGAAGGTATGCCAATGGCTGTATTAGAGGCAGCCGCCCTTGGAAAGCCCGTATTGATAAGTAAGGAGACAAATATGGGTGATTTTGTCATGAAATACGAAAATGGCATTGTACTCAGCAAGAATACCACGGAGGAGATCACAGGAGCATTATGGAAATTTGAAGAGATGTCTCAGCGCTTTGGGCTTAAAACACTTGGAACTAAATCTGTGGAACTCATCGAAAAAGAATTTGGATGGGAGAATATTGCACGGCGTATGGTCAATGAGCTTTATGATATTGGTTGTTAAGCCTTGGATTGGGAGAAGGAATACTTTGTTCGCTGTTTCATAACAATATATATTTAAAAAAGAGATTTTCAAGAGGATTTGGAATGCGTTTGCCACGAATTAAATCATGTGATCGTGTGGAGTTTATCCTCAATCATGCAGATGGAAAGAGTGTTTTGCATATAGGATGCTCGGATATGCCATTCACTGAATATAAAATAAAACGTGAAACATTGTTACATCAACGTATTGCAAAAGTAACCAATGACCTTACAGGTGTAGATCTTTCGCATGCAGGTATTCAGCTAATGCGTGATGCAGGAATTCCGCAAGTTTATTCTGTCGATGCAGAAACAGATCTTTTTAATATCTTAGAAAAGAAATATGATGTTGTTATAGTGGGAGAAGTTCTTGAACACGTTTTGAATCCAGGGATGTTTTTAAACTCTATTAGAAGTGTTTGCCATAAACAAAGCATTGTTTTAATAACAACCCCAAACAATGCCCCTCTAAAAAGACTTCCTCGCCTAATCTTTAGAAACGAGGTTGTTCACCCAGATCATCTATATTATTTTTCATACTCAACGTTGTCAGCCTTATTTAACAAATGCAACTACAACCCAATTGAATGGCATGTGTATTGGCGTGATGTTGGAATTTTATCGATAATTATTAATAAATTACTTAGGCGCATTTCATTTTTTCAGTATTTTGCCGATGGTTTTTGCGTGCTATGCACTGTTTAAAAAAAAATATTTGCATCGATATCGCACGATTCATTATCGAACATAATATTCAGTGTTCCGTGTTGAACGGTGTTGATCCAGATTTTGGGAAAATTGGCCGGGATCTCGATTTATACGTACCATCTGAAAATGAGAGAATAAAACTGATAATATTTTCTCATTCTTTATTGAAACGATATGGTGCTCGCTGGGTAGTCACCATGCATCCCATCTGGGGAGATCGATGTGTCGGGGTTTGGAATAACGATTATTTTTATTTTGAATTACATACCATTTCTTCCGTTAATTTAGGCCCCGTTGTCGCCTCTAGGGTTTTTGGGATTGCCGGCAAAACTGGCGCCTATGGCTTGCCATTTTCACCTGGCATGATGTTTTTCAAACAGGTGCTCAACAAAAAAATGCGTGCCATCCTTAACGGATATTCGCTTTGGGATACAGATATGCCAAGTAAATTTCTCTTAGAAAATAGAGACTCGCTCTACCAAGGAGTTGCCCCTTTTGTTTGTAATGGGAAAAAATTTATTAATGCACTACTAGGTGAAGATTCCAATGGGCACAAGAAACTTCGGAGAGTTGGATTGATTTCTATTATTTTTAGGTTTATAGCAGCACATCCAATTGAAGCATTCAACTCTCAAATTCGTTCTTTTGTTAAAAAAATAATTTCATATTTTTCCCCCTGCGCGCCTTCTGTTTCATTAAATACTACTCTGTCTGTATGCGAGGTGGAAAAGCATCTTACGCAAAAGTTGTTGGGAGTTTTCCCAAAAATTATTGTCACTCATTCTAGCTACTCTTGGGCATTTAGAAAATGGATGCAGGCCAGGCAGCAATTATTCGTGTTTGTTGCAAATCCTGGTAAAAAATGTGGCTTTGCAGTAGATCTGCAAGCAGATATCGGAGCTTTGTCGAATACAGACAAAGAGCTTAAAATTTTTTGTGATTTGATCATGGATAAAATGCTTGAGATGAATGCGAAATGGGCGAAAAGTTGATGCGTGGATTTATGGTTGTAATCCTTGGCCCAGATGGGAGTGGGAAAAGCAGTGTCATACGGAAAATCTCCCAAACTTTTGCGGAAAAATCGGCAATCAAGCTGTTTCATCTTCGCCCTGCGCTTGGCCGAGCCACAACAACAAAAGAAGGTGGCTATCCCGTTACAGATCCTCACAAGTCCCCACCCTACGGTTTGTTTGTTTCAGGAATCAAAATACTTTATTTTTTGTTTGATTATGGTGTTGGTTATCTTGTGAAAATCCAGCCTTTGTTGCGACAACAAATGATTGTTTTTTTTGACCGTTACTATCATGATTTGTTGGTTGACCCTAGAAGATATCGCTATGGTGGGCCTATGTGGCTTGCCCGTTTGGCCGGAAAGATGATCCCCTCACCAGACATGTTCCTTCTTCTTGACGCTTCTCCTGAAGTGCTGCAAGGCCGCAAACAGGAAGTTTCTTTCGCTGAAACTGCCAGGCAACGTGAAGCATACCTCCAGTTTGTCCTAGCGCAGAAAAATGGTGTGGTTGTTGATGCCTCTCAAGCCCTAAATCAGGTTGTCACAACCTGTCATCAAGAGATTTTAAATGTTATGGATCGTCGAGTAAAGGGTTAGCTTTGCAAAAAAAAAATACCACCGCCGTGATACAGCCGGGAGCTACCCCATTTTCTTCCATCGCTGTTAAGGATTTTTGCCGTTTCATTTCTGGTCAAGAGATTGATCAAAAATGTATCGCAGAGATCCTCAAAACCTATGGCATACAAGGTGAGATTCGCACACTACGCTACGGCTACTATAAAAAAATAGTGGTTTGGGTCCAGGGAAAGAACCCTAATGAACAAGTCATCAAGCTCGCTTTTCACCCTTATTCTATATTCTTGATGCAACAGGAAGCAAAGGGCTATCAAGCATGTCGTCTATTTCAAAGCAGCTCGTTTTGTTTGCCGAAATATGAATTGATTGATACACCAAACCAATTCGCTATTGCTATTCTGGAAAAGGTGCGGGGTGGACCAGCTAAGATTTGGCAGTTTCCTAAAGATACCTTTACCCGACTTGGTGGAGTGAAAAAATTTATTCCCCTTGCCGAATATTTACGACAAGAAAACTCCTCACTTGCTAATGCTTATGAATTGGCGGAGAGTTGGAAAAAAATTTCCGAAAAAATACTCAATCATTTTAATGATCGTCTTGTCCCTATTTCTTTTTCTCACGGAGATTTTATCTATTGGAATATGCTTCGGTATGGCCAAGGAAAATCGCACATAATTGATCTTGAATATTTTTCCAGTAAGAGAAGTGCTTGTTTTGATGATTGGCACTGGTTTCTGTTTCCTTTAGCACGGAAAGCCATAAAAATTGGGCAAGAAGACAGTCTGGTCGCGATTTGCAAAAGACTCCCCACCGTTTTGTGGTTTATGTTTTTGCAAAAACGTTATCCGCGATGTGAGTTTTGGGATGACCGACCGCTTGATGTTTGTAGGCTTTTGTTGATCCTTTATTTTTATGAGCAAAGTTTATTGTTCTTCAGTGAGCATCAGTTACCAAACATTCTCTCTTTGATAGGCACAGAAGCATACCAGACCCGCGAGGCCATACAACGGCTGTATTTGCGAATGATCGAGAGGCTTATTTCATGACATCAATATTTCACAGTACTTGCCCGTTATGCGGCAGTCCCAAGAGAAAATATTATGTACTACCCCATGCGACGATCGTCCGATGCTACAATAAAAGTTGTGGTTTTATTTTTACTGAAAAGCAGCTTTCGGACCATGAGTTGACCAAATATTACACTGAACTTTATTACCCAGAACCCGGTAAAAATACATCTATTCCTAAGCCTAATTCCGACTCAATCAAATTTAACCAACATTTCCGTTATCTTGATAAAAAAATCGGCTTGCAGGGTAAGAGCGTCCTTGATTTTGGCTGTGGCGAAGGTAACTTTTTAAAGGTTGCCTGGAATAGCGGAGTTCGCAACCTTTGGGGGGTTGAGTTATCTGAGCGTGGGCGGAAATTGGCCGCGGCCAATGGTTTTTCTGTCGTGAAGTCCATTGATCAAATCGCTCCAAAATCAATGGATGTTGTGTATATGAATGACGTGATTGAACACCTAAGAAATCCGGTGGAAGAACTCAAAAAAATATATGCCCTGCTTTCCCCGGGTGGGGCGCTCTTTGTAGTCACCATGAATATTAAAGGGCTTAAAGCCCGTCTTTTTGGCAAGAACTGGGGCCTCATAACCGACCCGACGCATTTTTACTTTTATGATCGAAACTCACTGAATAACACATTAAAATTAGCTGGCTTTAGCCATATAGAGGAAGCACGATTTGTTCTCAATTTTAGCCACCATGGTTTTGGTCGGCGAGTTTTACAAAAAGCCTTAGTGCATACCTCGCTTGATACAGGTCTGAAATTTTTGGCCTGGAAAAAATAAAAAACATTGAACGCTAGTTTGAAAATTCTATTATCTGCATATGCCTGCGAACCAAAACGAGGATCTGAACCTGGAGTTGGTTGGCATTGGGCCATCGAGCTCTCCCGCCTTGGTCATGAGGTGTGGGTGCTGACACGCGCCAACAACCGTCAGGCGACAGAAGCCTCGTTTTTGCAATGTCCCAAACCGGCCAACTTGCACTTTTTGTATTACGATTTGCCTGCCGGAGCACGATGGTGGAAAAAAGGTGGCCGCGGGGTGCATCTGTACTATCTGCTCTGGCAATGGGGGGCATATAGGTTTGCCAAACAAGAAAACAAAAGAAATCATTTTGATCTTGTACATCACGTGACCTTTGTCAGTGTGCGGCAACCAAGCTTCATGGGAAATCTCGGCATTCCTTTTATCTTTGGTCCGGTGGCTGGTGGCGAGCGTGCACCGTGGCGTTTACGTCTGGGCTACGGTTTGCGAGGTTTTTTACTTGATGCATTGCGGGATTTTGCCAATTTATTGGTGAGAGTTGATCCTTTTATGCGCCGCAACTTCAAGCAGGCATCAAAAATCTACGCGACATCGGAGCAAACTCGCGCCTTGATTCCCCAGAAGTACAGGCACAAAGTGTTTGTACAACTCGGCATAGATATCGGCGAAGAGATGATGAATAAATCCACTCCAGTGAAGCTGGACAGATTGGAAGAGAAAAGCAAGCCGCTTCTTGTTCTTTATGTGGGGCGGTTTGTGTATTGGAAAGGAATGCATCTTGGCTTACGCGCTTTTGCCCAGCTTGTCGCATCCGGGGTGGATGCGCGGCTGACCATGGTCGGCAAAGGGCCGGACAAGAAACGGTGGCAAAAATTGAGTGCGAAACTTGGCATAGAGGGTCGTATTGAGTGGATACCCTGGGTAAGCCGAGAAGAATTGTCAGCAATTTATGCCGGACATGATATTTTTCTTTTTCCCAGTTTGCATGATTCGGGAGGCATGGTGGTACTGGAAGCCATGGCCCACGGCCTACCAGTCATATGCCTTAAATTAGGTGGCCCTGGCAAGATAGTTAACAAAAGTTGTGGCGTGGTAATCGAAACATCATATCGAACTCAGAATGAAATTGTTAAAGAATTAGCATCTGCATTTAATTTTCTAATTAACAAACAAAAATATGCCCAAACAAGCCATGGGGCATTACATTTTTCTCAAAGAAATCAGTGGATATCCTTTCTTAAAAGCATATATACAAAGGGTAAACTACCAGATATTCACAACATTACCTAATGCCTATAATATCAAATAGAAATGTCAAATATTAATTTTCAATTATTTTTATGCTGGCTACTAGTTCTCGCAAGCACGTTTATTTTCAAACAACGGACTAGTGCGGAGTCGTTGGCTGCCACCTTTGATGCGATAAACATCGCAAGGGGGGGCATGGTTGTTGTCGCATTTTCTTTGCTTCTTTTATTGTTATCGTTGCGAAAAGTAAAGATTTTCCCCCTACCTAAACCTTTAAAGATTTTTTTCTGTTATAGTTTGTTCGCTCTTGTGTCCATCTTTTGGAGCTGGTCGCCCGTGGTAACTTATGCGAAAGCTCAAGAAATTTTAGTAGCGATATTGATTGTCTCAATAGCCTACAATGCGCATGGCGCCTCACTTTTGCTTGAACGAATGTGGAAGGTAATTATCTTCATAATTCTACTGTTAATTGCCCACGGTATTTTGGGATATGCACTGGGGCTGGATGGGTTTTATGCTTTTCATTCAAGAACACATCACATACTAAGAGGGCAACTGATGTCTCCACTAATTAGTTATGGTGGATTTTCTCTTTATGGTGCTATTCTTACTATTTTATTCTTACACAAATTCATCCTATACAAAAATAAAAAATTCTTACTTTTATCATTATTTTTTTCATTTGTTTGCCTACTTTCACTAGGAAGAACATCAATAATAGGAATGTTACTTGGTGTCGTTGTTTTGCTTTTAATTCGCTTTGGTAAAAATTTTATTAATTTTATAAAATTAAGTTCTATTCCTGTTTTGATATCTGTTTTGTTTTTTTGGTTTAATGAATCAATGACTGCCTTTTTTATGCGTGGTCAAACTTTGGATGAACTCCGTAATCTGAGCGGCAGATTAGACATGTGGCAAGTGATGTCCAAACTGATTACAGAATCACCTTATTTGGGATATGGTTTTGGCGTTGGTTCTCGGGTGGCTTTTTCAACAATTGGGATAACCCAACATGAAGACACTATTTCGTCAGCACATAATGGTTTTTTGGAAGTCTTTTCTGGTGTTGGTTTATTTGGCCTTTTTTTGTGGATTTTGGCTATATATTCCGTGGTTAGACATCTAATCAATAATCGTTTTGGCAAATATTCTTCCTTGCTTCTTTCCCTGATGCCGCTTTATTTATTAGTCTCAACTTTTAACATTTTGTTGGGGGGCTGGTTTAGTGTACCGATGGCAATGTTTTTTGTATTGATAGTCTTATCCTGTAAAGAAAATGAACATTCTATTTCTCCATAATCTTTACCAGCAGCATGGTGGAGAGGACGTGGTGCTGTCCAACGAGCAGTCTCTGCTACTCCGGCACAACCATCTGGTTGAGTCGCTCATGGTCAGCAATGATGATGTTCAAGGCTTTGCCACAAAGATGCTGGTTGCATGGCAGGCGACATATGCGCCACGAGGGTATGCAATTACCAAGAAGGCTCTTTCTCGCACCCAACCAGACCTTGTTCATGTGCATAATTTTTTTCCGCTACTCAGTCCCTCGATCTGCAATGCTTGCCAAGAGGCGGGCATTCCTCTCGTCATGACCCTTCACAACTACCGTCTTATCTGCCCGGGCGCCCTCCTGATGCGTGACGGAAAAATCTGCGAGAAATGCGTCACAGGGTCTCCCTACCAGTCCGTACTTCACCGATGCTACCGAAACTCCATCCCCGGTTCTTGGGCTGTAGCCAGGATGGTTGCCTATCATCGCAAAAAACAAACATGGCAGCACAAAGTCGATCGCTTTATTACGCTTACTCAGTTTGGCAAGCAGAAATTTGTCGAAGCAGGATTTCCTGAAGAGAAAATTGTCGTGAAACCCAATTTTTATGATATTTCAGGGTCAAGATGCAAGGAGAAGGGTGGAAGTAGGTCTGGGGTTTTGTTTGTTGGACGGCTAAGCAAAGAAAAAGGTGTGGCAACCATGCTTGAGGCTTGGCAAACATTGGATATCCTTTTGCGTGTGGCTGGCGATGGGCCTTTACTGGGGCAACAACATTGGCGACACAAAGCCAATATTACGTTTTTGGGCCAGTTGCCAGCGGAGCAGGTATCAACAGAAATGTCACAAGCTTCTTTTCTCGCAATGCCTTCCGAATGCTATGAAGGATTCCCTCTGGTTCTTGTAGAGGCCTTTGCCCATAGCTTACCAGTGCTTGCCTCACGCCTGGGTGGTATGGCCGAAATTGTTGAAGACGGCGTCACCGGGCTTCACTTTGAACCCGGCAATCCGCACGATCTTGCCCAAAAAGTCCAATGGCTACAAGATCACCCTGAAGAGTGTCGGAAAATGGGTGAGAATGCCCGGCAGGAGTATGAAGAAAAGTATACTCCTGAAAAAAATTACGAAATGCTGATGGATGTGTATCGGCAAGCGATTGAGAACCATAGGGCAGAAGAGTACGACTCCAAATGAAAGCACGGCAAAAGAAAATACTCACCATGCCCGTGGCTATAACATCCTATGAGGATGCTGGTCAGCGTATCATGGCGGTAGCCAACCGGAACATCGGCAAATACGTTTGTGTTGCCAATGTCCACATGTGCATGGAGGCTTACGACTCCCCTGAATTTAATGCTGTGGTGGACAATGCTGATCTGGTTGTACCCGATGGTGTACCCATCGTATGGAGCCTGAAGGCGCTTGGGGAAAAAACGGCGACTCAGGTCCGTGGTTCTGATCTGCTTTTACATCTCTGCAAAGAGGCGGAAAAGAGTGGCACATCAATCGGACTGTATGGCGGAACTCCCGAAAGTTTGCTTGATTTTAAAAGTTTTTTGAAACGAGAATACCCTGCCCTAAAAATTGCTTTCTCCAGTTCTCCGCCTTTTCGTGAACTCACCACAGCGGAAAAAAACAGCTACGTTGAGGAGATTAATCAATCTGATGTCCGGATTCTTTTTGTTGGCATAGGTTGCCCCAAGCAGGAAAAATGGATGGCCGAACACCATGACAAATTATCCTGCGTCATGATTGGTGTTGGTGCCGCCTTTGATTTTTTCAGCGGCAGGAAAAAACACGCACCTCTCTGGATGCAAAAAAACGGCCTTGAATGGCTATACCGGCTAGCCAGCGACCCACGCAGGTTATGGAAACGATACCTTAAGCATAATCCCCGGTTTATTTATCACTTTGGCAAACAGTTCATAAAACAACGGATTTTTAATAATGGAGTGCCCCATCAGTGACTTTTAACCTTACCTAGAAACAAAGAACCTTGATTCTTTTTCTTTCCATGTCGTATTGCAATGAACTTCAACACCATAACCCCACGCATAACACTTCTTTTTTTCCTCTGCCGTATTAACTTACGATTGTATTCCACTCAGCCCAGCAACAAAAAAATAAAACTACATTGACTTTTAACCCTCATACACACAAAACAACCTTGACTTTTTACATTTAAAAAGTGTATTGTGGCTTTACTTTGATGCACACCCTGTAGCGACAGCATCGGACGCAAAGGATACTCTTTTATGCAGCGATTGGCTGAAAAACAGATTGCAGGCTGGAAAGATTCGCCGCGGCGCAAGCCACTGATAATTCGTGGAGCACGCCAGGTTGGCAAAACATGGCTTGTCGAGAATGTTCTGGCAAAACAGTTTACCGGCTTTGTCAAAATAGATCTGGAAAAACGGCGCGACCTGCACTCTCATTTCTCTGAAAATCTTGAGCCGCAATCGATACTGAAACATCTTGAATTGACTACCGGCCGAATCATTCCCGGTCAGACGCTTCTTTTCTTCGATGAGATTCAGGCCTGTCCGCGAGCACTCATGGCATTACGTTATTTTTATGAAGAAATGCCTGAACTCCATGTCATTGCTGCCGGTTCATTGCTGGAGTTTGCCTTTGGCGAAATATCCGTGCCTGTTGGTCGCGTTCAGTATCTGCACCTGCATCCGATGACATTTTACGAATATCTTCTGGCGCTGGGCAAAGAGCAGATGGCGGAATACACCTTGAGTCCGCAGAATGACATTGCACACTCTATCCAGGAGATCATTCTCAAGGAGTTGCGGATCTATTTCTTTGTCGGCGGCATGCCTGAATGTGTCAAGACCTACCACGACACTGGCTCCATGGTTGAGACCTTTCAAGTCCAGGCAGAGATTCTGGACTCATATCGCGATGACTTTTCCAAATACACCCCCCGTATCAACACGACCTGCCTGGATGCCGTTTTTTTGAACGTGGCAAAAAGCATTGGCGAGCAATTAAAATATACCCGTCTTAATGATGGGCATTCAAGCCAGATGAATCGCAAAGCGTTTGATCTGCTGGTCAAAGCGAAGGTCATTCATAAAATTCCGGCCTGTGACCCAAGTGGTTTGCCATTAGGCGCAACAGCCAACCCCAAAAAATTCAAGGCAGCCATGCTCGACATAGGGCTTATGCAGAGACTCTGCCAGGTGCCGGTTGAACTGGAATTGCAGCAGGAAAATCTTCTGGCCATGTACCGTGGAAAACTCGCGGAACAATTTGTTGCCCAGGAACTCCTGGCCTGGCATAGTTCAGAGTTGTTTTATTGGGCTCGGGAAGCCCGTGGCAGCAATGCCGAGGTAGATTTTCTCGTTGTGCGGCAAGGCAATATTTACCCGGTAGAGGTTAAATCCGGAGCCGGCGGGAGTCTGCGAAGCCTGCACCTTATGCTTGAAAAATATCATAATTGCCCGCAAGGACTGGTCCTTTATGGCAGCACGAGCAATGAACTATCCGACCAGAAACTCCAATTCCTCCCACTGTATTGTGCCTCAACGATTGGAGATCAACGAGCGGACGTGGTTTAAACAGGAAGGACCATTGGGGCCCATTGTAAACGACAGTGAGCCATAGGGCCAAACGTGGATCCAGGCCATCACCTTCATTTGCGTTACGCCACTTCCATATCGATCGGCAGCCGAGCCCACTGCCTGAAAACCCGGCGCCGGCCCCACGGTACTGGTCGAAACCCAATCCGGCAATTATCTCATAAATGAGCTTCAACACCATGTCCCCGCGCTCTGCACTTCCCCTATTCCTCTGCCTCGCCACCCTCACGACATTCATAAACATCGTCTCAGACCGCTATGAACCCGTCGGGGATGAACTGCTCGTAAACCCTGATTTCACTCAGGGGCTGTCCGGGTGGAAAGGTCACCCTGATTCGGCAATTACCACAGCGCCAAATGGCGAACTGCTGATCGCAAACACCGATCCAGCCAAGAGCGAGATCCTGAGCCAGACGCTTGTTGCCACGCAGACAGGAACGGTCCTCCTGCTCCGGGGTGCGATGAAAACGGAAGAGGTTCTTGCCGGAAAGCTGGCATGGAACCTGGCCAGAGTGGTTATCACCAGCCTTGGCCCAACCGGCAAATGGCTTCCCGGAACGCGCGTTGCCATAGAAATGAACGGGAGCAACACCTGGACACCATTCAGCACTGTCTTTCATATACCCGAGGGAGCAGAAAAACTCCTTGTTCGAGTCGAGCTGAATCAGGCACCGGGAAAACTCTTTGCCAAAGATCTGACTCTGCGCATGGCGCAGGAATCATCGCTGTATGCTTTTTCCCGATGGCCCATGCTCGGGGGCTGGATCCTTTTTCTCCTGGTTCTTGCAACGCCTTATTTCAAGGCCCCAAAGAAAAACATCCCTCTCTCGCTGATAGTCCTGGGAGTCGGGCTTCTCGTCCTGGCCGGCACCACCGTGCCGGGGCCATACAAAGATTTTGTTGTACGCTATCTCTCCTCGCTGACGTACGATATCAGCGGATTTTCCATGGCAAAACTTCCCATGCACATAACAAAAATCGGGCATTTCACAGGTTTTCTGCTGCTCGGCCTTTTGAGCTGTCTCTGCTTTGTCCAAGAAAAACCGATAGCGATCTTCGCCGATCTCATTCTTCTTGCCTCGGCAAGCGAATGCATGCAATTTTTCACCGTGGAACGCACCCCCATGCTCGGTGATGTGATGATCGACAGCCTGGGCGGGCTTATCGGCATTCTTATCGCCGCACTTTTCCTCAAAATGCTCTCCCTAAAAAACAGTCACTCTCTCAAAATGTCAGGTCACAGACTTCACTAGGACAAATTATTTCCACGGTACGTATTTTTCAGGTATCATTTTTTATTCTACAACAATCATTCTCTGTTCAAATGTCAGAGAAATGTGAGATAGTATCCATTATAAATTAGGTATATTTGTATGCGGCTTATGGAAAAATAGAAACACCCCTTCGACAGGCTCAGGGCGAACGGTAGTCTTCTTAAAGACATTATAGCTTCTTCCTTTCATGCTGAGCCTGTCGAAGCATAGTAAAATATTGTTTTAGCAAGAGCCTCATGTTGTCTGAATTGGCCATGACGTAGTATCCCGGGGGGGGAACTCAGTTTGATGGATCAGCAGCGACATTCGGTATTGAGTTGCCTTCAGGACTGCTCAATACCCGACCGCCAGATAGCCACCCTCAGCGAGCTGATCGCGCAGGAGGGCAGGCAAACCTGCCAGTCCATTCTGAATGTCCTGGCCCACCTTGATCTTGATATCGAGGCGGCTGAGGAGTGCTGGCAGGATATTGTCCGGCATCATGGCGAGCTGTCCGACCTGGTCGGCCGCCCTCTCAGCCTGCAGACCGCCATGTGCGATTATTTCTGCACTGTCCGCAAGCACATCACCCATCCCAAAATCATCGACTTGCAACTTTTCGAAGAAGCCCTGCAAGACCTCTCCAACGACTACCTCACCGGCCTTTCAAACAGAAAAGAATTCGAAAGCCACCTGCAGCAGGAGTTCGCCAAGGCCGAACGGCGCGGACGACCGCTCTCCCTTCTTTTTCTCGATCTGGACGACTTCAAGCGCGTCAACGACACCTTCGGCCACCAGGCCGGCGATCTTGTCCTGAAACGGACGAGCAGCATTATCGATGCCTTGAAACGGGTCGAAGATACGGCAGCACGCTACGGCGGAGAGGAAATCGCGATCATCCTGCCGGATACCGACAAATACCAGGCCAAGGTTCTTGCCGAACGCATCCGGGATCAGGTCGAAAAAGCGCGAATCAGCTTTGCGGAAGACGAAATCAAGATCACCATCAGCGCCGGTATTGCTTCATATCCGCAAGATGCAGTGGGAAAGACCGCACTGATCAGCAGCGCCGACCACGCTCTGTATGCGGCAAAGAGAAACGGCAAGAATATCGTTTCTCTCTACCAGCCGGAAAAACGCAGGTATCTGCGCATCGACTTCAGACACCCCCTGGAAGTGAAATTCATAAACGGCAACAATGGCAAGGGCACGCAAATCTTTACCCCGAGAGGCAAAAATCTCTGCGTCGGCGGCATCCTCTTTGAAAGCAATAAGGATATAGAGATCGACACCTGCCTTGAAATCAAGATCGATCTTGGCAACGGACCGCCCTTGCCGTTGCACGGCAAGGTTGCCCGGGTGGAAAAAATGAAGGGCGGGAAATACGACATCGGCGTTTTCTTCCAGGGCACAGGAGGCAATGCCATGCATGCGCTGAGCAAATACATCTGTCAGCATTTTGAATGGCTGGGACAGGTCTGCCTGCCCACCCAGCGCGTGTTTGAAAGAACAGGATATTACGCGCAAGCAAATCAGTAAAAAGCGAGTGCGGCTCGCATTGCATATTTAAAATTACTTTTTGGGCGGTCAAACAACAAGAGAGGAGAACGAAAATGAAAAAACTCATGATGATCATCGCGACTGCGGTATTGAGTTGCAGCGTTGCCTTTGCGGCAAACATGGCAAACTTTGCAAACACCCTCAACACGGTGGGTCTGGATCAGGCTGTGGCCGAAGCAATGGCCGAGGGAAACAGCATTGACGATATCATGGCCCAGGCCCTGGCCATTGAGGGGATGAATCCCCAGGCGGTAATCCTGGCCATGCTCAATGCCGGAGCGGATGTCGGCGCGGTGGCCACGGTTGCGGCAAAACACGGCGTGAGCGCTCAGGTCATTGCCCAGGCCACCCAGCAGTTTGCCAGCAAAGGGCAGCAGGACACCCAAGCCTATACCCCGGCCGGACCTGCCGGCCCGCCCATATTCTCAATCCCCGTGTCCGGAGTTCCGGGCGGCGGTGGCGGCACAGCCCCGGCAGAGCGTTATGCCAGCCCTTCCACCTTGTAAGAAAAATCAGAATATGCGACAAGAGGTATAGAGGGCAGACTGCATGCCTCATTTTTTGTAATTTTCTTTTTGCTTAAATAATTCAACAAGGGATCACAATGAAGAAAAAATTCCACACACTCACCGCGATGGCTGTTGGCACAGGAATCTGTCTGCTTTCCGCGCCGCTGGCCTTTTCCGCTGAAAGCCAGCCCGCGGTGATCAATCCCCCCCAGGAAACCACTCCAGGCACATCCTCGTATCCATCCGACAAAATTTTCGGTTCCAGGGGCGGCTTTGTCCACCCATCCATGTCCGTGTCCGCACTTGCCTCGGACAACATCAATAACACAAAGGACGACAAGATCGGTGACTGGAGCACCATTTATTCGCCCAGCATCTGGCTGGCGCTTCCCAGAAGCCAGCAGACCCAACTGGATATTGTTTCTTCAAACACCGCACCGGGCGGCCGCCAGATGTTCATGGACAAGCCGAAATCCTTCAACCGCTATCAGGGCTATGCCTTTTATGGCGCAGACATCGAAGAATACCATACCCACACCGAGCGCAACACCGTGAAACAGGCGGCGGTGGGCTATTTCCAGTACAATCTGCGCGGCGGGCTTTCCATCGATGTGTATAACAAATACGTCGATTCGGAAGATCCCATCGGAACCGGCGACACCACCGAAATAGACGCCTTTAAGAACAACCTCGCCGGCATGATGATCGATTACGACCTCGGCGCCAAGTTCAATATCCGGGCCGACTACACCCACTTCCGCCTGAGCTACGATCTGCTGGACAGCCGCGCAAAGAACCGCGACGACAACTCTTACAGCGGCTATCTTTTCTACAAATACTCGCCAAAGACCAATTTCTTTGCCCAGTATGAGTTCGTCAACGTCGACTACGATATCAACGCCAGAGAAAATAATGAACAGCACCACTACAGCCTGGGTATTCAATGGAAACCCACGGTAAAGACAAGCCTGAGAGGCAAGTTTGGCGTTGTGGACCGCAACAGCGACAACAATTCGGCAGGCGACAATACGGAGCCCAGTGTCGAAATCGTGGCCAACCACCAGCTCACCGAGAAAACAGGACTTCAGCTTCTTGCCTCACAAAAAGTCAACGAGTCCACCGTTTCCACTGCGTCCTACTCCAACGACACCACCGTGTCTGCGTCTGTGCTGACGCAGTTCACGGAGAAAATCGGCGCATCCCTTCGGCTTTCTTACACCCAAAACGACTTCCAGGAAAATGTTGGCGCATTGGGAAGAACCGACGACATCTATTCGTTGAGCCCTTCCCTGCGGTACATGTTCAAAGAATGGCTCATGGCTGACCTCGGCTACGAGTATTCGGACCGTGATTCCACTCAGGATGGCTTTGATTACTCGACAAACAAGGTATTTGTCAGACTGAGCTCCGGATTCTAGCCACTCCCCTCATTCCTTGTGCTGCTCGCGGTCATCCCAGTCGGTTTGCAACCCGGCTGGGATGACCGCCAATGTGAACCTATCTTTATCTACAGGTAATTAGCAGTGAAGAAACAAATCCTTTTTCTCTGTCTCGCCTTGTTTTCGTTTCTTGTTCTCCCATTTTCCGCCAGTGCCGACTCCTACACGGTGGGATACGGCGATGTTCTGAAAATTACGGTCTATAATCATCCGGACCTCGAAACCAAGGTCAGTGTCAACGATTCCGGCCAGATTCTGATGCCGCTTCTGGGCCATGTTGCCGTGAAAGGCAAGACCATCGGTGAAATTTCAGACCTTCTCGCTGTAATGCTGGCGGATGGCTATATCGTTTCTCCCCAGATCAATGTTTTTATCGAGGCCTATGGCAGCAAATGCTATGTAACCGGAGAGGTGGTAAAGCCTGACGCCTACGTCATCAGTGACGACACCACCGTGATCAAGGTGATCACCCTTGCCGGCGGCTTCACCGGCAAAGCATCCAGAGGCGGGGTCACAATCATCCGCAAGGACGGGGATAAGGAAATCGTCATGACCGACGTTCCCCTGGATACCTTTGTAAAGAAAAATGATGTGGTGGTGGTGCAGGAAAGTTTCTTTTAAGCCCTACTCCATCACGACTTCCGGCGCACAACCTTACCATCTGATATCAGCCAACCTCCGGATTATAGAGAAATAATTCATATGCAAGAACAACAGCACGAAAGTATTGACCAGGAAATCCATCTTCGCGATTACTACCATGTGATCAAAAAGCGCAAACAGGTGGTCGGCCTCTTCGCTGCCATTACCTTTGCCCTTGTTTTTCTGGCCACTTTTGCCGTAACCCCCCTCTATGAGGCTGATACCCAGGTTCTGATTGAAAAGAACAAGGAAAGCGACCTGACAGTGACAGGGGGGGTGCTCAGCTATGATCCGGAATTCCTCCAGACCCAATTCGAAATCATCAAGAGCAATAATGTAGTATACCGGGTCATTGATCGGCTGAAGCTCGACACCCAGTACCGCAGGCACTTTCTCGGGGCAAACGATGGGTTTCTCTCTGCCTCCCTGGCCGGCATCAAAAGCTTTTTTTCAGAGAGCGGCACAGGCGAAACCCTTGGCCTGCAGGCCAAGGAACCTACCGATGCCGATCGCATAGCCGAGATTATCCAGAAAAGAATCGAAACAAAACCGCAACGCAACACCAAGATTGTTTTGGTGACCTACCAGGACCCGAACCCTGTGATGTCCAGCATGGTGGTAAATGCCATGGTGGATTCCTACATGGCTGAATTGCTTGAGATAAAAATGCATGCCAGCAACTACGCCTTGCAATGGATGACCGCCAAGGCAGAGGAAGAAAGAAAAAAACTCCAGCAATCCGAGATGGTCCTGCAGAAATATCGGCAGGAAAACAACATTGTGACCGTGGAAAACAAACAGGTCGTCGTTCCGGGAAAACTTGCCGAATTCTCCATCCAACTTTCCAAGGCCCAGGCCCTTCGCAAGGAATCGGAAGATCTCTACAACCAGTTGCACATGCAGGAGAACAACCCTGACGCCATCGAATCGCACCCTTTATTGTCAACCAACCTGGCCCTGCAGCGCATCCGTGACCAAATCCTCCTGGCGGACCAGAAGATCGCCGAACTCACCACGAAATATGGCGCCAAACATCCGCTGATGATCAAGGCCCTGAGCGACAGGGAGATACTGAACCAGGAAAAAGCACGCGAGATCAAGCGCATTGTCCAAACCATCAAAAATCAATACCTTCTGGCCAAGTCCCAGGAGCAGAATATCGCAAACCTCCTGGAAGGGTCCAAACAGGAGATGATCACCCTCAACGAGAAAATGATCCAGTACGATATCATGCAGCGGGAGTCAGAAACGAACCGCGCCCTTTATGACGCTCTGATAAAGAATATCAAGCAACAGGGCGCCACCGAACACTCGCAAATGGTCAACGTCTGGGTAGTCAAAAAGGCGCAGGTTCCCGAAAAGCCCGCTACCCCGAAAAAAACACGCAACATTCTGCTCGGCCTCGTGCTTGGCTTGTTCGGTGGAATCGGCTGCGCTTTTTTCATCGAGTATCTGGACAATACCGTCAAAAGCAGCGAAGAGGTGGAGCGCCGCTTCAGGGTCCCCGTGCTCGGCATTGTCGGGCAGGTTGATGAAAAGAACAAAAACATCGAAACCATCATCATTGAAGACCCGCGCTCGCCAACCGCCGAATGCTACAAATCCATCCGTTCCTCGCTGATGCTCTCCTCCCCGGAACATCCGCCCAAGTCCCTGCTGATAACCAGCGTGGAGCCCCAGGAGGGCAAAACAAGCACCTCCCTCAATATTGCCCGCACCCTGGCGCAAACCGGCAACAAGGTCCTCCTGCTGGACTGTGACATGCGCAAACCCAGGCTGCACTCCATTTTAGGCATATCCAACCGGGTGGGGCTTTCCTCTTTTCTGTCCGGAAATACCGACAAAGAGATCGTGGCCAAGCTCGAAGAGAACAACCTGACCGTCATCCCCTCCGGCCCAATTCCGCCAAACCCCTCCGAACTGCTGGGCTCTGAACGGATGGCCAATCTGCTCCAGGGGCTCGCCAAGAAGTTTGACTACATTATCCTGGATACCCCGCCGGTCATGAGCGTGACGGACAGCCAGGTCTTAAGCCATCTGGTTGCCGGAGTGGTCATGGTTACCAGGGCCGGAAAAACAAACTACGAAATGCTGGGCAAGGGGCTCAAAATGCTGCAGTCAATCCATGCCCCCCTGCTTGGTATCGTGATCAACGGCATGAGCAAAAAAGTAAGCGGCGACTATTATTACGGCGGGTACTATCAACAGTACTATACTGCCGCAGAAACTGAGACACAGGAGCAGTCCGCTGCATGATAGACCTCCATTGCCACATCCTGCCGGGGGTGGACGACGGACCTGCTGACACGGATCAAGCCCTTGCCATGGCCAGAATTGCCGCTCAAGACGGCATTTCCACCATTATCGCCACCCCGCATATCTCAGACGCATTCCAGGATGCCAAAGAGATTTACAGCCGCACCAAGAACCTTAATCAGGCCCTGAAACAGCAAGGAATTCCCATCACCGTCTATCCCGGAGCCGAGCTTCCCAGCCACTTTGACCTTGCCGTGTGGGGGGACTACACCATCAATAACAGCAAATACATTCTGATCGAGTTTCCGCACAGCCACTTTCCCTCTGCGGCCTCCCGACTCCTGAGGGAAGGACTGAATCACTCCTTTTGCCCGATTATCGCCCATCCGGAAAGAAACCCGGACGTGATGCGCAACCCGAACTTACTTGAGCCATTGATCACAATGGGCGTCAAAATCCAGATCACCGCCGAAAGCATCGCGGGATCCTTCGGGCCGGACATCCAGCAATGCGCCCTGTACCTGCTGCGGCGCAGCATGGTCCATTTTATCGCCACGGACGGGCACCCCATGCCGAACCGCCACCCGCGCCTTTCCGCCGGCCTGAAAACTGCGGAAAAAATACTGGGCGCGGGAAAAGGAGATCCACTGGTGCGTAGCAACCCGGCCGCCGTTCTGGCCAACAGACCACTCTAACCGGCGGGAAAAGCATGCCTAAAACCGGACTGTACATCTTCCTCTTCACCCTGATTTTTGCCCCCCTGGCCTTCGGCAGCGTCGAGCTTTGGTCACAGGCCACCAACACTGTTCTCGTTTGCCTGGCCGTGCTGGCCGTTTTCTGGGAAACCCAGAAAAAAGAAACCCGCTGGCACACGGTGCCGGCCCTCCTGCCCCTTATTCTTCTGCTGGGGTATATGCTGTTCCAACTGCTGCCATTGCCGCCGTTTCTTCTCAAACTGCTCTCGCCGCAAAGCTTTACCGTGTATTCAATTGCAACAGATGGAGGAAACAGCGCATGGCACCCCCTTACTTTAAATCCCAAGGGCACTCTTAAGGAGTTTTTCCGTTTTGCAACCTATGTTTTGTGCTACGTGGCTGCGGTCCAACTTCTCTGCCGCTACCAGTCTCTCAAAAAAGTACTGCTGACCCTCTGTTTTCTTGCCGGGGCCATAGCCTTTGAAGGGATCATCCAGAAATACGGCTCTCCGGACAAGATCTACTGGTTTCGCGCCACCATTGGCAACTCAACGATAACGGGCCCCTGGGTGTACCATAACCATTTTGCCGGCTTCATGGAGATGCTGCTCCCCATCTGTCTGGCCCTGTTTCTCTTTTACCGTCCGAACTTCTCCTATGACCTGCCGTTGCGGGAAAAAATTGTCTCGGTTTTCACCCTCCCCAAAGCGAACATGCACATCATCCTTGGCCTCAGCGCCATCCTGATGTATGTCTCCATTTTCGTGAGCCTGTCCCGTGGGGGAATCATAAGCGCAACCCTTTCCCTGCTTTTTTTCCTTTTTCTGCTGACCAGAAACAGGGGCGGGTTCTCCCACTCGACAAAAGGAAAATATGTGCTGTTTTTCCTGCTGGTGAGTGTCGCGGGAATCACATGGCTCGGCTGGGAGCCGATCTTCAGCCGTTTTGATCTGTTCGCCAACGCCGAAGGGGAAATCCAGGAGTCGCGATTCACTGTCTGGCGTGATTCCTGGCAAATAATCAAGGACTTCCCCGTCTTCGGCAGCGGCTTCGGCTCTTTTATCACAACCTACCCTGCCTATCGCACCGTTCCAGGAACCTTTATCTACGATCATGCCCACAACGACTACATCGAAATCCTGACAGACGGCGGCCTGGTCGGCTTGGTATTGGTCGCGCTTTTTCTTGGTGTTCTTTTCCGGGATACCCTGCGGGTTCTTGCCGAAAGGCGCGATCATTTTTCAACCCTGCTCACCTTTGGCTCCATGTCGGGCATTGCCGCACTTCTTTTCCACTCGGTAACCGACTTCAACATGCACAACGGCGCCAATGGCCTCTATTTCTTCCTGCTCTGCGGCATCCTCGTTTCGGCGAGTCATACCCGAAGACAGACGCAGACCGAGGAAACCTTTCTGCCTTCAAGTCCCGGGCGCTACAGACTCCTGGGCGCGCTGGCCGCCCTGTTGCTGCTTGTCATCGGAACCACGTACAACCTCGGCGTTGCCAGAGGCAAATACCTGTACGGTCAGATCAGCACCCTGTATCTGAACAAAAATATCCCCCAGGAAAAAATGCAGCAAATCCGCAACACAGCGCAGGCCGCTGTCACGGCAAATCCGCTTGAGGGAGAATATTGGTTCTCGCTGGCCAATATTCAGGCATTTTCGAACGATTTTCCCGCTGCGCAGCAAAATTACAGACGGGCAATCAGGCTGTCCCCGATGAACGGCAAGTTTCTCGGGCAATATGCCCTGTATATCTCGCCTGCCGACCCGGACAAGGCCAAAGAATTACTTCTTGCCGCGAGACGGTATGCTCCGAATGACCCCGTCCCGATGCGGGCATACGGGTCATGGCTTCTTGCCCACGGAAAAAAGGAAGAGGCGCTTTCCTATCTGAAAAGCGCCATCGCCATGGAACCGGCGGAGACAAACACATATTTCGCCCTGGCCATGGGGCATGGCCTGAAAAGCACAGAACTATCGGCCTTGCTGCCCGACAGGGTCCAGGCGCATCAGGCATACGGCGACATACTCATGGAACTTGGCAACACCGAAGAAGCTTTATCCACATACAAAAGTTCCCTGCGCTATATTGAGAATGAAGAAAAAGTGAGTTTGGCACTTTTCTCCAAGGTGTTCTGGATATTGCGCAAACACAAAAAAACGGAAGATGCCTTGGCTGTGGCCCAGAAAGGAGCGGCCCTCATGCCGAAAAACAGCTACATCAGAACAATGACCGGCCTGGCCTACCAGGAACTCGGTATCTACTATCGAGCCAAAGAGGAGTACCAGCAAGCACTGCTGCTGGATCCCGGCAACATAGGAGCGGGCAAACATCTCGCCCGACTGAACAATATGATGCAGAATTAGCCAAAACCATCGGCAAAGCCTGATTCACTTTCGGGGGAGTATCCATCATGCGCTATTTATTTTATATTGTTGTTTTCATGCTGATTCTGACTGCTGGGGTGATAACCTCCGTGGCGACCCGGGAAGATAAAAAACCGGCCGGCGCCTACATAGCCAAGGTAAACGACCGATACATCATGGAATCGGACCTGGCCAGGGAGCGAAATGTTTCTTTGGACTCACACGATATCAAGTATGAGTTCCTCAACTCTTTGATCACCAAAGAGGTATTGATTCATGAGGCGCTGAACAAGAAAATCGACCAGGAAGAAGCGTTCCGTCTGTCCATTAAAAATTTTTACGAACAGTCTCTGATCAAAACCCTGCTTGACCGCCAACAGGAAAAGCTCCCGCGGAAACCGACAGAAGCGGAAATTTCCGCCTACCTGAATCTCTACAACAAAACGGTACAGGTCACGCTCCAACCGGTGAGCAAATCTTCGCAGGGAAGCAGCGAAGCCTGTCAGGCTGAAACCATTGAATCTCTTTTCCAGAATCTTGCCTTATCGATACGCATGAGCCTGCTTCACCTGCGCGAGGGACAAGTGTCTGAAAAAACCGATTTAATGGGGTGCACGTATACCATCAGACTTGACGCGGTATCAAAAACCGGCCTGGAGGGTCTCCCGGAAAACCGCGACAAGGCCGCGTCGCTTATTGAGGAATTCAACAGGGAACAGATGCTGCAGAAATGGATCGCCGAACTTGTGCAGAAAGCCCACGTCGAGGTAAACACTCCCAAAACAGAGGCACCCCAATGAAACCAAAGTACAAAAGAAGGCATTATTTCATCGACGGGAAATTTCAGGGCCAGCACGTATTCAACAGTTACGTCCTGGCGCTGATAGTAATCGTCCTCTTTGTCGGCCTGTTCAGCTTTTTCACCTCCGATGCCTTGACCATAGTCTACACCAGAAGCGACCTGCAGCTTGAACGCACCCCGCTCATTCTTTTAAAAAAGATTCTTTTGATCGCCTGGATTCTTTTGATTCCCGGCGGTATCTGGATTACCTTGCGAACCATCCTGGTTTCCCACAGAATGGCCGGCCCGCTCTTCAAGCTTGAAAAGACCATGGATGAGATGCGTCAGGGGAAAATCGGGGCGAAAATTTATTTGCGACAGAAAGATCATTGCAAGGATCTGGCTGAAAAAATTAATGCGTTGAACACCATCTACGCCGAGAAAATCAGCGACATTTCCCTGCTTGCGCAACAGATCGAAGACAGCGCACACGGGACGGAAACTCCCGAGGCTAAGCTGCAAAGAATTGAGGAGTTGAGTAAAAATCTGCAGCAGTCCATTCGATTTTTCACGGTGGTGAATGACCAGTAAAACATGGATCACCCTGCTTATAGTTTTTTCCCTGCATGTCGGAACAATTTCTTCCGCCCTGTGCGAGGAGTTAAAAACACGTTATGCCACGGTGCGGTATGACGATATCAATCTATTGCAAAAATTCAACGACGAAATCTACCTTGGCCGGCAACTGAGCATGCAGCTCCGTCAGCAGAAGGCCTTCACCATCCAGGACGAATTACACAACAAGCTGAACCTCATTGTGGAAAAAGTGGAAACCGTGCTCGACATGTTTCCGACCCAGCTCTACGTCACAATAGTCCTGCTTCCCTCTGCCAAGGAAGTTCAAGAAGTCTATCTGCAGAAATACGGCAAACGCGTCAACCACGTTGCCTATTATTCCTTGAGCGAAAAAACCATCTATCTGTCGGTTGATGATGTGAACCTGAAGGTCCTTGCCCACGAGATCGGCCATATTGTTGCCGACCACTATTTCCAGGTCCGCCCACCCTACAAAATCCATGAACTTCTGGCCCAATTCGCGGAGGAACATGTTACGGATTAGTCTCCTGTGCCTCATTTCCCGCAATTGCCGTAAGGTCGATGGGTGAATCCGGCTACTGCCGGAATGAACGCATAAAAAAAGGGCTGACGGAACAACCGCCAACCCTTTGATGTATGTGGTGCCCAGGACGAGAATCGAACTCGTACGGGGTTGCCCCCTCGGGATTTTAAGTCCCGTGCGTCTACCAGTTCCGCCACCCAGGCATGGTGCTCAAATCAAACGGCGGTGTACCATATCACCCTGCAAAAATCAACAGCCATCCGCCAAAGCAGCTGTGTCCAGCCGCCTTTTTATCACACTCTTCAGCCGTGTTCGGAAAAATACTGCACCCGATAGACAGACACATCAAGGTGTTCCGATTGCCAGGCATCAGCAGGCAATCCACCCTTCCGGCACAAATGACTCAAAAAATCTTCTGGCCTGGGCAGCTGTTCCCAGACCTGGGGCAGAAAGGTCGCGCCCTGAACACCCTTTCGGATAATGACCCCATCGCTCCCGACCTGCAAGGCGCGGATTAACTCCTCTCCATCGGCATAAACCAGAGGCCTCGGTTCGGTAAGGATGCTGACCTCCACCTCGATTGCGGCAAGCTCCCCTTTTTCCACCGGCCTGAACCGGGAATCTTCAAACGCGGCATGCAGGGCATTGCGCTTCACCCCTTCGACAATGGAATCAACTGCACCGAGGCTGCCGATACACCCGCGCAATTCACCATTTTTTTTCAAGGTGACGAAGGTGCCCCGTTTTTCCTGCAGCTCACTGTCCGACAATCGGGCCGCATGTGGTCCCGGATCACTGGCCGCGACGCCAAGGTGACGGGAGATAGTCTCCCGTGCGAGCCAGAGCAGCGCTTTCCCCTGTCCGTCAGTCAATCCTTCGGGTTGTGCGATTTCATGCCTCGCCATGACCTGCTCCTCCTTTATCTTTTTTCTCAATCCCTTTCATAGTACAGTATCTTTGAAAACTACAAAAATCATAGCCCTTTTATGCAAAAAGATCCTTGGAGAAACAAAACGATTCAAGGAAGGAACCATACGCCATGAAAACAATCACCACGCTCATTGCCGCAGTCACTATCGCACTCGTTGCCGGAAACTGCCTTGCCGCAGACGCTCAGCGAGGAAAATTGCTCTTTGAAAGCCCAACCTTCGGGGGCGGCACCTCAGGCAAAAGCTGCCTGACCTGTCATGAACATGGGCGGGATTTCAGCCCGGAAACCCTCAGCAGAAAGGCATATACCATCATGGACAATCCTGTTGCCACTCTTGGCGGGGTGATCAATTTCTGTATCGAAGTGGCTCTGCGTGGAGAGGCAATCCCGGAAAACAGCGAAGATATGCAGGATCTCATCGCCTACCTGTCCCTTTTGATCAAGGAGAACAGCGAAAAGCCCGAATAAAAATCTAATTACCATTTATCTTCAGCCAGTTTTTTTCCCGTCATTCCAGCGAAAGCCGGAATCCAGAAAAATTAGCTACCTTGCCTGGATTCCGGCTTTCGCCGGAATGACTTGTTTGCAAGTGAGCCTTTGACGCAAACCCCGGACAATCAGCTGACTGAGGCATGGTGCCTGCCGCGTGCCTGCTGAAGTTCGATGGTAATCAGAAATAAAAAAACCCCGGCCTTGGCCGGGGTTTTTTTATTCTACTATTTCAGGCAAATAGCATCAGCAACCACAGGAGCCGCTGCTGCCGCTGCCGCAGGAACTGCCGCAGCCTCCACCGCCGCCGCCAAGAGGCTTGGCCGAGGAGATGCCGAAACCGGAACGGGGCCCGGCCTCAATGAAGTCTACTTTGATGACTCCACATTGATTGCTGAGGTTATTATCCAGCAGAAACTTAATTCCACCATGTTCATACGTTGCGTCGTTTTCTTTTGGCTCATCCAGAGCCAATCCCAAAGAGGGGCCTGCTCAGCCACCCTGCATCAACGCAACACGTACGGCAGATTCGATATTATTATCGGCCAGGTACGCTTTCAGTTTAACAACCGCCTGCTCTGTTACTTCAAGCATCCTATGATCTCCTCATCAAAAAGGTTCGTAAAAAAAATATCCGGCTCAACTCGGCCGGCAAGAAAAATGTAATTTCATCATTTTCTTATTCAGTAAATTAAGAAATATACCCGCATAAGTCAAGGCTGGTTTTTTGTTTTGATCTCCGCCTGATTCACGCTATAAAGAAAAGAAGAAAATCCTCAGTAATTAAGCGCTCTTTACTCTGTCACTGTGTGAGGTCGTACAGATGAAAAAAATCGTCATATCCACCGGCGGCGGCGATGCCCCGGGATTAAACGCCGTTATCTACGCTGTGACCAAATCAGCCCACTACCGGGGCTGGGAAGTTTACGGCAGTCACGGCGGCTATAAGGGGCTGCTCGACCCGGACGAGCTTGTCCGCCTTACCCCGGAAATCGTTGAAGACATCACCCCCACCGGCGGCACGATTCTCGGTTCGACCAACAAGGGCAATCCCTTTGCCATGCCCGTTGAGAATCTGGCCGGCGAGGTGCAGCTCCGCGATGTTTCCGACCGGGTCATGCAAACCTTTACCAGAATGGGCTTTTCCTGCCATATTGCCGTGGGCGGTGACGGCAGCCTGGAAATCGCCCACCGTTTCGCCACGGAAAAAGGGATGCCCGTGATCGGGGTGCCCAAGACCATTGATAACGACCTGCAGGCCACCCAAAGGACCTTTGGCTGCGATACCGCAGTGGCCACGGCAACAGACGCCCTTGACCGCCTCCATTCAACCGCCAAATCCCACGATCGGGTCATGGTGGTGGAAGTCATGGGGCGAGATTCCGGCTGGATTGCCATCAACTCGGGAATTTCCGGCTGCGCCGATGTCATTCTTATCCCGGAAATCCCCTTTGACATGGAGAAAGTCTGCGCCAAGATCAACGACAACGACCTGCACCACAAACATTATGCCATTGTTGTGGTAGCCGAGGGCGCCAGAGCCAAAAACGCCGAAGTCATCTGCAAGGCCAAGGATGCCTGCGCAGTGGGCAGACAGGAGGTCCTTCTGGGCGGAGTAGGCGAGTGGGTGGCGCAACAGATCCGGGAAAAAACCGGCAAGGACACCCGCTCCCTGGTGCTCGGTCACCTGCAGCGCGGCGGTTCGCCCACCACCTTCGACCGGATGCTGGCCCTGCGATTTGGCGGCGCGGCAGTACGATTGGCCGAGCAGGAGATCTTCGATCACATGGTGGCCTTGGATTCCACGGGGATTAGCGCCGTACCCCTGGCCGATGCGATCAAGACCCGAAAAAAGGTGCCCCTGGACAGCGACAAGGTGCTCACCGCCCGGGAGATCGGGATCTGCCTGGGGGATTGAAGATAATGAAAAGTTAAAAATGCAAAATGAAAAGTGAACAGCCCAGGGCTAAAGTCGTACCTTTAACTTTTCACTCTTAATTTTTCACTTTCAACTTTTTTCCAACCGCTCCATATAGGCATCCCACTCGATGGGCAGCATGGTTTTCTTCAGGTTGTTGCATTCCTTGCAGCAGGCGGCGAGATTCCCCTTGCTGCTCGTCCCTCCCCTTGCCAGAGGAACAATGTGGTCCATGGTAAGCTCCTTGGCCGGGGTTTTCTTGCCGCAATAGTAGCAGACCCCCAGAGACAATTTGGTCTGCCACCACCTGCTTTTCCTTATCTCTCTGGCTTTAGCACGTTCGCGGCGGATATCCTCATCGTCCACACCCTCGCCATACAGATCCCCGCTTGCACTCATGGCGCAACCTCGCCAAGCAGAATCTTCCGCGCTGCCCCTACCAGATAGAGAGAACCAGCCACACAGATCAGATCCCCGCTTTTCGCCATATCAGCGGCCAGGGTCAAAGCCTCGGAAACCGTCGCCGCGCCTGTCGCCTTATCGCGCTCATCATCGGCAAGTATGGCAGCGAGCTGCTCCACCGTTGCCGAACGCTCGCTTTCAGGCCGGGTAAAAATGATCCTGTCCGCAAGGGGAGTGATGCTTCTGAGGGTTGCGCCGACATCTTTATCCGCCATGCAGCCCCAGACCAGAATAAGCCGATCGTAGCTGAACTCGCCGTCCAGCGAATCCCGGAGGCTTTCGACCCCGGCAGGATTGTGGGCCCCATCAAGCAAATAACGCCGCAGAGAACTCACATGGCACGTTGCACCCTCGGCCGGACAATCCACTTCCTTGCCATCTGCAAGACAAAAATACTCAAGCCGGCCAGGCCACCTCACTGAAAGCAGGCCGTGCCTGATGGCCTCTTCGGTAACCGGCAAGACACCGGAGATCGTTTCCAGAGTCGCCAGAGCCAGGGCAGCGTTGCCGATCTGGTACCCGCCTTTCATGCGGCACTGGAGTCCGTCAAGAACGTGAGCATTGTCAATGCCACGGTACTGCCAGCTTCCTTTCAGGCCGCGAATCGCATCAAATTCCCTGCCCAGCAGAAACAGAGGTGCTTGCCGCTCCTTGCATGCCTCTTCCACCACCGTCAGGCTGTCATCCGTACCAACCCCGGCAACCACGGGAATACCGGGCTTGATGACCCCGGCCTTTTCAAAAGCAACGGCTGCCAAGGTGTTGCCGAGGTACTGCTCATGGTCCATGCTGACATTGGTAATCACGCTGACCAGAGGCGTGACCACATTGGTGGCGTCGAGCCTTCCTCCCATGCCGACTTCCAGAATAGCCACATCTACCTGCTCCTCAACAAACCAGAGCAAGGCCAGGGCCGTGGCGAACTCGAAATACGTGATCTGCCGCTCTCCCAATATCGCGCGAATCACGCTGGCCTGCTTGGCAAATGCCTCTTCGGAAATGAATCTCTCGTTTATCCGAAACCGTTCGCGCACGCTGCTTAAGTGCGGCGAGGTGTACAGCCCCACCTTGTAACCCGCCCGAGTCAGAATCGTTTGCAGGGTCGTGGAAACGGAACCCTTGCCGTTGGTCCCGGCCACATGCACGAAACGCAGCCCCCGGTGCGGATTGCCCACCGATTCAAGGAACTGATTCATGCTGTCAAGGCCCAGCTTGATCTTGAAAAACTGCAGGTTGTCGAGAAAGGCCCAGGCCTCTTGGTAGTTCATTAAGTCACCGACTCAAGCTTTGCGTAGTCAAGATGGAGGGTCTTGCGGCCATGCCGGGCAAAGAGCACCTCCACCGATTTGGGGGTGACGATCTTTTCCACCACGCCCTCCCCGAAAAACGGATGGCGCACCCTATTGCCGAGCTTGAGGCTCTGGGCCGCCACAGTCGCGCCCTGGGCGGATGATCCGGCCGAAGACGCGGACCTGAGCGGCGGGATGCTGTAATCGGGCCGTTCCTCCTGATCCATGCCGTAAGCAGAGGCATGGGGCTGCCAGGCGGGAGCTGCGGGGGCCTGGGTCAGGGCATGGGGCAGTTCCTGCAGAAAAGGGGAAGGCCCGCCTGCAGCCGAGGAGGTATCGTAGGACATGACCTCCTGGGGATAGACAAGATACAACTGTTTGCGGGCGCGGGTCGCAGCCACATAGAGCAGCCTCCGCTCCTCTTCCTTATGCGCGGGCAGTACGGCCTGGGCCGATGGAAACCGACCCTCCGCAAGGTTGATGACAAAAACCGTGTCCCATTCCAACCCCTTTGCCGAATGGATGGTGGAGAGCACCAGCCGCTTGCCGCCATCCTCCTCGACAGCCCCGGCCTGGGGCGGATCAAGGGAGGCGTCATCAAGAAAAGCCTGCAAATCGACATACCCCGCCATCACCCTGCCCAACTCGTCCAGATCCCTGCGGCGGCGGGGATAATCGTCGTGGTAGAGCCGCTCGAAAATCGGCTCATAGTAGTCCATGATCCGTTCAAACATCTGGCCCATGGTCATGCCCGGCAGCCGCAGCGATTCGAGCATCTCCAGCAGTTCCAGCAGTCCCTCGCGCCAGGTTTTGCCGGCCGGGTATTCCCTGAGAGCAGCCAAGGGGTCCTCAGCGCTTTTGACCCGGCTCAGGATGTTCTGGGCAGTCTTCGGCCCCACCTTGTCGAGTTGCAGCAAAAGCCTGTTCCAGGAGAGATGGTCGTGCGGATTGGCCACCACCCGCAGATAGGAGATGACGTCCTTGTTGTGCGCCAGCTCGTTGAGCTTGAGCCCGCCGCGCTTGTCAAAATCGATCTGCCGATGGGTCAGCTCCAGCTCCAGCTTGTAGGAATGAAAGCCGGAACGGAAAAGCACCGCGATCTCATCCAGAGGCTCGCCCTCGTTGCGCATGGCCACGATCTTTTCCGCCACATAGCGGGCCTGGGCGCCCTCATCCCTGGCGCCATACACCACCGGCTTGTCCCCGCCCGTGATATTGGTGAACAGGGTTTTGGTGTATTTTTCCTGCGCCTTCTCGATAATCGCGTTGGTCAGGTCGAGGATCTTCTGGGTGGACCGGTAGTTCTCTTCCAGCCGTATCAGGCGGGTGTTCGGAAAGAGCGAGGGAAACTCCATGATATTGCGGAAATCTGCGCCCCGAAAGCTGTAGATGGACTGGGAATCGTCGCCCACCACCATCACGTTGCTGTGCTTGGCCGCCATCAGCCTGACAATTGCCGCCTGGATGGGATTGGTGTCCTGATACTCGTCCACCATGATGTGGCTGAAACGGCTGGCCAGCTCATCATGCACCTCGGGAAACTCCTCCATGATCCGTTGCCAGTTCACCAGCAGATCGTCATAGTCCATGAGGCTGTGCTCAAGCTTGAACCGCTGGTAATGGAGGGCGATGGTCTGCAAATCATCGCAGAAATCATGAAAATGGCCGTATTCGGCCTCAACCAGCTCCTCGATCCCCATCCCCTTGTTCACCGACTTGCTCAGAATGCTGATCACCACACGCTTGGAGGGAAACCGCTTGTTCTCGCCGCCCAAATTCAGGGAGGATTTGAGCAGATTGACGATACCCTCGGCATCGGACTGGTCGATGATGGTGAAGTTGGACTCGTAACCGAGATGGCGGCAATAGCGGCGCAGCAGCAGGTTGGCCGTGGCATGGAAGGTGCCGCCCATCACCCGGCGGCAGGAATCGTCCAGCAGCAGGCTGGCCCGATGGAGCATCTCCTGGGCCGCCTTGCGGGTAAAGGTGAGAAGCAGAATCTGCTCCGGGGGCACGCCCTGTTCGACCAGATGGGCAAGACGATAGACCAGGGTGCGGGTTTTGCCGCTGCCTGCGCCGGCAATAACAAGCACCGGACCGCTCACCGTGGTCACCGCCTCGTATTGCGCCTCATTCAAGGCCTTGCGGGTGATCTGGCTGGCGGAGCGGGGGGGGTGGGGCTTGGGTGTCATGGGAAAAAGGGTGGCTTGCATGGCGGCAACTCTAACATAAGAGCCGGGAGTCAATCGACAAAAAAATGGAACTGCACAGCAGCACCGCATCTGCGTTGTCATCGGTCTCTTCGCATACTGGAGTATGACGAAGCGACCTCTTCCGTGCATCTGCACCACTGCTGCACAGTTCCGTTTCCGGATATCCCTGTTTCCTGCTGAATTACAAAAAAGTTTTAATTTTCATGGGGTACTGGTACATTAGTACCTTACGAAAACAAGACACCAGCAAGACATTTTTTCACATAATTCCAAGGGAATAGACATGAACAACGTGCAAAATATTTTTACTCAGGAAACCCTGCAGAAGCTCTTTCCGGCGGACCGAGCCAACGCCTTCTTTGATGCCCTGTTCGGCGATGCCGAAGAAGGAGCCTACGACATCCGCCTCATCTTCCAGGGTCAGACAGCAAACACCCTCACCTTTGGGCTCGAACTGCACGAACGCCCCGGCAAGTGTTTGGCATGCAACCTGACCTACGGCCTGCCCGAAGTGTTCAGCCGCCACCCCATCATCAACATCAAGGGCTTGGTGGCTGAGATCGACGCGCTCCTTGGAGACAAAGCAACCTGCGCCGACTGGAAACTCGGCACCACCCAAACCGCTTCCAAAAGCCTGCATATTATTCCGTTGATAATCAGCTTGGCATGACCCAAACATTTTATTTTTCTGATACCGCCGACGACTGGGGATAACCATGAATCACGCGACCACACTTCCCAACCGTCACACGGAAATTCCTGTACAATTTCTTGATTCGCTTGAATCTCCGGCCTTTCTCATGCAAGCTGAACCGCGGCAAATTGTAACCGCCAACAAAAAAGCATGTTCATTATTCGGAAAAAAACTTTCACAGATTGAGAAACATAGAGGCGGACAGGTTTTCGACTGTATTCATTCATTTTCAGACGCGGGGTGCGGCAAAGACATTAATTGCAAACACTGTGAAATTAAAAACGCCGTAGTAGAGACCTTTGCAACCGGAATATCACACCACAATGTTCAGGCAATTTTAGAAATAATGAAACATAATGAAATAACGCCATATGACATACAGGTAGCAACGCAAAAAATCGGTAATTTTGTCATTGTAACTATCGACAACTACAAAAAGCGAATCTGACGCACTTGCTCATAATCCCTTCCAGCACCAAACGAGCTCCTAACAATGGACATAACCCAAATTCCCTTTAATACATTGATCGAAATCACCCACTCCGGCTCTGACGACCGGGTCCTGCAACTTGAATTCAAAGACAATAAAAAAAATCATCTGGGAACTTTTCACGCAAGCGCTCAATTTTCCCTGGCGGAGGCATGCAGCGGTCTTGCCCTTCAAAAAAATTTCCCCCACTTGGCAGACTCTGTTGTTCCCGTGTTGCGCAAATCCAGCATTGCATTTAAAAAACCTGCTCAGGCAGACATACAGGCCAGGGCGAATATCGCCACTGAAACAAAAGAAGCCTTTGAGCAACAATTTGAAAGGAAGGGCCGGGCAACCATTGCTGTGCCTGTCGAGATTACGGACCACCACGGGACTGTCACCATGACCGGCACCTATGAATGGTTTGTGCAAAAACTGTAACTCCTTGCCCCAGCACTCTTTTGTGCCAAACTACACATACGCCCCATGGACACCACATCGATACAGACAGCGTTTAATGGAGCGGCACCCCGTTACGACCAGACCCGCCGTCAGCTTATCCCCTGCTTTGACGAACTCTACAGCACCGTGCTTGCCCTGATCCCCTATTCCCGGCAAGATCGTTTTCGGGTTCTTGATCTTGGCGCCGGCACAGGCCTGCTCTCCATGTTTATCTCGGAACATTTTCCGAATGCTCATGTAACACTGATGGATATATCCGAGGCAATGCTGGCCAAAGCCAGGGAACGTTTTTCCGCTACGTTGGGGCGTTTCGATTTTATCACGGCAGATTATTCAGAAGAGCTGACCGGAGAGTTTGACGTGGTCGTTTCCGCACTCTCTATTCACCATCTCAGCGATGCACTCAAGTCCAGGCTATTCCATCGCATCCACGCGATACTTCCCACGGGCGGCATGTTCATTAATGCTGATCAAGTGCTGGGCGCATCTCCGAAAGTCGAAAAGATCTACCGCGAAAACTGGATAGCGCAAGTCCGGAAAAATGCTGTTACCACGGCGGACCTGAATGCGGCTCTTGAACGAATGAAGGAAGATAAGATGGCGACAGTAACAGCACAACTCCAATGGCTAACTGACGCAGGATTTGCAAATGTGAATTGTTGGTATAAAAATTATAGTTTTGCGGTTTATAGTGGAACCAAAGAACTGACATATAAAGAACAAATCCGCACACCACACTGACAGGAGTGAATCGATGGACTGGCTTGACGAAGAGCGCCACGTCGCACCCCGGACACAGGCGCGTTGGCGCAAGTTCCTGCACAAGGTGATTTTCGAGGCTGACACTCCGGTTGAAAAAGGCTTTGATGTGCTGCTTATCATCAGCATTCTGGCGAGTGTGGCAGCGGTGATGCTCGACAGCATCGCTGCAGTAAGAGCGCAACACGGCGGTCTGCTCTACAAGATCGAGTGGTTTTTCACTCTTCTCTTCACCGCGGAGTATATCCTGCGCCTGTTAAGCGTAGGCAGGCCTGCCAAATACGCCACCAGTTTTTTCGGGATGGTCGACCTGCTGGCCATCATACCAACGTATCTCAGCCTGATCCTGCCGGGAAGCCAGTACTTGCTGGTCATCCGCATCCTGCGGATCCTGCGCGTCTTTCGTATTCTCAAACTGGTCCCGTACCTTGGCGAGGCACGGCTGCTGATGCAGGCCTTGCATGCCAGTAAGCGCAAAATAGCTGTTTTTCTCTACACGGTGCTGACCCTGGTGGTCATCTTCGGCTCGATGATGTACGTGATCGAAGGCGAAGACCATGGTTTCAGCAGCATTCCGCGCAGCATCTATTGGGCGATCGTTACCATGACCACGGTCGGGTATGGCGACATATCACCGCAAACCGATCTCGGTCAGGCCCTGGCATCCCTGGTGATGATTCTCGGTTACGGCATCATCGCCGTGCCCACCGGCATCGTGACCGTGGAAATGTCGCAGGCCTTCAGCCGCAAGGTTTCGCTCCAGGCCTGCCCACAATGCAAGGCCGAAGGACACGATAACGAAGGCCGTTACTGCAAATTGTGTGGATCAGCGCTGTAGAGAACTTCAGGAAAAACACGAAAGAATGCCCGCTGGATTCGCTCCACCCTGTAACCGGTCAAAAAAACGGCCCACATCTGCGGGTTTGTGCGCATCCGATCCGGCCACCAGCGGAACGCCCATACCCACAGCCTCTTCAAGAATTTCCCGGGCGGGATACTGCTCGCCACGGTGAGCGAATCCGGAGGTGTTCACCTCCAGAGCCATACCCTTACCGAGCATCCCCTGAAAAATATCGCTGATCTGACGCTGATGCGTGCCGGTGAAATGAACCTCGGGATGATGCCGCAGCACAGCGTCCAGATGGCAGAGCACCGTGCCGGGCAGAACATCGATTGCCTCCCGGAGGGTGGCGAAATATTCGGAGATCACCCGCTCGACCCCCTGCTTGCCCAAGGGCTCCAGATTGATCTTACGGCGGCTCACCACGTTGTAGTGGTGGTCTTTGATCTCGTAATAATGGAAGGAAAGACCGACCCGGTCCCAGGTGTACTGCTTAAGAAAATCAAGAATCTCGGGAACCTGCCTGGGGTTGTAGCCCACCTCCACCCCGATCCCGATGCGGAGCCTGTCCCGGTAAGCCTCTTGCAATCTCTCCCCCTCGCGGCGGTAGACGATAAAATCCTCTTCGCTCAGCCAGGTGTCATCGGGATAACGGATGCCGCATTCAAGATGTTCAAGGAAAATCAGCTCCTCAAGCCCCTTGCCAATGGCCGCAACAACATACTCCTCCATCTCGCCAACGGCATGATGGCAAAGCCGAGTGTGAACATGGCCGTCGCTTTTGGTGTTGATCAGCATAGTTTACGTGAAAAACAAAGGGAAAGGAGTTGACGTCATTCCGGCGAAAACCGGAGCAAGTGAGTGGAACGAGACTCCGATCCATCTCGTTAGATCTTTTCTGGACCCCGGCCTTCGCCGGGGTGACGTCATGGAAAGCTCGCTAGAACGAACAGATCGTCAAACCTTTACCGTTCGCGGTGAGCCCTTCGACGCGCTCAGGCCGAACGGAATACCGACTGTAACAAAACGATCTCTCAGGCATTCCCGCGGGGGAAGAAATGCAGCACTCCGTCGATGTCCGAAGTATCGCATATCCGCCCCGGGCCGAGTTCGACAAACTGTTCAATGCCTTCCATGTTGATGGAAAACTGCTGACCGTCGGGCATGTGGTACACAACCGTCCGGACCTTGGTTATATCAATTGGCGATCCAGCCACTCTCATATTCATTCCTCACACAAATCCTATGACAAACAGAACAGCACTGTTCTGTAATTTAGTCATTCATTAAATTATGGCAAGCTGTCTGTAAAAAAAATTAACTCCGAAACTGCCCTTCGACAGGCTCAGGCCGAACGGATATTATCTTAATACAGTTATATTCCGTTCGTGCTGAGCTTGTCGAAGCACCTGCCCGATGCAATTCTGAATCGTTACGATTCAAAACAACTAATACTTTTTACGAACCAATACCTCGCGAGGCTTGGAACCGTCCGCAGGGCCCACAACCCCTTCTTTTTCCATGAGCTCAATCATCCGGGCCGCCCGGTTATACCCCACCCGCAACCGCCGCTGCACCATGGAAATGGAAGCCTGGCCCGTTTCGCAGACAAGGGCCACGGCCTCGTCATATTTTTCATCCGAATCCCCACCCTCGTCGCTTTCGGCAGCCTCGGACTCTTCGGAAATCTTCAAAACTGTTTCATCATACCGTGCAGACCCTTGTTCCTTGAGAAAGGTCACAATCCGCTCGGTTTCCTTGTCCGAGATATAAGCGCCGTGGATCCGCTGCAGCTTGCTGGAGCCGGGCGGCATGAACAGCATGTCACCGGCTCCAAGCAGGTGCTCGGCCCCGCTGCCGTCGAGGATGGTGCGGGAATCGATCTTGGAAGAGACCTTAAAAGACATCCGGGTTGGGAAATTGGCCTTGATCAAACCGGTGAGCACGTCCACCGAAGGACGCTGGGTGGCGAGAATCAGGTGCATGCCCGCTGCCCGTGCCATCTGGGCCAGCCTGGCCACGGCATCCTCGACCTCGCGGGAGGAAACCATCATCAGGTCGGCCAACTCGTCGATGATGATGACGATAAGCGGCAACTTTTCCACCGCCTCGGCGTTGTAGCTGGCCAGGCTCTTGACCTTGGCTTCTTCCATCAACTGATAGCGGCGTTCCATCTCCCGAACCGCCCACAGCAGGGCACGGCTCGCCAGCTTGGGGTCCACCACCACCGGATGCAGGAGATGGGGAATATCCTCATAGCAGGAAAGTTCGATGCGTTTGGGGTCTACCAGCAGCAGACGGACTTCCTCCGGGGTGGCCTTGAACAAAATCGAGCAGATGATGGTGTTGACCGCCACACTTTTTCCAGAGCCTGTCGCCCCGGCGATGAGCAGATGGGGCATCCGGGCAAGGTCGGCGATCACCGGATTGCCGACCACATCCATACCCAGCCCGATGGTGAGACGCGAAGGCGCCTTCTGAAATTTTTCGTGGGCAAAGATATCGCGCACAAAGACGATATTCCGGGTCGGGTTGGGAATCTCAATTCCCAGCGCGGCTTTGCCGGGGATGGAGCCGACAATGCGGACACTCTCGGCCTTGAGTCCCAAAGCCAGATCGTCGGCAAGGGCGATGATCTTGTTGATCTTGACCCCTGGAGCAGGAGAAAATTCATAGGTGGTGATCACCGGACCTGGAGAGATGCCGACAACTTTGCCAATCACCCCGAAATCATTAAGTTTTTCCTCGAGCTCGGCACTGACCGCATAATAGTATTCGCGATCCACGGCCAGCTCCTGATTGTCCGGCTTATCCAGCAAGGACAAGGTCGGAAGCCTGTACTCCCCGCTGGCTGCCGGCAGGAGATGAAAGGAGTCGTCGTCTGCCTCGGTATCAGTTCCAAGCTTTACCGGCTCATGCACATTGGGAACTTCGGGTTTGTCGTCACCGGAAATTTCCCCGGCACCGCCGGCCAGAGCGGCCGCTTCCCCTTTTTTGACCTTTCCGGGCGAATCCTTCACCTCAACCGACTGCCTGGACGCCCATCGACTCGCCAGAAAACTGCGCAAACGGTTTCCAAGGGAATAGGGAGAAAACCGGCTGATCAGCATCAGCGAAATGACCAGCACCACGAGAAACAACAGGAATGAGCCGGGCCCGCCGAAAAACAGTTGCCCATACTGCGCCAGAAAAGTTCCCAGCATACCGGCAATGGGATAGGTATGGTCAAAAACAGTGAAATCCGCCGGAGCGATGAAACCGGTTAGCCCAGAGCTGGCGAGGAGAATGCCGGTGCAGCCGAACACGACCAGAGGCAGGGTTTCCAGGGTATAATCCGGAGAAAAAAGGCGGACAGCAAAAAAAAGCAGCAGAACAGGCAGCCACAGCGAGGTAATTCCAAGGACATCCATGAGCAGGCCGGCAACCATTTGGCCCACCGTTCCCCCCCAGTTGGGTGTGCCGATCTGCCCCTGCGGTTGAGCCGAAGTATAACTGACCAGACACAACAGCAGAAAAATGGCGACAAATACCCCGAATACGGAAAGTATCTCTCGCCCAAGCGTTGGTTTTTCCTGCCTGTTGTTTCCTTGTGCCATTATTCTCGAATATCAGTTCCCGTGGTAGGAGCGCAGTCGTACCTGCATATCTTGTTTCGCGACAAGGCCTTTACTGCGCCGAAAATACGCTTTACTTAGTCTTGCCGATATTTTTCAGAATAGCGTCAAGTATGCCATTGATAAAAGCGGGAGAATCCTCGGCGCAGTATCGCTTGGCCAGTTCAATGGCCTCGTCGATGGCTACTCGGGGAGGCACTTCATCTTTAAACATCATCTCATAGGCGGCCAGCCTGATAATATTACGGTCCAGCACCGACATCCTGCTGACCCGCCAGTTTACTGCGCTTTCCGCGATCTTGGCGTTGATCTCTTCCCACTTCTCGGTGATGCCCCAAACCAGCTCCCTGCCATAGGGAATTGATTTTTTGTTGATCTCGAAATTCTCGCACAGCAGGGGGAAATTCTCCACCGCGGAGGTCGCGGTCATCTCCCCCTGAAACAATGCGTTGAGGGCAAGCTCCCTTGCCTTGCGTCGGTTTCCCATGAATAATCAGGCAAGCTGCGGCAGCAGGTTGACCATCTCGATGGCGGTGGCGGCGCACTCGGACCCCTTGTTCCCTGCCTTGGAACCGGCCCGTTCAATGGCCTGCTCGATGGAGTCGGTGGTCAGCACGCCGAAGATGATGGGCACCCCGGACTCCATGCTGGCCATGGCAATCCCCTTGGTCGCCTCGTTGGCCACGAAATCAAAATGAGGAGTCGAACCGCGGATCACCGCGCCGAGACAGATCACTGCATCATAGCGGCCGGATTTAACCATCTTCTGGGCAACCAGCGGGATCTCAAAAGCGCCGGGAACCCTGGCCACTTCGATCTCCTTGTCCTTGACCCCGGAACGGGTCAGAGTGTCCAGGGCGCCTTCGAGCAAGCGCTCGGCGATGAACGAATTGAAACGGGCAATGACAATCCCGAACTTCTTCCCTTCGGCCTGCAGTTTTCCTTCAAAAAATTTCGGCATGCGTCTTCCTCCAAGAATGTGCGTAAGCTTAGCTGTTTTTTGTATCCGTGCCGCCGGAGAAAAGATCCAGCAGATGGCCGAGTTTATCCTTCTTGGCCTTCAGGTAGTTTATGTTTTCCGGTTCCGCGTCCATCTCGATGGGCAGGCGCCCCGTGACCTTCAGCCCGTAGCCTTCAAGGCCGACGATCTTCTTGGGGTTGTTGGTGATCAGCCGCATTTTGCGCACCCCGAGATCCCGGAGAATCTGGGCGCCGATCCCATAATCGCGGAGATCGGCCTTGAACCCGAGATGCACATTGGCCTCAACCGTGTCCATTCCATCCTCCTGGAGAGCATAAGCCTTGATCTTGTTGATCAGGCCTATGCCTCTGCCTTCCTGCTGCATGTAGAGGACAACCCCTGTACCTTCCTGTTCCACCATGCGCATGGCGCTGTGCAACTGCCCCCCGCAATCGCAACGTTTCGAGCCGAAGACGTCGCCGGTCAGGCAGGAAGAATGCACCCGAACCATGATTTCCTGGGTGGAATCGATCTCCCCCTTGACCAGGGCAACATGTTCGAGCTCGTCGACATCATTGGTGTAGACGATGGTCCTGAACTCGCCGTAGCGGGTCGGGATCTTGGCCTCGGCAGCCCGATGCACCAGTTTATCCTCGCGGGTCCGGTAAGCGACCAGATCGGCTATGGTGGCGATTTTAAGCCCGTGCTGCTCGGCAAAAATTTCGAGATCGGGCATCCGGGCCATGGTTCCGTCTTCCTTCATGATCTCGCAGATCACTCCGGAAGGATTCAACCCGGCCAGACGGGACAGATCAACCGAGCCCTCGGTCTGCCCGGTGCGAACCAGAACTCCGCCCCGCCGAGCCCGCAGAGGAAAAATATGACCCGGGCTGACGATATCGGAGGGCTTGGCATTGGGATCGGCAGCAACAAGGATGGTTCTGGCCCGGTCCGCCGCCGAAATGCCGGTGGTTACTCCGGTGCTGGCCTCAATGCTGACCGTAAAGGCCGTTTCATAGGGCGACTTGTTTTTCTGCACCATCATGGGGATCTGCAGCTGTTCCAGATGATCCGGAGTCAGGGTCAGGCAGATAAGGCCCCGGCCATGGGTGGCCATGAAATTGATCGCCTCGGGCGTGACCTTTTCCGCAGCCATGTAAAGATCGCCTTCATTCTCGCGATCCTCGTCATCCACCAGGATGATCATCTTTCCGGCCCGGATCTCGTCAATCACCTCTTCAATGGAACTTACCGCCATCTTCATTCACCTGAAACCTTCGCCGCCAACTGGCTGCCTGAGTATTATTTCAAAAAACCGTGCTCAGCCAAAAAAGCGGAATTGATTCTTGATTCAACACCCCCGCCTTCTGCATCCTTGGCGGAGAGCAATTTTTCCACATATTTGCCGATGAGATCCACTTCTATATTCACCACGCTCCCCTGCTTCAGCGCACCCAGAGTCGTGATGCTGAGGGTGTGGGGGATAATGGAAACGGAAAAGGCTTTTGCGTCGATGCTGTTGACGGTAAGACTGATGCCGTCAATGGCGATGGAGCCTTTTTCGATGATATACTTGCCGCATCCTGCGGGCACCTGAAAACTGAACAGCACAAAATCGCCAAGGGGCTGGCGGGTAAGCAAAGGGGTGGTGGCATCGACATGCCCGCTGACCATATGCCCGCCCAGCCTGTCGGTGAGGCGGAGAGCCCGTTCCAGATTGACCACGCTCCCGACCGCCAACTGTCCGAGATTGGTGCGGGTCAGACTCTCCGGCGAAACATCGACCAGAAAACGTCTGGCGCTTATTTCCTTGGCAGTCAGACAGACACCGTTGACCGCAATGGACTCGCCTTCCTCGGGATCGGACAGATCAAAATCCGCAGCGATGGCAAAGAGCATCCCGCCACCGACCGGCCTTTTCTCAAGTATCCTGCCTTTTCCCAGTATGATTCCGGTAAACATATCCTTTCCTAAGCTGTCAGCTATGAGCAGCAAACTATAAACAAGCCTCTTACAAAAATAGAAGAACCCCCTTCGACAAGCTCAGGGCGAACGGTAGCCAACTTAAAATCATTATAGTTTCTTCCGTTCATGCTGAGCCTGTCGAAGCACAATAAAACCTTGTGCAAGAGCCTCAGCTATAAACTTTTCTCAATCAACCCTTCAATCAGCACATCTTTTCCAAACCGCCGCACCCTGGTGGTCGCAAAACGGGGCGCATCGGCAATCTTTTTCAGGCCAAGGGAATCCAGCAGAGGAATCCCGTCCGCGCCGATGAAGATCGGGGCAACAAAGATATTGACCTCGTCCACCAGAGCGTCCCGCAAAAAAGCGCCATGCACCCGGGAGCCGCCTTCCACCAGAATGCTGGTAATCTGTTCCCTGCCCAGTTCACAAAGAACCGCGCCGAGATCAACTTGCCCTGCACCATCGAGCCTGACCGGCTTGATCACCGCGCCTGCAGCAACCAGAGCAGCCGCCCGATCGACATCCGCATCCGGCCCGCAAAAAATCCAGGTTGCGGCAAAGGAGGCCTGCTGCAGCAATTTGGCGGTGGGCGGCAATCTGAGCGCGGTGTCCAGAATAACCCGCAATGGATCCCTGCCGCGACGTCCCGGCAATCTGGTGGTAAGAGCAGGATCGTCGAGCAGGGCCGTGCCGCTGCCGACAAGAATGGCATCCACCCGATCCCGCAGCCGATGCACCTGTCTGCGCGATTGCTCGCTGGTGATCCAGCCGCTTTTCCCGGATGCGAGAGCCAACCGGCCATCCATGCTCATCCCGGCCTTCATGACCACCCACGGCAACCCGGTGGTCACATGCTTGATGAAAGGCCTGTTCAAATTGCGGCATTCCTCGCCCAGAACGCCATGCGCAACCTCAAGGCCATGCGCGGACAGAGTCTTGCAGCCTCCCCCCGTCACAAGCGGATTGGGGTCGAGCATGCCGACCACCACCCGTTTGATCCCGCCGGTCAGAATGGCCTGGGTGCAAGGTGGGGTTCGCCCCGTATGATTGCAGGGCTCCAAGGTCACATATATAGTAGCGCCCCTGGCCTTTTCACCTGCCGCTCGGAGAGCATGCACCTCGGCATGGGGAGTCCCTGCCTTCTGATGAAACCCCGTGGCCACAAGCTTGTTATTTTTGACAACAACCGCGCCGACACAGGGGTTGGGCGAGGTGCGTCCCATCCCTTTTCTCGCCTCCTTGATGGCCAGTTGCATCCAGGCGCTGTCGTCTTTCTCTTTCATTCCTGTGTTTCTTCAGGACCGCCCAGCATGTCCTTCAATTCGGCCATGAATTCGCTTAGATCCTTGAACTGGCGATATACCGAGGCAAAACGGACATAGGCCACGCCATCGAGCTTCCGCAATCCATCCATAACCCGTTCCCCGACGAGTTTTACCGGTATCTCGCGTTCGCCCAGGTCCTGAAGCTCCCGCTCAAGGGAATCGACAAACTCGTCGATCTGCTCCATACTGACCGGCCGTTTCTCGCAGGCCTTTTGCAACCCTTCCACCACTTTATGCCTGTCCCAGGCCTCGCGCCGCCCATCCTTCTTGATCAACATGGGCATGGTCACTTCAAGGCGTTCATAGGTGGTAAACCTGCGACTGCAGGCATCGCACATCCGGCGACGGCGGGTGATGGTGAAATCCTTGTTCAGGCGGGAATCAACAACCCGGTTTTCAAGGTGGCCGCAATACGGACATTTCATAACTTCGCCTTACCAAGGTCTGCGCCGGAGAAAATTCCGGCCTTTTACAGCTTATCCCAGCTGAACGACAGGGACTTTGGCTTCGGCCAACAACAGTGAGGAAAGCGTGTCGGCATAGCCTTCTTTATAGTAGATTTTTTCAATTCGCGCATTGATCAGCATCTTGCTGCAGATGGCGCAGGGCATGTTGGTGCAGTACAGGGTGGCGCCTTCGACGCTGAAGCCGTGCAGTGCCGCCTGAATAATTGAATTCTGCTCGGCATGCAGGCCGCGGCACAGCTCATGCCTCTCCCCGGAGGGAATCCCCTGCTGCTCGCGGAGGCAGCCGATATCAAGGCAATGACTGACCTTGGCCGGAGCGCCGTTATACCCGGTGGCAATGATACGCTTGTCCCGCACCAGAATAGCCCCTACCTTGCGGCGAAGACAGGTCGAGCGCTGGGCCACCATCTCGGTGATGGACATGAAATAATCGTCCCACGACGGGCGGGTGTCTGTCATGGCAGGCTACTCGACGTCCCGTTTCATGTCGGGATACAAAGGGAAAGCATCGCACAACGCCCGAACCTCGGCCCGGATGCCGTTCAGTATTTCCTTGTTTCCGCGGTTTTCGATGGCCCGATTGATCCAGTCGGCAATCTTAGCCATCTCGGGCTCCTTGAGGCCGCGGGTGGTCACGGCCGGGGTCCCGATACGAACTCCGCTGGTGACGAAGCGACTCTGCTGGTCGAAGGGAATGGCGTTCTTATTGACAGTGAGTCCTGCCTCTTCCAAAGCCTCCTCCGACTCCTTGCCGGTTGCTCCTTTGTTGGTCAAATCAACTAAAAGAAGATGATTGTCGGTACCGCCGGAAACAAGGCGGAAACCGTGGCGAACCAAACCTTCTCCCAAGGCCTGGGCATTTTTGACGACCTGGGCCTGATCTTTTTTAAATTTCTCACCCATGGCCTCCTTGAAGGCAACAGCCTTGGCCGCGATAACATGCACCAAAGGCCCGCCCTGAATGCCGGGAAAGATCTTGCTGTCGAGTTTCTTACCGAACTCTGCCTTGGCAAGAATCAAACCGCCCCGTGGGCCGCGCAGGGTCTTATGGGTGGTGGTCGTCACAAAGTCGGCATGGGGAACCGGTGAGGGATGGACCCCGGCTGCCACCAATCCGGCAATGTGGGCCATATCCACCATGAACAGGGCGCCGACCTTATCGGCTATGGCGCGGAAACCGGCAAAGTCGATAACCCGGGGATAGGCGCTTGCCCCGGCCACGATCATCTTTGGCTTGTGCTCAAGGGCAACGCGTTCCACCTCAGCCATGTCGATGCGTTCTGTTTCCCGGCTCACACCGTAGGAAACAAATTTATAGAGCTGTCCGGAAAAATTCACCCCGGCACCGTGGGTGAGATGGCCGCCGTGGGCCAGATCCATGCCCAGCACCGTGTCTCCGGGCTGCAGCGATGAAAAATAAACAGCCATATTGGCCTGGCTGCCGGAATGGGGCTGAACATTGGCGTATTCGGCGCCGAAAATCTTCAACGCCCGCTCAATGGCCAGGGATTCGATCTGGTCGGCATATTCGCAGCCGCCATAGTACCGCTTACCGGGATACCCCTCGGCGTACTTGTTGGTGAAAATGGAACCTTGGGCCTCCAGCACCGCCTCGCTGACAATATTTTCCGAAGCAATCAGTTCGAGCTGATTGGATTGCCTTGCCAACTCATGGCCAATGGAACGGTATACGTCCGGATCACTCTCTTTCAAATACGACACTGCGGCATCCTTATGGGTATATATGGTTTAAAATCAGGCAAAATAATCACGGCCGAAAAATTACTCCAGGTAATTCCGGCCGCGCAATGAATAAAAGTGGCTGAGGCCCGCAACAGGGCAGACCCGTTTTCTAGAACATGGCAATCCGCCGTTGATGCCTGCCACCGGCAAATTCGGTGGTGACCCAGGCGCGGACAATTTCCGCAGCCAGCCCAGGGCCGACAACCCTGGCGCCAAGGCAAAGCACATTGGCGTCATTATGTTCGCGGCTCATGCGCGCAGTGAACAGCTCATTGCACAGCCCGGCCCGAATCCCGTCAAAACGGTTGGCCACCATGGACATCCCTACCCCGGTTCCGCAGATCAGAATCCCCCGCTCGCATTCCCCGTTCTGCACCTGGGCGCAGACAGCCTTGGCAAAATCCGGGTAATCGACTGATTCAGCGGCAAAGCAGCCTTTGTCATCGACCTCATGTCCCATTTCCTGAAGGAGCGGGACAATTTCGGCTTTCAGGCTGATGCCGCCGTGGTCGCAGCCGATGGAAATCCTCACGGCGTAGCCTCGTATTGCTTCATAATCAACACCGCATTGGTTCCGCCGAATCCAAAGGAGTTGGACATGGCGGCCCGGATCTTCATCTTGCGGGCCTGATTGGGAACATAATCCAGATCGCACTCGGGATCGGGGTTTTCCAGATTTATGGTCGGCGGCGCAATCTGGTGCTTGATGGCCAGCGCGGTGAAAACCGCTTCGATTCCGCCCGCGCCGCCCAGCATATGGCCGGTCATGGACTTTGTCGAACTGATGGCCAGCTTGTATGCCTGGTCGCCGAAAGCCGTTTTAATGGCTCTGGTCTCAACCACATCGTTCAGCGGAGTCGAGGTTCCGTGAGCATTCACATAGTCAACGTCTTCGGGATTCATGCCCGCATCTTTCAGGGCCATTCGCATGCAGCGCACCGCCCCGTTTCCATCTTCAGGAGGAGCGGCCATATGATAGCCGTCGCCGCTCAAGCCGTACCCGGCAACCTCGGCATAAATCTTAGCACCGCGGGCTTTGGCATGCTCCAACTCCTCAAGAATGAGCACTCCCGCGCCTTCGGAAATAATAAAGCCGTCACGGTCCCGTTCAAAAGGGCGCGAAGCCTTTTCAGGCTGATCATTGCGCGTGGACAGGGCCTTCATGGCATGAAAACCGCCAACCGCCAGAGGGCAGATCACGGATTCGCTGCCGCCGGTAATGGCCACATCACATTCATCGTTGACTATGGAGCGAAACGCCTCGCCCACCGCATGGGTTCCTGCCGCGCAGGCCGTGGTAAGGCACAGGTTCGGACCCCGGGTGCCGTAGATAATGGATATCTGTCCGGCTCCCATGTTGGGAATGACCATGGGAATAAAAAACGGGGTGATGCGCTTCGTCCCTTTTTCCATGGCCACCTGATGATATTTCTCAATGGTGGGCAGACCGCCAAGCCCGCAGCCCATAATGCTTCCGACTCGGACGGCGTTTTGATCGGTTATCTGCAGGTCGGCATTGCGCAATGCTTCCCCGGCAGCCGCGACAGCGTATTGGACAAAGAGGTCAAGATGCTTGGCGACCTTTTTATCAATATGGTCTTCAGCCTGAAAGTCCTTGACCTCGGCGGCGATATTGACCCCGACTTCACTGGCGTCGAACCGGGTGATCGGGCCGATACCGCTCTTGCCTGCGCACAGTGCGCTCCAGGTTTTCTCCACGCCCGTTCCCAGGGGAGTAACCAGTCCAACTCCGGTGACCACAACTCTTCTGCCCACGGTGATCCTCACAATCTGTTTGCAGAGAAAGAACGGCCTTGATGGGTTGCATCCCCACCAAGGTCAGTCCTCAATTGTTCCTTCAAATACCAGCTGACAACACAGAAGTCCGGATCAACCGGCAACCTTGTTGACATGATCGATGGCATGCTGCACGGTGGTGATCTTTTCGGCAACATCATCGGCAATCTCGATATCAAAAGCCTCTTCCATTGCCATGATAAGCTCTACCAGGTCAAGTGAGTCAGCACCGAGGTCATCAATAAAAGATGCTCCGGGCACAACCTTATCTTTATCCACACTCAACTGCTCGGCAATGATATCAATGAGTTTTTCCTGTACAGACATGATCTTTTCTCCTTCCTTGTTTACGGTAACATCTTACCAGGATTTGCTGTTATCAGAGCAAGGCTAAGACTGCCGCGCACTGTGAAACAACATTGGTCACCTTGTAACCCTTCAATGTATGTTACGGACCGGTATCATCCTTCCCTTTTACAAAAACAGCACACTGTATTCGTACACTATATTACATGAACATGCCGCCATTGACATGGATAAACTGCCCGGTCACATAGCGCGCATCGTCAGACGCCAGATAAGCCACGGCCCCGGCGATGTCATCCGGCTCGCCAAGCACGCCCATGGGAATTTCAGCTTTAATTGTATTGGTAACATCTTCGGAAAGATCCCTGGTCATGTCGGTGACGATATAACCGGGAGCAACCCCGTTCACGGTAATCCCGCGGGAGGCGAGTTCCTTGGCCACGGATTTGGTAAAACCGACTATTCCTGCCTTTGCCGCAGCGTAGTTGGCCTGCCCGGCGTTTCCGGCAAAACCAATAACCGAGGTAATATTGATAATCCGACCCCAGCGCTGTTTCATCATGGCCCGGCTCACCGCCTTGGTGCAGAGAAACACGCCCTTGAGATTGGTATTGAGCACCTCGTCCCACTGCTCGTCCTTCATCTTCATGAGCAGACCGTCGCGGGTAATACCTGCATTGTTCACCAGGATATCAACCCGACCATGCGCATCCAGGATATTCTTGAAAGCCGCCTCAATCTCCGCGGGCACCGCGACATTGAACTGGACCGGTTCGGCCTTGCCGCCTGCAGCCCGGATACTTTGCGCCGTTTCTTCCGCAGCGGCCGGGTTGCTCACATAGTTGACCATAACCGTGGCGCCAAGAGATGCCAAACGCAGACAAATAGCCCTGCCGATACCTCTGCTGCCCCCGGTTACAACGGCAATTTTTCCGCTCAGACTCATGAGCTTTTCCTTTCCTTGAATTTCTCAATAAGCTTGGGCACGATCTCAAAAACATCCCCGACAATGCCATAGGTAGCCACATCAAAAATCGGAGCATCGGGGTCCCGATTGATGGCAATGATGGTATCGGCAGACTGCATGCCCACAAGATGCTGAATAGCCCCGGAAATTCCGCAGGCAATATAGACTTTTGGTGCCACGGTCTTGCCGGTCTGGCCGACCTGATGGGGATAGGGAACCCAACCGCTGTCCACCGCTGCCCGGGAAGCGGCAACCGCTCCGCCCAGCACATCGGCCAGCTCGCGGATCATGGCAAAGCCCTTTTCGTTTTCCAGGCCACGCCCGCCGGCCACTACAATATCGGCCTCGGTGAGGTTCACCCGGTCAAGATCTTCGACCACCGAATCAAGCACCTTCACGCGGGGCTTAAGAGCGGCAGCATCCATTTTCACCGCGATAATTTCGCCTTTGCGACTATCATCCCTGGCAAGAGGCTTCATCACCAGCGGACGAACCGTAGATATCTGCGGGCGGGTATGCGGGCAGACGATGGTGGCCATGATGTTGCCGCCAAAGGCGGGACGGGTCTGGAGCAATGCGCCGTCCTCATCGCGGATGGCCAGGTCGGTGCAGTCGGCGGTGAGCCCGGTTGCCAGGGTCGTGGCGACCCGGGGGATAAAAGATCTGCCGATGGCCGTGGCCCCGGCAAGAATAATCTCGGGTTTATGCTCTATTGCCAACGCACTCAGGGCATTGCCATACGCGTCGTCTGTAAATGAGGCTAGGGCGGGATCATCGACAACAAATACCTTGTCGGCGCCATGCGCGACAAGTTCTCCGGCCAGCCCCTCGATCTTTGAACCCAAAAGGACCGCGGAAAGGGGAACACCTCTTTTTTCGGCCAGCTTACGTCCTGCCCCGAGCAGTTCCAAGGCAACGGGAGCAATCCTGCCATGCCTGCATTCCGCATACACCCAGACGCCGGACCAGTCGCTCAGGTTCCCCTGAACAGCCTTTTCCTCTCTTTCGATGGAAAGAGCGCCGACCTCGCAGACATCCACGCAACTGCCGCAGAGAGTGCAGGTGTCGCCGACCACGGCACATCCGTTTTCAACCGTGATTGCCCCGAAAGTACAGGTGCTTTCGCAGACACCGCAACCAATACAGGCTTCTATATCAATATGTAACATAGAGAATTCCGTTCGTCTGAGGTCTACAGGAGAGGCGACAATTTCTCGTACAACTGCGCAACCTGCTCACTGGGTGTGCCGACCAGCATGGCCCGGTCCCCTTTCAATTCCGGCGAGAACACCTTGACTACCTGGGTCGTGGAACCCTTGAGCCCGAGTTGATCAGGATCGGCCTCGATGTCCACCGCGGACATTCTGGCGATGTCGATCTTTTTCGCCTTCATCTTCCCTTTAAGGGAAGGAATTCGTGGCTCATTGATCTCTTTGACCACGGTGAACAGGGCGGGCAAAGGGATTTCCAGCAGATCATAGCCGTCATCCATAAGACGCTCCGCCCGGATGGTATCGGCGGTGCAGTCATTGATCTTGCGCACATAGGCGACAAAAGGAATGTCAAGGCGCTCTGCCAGTCCGGGTCCGACCTGAGCGGTATCTCCGTCTATGGCCTGCTTGCCGCACAGGATAAGATCATAATCATCAATCTTCTTAATGGCCATGGCAAGGGTGTAGGTTGTCGCCCAGGTATCCGCCCCGGCAAAGGCGCGATCCGAGACAAGGACCGCCTCGTCCGCACCGCAGGACACGGCCTCGCGCAACATCTCCTCAGCCTGGGGAGGCCCCATGCTGACCACGGTTACCGTGCCGCCGTACTGCTCCTTGAGACGCACCGCCTCCTCAAGGGCATGGCGGTCATACGGGTTCATAATGGATTGCACGCCTTCCCTGGCCAGAGTGTTGGTTTTGGGATCCAGGCGGACATCCTTGGCGTCCGGAACCTGTTTTACGCAAACAATGATCTTCATTAGGACCTCGTATACTCCTTGTTGAGTTCCTGACCAATAACATTACGCTGGATCTGGTTGGTGCCTTCGTAAATCTGGAGAATTTTGGCATCACGCATCATCTTCTCCACCGGATACTCGCGCATATACCCATAACCGGCCAGAACCTGCACCGCGTCCGTGGCTACCTTCATCGCCATGTCGGTGGCGAACACCTTGCACATGGATGAGGCCTTGGACATGTCATTCTTATGGGCGTCGATATGCTTGGCTGCTGAATACACCAGGGCACGGCCTGCTTCGACCTGAATGGCCATATCGGCCAGGATATGCTGTACCGCCTGGAAGGAGATGATTGGCTTGCCGAACTGCACGCGCTGCTTGGCATAGACCACTGCCTCGTCGAGAGCGCCCTGCCCCAGACCCACGCCAAGAATGGCGATGCCCGGGCGGGACTGATCCAAGGTCTTCATCACGGTGATGAAGCCCATGCCGATCCTGCCAATGACCCTGTCCTTGGGAATGCGGCAGTCCTTGAAAATCAGTTCCCGGGTGGAAGAACACCGGATGCCGAGCTTCTTTTCCTTGACCCCGTATGAAAACCCGGGATCGGTATCCTCGACGACAAACATGGTGGCGCCACGGGGGCCCTTGCTTTTGTCGGTTATGGCAATAACCGTATAGATCTGCGCCTCACCGGCATTGGTAATCCATTGCTTGGTGCCGTTGAGGACCCATTCGTCGCCGTCAAGAACAGCGGTGGTCTGGATACCGGAGGCGTCGCTGCCGGCATTGGCTTCGGTAAGGGCAAATGCAGCAAGTTTTTCGCCGCTGGCGATGAGGGGCATATATTTCTGCTTCAACTCTTCGCTGCCGGAAATAAGAATCGGGTATGCGCCCAAAGCGCTGGCGGCAAAGGCGGTGGCCACACCGGTACACCCGCGGGCAAACTGCTCAAGGGCCAGAACAATCTCAAAACATCCCCCGCCCAGACCGCCATACTCTTCAGGAATATAGAGACCATACAAATCGGCCTTGGCAATAGCGGTCAGGATATCACGCGGATAGTCTTCTGTTTCGTCCAATTCCGATCTTTGCGGAATAATCATTTCGTCGGTAATCTGCCGAGCAACATCAACGATCATCTGCTGCTCTTCACTCAAGAAATAATCCACTGTGCCCCCTTGTTTCTCTCGATTACTGTGATATACGGTGGAAATGGCGTCCCAACGCGGTTACCACCTGACCAAGGCTGCGCCCCAGGTAAAACCGCCCCCAAAAGTACAGATGAGAAGCAGATCTCCTTGCTGCAATCGGCCTTCCCGGTTCGCCTCGTCCATGGCAATGGGAACGGTCGCCGCCGATGTATTACCATATTTATGCACATTAATATAGATTTTTTCGAGCGGAACGCTGAGGTGATCCGCCAGGCTTTTCAGGATACGGATATTTGCCTGATGAGGCACAATGAGAGAGATATCTGCGATGGTGAGACCTTCTTTTTCAAGGACGGCGGTAATGGCATCGGCCATGGCCCGGACTGCGTAACGGAAAACATCCTTGCCAACCATTTTAATGAAGGGGCCTTCGTTGGGCGTAGAACAAAGATCGGGGTTCAGACTGGGGGCGCTGTCCATGTGGAGCAACTCCCACAAACGGCCATCCGCGTAAAGCTGGCTCGCCAAAACCCCCCTTCCCTGATCGTTGCCGGTCACCAGGCAGGCCCCGGCTCCATCACCGAAAAGCACACAGGTGTTGCGGTCCTGCCAGTTGGTCCGTGAAGATAGATTTTCGGCGCCAATCACCAGAATTTTCATGTCCGGGCTGTGACGGATATATTTGTCGGCAAGATCCAGACCGTACAAAAAACCTGAACAGGCGGCATTGATGTCAAAGGCAAAGGCGTTGACAGCCTCCAGTTCCTTTTGCACAAGGCAGGCGCAGGATGGCATGGCCTTCTCGCAGGAGATCGTCCCGAGGACGATCATGTCGACCTCGGACGGAGTAACTCCCGCCATGTCCAGAGCGCGGCGGGCAGCCACGCTCGCCAGCATGGAAGTTTCCTCCCCAGCCTTGGCAATATGGCGGGTTTTGATACCGGTCCTGGTGGTAATCCACTCATCGGAGGTATCAACCATCTTTTCAAGATCCTCATTGGTGAGGATCCGCTCCGGCAAGCAGGAACCAGTCCCGATTATAACTGCGCGGCTCACGGGGTTGCTCCGAGATCAGAATCTTTGGTCAACGGGGAATCATCCTGCTGCATCAGGCGATGATCAATGGAAAAAAACTCAAGGATGCGGTCATTGACCTTATTGCGGGCCATTTCGGAGGCAACCCGAATGGCATTTTTTATGGCAACCGCATTTGAACGGCCATGACAGACAATGGCGTTGCCCCGAATGCCGAGCAGGGGCGCTCCTCCATACTCGGCATAATCAACCCGCTTTTTAAACGAAACAAAAGCGTCTTTGGCAAGCAGATAGCCGAGCTTTGCCTTGAAGCTCTTTGAAATCTCCTCACCGAGCATGCCCATGACCGCCTCAGCCAAGCCTTCGCTGAGTTTCAGGCAGACATTGCCGACAAATCCGTCACAGACCATGACATCGACATCTCCCTGAAAGGTGTCGCGGCCTTCGACATTTCCTATATAATTCAAGGAACTCTGCTGAAAAAGTTCGTGGGATTTTTTAACCAGAGCATTGCCCTTCCCCCCCTCTTCGCCGATACTGAGCAGTCCGACGCGCGGGCGATCAAGACCGAAAAGCACCTGAGAAAACGCAGCGGCCATGACCCCGAATTGAAACAAATGGTGTGAGCGGCAATCAACATTTGCGCCCACATCCATCATCACCACCGGACCTTTCAGCGTAGGGAAAATGCCGGCGATCCCCGGCCGGGAAACGTTCTCCAGGCGGCCAAGCGATTTGATGGCTGCCGCCAGAGTAGCTCCGGAATTGCCGGCGCTGACGACCGCATCGACCTTGCCCTCCTTGTGGAGGGCAAAGGCCTTCATGATTGATGAGTCTTTTTTCTTGCGGATTGCATCGAAAGGGGATTCATCCATGCCGACAACCTGGGAGGCATGAACCAGATGAATCCGGGATGAATAGCTGCTGTGGGGTGCGAGAATAGGCCCGAGACGATCCTGATCACCGATCAGGCTGATCTCGACATCAGACCCGCAAGCCGCCATGATTGCCCCGGAAACCAGTTCTTCGGGACCTCGGTCCCCGCCCATGGCATCCAAGGCAATATGCAACGCCATGGCGTAACCCTATTACTCTGCGGTCAACTTGACTACAGTACGGCCCTTGTATGACCCGCATCCAGGACACAGACGATGCGGCAGCTTCGGCTCGCCACACGCTGAACAAGTAGCTACAGTTACGCCAGACAATGCATCGTGAGAACGACGGATTCTGGTACGACGATGGGAATGCCTTCTTTTCGGTAAAGCCATTACTTTTCCTCCAATTGGAAAGATCTCGATTACAGCTTGTTGTCTGTAACGGGTTTCTCAAAAAAATTCAACAGGTTCGACAAACATCACGCACATTGTCCTGCACGGCAATAAACAGCAAACTTTCCCTGCAAGCGCCAGCCCCTTTTAAAAGAACGGGGCTACTGAAACGACTTCAATCACGAACTCGTCGGAATTGCATATTTACTGAATCTTCAATTTTGCCAGGACGCTGAAGGGGGAGGTGCCCGCTCCACCGGAACAACCGCATGGGCTGCTGTTCAAATTAGCGCCACATTCCGCACACAGCCCCAAACACGTATCGCGGCAAAGTCTTTTTTCAGGCAAAGCAAGATACATCTGCTGCGCAAGCACGGAAAAAACATCAATGGACGGCTCCGCAAGATACATAACATCCAGCTCACTGCTCTTGCAAAAATGATCCGAACCAATTGCAGCCACATCCTCTTTGTCCAGCAGCTCGAAGAAGACTTCAAACTCTTCAGCCAAGTCATATGTGAAAGAATCGAGACACCGATCGCACTCAAGAACAACGGGCAAGCGCAATGTTCCAGCCAACAAAACCCGCTCGTCTTTCTTTGTCAAGGAAACGGTGCACATCCCCGGCCCCCGACAGGTTACTTCCTTGCCGGGAATCCAGGCACCGTCGTCAATGCTGAACAAGAGGCCGCTTGCCGGTATTTCATCCCATTTAATCCGCACACATCACCTGTCCGCAGCACAAAAAATGAAACAGATAAATATAAAGAAACAAGGCTCATTGTCAAGCGAATTCGGCGCCTGGTCATTTTTTATCATTGACCCACGCAAGAATTATTCACAACCACCAAGGATTTCTGTTCGAAAAAAACGATGAAGTGACGCTACAACAAACGAGAGAGACGGTCGCTCGCCTTGCCCAGACGATGACCAAGCACATGAATAATACGTCGAAAAAGCTTCAAACCAAGCGAAGGAGCCTGCCTCAACATCAACTCCATGTTTTCCCGTGAAAGAATCAGGAGACGACTTTTTTCCATTGCAACCACTGTGGCATGCCGGTCCCCTTCTTCAACAACGGAGACCTCGCCGACCATGCTTCCGCGCTCAAGCACGGCAACCAGGATATATTTATCCGGGAATATCGCTTCCATCTTGACGGCGAGCTTTCCCTCTACCAGAAACCCCATAAAATCTCCTGGGTCCCCGTTTTTCATCACGATTTCAGATGGTTGCCACTCGCGGAATTCAAGATAGGGGATCAATTCACCCATCTCATCTGTGGTCAAAAAAGAGAATATATCGCGTAACTCTTCGGGCCTGTATCCCCCCAAAAGCGTATCGTCAACAGTGCTCATTCGCGTTTATTCCGCAGCTCCCTTGCTGACTTTCTCTTCAAGCTTGGCCATGAGTCCGGCAAAACTCTCCTTACTCAGTATACTGGCAAATTGAGTACGATAATTGTTCACCAGACTCACGCCTTCCACTTCCACATCATAAACCATCCACCGGTCATCACTGTTTTTGAGCTTGTAATTAACCGGGGTTTCAATGTTCTTGCGAATCAGGTCGCTGTAAACAATGGCCTTGTTTCCCTGCACAGCGCCTTTTTTGAAAACAACTTTTTCTCCGGAGTAGGTATCTATTTTAGCTATGTAGGTATTTTCCAACAAGGTCCTGAACAAACTGACGAAGCGGTCCTGCTCTGCGGGACTCCGGTCTTTCCAGTGCCTGGCCAATGCACGCATGGACATCTCGCGAAAATCGAATTTCTTTTCAACAATGGCGACCACACGACTTTTTCGTTCTGCCTTACGGTTCGGCCCGGCGAGTTTTTCATCCTGAAGAATAGCAATAATCTCGTCAACGGCATCTTTTATGAAAACAACAGGGTCGTTTGCTGCGGCGCGGGAAATACCATGGAACACAACAGAAAATGCGACGGCCAGAATGATTACCGAAAAAAACTTCAGATACCGAGCTTTACCTTCTTTCATTTCTTCCTCTACGATCAATTCCATGACAAAAATTATTGCACAACTCTGGCTTCGCTGAAACCAGCGGCACAGAGTCTTTGCTCCTCCTGTTTGGCGAACTCAAATTTTCTCCCTGCAGGGACCTGGAGGGAGAAGAAATTATACCCACCGCGGTCAGACACCTTTACAACCGCCTTTTTATTCATGTCAAGCAAGGTTTGCCGCATCCCCATAACCTGATCCGCATCGACCGAAGTCCCGACCTGAACAAAAAAATCATCCGCCGGAACTGACTCCGATCCCGCCCCGGAAGAAGCAGAACCGGGCACATTCAGGGCATATCTTTCCTGAGTGCTGCCGAGCGATGAAATATATACGGAGTCTCTGCCCACGACAACATCGCGGATCTTCTTTTGACGATACTGCCGGTAAGCATCACGCAGGGCCACATATGGATCAATGGCGGATTCCTTGAAATCCTCATAATCCCCCAGGGTGAGGGATGTATTATTCACCTCTCCACCAGCCTGTACCGCAACACCGGCTCCGGAATCGGACATGGCAAGATAGGATACGGGGCTCAGAAAAAAATCGCCGGCAATCCCAACGGTATCACGCACGTTCGACGGGCCGAAAAAAGGCCAGCAGAAATAAATGCCCTCTCCAAATCCGTACACTCCGAGGGTTTGCCCCAAATCTTCATCCTTGGGAGACAAGCCAAACTCATTTTTGGCCGGATCGGCCAGTCCGGCTATGCCGAAAGTTGAGTTGATGACAAACCGCGCGGTTTCTACCCCGCTGTCCGCGACTTTTCCCTGCAGAAGATTATTTACAATCCGGACCGGCGCCAAGAGGTTTTTAAAAAAACTCCGCACACACATGCGCACGTCTTCGGCGATAAAATAGGAGTATCCCTGGGCTGCGGGCTTAACCACCCAGAAATAAAGCTTGTCGTTAAAATGAAAAAACACACGGTTTACAGGCTCCAGAGGGTCGGCAGCCATCCCGATGTCCCGCTCTTCCCCGAAAGCCAGGTCATTGTCGCCCCCCGCATCCTGGCCGAAAACCACAGTCAACGATCCCAGCCAGATTGCCAGACAACAGAAAAATACTCTGCGCAGAAGAAGAGAAACGCTATCAGGTTTTTTCATGGTCGTCCTCTGTAACAAAGTTGTGCAGACAAAGCGCTCGCCGGCGCCAAGCCGAACTGGACACGCAAGGCTGGATCATCAAACCTTGCCGAAAATATATTTGCTCACCAATTCCTCAAGGTCGAGCGCTGATTCCGTCTCAGTAATAACTCCACCGTCTCCCAGGAGTTCCTCCGAACCGCCCTGGGAAATTTTAATATATTTATCCCCGATAATTCCCTGGGTTTTGATCGAGGCAATTGCATCCTCGGTAATCTTTACCCCCTTGTTGATCTGCAACTGGACCTGAGCCTGATCATTTTCACCCAGCGTAATAGTATTCACCTTTCCCACAATAACCCCGGCCATTTCAACTGTTGCTCCGCGTTTAAGACCGGAGATATTGCCGAATGTCGCCTGCACGGAATATGTTTTCTCCATGGAAAACACTGAAAATTCCCCCAATTGCAGAGACATATACACAAACGCCAAAAAACCGGCAAGAACAAAGAGGCCAACAAGCGCATCAAAATTTATCTTCTTCATACCCCTATTCCATCTCCCTACTTAAATAGATATTCCCCATGGTATACTGCACAAACGACTGGACCTCCGGAATATCACTCTGTTGAATATCCTCAGGGCTTGCAAAGGTGGTGAGCTTTCCCTTGTTGACCAGAATCACCTGATCGGCCAGATTGAAAATTTTTGGGATATCGTGACTGACTATAATTGAGGTATAGCCGAATTTTTTCTGGGTCTCCAGAAAAAGTTTATAAATTTCAAGGGAATTCTCCGGGTCAAGACCCGTGGTCGGCTCATCGAAAAGCATTATTTCCGGTTGCAGCATCAGAGCCCTGGCCAACCCCACTCTTTTGCGCATCCCTCCGCTCAACTGGGCGGGAAATTTTTCCTCATGGCCAGTGAGACCGAGTTGCGCCAGGATAGCAAGCACCCGCTCCCTGATCTCCTCACTTCCCATTTTGGTCCGTTCTTCAAGAGGCAAAGCCACGTTGGCGAAAACAGTCAGGGAATCAAGCAAAGCCGAACCCTGAAAAAGCACACCAAATTGTGTCCGGATCTCATTCAGCGCCTTGAGACGCATCCGGGAAATATCTTTCCCTCCGACCAGAATCTGCCCGGAATCCGGTCGCAAGAGGCCAAGAATGAGCTTCATGGTCACGCTCTTCCCCTGCCCGCTCGGTCCCGCAATAACAGTGGTCTTACCGGAATTGATCGTCAGATTGACTTTGTTGAGAATGGTCTGCTCACCAAAGGATTTCACGACATCTTTGAACTGGATGATTACCTGACTCATAATAGTATCGCCGTAAGCAGATAATCCCAGATGAGAATCGCGATTGAAGAGAGGACAACAGCCTGCGTCGTGACCTTGCTGACACCCTCAGCGCCAAAACCGGCACCGCGAATGACATGCACGAAATAGCCCCGCCCCGCACACACCCAAACTATGACCAGGGCAAAAACAAAGGATTTTATGATGCCCATGTTTATATCCTGGTTCACAACACTCTGCTCCATGCCGGCCCAATAAGCGCCGGGGTTGACGCCCAGCAACCCGCATCCGGCAAGATATCCGCCGAAGATGCCGACAACATTAAAAAACAGGGTAAGTATCGGAACCGAGATGATTGTCGCGAGAAATTTCGGGGTGATGAGATAACGGAAGGGATCGATGGCCATGCATTCGAGAGCGTCAAGCTGCTCGCTGTTGCGCATGATGCCGATTTCGGCGCACATTGCCGAACCGGCCCGTCCGGTGACCATCAAGGCCGTCAATACCGGCCCAAGCTCTCGGATCAAGGACAAAGAAACCGCCGACCCCAAGGCGCCTTCCGAGCCAAATTTACGCAAGGTATAATAGCCCTGTAATCCAAGGACCATTCCGGTAAAGCCTGCTATAAAAAATATAACCCAGAAAGAATTTGCCCCGATCAGACGAACCTGTCGAATCATCGCGGAAAATCGAAACGGCCTTTTAAAGACGCCTCCAAGACCGAAAACCAGAAAAGCCCCCATGCGGCCCAAATCCTCAAGGATCCACATGGTATTGCTTCCTATTTTTTCCAGGTAACGGACCATAAACTCCTCTTGCACGAGTCTGCGCTGCGACACGCTTCGCTACAAGCGATTGCGGCAGTCCCCATGCCTTGACCGGTTATTCGGATCGCCATCCCATAAAACCTACATGTTACTCATGGGATGCAGGCAGTGTCAAGCACTTGCTCCATCAAAACCAGGCAAACCGACACAACAGATTAAAAAAAAAGGGATTAGCTGTAATGGCTAATCCCTTTAATTTTTTTTTGGCGGAGTGGACGGGGCTCGAACCCGCGACCCCCGGCGTGACAGGCCGGTATTCTAACCAACTGAACTACCACTCCTTTCGTGGTGGGCGAAACAGGGATCGAACCTGTGACCCTCGGCTTGTAAGGCCGATGCTCTCCCAGCTGAGCTATTCGCCCCACATGAAGTGTGGCAAGATATACCCTTGCCACCCATAATCCGTCAAGCAAAAAACTTACTACAAGTCAAAAATAAAAGCCGCAACCTTTACTGGGTCTACCTTAGATCTGCGGACAAAAACATCGATCCGTCAATGTGCCACATTGCGCGCAGGAAGGACTCCTTCCACGCCATAGTCCCCAAAAGGAATATCCTTAAAAAGATCCTCTCCTTCTTTGACCACCAATGCCTTGGTCAAAACCTCGTCGACATGTTCGACCAGTTCCACGGTGAGTCCCTTGAGTATCTTTGCCGGGATTTCGTTCAGATCAGCTTCATTCTCCCGGGGAATCAGAACATGCTTGATATTCCCCCGTCGCGCTGCAAGAAGTTTCTCGGTAAGCCCCCCGATGGGCAACACTCTGCCCCGCAGGGTAATCTCGCCGGTCATGGCAATGTCTCTCCGGACAGGAATCTTCAGCAGGGCGGAAACCATTGAGGTTGCCATGGTAATCCCGGCTGACGGCCCATCTTTGGGAATAGCCCCCTCCGGCACATGGATATGGATATCAAGCTTCTGATAAAAGTCAGGCAACAACCCCAACTGCAACGCCCGTGTCCGCACATAGCTCAATGCCGCCTGAGCTGATTCCTGCATGACATCGCCAAGCTTTCCGGTTACGGTCAACTTCCCCTTGCCGGGCATCAGGGCGGTTTCTATTTGCAGCAATTCACCGCCGACTTCGGTCCAGGCGAGACCTGTGGTGAGTCCGATCTTGTCCCGCTCCTCGGCCAGGCCGAACCGGTATCTGACCCCGCCCAGATACTTGGCGATGGCCGCATCGTTCAACCGATAGCGCTTGGCAGTCTTTTTCTTTTGCCGGTCCCTGGCCACCTTGCGACAGACGGAGGCAATGCTGCGTTCAAGATTCCGCACCCCTGCCTCCCGGGTGTATCTGCGGATAATCTCAAGAATCGCGCCATCGTTGAAGGTGATATCCTCCCGCCCGAAGCCGTTGGCCTCCAGTTGCTTCGGCACCAGAAAACCCTGGGCAATGTTCAGCTTATCTTCTTCCGTATACCCATTGAGCTTGATAACCTCCATCCGATCCTGCAGCGGTGCCGGTATGGCATGAAGGTTATTGGCGGTAGTCACGAAGAACACCCCGGACAGATCATAATCGAGATCGAGATAGTGATCGTTAAAGGCAATATTTTGCTCAGGGTCGAGGACCTCAAGCAGAGCAGAGGAAGGATCGCCACGGAAATCCATGCTCATCTTGTCAACCTCATCAAGACAGATAACCGGATTCACGACCTTTGCTTTCTGCATGGACTGAATAATCTTCCCCGGCAATGCCCCGATATACGTGCGCCGGTGCCCCCGGATCTCAGCCTCATCACGAACCCCGCCGAGAGAGAGCCGGACGAACTTGCGCCCCATGGCTCGAGCCAGGGATTTGCACAGCGAGGTTTTTCCTACACCGGGAGGCCCGACCAGACAAAGGATAGGCCCCTTGATCTTGTCCACCTGGGCCTGCACTGCCAGATACTCAAGTATCCGCTCCTTGGGCTTTAAAAGACCATGATGATCCTGCGCCAGGATCTCCTCCGCCTCCCGGATATCGATTTTCTCTTCTGTTTTTTCCCGCCACGGCAGGCTGAGTATGCAGTCAATGTAGTTGCGGACCACAGTAGCCTCGGCAGACATGGCCGGCATCATCTTCAGCTTTTTGAATTCCTGCTCCAACTTAGCACGAGCAGCTTCAGGCAGTTTTTTCTCCTGGATCGCCTTATCCAGCGCCTCAAGCTCGGAAGAGGCATCCTCGGCGCCGCCCATTTCTTTCTGGATCGCGCGCAACTGTTCGGCAAGAAAATAATCCTTCTGGGTCTTATCCATTTTTTTCTTCACTCGAACCCGGATAATCTCCTCGAGCTCAGCGATCTCAATTTCCCTATGGATAAGGGCCAATACTTGTTCCAGCCGTTCAACAACCGAAAAATTTTCCAGAATTGCCTGTTTTTCCTGCACATTTAAAGGAAGATGCGCAGCCAGGACATCCACAAACTTTTCCGGTCTCTCGATCCGGGCCAAGGACTTGATAACTTCGGCCGGAACCTTTTTGTTATATTTGACATACTCCTTGAAACTTGCCTGAATCTCGCGCACATAGGCCGTCGCCTCGAGATTGGCCTCGTCTGCGACCTCTTCGCTCTCAAGCTGGACAACAAAATAATCGGGCCCGGGCAGATGCTTTATGATCCTGCCCCTTCTTTTCCCTTCAACCAGAGCCTTGATCGTGCCATCCGGAAGGCGGAGCAGTTGCATGACAGTGGCAATGGTGCCAACCTCGTGCACACTTTCCTCGGTTGGATCATCTTCGGCTGCATCCTTCTGCGTTACCAGAAAAATCTCGGAACGCTTGGACATCGCCTCTTCAAGAGCCTTTATAGAACGCTCCCGACCGACCACCAGAGGCGCGACCATGTAAGGAAAGATCACGATGTCCCGCAATGGCATCATCGGATAAGCGACTTTTTCCTGTTCGTGATCAAACTCAGACATAATATTCAACACAATCTCGATGAGTTAGTCGTTAGGACCAAATAATCTTGCCACTTGGCAGAGCTGAGAAAATGAACCGGAAAGCGCCCGATGGGGATTGCCTGCCGCAGCAGGTCCCGCGGGACGACAGGCAGCAAATCAAACTTCTCTTCGGGTCAGGCGCTTTTCTTTTTTTCCGTATCGTTATCGTACAGAACCACGGGATAATCGCCATTCAGCACCACCTGCTCGCTGATAACGCACTCCCGCACGTTTTCCTTGGAGGGCAATTCGTACATAATGTCGAGCATCGCCTGTTCCATGACCGTTCTCAGACCACGGGCTCCGGACTTTCTTTTGATCGCCTGTTGCGCGATGGCCTTAAGCGCGCCCTCGGTGAAACGCAGCCGGATATTGTCAAAGGCGAAAAGGCGCTCATACTGCTTGGTCAGGGCGTTTTTAGGCATACGCAAAACACGGACCATATCCTCTTCGTCAAGCTCTTCCATGGTCGCCACCACCGGCAAACGACCAACGAGCTCCGGAATCAGGCCAAAACGCAACAGGTCTTCCGACTGCACCTGGGCAAGGATATCACCCACCGTTTTCTTCGGCTTGCCGACAACCTTGGCGCCAAACCCCATGGATTTGGTGCCGGTCCGCTGCTTGATCACACCATCAAGCCCGACAAAAGCACCGCCGCAGATAAAAAGAATATTGGTCGTATCAATCTTGATGTATTCCTGCTGCGGATGCTTACGCCCTCCTTTGGGAGGAACGCTGGCCACAGTACCTTCGATAATCTTCAACAGCGCCTGCTGCACCCCCTCACCGGAAACATCGCGGGTAATGGAGGCGCTGTCGGATTTCCGGGCGATTTTGTCGATCTCATCGATATAAATAATGCCGCGGCTGGCCCGCTGGATATCATGGTCTGCGGCCTGGAGAAGATTAACCAGAATATTCTCAACATCTTCTCCGACATACCCTGCCTCGGTCAAGGTAGTGGCGTCGGCCATGGCAAAAGGCACATTCAGCGTCTTTGCCAGGGTCTGGGCCAGAAGCGTCTTGCCGCTGCCGGTGGGGCCGACCAGCAGGATATTGCTTTTCTGCAATTCCACATCGCTGCCGTCGCTGCTTCCCTGGGCCTCTATCCGCTTGTAATGATTATGCACCGCGACAGCGAGAACCTTTTTGGCCTTTTCCTGACCGATGACATACTCATCAAGGTGGGCTTTTATGTCGTAGGGCTTGAGAGTAGAAGCCTCGATCTGCGTTTCAAGAGCTTGCTGCCGGTCTTCGCTGACGATTTCATTGCACAGATCGATACATTCGTTGCAAATATATACAGTCGGGCCGGCTATCAGCTTTTTGACTTCAGCCTGACTTTTACCGCAAAAGGAACAGGTGACTTCCACTTCGCCATTATTATCTTTTGCCATGCCCACTCTCCTCTTCAGGATTCTTCCGCTGCACCAGCATTTTATCAATGATGCCGTAGGCCTTGGCCTCCTCGGCTCCCATGAAGAAATCCCGGTCGGTGTCAACTTGAATCTTTTTGAGCTTTTGCTTGGTATGCCGCGCCAGGATAGAATTCAGGGCCTGCCGCATCCGCAGGATCTCCTTGGCATGGATATCAATATCAGAGGCCTGCCCCTGAAAACCTCCCATGGGCTGATGCAGCATAATCCGGGAATTCGGCAAGGCATACCGCTTCCCTTCCGTGCCGGCGGCAAGAAGGACTGCGCCCATGCTCGCGGCCTGCCCCATGCACAGGGTGGCGATATCACACTTCACGTAGTGCATTGTATCATAAATAGCCAGGCCTGCCGTAACGACTCCTCCGGGAGAGTTGATGTAAAAGGTGATATCCTTGTCCGGATCCTCGGCTTCCAGAAAAAGAATCTGGGCAATGATTATGTTGGCTATATCGTCATTTATGGCCGAACCCAAAAAAATAATCCGCTCTTTCAACAGCCGGGAATAGATGTCATAGGCCCGCTCTCCGCGGGGGCTCTGCTCAACAACCATGGGGACGAGATTCATAAACAAGCTCCTCAAAAATTTAACCCCCGTAACGAAACAAGTCTTTTTCGGTCATTTCGTTACGGTTCTTTCTTGCACCGTTATCAGCAGCGTAGCGGCAAAGCCTTTGTTTGTCATCCAATTAGACGATATCATACTACAACAACCTACTGGGGATCGCTCTCACTCTGAGCAGCAGCCACAACTTTCATCTTGGCTGCGTCGATCAGGAAGCTCAATATTTTTTCGTTCAGCAACTCCGCCATGAAAGGAAGCAAGTCATCCCTGCTGGAAAAATATTTTTTCACTTCACTGACCGGCATATTGTACTGCTCGGAAATACGCTTAAATCCCGCGTCGATGTCTTCATTTTCCAGCTTAAGACCTTCTTTTTCCGCAACCTTTTTCAAAAGAAAATCGCCCTTGACCCGAGACTGCGCAGCAAGCTTGTACTGCTCGACCAGAGCATCCCTGTTGAACCCGGCAGCCTCAAGGGTCATCCCCTGACGTTCCAGATTGCTTTCCAGCTCCTTGATCATTGCCTCTATTTCATAGGCAACCAGCCGGGGAGGAATCTCAAAATCATGGTTTTCGATCAGCACCTTCATCAACTTATCGGTGAGATCGCCCCGCTGGGCATCCTTCTTGGCCTGCAGCTTTTTTTCGCGGATATGGCTTTTTAGCGCATCAAGGGTAGCAAAATCTTCGCCTACTTCCTTGGCAAACTCGTCATCAAGCGCGGGAAGCACCCGTTCCTTGACGTCCTTGACATTGATTTTAAACTCAATCTTCTTGCCTGCCAGGATCGGATTGGCGAAACTTTCGGGAAAATCTATTTCCTGGGACGCTTCCTCTCCTTTTTTCAAGCCAAGGAGTTTTTCTTCAAATTCTTTTCCATATTTGCCCGATCCCACATCAACCGAGTAATTTTCCCCAACCACCTGCTTGATGGCTGTGCCGTTATGGTATCCCTGAAAATCAACCACAGCAAGATGACCATTCTCAATGGCCCGGCCTTCAACGCTTTGCAGGGGAGCCATCTGCTTGCGCAGCGCCTCCAGCTCCTGAGAGATTTCCTCGTCGGTCACTTCCAGCGCAGGCTGCTCGATCTCAAGGCCCTTATACTCAGACAGCTCGAACTGAGGCCGGATGTCCACCTCGGCAGTGTAGACAAAGGTGCCGTTCTCGGCAAATTTTTGCTCACGGATATCCGGGTGCACAACAGCATCGATCTTGCTTTTCTCAAGGGCGTCAAAATAGGTGCCCTGAATCAATTTTTCCGCGACGTCATACTCGACCTTGGGCCCGTAATTTTTTTCCAGCACCTGACGGGGTACTTTGCCCTTCCGAAACCCCTTCAGTGAAACTTCAGAGTTCAGTTTTTTATAGGCGGATTCCATCTCCCGGGCAACCTGCTCTTCCGGCAGAGTTATGATCATTTTTTTGGTAAGCGAACTTACATCTTCAACATTGATCTGCATGCAACACCTTCCTTGTTTCAAACATTTTCAACAACACAGTCATACAGTAAAGGAACCTCTTCGAAATTTTCTCCTCACGGTATGGATAAGATATCTCAATGCGCTCCGATACTGACGCCGAAGCTGTTTTTTTGCTGGTGCGAGAGGGGGGAGTCGAACCCCCATACCAAAGGCGCTGGTTCCTAAGACCAGTGCGTCTACCAATTCCGCCACTCTCGCTTGAACATGGAAAAATAACCAACTTTCCCGCCACACTCACCAACCGCTTTCCAT